>Ga0164290_1000154_pt1 | contig 261352 bp, 247 predicted proteins | sample Micstemetagenome_FD_108782 | JGI IMG/M metagenome (GOLD analysis project Ga0164290, IMG submission 108782) | Contaminated culture microbial community from soil near Moab, Utah, USA - Microcoleus steenstrupii SON62 (Illumina Assembly) | ecosystem: Environmental > Terrestrial > Soil > Soil crust... | reverse complement strand
ATTCCGATCGGGCAAGCCCGTCCGCAAGGCTAAGTTGACCAACCACACGATCGACCATGCGAATCATCTCCCGCTTCAACTCAAACGGAATCATCGCTCAGCTTCCGTGCAAAGCCCTCCTTGTGGGGGAGATGTCCGGCAGGACAGAGGGGGGCGCGAAGGATCGCCGCGTTAGGCCGTCGCGGCGCCCCCCGGAAAAAGAAAACGGGCCTCACGGCCCGTCTTCTCGATCCAGCGGCGAGCGCAGGTCACCCCTTGCGCGGGAGCTGCGGCACCAGGCTGCGCTTGGCGATGTCCTTGGAGCCGTCCTTGGACGTCGGGCCGGGCTTGAACTTCGCCACCGCCTTCTTCGGCGTGCGCCGCACGGGTTTGCGCACCGGGCGGTCCTTCGGCTCTTCCTTCTTCGGCTTCACCGGCACGTCGTCGGCCAGCGCCTCGAGCTTGAGCCCGGTCTCGCCGGTCTCCTTGGTCTCGACGGTGACGCGCACCGTGCCGCCCTTCTTCAACCGGCCGAACAGCACCTCTTCGGCCAGCGGCTTTTTGATGTGCTCCTGGATGACGCGGCCGAGCGGCCGTGCGCCCATGCGCTCGTCATAACCCTTGTCGGCGAGCCATGCGATCGCATCCGGCGACAGGTCGAAGGTGACGCCGCGCTCCGACAGCTGCGCCTCGAGCTGCATCACGAACTTCTGCACCACCTGGTGGATCACCGGGACCGGCAGCGAGCCGAACGGGATGATCGCGTCGAGACGGTTGCGGAACTCCGGCGAGAACAGCCGGTTGATCGCTTCCATGTCGTCGCCTTCGCGCTTGGTCGAGCCGAAGCCGATCGCAGCCTTCGACATCTCGGCTGCGCCCGCATTGGTGGTCATGATCAGGATCACGTTGCGGAAGTCGATCTGCTTGCCGTTGTGGTCCGTCAGCTTGCCGTGGTCCATCACCTGCAACAGGATGTTGAACAGGTCCGGATGCGCCTTCTCGACCTCGTCGAGCAGCAGCACGCAATGCGGATGCTGGTCGACGCCGTCGGTGAGCAGGCCGCCCTGGTCGAAGCCGACATAGCCGGGCGGCGCGCCGATCAGGCGCGACACGGTGTGGCGCTCCATGTACTCCGACATGTCGAAGCGCAGGAGCTCAACCCCGAGCGAGGCAGCGAGCTGCTTGGCGACCTCGGTCTTGCCGACGCCGGTCGGGCCCGAGAACAAGTAGCTGCCGATCGGCTTCTCCGGTTCGCGCAGGCCCGCGCGCGCCAGCTTGATCGCGGAGGCAAGTGCCGTGATCGCCGTATCCTGGCCGTAGACGACACGCTTCAGCTCGGCCTCGAGCGTGGCAAGCACCTTCTCGTCATCGGCCGAGACCGTCTTCGGCGGGATGCGCGCCATGGTGGCGATCGTCGCCTCGATTTCCTTGACCGAGATCGTCTTCTTGCGCTTGCCCTCGGGCAGAAGCATCTGCGAGGCGCCGGTCTCGTCGATCACGTCGATCGCCTTGTCCGGCAGCTTGCGGTCGTTGATGTAGCGCGCCGAAAGCTCCACCGCGGCCTTGATCGCCTCGTTGGTGAAGCGGACCTTGTGGAAGTCCTCGTAATAGGGCTTCAGGCCCTTCATGATCTCGATCGCGTCGTCGACCGTCGGCTCGTTCACGTCGATCTTCTGGAAGCGGCGCACCAGCGCCCGGTCCTTCTCGAAGAACTGGCGGAACTCCTTGTAGGTGGTCGAGCCGATGCAGCGGATCAGACCCGACGACAGCGCCGGCTTCAACAGGTTCGATGCATCCATCGCGCCGCCGGAGGTGGCACCTGCGCCGATGACGGTATGGATCTCGTCGATGAAGAGGATGGCGCCCGCATAATCCTCGAGCTCCTTCACCACCTGCTTCAGCCGCTCCTCGAAATCGCCGCGATAGCGCGTGCCCGCGAGCAGCGTGCCCATGTCGAGCGCAAAGATGGTGGAGCCCGCGAGCACGTCCGGCACGTCACCCTCGACGATGCGCTTGGCGAGCCCTTCGGCAATGGCGGTCTTGCCCACGCCGGGGTCACCGACATAGAGCGGGTTGTTCTTGGAGCGGCGGCAGAGCACCTGGATGGTGCGGTTTATCTCCTGCTCGCGGCCGATCAGCGGATCGATGCGGCCGGCCTTGGCCTTGGCGTTCAGGTTGATGCAATAGGCCGACAGCGCATCCTGCTGCTTCTTGCCCTTGCCGGTCTCCTCGCCGCCCTCGCTGCCGCCCTGGTTGCCGTGCTCCTCGTCGGCGCCGCGCGGGGAGCGCGATTCGGAGGCGCCGGGCCGCTTGGCGATGCCGTGGCTGATGTAGTTGACCGCGTCGTAGCGGGTCATCTGCTGTTCCTGCAGGAAGTAGGCGGCGTGGCTCTCGCGCTCGGCGAAGATGGCGACAAGCACGTTGGCGCCGGAAACCTCCTCGCGGCCTGACGACTGCACGTGGATGACCGCGCGCTGGATAACGCGCTGGAAGCCGGCGGTGGGCTTGGAATCCTCATCATAACCGGTGACGAGGTTGTCGAGCTCGGTGTCGATGTAGTTGAGCACCGTCTGCTTCAGCTCGTCGAGATCGACGTTGCAGGCGCGCATCACGGCGGATGCATCCTGGTCGTCGATCAGCGCAAGCAGCAGATGTTCCAGGGTGGCATATTCGTGATGCCGTTCGTTGGCGAAGGTCAGCGCCTGATGGAGCGCCTTTTCCAGGCCTTGGGAGAAAGCCGGCATTCAGTACCTCACTTCTTCTCCATCACGCATTGCAGCGGGTGCTGATGCTGACGGGCAAAATCCATGACCTGGGACACCTTGGTCTCGGCCACTTCGAATGTATAGACCCCGCACTCGCCCACTCCGTGATTGTGAACGTGGAGCATGATGCGGGTCGCGTCCTCGCGATTCTTCTGGAAGAACCGCTCGAGGATGTGAACGACGAACTCCATCGGCGTGTAGTCGTCGTTCAGGATGAGCACGCGGTAGAGGCTTGGCTTCTTGGTCTTCACCCGGGTCCGGGTGATGACCGCCGTGCCACGTCCGGGGCTATTGCCGCCCTCGTCGTCTTTCTGCATCCTGACCGAGGCAGTTAGCATGGCAAGCCCGCCGCTTCTCAATCGTCCCTTCCTTCGTTGTCGTGCGCCGCTGGAGAGCACGACATGTAGGTGTTCGAACAGGGATTGTAAGGCCTTCTATCGTGCTGACAATATGGCCGATCGGTTAGGCGCAGCGAAAATCCCCGTGATCGCAAAACGCCGTTAAAACGCGAGCATGCCTCCCGGCGGTGTGCAGCGGTTTCGGGCCAAACACATGCGCAGGATCAAGGACCTGCGGCGCGACTCGCGAACCCTTGTTCGCGCGGCGTGCCGCAGGCAACAAAAACCCGGCTGCGAGCATGCAGCCGGGCGCTTGAGCGGGGCTTGCGCCGCGGTGGCAGGCCGGATTTACCGGGTGCGGGCGACGACCGATTCGAACGGCTTGTAGGCTTCCTTCGCCATGTCGGCGCAGAGATCGGTCATGCGGGTCGCCTCGGCGACGAGGCCCTCATAGGCCTGCTTGCCGTATTCCATCTGCACCTCGAGCGCCTTCTCGAACGACTTGGCGGTGGCTAGCCGCTCGAGCGCGGCGCTGCCTGCCTCGAACGATTTCCTGGCATAGTCGGCGGCTTCCGCCGTGATGGTCTGCATGGTCCTGGAGACGGCTGCGAGAGAATTCGCGCCCGCATCCAGATATTCCTTGCCGGCCTGGCCGACATGCTCGAACGGCTGCGTCATTTCGGGCCTCGTATTGGGGGGTGGATCGCGCCGTCTTGTGCGGCGCGATGAAAGCTATTGTGCGATGCACAAAGAGTCAATCGACCGTAAGCGGGCAGTAAGGCAGTAGGTGAAAGGAACCGATCTGAGACGTTGATCGGAGGCTGACTCCAGCTGGAACGAGAGGCGGCCCCTACTGCCCTATCCCTCCACCGCAATCGGCCTCGCATGTTCCGGCGTCTTGCCGCCGGCCCAGCGGAATTCGACTTCCCTGGCGCAAACCTTCTCCAGGAACTCGCGGTGCCCGAGCGCCCAGGTTGCCGTCTTCTTGTTGTGTTTCAGTGTCGCTTCGGTTGCCTTGCGTGCGTGCGCCCGCACCTTCGGGTTGTCCTCCATGTAGGCTTTCGCCACGGCGCGATTGAGATGGCCGAGCCCGTCGGCCACCGGATAGTAGAGCTGTTCGTGGATGTGCGCGATATTGAAGGGGAACGGCACGAATTTGGAGCGCTGCGGCATGGTGCCTTGCCATTGCTGCATCAGCTCGCGCGTCTCCTCGTGCAGGCACTCACGCCGCACATGGTCCCAGAACGGCTCGGTCCGCTGCCCGCGATAATGGAAGTTGATGAAGGTGCGATAGTCGCCGAGCTGGCGCGCCGTGGCCTCGTTGTAGGCCTCGCGCGCCTTCGCGAAATCGACCAGGCCCGGCTTGAACAGGATGTTCCTGAGCAGCATCACCTGCACGACCGTGCCGTGGATCGAGGTCGCCTCGAGCGGCTCCAGGAAGCTCGACGACAGCCCGATCGCAATGCAGTTGCCGATCCAGACGCGCTCCTGCCGTCCGGACACGAAGCGGATGTCGCCGCGCGGTTCGATCTTCTGGCCGAGCTGGCGCTCGATCTCCTCCTGCGCCTGGTCGGGCGTCTTGAACTGGTCGCAATAGACATAACCGCAGCCGAACCGGTCCTGGGTCGGGATGCCCCACATCCACCCGGCTTCCTGTGCCCAGGCCAGCGTGTAGCCGGGGATCTCCGCACCCGGCTTGTGCTCGAGCCAGAACGGCAGTGCGCGGTTGACCGGCAGGTTCGGTGCGTACGAAACCCACTGCCCGCCCATCTCGGTGTTGATGAGCCTGCGCCTGAATCCGGTGCAATCGATGAAGAGGTCGCCGGTGACCTCCGGTCCCTCGCCGGTCAGGATGGCTTCGATGTCGCCCGTCTCGCCGTTCTTGCGCACACCGCTCACCTCGGCATCGATGTGCTTCAGGCCTTTGGAGATGCTGTGCAGGAAGCGGCCGACGCGCGCCTGGTCGAAATGCATGGCATGCTCGGAGGGACCGGCCTGAACCAGGCCGACGCCGTCGGTGTCGAGACCGAACGGGCTTTTTCCGCGGTCGATCATTTCCTGGAAAAGATGCAGCTCGCCGACGCGTCGCCCGACGGAAACGGCGTAGATGTCGAGTGCGGACTCCTGCTCGCGGGCGGAGAATTTCGGGTTGAGCACCAGAAGGTTCGGATCGTCGATCGGACCGTCGTAGCTATGGCCCTTGCGCAGCCATTCCTTGTGGCGGATGCCGAACTTGATGGTCGCGCCGGTCTCGCGGATGAAGGCCGCCTCGTCGACGCCGAGCTCGATGATCATCTGCCGGAAGACGGCGGTCGTCCCCTCGCCCACGCCGACTGTCGGGATCCGGCTCGATTCCACCACGGTGATGTCGAGCTTCATCTTGTTGAGCGCGGCGTGGCGCTGGAGCATCATCGCGGTCAGCCAGCCGGCCGTTCCGCCGCCGACGACGACGATTTTTTCGACTTTCTTCTTCATTCTGCGTGATCCCTCCCAAGGCATGCGGTCACCGAGGCGTCGCTCGGCGACATGTTCGAGTGCCGCGCGCGAGATGGCGCGATCAACCTTCCTGCGGTGCGCGAAATATCAATGAACTTGTATGGGTCGAGCCTGCTCCGGTGGCTGTCCCCCTGCCCAGCGGAATTCCACCGTGCGGGCCAGGATGCGGTCCAGAAATTCCTTGTGGCCGAGGCACCAATTGGCGGTCTGCTTGTTGTGCTTGACGCTCGCCTCGGTGGCCTTGCGCGCGTGTGCGCGGGCCTTCGGATAGCTCTCCATGTGCTGCTTCGCCGCCGCGCGGTTGAGATGGCCGAGCCCATCGGCAACCGGGTAGAAGAGCTGCTCGTTGATGTGCGGCAGATTTCCCGGCAGCGGCAGGAACTGCGACCGCTGCGGCATGCTTTTCGACCACAGCTCGAGCAGGCCGCGCGTTTCCTCGTGCATGCACTCGCGCCGCGCATGCTGCCAGAACGGCTCTTCGCGCTGCCCGGTGTAGTGCAGGTTGATGAAGGTGCGGAAGTCGCCGAGCTGGCGCGCGACGATACGGTTGTAGTCGTCGCGGGCGCGCTTCTCGTCGACGATGCCCTGCCTGAACAGGACTTCGCGCAGCAGCATGACCTGCACGATCGTGCCGTGGATGGACGTCGCCTCCAGCGGCTCGAGAAAGCTCGAGGCGAGACCGAGCGCGATGCAATTGCCGATCCAGGCATTGTCGAGGCGGCCGGAATCGAATTTGAGGTCGTTGCGCGGCTCGATTGGGTGGCCGAGCTGGCTCTCGATCTCTTCTTTCGCCTGCTCCGGCGTGGTGAATTTGTCGGAATAGACGTAGCCGCAACCGATGCGGTCCTGCACCGGGATGGACCACAACCAGCCTGCCTTCTGCGCCCAGGCAAGCGTGTAGGCCGGAATCTCGGCCCCCGGCTTGTGCTCGAGCCAGAACGGCATCGCGCGATTGACCGGCAGGTTCCCCTGGTAGGAAACCCATTTCGCACCCATCTCGCCGACGATCAGCTTGCGGCGGAATCCGGTGCAGTCGATGAAGAGGTCGCCGGCCACCTCTTCGCCGTCGCTCGTGACGAGCGCCTCGATGTCGCCGTTCTCGCCGTTCCGTTTCACGCCGGCGACTTCGGCGTCGATGCGCACGACACCTTTCGAGATGTCGCGCAGATAAGCTCCGACGCGCGCCTGGTCGAAGTGAAGGGCGTGTTCTGAAGGTCCGGCCATGATCAGCCCGACGCCGTCCTTGTCGACGCCGAACGGGCTTTTCGAGCGCTGCATCAGCTCTTCGAAGAGATGCAGCTCCGACACCTTGCGGCCCGACGAGACGGCATAGATGTCCATTGCCGATTCCTGCTCGACCGGCTGCAGCGCCGGGTTGATCGCGAGCAGGTTCGGGTCGTCGATCGGGCCGTCATAGGTGTGACCCTTGCGCAGCCACTCCTTGTGGCGGATGCCGAATTTGATCGTGGCGCCGGTCTCGCGCAGGAACGCCGCCTCGTCGATGCCGAGTTCGATCATCATCTGGCGGAAGACGGCCGTTGTGCCTTCGCCCACGCCGATGGTCGGGATCTTGCTCGATTCGACGACGGTGATGCGCAGGTCGAGCTTCTTCATCGCCGCGTGGCGCTGCAGCATCATCGCTGCCAGCCAGCCGGCCGTTCCCCCTCCAACAATGACGAGCCGCCGACTTTTCATCGGTTTGCGCGCCCCGGTTCTCCTCAAAAAACAATTGATCACAAAGGTGTGAGATGGATCAACCGGAAAGTAGCGGTGGCGTGACCCGTGTCACATCGCCGTCATGTGCGACGCGAGTCGTTCGCGTCGACCTGCCTGAGATCGACCCCGCGGGTCTCGGAGCCATAGTAGGCGACCAGCCCGAAGCCGATCATGATGGGGGCCATGATGCCTGCCGCGGCGATGCCGAGCGGCGGCACCAGCGCGCTGATGCTGAGCGTCTGCGCGATCAGCCCGCCGGCCTTCGAGCAGGCGGCGATCCAGCCGGTTGCGCGGCCGCGCACGCGCATCGGAAAGAGTTCGGCGGCATAGGGCAGGATGATGGCGAGGATGCCGTTGCTGCCGATGATGAGGAGCGCCACCGGCAGCACCGGACCGATGTCGCTGAATTCGAGCAGCACGACACCGATCAGCCCGATCTGGGTTACGCCGATGGTCAGCACCAGCGACCACTTGGTGCTCCACCGGCTGTAGATCCAGGCGCACAGGAACACGGTCGGGAAGGCAATGAGTGCCGACTGCGCGAGCAATGTCGACGACACGCTTATGTCGTAGCCGCGTTCGACGAGGTCGGCCGGCAGCCAGAGCAGCAGCCCGAAATTGATCAGCCCCCAGGCAACGGCCACGATGCTCAGCGCCACCGTCTTGCCCGTCAGGCTGCCGGTCAGAAGGCCGGCGGGACTGCTATGGGCGAGCGCCACAGCGTCGAGCGCTGCGGCCGGGTCCGCGCCTGGCTCCGGCGTCTTGCTTGTGACCGTGCCGAACCGCTGCATGATCTGCGCGGCCTCTTCCTTGCGGCCGCGGGCCAGCAGGAACTTCACCGATTCCGGGATCATCCCGCCCATCAGGATCAGGATCAGGCCGGTTGGCAGGTTGAGGAACCACATGATCCGCCAGGAATAGTCCTCGATCAGCAGCGCGGAAAAAGCGCTCGCTGCGAAGTAACCGCCGACCGCTCCGAGCCCGCCGACGAGAACGAGCGCCCAGCCACGGTGGCGCGACGGCATCGTTTCGGCGAGCAGGGCGTAGGTGACCGGCAGCATGCCGCCGGCGCCCGCCCCCATCAGGAAGCACATGAAGAGGTTCCATTCGAGCGACGGCATGGCGCCGCAGATCGACGTTCCGACGAAGACGACGGCCGAGAGAAGGATCGAGGCCTTGCGGCCGTAGACGTCGGCAAGGACGCCCCACAGCACCGAGCCGACGACCGTCCCGGTAAGCGCGAAGAAAGGCAGCAGCGCCGCCTGCATTTTCGGCACGCCGTACTCCGCGGTGAAGCCCGGCATCACGAAACCGAGCGAGGCCGGCTTCATGACGTCGATGACCAGGGCCACGACGAGCACGACCATCAGGCCCCAATGCGCGAGACCGAGCGGCGCATCCTCCGGCGCAGCTACTGCGACGTCGGACAGCGCGCCGTCGAACCGGATGATCTTCTTCGGCAGCAGCCCGTAAGCCGCGACGGCGATGCCGATGACGATGAGCACCATGCCGGCCAGCATCTCGAGGTCCATCGGCATTCCGACGAGCCTGAAGCCGTCCCCGGCGCCCATCAGATACATGGGCAGATGCAGTAGCCCGCCGACGGTGACGGCAACACATCCCAACGCGAACGCAGGCAAATCCCGACGCTCGCGAAACACGCTCGGTTGGTTCAATGACGACTCCCCTGGACCACGCTGCCACAGCTCGCGACGAAAACGCCAACGAAAAGCTGGCTGCGCGCCAAATTCGCAGATATCGCGAAAAGAGACTATCTATGGAAGATATCGCGCTGTCCCGGGCGGACGGCGTCGCCCCGCGACACGCAAACCCTTATGAGAGCCGCCATGGAAAAGACCTATCCCGTCACCCGCACCGACGCCGAGTGGCGCAGCCTGCTCACGCCCGAGCAGTTCCGCATCATGCGCGAGCACGGCACCGAGCGGCCCGGAAGCTGCGCCTTGCTGGTCGAGAAGCGGCCCGGCACCTTCCATTGCGTCGGCTGCGGCCAGGCTCTCTTCGAAGGCAAGGTGAAGTTCGAGAGCGGCACCGGCTGGCCGAGCTTCAACGAGCCGGTCGAAGGCGCCGTCGAAACCACCACCGACCGCAGCTACGGCATGGTGCGCACCGAAGTGCACTGCGCGACCTGCGGCAGCCATCTCGGCCACGTGTTCCGCGACGGCCCGCCGCCGACCTTCCTGCGCTACTGCATCAACGGCGTGGCGCTCGAATTTAAGGCAGCGGGGGAGTAAGGCAGTAGGGCAATAGGGCAAAGAGAGATCGGCCGAAATGTCGGTGTAGACGAAGTCCGTCCCGCTACTGCCCTACTGCCCTGGCGCCTTACGCTCACGCATCGATCAGCCGCCCCACCTTGATGCCGCTCCTTGGCAGCAGCACGCGCAGCAGCGGCCCGGTCATCATGGTGGTGACCACCGCCATCAGCACCAGCATGGTGAAAACGTTCTGCGGAATGAAGCCCATCGAATAGCCGACGTTGAGCACGATCAGCTCCATCAGCCCGCGTGTGTTCATCAGCGCCCCGAGCACCGAGGCATCGCCTGCCGAAAACCCGCCGGCGCGCGCAGTCAAATAGACCGGGACGACCTTCGCCACGATGGCCGCGGCGATCATGATGAGGCACCACAGCCAGTCGGTGCCGTTGGCGAGCCCCAGCACATTGGTGTGCAGGCCGGTGAAGGTGAAGAAGATCGGCAGGAAGAAGACCAGCACGAACTTGCCGATCTGGTTCTGCCAGGCCTTCACGAACTCGAAATGGCTGTGGAACAGGATGCCGGCGAGGAAGCCGCCGAAAATCGTGAACACGCCGAGCTTCTGTGTGGCGATGCCGCAGGCGAAGACGAGCAGGAACACCAGCGCCATCACCGACAGCGGCAGCTCGCTGTCCTTGACCGGATTGCGGCTGAGCACCGCGCGCACCAGCGGCGCGCCGACCAGCGCGAGCGCCGCCGCCAGCACGGCAAGCCCGCCGACCTGCCAGCCGAGCGCCACCAGGGACAGGCCGGACGTGGCCATGGTGGCGACCGTGGCGAGCAGCACCCAGCCGACGACGTCGTTGAGTGCGGCCGCCGAGACCGCCACCACGCCGACCTGGGTGCGCGTCAGGTTGTATTCCTTGAGGATGCGGCCGAGCACCGGCAGGGCCGTGATGGCGAGCGCCACGCTGACGAACAGCGAATAGATGAGACTGTCGATGCCGGGCGCCAGGTAGGGGTGGCTGATCTGCCCAATGACGAAGCCGATCGCGAACGGCGTCGCCACGCTTGCCGCTGCGATCAGCAGCACGCCGCGGCTGTTGCGGTTGTATCTGAGCAGCCCGTATTCGAAATCGGCGCCGATCTGGAACATGAGCAGCAGCAGGCCGATCTGGCTCAGCACCTGCATGGCGGGTGCCGCGACGGGCGAGAATATTTCGCCCGAGAGCTCCGGCCAGAAATAGCCGAACAGCGACGGGCCGAGCATCAGCCCGGCAATGATCTCGCCGACCACGCGCGGCTGACCGACCGCGCGCGCCGCGCTGCCGGCAATGCGCGCTGCCGGAATGATGATGATGAGCTGGAGAAGGACGGCTACGACCAGCTCTTCGACTTCATGCACTGTCATCCGCGCGTTTCCCCCGAACTGCGCCCATAAGCATGCGGCGAGCGTAGATCACGAAATGGTGAAATGCTACAGCATGTCTCCCGAAAGCGTGCGCGGTTTCGGGGTAAAGACATGCGTAAAATCAACAGCCTAAAGCGTATCGCGTTACTCCTTCTCACGCGCCGCGCCTTGGGTTCGGGGCCGCTGCCGAAGGCGATCGGCGGAACCCGATCGGCGAGGCGTTGTCACCAAGTGTCAGGTTGATCGCAGCAGGCGTGTCTGCCGCCGTTGACCGCCGCGAACATGGGTTGATATCAACGAATTTCGCATGAGGAGGAGTCGGACATGGAACATCCCTACCGCTGGGTGATCGTGGGCCTCGGCGCGCTGATGTCCTGCGTCGCCATCGGCGCGATGTTCTCGCTCGCCGTCTTCCTCGATCCGATGGCGACGGGCACCGACTGGTCGCGCGCCGGCATTTCGAGCGCCATGACGATCAATTTCATCGTCATGGGCCTCTCCGGCTTCTTCTGGGGCAATGTCAGCGACCGCTACGGCACGCGCATCGTCGTCGTCATCGGCGCTTTCGTGCTCGGGCTGGCGCTGGTGCTGGCGAGCCGCGCCACCTCGCTCATCGAGTTTCAGCTCACCTACGGCGTGCTGGTCGGTATCGGGGCAAGCACGTTTTTCGCACCGATGATCGCCACCACGATGGCGTGGTTCGAGAAGCACCGCAGCCTCGCCGTTTCGCTCGTTTCGGTCGGCGTCGGCGTGGCGCCGATGACGGTTTCGCCCATCGCACGCTGGCTGACGACGGCCTATGACTGGCGCATGGCGATGTTCGTCATCGGCGTCGGCGCCTTCGCGCTGCTGCTGCCCGCCGCCCTGCTGGTGCGCAGGGCCCCGGCGCCCGCGGCTGCCGTGCCGGCGACCGAGACGACGAACGCCGGGCCGGATGCGGGCGCGGCATGGGCAGCGCTCCGCTCGCCGCAATTCCTCGTGCTCGGCTTCACCTTCTTCATATGCTGCGCGGCGCATTCCGGGCCGATCTTCCACATGGTGAGCTACGCCATCGCCTGCGGCATCGCGCCGATGGCGGCGGTCACCATCTACAGCGTCGAGGGGCTGGCCGGCCTCGGCGGCCGCCTGCTGCTTGGCGTGCTTGGCGACCGCTACGGCGCCAAGCCGGTGCTGATCGGCGGCCTGCTGGTGCAGGCTTTCGTCATCGGCGCCTATGCGCTCGTCAGCCAGCTCGAGCATTTTTATGTGCTCGCCATCATCTTCGGCGCTGCCTATGGCGGCGTGATGCCGCTCTACGCCGTGCTCGCCCGCGATTATTTCCCGCAGCACATCATGGGCACGGTGCTCGGTGCGGCCACGATGCTGTCGAGCCTCGGCATGGCGTTCGGCCCGCTGGCGGGCGGCTGGCTGTACGACAATTTCGACAGCTACGCCTGGCTGTTCATCGGATCCTTCATCGTGGGCCTGGGCGCGATGGCGCTGGCCTTCGCCTTCCCGCCGCAGCCCTCGCGCCAACAACTGCAGCCGGCCTGATCATCATGCCGGGGCACCGTCTGCCGCCGATTGGCGAGCGTGCCAAAGGTGCGCGGGATCCTGAGCTTGTCGACCCTCCATTCGCCTTTTCGATAAAATTTCCTTTATTTGTCGGAGGCTTATCAACGAAGCGGTTACCTTAAACGGATTGGTAACGCCGTCCGCCTAGTCTCGCCCGAATGTGAGGTCGGGACCTTTGCCGCCCTCGCTCGTGCGGGACAAAGTCAAAGGGTGTGACAGTGCGTAAGGTGTTGGCGGCTCCTCTCTCCATCCATTTCCAGAAATCCTTCCTTGCCCTGCTCCTGGCGCTGGCGCTTGCCGTCGCCTTTTCGGCGCAGGCATATGCTGCGAAATATGCGGCGATCGTCATCGACGCCAACACCGGCAAGACGCTGCATTCGTCTTCGGCGGACGCCGCCCGCTACCCGGCCTCGCTCACCAAGATGATGACGCTCTATCTGGTGTTCGAGGCGCTCTCGGCCGGCAAGCTCAAGAAGTCGACCAAGGTGAAGTTTTCGGCCAATGCGGCTGCAAAACCGCCGACGAAGCTTGGCATCAAGAAGGGCGGCTCGGCGACGGTCGAGACGATCATCATGTCGCTGGTGACGAAGTCCGCCAATGATTCGGCCGCGGCCATCGCCGAGCATCTCGGCGGCTCGGAGGAAGCTTTTGCGCGCATCATGACGACCAAAGCCCGCCAGCTCGGCATGACCGGCACGGTGTTTCGCAACGCCTCGGGCCTGCCGGACGGCGCGCAGCACTCGACCGCGCGCGACATGGCGCGCCTCGGCATCGCGCTGCGCGAGCATTTCCCCCAGTATTACGGCTATTTCGCAGCCCGCTCCTTCACCTATGGCAAGCACCGCATGGCCAACCACAACCGCCTGCTCGGCCGCGTGAAAGGCGTCGACGGCATCAAGACCGGCTACACCCGAGCTTCCGGATTCAACCTCGTCTCCTCGGTGAAGGTCGGCGGGCGCTCGATCGTGGCGGTGGTGATGGGCGGCCAGACCGGCCGCAGCCGCGACAACCAGATGGCCGAACTGATCCGCACCTACCTGCCGAAGGCCTCGACCAGGGATGGCGGCGCGCTGATCGCGAAGGGCAAGCCGGCAAAGGTTATCGAGCAGCAGGAAGAATTCGTCGCCGCGGCGGCGATCGAGCTGCCGAAGAAGAAGGCGCCGACGCCGGTTGCCAAACCCAAGCTCGTCGCCGAGGTCCTGCAGGAGGAAACCGAGGCGCTCGGCTACGCTGCCGAGCCCGAGGCCAAATCGCTGGCCGCGCTCGATCCGGTGAAGACCGCGTCGACCGGTGGGTCGGCCGAAATTCCTTCCGGCTGGGCGGTCCAGGTCGGCTCCTCGCCGAGCGAGAAAGAGGCGCGTGGCGTGCTCGCCAAGACCTCGAAGATCGCGCCGCAGATCGTCGATGCTTCCGCCGGTTACACCGTCACCTTCGACAAGGACGGCACGACGTACCACCGCGCCCGTTTCGGCGGCTTCGGCTCCAAGACGGCGGCCTGGAATGCCTGCTCGGCCCTGAAGAAAAAGAAGATCGACTGTTACGCCGTGCTGCAGTAGCGCGACGGAATTCTCCTGGGTTTTGTTTTCGCGTCGATGGAGAGCTATTCGTGATCGGAGAGAAGGATATCCTTGGCTTCGTTGATGCGGGCCGCAAGGAAGGACGATCCGCCAACATCGGGGTGCAGGCGCTGCATCAGGCGGCGGTGCGCCTTGCGGACGTCCGCCGCGGTGGCCCCCGTTTCAAGACCAAGGACCTTGTAGGCCTCCTCCTTGCTCATGGGGCCAGAACGTGGCGCTCCTCCCTTCCCGTCGCCACTGTCCGCGTCAGCGTCTTTGCGCCAGGCGGGAAATCGGCCGTCAAGATACGTCTCGAGTAGCTGCAGGCTCTCGCCGTCGCCGGCAAGCTCGCCGCGAAACGCCAGCAGGTCGTTGAGCGAAAGCGAGCCGAGCGTGCGCTGCTCGAAGCGCCCCGCCAGCACCAGCCCTTCCAGCGCGCCGCTTGCGTGATCGAGCTCCATCTCGATCGCCGCCGTCCTGACCGTCGAGCGCTTGCGCGCGGTCGAGCTCGGCTGCCGCGCGCGCAGCGCAAAGTTCCCGGCCAGGCTGCCGACACCCAGGATCAGCAGCGGCACGCCAAGGCCGACGCGGCCAAGCAGCATCAGGACGAAGCCGGTGAGCGCGATCAGCACCGGGCCGGCAAGCCGGATGTTGCGCGCCAGCGTTCCGGCGTCGGTGCGCAGGAAGAGCAGCCCGGCCGCAACGACGGCAACGGTGGCAAGCACGACACCGATCAGGCCGCTCATCCCGCCCGTCCTCCCTTGAGGTGCTCGAGCAGGAGTCGGTCCTCGGCGCTGCCGCGCGCCTCCAGCGCCTTGAGCCCGCCGGTGGCGAAGACGGCGACCGCGGAAAGCAGCCGCGCCAGCGTGCTCGCGGCCGAGCGGTCGAAACGGAACCAGGCGCCGCGCGAAAGCCGCGCGATCTCGCGAAAGCCCTGCTCGACCAGCGGGTTGCGGCCTTCCTGGAAAACGAAGACCGGCACGCCGCGCACGCCAAGCTCGCCGGCCTTGTTGGCGAGGTCGTCGATCGCTTCCTCCATCGCGTCGCCGATATAGACGAGCGCGGCAACCTTGCCGCGCTCATGTTCTTTCAGGGCGTGCGACAGCACCTTGCCGATCTGCGTGTTGCCGGCGCGGCAGTCGATGCGGCTCATCAAATCCTTGAGCGTCTTCGTATCGCCGACGAACTTCGAGGCGCGGCATTCGCCGTAGCCGCGGAAATAGACGAGCTGCACGGACAGCCCGCCGGTCTTGCCCACCGCATCGAACATCTCGGACTGGATCGAGGACGCGACGTCCCAGGTCGGCTGCCGGCTCATCGTGGCGTCGAGCGCCAGGATCAGCCGGCCGGACGCGCCCTCGGCCGGCGTGCGTGCACGCACGTCGCGCAGGAACGCGTCGATCTCGGCAGACTCCGATCGCCGCTTGGCAGGCTCGGAGCCGGCCCTTTTCGACGCCGGAACGGGCTTGTCGCTCATCCCGACAAGATGTGACGCGTCCGTGGCGCTTGCAAGGCCGTGCTAGTTCGCCAGCCTGCAACGTTGGTGATTGGCGAAAGCCATGATGACAGCCAATCTCCCCCCTTGTGGGGGAGATGTCCGGCAGGACAGAGGGGGGCGCCTCGCGCGACCGCCTCCCTGCAACGCGATCTAATTCGCGAAAATGTCCGGCATGGCAATCGGCCGGTTCGACGTCTCGGCATAGCGGCGGCGGGCTTCGGCGCGCTTGCGGCCGAGCTCGTCGGTCGGCAGGCGGAGCGCTGCCAGCAGCTGCCGGATCTCCTGGCGGGCGGCGAGGTGCGACAGCGTCGGCTTGGTGCCGAGCACGTGCTCCTCGAAATCGTCGAGCGCGGTGAGCCCGATCGGGAAGAACTCGCGGAAGACGACGCGCTCGGAAATGCCGTCGGCCACGCGAAAGCCGAGCTGCATGGAAAGGTTGCGCAGGCAATTGTCGATCTTCTGCTCGTTGCGCGAGGAGATGGAGGCCATGCGGTTGCGCACCACCACCCAGTCGAGGATGGCATTGTCGGCCTGGCGGCGCTCGCGTCGTGCGTCGCGCACGGCGGTCGCATATTGCGACAGTTCGAGGATCTCGTAGCTCACCGGGTCAATGCGCGCGAGCACGTCGAAATCGATGAAGCTGTCGTTCATCGGGGTGATGAGCGTGTCGGCGATGCGATGCGCGAGCCGGTTCAAAAAGGTGTCGGAGCCGGGCGTGTCGATGACGACGAAATCGTGCGTGCCTTCGATCTCGTTCAACCCGTCGGTGAGCTGCCGGAATTCTTCGCCTTCGGCTTCCGAGACGGTCTCGCGCTTGGCCGGCGGCACGTGGAAATGCTCAGGCAGCGCCAGCGAGATGTGGGCCGTGCGCGCCCAGCGGCGGCGGTTCTCGACGTAGCGGGTGAGCGAGAGCTGACGGCCGTCGAGGTCGACTGTTGCGACACGGTATCCGGACTTCAGCAGCGCGACGGCCACATGCATGGCCGTGGTCGATTTGCCCGATCCGCCCTTCTCGTTGCCGCAGACAATGACGTGCGCGCTGCCGCGTTTTTTCCCGTCCGAAAATCCCCTTACGCCCGACAACAGCATCGACGCCTACTCCACACCCTGGCGGCAGCATGGCGCTTTTCGTGTTGCGATTCAATGACGATTGCTGGAAGGCGCAGCAATTCGTTCAGATTTGGTTAAGCATAAAAGGCCAGCGTTTGCATGCAAATGCGGCAATGCTGTCTTGCGCATGGAAGAGGCGGCCGGCAAGCCTCAAGCCCTGCCGATACCGGCTCAGAGAAGCCCGAGCTCGGCCAGCTCCGCCCTGAGCTTCGGCGGCATCTCGGCCATGCCCTTTCGCCGCCTGCCGAGGTCGGCCGGGGCCTCGTTCGGCTTCAGATAGCGCCAGCCCTGGAAGGCCCGCCGCGGCTGCCATTCGGTTCGTACGACCACCGGATGCAGCATCAGCCGGCAGCGGCCGATCCCCTCATCGTCGACGAATGGCCGGATCTCGGTGATCAGCTGCCGGCACTGCACATTGCCCTTGATCACCCAGTAGAGCGAGCCGCCGCCGGTGACTTCCTCCACGCGGGTCGGCACCATGCGGGTCGTGTGCCAATGCTCGACCGGCTCGCCGGCCGCCTTGCGCTCGGCGAGCTTCTGCGCGATCCACTCTTCCAGATCTTCGATGCTCTCGCAGCCGACGCAGAGTTTCAGAATGTTGAGGGCCATGGCCTTGAGTTAAGACGGCGGCCGCGCGGGGTCAAATCACACGCTGGCGCTCGTCCACAGGAACCCGCTTCCTTCGCACTTTCCTTCTCCCCTTGTGGGGGAAGGAAAGGCTCAGCACTCGACCACGTTCACCGCCAGCCCGCCCAGGCTCGTCTCCTTGTATTTCTCGTTCATGTCGAGCCCGGTCTGGCGCATCGTCTCGATCGCTGCGTCGAGCGGCACGAAATGCTTGCCGTCGCCTTTCACTGCCAGCGACGCGGCGGTGACGGCCTTCACCGCGCCCAGCGCGTTGCGTTCGATGCAAGGCACCTGAACCAGCCCGGCGACTGGATCGCAGGTCATTCCGAGGTGATGCTCCAGCGCGATCTCGGCGGCGTTCTCCACCTGCTCAGGATTGCCGCCGAGCACGGCGGCCAGGCCCGCCGCCGCCATGGCCGAGGCCGAACCCACCTCGCCCTGGCAGCCGACTTCGGCGCCGGAAATGGAAGCGTTGTGCTTGATGATGCCGCCCACGGCCGCCGCCGTGAGGAGAAAGTCGCGGATCGAATCCTGGTCGGCCTCGGCGTGGAAATGCAGCCAGTAGCGCATCACCGCCGGCACCACGCCGGCCGCACCGTTGGTCGGCGCGGTGACGACCTTGCCGCCGGCCGCATTCTCCTCGTTGACGGCCATGGCGTAGACGGACAGCCAGTCATTGGCGAGCAGCGGGTTGGGGCGGTTCTGCCGCCATTCCTCGTTGAGCGTGTCGTGCAGTTTTCGCGCCCGGCGGCGCACCTTCAATCCGCCCGGCATGATGCCTTCCTGCGACAGGCCGCGCTCGATGCAGGCGCGCATCGCCTCCCAGATCTGGTCGAGTTTTGCGTTGAGCTCCTCGGGCGAAAGCCGCGTCTCCTCGTTCGCCCGCTTCATCTCGGCGATGGAAAGCCCACTCTTCGCGGCCATTGCCAGCATCTCGGCGGCCTTGCTGAACGGATAGGGCACGTCCGGCCCGGCGGCCTCCTCGGGACCGCGCGCCTTCATGCGCTGCAGCTCTTCGTCGGAAACGACGAAACCGCCGCCGATCGAATAGTAGATGCGTTTCAGGAGCACCCGTCCATCCGCATCATGGCCGGAAAAGCTCATGCCATTGGCATGGCCGGTCAGCGGGTTCTTGCGGTCAAGCACGAGGTCGGTCGCCGGGTCGAAATTGTAGGAGGGATGGCCGGGCGGCGTGATCTTCTTCTCCTGCGCGATCTTTGCCACGACCGCGTCCGCCTGATCCGGATCGACCGTCTGGGGCGTCAGGCCTGCGAGCCCGAGGATGACGGCGCGATCGCTGCCATGGCCGACGCCGGTATAGGCCAGCGACCCGTGCAGCGAGGCCGAGATGCGGCTGACGCCGATACCGGCCGGTCGCGGCCAGTCTCCGTCGCGGATTTCCGAAAGGAAGCGGTGCGCCGCCGTCATCGGCCCCATCGTGTGTGACGAGGACGGGCCGATGCCGATCTTGAACAGATCGAAGACGGAGAGAAACAAGGCCGGCAATCTCCAGTGATGACACAGCTTTCGGGACTTTAGCGCAATTCCGCTGCGCGGGAGCCGACTTCAGCTTATCCCGCGGCGACATTCGTCACGCGGGGCGACGTTCGTCGCCCGGTGCGACTTCGTCGCTGTCCTGATCACAGATATAGGAACGGTATGAGTGTTTCCTTCCCTTTGGCCTGTGTCAGGCCTTCTCCAACGCTCGCCTTGCGGTGATCGTCGGCTATCAGCCGGGAAACGGCGAGTCGATGCGGCCGACGAGCCAGTACGCAAATAGCCCGACCCACTCGCGCACGGCCGTCGATGTCGTCTGCATCGAATCCACCGGATTGTCGCGGAAGAAGCCGACGCCCTCCCTGCCCGAGGTGCGGTAATCCGTCGGCCACGGGACCACATCGAAACCGGCCCTGCGGAACAGCGCAACCGAGCGCGGCATGTGGAAGGCCGAGGTGACGAGCAGCCAGGTCTCGCCCGGCTGCGGGTTGGCCATCTCCTTCGAGAACAGCGCGTTCTCGTACGTGTCGCGCGAACGGTTCTCCAGCACCAGCCGGTCGCGCGCCACGCCGAGCGCCTCGAGCATTTTCGGCGCCGTGTCGGCATCCGCTTCGCCCGGCAGCATCAGCGTGCCGGCCCCGCCGGAGATCAGGACCCTGGCCTGCGGATAACGCAGCGCCAGCACCGCCGTCTCGACGAACCGGTCGCCGCTGGTGTTGAGCTCATAACCGCCGCGCGCCTGGTTGATGGCGCCCTCGAAACCGCCGCCGAGCACCACGATGCCGGCAACAGTTTCCGGCGGCGTCGCCGGCCGCGGAAACCGATCCTCCAGCGGCCCGAGCATCATCGAGCCGAGCGAGGTCCATGCCGACAGGCCGAGGAGAAGGAAGGCGAGGACCAAACCCGTCCCGGCGATGCGCCGCCAGCGGATCAGCGCCGCAAGCAGCGCCACCGCCAGCAGGAGCGTCGCGAGATTGAGCGGCTGCGCCAGGAACCAGAAGGTTTTGGAGAGATAGAAGAACATGCTGCCCGCCCGTTTCCTACGGGCGGTACTTCAAATGACGGCTGGCGGCAAATCTGCAGCGAGTTGGAAAAGGTCGGTGCGAGAGATCGCTTGGCTTCGCCAATCGGCAACGCCGGCGATTGGCGAAAGTTCTGATGACAGCCAATCTCCCCCCTCGTGGGGGAGATGTCCGGCAGGACAGAGGGGGGCGCGAAGGATCGCTGCGTCAACCAGAAAGCGGAGCGCCTTTGCAGCGACGCCCTACCACCACGCCGCCGTCTCGAACCTGCCCGCCGCCTTCTCGATCACATGCGCCGTGCGGAACAGCGTCTCCTCGTCGAACGGCCGGCCGATCAATTGCAGCCCGAGCGGCAGCATCTTCTCGTCCAGCCCGGCGGGCACGGCGATGCCCGGCAGGCCGGCCATGTTGACCGTCACGGTGAAGATGTCGTTCAGGTACATCTTCACCGGATCGTTCGCCATGTCCTCGTCCGCGATGCCGAAGGCGGCGGACGGCGTGGCCGGCGTCAGGATGGCGTCGATGCCGTCGGCGAAGACGATCTCGAAATCGCGCTTGATCAGGTTCCTGACCTTCTGCGCCTTGAGGTAATAGGCATCGTAATAGCCGGCCGACAGCACATAGGTGCCGATCATGATGCGGCGCTTGACCTCGCGGCCGAAACCGGCGGCGCGGCTCTTCTCGTACATGTCGACAATGTCCTTGCCGGGCACGCGCAGGCCGTAGCGCACGCCGTCGTAACGCGCGAGGTTGGACGACGCCTCGGCAGGCGCGACGATATAATAAGCCGGCAAAGCATATTTGGTATGCGGCAGCGTAATGTCGATGATCTCGGCGCCGGCATCCTTCAGCCAGGCTATGCCCTTCTGCCACAGCGCCTCGATCTCGGCCGGCATGCCGTCGACGCGGTATTCCTTGGGGATGCCGATCTTCATGCCCTTGATCGACTGGCCGAGCGCAGCCTCGTAGTCGGGCACCGGACGGTCGACCGAAGTGGTGTCCTTCGGGTCGACCGAGGCCATGGATTTGAGCATGATCGCGGCGTCGCGCACGTCGCGCGCGAGCGGACCGGCCTGGTCGAGCGAGGACGCGAACGCGACGATGCCCCAGCGCGAGCAGCGGCCATAGGTCGGCTTGATGCCGACCGTGCCGGTGAGCGCGGCCGGCTGGCGGATCGAGCCGCCGGTGTCGGTGGCGGTGGCGGCGGCGCACAGATGCGCGGCAACGGCGGCAGCGGAGCCGCCGGATGAGCCGCCGGGCACCAGCCGCATGTTGTCATGCGCCGTGCTGGTCTTCACGCCGCCGGCCGAAACGAAGCCACCATCGCCCTGATGCGTGGTCGGCATCACCGACGTCTCGACGCGGGCGCGCCGCCATGGGTTCACCACCGGGCCGTAATAGGAGGTCTCGTTGGACGAGCCCATGGCGAACTCGTCCATGTTGAGTTTTCCCAACATCACCGCGCCGTCGGCCCAGAGATTGGCCGAGACGGTCGACTCGTAGCGCGGGCGAAAACCGTCGAGCACGTGGCTGCAGGCCTGGGTGTGCACGCCTTCGGTCGCGAACAGGTCCTTGATGCCGAGCGGAATGCCCTCGAGCGCGCCGCCCTGTCCGCTGGCGAGCCGCTGGTCGGACGCTTTCGCCATGTCGCGAGCCCGGTCGTGGGTGACGGCGACATAGGCATTGAGCGTCGGATTGGCGCGGTCGATCGCGGCGAGATAGGCGTTTGTCAGCTCGGTCGAGGTGAACTCTTTCGCACGCAGCTTCGTGCGCGCCTCGGCGATCGTCAGTTGCGTCAGGTCGGTCATCAGGCGAGCTTCTTTTCGTAGAACCGGGAATGGCCGGAATCGGGATAGTCGAGCACCGCGCCGCAAATGCTGAAGCCGCTGCGCTCATAGACGCGGTAGGCGGGCTCGAAACCTTCGGCCTCGCCGGTCTCGAGCACGAGGCGGCCGATACCCTTTTCACGCGCGAGCGTCTCGATGCGCTGGAGAATCTGCTTGCCGACGCGCTTTCCCCGCACCGAAGGCAGCGTGTACATGCGCTTCACCTCGCCGAGGTTTGTCCCATGGTCCTTCAGCGCGCCCATGCCGACCGGGCTGCCGTCGATGTCGCGCGCGACGAACAGCGTGACGGATGGCTCGGCCATCTGCTCGACCGTGAGCTGGAACTGGAATTCGCGCGGGGTGAGCGGGATGAGATAGGCGTTGAGCTCGGCGACGAGCCGGCGCACGTCGTCCTGCAGCGGCGTCTCGACCGCGATCGCAATCGTCACGGCCCTACTCCACCACCTTCGGCACCAGGAAGAAGTTTTCCGCCGTCGCCGGCGCGTTGGCCACGATGTCGGCGGCCTTGTTCCCGTCGGTCACCGCGTCCTGCCGCTTCTTCATCTCCATCGGGATCACCGAGGTCATCGGCTCCACGCCTTCGACATTCACCTCGTTCAGCTGCTCGACGAAGCCGAGAATGACGTTGAGCTCGCCGGTCATGCGCGCGGCGTCCTCGTCGGAAACGGCGATGCGGGCAAGGCGCGCGACGCGCCGGACGGTGTCGATATCGACGGACATTTCAGCTCCGGTGAAGGCAGGCAACGGGCTATAGCGGCGCCGCGCTTGCAGCGCAACACGAGCCGGGGCAGGCCTGTGCTGTCGACTGCAACGGATCGGCGCGAGGCGCCCCCCTCTGGCCTGCCGGCCATCTCCCCCACGAGGGGGGAGATTGGCTGTCACCACGGCCTTCGCCACTCGCCAACGCTGCAATTTGGCGGAAGTATCGCGGCCGTCCGATCTCCCCCCTCGTGGGGGAGATGTCCGGCAGGACAGAGGGGGGCGCGAAGGATCGCTGCGCGAACCAGCCGAACGCCCCTACGGCATCTTCACTCCATCACACAGATAATACATGCCCGCATTCGATGGCGCCCCCTCGGCCCCTTCGGCGAGCGACAGCGTCACCTCGACCTGCCCTTCCCCGCGCGGCATGAAGGCGAAAACCTGCGGGTAGGCATAGCCGGGTTCTTCGCAGAGCGCGGTCACGATCGCGCCCGGCGAGCGTGTGGCCATCTTCCACTCGATGAACTCGCAATTGAACTCGATGCCCTCGAGGCCGCGCTGGGTGAGCACGACCTCGCCATTCTCGATGAACGCCTGGAAATCCTTTTTCGCCGCGTCGCATTGTTCCTGCGAGCGCGAATAGACGCCCTTGATCATCTCCTGCCCCATGGCCGGCATGGCGGCCAGCAAGACCGTGGCCGCAGCGATCGACAAGCCCCTCATTGCCGTGTCTCCTTAAACCGTGACCGTCTCGCCGGGCTGCGGCGTCGGCACCTTCACGCCCGACCCCTTCATGCCCTCGACGAATTTGTCGGGCGTCTGGTCGAGCACGCCGAAGGTCTTGTAGTGGCACGGGATCGCCGTCTCGAGCTTGAAGAAGCGGCGGCAGGCGAGTGCTGCCACCGCACCGCCCATGGTGAAACGGTCGCCGACCGGCACCAGGCCGATTTTCGGCTCATGCAACTCGTTGATCAGCGCCATGTCGGAGAAGATGTCGGTGTCGCCCATGTGGTAGACGGTCGGCGCATCGGGGAAATGCAGGACCAGCCCCAGCGGGTTGCCGAGATAGACGTTCTTGCCGCCGTCCATGCCCCAGGACGAAGAGTGCAGCGCCTGCACGAAGGTGGTGGTGAAACCGCCGCAATCGACGGTGCCGCCGTGGTTGCCGGGATTGATCTTGTTGCCGTCGGCCCCCTGCCCGACCAGGAACATGCAGATCTCGAAATTGGCGACGAGCTGGGCGCCCGTCTTCTTGTGGATCGCCAGCGCATCGCCGATGTGGTCGTTGTGGCCATGCGTGATGAGCACATGCGTGGCGCCTTCGGCCGGCCCCTCCCAGCCTTGCGTCCACATTCCATGTCCGGTGAGGAACGGATCGATCAGGATCTTCGCCTTGCCCGTCTCGATGCGGAACGCGGAATGCCCGTACCAGGTGATTTTCATGACCGTCTCCTCGCTTTTGCGCCGGCGCGAAGATAAAAGCCTTGCTCGTCAAAGGACAAGCCGGAATGGCCGTCATATCGATCGAGGAACTGCCGGCCCTGCTTGCACCGGGCATGACGCTCGCCGCGCTCGACCTCGGAGAAAAGACGATCGGCCTTGCGGTATCGGATGCTGCGCTCGCCTTTGCGCATCCTCGCCCGGTGATCGCGCGCAAAAAGTTCACGCCGGACGCCGAGGCGCTGCTCGCCGCGCTTCGCAAAGATGGCGTTGGTGCCGTCGTGATCGGCCTGCCGCTCCACATGGACGGCTCGGAGAGCCCGCGCTCGCAGGCCTCGCGCGCTTTCGTCAGGAATATCACAAGACTGACCGGATTGCCCTTCGCCTTCTGGGACGAAAGGCTTTCAACGGTCGCGGCCGAGCGCGCCTTGCTCGAGATGGACGTTTCCCGCAAGAAGCGCGATGCGCGCATCGACTCGGCTGCGGCCGCTTTCATCCTGCAGGGCGTGCTCGACCGATTGGCGGCCATGCACGAGCCGGGCCCATAGCGCCTTCACCTTGGGCATCAGGATCTTGCGCCGGCGGAACGCCCAGATTGCGAGCAGGATCAGCGTGTCGAGGATGCAGGCCTCGGCGATCAGCGTGGGTATCGTCTGCGGATCGATGCCGAGCATCTGGCCGTAGAGCTCGAACACCAGATCATGCGCGCGGCGCGAGAGCATCACGTAGCCGAAATTGATGTCGAAATAGGACAGGAAATACCAGCCCCAGAAAAGCACCAGCGGCGTGGCCCAGAGCGCAAAGACGTATTTCATGCCGCACCTGTCATCGCTGGCAATGGGCTCGGGCGCCCCGAAAGGCGCGACAGCATCGCGCGGTTGGCCGCGCCGACCGCCATCAGGCGGATGGCGGCGGCGATCTCTTCTTCGCTGAGTGCCTTGCGCCGCTCCGAGACGATCGCCATGAGCGAGCACAGCAGTGAGGCGAACACCGCGGCCAGCGCCGGGAAGAAAACGGTGCTGGTGTCGGCGAACGAGGTCAGCGCGATGAGCGCGACCACCATGCTTGCGGAGATGACGGCCATGCGCGCCACCTCCTCCGTGCTCGGGTCGGAGCCGTCGCGGTCGACGGCAGCCGCCACGAAGGCCCAGAGGAACAGCGTGGCGACGAGGGCGAAAGCGAGCGACAGGCCGGTCGATCCGACCATGTTTGCCGGCAGGCCGGCAGCGCCGCCGAGATAGGTGAGCACGGCGCGCGAGCCCGTCTCTGCGTCGAGCGCAGCCAGCCCCGCGAGCAGGGCGAAAGCCGCGCTCCAGTGCACTGCAATGACAAGGGTCAGGAACTGCCGCATGCGATCCCCTCGATCCTGGTTCGACACTGGAGAGAGACGCCGCGTGCTGCAATCTAAACCAATCATTAAGGTTAATCCGGCCCGCCCTCCTCCACCGGGCGCGGCAACATGACAGAAGTTTAAGGATCGGCGGCGCTTGACCGATTCACCACACACCCTAACTATGACCCAAGGTTTTCCGGCATTTGCGCGCCGTGTCGAGTTGACAAAGCGCAGGCCGTTGCCCTATCGCAATGCACAAATCCGGCGCGTGAGGCGCCCCAGAGCGCGTGCGCTCGAAACCAGCCAAAGACGTCAGGCAATTGTCTTCCGACGAACAGATCGCCCTAGAGCAATTGAGCTTTTCCAGCCTCGGCCTTTCGCCGAAGGTGCTGTCGGCCGTAACCGACGCCGGTTACACCATACCGACGCCCATCCAGGCCGGCGCCATTCCGCACGCCTTGCAGGGCAAGGACATTCTCGGCATCGCCCAGACCGGCACCGGCAAGACGGCGTCCTTCGTGCTGCCCATGCTGACGCGGCTGGAGAAAGGCCGGGCCCGCGCGCGCATGCCGCGCACGCTCATCCTGGAGCCGACGCGTGAGCTCGCCGCCCAGGTGGAGGAGAACTTCACCCGCTACGGCAAGAACCACAAGCTCAACATCGCGCTGCTGATCGGCGGCGTTTCCTTCGACGACCAGGACCGCAAGCTCGAGCGCGGCGCCGATGTGCTGATCGCCACGCCCGGCCGCCTGCTCGACCATTTCGAGCGCGGCAGGCTGCTGCTCACCGGCGTCGAGATCCTCGTCATCGACGAAGCCGACCGCATGCTCGACATGGGTTTCATCCCCGACATCGAGCGCATCTGCAAGCTGATCCCCTTTACCCGCCAGACGCTGTTCTTCTCGGCCACCATGCCGCCGGAGATCACCAAGCTGACGGAGCAGTTCCTGCACGCACCCGTGCGCGTCGAGGTCTCGCGCGCCGCCACCACGGCCGAGGGCGTGACGCAGCGGCTGGTGAAGTCGGCCGGCAAGGGCTGGGACAAGCGCGAGACGCTGCGCCGCCTGATCCGCGAGGAAGGCGATGCAATCAAGAACGCGATCATCTTCTGCAACCGGAAGGTGGAGGTCGCCGACCTTTTCCGCTCGCTGATCAAGCACGACTTCAATGCCGGCGCGCTGCATGGCGACATGGACCAGCGCGCGCGCATGACGATGCTTGCAAATTTCCGTGATGGAAAGCTGAAGCTGCTGGTCGCCTCCGACGTGGCCGCCCGCGGCCTCGACATTCCGGACGTCAGCCACGTCTTCAATTTCGATGTGCCGATCCATGCCGAGGACTACGTGCACCGCATCGGCCGTACCGGCCGTGCCGGCCGCTCGGGCAAGTCCTTCACCATCGTGACCCGCGCCGACACCCGCTACGTCGATGCGATCGAGAAGTTGATCGGCAAGACGATCGAATGGCATGACGGCGACCTTTCCACCGTCGTTGCGAGCGAGGAGGACGACACCCCTCGCCGCGGCGGACGCGGCAGGGAGCGCGCCGGCCGCGGGCGCAGGGGCGACGAGCGCAAGGAGCGCGGCGAGCGCAAGCCCAGGGCGGACCGTCACGCGGAAGCTGAGGCCGCCGCCCCGGCTGCCGAAGTGGAAACTGCCGCAGAGGCACCGGCGACCGAGCGGCGCTCCCGCAAGGACGCCATCAAGAGCAGGAACGCCGAGCGGCAGCACAAGAGCGATCGCCCGCAGCGTCTCGAGCGCGTCGACCGGCCGAGAAGCGACAGCCGCCACGAGCGGCCCGACCGGACCGCGCAGAACCGTCGTCAGCGCGAGCTCGACGATGACGGCACCGTCGGCTTCGGCGCCGACATGCCGGCCTTCATGCGCGTGACCGCGAAGGTCTGACCTGCTTCCACTGTTCCTGGCGTAGTGCCGAGCCGAAGCTCCGCAGCCACAGTTGCAGGCTCGGACGCCGTGCTGCGCCGGACCAAGCCGCTGCGCGAGACGCCCTTACAGCATGGCTCCCGGAAGTGGCCCCGGTTTTGGGACATGCGCAAAATCAAAGACGTAAAGCATGTCGCGTGAACCCCAATTCACGCGACATGCTTTAGATGTCCAGCACAAGTCGCGCGCCTTTGGCCCGCGACACACAGATCATCATAGTCCGGTTGGCAGCTCGTTGCGCCGGCGTAAGCACGCTGTCGCGGTGATCGACCTCGCCGGCCGCGACGCGGCATTCGCACGCCCCGCAAATCCCCTGCTCGCAAGATCGCATCACATCGATGCCGGCTTCCACGACTGCCTGCAGAACCGACTGCTGCGGAGAAACCGTCACCGTCAGCCCTGAGGCTTGACACACGACCTCGAAGCTTGCGCTGCTAGGATCGGCATCCCCGCTGCGCGGCGCGAACCACTCGAAGCGAACCGCGCCTGCAGGCCAGGCGCTCGTCGCAGCCTCGACGGCGATCATCAGCTTTTCGGGACCGCAACAATAGATGACCGTGTCGGCCTCGGGAGCGGCCAGCCGGCTCGCCGCATCCAGCCGCGTGCCGGCTTCGCTCGAATGCAGGGATATCGTTCCACCGAGTCTGCGAATTTCTTGGAGGAATGGCGCATCCTCGACGCGCCTGATGCAATACAGCAACGTCCAACGTCGATTCCGACGACCCAGCTCACGCATCATTGGAATGAATGGCGTGATCCCGATCCCACCCGCGACGAAGATGTAGTTCCCGGATTCGACCAGCGGGAAGTTGTTGCGCGGAAGACTGAGACCGACGACGTCCCCCGGGCGAAGTTTGTTGTGCACGAAATCCGAGGATCGCCCTCCGGCAACGGCGCGAATTCCAATCCGGTAATGCGACCTGTCGCTGGGATCACCGCAAAGCGAATACTGGCGCACGGCATTGTTGGGCAGCATAAGATCGATATGTGCGCCGGGCTCGAATGCGGGAAGCGGTCGGCGATCGACCGGGACAAGCTCCATCGAGAGGGTGCCCGGCGTTTCGAGGGCCATCGACCGGACGACAGCACAAATGACGTTCCCGGCAGCCGACACCATCCCGGTTTGCGTCGTCTTCGAGATGTCGGCGATCGCTCCCATGTCATTCCTTACTGCGCTTGCTAGGCAACACACTTTGGGCGCTTGAAGGCAGCAGCGGATGCCGGGGCGGCCCTTTGACGAACGGCAATGCTTCGCTCAGGCGCTCGCGCGGCTCGGTGAAGAAGCCCCGTCCGACGGCTACAGATCGGGCCTGAGAAAGCCGCTCAGGCCGCGTTCGATTTCGCCTGCAACGGCGAGCACGATGTCTTCGCGCCAATACGAGGCCGTGACCTGGACTCCAATCGGGAGCGGCCCGTCGGATCCCGCCCGGACAACGCAGGCAGGCCAGCCCGTCAGATTCTGAAGCATCGTATAGGCGCACGATTCCAGCCTGTCGGGATCGAATGTCGTCCCGTGCTCCGGTGCGGCGAACGCGTTCGCGGGTGACACGAACGCATCGAAATCACCCATCAGCCGGTGCATCCTCAGCTTGAACTGATCCCATCTGGCCAACAGCGCGTAGACGTCTGTCGCGGCGCTGCAACGGGACGCGAAGATGGTTTCGAGCGACCGGTCGAAAAGCGCGGATGAGTGATCGCTGCCGCAAGCCACGAGCAGCTTGCGCATCCCCTCCCCGCCATCGCCGAAAATATCGGACCAGAGCGTGTAGGCCTCCTCGGCACCGGCCATCTGCGCCTCGACCATGATGGCTCCGGCGTTGCCGAGGTGATCGCATGCCGATCTCACCGCGCTCGCAATCGCAGGCCCCACCTCGGGAAGTCCGCTGTTGTTCAGGATGCCTATGCGCAGCCCGCGAACCGCGACCCCCTCTGCATGTCCGAGTTCTGCCGGCACGGCGGAAAAGTCCCGGCCGTCCGGCCCGCTCATCAGCCCCAGCATCAACTCGAGATCGCCCACCTGCCGTGCCATCGGGCTGAGGGCCGCCATCGAAGCGCGAATGCCCATCGGATATGGAAACGCTCCCGTCTTGGGCGTGCGGCCTGCGGTCGGTTTCAGCGAAGCAACGCCGCAGAAATGAGCAGGCAGCCGGATGCTGCCGCCGGCGTCGGTCCCGACTGCAATCGCCGAGCCGCCGCTGGCCAGCATCGCGGCGTCGCCACCGGTGCTGCCGCCCGACGAAAGTCTCAGATCGTAAGGGTTGTTGGTCCGGCCCCCGATCAGGCTGTCGCACTCGAAGCCGCATGCGAACTCCGGCGTGTTGCCCTTTCCGACGACGATGGCGCCTGCCTGCCGCAGTCTTGCCACGACCGTCGCATCGGCTTCGGGAACGACGCCTTTTCGTCCGAGCGTACCGCTCGTACAGGGCATGCCGGCCACCTCGATCGTGTCCTTGACAGTCATTGGAACACCCGCCAGGACGCCAACCTCCTCACCATCTGCCAATCGCTTGTCGACCAGCCGGGCAGCCGCCCTTGCGCCCTCGCCGTCAACGAAGACAAGCGCGCCCAATCGTGGGTTGACGGCGTTGATGCGATCGAGATGCGCCTCGATCACATCCGACGCGCTCACTGCCCTCGATCGGACGGCGGCAGCGATTTCCGCTGCCGACGCGAAAATCGCATCGCCCGCCGAATTGATTGCCGACCTCTGAGTCAACTGCCGCTCCCTATGTCCTGCAAAAACCGTCATCGCACCCACGCCCCGCCCTGGGCTTCGGCGCCCAACGTTCGTGAGACTTCTTCTTCGATCAGGCCCGACGCCCTGCGGCGGAGCTCATTGAACTCCGGAGTTGTCGGATCGCGCATGTAAGGCAGGTCGACGTCGATCGTTTCCTTGATCTGGCCGGGCCGGGCCGTCATGACGACGACGCGCTGCCCGAGGAAGATCGCCTCTTCGAGATTGTGCGTTATGAACAGAACGGTCTTTTCCGTAGACTGCCACGCCTTCAGCAATTCTCGCTGAAGCACGCCGCGCGTCTGGGCGTCGAGCGCCGCAAAGGGTTCGTCCATCAAAAGAATGCGGGGATCGAGCGCCAGCGCGCGAACGAGGGAAACCCGCTGCCGCATTCCACCGGACAGTTCGTGCGGATATTTTCCCTCGAAGCCACGCAAGCCGGCCATGGCGACATATGACGCCGCGATATTCTGCGCATCCTTTTTTGGGAGCCCCTTTTCCTTCAGGCCGACCATTATGTTTTCGATGACGGTCAGCCAGGGGAACAGCGCATACTCCTGGAAGACGACGCCGCGGTCAGGTCCCGGTCCGCTGATCGCATTGCCGTTGAGACGGACCTCGCCCTCCGACGGGCGCTCGAATCCCGCGATGATGTTGAGCAACGTGGATTTCCCGCATCCGGATGGACCAAGTATGGTCAGAAACTCTCCGGGGCGGATGTCGAGCGTGAACTCCTGCAGCGCGACAATCGTCTCGCCGGAGCCGGCCGCGCGATATGCCTTTCGCAGGCCCTTGCAATTGATGATCGGGGCGCAGGCATCCTGTTTCATGACCTTAGCGCCCTTCATAGATCCCACGCGACCATCGCAGCGCATAATTTCCAAACGCCAGGAGGGCTCGATCCGACAGGTATCCCAAAAACCCGACGCTGATCATCGCCGCGATGATGATGTCCATCCTCAAGAAGTAATAGGCGTCCCAAAGCACGTATCCGAGACCGGATTTGACGGCGAGCATCTCCGAAACGATGACGAGAACCCATGCGATCCCGATTCCGAGGCGCAGGCCGATCAATATCGATGGCAGTGCTGAGGGAACGACCACCTTGGGCAAGAGCCGTGCTTCGCTCATCCCGAGCATCTGTGCCGCGCGCACCAGCACCTTAGGCGTCCGTTCCGCGCCCGCCGCCGAATTCAGAACGATCGGATAGAACGAACCCAGCGCGATGAGGGAGATCGAGGCCGGTTCCTGGATGCCGAAGATGATCACGGCAAACGGCACCCAGGCGGTCATGGGGATCGGCCGGGTGATCTGGATCAACGGATCCAGAAGATTTTCGGCGATGCGGTACCATCCGATGAGGACCCCGACGGGGATGCCGATCGCAGCGGCAATGAGAAAGCCGATGGTCACACGGCGCGTGCTCGCGCTGGCGTGGTCGATCCAGTTTCCGGAATAGATGCCATGCGCCGCCCCTGTCGGGCCGAACACCCAGGTCCAGAATGTACTCGCCACTTGCGATGGCGCCGGAAAGAACTGGGGATCGAAAATGCCTGCGCGCGAGCACAACTCCCATATGACGGCCAGGGTCATCGGCAGTGCCAGCCGTTCAGCCAATCGTCGCCCCACCACGATGGATCGCCTTGGCGCTGTCATGGCGACGGCTTCCGCGTGACGAAGCCGCTGCACTCATAGCAACTCATGTAGTTTGCTCCCCGTTGAGGCGAAGCATGCGCGCGATACCGATCTCAGCGCGCATGCCGTTCGGGCGCCCGCTGGCGCGAGCCGCGAACGCTAAAGCATGTCTCCCGAAAGTGTCCGCGGTTTCGGGAAAGCGTGTCGCGTGAATTTTTTTCACGCGACACGCTTTAGTCGCTGCCGAGGGACGATACGTCCCTGCCGGTGGCCTCCGACAGGAAACTGTAGTCGACCGCTGCGTCGAGCTTCGCGCTCACGTCCTGCTCCATGATGCCGTATTCGTGCAGCAGCTTCGAATAGTTCCGCGCGGGCTGGAGATGAATTCTCTCGTCGTAGCTGAAGTTCTCGATCGCCTTGCGCGCCACGGCTGGCGCGATGCCCATGAACTCCACCGCTACCTTCACATGCTCGTCGACGTTTTGCGTCAGATGGGCGTAGACCTCGTGCATCGCCTTGAGGAAAGCCACGGTCGTCGCCCTGTTCGCGCTGGCAAATTCCAGGTCGGCGCCGACGATCCCGTTTATTGCTCCAACCGAGTTGTCGGCGAGACGAAATTCGGGAACATAGCCGAGCCCGTCTACGACCGCCTGTGCGACCCATGGCTCCCAGGCAATCAGGCCATCGATCTCGCCCTGCTTCAAGGCCATCAGGGCCGTCGGCCCGGGCAACATGTTGATCTGCACGATCTTGTCGAAGTCGAAGGCGTGCTCGGTGGCATTGAGCCTGAGCAGATGCGTCGCGAGGCTGTTGGCCGGAGCCGCGATCCGCAACCCTTCAAAGGATTTCCAGCTCTCGATCTTGACACCCTCGCGGATCACGAGGTCCAGGCCCCCAGTGGTGTTCCCGGATATGACCTTGATGTTGTCCATGCTCCGCTCGAGCAAAGTGGGCATGTTGGAATAGCCGAGGCCGCCGAACTGGACCTGCCCCTTCTGCAACGCGATCATCGCGTCGGAGTAACGATCGAAATTGACGAGTTCGATGGCCAGTCCGAACTTTTCCGAATTGGCCGCCAGATACACGAAACATCCGTGATGGATGGCATTTTTCGCATAGCTGACCTTGAGCGGAGCGCCTTGTGCGGCGGCGTATCGAGTCGTGAACGTCGCGCTTGCCGCCAGTGCCGCGGCGGATTTGACGAAGCTGCGTCGTGACATTCTCTTGTTGTTCATTACGTTCCCCTTTTTAATTATGACGTTTACTTCACTGAGCTGCCGTTACTTGAATCTCGACCCTGTATTCCTCCCGCGCTAGACGGCTTTCCATGCATGCCCGTGCCGGCGCATGACCCCGCGGGACCCACGCGTCCCACGCACGATTCATCTCGTCGAAATCGCCGATATCGGAGAGCCAGATCGTCGCGGCCAGGAGCCTGGTCCTGTCGGTTCCCGCCTCGTCGAGGCAGGCATCGATCTTCTCCAGAATTGCTTCAGTCTGCCGGAACACGGATGCCGATGTATCGTCGGCCACGAGGCCTGAGACATACACAGTGCCATTGTGGATCACCGCGCTGCTTAGCCGAGTTGCGACGCCGATGCGTTTGATCATGCCGGTGCCTTCGATTTGAGAACGCAACCCGATTGCAGCGAAGGGCACCTTGCGTGCTTCGCAAGCGGGATTGCATGAACGAACTGGCGGAGCCTTCCAGGCAGCTATGCGGTTCCCGCCGCACGGCCCTAGTTGATAAAATCCGCCGACGGATGCGCGCGCGGATAGTGGCGCACATAGTTCAAGAATCGGGACAGGCTGAGATCGGCCTGAGTAAGGTGACCGGGGCGATAATGGATCGTGTTCATGATCTCCCTGTCCTCGCTGAACACTTGCGCACTGATCTTGTTGGCGATCGCCAATTGCTCTTCGGCTTTCGGCCCTTTTCGGACCCCGTTCACCGAGTAGACGACCATCTTGCCTGGCCGGGGTATCCCGAACCCTACAATGGAGGCACGGAAGAATTCGTCGCTTGCTTCGCCGTGCCGGTAGAATATCGAGGTGCCGCGAATGCCGATCGTGTATCCCGCTGCCACGCCGTCATGCGCATCGGCCTCGTATTTGTAATCGAAGCCGTATGTGTGCCAGTTGTAGCGATCATGCGGATCGGCGTGATTGAAGTTGATATTGTGAACGACCTTTAGGTGCTGCATATCCGGCGTGTTGGCGCAGAATGCCCACGGGTCGCAGTCGAGCGTCTGGACGGGATAGGGGCTGCCGAAGACCAGTTCCTCGTCGGCGATCGGAAAATCGGGGAGCCCGAACAGTGGCTGCTCGCCATTGAAGACAAAAATGATCCCGTACCGCTCGATGGTCGGAAAGACGAACAGGCACGCACCGCGGGGGGCAGGATCACCGCTTGCGGTTTTTCTGCATTGGCCGATTTCGTCATACTGCCAATGATGGAAAGCGCATCGCAGATTGTTCTCGACCACATCGCCGAGCGAAAGATCCGCGCCCAGATGCGGGCAATATGCGCTCATCGCACGGACCATGTTGTCGGCGCCACGGTAGATCACGATGCGGCCGTCGAGGAAGTCGCGCCCGATCACGCTGCCCCTGCCGACATCGGAAGACCAGGCCACCGCATTCCACGACTGGGTGAACAGCCCATTTTCCCCCTCGGCCGGAACCGGCCGCCATACGCGCCGAACGCCCGCATTGGGAGGCGACTTCGCGAGTTCTGCCGTCTGGTCGGTTTGCGCTGTCATGAGATCCCTCCATTGAAGACGTCATCGATCCGCCGGACCGGATCATTGAACCTGCCGGTCGCGGCGACGGCGAAGAATTCCCATCACGGCTGATGACCTGCGTTGCGGACGATCCCCAGGACTTGATTGGGGTCGACGACAAGTGTCACCGCTCTCGCCGCCGCATCGGGGTCTCGCTGCCTGATGCATTCGACGATATCGAGATGCCTTCCGATGGCTTGCTTCGTTTCTTCGACGGATCGCTGCTCCAGCGTCTGGCACCAGAACGGAACACCCAGCGTGTAAAGCCGCGCCAGGATGTCGTAGAGAAGCTTGTTCTTCGCAGCCGATGCGAGACTGAGATGGAACTTCTCGTCGGCGACCAGCAGTTCGCGGAACCGCCGTTCATCGATCAGCCGGTCGGCGTCGGACAGCGTGGCGTGCATAGCCTCAATATCGTCCGGCGTGGCTCGCAGAGCCGCCAGGCGAGCGATCTGCACCTCGCATGGAAGCCGCGCCTCGAACATCTCCCGAACGGTCTCGAGTCCGATATCCGACACGATTATTCCCCTGCGCGGGATAACCGTCAGCAAGCCTTCGCGAGCCAGTCGCTGCACCGCTTCGCGAACAGGCGTGCGTCCGATGTTCAGTTGTCGGGAAAGCGACTGCTCGTCGAATGACTGACCCGCGCGAACATCGCGGAAAATGATGCGCTCCCTCAGTTTCGAGTATGCCAGGTCGGCCAGCAAAGGGGCGTCCTTATCTGATGTCATAGTAACATATTACGCGTATGTCTGATGCATGTCAAACGCATATCACAAGAATATGAACCACGGCATGGCTTCCGGAAATGGCCCGGTTTTGCGACATCAAAGACCTGAGGCATGTCGCGTGAATCCCGGTTCACACGACATGCCTTGGGCAGACCGGGCAACACGCCGCATCACCCGCTTGCCCGTCTCCACGAGAAGGCGAGCAGTCCGCCGACTGCGCTCGCATCAGGCGATTTGTCCGGTAGGGACGGACAAAAAATGACCGCGCCGGGCTCTTGCGCCAAGCAGGCCAAGGCGAAGCCAGGTTGATGAGGAGGCGAGCCGGATCGGCGATCACGCCACAATCAGCGGATGGAACAGTCCATCCCGATCATCGCGCTCTAAGTCCTGCCTCGTAGGCTTTCCTTGCCCAGGGTGTCATCGCTTCGGGATCATCGAGCGCACCGTCGGGCACCGACCAGTACGGCATCGCCACCTCCTTGCCGTGGCGCGAGCCGACATAGGTCCATTGTTTGCAGCCTTCCGCCTCGAATTCCGGGGCGCTTTCCGCATCCGCCTTGAGCATGATCTCGCCGCGCAGCTCGATCGCGATGATCACGCCACGGTGATAGACACCCTTGCCGCCGAACATGCGCTTGATCTCGACCGGCCCTAGGCCGGAGAAAAGGTCGGCGATCGCCTCATTGTCCATGCGAGCCTCTCCGATCGTAGCAACGGCAGACCGGTCTGCGGGTTGAATGACATCTCCAGCGGAGGAAAGCACCTATGCCAGTCACGCTCAACGGTTCTTGCCGCTGCGGCGCCGTGCGCTTCACGGCCGAGAGCCACACCCCCGTGCCCTATCAGCTCTGCTACTGCTCCATCTGCCGCAAGCAGCAGGGCGGCGGCGGTTTCGCGATCAACCTGGGTGCCGACGCTAAGACGCTGAAAATCGTAGGCCAACGCAACATCGGGATCTACCGCGCCGAGATCGAGGACGACGAGCATCCACATTGCGAAATCTCGTCCGGCGAGCGCTGCTTCTGCAAGAAGTGCGGCGCCGCACTCTGGCTCTACGACCCGACCTGGCCGGAGCTGGTGCACCCGTTTGCCTCGGCAATCGACAGCGAATTGCCGAAGCCGCCAAGCCGCGTGCATCTGATGCTCAAATACAAGGCGTCGTGGGTCGAGCCCGACCTGAAGAAGGGCGACAAGACCTATGACCTCTACCCGCCGGATTCGCTTGCCGACTGGCACAGGAAGCACAAGGTCTGGGTGGACTGAGGCCGGGCGCCGCGTGGGCAAACGCGGCAACCACAGATGCGACGATGATCGAAGCGCCCCTACCCGCTCGATCTGCGGACCTCCTTCATATCGTTGGTTTCAACCTGCATCCGGCCACCGCGCGGGCAGCGCCGGTCGCAGCCGCCCGTTGGGCGGGCCGCTATTCAGCATCGTGGATCTGCCCCGAGCCGCCGACAGCGACGATGTTGAAGGGCCGGCCTGCGACGGGAAGCTCGCCGGCTTTTGCGAACGAGGACGCGTCTACGAGGTGCAGGACGCCCTTCAGCGGATCCGTGACCACCAGTCGCTCGCCGGCGACCGCGATGCGCGGCCGCGGCTCGCTCCAGTGCCCATCCATCGAATAAGGCTGCGTGAGCTTCACGCCGGCGGTGATCTTGGCGGTGACGACATCCAGCCGGCTGAGCTGGCCGTCCTCGGTAAAGACGTACGCGAATCTCGGCCGCACCGGATCGACGGCGAAATGCACGCGGCGTGCGGGCAGCGCGACGAGCCGGAACGCCTCGCCCACCGCCATCGGGTCGATCAGCACGACTTTGTCGGGGCCATAATTGCCGAGAAAATATTGCAGCCCGCGGCCGCCGAGCAGCGTCGTCGATTTGCCGTCCGGGAGGTCGCCGGCGTAAGGCAGGTGCGTGATCTCGGGCGCTTCATCGCCCCGCGTGACCACCAGCAGGCCGGTCGCGCAGGCAAACGCCGTCATGTTGCCTGACGAGGCCTCGCCATGCAGATCGGGGCAATCGGCGATCCGGCCCACCTGCAGGCCGGCGCTGTCGACGGTTCTGATGCCCACCGGCAGTTCGTCCGGCTTTTCCCGGTTCGGCTCCGAAAGCAGGACGTGCTGCCCATAGGCGACGGCGACGCCATGATGCGGCGCGGCGGTCTTTGCCTCGGTGAAATCCGACCTGCCCTCGAGCGCTGCCTTTTCGGACAGGATGCGCGCCACGCCCTCGCCATCGAAGAAGGCCGCGAACTCGCTATCGTGTTCGACGAAGTGGGAAGGCTTGAGCCCGGCCAGCGCGGCGCCCGTCAGCTTCGGTTCATGGACATCGATGTCGCCATGGTCGCCGTGATCGTCGACTGCAATGCCGCTCGATATTGCCGTGACCAGGCCGGCATCGCCCTGCCTGGCAAACACGATACGCCCGCTTTCGCTGCGATAGAGCGCGGCCGGGCTTTTCAGCTCGAATGTCGCGACCGTCTCGCCCTTGACGGCATCCAGGACCGTGACGCGGCCGGTGGCATGATCGGCAACGAACAAACGCCACGCCGTGAGATCTGCCGCGGCGCAGGCAGCCGTCGACAAGCCCAGCGCCGCAGCGCCGGCCAGCATCCGCAAACCAGGAAGTTTTGTCATCATTCGATCCTGATGTTATAACATTACATCCATGCCCAGGATCGCCGATGCCATGACGCGCGTCAATCAAAATGTTATTTCATAACAAGATTGATGCCCTCGCCTTCGTGCTGCCCTGCTCGGTGCCGTCGCGGGCTCGCCCGCGCGCAAGCCCGCCTCAATCCTTCGAGAAAGCCTTCGAGAAAGAAGCCTGCGTTCCGCCGGCCGCGGGCTGCCGAACGCCTGCAATCATGGGCGTTCCGACACCTCGGTTGACAAGCCCGCCGAAGTTTCAATAGCTTGCCCGCGGAACTGGTTCCGCCGAGAGGCGGATGAAAAGGGAACACGGTGAGGTGTCTCACCAAAACCGTGGCTGCCCCCGCAACTGTAACCGTTGAGCCATCTTCCATCATGCCACTGGCCGCTGAATGCGGCCGGGAAGGCGGAAGCAGGGCGATGAAACGGGAGCCAGGAGACCTGCCTGTTCCGGTCACCCATGCTTGATCACGGGGTGTGATCAGGCGCGGTCGTCCGTCGCGGTGACATTCGGAAGAAATGTTGCCGCAAGCGGGGGACCGCCGGGGTGAGAATGCGTGTCTGCGTGAATCAGCCCCTGCCGTTTTTCTGCCTGCGGTTCGTCAATGAACCTCGGGGCGCTCGTTCGCTCCGCCAATTGTTCTGGGGGCAGTCACATGTACCGATCATTCGCAACCGCGGGAGCGCTCACGCTCGCGCTGAGCGCGGCCGCGCAGGCGCAGGAAACTGAAAACAGCGAGGGCGGCGTGACCGTGCTCGAACGCCTGCTGGTGACGGATGGGCGCACCGAGATCGAGCAACAGAAATCCGGCCGCGCCTTCACCGTCATCACCGGTGAGCAGCTCGAGGCAAACCAGGTGCGTTATGTCGGCGACGCGCTGCGCATGGTGCCGGGGTTCGCGGTCTCGCGCACCGGCTCGTATGGCGGCATGACCCAGGTCCGCGTCCGCGGTGCGGAAGGCAACCACCTGCTGGTCATGGTCGACGGCGTCGAGGTCTCCGAGACGGCGTCGGGCGAGTACGATTTCGGTGGCCTCATCGTCGACGACGTCGACCGCATCGAGGTGCTGCGCGGGCCGCAGAGCGCCTTCTGGGGCTCCAACGCGACGGCCGGCGTGGTCAACATCATCACCAGGCGCGGCGCGCGCAACGGCTTCACCGCCGGCGCCCGCAGCGAGGTAGGCACCGACGGCACCTTCCTCGGCGGCGTGCAGCTCTCCGGCGGCGGCGAGAATTATGACGTCGCGCTCTCCGGCGCCTTCCGCCGCAATGACGGCTTCAACATCTCCGATTTCGGCGGCGAGAAGGACGGCGACCGCAACGCCACGCTGAACGGCAAGGTGGTCGTCGACCTGACGCCGGAATTTTCGGTCGACGGCACCGTGCGTTACGTGAACCGCCGCAGCGACACCGACCCGCAAATGTTCTCCGGTCCGTTCGCGGGCCTGGTGACGGATCGGGACGATGCGACCGCGACACGCGAGTTCTTCGGCTCGGTCGGCGCCACGCTGACCTCGTTCGACCGCATGCTGACGCAGCGCGCGCGTTTCACCGGCAGCGACACGCTGCGCGACAATTTCCAGGCCGGCACGATCACCTCGTGGAACCAGGGCCGGCGGCTGAACGGCTCCTACCAGGCCACCTTCGAATTCGATTCCGAAAACGTGCGCACCCGCATCACCGGCGGCTACGAGTGGGAGCAGGAAACCTTCCTTCCCTCGCATCTGACCGAGACGTTCGAGCGCACGACGCACTCCTTCGTCGGCGAGTATCGCGGCGAGTTCTTCGACCAGTTCTTTCTCAACGCGGCGATCCGCCGCGACCTCAACGATCGCTTCGCCGACGCCACGACCTACAGCATCTCCGGCGCCTGGCTCATTCCCAAAAGCGGCACGCGGCTGCATGCCTCCGTCGGCACCGGCGTCACCAACCCCACCTTCTTCGAGCAGTTCGGTTTCGTGCCGGCGACCTTCACCGGCAACCCGAACCTCGTTCCGGAAAAGAGTTTCGGCTGGGACATCGGCGTCGAGCAGACGCTGTTCGACGGCGCGCTCGTCGCTGACATCACCTACTTCAACCAGAATCTGACCAACGAGATCGCCACCGTCTTCGGCGGGCCGCCGCTCTTCCTGTCCTCGCCGGTCAACCGCAGCGGCATCAGCAAGCGCCAGGGCGTCGAGGTCGCCGCGACGCTCAACCTGACCAGCGGCTTCTCGGCGACCGCCACCTACACCTACACCGACGCTAGCGAGCAGACCACGGCCGGCGGGCCGCGTGTCGATGAGGTGCGTCGCCCGAAGCATGCCGGCTCGCTCGGCCTGGCCTACCTGTTCCTCGACGGCAAGGCGCGTGTCTTCGGCGACGTGGTCTTCAACGGCGAGATGCTCGACAACGCCTTCGTGCCCGGCCGGCCGCCGCGCGTCACGCTCGACGGTTACACCGTGGTGAACATCGGCGGCAGCTACAGGTTCAACGAAAACTTCGAGGCTTATGGCCGGGTCGAGAATTTGTTCGACGAGCGGTATGAGGAAATCTTCGGCTACAACACGCCGGGCCGCACCGCCTTTCTCGGCGTGAGGGGCACGTTCTGACGCGCATGAGGGCATTCGGCATCATAGGATGGATCGCGGGGGCGGCGCTCGCCGCCCTCGCCTGCGGCGCGCACGCCGCGCCGAAGCGCGTCGTTTCGATGAATGTCTGCACCGACCAGATGGCGATGATGATCGCGGCGGACGGTCAGCTGCATTCGGTGTCTTACCTGGCCGCCGATCCCGGCACATCCGTTCTCGCCGGCGAGGCCGGTCGTTACGTCGTCAATCACGGGCTTGCCGAGGAGATTTTCCTCATGCAGCCCGATTTGGTGATCGCCGGCACCTTTTCCACGCGCGCCACGGTCGAGCTGCTCAAGCGTCTCGGCTTCCGGGTCGAGGAGTTCGCGCCGGAGGCGACGCTCGACGATGTGCGCGCGAACCTGACGCGCATGGGCGAAATCCTCGGTCGCCGGCAGCGCGCTGCCGAGCTCGTTGCCGAGCTCGACGCCGGTTTGAACGCGGCCGGCGAGCGACAGGTGCCGCGCCGCCGCGTCGCCATCTATTCCGCCAACAGTTTTACCTCGGGCCCGGGCTCTCTCATCGACGCCATCATCGCTGCGGCGGGGCTGGAGAACATCGCAGGTGAGCTCGGCATCGTCGGCTCCACGCAACTGCCGCTCGAGGCGCTGGTGCTGTCGCGGCCCGACCTCGTCATCGTCGGCGACCGTGGATATGAGAGGCCCGCGCTGGCGCAGCAGAATTTCGTCCATCCCGCCTTCCGGGCGATTGCGACGCCGCAAAAGCAGGTTCCCCTGCCCGGCCGGCTCACCATCTGCGGCGGCCCCTTCAATCTCGAGGCGATCCGCATTCTGCAGGACGCTGCGCTGGCTGCTTCGGAGACGCAATGAGCGAAGCCGTGCGCTACCGATCGCTGCTCGCCGGCCTGGCCGTGCTGACGCTGATTCTGTTCCTGCTGTCGCTCACCGTAGGTCCGGCGGCAATCGCCTTCGGCGACAGCATCGCGGCCTTGTTCGGCGACGAGGCCGACGCAATTGCGCTCATCATGCGCGAGATACGCCTGCCGCGCGCCGTGCTCGGCCTGCTGATCGGCGGCGCGCTCGGCCTTTCCGGCGCGGTGCTGCAGGGCTGGCTGCGCAACCCGCTGGCCGAGCCCGGCCTGATCGGCGTCAGCGCCACCGCCTCGCTCGGCGCCGTGCTTGCGATCTACACCGGCCTCTCCGCCGCCTTCCCGCTGGGACTGCCCCTGGCGGCGCTGGCCGGCGCCTGCGCAGCCGTGCTGCTGGTGCAGGCGCTGGCCGGCCTCAGGGGCGGCGCGCTGACCATCATCCTGGCGGGCATCGCAGTCTCCAGCGTGGCTGGCGCGCTGACCTCGCTGGTGCTCAACCTGTCGCCCAATCCGTTCGCCGCGCTCGAGATCGTCTTCTGGATGCTGGGCTCGCTCACCGACCGCTCGATCACGCATGTCTGGCTGGCCGCACCCTTCATCGTCGTCGGCTGCGCCATGCTGTTCAGCCTCGGCCGGGCGCTCGATGTGCTCACCCTCGGCCAGGATGCTGCGCGCAGCCTCGGCATCGATGTCCGGCGCGTGCAGTTCATGACCGTCTTCGGCACGGCCGCGGCGGTGGGTGCGGCAACCGCGGTCGCCGGCGCCATCGGCTTCGTCGGCCTCGTCGTTCCGCATCTGCTGAGGCCGCTCGTCGGCGCCATGCCATCACGGCTGTTGCCGGCGAGCGCGCTCGGCGGCGCGAGCTTCGTGCTCGCGGCCGACACGCTGGTGCGGCTGATCGCGCCCGGCCGCGACCTGAAGCTCGGCGTGCTGACCGCCATCGTCGGCGCCCCGTTCTTCCTGTGGCTCGTATACCGCACGCGGAGGCAATTGTTATGACCCTGCTTTCGGTTTCCGGGCTGCAGGTCGCCCTTGGCAGGGCCACGGTGCTGCAGGACGTGTCCTTCTCGGTGCGGCCGGGCGAATTCGTCGGCCTGATCGGCCCGAACGGCGCAGGCAAGACGACCTTGCTCCGCGCCTTGCTTGGCCTGGTGCCAGCCTCCGGCGAGATCTCGCTTGGCGGCAGGGAACTGGCCCGCCTGAGCGAGCGCCAGCGCGCGTTGCGCGCCTCCTACCTGCCGCAGGACCGCGACATTGCGTGGTCGGTCACGGCCGAGGCGATCGTCAATCTCGGCCGCACCCCGCATCGCGCACCCTACGCCGGAATGACGCCCGCCGACCGCAAGGCCATCGACAGCGCCTTGCGCCGCATGGATGCCGAGCCTTTGCGCGCCCGCATTGCCACGAACCTTTCCGGCGGCGAGCGTGCGCGCGTGCTCATCGCGTGCGCGCTGGCCCAGGAAGCGCCGCTGCTTTTGGCCGACGAGCCGGTCGCCGGCCTCGATCCGGCGCACCAGATCGGGCTGATGCGCGTTTTCGCCGGCCTTGCCCACGAAGGCCGTGGCGTGGTGGCGTCGATGCACGATCTGAGCCTCGCGGCCGGCTGGTGCTCGCGCATCATCCTTTTGTCGGACGGCAGGGTCGATATGGACGGCACGCCGCGCGAGGTGCTGACGCTCGACAGGCTGCGCCGCGTCTACGGCGTCGACGCGCATATCGAGGAGAGCGGCGGCCGCCTGCTGGTGCAGCCGCTCGACCTTGCCGCGAACAATCGTCTCCAGGGAGTCACCGGATGAGCGAGCTCGAACATCTCCTGCGCCGCCACCTCACCGACTGGCGCAGCGGCTGGAGCATGGGAAGCTTTGGCGCGATTGCCGAGTTCCATCAGGATCGGGACGAGCCCGCTGCCGTCGACGACAGTTTCGCGCTGACGCGCGCCACGCGGCGCGGCGCGATCCGCATTCGCCGCGCCTCGGTCGATGGCATCCGTGCGGTCGCTTACGAAACGTTGAGCCCGAAGCGGCACCGCTGGAGCCAGGCGGTTGCCCTTTGCCTGCCCGCGCACGCCGCTCGACGCTCCGAGCGTGCGGTGCTGACGGAGCTCGGGCCCGACGACGAGGCGATCCGCGGCGTCGACCGCACGCAAATCCTCTTCGACATGGGTCTTGCCTTGCCGCAATGCGATTTCTGCATCCGCACCAGCGATCCGAAACTGCTTGGCGCCTTGCGCGCGGGGCTCGGCCGCTCCTTGTTCGAGCACGACAACCCGGCGATGCCGGCGATCCTCAAGGCGCACCCGCATCGCGTTGCCCTGACGAATATCGGGCGCGTGGAAGTGTTCCAGAAGATCGGCGGACCGGATACGGGCGGCGTCTCGCCGCCCGGACCGCACACGCACCTCCTGCCGAAGCTCTTGAAGAGCGGCCGCACCCATTCCGCCAACGCGCCGATCCCAAAGGGCTTCATGCCCGTCGGCTCGCTCCACCCGGGCAATCCGGTCATCGGTCCGCTGGGTGAGGAGAAGGAGTTCGAACCGGCGTTGCACGCAGAGTTCCAGGAACTGTTGTCCAAATATGGGGCCGACGGGAGCGCAGCGCTGAAGCAGCGGGTCATCGCGGCGCTGGCGCAGGGCGAAGCGCCTGGCTCGAGCGCCGGGCTCAGCAGCCGCCCGGCGCGAACGTCGGTGCGGCTGGCCCTGCGCCAGGAGCGGCGGCGTGCCGAGCAGGCCGGCGATGTCGCGCTCGCCAGGCGGATCGTCGCCTGGCAGGCCGAGTTCGAACCGGATGATCCGTCCGCGGATGAGGAAGACGACGCGCCGGGGCACTGAAGACTGCTTGAGAGGGGGTGCCGCGCTGGAGAGTTCGATCGTGGGGCGATCGAAAAGCACCTCGAGCCGTTAAGCCGACCCTGCCGCCCGCGCTTCCGCCAGCGCCTTCAGATCCGCCGGTTTCAGCTCGACCGATTCGCCGCAGCCGCAGGCCGAGCTCTCGTTCGGATTCCTGAAGGTGAAGCCGGTGCGCAGCGTGGTGGTCTCGAAATCCAGCTCGGTGCCGAGCAGGAAGAGCGCGGCTTCTGGCGCGACATAGACATGCGCGCCGTCGCGCTCGACATGGTCGTCCTTGGGATTCGGCTCGGTGACCAGCCCGACCGTATACTCCATGCCGGCGCAGCCGCCTTTCTTGATGCCGAGGCGGATGCCGGTGGCGCCATCGCGCGCGCCCGTGATCTCGCGCACGCGGGCCGCGGCCTTGTCGGTCATGCTGATGACTGCGAAGCGTCCCATGGATTCTTTCCAATGCCTGTCCAGATAATGGACATTCGCGGCCTTTTGTTCAAGCCCGTCGCCCCGGCCGAGACCTCAGGCGCGTCGTTTTTGGGACATCGCGGCGGTCAGGAGCTGCCGACCGGCTGCAGGAAAGAAAGCCGCGCGAAACCGGACATGGAAAGCGCTTCGCTGCCGTCCTTCTCATTGGCGTTGATGATAAGCTGGTAGACGGCGCAATTGCCTTGTGTCTTGCGCAATTTGGCGCACATGGTCGCGGTCTGGTCGTAGAATTTCTGCCGCTGCTTGGCCGCGCCGGCCGGCATCACCGTGACCGGCTTGCCGTCGGTGAAATCGCCCTTGACCTCACGATAGGCCAGCGCGCCCTCATCCACCGTGCCGAATTCGTCTTTCTGCACGAAGCTCAGGCGGGCGTTCAGCACGAACAAGTCTTTCTCGCCCCTGACCGGCGCGGCGGTGGCGCTGTCGACAGCGCATTGCCGGGCGAGCTTGACCAGCAGCCGCGCGCATTCGGCATCGGCATAGGCGGTTGCCCGGGCGCTGGCGAACACGTCGAGGAAATCCTTCTCCGGCGCTTCCTCGCCCGGTTTCAGGAATTCCTTGAGCCGCACATAGGCGTTGAACGAAACCGCGCGCTCGCGCACCGGCTCGCGCAGCTTGACCAGCGCCTCGTAGCCATCCCAGAGCGCGCGGTCGTCCTTGATGTTGACGACGTTGAACCCGCCGGCCGGCGGGTTGTTCATGGCGGCATCCGCCTCGGCCATCGCCCGGTCGACCTCGTAGGCCGCCCCGGCCACGACCGTCCATGAATAAAGTTGCAGTCCACCGGCGGCGAGGAAAAGCAGCCCGGCAAAGCCGCCGATTATCTTGGTCACCGACATGGCGCTACGAACCCTTGTAGAGCGACTTCAGGTCGCCGCCGACCATCTTCTCCGCCAGCGCCCGGGCAAGCGCCCGATGCTTGGCGCGATACGCTTCCTTGTCGGTCGCCCAGACATAATCCTGCTTGGCGATCCGCACGCTGGCGCCGGCCAGCGGTTTGAAGGGAATGCGCGCCTCGAGGCTTGCCGGCAGCGGGCCGACCAGCACCTGGCTTGCCTTGTCGATGCCGATCACGTCGGTTTCCGAGCCGAAGCCGAAATTGCTGCTGAACCAGCTCGAATAGGCGCGATAGAACGCGATGTTGCGATCCATCGCCTCCTTGAACATGTTCGACTGGTCTTGCTTGGCGTTCTTCACGAAGACCCAGTGGTCGGCGGGCTTGCGCAGCGGCGCGATCCCGCAGCGCGTCATGTTGGCGCCGGTCATCAGCTCGACTTTCACCTGATCGTCCAGATTGGCGACGGCGATCGCGCCCGAGCCGATGACCGCGACATGCGCGATCGTCGTCCCCTGCCCGGCATGAATGTTCCAGAGCGTGTTGCGTCCTTCGGCCTGCAGCACGAGATAGACCGGCCGCGCCGTCTCGGTCACGACGACATCGACTGCGCCGACATTGTCGGCGGCCCAGTCGGACGGTTCCGCGGCCTCTTCGCCGATATTCTTGTACATCTCGATGTAGTTCTTGGTGCGCTCCGCCAGGATCTGGCGCGAAAACGCGAAGATCGGGGTGGCCATGCCCGGGGCGCCGATATGCACATTGGCGACGAGTTCATCCTTGCCCGGCTTGCGCAACTTGCAGCCGGCGACCGGCGCAACCATGGCGACCCTGGCCGGCATGTCGCCCTCGACGGTCTTTTTGTACCCGGCAAGTGCGGCCTGCACCCAGTAGGCCGACGCATCCTTGCCGATCATGACGCCCGGCCCGACCTGGTAGCCGCGCAGGTCAGCCTTGAATTTTTTCCTGGGGTCGCCCTCCGGGACGGTGTCCGATTCCGATTCCGAGCAGGCCGAAAGTGTCAATGCGGCCAGCAAGGCTGCGATGATGGCTGCAGAACGCTTCATGCCCGCCCCCAAGCTACGGCTGTCAACCGGCTGCAAATGTTAAGGCATGTCTCCCGAAAAGTGTCCGCGGTTTCGGGACAAAGACATGCGCAAAATCAACAGCCTAAAGCGTGTCGCCGTGAATCCTTTTTCACGCGACACGCTTTAGAGAAAGCGCGTTAAACCGCGCCTAAGCGGTTGCTTCGAGTTTGATCGATCCGTCGGCCGGCAAAATCCGACCGGAACCTTCCAGGGGTTCATGGGTTCAGCCCGGGGGAGCAAAACCGAGGAGATCCCCCGTGAACATCAAGACCTCCGCCCTCGCCGGCATCCTGTTTCTGGCCGGCAGCAGCGTCGCGCTGGCGCAGACCGTCATCATCCAGCCCGAGCAGGAAACCGTGATTCGCGAATATGTCGTGAAGGAAAAGGCGCCCGAGGCGCTGATCGACTTCGACATCTCGGTCGGCTCGATCGTGCCGGACGAGGTCGAGGTGCGCACGCTTTCGGTTCCCGACACCAACTACGAGTATGTCGTCAGGGGCGGACGCACCGTGCTGGTCGAGCCAGGCACCCGCCGCATCGTCCACGTCATCGACTAAAGCATGTCTCCCGAAAGTGTCCGCGGTTTCGGGATAAAGACATGCGCAAAAACAAGAGCCTAGAGCAGGTCGCGTGAATCCTATTTCACGCGACCTGCTCTAGGCCGCACCTTATCTCCCCTGGCGGGGGAGATAGCAATTCTTTGGACCGGCTTTGCCAGTCCTTAGAATTGCTTGAGAGACACACCGCCCGGCGCGGGCGCCATCGTTGATGAAAGTGCCAATCAGCTATCTGGCGCAGCTCTCCGCGAAGCCTTGCTCTGAAGCCTCGGCGCCGCCCCTCATCGCCTGCCGGCACTTCTCCCCAGAGACGGGGAGAAGGAGGCTGTCATCCCGGCTTTCGCCAATCACTGGCGTGCCGTCGTCAAGCGATGCTGCGATGCTGGTTGGTGAAGAGGCTGCCGGTTGGCCGTCTTCTCCCCGTCTCTATACGGGGAGAAGGTGCCGGCAGGCGGATGAGGGGCAGCGCCGAGGTCTGAGAACTTGGTGCGGCGCCGGTGCCATCCTCTCTTCAAAGACACACCGCCCGGCGCGAGCGCCATGGAATATGCACATTCGAACAAGCTATGAGCGCCGACATTGCCGGCGCAGAGCTTAATACCAGCCCAGCGCCACCCGCGCCTCTTCCGACATGCGGTCGGGCGTCCACGGCGGATCGAACACCATCTTCACTTCCGCGCCCGAGACGCCTTCCACGGTGCCGACCGCGTTCTCGACCCAGCCGGGCATCTCTCCCGCCACCGGGCAACCGGGTGCCGTCAGCGTCATGTCGATCTTCACCGACCGGTCGTCCTCGATGTCTATTCTGTAGATGAGGCCCAGCTCGTAGATGTCGGCCGGGATTTCCGGATCGTAGACCGTCTTCAGGGCCGACACGATGTCGTCGGTCAGGCGGGCAAGCTCCTCGGCCGGGATCGCCGAGCCGCTGACGGCCGGGGCGTTTGCGGTCGCTTCAGCAGCGACGGTCGTGCTTGCATCTTCCATGCGGCTCACCCGAAAAACTTGCGCGCCTTCTCGAGCGCCTCGGCCAGCGCGTCGATCTCGGCACGCGTATTATACATGCCGAACGATGCCCTGCATGTGGAGGTGACGCCGAAGCGCTGCAAGAGCGGCTGCGCGCAATGCGTTCCCGCCCGGACCGCGACCCCTGAGCGGTCGATCACCATCGACACGTCATGCGCGTGGATGCCTTGCAGCTCGAAGGAGACGATCGCGCCCTTCTGCGGCGCATCGCCGAAGATGCGCAGCGAGTTGATCGTCCGCAGGCGCTCATGCGCATAGCGTTTGAGATCGGCCTCATGCGCGGCGATGGCGTCGCGGCCGACCGAATCCATGTAGTCGAGCGCGGCACCGAGCCCGATCGCCTGCACGATCGGGGGCGTACCGGCTTCGAACCGGTGCGGCGGGTCGTTGTAGGTCACCGTGTCCTCGGTCACCTCGAAGATCATCTCGCCGCCGCCATGGAACGGACGCATCTCCTCGAGCAGCCCACGTTTTGCGTAGAGCACGCCGATGCCTGAAGGGCCGTAGACCTTGTGGCCGGTGAAGACGAAGAAGTCGCAATCGAGATCGCGCACGTCGACCGGCAGGTGCACGGCGCTCTGGCTGCCGTCGACCAGCACCGGGATGCCGCGCTGATGCGCGATGCGGCAGATCTCCTTGATCGGCGTGATGGTGCCGAGCGCATTCGACATATGGGTGATGGCTACGAGTTTCGTGCGCGGCGTCAGCCGCTTCTCGAACTCCTCGATGTGGAGCGCGCCCAGATCGTCGACCGGCACCCAGACGAGTTTTGCGCCCTGCCGCTCGCGGATGAAATGCCAGGGCACGATGTTGGAGTGATGCTCCATGATCGAGATGACGATCTCGTCGTCCTTGCCGATGCGCGGCATGGCGTAGCCGTAGGAGACGAGGTTGATCGCCGCTGTGCTGTTGGAGGTGAAGACGATCTCGTCGACGCTCGCCGCATTGAGGAAGCGGCGAACGGCTTCGCGCGCCTTCTCATAGGCGTCGGTCGCGGCGTTGGAGAGGAAATGCAGGCCGCGATGCACGTTGGCGTATTCGTTGGCATAGGCATGCTGGACCGCGTCGAGCACCGCCTTCGGCTTCTGCGCCGACGCGCCATTGTCGAGATAGACCAGCGGCTTGCCGTAGACTTCGCGCGACAGGATCGGGAAATCGCGGCGGATCGCCTCGACGTCGTATGGCTTGTTTTCGATCTGCTGGTCCAATGCGTTGGCCCTTCGATAGGGGAGTAAGGGAATAGGGGAGTAGGGGCATCAAGGGATGCTTCCCCTTGGGCGGGCTGCCGCTTACTGCCTTACTCCCTTACTCCCCTCCTTTTCCTCACCCGTGCGTCGCGAACCAGTCCTCGATGCGCTTCTCCAGCGCCTCGACGATCGTCTCGTCCTCGATCTCCTCGACCACCGAAGCCACGAAAGCCTTCACCAGCAGGCCACGCGCGGACTTCTCGTCCACGCCGCGCGACATCAGGTAGAAGAGGTGGTTGCCGTCGATCTCGGTGACGGTGGCGCCGTGCCCGCACTGCACGTCGTCGGCGAAGATCTCCAGCTCCGGCTTGGTCGAGAACTCGCCGTCGTCGGAAAGCAGCAGCGTGTTGCAGGCCATCTTGGCGTCGGTCTTCTGCGCGCTCTGGTGCACGTTGATGCGCCCCTGGAACACGCCGCGGGCGCGGCCGGTCACGACGTTGCGGATCACCTCGGTGGAATCGGTATGCGGCGTGGCGTGGTCGAGCACCATGGTGACATCGGTGTGCGTGTCGCCGGCGAGCAGGTTGACGCCGCGCAGCTTGAAGGAGCCGCCCTCGCCCGCGGTCTTCACGCGCACTTCCTGGCGCACCAGCTTGCCGCCCAGGTTCATGACGAACAGAGTGAGCCTGGCATCCTTGCCGATCTCGGCGTTGAACTGGCCGAGATACGAGGTCGCGTCCGGCTGATCCTGCACGATGATCCAGAGGATCTCAGCACCTTCCCCCATGAGCAGGTGGCTCACCGAGGACGACAGCGCCGAAGCCGAGCCGGTCTGGCGCTCGACGATTATCCCCTTGGCGCCGGCGCCGGCCCGAACCGGCAGCCGCACATGCGTCTGGCCGCCGGCCTGCAAATTCTGCAGCTCGATCGGATGCTCGAGCTCGACGCCGGCCGCGATGTCGACGAACCAGCCGTCGCTGACGAAGGCGGCGTTGAGCGCGCCGACGGTGTCGTCCGCGTCGAGCGGGTCGAGCGCCGGGGCAAACGAGCCGTCGGCGAGTTTTTCGGAGACCGGCTGCAGCGTCACGCCGTCGATGCGCGGCGCCTTGCCGGCCTTGCCGTTCAGCAGCGGCAGCACCAGGGCGCCATCGAGCACCGCCGGCAGCGGCTTGGGCAGCGCCGTCTCGTCATGCGCCGGCACCGTCGCAAGCAGCCGGCGCAGATCCGTGTAGTGCCAGGCTTCGACGTGGCGCGTCGGCAGGCCGGCCTTCAGATGCTCCATGGCGTCATCGCGCTTGATCGCCACCGCCTCGTCGCCCGGCAGGATGGAGACGCGCTCGCCGAACGCCTGGATGAGGGCCGTCTCGGCCGCTGTCCGCTGTGGTTCGATGCGCATGTTCATCATGGTCACTCCGCCGCCTCCTGGATGAAGCCGGCATAGCCGTTCTGCTCCAGCTCCAGCGCCAGGCCCTTGTCGCCGGAGCGGATGACCTGGCCGCGATAAAGCACGTGCACGGTGTCGGGCACGATGTATTCGAGCAGCCGCTGGTAGTGGGTGATGACCACCATGGCGCGGTCGGGCGAGCGCAGCGCGTTCACGCCGTCGGCCACGATCTTCAGCGCGTCGATGTCGAGGCCGGAATCGGTCTCGTCGAGGACGCAGAGTTTCGGCTCGAGCAGCTTCATCTGCAGGATCTCGGCGCGCTTCTTCTCGCCGCCCGAGAAGCCGACATTGAGCGGCCGCTTCAGCATTGCCACGTCCATGGAAAGCGATTCGGCCGCCGTCTTCACGCGCTTGATGAAATCCGGAATTTTCAGCGGCTCCTCGCCGCGCGCCTTGCGCTGCGCATTGAGCGCCACCTTGAGGAACTCCATCGTGGCGACGCCGGGGATCTCGAGCGGATACTGGAAGGCCAGGAAGATTCCCGAAGCGGCGCGCTCGGCGGGATCCATCTCGAGGATGGAATGGCCGTTGTAGAGGATGTCGCCCTCGGTCACCTCATAGTCGTCACGGCCCGCCAGGATGTAGGAGAGCGTCGATTTGCCGGACCCGTTCGGGCCCATGATGGCTGCGACCTCGCCGGCTTTCACCGTCAGGTTGAGGCCGCGAATGATCTCGACGCCGGTGGAGGCGATGCGGGCGTGCAGGTTCTTGATCTCGAGCATTTCAGTCTTTCGTCTTTTTGCCGGCGGCAGGGCCGGATCGTAGCGTCATGCCCGCACGAAGCGGGCGAGGAAAAACAGGGCGGCGATCCAGAAAGGGACTGCCAGCAGCCCCCATACGAAACCGCCCGAGGTGAGGTTGTCGACGCTGCCGTCAGCGTATTCGACGATGCAGCTCGACTGCGCCGCGGCGATGCAGTCGCTGTATTTCAGGTAGCGGACGTAGAACAGCCAGGTGAGCAGGCCACCGACAAGCGCCAGCAAACCGCCGGCGCTTGCGGCAACGACAGACCTCAGCCTGTTCTCCGAACCGCTCACGGCGCCGCCTTCCGCCCTGCAACATACTCGTTGTAGGTGATCGAGTAGTCGGTGTGTTTTCGTGCGGTCTGGATGAACCATCCGGCCGACAGCGCCATGCCGAGCACGAACACGACGACCCACAGCCAGGTCGGGCCGCTCATAGCCAGGATGATGCCGAGCACGGCCGAAACGACCATGCCGCCCACGAACATCCACACCGCGCGCCAGCCTTCCGGTTTCACCGGATAGGAGCCGGAGCCGCCATTCGAACGTACGAACCAGATGTGAGGAGGAAGCTCGGTTGCCATGTTGTACCTCAACCAGTGTAGGGCTGGATCAACGGCCAGAGCGCTGCCGCGGCCAGGCCGACGACGGCGCCGACGACGACCCTGACGATGGTCGAGCCGAACACCGGCACGGCTGCCGCCAGCGCCGCGCACACGACCGCGTAGAACCCCATCGTCAGCGTGTCGATCATCCCACGCTCCCCTCGAGCGAGATGCCGATCAGCTTCTGCGCCTCGACCGCAAACTCCATCGGCAGTTCCTGTATCACGTCCTTGACGAAGCCGTTGACGATGAGCGCGATCGCCTCCTCTTCCGGGATGCCGCGCTGCATCACGTAGAACTTCTGGTCCTCCGAGATCTTCGAGGTGGTGGCTTCGTGCTCGAATTGCGCCGTGGCGTTCTTGGCCTCGATGTACGGCACCGTGTGCGCGCCGCATTTGTCGCCGATCAGCAGCGAGTCGCAGTTGGTGAAGTTGCGCGCATTGCTCGCCTTGCGATGCGCCGAGACCTGGCCGCGATAGGTGTTCTGCGAGAAACCCGCGGCGATGCCCTTGGAGATGATGCGGCTCGTCGTGTTCTTCCCGAGATGGATCATCTTGGTGCCGCTGTCGACCTGCTGGTGGCCGTTCGAAACCGCGATCGAATAGAACTCGCCGCGCGAATCGTCGCCGCGCAGCAGGCAGGACGGATATTTCCAGGTGATGGCCGAGCCGGTCTCGACCTGCGTCCAGGAGATTTTCGAGCGGTCGCCGCGGCAGTCGCCGCGCTTGGTGACGAAGTTGTAGATGCCGCCCTTGCCCTGTGCATCGCCCGGATACCAGTTCTGCACGGTCGAATATTTGATCTCGGCATCGTCGAGCGCGATCAGCTCGACCACTGCGGCATGCAACTGGTTCTCGTCGCGCTGCGGCGCGGTGCAGCCTTCGAGGTAGGAGACGTAGGCCCCCTCTTCCGCGATGATCAGCGTGCGCTCGAACTGGCCCGTATTCTTCTCGTTGATACGGAAATAGGTGGAAAGCTCCATCGGGCAGCGCACGCCCTTCGGCACGAAGACGAAGGACCCGTCGGTGAACACCGCCGAGTTGAGCGTGGCGTAGAAATTGTCGCTGATCGGCACGACCGAGCCGAGATATTTCTTCACCAGCTCGGGATGCTCGCGCACCGCCTCGGAGATCGAGCAGAAGATGACGCCGGCCTTGGCCAGCTCGTCCTTGAAGGTGGTCACCACCGAGATGGAATCGAACACGGCGTCGACCGCGACGCGGCCCGACTTGTAGACGTTGTCGTTCGCCTCCTCGAGTTCCTCGACGGGCTTGCGCACCCCTGCCAGGATCTCGCGCTCGCGCAGCGGGATGCCGAGCTTCTCATAGGTGCGCAGCAGTTCCGGATCGACCTCGTCGAGCGACTTCGGCCCGGACTGGTTCTTCGGCGCGGCGTAATAATGGATGTCCTGGAAATCGATCTTCGGATATTTGACGCGCGCCCAGGTCGGCTCCTCCAGCGTGAGCCAGCGCTGGAAAGCCTTGAGCCGCCATTCGAGCATCCATTCGGGCTCGTTCTTCTTGGCCGAGATCAGGCGGATGATGTCTTCGTTCAGGCCTTTCGGGGCCTTGTCGGTCTCGATCGAGGTCTCGAATCCGTATTTGTACTGGTCCACATCGATCTTGCGGACCTGCTCGATCGTCTCCTGCACTGCAGGCATATCAACGTTCTCCATCCATGCCGGGTTAAAGGCCCGGCCGTTTTTGAACTATGGCACCGCTAAATGGCGCAACAGCCCAGCGGCGTAAGTTCCATATAGTGCGCCGCAACAGAAACTTCATCTGTTTGCGACGGTTTTGGCCCGTTCAGGCAGCCTTCTCGCTCCGGCGTGCGACGATTGCCGCCAGCGCGGCGCGAAACCGCTCGATGTCGGCGTCGGTTGTCGACCGCCCGATGGACACGCGCAGCGCGCCGGCGGCCTCGCCAAATCCCATGGCCTTCAGCACATGGCTCGGCCCGACCTTGCCCGACGAGCAGGCGGAGCCGGCCGAAAGCGCCACGCCTGCCAGGTCGAAAGCGATCTGCGCCGTCTCCGCCTTGATTCCCGGTATCGCGAAGAAGCTGGTATTCGCGAGCCGCTCGACCTTCGCGCCATAAAACGCTGCTGCCGGCGCCAGCTCGCGCACGGCGGCCTCGACCGCATCGCGGCGCGACGCCACCGCGATCATGTCGCCGAGGCCGGCGCGCGCGTCCCGCGCGGCTGCGCCGAAGCCTGCCAAGGCCGGCAAATTCTCGGTGCCGGCGCGAAAACCTTTTTCCTGCCCGCCGCCGACGACCAACGGCTTCGGCATCATCAGGTCGGAAACGCCGACGATCGCGCCAGCCCCCTTCGGGCCGCCGATCTTGTGCGAAGAGAGAATGAGGAAGTCGCCACATCCTGCTGAAATATCGAGTGGAATTCGGCCGGCTGCTTGCACTGCGTCGAGCACCAGCACGCCACCTGCCGCCTTCACCATCGCGGCGATCTCGACGACGGGTTGAACGACGCCCGTCTCGTTGTTGGCTGCATGCAGGGCAACGAGCGGCAGCCCTGCGGCCCGGTCATGGCCGCCGAGCGCCGTAGACAACGCCTCGAGGTCCACGACGCCGTCGCGGCTGACGCCGATGCGGGTCACCTGGTCTGCCGGGAAGCGCCCGCCGGACAGAACGCAGGGGTGGTCGGCCGCCGAAACGTAGAGGTGCCCCATCTTGAGCGGGGAGCGGCCAAGCTGCCAGTCGGGGGTGAGCAGGCATGTTGCGGCTTCGGTGGCGCCGGAGGTGAAGACGACATGCTCGGGCCGCGCATTGACCAGGGCTGCGACGCAAGCGCGCGCCTCCTCGACGATCCGCCGCGCCAGCCTGCCCTCCGAATGGACCGAGGACGGGTTGGCCGTGACGCCGAGCGCCGCGACCGCAGCCGCACGCGCGCTGTCCGTCAGCGGCGCGCTGGCATTGAAGTCGAGATAGGCGCGCTCGGCCGCCATTTTGTCTGTCGCTGCCCTCAAATCGTGATCGCCGGAGCAAGGAGCGTAATTTCCTTGAAATTCCGGCGCTGGCCGTCCTATTTACCTCGCTTCACGAGGCAGGCGGATCGCCGCCTAGTTTTGAACAATTCTAAACTGGCTTTCGTTCTAGGGAGCCGCCCGCGTCGCGTCAAGGCCGGATCGAAGTTCGGACGGCCGTGCATGGACTGACGCGGACAGTCGGAGTCGCTTATGCCAGAAGTCATTTTCACCGGTCCCGCAGGCCGTCTCGAAGGCCGCTACCAGCCGTCGAAGGAAAAGAATGCGCCGATCGCGATCGTGCTGCATCCGCATCCGCAATTCGGCGGGACGATGAACAACAAGATCGTCTACGAGCTCTTCTACATGTTCCAGAAGCGGAATTTTACCGCGCTCCGCTTCAATTTCCGCGGCATCGGCCGCAGCCAGGGCGAGTTCGACCATGGCAGCGGCGAATTGTCCGACGCGGCCGCAGCACTCGACTGGGTGCAGTCGCTGCATCCGGATTCGAAGAGCTGCTGGGTCGCGGGTTATTCATTCGGCGCCTGGATCGGCATGCAGCTTTTGATGCGCCGGCCGGAGATCGAGGGTTTCATCTCGGTCGCGCCGCAGCCCAACACCTACGATTTCTCCTTCCTCGCCCCCTGCCCCTCGTCGGGCCTGATCATCCATGGCGATTCCGACAAGGTGGCGCCGCAGAAGGACGTGCAGGGTCTGGTCGACAAGCTTCACACGCAAAAGGGCATCACGATCACCCAGAAGATCATCCCCGGCGCGAACCACTTCTTCGCCGACCATGGCGAGACGCTGATCGACAGCTGCTCCAACTATCTCGACCGGCGGCTTGCTGGCGAGCTCTCCGATCCGCGGCCGAAGCGGCTGAGGTAAGATCGATGTATGAGCCTCCGCACCACAAGGAAACGCGGCTGGAGGTTCTGCACGCGCTGATCGCCAGGCATCCGCTCGGACTGCTTGTCTCGAGCGGCGCCGAAGGTCCGGTGGCCGACGCGGTGCCGTTCCTGCTCGATCCGGCTGTCGGCAAGCTCGGCCGGCTGCGCGCGCATATCGCCAGGGCCAATCCGCAGGCAAAGCTGCTCGCCGACGGCGGCCACAAGGTGCTGGTCGTCTTCCAGGGCGCGGACAGCTATGTCACGCCCTCCTGGTATGAAACCAAGCGCGAGACGGGCAAGGTCGTGCCGACCTGGAACTATGTCATCGTGCAGGCAGGCGGGTCGGCCAGGGTGATCGACGACCGGGCATGGCTCGCCGGCCAGATCGCCGAGTTGACGGAGCGGCATGAGGGCGGACGGGCGCGACCCTGGAAAGTGTCCGACGCGCCGGAACCGTTCGTCGAAGCGCAGCTCAAGGGCATCATCGGCGTCGAGATCGAGATCGCCGACCTTTCAGGCAAGTGGAAGGTCAGCCAGAACCGCCCGGTCGCCGACCGCGCCGGCGTCGCCGAAGGCCTTGCCTCGGAACAGCCCGGCAGCGAGATGGAGGCGATCGTGCGCAGCTACGGCGGCCTGGGCTAGAGCGCGTTGCGGTTGACTGGAATCGGTCAGTTCGAGGCGCCCCCTCTGTCCTGCCGGACATCTCCCCCTCCTGGGGGGAGATTGGCTCTCATCTCGACTTTCGCCAATCGCCAACGCTGCAGCTTGGCGAAAATCATAGCGGCCGTCCGATCTCCCCCCTTGAGGGGGAGATGTCCGGCAGGACAGGGGGGGCAACGTAGAGCGCCGCGTCCGCCACAAAGCAGAACGGTCTAGGGTGGCGCCTCGCTCAACCGATGCAGCTCCTCGGCCATGAAGGTCGCGCTGCTGTTCGATGAACGTCCGGTGAGGTCCCGGCCCCGGAACCAAGGCGCGGCGTCCACAATTAGGCTGCAGTTGCGCCGGAAAGTATCCACACGGGGCATGGGGCCGGCTTACGCAAGGTGGATGTCATGAAACGCAATCTCTCTCTGCTAGTCGCGGCGGCGATCGCCGCCGAAGTGGTCGTGGCTGCCGCACCGGCCGGCGCGGCGCCGATGCGGCTCAACCAGTCTTCCTACGAGCAGGCGTCGGAAGTGACGCCGGTGAACCATCGCCGCCGGGGCCATTGGCGCGGCGGCCGCGGCGATGCGGGTCTCATCATCGGCGGGCTCGCCGCCGGCGCGATCATCGGCGGGCTGCTGGCCGCGCCGCGCTATCGCGACTACTACTATGACGACTATTATTACGAGCCGCGCTACTATTACCGGCCGCGGGTCCGCTACGAACGGCGGCTCGACGCCCATCAGCGCTGGTGCCTGAACCGGTGGCGCTCGTATGATATCTACTCCGACACCTACCAGCCTTACCACGGCCCGCGCCGGTACTGCGCATCGCCGTATAACTAAAGCGTCTCCCGAAAGTGTTCGCGGTTTCGGGGCATTGGCTGTCATTGCGGGACTTTCGCCAATCGCGAAGGCTGCAGGTTGGCGAAATCAGGGCGGCCGTCCAATCTCCCCCCTTGTGGGGGAGATGGCCGGCAGGCCAGAGGGGAGCAACGTAGAGCGCTGCGTCCGCCAGAAAGCAGAGCGCTCTAAAGCAGGTCGCGTGAATCCCAATTCACGCGTCTGCTTTAGAGCAAATCCAGGAAAAGTGGAAACCGGTTTTCCGTCCGGATTTGCGCAAAAACAAAGACTTAGAGCATTTGCGCGATTCTATGAATCGTGAAAATGCTCTAGGCACCCGGAGCAGGCGGCATCGCCAGGATGCCGCCGCTCACCGGTTGCCGGCATCCGGTCGTGCTTGGGAAGGTAAGCGGCAGCCCGCGCTGCGAGCGGACTGCCAGATAGGCCCAGGCTTCCGCCTCGGTGCCGTCGCCGTTCAGCCCGACATCTTCGGCGATCACGACCTCTGCCCCCGTCGCTGCCGCGCCCGCCCTGAGGTCGCCGACGATGTGCGGGTTCTTCCGCCCACCGCCGCAGACGATCCAGAGCTTCGGCCGGTCCGGCAGGTGCTCGACCGATTTCAGGATCGCCTCGGCCGAGACCGCCGCCAGCGTGCGCGCGCCGTCCGCAAGCTCGAGGCTCGAGGTTTTCGCGAGCGTGAAATCGTTGCGATCGAGCGATTTGGGCCCGGCCCGATCGAAGAAGCCGTTGTCGAGATAGAGTTCCACCACCTCGCGCACGACACCGCCCTCGCTGGCGATCGCGCCGTCGGCATCGTAGGGAATGCCCCCGCGGCTGGAGACCCATTGATCGATCAGCGTGTTGCCCGGCCCGGTGTCGAAGGCGATCGGGTCGCCCTGCGCCGGCACGAAAGTGATGTTGGAAATGCCGCCGATATTGACGAAGACGAGCGGGAATTTGCCCGAATAGCCGTCCGCCAGCGCCTGGGCGAGCGCGGCATGGTAGGCCGGCACCAATGGTGCGCCCTGCCCGCCATGCAGCATGTCGTTGGCGCGCATGTCATGGACGACCGGTATGCCGGTTAGCGCGGCCAGCCATTTTCCATCGCCGAGCTGGACGGTCAGGCCGAGATGCGGCCGGTGCAGCACGGTCTGGCCATGAAAGCCGATGATCTCCGGCTTGCCCCAGTTGCGCGCGCCGTTGCGCAGGAAGAGATCGATCGCATCGGCATGCCTGCCGGTGATGTCGCGTTCGAGCGCGGCCAGTTCGCCCGGCCGCTGCTCGCGCCGCTCCATTGCCTTGGCCGTCTCCAGCGCCGCCTCGAGCCGGCGGCGGAAGGCGGCATCGTAAGGCACCGCGAAGGACGGGCCGCGCTCGACGGCACCCTCGCCGTCGGTGCGCAGCAAAGCGAGGTCGATGCCGTCCATCGACGTCCCGCTCATCAGCCCGAGCGCGCAGACAAGTCGCATTTGCCGGCATTCCTTGTGATTCACGCCGTGTCGATGCTAAAGGCGCGCGGGCCGCGACACCACACGCGGCCGATCCAATCCTGAACCGGAAACCGAAAATGCCTGCCTTCAAGTCCGATTTCCTGCGCGTCCTGTCCGAGCGCGGCTTCATCCAGCAGATCTCGGATGAGGCAGGCCTCGATGAGCTTTTCGCCACGGAAACCGTGACCGCCTATATCGGCTTCGACGCCACGGCGAAGAGCCTGCATGCCGGCTCGCTGATCCAGATCATGATGCTGCACTGGATGCAGCAGACCGGCCATCGTCCGATCGCCCTGATGGGCGGCGGCACCACCATGATCGGCGATCCGTCCTTCAAGGAAGAGTCGCGCAAGCTGCTCACGCCGGCCGACATCGAGGCAAATCTCGCCGGCATTCGCCGCAACTTCGCACGCTACCTCGATTTCGGCGACGGCGCGAAGCACGCCATCATGGTCAACAATGCCGACTGGCTGATGGCGCTCAACTACGTCGAGTTCCTGCGCGATGTCGGCCGGCATTTCTCGGTCAACCGGATGCTGTCCTTCGACAGCGTCAAGCTCAGGCTCGACCGCGAGCAGTCGCTCTCCTTCCTCGAATTCAACTACATGATCCTGCAGGCCTATGATTTCGTGGAGTTGAGCAAACGCTACGGCACGCGCCTGCAGATGGGCGGCTCCGACCAGTGGGGAAACATCGTCAACGGCATCGATCTGGGCCATCGCCTCGGCACGCCGCAGCTCTTCGCGCTGACCTCGCCGCTGCTCACGACCTCGTCGGGCGCCAAGATGGGCAAGACGGCTTCGGGTGCGGTCTGGCTCGATCCGGACATGATGTCGCCCTATGATTTCTGGCAATACTGGCGCAACACCGAAGACGCCGACGTCGGACGTTTCCTCAAGCTCTACACCACCATGCCGATGGCCGAGATCGACCGGCTCGCGGCACTTGGCGGATCGGAGATCAACGACGCCAAGAAGGTGCTGGCGACGGAGATTGCCGCCATGCTGCATGGCCGCGAAGCCGCCGAGGCAGCCGCTGAAACGGCGCGCAAGACGTTCGAGGAAGGCGCGCTCGCCGAAAACCTGCCGACCGTGGAGATCGGCGCGAGCGAACTCGCCGCCGGCATCGGCCTGCTTGCGCTGATGGTGCGCGCCGGGCTGGCGGCTTCCAACGGCGAAGCGCGCCGCCACGTGCAGGGCGGCGGCGTGCGCGTCAACGACCAGGCGATCGCGGATGACCGCCGGGTCGTCGGTGAGGCGGACGTCGCCGACGGCGTGATAAAACTCTCGCTCGGCAAGAAAAAGCACATCTTGGTGCGGCCTGTTTAGCCTTCCTTCTCCCCGTTCGCGGGGAGAAGACCGCACGTCGAATTCACCGGAACTCGAAAATCTGCCGGAAAATCCCCGGCGCGATCACCGAAAGCGGATTGACCTGCAGCTTCGGGTCGTCGGCGTCGCCGGACAGGCGGAAGGTCACGCCGATCAGGCCGCGGTCGCGGCCATTGCCGAGAATGATGCCGACCAGCGGCAGCTCGCCGAAGATGCGGTTCAGGCCATAGGCCGGCATGAAGGTGCCGGTCATGTCCATATTGTCCTTCTCGTCGTAGAGCGTGCCCTGGAAGCTGGCGCCGATCGAAGGGCCGCGCAGGATGCCGTTCTCCAGCCCGAGATAGTTCGGCCGCTTGTGGATGACCGCATAACCGCGCTGGAATTGCACGCGCTGCGTATCGATCTCGCCGCGCACCGCATCGTTGAGGCTGCGGTCGTCGCCGGGCGGCGTCGTGCCGACGACCGAGGCCAGTTTCGGCTCGTTGACGACGTAGAAATTGGAGACGTCGGCCTGGCCGGAAAGCTCGCCTTTCGCGCCGGCGAGCGCCAGCCTGACCGTGCCGCCTTCCATGTGGCTGTAGATGTCGAGGAAGCGCAGCACCGAGCCGCCGTCGGCAGTCTGCATCTCGAGCGTGCGCCGGCCGCCTTCCGCGGTCTGCCGGATCGAAACCGCGCCGCCCTTCGCCGATACGGCCGTGGCGGTCGCCTGGGTCACCGTGTCGCCGGCAGCGGTCAGCTCGATCCTGACGCCCGACAGCGTCTCGTCATGGAACCCGCTCACCCGATCGACATCGACATTGACCGAGAGCGCTGTCGTATCGCCGCCCGAGCCGCCGCCTTGCGTGCCTTCGTCCGAGAGGTATCGCTTGATGATCGAACGCGCATCGAGCGCCTTGCCCTTGATCGAGACCGCGTAGCCCTTGCCGGAGCGCTTGATCGACAGCGCGACGTCGTCGCCGCGATTGAGCCGCACCGTGTCGAAGCTCGCGGATGACAGCGCGCCTTTGGCCAGCGTGACCTCGCCCTTCAGGCCAAAGGATTTGCCGGACAGCTCGAAGTCGGAGAGCCTTGTCGTGTTGCCGTCCTTCGACATCGCGAAGCTGACGGTCGCCGGCACCCCTGCCCCCTTCGACCAGCCCACCCAGGAAATGTCGAGCTTCGCATCGGTCAGGTCGGCTTCGATGCGCTGCGTTTCCTTGGCGGCCGCATCGAAGGCGACCTTCATCGTGCCGGAGAGCAGGGATTCCAGGCCGGGTGCCAGCAGCTTGCGCGCCTTGTCGTCGAGCGCAATGGCAATGCCGCGCTTGCGCTCGACCGTACTGCCCTGCCGGATCGGCTCGACGATGTCGAGCTCCGCCGGCGCGCCGTTCAGCCTTGCCTTCGCCTTCACCACCGCCGTCTCGGTATCGACGACGAGCGTGCCGGCAGCGCCGGTGATCTTCTGGCCTTCGACCGGTGGCGCCAGCGCCAGATCCTTGAAATCGAGCGAGACCAGCCATTTGAGGTCGGCGCGGTCGACCTTGCCGATGATCGGGATGCCGGCCTTCACATTGCCGGTGACGGTTCCCGAGAAGTCGTCCGGCTGCATGCCGACATGACGCAGCGCGTCGACCGGCTCGAGCGAGGCGAGCTCGGTGATCGCTTCGGCATCGCCCTGGATGTCCATGTCGAGCTCGCCGATGACCGGCTGCTGCGTCACCTTGCGGATGGCGAGCTTGCCGTTGGTGGCGGTCACGACGCGGCCGCTCGGCAGGTAGCTCCTGCCGGTGGCGAGCGCGATGTCGACGTCGCCGCCGGCGAAATCGACCGTGCCGATCGCGTCGCGCACCGGCGGCATCTCGCCGGTCGTGTCGAAACGCGCATTCTCGACATTGACGTGGCCGAACACCTCCTGCGCATTGAGCGGAATGCCGTCGGTGGCGCGGCCCGGCCCGAGCCTGAGCTGCAGACTGCTCTCGCGGATCTGCCCGCCGAACACATTGGCAAGCACCCAGCGGCGGGCCCCGATCGCGGTGAAGCGCGGCCAGAGCTGCTTGACGTGCGCGACCGGCATCGAAGGCACCGAGAGCGTGATGTTCATCGCCGGGCTGGTGTCGTCGGCAAAGGTGAAATCGGCCATGCCGAACGCCTCGCCGCCGGCGGTGCGAACCGCGAAATCGTCGATGGTGAGCCGTTCTGCGGCCGCCACGAAGCCGCCGCTCGCCCGGGCGACGAGCGGCAGCGCCTGCTCCGGCGAATCGTCGGGCGCGACGGTCGAGCGTTCGCTCACCAGCTCGTAACGATAGGAAGCACCCTCGCCTGCGGGCGCGCCGCCGAGGCCGACCTTGCCTTCGAGCTCGATCTGCGAGCGGCCGGCAAGCACGCGCAGCCGCTCGATCGCCACCTCGCCCGTGCCGGCGCGCTGCGTGGCGGCGAGACTGATATTGCCGCCGATCGCCGCGCGCTTGTTCATGCGGATGACGACGTCGTCCGCCTTGAGCGCGATGGCAAGCTGCGCCGCTTCCCCGCCGATCCCCTCCGCGCCGGTGAAGCGCAGCTCGGCCGCGCCGAGCGATGTGGGCGGCGCCTCCGCGTCATCGGCAGGGTCGACCGTCGCGGCCGCAGGCGCGGCAAGCGTCACCGTCACGTCCAGCTCGGTGATGCGTCGCGAGGTCTCGTTGCGCCGCGCCAGCGCGGCCAGATCGAGCCTGCGCCCGCCCACCGTCACGCTGCCGGTGAGCGTCAGCTCGCCGGCAACGCTGCTCAGCGAAGCCTCTTCGATGCGGATCGGGCGATCCGGATCGTGCGGCAGCGCGATCTCGACGCCGGAAAGGTCGACCGTGCTCGTGCCGCGCGACAGCCGGTCGAGCAGCACGTGCATGGCGGAGAAGATCGCGGCCGACACGCGGTCCGGATCGACCAGGCCGTCGGCGTTGCGCATCCCGGCCAGGAAATCGCGCTCGCTGGAAGATTGCTGCGTGGCGATGCGCGCATCCTGCAGCTCGACGCTGCCAAGCTCGAGCCGGCCGGAAAGCAGCGGCAGGAAACGCAGCCCGAAGCGCAGGCTGCCGGCCTTGATCAGCGGCGCGCCGCGGGCCGCCTCGCGCACCGAGACGTCATTGACCTCGACGGCGATCAGGCTCGAGCGCGCCAGCGATATGCGGGCGGGCCCGAACGATGCGTCGACATCCATGCCGAGCGCTCTTTCGATCGCAGCCTCGGCCTGCTGGCGCACGCTTTCGCTGCCGAGCCCGTAGGTACCGAGCAGATAGATGGCCACGCCCCCGATCAGGACGAGCGTGAAGGCGATCGTCGCGACCTTCGCGGCAAGCCTGAGCGCCCGCTTGCCTGCCGATGGAGGGGTCGTCCATTCGGCCTGGCCGGCAGCCGAAGGCAGCGCGTCGAGGCGGGCGATGTCGCCGCGCCTGAACCGTATCTTTTCGTGCCTCGGCGTTCGCTGATCCAACGCTGCGGAATTCCTTTGCGGTACTGCCGCATGTCTCCCGAAAGTGTGCGGCGGTTTCGGGATAAGACATGCGCAAATCAAGAAACCTGCGCCATCGACGAATCCGGCGCCTGACTTATATCTGGCTCATGCCCCGACAACCATTACAGCATGTCTCCCAAAAGTGGCCCCGGTTTTGGGACCAAGACATGCTCAAAATCAAAACCTGAAGCATGTCGCGTGAATCCCAATTCACGCGACATGCTTTAGAGAACGTTGGCGATTGGTAGAATCGCGAACCTGCTCTAAGTCTCTGCCTGGTCGCAAGCGGCGGGCTCTCCCGCTGCCGTCCGGACCGGAACCGGATTTGCTCAGGCGGAGGAGGCCATGGCGGAACTCGAGATCGGACAGAAGGCGCCGGAGTTCGAACTGCCCGGCGAAGAGGGCAAGACCGTGAAGCTCGCCGGGCTGCGCGGAAAGCCTGTCGTTCTCTATTTCTATCCGCAGGATGACACCGAAACCTGTACGGCCGAAGCGATCGAATTTTCGCGGCTAAAGCCCGAATTTGGCAGGTTTGGGGCCGCCGTCATCGGCATATCGCCCGACACGCAGAAGAGCCACCGCAAATTCCGCGACAAATATGCGCTGAAGGTCGACCTCGCCTCCGACGAGAAGCGCGAGGCGATCGAGGCCTATGGCCTGTGGGGCGAAAAGACCACGTTCGGTCGCACCTATATGGGGGTCGAGCGCGCCACCTTCCTCATCGACAAGGCCGGCCGGATCGCGAAGATCTGGCGCAAGGTGCGGGTGAAAGGCCACGCCGACGCCGTGCTGGAGGCCGTGAAGGCGCTGCCCGCCTGAAAGCCTGCCAGGGAACTGTTTTTATACCGGCCGCGTTGGTTTTCCGTCCAAGGCATGTCTCCCGAAAGTGTGCGCGGTTTCGGGATAAAGACATGCGCAAAGTCAAAAAACTGGAGCACGTCGCGTCACGCGACATGCTCCGGAAGGAGAAAACCATGGTTCGTGGGCTCTTGCTCTGGATGATCGGCATTCCCATTCCGATCATCATCCTGCTGCTGCTGTTCCTGGACTGACGCAGCCTCGTTTCCGATTTTCGAAATTGTTCCTTGCAGACGCCGGCGCCTCGCAGCCCCGGCGTTTTCGCCATTTGCAGGCGTTTGGATGGGGCTTCAAAAGGCTTTGTTAACCCTAACAATGTGTAATCGCCCATGTCGGCAGCGTACGGCATGGAAGTCGTCCCGTGAGCAATTCCGGTCAGTCAGCAGTATTCGGCAAGCGCAAGGAACCGCATACGGTCATCATCGCGCGAGGCGATCATATCCGCCACTTCACGGTGCGCCCGTGGGCGGTGGCGCTGCTTGGCTCTGCCCTTTCGGCGATCGCGATCGGCTACCTCCTGGCGACGACCTATCTCGTGCTGCGCGACGACCTGATCGGCGCGGCGCAGGCGCGGCAGGCACGCATGCAGCAGGCCTATGAGGATCGGATCTCGGCATTGCGCGCGCAGGTCGACCGGATCACCAGCCGCCAGCTCCTCGACCAGCAGTTGATGGAAGACAAGGTTACCGAGCTGCTCGAGCGGCAGTCGCAGCTTACCGCGCGCCACGGCCGCATCGGGCCGATGCTGGAGCGCGCCGGCGACAAGCCGGGCGAGGCGCCGGCCGCCGCTCCCGTTCCGACCGAAAAGCCCGATATCCGCGCCGGCCTCGAAGCGCCGGCGCCGCTCGCCTACGCCAGTGCCGCCCTCGACGGTTTCCGCGGCACCGAGGAGCAGCCCTTCTCGCTCTGGTCGACGCGCAAGGGCATGGCGCCGGGCGAGTCGGCGGCCGACAGGGCAGACAAGCTTTTCGTCGCCATCAACCAGTCGCTGCGCACCATCGAGACCGAGCAGCTGACGCGCATCGCCTCATTGGCCGAAGACGCCTACGAGACCGCCGATGTCATTGCCGACGCGCTCGAAGGGGCCGGCCTGCCGGTCGATGCGGAGTACGGCAAGCAGGGTGTTGGCGGCCCGCTGCTGCCGGCCGACGGCGCCACCATGTTCGAGACCAAGGTGCGCGAGCTCGACGAGGCGCTCGACCAGCTCGACGCGCTGAAGAAGGAAGCGCGCGCCTTCCCGATCGCCAACCCGGCCCCGAGCGCGCCGGTATCGAGCGGTTTTGGCGTCCGCAAGGACCCGCTGCTCGGCACGCCGGCCATGCACACGGGCATCGACTTCCGCGCGCCTGCCGATTCGCCGGCGCGCGCGACCGCGCCCGGCACGGTCGTGAAGGCCGGCTGGAACGGCGGCTACGGCCGCATGGTCGAGGTCGACCACGGCAACGGTTTCACCACGCGCTACGCGCATCTGCGCAAGATCAAGGTGAAGGTCGGGCAGGCCGTCGCGGCCGGCTCGGTCGTCGGCCTGGTCGGATCGAGCGGCCGTTCCACCGGCCCGCACCTTCACTACGAGGTGCGCAAGGGAGGCGACGCGCTCAACCCGTTGCGCTTCCTGAAGGCCGGCAAGAAGGTCGCGAAGTTCCTTTAATCCAGGTCCGCCACCGGCTGGCCGACGCCGCCTTCGATGCGCTGCGCCAGCGAGGCTTCCATGAACTCGTCGAGGTCGCCGTCGAGCACGTCTGACGGGCTGGTGCTCTGGAAGCCGGTGCGCAGATCCTTCACCAGTTGATAGGGCTGCAGCACGTAGGACCGGATCTGGTGGCCCCAGCCGATGTCGGTCTTGGCGGCCTCGGTCGCGTTGGCGGCGGCTTCGCGCTTCTTCAGCTCTTCCTCGTAGAGGCGTGAGCGCAGCATCTCCCAGGCTTTCGCCCGGTTCTTGTGCTGCGAGCGCTCGGCCTGGCAGGCCACCGCGATGCCGGTCGGGATGTGCGTGATGCGCACCGCCGAATCGGTGGTGTTGACGTGCTGGCCGCCCGCGCCCGACGAGCGGTAAGTGTCGATGCGCACCTCCGATTCCGGGATCTCGATCACGATCGAATCGTCGATCACCGGATAGACCCAGGCGCTGGCGAACGAGGTGTGCCGGCGCGCATTGCTGTCATAGGGCGAGATGCGCACCAGCCGGTGCACGCCCGATTCTGTCTTCAGCCAGCCATAGGCATTCTCGCCCTTGATGAGCACGGTGGCGGATTTGATGCCGGCTTCCTCGCCGTCATGCATCTCCAGCACCTCGACCTTGTAGCCGCGGCGCTCGGCCCAGCGCGTGTACATGCGCAAAAGCATGTTCGCCCAGTCCTGGCTTTCGGTGCCGCCGGCGCCGGCATGGATTTCGAGATAGGTGTCGTTGCCGTCGGCCTCGCCCGACAGCATGGTCGCGATCTGCCGCGCCTTGACCTCGCCGGAGAGCGAGCGGATGCCGGCCTCGGCATCGGCGACGACCTGCGCGTCGCCTTCCTCCTCGCCGAGCTCGATCAGGCCGACATTGTCCTCGAGCCCGCGCTCCAGCGCCTTGATGCCGTTGATGCCGTCATCGAGGTTCTGCCGTTCCCGCATCAGCTTCTGCGCTTCCTGCGGGTCGTTCCAGAGCGTCGGGTCCTCGGCGCGCGAGTTCAGGTAGTCGAGTCGCTTGCCCGCCACATCCCAGTCAAAGATGCCTCCTCAGCAGGGTTATCGCCTGCCTGATCTCGTCGACGATGTTCTGGGTTTCCTGGCGCATTTTCTTCTTCGATTGATTGGGTCGGCCGTGCGGCGGCCGAAGCGGCGCGGACCATAGGGAGGCATGGCCGGCCTGTAAAGCGAAATGGACGGCTGGGCCGCCCGCCGCTCACTTGCGCCAGGATGCGGGCAATTCGTCCCCCGGATCCGGCTCGCGGGCAGGCACAAGATCAAGCAGCGCTGCCATACCGTCGCCGTCGGCAGCGCCCGCGCGGCGCTTGAAGAATTCGGCTGCCGTTTCGACTGCGCCTACCTTTTGCGCCACGGCTGAAGCAATCCACTGATTGAGCGAAACGCCATCTGCCTTTGCAAGGCGCGCGGCAGCTTCCTTGATCGAGGCGGGAAGCTTCAACGGATAAGTTTGCTTGCTCATGATTCCAGCACTTTCAGAAGATCACCCGGCTTCATGACCTCGCCGCCTTCTCCAGATCGGCGATGACGATCTTCTTCATCTGCAGCATGGCCTGCATGGCGCGCTGCGCCTTGGCTTTGTCGGGGTCCGAGAGAAACCCGTTGAGCTGCACCGGAATGATCTGCCAGGACAGGCCGAATTTGTCCTTCAGCCAGCCGCACATCTGCACCGAGCCGCCGGCCGAAAGCTTGTCCCAGTAATAATCGACCTCCTCCTGCGTCGCGCAGGAGACGTGGAAGGACGTCGCTTCGGTGAATTTGTACATCGGCCCGCCATTCAGCGCCGTGAACTCCAGCCCTTCCAGCTCGAACGACGCTGTCAGCACCGCACCGGCCGGGCCAGGCCCGCCCTCGGGCATGCGGCTCACCTCGCCCATCTTCGAATTCTTGAACACAGACGTGTAGAACTTCGCGGCGTCCTCCGCCTGGCCGTCGAACCAGAGGAACGGGCTGATCTTCTGCATCTTCCTTCTCCCAACGAATGTGCCGCCATCGACGGCAGATTAGACCATTCCCGGCAACCGTGCCTCGGCATGTGCCGGCTTGTCTATAACTAATAGGTTATAGAACTGATGGGTTACTAATTGGACAGCCGCAAACGGTCAATCCCCGCTGGCGAAAAATCGCTCGAAACAAAAAAAGCCGCCGGAGCACGGCGGCTTTTTGGGAAACGGGGTCGGCGAGGCGGTCAGTACAGCCCGCCGCCGCCGGTCTCGAGCGCGCGCGTGGCGGATGGCGAAAGCGCTTCGGCGTCGGCCGAGCCTTCCATGCCGATCACCCAATAGCTGTCGGCGGGTCCGGTGCCCGGCTTGAACGCCTCGATGATGGCACCGCCCTCGCCTTCGCCGGCGCGCATGCCGGTCTTGCGGTTGACCGGGATGAGCTTCATGCCTTCGGGAACGCGGAAGTCGACGATCGGCGTATCCTTGAGCGCCTCGGCCATGAACTCCTTGAAGATCGGAGCGGCGAGGCCGCCGCCGGTCGAGCCTTTGCCGAGCCCTTGCGGCTTGTCGTAGCCCATGTAGAGGCCGACCACGAGGTTCGGCGCGTAGCCCACGAACCAGGCGTCTTTCTCGTCATTTGTCGTGCCGGTCTTGCCGGCGATCGGACGGCCGAGCTCGGACACGGTGACGGCGGTGCCGCGGGTGACGACGCCCTCCATCATCGAGGTGATCTGGTAGGCCGTCATCGGGTCGAGCACCTGCTCGGAATTGTCGATCAGGTCCGGCTCCGGCTGGTCGAGCCAGCCATCGGCCACGCAGCCTTCGCAGGCGCGCTCGTCATGCTTGAACACGGTCTTGCCGTAGCGGTCCTGGATGCGGTCGATGAGCGAGGGCCTGATCTGCCGGCCGCCATTCGCCATCACCGAATAGGCCGAGACCATGCGCATCACCGTCGTCTCGCCCGAGCCGAGCGACATCGCCAGCACCGGGCTCATCTTGTCGTAGACGCCGAAGCGCTCGGCATATTCGGCCACGAGCTTCATGCCCATGTCGTTGGCGAGCCGCACCGTCATCAGATTGCGCGAGCGCTCGATGCCCATGCGCAGCGTCGAGGGGCCGGCCGCCTTGCCGTCATAGTTTTTCGGCGACCAGGTCTCGTTGCCGATCTTGATGGTCACCGGACCGTCCATGATCACCGAGGCCGGCGTGTAGCCATTGTCGAGCGCGGCCGCGTAGACGATCGGCTTGAACGAGGAACCGGGCTGGCGATAGGCCTGCGTTGCCCGGTTGAACTGCGATTCCGAATAGGAAAAACCGCCGACCATGGCGAGCACGCGGCCGGTATGCGGGTCCATCGCCACCATGCCGCCGGAGACTTCGGGTACCTGGCGAAGCGCGTATTCGCCTTCCTTGCCCTCGATCTTCTCGACGAAGACGACGTCGCCGGGCTTGAGCACGTCGGCCGGCGACTTCGCCTTGACCTTCTTGCCCTCGACCGTGTGGCGCATGGCCCAGCTCATCTCTTCGGCCGAAACCGTGCCGGTCACGCGCTCCTTCACGAGCGCTCCCGACACCTCGCGCTTCGGCTGCAGGCCGACATTCAGGCCCGCCTCCGAGCTTTCGAGCACCACGGCGAGCCGCCATTCGGGCACGTCGTCGAGCCCCTTCACCTCGCCGAGCGGGATACCCCAGTCGCCCGCCACGTCGATCGTCGCCTTGGGACCGCGATAGCCGCGCAGCCGGTCGAATTTGATGAGGCCGGTCTGCAGGGCCTTGCGCGCGACGAGCTGGAGATGCGGGTCGAGCGTCGTGCGCACCGACAGGCCGCCTTCATAAAGCGCGTCCTCGCCGTAGCGCGCGATCAGCTCGCGGCGGACGTCCTCGGTGAAATATTCGCCGGCGAAGAGGTAGCCGCCCTTGCGCCGCGGCGACACGCCGAGCGGCTCGCGCTTGATCTTCTCGGCCTCGCCCGGATCGACGTAGCCGTTGGCCACCATCTGGTCGATCACCCAGTTGCGCCGCTCGACCGCCCGCTCCTCGTGCCGGAAGGGATGATAGTTCGACGGCGCCTTGGGCAGTGCTGCCAGATAGGCCACTTCCTTGACGGTCAGCTCGTTCACCGACTTGTCGTAATAAGTGAGTGCGGCGCCGGCAATGCCGTAGGCGCCCATGCCGAAATTGATCTCGTTCAGATAGAGTTCGAGGATGCGGTCCTTCGAGTAGGCCTGCTCGATGCGGAAGGCGAGAATCATCTCGCGGATCTTGCGGTCGTACGTCTGATCGGAGCTGAGCAGGAAGTTCTTCGCCACCTGCTGCGTGATGGTCGAGGCGCCCTGTTTGCTGCCCGTCCTGAAATTGGTGATGATGGCCCGGATGAGGCCCTGGATGTCGATGCCGGGGTGGTTGTAGAAATTCTTGTCCTCGGCCGAGAGGAAGGCTGCCTTGACACGATCGGGGATCGCCTGGATCGGCAGATAGAGGCGCCGCTCGCGCGCGAACTCGCCCATCAGCGAGCCGTCGGAAGCGTGCACGCGGGTCGTCACCGGCGGCTCGTATTTGGCGAGCACCTCGTAGTCGGGCAGGTCCTTCGTCAGCGCACTGATGTAGAGGCCGATTGCAGCCGCCGCGACCAGGCCGAGCGCAGTCGCGATGCCGAAGAAGTAGCCGATCAGTCGTATCATGCCCTCTCCATTCCGCGCGCCGGAGCCTGCCGGTCGCGGATGCGAATTCCGGTGCGGCCGGGCCGCAGGGATTCGCAGATATAAAACTTTGAAGCGCCGATGTGGGCAAAATACGGCGGCAGTGAGATGCCTGCCCTATCCTGCGCGATCCGTCCGGCGCTTGTTGTCATGGTGCAACAGTTTCAGCCCCCGGCGGCCCGCGCCTCGGCAAACAGCGCCACCGCGCCGGCGATCGATTCGATGGCGCGGCGCCGCCATTCGGGGTCGTTGAGCTGCGCTTCGTCGCTGGCGTTCGACAGGTAGCCGAGCTCGAGCAGCACCGACGGCACGTCGGGTGCACGCAGCACGCGGAAGCCGGCGGAGCGCAGCGGGTTGTTGATCAGCTCGACCTTGCCGTTCGACAGCTCGCCGAGCAGCGAGCGCGCGAAGCGGATGGAGAAGGTGTGCGTTTCGCGTTTGATGAGGTCGATGAGGATGTCGGCAACCTTCTGGTTGTCCTCCTCTATCTTGATGCCGCCGATCGCGTCGGCCAGGTTTTCGCGGTCGGCCAGCGCCTGTGCCTCGGCATCCGACGCCTTGTCGGAAACGGTGTAGACCGTAGCACCCCGGATGCCCTTGTAGCGGATCGTGTCGGCGTGAATCGAGATGAAAAGGTCCGCCTCGAATGCGCGCGCCCGGCGGACCCGCTCGTCCAGCGCCAGGAACTCATCGGTCTTGCGCGTCATCTCCACCCGGTAATTGCCGTTGGCGGCGAGCCGCGTCGCGAGTTCCTGCGCGAAATTGAGCGTGATCGTCTTCTCGACCGTGCCGGTGACTCCGGCGGCGCCCGTGTCGACGCCGCCGTGGCCGGCATCGATGACGACGGTGAACGGCTTGTCGGACGCCGGGCCCTTCAGCCGGCCGGATTTGGGGGCGGCCGTCGAGCCGGTCGTCGCCGCCTGGTCGGCCAGCGCGGTGTCGAAGGCGGCATCCGACGACGCCACCAGGTCGACGACGAGGCGGTATCCGGGCTCGGCTTCGTTCGCCAGCACGTCCACCCTCTCGACGGCGAATGGCCCCTTGGCGGTGAGCATCATGCGCGATGAACCGTCCTCGCGCGCGCCGTAGCGCACGCCGGCGATCAGGCCGCGCGGCTTGAGCTCGGACGGCTCGATCAGGAAGACCGTTTCCGGAAGGTCGACCACCAGCCGGTGGGGTCCCCGCAAAAGCATGTATCGCAGGTCGGGCTCGCGGTTGAACTGGATGACCAGCCGCACCCGTTCGGCATCGCCTGCAAGCTTGTAATTGCGGGCTTCGAGCGGCCCTTCGGCGGCGGTCGCGACCGTCATCCAGGCGGCGGCAAGGCAGGCCACAAGGGACAAAAGGCCGATGGCGGCGGAACGGCAAAAGCCGCTTCCCGCGCTCATTCCGCACGATAGACGCCGACGTTTCATGCTCACTCGTCCGTCTGGCGGCCGAAAGCGGCCCATTTGCGGCCCGGTCGGGTCTGTCGAGGCGCGACGCGCAGCCCGCGATCAACTCGGTCCGACAGAGCCCAGGCGATCAAAAGACTGGTAGCGGCTTATGGTTAACCAAGACTTGCCGCGGGCATTGCCCGGCGACCGGTTTGCCGGCGTCGATTTGCAGGGTTGCCATGACCGTCCCTAAATCATAAAAGCGACGTCGGATCGCTGCAATGCCTTGAGGCCGCGCCCATGCCGGCGGCATGAGTGCCAGAATGGCGAAGGCGGCTTCAATCGCAAATGCGAGGGTTTGAAGCGATTCCGACGGATTTCTTCAAGGTGTTTCCGGTGACGCGGAAACCTTTGTTTTGAGGAAAAACGGCCGGGAATCTCCCGTGCCGGCTCTGTACGAGCAAAATGGCGGATCCGGATTGTCCGGATCCAGGTTGAAATGGTTCCGCTTGGTCACGCGATGACTTTCGGTGCAGATATTGTCAGGTTCGGAGACTCCCGCGCCCCCGCGGCGCTCGAACCAATTTCTGCACCCGCGAGACGGCCGGCGGACGCACAATTATCCGGCAAGCTGATGGAATCTGGGCAAAGGCGGTTTGTCCGCCCGTCCCGGTCGGCGGCTGCCGGGAGGACAAAATATAATGCCCAACAAAATGCTGATCGACGCCTCCCACCCGGAGGAAACACGCGTCGTGGTGGTTCGCGGTAACCGCATCGAAGAATTCGATTTCGAATCCCAGGACAAAAAGCAGCTTAAAGGAAACATCTACCTTGCCCGCGTGACGCGGGTCGAACCGTCGCTGCAGGCGGCCTTCGTCGAATATGGCGGCAATCGCCACGGCTTCCTGGCCTTCAGCGAGATCCATCCCGACTATTACCAGATCCCCGTCGCCGACCGGCAGGCGCTGCTGCGCGCCGAGGCCGAAGAGGCGGAAGCCGACGAGGACGAGGACGGCGACGGCGAGGAGCGCCAGGAGCGCGGCCGGGGGCGTCGCCGGCGGCGTGGCCGGGATCGCCAGCGCGGCAGCGAAGCCGCTGGGCAGGAGCCCTCCGAGACCTCGGAAGCCGCCGACGCCAACCCGTTCAGCGAGGACGCGGCCGATGTCGCCGCCGCCGAGGCCGATGCGGAGGCCGACGAGCAGTTCGAGGCCGCCTCTGGCAGCGACCAGCCGGTCGCAGCCGCCGGCGATGCCGATGAATTGCCTGGCGCAGCGGCCGAAATCGGCGGACAGGCCGGTGAAGCGCCTCAGCCGGAGGCTGACGACGACGAGCCCGGCGAGAACGACAGCAAGTCCACGACGTCGATGGCGGCAGCCATCGAAGGCGACGTCATCTCGGAACCCCTGCCCGACAGTAAGCTGCCCGCCGACGACGGCGCCGCGGCCGATGAGAACACCGCCGCCGCGGACGAGAGCGCGCCCGTCATCGAGGACCGCGGCACCGTCGAGGAGGTGAGCGGCCACCATGACGGCGAGCACGAGGTGGAGTCGGTCGGCGCCGACGATGCCGTCGAGGAAATGCGGGCCGCACGCCGCCGGCCGGTCCGCCGCAACTACAAGATCCAGGAAGTCATCAAGCGACGCCAGATCCTGCTGGTGCAGGTGGTGAAGGAAGAGCGCGGCAACAAGGGCGCAGCACTCACCACCTATCTCTCGCTTGCCGGCCGCTATTCCGTGCTGATGCCGAACACCGCGCGCGGCGGCGGCATCTCGCGCAAGATCACCAACGCGCAGGACCGCAAGCGGCTGAAGGAAGTCGTCGCCGACCTCGAGGTGCCCGAGGGCATGGGCGTCATCCTGCGCACCGCCGGCGAAAGCCGCACCAAGGCGGAGATCAAGCGCGACTACGAATATCTGATGCGGCTCTGGGAAGACGTGCGCAACCGCACGCTGCAGTCGACCGCCCCTGCCCTCGTCTACGAGGAAGGCTCGCTGATCAAGCGCTCGGTGCGCGACCTCTACAACAAGGACATCGACGAGATCCTGGTCGCCGGCGAGGACGGCTACCGCGAAGCCAAGGATTTCATGCGCATGCTCATGCCGAGCCATGCCAAGGTGGTGCAGCCCTTCCGCGACACCGTGCCGATCTTTGCCCGCAACGGCATCGAGGCGCAGCTCGACAAGATGCTGCAGCCGCAGGTGACGCTGCGATCCGGCGGCTACATCATCATCAACCAGACCGAGGCGCTGGTCTCGATCGACGTCAACTCCGGCCGCTCGACCCGCGAGCATTCGATCGAGGACACGGCGCTGCAGACCAATCTGGAAGCGGCCGAGGAGATCGCGCGCCAGCTTCGCCTGCGCGACCTTGCCGGTTTGATCGTGATCGACTTCATCGACATGGAGGAGAACCGCAACAACCGTTCGGTCGAGAAGAAGCTCAAGGACTGCCTGAAGAACGACCGCGCCCGCATCCAGGTCGGCCGCATCTCGCATTTCGGCCTGCTCGAAATGTCGCGCCAGCGCATCCGCGCCAGCGTGCTGGAATCGACGATGAAGCCCTGCCCGCATTGCGGCGGCACCGGCCATGTCCGGTCCGAATCGTCGGTGGCGCTGATGGTGATCCGCGCCATAGAGGAGTTCCTGCTCAAGGATTCGCGCAACCACATCACGGTGCGCATGCCGACGGCGACGGCGCTCTACATCCTCAACCACAAGCGTTCGATGCTGGTCGATCTCGAGAACCGCTTTGCGCTGAGAATCACGATCGAGGCGGACGAGACGCTGGGCAACCAGCACTATGCCATCTTCCGTGGGGCCGTGGCCGAGAAGCCGGTCGGCTTCGTCGAGCAGCTTGCTGCGCCGACCTACGACGTCATCGAGGAAGATGACGTCGAGGAACCGGTCGAGGAAGAAGCTTTCGAAGCGGAAGCCGATGGCGAGACCGCACGCACCGAAGAACGCGAGGATGGCGAAGGCGGCCAGCATGATCACCGGCGTCGCCGGCGGCGTCGCCGCCGCGGCGGCCGCGACCGCCTCGGCCATGACAATGGCGAAGGTGTCGCCGCGCAGCGCGACGGCGAAGCGCCATCCGAAGCGGGCGAGAGCGACGAAGGTGCGGAGGACGACGACCCGGTGTCCGCCGGACAAGCGGAGGAGCTGCGGGACGGCGACGCCTCGCAGAAGAAGCGGCGGCGCGGCAAACGCGGCGGCCGCCGGAACCGGCGCGACGACGAGCATGCCGGCGACGTGAACGGCAGCGAGATGGGTGCGCCTGCGGCGGACGAGCAGGCCGAAGGCGCGGCCGCCGGCGCGACGGACGACAGCGCGGCCGCGGCTGAAGCCGGGCCGGCAGCCGGTGAAGTCGTCGCGGGACCCCGATCGCGGCGGCGCGGCGGCCGCAGCCGTGACACCGGCGAAGACACCGAAGCGGCAGGCGCTGCGGCAGAGCCCATCGCGGCACCTGCTGAAGAGGCGGCCTCGGCAGCGGTCGCGGCGGCAACGACGCCGATCACGGTCGAAGAGGCTTCCGCCGCCGAGGACGAAGCGCCGGCCCGTGCGAGCCGCCGGCGCTCCGAAAGCTCCGAGCCGAGGGAGCCTGTCGTTTCTTCGGTGGTCTCGGGAGAAGCCAGGCCGGCAGACGGCGAAGCCCAGCCCAAGAAGGGCGGCTGGTGGCAGCGCAAGGGTTTCTTCTGAACTGGTCGATGACGGATAGCTTAATGAAAGCCGGGACTTGTCCCGGCTTTCTCATCTTTCTGGACGGCCCAGCCGAAATTCGAGCGCATGCTTTGGACGGACGAGAATGCAGCCGCGCGCCAGCCGCACAAATGCCGGATTGCGCGGGGATCACAATCTGATGAGATCGCAGCGCTTGTCTTTATTCTCCGTGCCGGCTGGGCTACCAGTCCGCACCAGCATGCGCATGCTCTCTTCCCTGGCGAGACGGGTCGCGAATGGCGGCCGTGGCGCGGCCATGGCCGCGCTTGCGTTTGGCGTGGCGTTCGCCTCGCCTGCCTTCGCCCAGCAGCGCAACGTGCCGATCGTGCGCGACGCCGAGATCGAGGCGCTGGTGCGCGATTATGTGCGACCGATCCTGAAGGTCGCCGGCCTGTCGAAGGCCGGCATCGACATCGTGCTGGTGAACGACCCGAGCTTCAACGCCTTCGTTGCCGGCCGCCGCATGTTCATCAACACCGGCGCGCTGCTGATGGCGGAGACGCCGAACGAGATCATCGGCGTCATCGCGCATGAAGCCGGACATCTGGCCGGCGGCCACCAGGAAAGATTGCGCCAGCAGCTCGAGACCGCCCAGACCATGGCGATCGTTGCCATGCTGCTCGGCATGGGCGCGTCGGTTGCCGGCGCGTTGAGCGACAGTGGCGGGCTGGCGCAGGCCGGCACCGGCCTCGCGATCGGCGGCACCGAAGTGGCCCGCCGCGGCCTGCTCGGCTACCAGCGCACCGAGGAAACCACCGCCGACCGCTCGGCCATCAAATATCTCGACGCCACCGGCCAGTCGGCGCTCGGCATGGTGAAGACGTTCGAGCGGCTGGGCAGCGCGCTGGCGCTCTCCGGCGTGCAGATCAATCCTTACGAGGTCAGCCACCCGCTGCCGCGCGAGCGCATCGCCAACATCGAGACGCTGGCGCGCTCGAGCCCGAACGCTGACAAGAAGGACCCGCCCGAGCTGCAGGAGCGGCACGACATGATGCGTGCCAAGATCGCCGTCTACACCGATGGCCAGCAGGCGCATCGGCGGCTCTTCCGTGGACGCAGCGACAGCCTTGCGGTGCGTTATGGCGAGGCCATCGCCACCTATCTCTACGGCAACCCCAAAAGCGCGCTCGCCAAGATCGATGCGCTGCTCGGGGAGCATCCGAAAAACCCCTATTTCCACGAGCTCAAGGGCGACGCGCTGCTGAAAGCCAACCGGCCGGCGGAAGCGGCGCAGGCCTATGCGCTCGCGGTGAAGCTCGACCCGGTGAAATCCGGACTGCTGCAGGTTGCCTACGGGCAGGCATTGCTCGCGGTCGGCAAGCCCGACAGCATCAGGAAGGCCGTGGCCGCCATCAACCAGGGCATCGACCGGGACCGCGAGAACGTCAGCGCCTACCGTTACCTGGCGCAGGCTTACGGCCAGCTCGGCGAGGTGGCGGAAGCCGAACTGGCGACCGCGGAAGGTTATTTCTACAGCGGCGCGTATCAGGACGCGAAGATCTTCGCCGCGCGCTCGCAGACCAAGTTCAAGACCGGCAGCCCCGGCTGGGTGCGTGCGCAGGACATCATCAACTACAGGCAGCCCGGCAAGAAAAAGAGGAAATGACCCGCGGCTTCGCCGCAAACCTTGCCGGACCAAGGGACAGGATGGAACGCCAAATGACCAGGACAATCCTTTTCGGCGCGGCGGGCATAGTTGCGGGTGCCGGCATGCTGGCGCTCGGCTTTCTTGCCGGGCAGCCGCGTCCGGCGCTTGCCGCCGACAACGCGCCCGTCATGGCCTCGGCCGATCAGGCGATGGATCGCAAGCAGGTCGAGACGATCGTCCGCGAATATCTGCTCGCCAATCCCGAGCTGCTGCTTGAAGTCCAGAAGGCGCTCGATGAGAAGCAGAAGGAGGAGCAGCGCATCGCCCAGCGCGAGGTGATCGAGGACGCCAGGGACGAGATCTTCTCCTCGCCGCATGACGGCGTCATCGGCAATCCGGACGGCAAGGTCACGATCGTCGAGTTCTACGACTACAATTGCGGCTACTGCAAACGCGCGCAGCAGGACATGCTCGACCTCGTCGCGGCCGATTCGGATCTGCGCTTCGTGCTCAAGGAATTCCCGATCCTCGGACCCGACTCGCAGAAGGCCCATATCGTGGCGCAGGCGTTCATGAAGCTGATGCCGGAGAAGTATGCCGACTTCCACAACGAGCTTATCGCGTCTCCCGGCCGCGCCGGCGAGGCGAGCGCCATCAAGCTTGCGGTGTCGATGGGCGCCGACGAGGCGAAGCTGCGCGAGGCGATGAAGGACCCGGCCATCCAGGAGGCTTTCGCCAGCACCTACGAGCTGGCGCAGCGGCTCGACATCACCGGCACCCCTTCCTACGTGGTCGGCAACGAGGTCGTGTTCGGCGCGCTCGGCCGCGAGGTGCTCGCCGAGAAGATCGAGCTTGCCCGCGCCTGCCAGGCGAACGCCACCTGCTGACCTAGCTCCCGGAGGGGCGGCGGGAAGAATTCGGCTCTTTCCGCGGCAGGTCTTGCCGATTATAGAGTTTGCGCGCCCGCCACCCGGGTGCGCAAAAAGGCTTTTTTGAATTGAAGACGGTTTTTGTCCTGAACGGCCCCAATTTGAACATGCTGGGCAAGCGCGAGCCCGGAATCTACGGCGGCAAGGACCTTGCGGCGATCGAGGCCGACTGCCGCGAAACCGGCAAGGGGCTCGGCCTGGAAATCGACTTTCGCCAGTCGAATCATGAAGGTGCGCTGGTCGACTGGATTCAGGAGGCCGGCAGCAAGGCGGCCGGCATCGTCATCAATCCGGGCGCCTACGGACACACCTCCATCGCGCTCCACGATGCGATCCGGGCGGTTGCACCGCTGCCGGTCGCGGAAGTGCACCTGTCGAACATCCACGCACGCGAGCCTTTCCGGCATACGACCTGGATCGCCCCGGTCGCGGTCGGCATGATCTGCGGCTTCGGGCCGCTCGGTTACACTCTGGCGCTGCAGGCGCTGGCAGCCCGGCTCTGACCGGCCAACGAAACGAGGGAACGAAAAAGGCAATGTCGATCAAGAAGAGCGCCATCGACCAGCAGCTTATCCGCGACCTCGCCGGCATATTGAACGAGACGAACCTCACCGAGATCGAGGTGGAGCTCGACAGCCTGAAGATTCGCGTATCGCGGCAGACGCAAGCCGTGCATGCCGTCGCCGCGCCGCTGCCCGCAGCCATTGCCGCACCCGCGGCGCAGGCGGCAAAGCCGGCCGAAGCCGCTGCCGTCGACGTCAGCAAGAACGCGGTTCCCTCCCCGATGGTCGGCACTGCCTATCTGGCGCCGGCGCCGGGCGCCAAGCCGTTCATCGAAATCGGCCAGAAGGTGAAAGAAGGGCAGACGCTGCTGATCATCGAGGCGATGAAGACGATGAACCAGATCCCCTCGCCCCGCACCGGAACGGTCACGGCGATCCTCTTCGAGGACGCCCAGCCGGTCGAATACGGCGAGCCGCTCGTCGTGATCGAGTAAGGCGGGCGCCGGGCGATGTTCCAGAAAATCCTCATCGCCAACCGCGGCGAGATTGCGCTCCGCGTCCTGCGCGCGGCGAAGGAGCTTGGCATCTCGACGGTGGTCGTGCATTCGACCGCCGACGCCGACGCAATGCATGTCAGGCTGGCCGATGAAAGCGTGTGCATCGGCCCGCCGCCCTCACGCGATTCATACCTCAACATCCACCAGATCGTGGCAGCCTGCGAGATCACCGGCGCCGACGCCGTGCATCCCGGCTATGGCTTCCTGTCGGAAAACGCGAAATTCGCCGACATTCTCGCCGCCCACAAGATCACCTTCATCGGTCCCTCGGCCGAGCACATCCGCATCATGGGCGACAAGATCGAGGCCAAGCGCACCGCCGTGCGGCTTGGCATTCCGGTGGTGCCCGGATCCCAGGGAGCCATTTCCGACGACAGGGAAGCGGTGCGCGTTGCCACGGAGATCGGTTTCCCGGTCATCATCAAGGCCGCGGCAGGCGGCGGCGGCCGTGGCATGAAGGTGGCGCGCTCGGCCGAAGATCTGCCGATTGCGCTGGCGACTGCGCGATCGGAGGCAGGCTCGGCCTTCGGCGATGATTCGGTCTACATCGAAAAGTATCTCGAGAAGCCGCGTCACATCGAGATCCAGGTGGTCGGCGACGGCGCCGGCAAGGCCGTGCATCTCGGCGAGCGCGACTGCTCGCTGCAGCGCCGCCACCAGAAGGTCTGGGAGGAGGCGAGTTCCCCTGCCCTCAATGCCGACGAGCGCACCCGCATCGGCGGCATCGTGTCGAAGGCGATCGGCGATCTGGGTTATTCCGGCGCCGGCACGGTCGAATTCCTCTACGAGAATGGTGAGTTCTATTTCATCGAGATGAACACCCGCCTGCAGGTCGAGCATCCGGTGACCGAAGCGATCACCGATATCGACCTCGTGCACGAGCAGATCCGCGTCGCCTCCGGCGGCGGCCTTTCGGTCACGCAGGACGAGATCCATTTCAACGGCCACGCCATCGAATGCCGCATCAATGCCGAGGACCCGCGCACCTTCGCGCCGTCGCCCGGCACCATCACGCATTTCCATACGCCCGGGGGCCTCGGCATCCGCGTCGATAGCGGCGCCTATTCCGGCTACCGCATCCCGCCCTACTACGACAGCCTGATCGGCAAGCTGATCGTGCATGGCCGCAACCGCGTCGAATGCATGATGCGGCTGCGCCGCGCGCTCGACGAGTTCGTTGTCGACGGCATCAAGACGACGCTGCCGCTGTTCCGCGACCTGGTCGGGAATTCCGATATCGCCAATGGCGACTACGACATACACTGGCTGGAAAAATACCTGGCCAGGACAGAGTAACCTACCGGAGCAGATCCGGAAAAAGCGGTGACCGGCTTTCCGTCCGGATACCGGCGGGATACCCGCCGTTTTTGCGGCCTAACGAGGCTAGAAGGGGCGCGATGACTCGTCCCTACGCACCCGGCTACAACATCCCGCCCGACCTTCTCCTGAAGGCCTACGCCTCGGGCGTGTTTCCGATGGCCGAGAGCGCGGCGCAGCCGGAAGTGTTCTGGGTGCGGCCGGAGACGCGCGGCGTCATCCCGCTCGATGCCTTCCATATCCCGAAAAGCTTGCACAAGACGCTGCGCAAGGCGCCGTTCGACATCCGGGTCGACTATGATTTCCGCGCCGTCATCCAGGGCTGCGGCGAGGCGCGCCGCGGGCGCATGACGACCTGGATCAACGGGCCGATCCGCGACGCCTACATCACGCTGCACGACCGCGGCCATTGCCATTCCGTCGAAGCCTGGCGCGAGAACCGGCTGGTCGGCGGCCTCTACGGCGTGTCGCTGGGGCGCGCCTTCTTCGGCGAAAGCATGTTTTCGCGCGAGACCGATGCGTCCAAGGTCTGTCTCGTGCATCTGGTGGAGCGTCTCAGGGAGCGCGGCTTCATCCTGCTCGACACGCAGTTCACGACCGAGCACCTGAAACGTTTCGGCGCCCTCGACGTGCCGCGTCGGCGTTACGAGAAGCTGCTGGAAGAGGCGCTGAAGGGCGTGGCGGTCTTCGCGCCCTGAGGAGCGCGCGTGTCCCGCCCGCCCTCTTTCGATTGGGCGAGGAGACGGCGGGTCGTCGCCCTCCAGGACATCAGGCCCCGCGCGGCGCCAGCAGGATCACGAGCGCGCCCGCCACCGCAATGATGCCTCCGATCACATCCCAGCTGTCCGGCCGCTGCCCTTCCGCGAACCACAGCCACAACAGCGACGCAGCGATGTAGATGCCGCCATAGGCGGCATAGGCCCGCCCGGCATGATCGCTCGGCAGCAGCGTCAGCAGGTAGGCGAACAGCACCAGGCAAACGAGGCCCGGCGCCAGCCAAAGCATCGACTTCCCCTGGCGCAGCCAGGCCCAGAAGGCGAAGCACCCCGCTATCTCGGCAACGGCGGCGGCAACGAAAATCAGCGGCGTGGCAAGCGCTATGGGCATTGGGCTGCAGCCTGTCAGATTCGCGCAGGCACCGCGAGGCGCGGTGTGGGGTCGACCTCACTGGCAAGCTCCGGTGCGAAGTGGTCGAAGATAATGTCGGCCGCGTCTCTGGCTGATTCCGGTGCAGTGATGATCAGGACGACCGACCGGCCATCGTTCCGCAGGTCGAAGTCGAGGAAGGCGCAGCACCGGCGCTCCATGGCAACAAGGTCTTGCACCTCGTCAAGGGCCTCTGCCGCGTAGGTCAGCGTCAACGTGAGCGGTGCACGCGAGGCATGCCGCAGCGACCGGCGCGCGAGATCGCGGATGCTCGCGGTCCTTTCCTTGAAATCGCCGGTCTCCAGCGTGCATGCGATCGGCGCTTCGTCGCGCTTCGTAGAAGCGCAGGACGGCCCGCAACCACAGCCTTCAGACGCGACCGACCCCGCGGCCTCCGGACGGGCCGGGTTCATCGTCGTGGCGGGCCGGCGACGCAGGATAAGGTATAGGCCGGCAACGGCCAGGCCGGCGAGAACGACGAGCCCGAGTTCCCAGGCGATGGTGCCGCCGATGGCGGCCAGACTTGTTCCGGCAACCAGCGCCGGCACGATCGAAACGGCGCAGCACGCTGCACAGGCCGCGGCAAGGCCGCCTCCGATTTTCCAGGTCGACTTCATGTGATTCCAGCCTTTCAAACGTCGGACTGGCGCTTACATACTCCTTCAAGTAACTTGAAGTTCAAGGGGTGCATTCAGATGAACGTTCACAGCCGCGTGTTCACGATCGGTGCGCTCGCCAAGGCGGCAGGCGTAAGCACGCCCACCATCCGCTACTATGAAGAGATCGGGCTGCTGCCGCAGGCCAGCCGCACCGGCGGCGGGCAGCGCAGCTACGGCCAGGAGGATTTGGGGCGGCTCACCTTCATCAGGCAGTGCCGCGATTTCGGGTTCGGAATCGACCAGGTTCGCATGCTGATCGACCTGTCCATCAGCGCGGACCGCGACTGCCGCGAGACCCGCGACATCGCCAAGATGCATCTCGACAAGGTCAAGCACCGACTGGTCGAGCTGCGCGCGCTGGAAAGGCGCCTTGAAGCGTTTGTCGATCGCTGCAACGTGGCCTGCGCCGGCGGAGCTGGCCAGAACTGCGTCATCTTCAAGGATATGGCTGCGCCTTCGACGGGCGACCGCGCCTGCTGCCCCTGACGCCGCGAGCGATCGCTACAGCATGTCTCCCAAAAGTGGTCCCGGTTTTGGGACAAAGACATGCTTTAAGCCGATCCTTCGAGCGGCGTCTGGCTGTGGAACATCATCTTCCAGCCGTCGCGATGCTTTTTGTAGCCGGTCGACACGAGCGCCTTGTAGTGCTCGCCATTCTCCCGCGTGGCGTCCGCCTCGTAGGAGATGAGCGTGACGTCGGCGGAAGGCTCGATCACACCTTTGAGCTCGATCTCGAGCTCTTTCCAGCGATTCGGATTCTTTGCCGTCGCGGCAAGGTCGGCATTGTCCATGACGCCCGCCATGTCCGGGAAGGCAACCAGGCATTCGGCATCGGCGTTGGCGGCAAAGAAAGCCTGGTCACCGGTCCAGAACTTCTTCTCGAGCGCCAGAAGATCGTCGTGGTTCTTGGGCATGACATGTCCTCCGTGTTGGAGGAAACGTCGCCGCCAGTGCCCGGTTCCTAATTCGTCTTCGGCGGCGGCACGTCCGAGGTCTGCTTGCAGGCCTTCAGCCATACGTCATAGACGGCATGCTCGACCGCGTTGAGGCCCGGGCTTTCGGCGAACATCCAGCCGGTGAAGATGCGCCGGATCTTGCGATCCAGCGTGATCTCGTCCACCTCGACGAAGGAATCGGTCTTCGGTTCCTCCGTCTCAGGCCGCGAGTAGCACACGCGCGGCGTCACCTGCAGCGCGCCGAACTGCACCGTCTCGTCGATATAGACGTCGAAGGTGATGATACGGCCGGTGATCTTGTCGATGCCGGTGAACTCGGCGACCGGATTGGCGATGCGCTCGGCCGAAGCCGGCGCCGCCGCGATCACGAGAGCGGCGGCCAGTGCTGACCTGACCTTGCGGAGATGGCGGCTCAATATCATGCGAATCGAAATGGAACTTCCCGCCTATAGCGCTTTCACGATTCATCGAATCGCGAAAGCGCTCCAGTCATTGTTTTGGCGCAAACCCGGACGGAAAAGTGGCGTCCACTTTTCCTGGGTTTGCTCTGGTCTCAAGGCTGTTCGCCCGATGAGGCAACGGGTTAAGCGGCAATTGTGGCGATAAAAGAACCCGGGATCTCGGTTTTCCCGGCCTTGTCAGCTTCCGGGCGTCCACGCGTCATAATCGCCGGTGACCTGCGGGCGATGCTCATGGCCTATCACCGAGCCTTTCGGCCGATAGGCGGCCGGCGTGCCGGTGAGATTCTGCTGGTGCGGCTTCTGCCAGTCGCGCGGCTTGTAGTTCTCCCTGGCCGGCGGCGTGTCGACGCGATGATGCATCCAGCCATGCCAGCCGGGCGGGATGGCGCTCGCTTCCGAGACGCCGTTGTAGACCACCCAGCGCCGCGTGCGCCCTTCCGAGTCCTTGCCGCCCTCGTAGTAGACGTTGCCCAGTTCGTCCTCGCCGACACGCGTTCCGGCGCGCCAGGTGTGGAAGCGGGTGTTGAGCGTCTGGCCGTTCCACCAGGTGAAGAACTGAAGCAGGAATTTTTTCATAGCCGATCTCGCCCGCGCGGGTGACTCGCTTATGGCTGGCCCGGCCCGCGCTGGCAAGCGTCACGGCATCGCACCGAAAAGCCGACGCCGGTTTTCGGAAAAAGCGATGCGACTACCGCATGTCTCCCGCAAATGTGCGCGGTTTCGGGATAAAGACATGCACAACATCGACAGGCTGAAGCCAACCGTCCGAATCGCGCGGTTGACTTCGGGCCGCGACTTTATCGCAGCCGCAGCTTGAAGCCGAAGTGGCTCTGCACGAAACCAAGCCGCGCATAGAAACGATGCGCATCCTTGCGCGCCGCATTGGACATGAGCTGCACCACGCTGACCTCCGCCGCGCGCGCTTTGTCGATCGCGAAGCGCATCATCGCTGCGCCGACGCCCCTGCCGCGCATCGTCGCCCTCACATGCACCGCCTCGATCGTCATGTCCGGACGCCCGTGCCGCGTCATGACCGTGATCATCGTCGTCTGGAAGGTGCCGACCACCTGCCCTTCGACCTCTGCGACGTAGAGCGTGTCATTGGCACTTTCGCGGATGCGCGCGAAGGCTGCCCGATAGCCGGGCATGGCCGCGGGATCGAGCGTGTTGCCGTGACCGCCGACCGTATCGTCGGCAAGTGCCGCGACGATCTCGGGAATGTCCTCCTCCCGCGCCTCGCGGATGACGATGCCTGACGTCTTCACCATCTCATCCGCTTCCCTTACCCTGCGACAGCGTCGACGTAGCGCTGCTGAGGGAGATTCGCGAGATGCTTCGTCTCTTCGCCACCGTTCTGATCTTTCTCCTGAGCTCAAGCCTGGCAAGTGCGCAGGACAACGCCCGCGGCATCGCCTTTGCCCAGGCTCCGGAGCAATCGACCGGGGTCTGCATCGGCGGCAATCCGGAGAAGACGCTGGCCTGTGCCCGGCAGAAATGTGTCGATGGCGGCGCTGCGGCGGCCGACTGCTCGCGGGTCGCCTGGTGTTTCCCGATGGGCTGGAGCGCCGACCTCTTCATCCAGCACAAGGAAGGCATCCACTGGCACGAATATCTGTGCGGCTGGGATTCCAGGGAGGCCGTGACCGCTGCCGCCAAGGTGAAGTGCGATAGCTCGCTGCGCGACTACATCCTGGAATGCTCCGTCGTCCGCTTCTGGGACCGCGACGGCAACGAGCTGGAAAATTAGGGGAGTAGGGGAATAAGGGAGTAGGTGATGACGTTGCGGCCGGTCGCGACCATCCACCTACTCCCCTACTCCCCTATTCCCTTACTCGCCTAATTCGCCGGATAAAGCGTATCGATGACCAGCCGCGCATCGTGGCGCGAATCGAGCATGCCGTAGGTGGCGCGCCATTGTCCTGCGAGCCGCGTCTCGATGAAGGCGTCGGCGATCCGGCCGGCGCCGAGCCTTCTCAGCTCTGCCGCCGCGGCGGCGAGCGCAAGCTGCTCGGTGAGGATGCGCGCCGAGCCTTCGTCGGACGCTGCGACCTGCACCGCCGCGCGCAGCACGTCGATCGTGCCCTTTGCGGTCGGGCCGAGATCCTGCTCGATGCCGGCGAGCACCTCGTCGAACAGCGACGGCCCGCGCCCGAGCACGCGCAGCACGTCGAGCGCCATCACATTGCCCGAGCCTTCCCAGATCGCGTTCAGCGGCGACTCGCGGAACTGGCGGGCGAGCGGCGCTTCTTCGACATAACCGTTGCCGCCCAGGCACTCCATTGCCTCGTAGACCACCGACGGGCAGATCTTGCAGACCCAATATTTGATGACCGGCGTCATCACGCGGGCAAAAGCCGCCTCGGCGCGGCTCGTCGCGGCGTCGTCGAAGGAGCGTGCCAGGCGAAAAGCGAGCGCCGTCGCCGCCGCCACGTCGAGCGACAGGTCGGCAAGCACGCGCTGCATCAATGGCTGCTCGATCAGCGGCTTGCCGAAGACGCTGCGGTGGCGCGTGTGATGCACGGCTTCGGCCATGCTCGCGCGCATGATCCCGGCCGAACCGAGCGCGCAGTCGAGCCGGGTCAGCGTGACCATGTCCATGATCGTCTTGATGCCGGCGCCGGGCTCACCGACCATCTCGCCGATCGCGTTGACGAACTCGACCTCCGACGATGCGTTCGAGCGGTTGCCGAGCTTGTCCTTCAGCCTTTGGAAACGGAAGCCGTTGCCGGTGCCGTCGCCAAGCAGGCGCGGCACGAGGAAGCACGAAAGGCCTTCCGGCGCCTGGGCGAGCACCAGGAACGCGTCTGACATCGGTGCGGAGAAGAACCATTTGTGGCCGTTGATCCGATAAAAACCGTTGCCGACCCGCTCGGCCTTGGTGACGTTGGCGCGCACATCGGTGCCGCCCTGCTTCTCGGTCATGCCCATGCCGACCGTCAGCCCGCTCTTTTCCACCGGCGGCTTGTGCGACTGGTCGTATTTGCGTGTCGTCACGCGCGGCGCCCATTCGCGAAACAGCTTTGGGCTCGCCATCAAGGCGGCAAGCGAGGCGCTGGTCATGGTGACCGGGCAGAGATGGCCGCTTTCAAGCCCTGCCGTCATGTAGAAGCGCGCCGCGCGCACCTGGTGGCGCTTGCCGGTTTCGGCCTGTCCGTTCTCCCAGATCGAGGAATGCACGCCCGACGCGATCGTGCGGCGCATCAGCGCGTGATAGGCTGGGTGGAACTCCACCTGGTCGATGCGTTTGCCCTGGCGGTCGTGCGTCCTGAGCTTCGGTGTCTCAGTGTTGGCGAGCCGCGCCAGATTCTGTGCCTCCTCGCTCAGCACGAAGCGGCCGACCGCATCGAGATCCTTTCGCGCTTCCGGGGAAAAATCCTCGGCGAGCTGCACCAGCAAGGGATCGCCGCGCCAGGCATTCGAGCCGGTCAGTGGCGGCGGCTGGTTGGTCACGTCGTTCGCCAAGGGGTGTCCTTCAGAAGCTGCCGGATCGGCGGAACCCAAGAGTGTGTCCAAAATGCGATTCTCCCCCTGCGATCCTTACAGCACCAGCTTGCGGGGCGCGAAGAAAATCACGGGAAAATCCCAGGCAGATGCGCGCGCGGGGCCAATCGCGACTTGCGGGCAAAAACCCCTCCCCCTATTAGAGCCGCTTGAGATGACCGATGCCGTATCCCCGCCAATTTATCCGCACCGGCATCTGCTGGGCATAACCGGCCTTTCCCCTGCCGATATCGAGAACCTGCTCGACCGCGCCGATGCGGCCGTGGCGATCTCGCGCCAGCCGCAGAAGAAGACGTCCACGCTGCGCGGCCGCACCCAGATCAACCTTTTCTACGAAGCCTCGACGCGCACCCAATCCTCCTTCGAGATCGCTGGAAAGAGGCTCGGCGCCGACGTGATGAACATGTCGGTGGCAAGCTCGTCGGTGAAGAAGGGCGAGACGCTGATCGACACGGCCATGACGCTCAACGCCATGCGCCCGGACATCCTGATCATCCGGCATTCCTGCGCGGGTGCGGCTGCACTTCTGGCGCAGAAGGTGAGCTGCGCGGTGGTGAACGCCGGCGACGGCGCGCACGAGCACCCGACCCAGGCGCTGCTCGACGCGCTCACCATCCGCCGCGCCAAGGGCAGGATCGCCCGGCTGACGATCGCCATCTGCGGCGACATCCTGCATTCGCGCGTGGCGCGCTCGAACATCATCCTGCTCAACGCGCTTGGCGCGCGGGTGCGCGTGGTGGCCCCGTCGACGCTTTTGCCCTCCGGCATCCGCGATATGGGCGTGGAGGTTTTCGGCGACATGGCGGCAGGCCTGGCGGGTGCCGACGTCGTGATGATGCTGCGCCTGCAGCGCGAGCGCATGGCCGGCGCCTTCGTGCCGTCGGTGCGCGAATATTTCCGCTATTTCGGCCTCGATTCGGAGAAGTTGAAGGCAGCGAGCGAAAGCGCGCTGGTCATGCACCCCGGCCCGATGAACCGCGGCGTCGAGATCGCTTCCGAGATCGCCGACGGGCCGCAAAGCGTCATCCAGGAACAGGTCGAGATGGGCGTCGCCGTGCGCATGGCGGTGATGGAGGCCCTGCTCGATCCGCGCCGCAATCCGGAAGTGCGCGCATGAGCTTCACCGTCTTCGACAATGCGCGCATCCTCGACCCCTCGCGCGGGCTGGACGAGGTCGGCGCCGTCATCGTCGACGGCGAAAGCATAGCGGCCGCGGGTGCGGCGCATCTCAACCAGGGCGCTCCCGAAGGCGCCACGATCGTCGACTGCGCCGGCAAGGCGATCCTGCCGGGGCTGGTCGACGGCCGTGTCTTCATCGGCGAGCCGGGCGCGGAATATCGCGAGACCATCGCCTCGGCGAGCGTCGCGGCCGCGGCCGGCGGCGTCACCGCGCTCGTCATGATGCCCGACACCGACCCGGTCATCGACGACGTGGCGCTGGTCGAGTTCGTTCAGCGCGCAGCGCGCGACACCGCGAAGGTGCATATCCATCCGGCGGCGGCGATCACGAAAGGCCTCGCCGGGCAGGAAATGACCGAGTTCGGGCTGCTCCGCGCGGCGGGCGCGGTGGCTTTCACCGACGGCCGCCACACGATCGCGAATGCGCTGGTGATGCGGCGGGCGCTGACCTACGCCCGCGATTTCGGCGCGCTGATCGCGCACGAGACGGAGGACCGCGACCTCGCCTCGTCCGGCGTCATGAACGAGGGCCTCTATGCGAGCTGGCTCGGCCTGCCCGGCATTCCGCGCGAGGCGGAGCTGATCCCGCTCGAGCGCGATCTTGCGCTCGCGCGACTGACGCGCGGCCGCTACCACGCCGCCAAGATTTCGACTGCGCTCTCGGCGGCGGCGGTGTCGCGCGCGAAAGCCGACGGCGCCGACGTGAGCGCCGGCGTGTCGATCAACAGCCTGGCGCTCAACGAGAACGACGTCGGCGAATATCGCACCTTCTTCCGGCTGCAGCCGCCGCTGCGCGCCGAAGAAGACCGGCAGGCGATGATCGAAGCGCTGCGCGACGGGACCGTCGACATCATCGTCTCCTCGCACGATCCGCAGGATGTCGACACCAAACGCCTGCCCTTCGCCGACGCGGCAGCCGGAGCCATCGGGCTCGAGACGCTGCTCGCCGTCGCCTTGCGGCTGTTTCACAATGGCGATGTGCCGCTGCTGCGGCTGGTGGAAGCCCTGACGACGGCGCCGGCAAGACTCTTCGGCCTGCCGGGCGGAACGCTGGCGCCCGGCGCACCCGCCGATCTCGTGCTGGTCGATCTCGAAGAACCGTGGATCGTGCGCGAAGCCGACATCCTGTCGCGCTCGAAGAACACCTGCTTCGAGAGCGCCCGGCTGCAGGGCCGCGTCTTGCAAACGCTGGTCGCGGGCCGCACAGTGTTTGCCGCCTGAAGGGCGACGCGCCGGCAGGCTGGAGGACATCAGGAAATGGCTGACTGGGCTTACTGGCTGGCTGCGCTCGCCTTCGGCTATCTGCTGGGCTCGATCCCCTTCGGCCTGCTTCTCACCCGCGCGGCCGGCCTCGGCGACGTGCGCTCGATCGGCTCCGGCAATATCGGCGCCACCAATGTGCTGCGCACCGGCAACAAGGGACTCGCCGCCGCGACGCTTCTGCTCGACGCCTTGAAAGGCACGGCGGCGGTGCTGATCGCGGGGCGCTGGGGGCTCGATCCGGCCATGGCCGCCGGGCTCGGCGCCTTCCTCGGCCACCTCTTTCCGGTCTGGCTCCGCTTCAAGGGCGGCAAGGGCGTTGCGACCTATCTCGGCGTGCTCGGCGGGCTGGCCTGGAAAGCCCTGCTCGTCTTCGCGGCCGTCTGGCTTCTGGTTGCGTTCCTGACACGCTACTCCTCGCTCGCCGCGCTGGTGGCGGCGGTTGCGGTGCCGCTCGCCTTGCTGGTCCTCGGTCAGAACCAGCTTGCCGGCTTCTTCGCGGGCTTGAGCGTCATCGTCTTCGTCACCCACCGCGCCAACATCTCGCGCCTGCTCGCCGGCACGGAATCGCGCATCGGTTCGAAGGGATGAGCCTTGCGGACCGGCCGAGACTGAGCGACCGGCAGCGGCTCGCCTGGCTGCGGCTGATCCGCACCGAAAATGTCGGCCCTGCCGCCTTCCGCGACCTGATCAACCGCTTCGGCTCGGCCGAAGCGGCAATCGAGATCCTTCCCGAGCTGATGCTTTCGGGCGGCGCCGCGCGGCCGGCGCGAATTCCCTCGAGCGCCGAAGCGGAAAGGGAGATGGAGGCCGCGCGGCGCGTTGGCGCGCGCTTCGTCGCCATCGGCGAGGCCGACTATCCGCCCGTGCTGAAGCGCATGGACCAGCCGCCGCCGCTGCTGGCGGTCAAGGGCGAGCCGGCCGTATTCACGCTGCCGCCGGTGGCCATCGTCGGCGCGCGCAACGCCTCGCTTGCCGGCATCGGCATGGCGCGCCGGCTCGCCGCCGACCTCGGGCGCGAGGGTTACGCCATCATCTCCGGTCTCGCACGCGGCATCGACACGGGCGCTCACCAGGGTGGTCTCGCTTCGGGCACGGTCGCCGTTTTTGCCGGCGGGCTCGACCGGCCTTATCCGCCGGAAAACATCGACCTCGCCGACGAGATTGCGCAGCGTGGTGGCGCGCTCGTCTCCGAGATGCCGTTCGGCTGGGAACCGCGTGCCAGGGATTTTCCGCGCCGCAACCGCATCATCGCCGGCCTGTCGCTCGGCCTGGTCGTGGTCGAGGCAGCGCAGCGGTCCGGCTCGCTGATCAGCGCGCGGCTTGCCGGCGAGCTCGGTCGGCTGGTCTTCGCCGTGCCCGGCTCGCCGCTCGATCCGCGCGCCGCCGGCAGCAACGATCTTTTGAAGCAGGGCGCGACCCTCGTCACCGAGGCGCGCGACGTCATCGACCATCTCGCGCCGTTGCTCACCCGGCCATCGCACCCGCCGCGGGCCGAGGAGCCGCCGCCGCCGGATTTTGCTGCGACGCCGCCGCCCGATGATGACGATCGCGCGCGGGTCGCGGAAGCGCTCGGCCCGACGCCGGTCGGCATCGACGAGATCATCCGCCACACCAGGCTCCACCCGGCGCAGGTCTTCATGATCCTGCTGGAGCTGGACCTCGCCGGCCGGCTCGAACGCCACGCCGGCGGCGGGGTTTCGTTGATCTTTTCGGGCCGCTGACAGCTCAGGCGGCTCGGCGCGCCGGTCGAATGAGGATGTCCGCCGGGATTCCCAGGCCCTCGCCCAGTCTTCGGATCATCTCGATCGACAAGCCGCGTTTGCGACCCAGCACCTCGGCCACCCGAGCGCGCGAGCCGATGAACGGCTCCAGGTCTTTCCTGCTGAGGCCCTGCTGCTCCATCCGGAACAGAATCGCATCGACCGGGTCCGGTGGGTCGAAGGGATAATGCGAGGACTCGTAGGCATCGACCAGCGTCGCAAGAACATCCAGCCGGTCGCCTTCCGGCGTCCCGCTCTGTGCACCCCACAGGCGCTCGATCTCCGCCAGAGCAGCATCGTGGTCTGCCTCGCTTCGAATGGGTCGGATATCAGCCATGATGCGTCACCTTACTCACATCGATCCGGTCATATGCCTTGTGCGTGCCGATCCAGACGATTGCCTTCTCGAAATCGACGGCAACGACCATTCGATAATCGTTGCCCTTGACGTTGAATACGATCCTGTCAGCGCCGACGATGCTCGCTGTCGCAAAGCGGCGCTTGACGTCTGCCATGTTTCGCCACATCGCCTTGCTCGTTTCGCTGAACCACGCATCGACCGCAGCTTTGACGGCGTCGTGGTCTTTCTGCCCCGCAAGCCCCTCCACAAAATCGCGAAGCGTGCGTCGAGCAATAATCCGCATTGCCCCTCCTTAGCATGCTCCCAATATGGGAGCAATCTCAAGCAAAACGATCTGGAGTGCCAGGGAATACAGGCTTTCGGCCGGGCTGCCCGCGCCTGGCGCCACCGATTTTGCACCCCCGGACTTGACCCGGCCGATTTGGACAGCCATGTGACGGGGCTCACAGCGCCGCCGGTTTCGGCGTAGCGTTCTCAATCTCCACGGCGGAAAACCTTACATTTCATGGAAGTCGTCGTCGTCGAATCGCCTGCGAAGGCGAAAACGATCAACAAATATCTTGGCCGGGACTATAAGGTCCTCGCCTCCTACGGCCATGTCCGCGATCTGCCGGCCAAGGACGGCTCGGTCCGCCCGGACGAGGATTTCTCCATGTCCTGGGAGGTGGACGGCGCGTCCAACAAGCGCCTCGTCGACATCGCCAAGGCAGTCAAGGAAGCCGACGGCCTGATCCTCGCCACCGACCCGGATCGCGAGGGCGAGGCCATCTCCTGGCATGTCCTGGAAGTTCTGCGCCAGAAGCGCGTGCTGAAGGACAAGCCCGTCCGCCGCGTCGTCTTCAACGCCATCACCAAGCAGTCGGTGCTGGATGCCATGGCGCATCCGCGCGACATCGACGCGCCGCTGGTCGACGCCTACCTGGCGCGCCGCGCGCTCGACTATCTCGTCGGCTTCACGCTTTCGCCCGTGCTCTGGCGCAAGCTGCCCGGCGCACGTTCGGCAGGCCGCGTGCAGTCGGTGGCGCTGAGGCTCGTCTGCGACCGCGAGGCCGAGATCGAGCGCTTCGTCCGCGAAGAGTATTGGCAGATCGCGGCCATTCTCGGCACGCCGCGTGCGGAAACCTTCGAGGCCCGGCTCACCGGCTTCGACGGCAGGAAGCTGCAGAAGCTCGACATCAGGAACAAGGAACAGGCCGACGGCATCAAGTCGATGCTGGAAGGCGCGACATTCCGCGCTCTGTCGGTCGAGGCGAAACCCACCAGACGCAACCCGGCCCCGCCCTTCACCACCTCGAGCCTGCAGCAGGCCGCCTCCACGCGCCTCGGCTTCTCGGCCACCCGCACCATGCAGGTGGCGCAGCGGCTCTACGAGGGCGTCGATGTCGGCGGCGAGACGGCCGGCCTGATCACCTATATGCGCACCGACGGCGTGCAGATGGCGCCGGAGGCGATCGCGGCTGCGCGCAGCGCCATCGCGCACGAGTTCGGCGAAAAATACCTGCCGGAGCAGCCGCGCCACTATTCGACCAAGGCCAAGAACGCGCAGGAAGCGCATGAGGCGATCCGCCCGACCGATTTTACGCGCACGCCGGCCGACATGCGCAAGCACCTCGATGCCGACCAGGCCCGCCTCTACGATATGATCTGGAAGCGCGCCATCGCCAGCCAGATGCAGCCGGCCGAGATCGAGCGCACCACTGTCGAGATCGAGGCGGTGAATGGCGGGCGCACCGCGACCCTGCGCGCCGTCGGCTCGGTCATCCGCTTCGACGGCTTCATCGCCGCCTACACCGACCAGAAGGAGGACGACGCGGAGGATGAGGAGAGCCGCCGTCTGCCCGAAATCCGCGATGGCGAGGCGCTGAAGCGCGATACGATCAGCGCGACGCAGCACTCGACCGAGCCGCCGCCGCGCTACACCGAGGCCACGCTCATCAAGAAGCTCGAGGAGCTCGGCATCGGCCGGCCCTCCACCATTGCCGCGACGATGAAGACCCTCGAGGATCGCGACTATGTCGCGATCGACAAGCGCCGGCTGATCCCGCAGCCGAAGGGCCGCCTGGTGACGGCCTTCCTCGAAAGCTTCTTCGAGCACTACGTCGAATATGATTTCACCGCATCGCTGGAGGAAAAGCTCGACGAGATTTCCGACGGCAAGCTCGCCTGGAAAGACGTGCTGCGCGATTTCTGGCGCGATTTTTCGGCCGCCGTGGCCGACATCAAGGAGCTGCGCGTCACCGACGTGCTGGATGCGCTGAACGAGGAGCTGGCGCCGCTGGTTTTCCCGGCGCGCGAGGACGGCTCGAATCCGCGCACCTGCCCGAAATGCGGCACCGGCAACCTGTCGCTGAAGCTCGGCCGCAACGGCGCTTTCGTCGGCTGCTCCAACTATCCGGAGTGCAATTTCACACGCCAGTTCGGGGCCGGCGAAGGCGACGCCAACGGCAATGGCGACGGGCCGAAGGTGCTGGGCAACGACCCCTACACGAACGAGGAGATCACCTTGCGCTCCGGCCGCTTCGGCCCCTACGTGCAGCGCGGCGACGGCAAGGAAGCCAAGCGCTCCAGCCTGCCCAAGGGGTGGACGCCGGACCAGATCGATCACGAGAAGGCGCTGGCCCTGCTGTCGCTGCCGCGCGACGTGGGCCAGCATCCGGAGTCCGGCAAGATGATCTCGGCCGGGCTCGGACGCTACGGGCCGTTCGTCCAGCACGACGGCACTTATGCCAATGTCGAATCGATCGAGGACGTGTTCACGATCGGGCTCAACCGTGCGGTCTCGGTGATCGCGGAAAAGCAGGCCAAGGCGAAAGGGCCGCGCAACGGCGGCACGCCTGCCGCGTTGAAGACCTTGGGCGACCATCCCGAAGGCGGCCCGGTGACGGTGCGCGACGGACGTTACGGCCCCTATGTGAACCACGGCAAGGTCAATGCGACGCTGCCGAAGGGCAAGGATCCGATGTCGGTGACGCTCGACGAAGCGCTTGCCCTGATCGCCGAGAAAGCCGCGAAGGGCCCGAGCAAGCCTTTCCGCCGCAAGAAGAGTTAGGGAAATTGGCAAAGCGCGCTTCACGCAACACTGGCGACGCGGCGCGCACCGACTTCCGACCGACGCGCGAGGACGTCCTCCGCTACATCACCGACAATCCCGATCGCGCCGGCAAGCGTGAGATCGCGCGCGCCTTTAATCTGAAGGCCGGCGACCGCGTCTGGCTGAAGGACACGCTGCGCGAGCTCGAGGACGACGGCCTGCTCGAGCGCCGCAAGAAGCGGCTGGCGCGGCCCGGCTCGCTGCCGCCGGTTGCGGTGCTCGACATTGTCGGCCGCGATTCCGACGGCGGCCTGCTGGCGCGGCCGACCGAAAGCGACCGCACCGAAGGCCTGGTGCCGAGCGTCGCCATCCGCTGGAAACGCGATGCGAAAGTCCCTGCCCCCGGTGTCGGCGACCGCGTGCTGGCAAAAGTCTTCCGCTCCGACGATCCATCCGGTCCGGCCTACACCGGGCGGATCATGAAAATCTTCGACCGCAAGCGCGAGGCTGCGCTCGGCGTCGTGCGTGTCGCCGCCGACGGAAGCTGGCGCATCGACCCGGTCGAGCGCCGCCAGGACGAGATGACGCTTGAGCCGGAGGACCGCAACGGCGCCAGGCCGGGCGACCTGGTCGAGGTCGAGGCGTCGCGGCGCAGCCGCTATGGCTTGCCGGCGGGGCGCGTGATTGCGGTGCTTGGCTCGCCGGCGGGCGAGAAGGCGATCTCGATGATCGCCATCCACGCGCACGACATTCCGCACATCTTCCCGCCCGAGGCGATCGCCGAAGCCGAAGCCGCAACGCCGGCGACGATGGCTGGCCGCGAAGATTGGCGCGACATGCCGCTGATCACCATCGATCCTGCCGACGCCAAGGACCATGACGACGCGGTCTTCGCAACGCCCGATCCGGACGCGAAAAACCCCGGCGGCGTCATCGTCACCGTGGCGATCGCCGACGTCGCCGCCTATGTGCGGCCCGGCTCCGCGCTCGACCGCGAGGCGCTGCGGCGCGGCAATTCCGTCTATTTCCCCGACCGCGTCGTGCCGATGCTGCCGGAGCGCATCTCCAACGATCTCTGCTCGCTGAAGGAAAAGGTCGACCGGCCGGCGATCGCGGTCTCCATGACCTTCACCGCCGACGGCCGCAAGCTGCGGCATTCCTTCCACCGCATCATGATGAAGTCGGCGGCGAAGCTCGCCTACCCGCAGGCGCAGGCCGCCATCGACGGCAAGCCGGATAACGCCACAGGCCCCCTGCTCCCGGCGGTGCTGAAGCCGCTCTGGGACGCCTACGCGGTGCTGAAGCGCGGGCGCGAGGCGCGCGAGCCGCTCGAGCTCGATCTGCCCGAGCGCAAGATCCTGCTCAAGCCCGACGGCACGGTCGATCGCGTCGTCATCCCCGACCGCCTCGACGCGCACCGGCTGATCGAGGAATTCATGATCCAGGCCAACGTCGCCGCGGCCGAGACGCTCGAGGCCAGGCGGCAAAAGCTGATCTACCGCATCCACGATGCGCCGGCGCTCGCCAAGCAGGAATCGCTGCGCGAGTTCCTGGCGACTTTCAGCCTGTCGCTGGCGCGCGGCGCGCAGCTCAGGCCCAGCCAGTTCAACCAGATCCTGGCGCGTGTCCGCGGCCACGAGAACGAGACCCTGATCAACGAGGTGGTGCTGCGCTCGCAGAGCCAGGCGGAATATTCGCCGGCTAACATCGGCCATTTCGGGCTCAATCTGCGCCGCTATGCGCATTTCACCTCGCCGATCCGCCGTTATGCCGATCTGATCGTCCACCGGGCACTGATCGGCGCGCTGGGACTGGGGCCGGATGGGCTGACCGCGGCCGAGGAAGAGCGGCTCGACGAGATTTCGGCGACGATTTCGGTCAGCGAGCGGCGCGCCATGGCGGCAGAGCGCGACACCGTCGACCGGCTCGTGGCCCAGCACCTTTCCGAACGCATCGGCGACGATTTTTCCGGCCGCGTCTCTGGCGTGGTGAAATCGGGACTCTTTGTCCAATTGCCGCAGTTCGGCGCGGATGGCTTTATCCCGGTGTCATCGCTCGAGGGCGACTATTATATATTCGACGAGACGCTGCGCGCGCTTGTCGGCCAGCGGAGCGGCACGGGTTACCAGCTCGCCGATCCGGTCGAGGTGCGGCTGGTCGAGGCTGCCCCGGTGGCGGGCGCGATGCGTTTCGAGATGCTGACCGAGCCAAAGCCCCTGCCCGGGTCGACGCGCTCGTACCACAAGGCCAGGCGCGGCGCGCGCGCGCGGCAGCGCGCCTCGCAGGGCGGCGGCAGGAGAAGATGATGCAGGACCAGGCTTTTGGTGGCAGCGCAAAACCCGCGCGTTCCGTGCTGCAGGCGGTCGGCCGCGGCCTCATGTGCCGCTGCCCCAATTGCGGCAAGGGCCGCCTGTTCTCGTCCTTCCTCAAGGTCGCCGACCGTTGCGACAAATGCGGCGAAGCGTTCTCCCATCACCGCGCCGACGATCTGCCGGCCTATCTGGTGATCGTGATCGTCGGCCACATCGTGGTCGGCGCCTTCATGGGCGTCGAGGCGACGAGCACGCTGTCGACGGCAGAGCACCTGGCGATCTGGATACCGATCACGGTTCTGCTCGCGCTGGCCATGCTCAGGCCCACCAAGGGTGCGGTCGTTGGCCTGCAATGGGCGCTTTACATGCACGGTTTCGGCGGCCACAAGGACGAGATCGACACGCATCCGGAAGCGTGAGCGGAGCCTTATGACCGTCGAAGGACTGACCCGGGCGCAGATCGACCGGGATGAGAACCGTGATTTTGCGCTCTCCAGGAAGCTGCTCAGGCCGCGCGACGCCGCGACCCTGATCCTGCTCGACCGCAGCAATGGCTCGCCCCGGGTGCTTATGGGCCGCCGCCATATGCGGCACGCCTTCATGCCGGGCCGCTTCGTCTTTCCGGGCGGGCGCACCGACCCGACCGACAGCCGCGTATCGGTGGCGACCGGGCTGCATCCCGCCGAGGAGGCCCGCATCGCCGGCGCCGGCTCGCGCGCGACGCCGACGCGCGCCCGCGCGATTGCGCTTTCCGCCATCCGCGAGACCTATGAGGAGGCCGGGCTGCTGCTCGGCCGGCGGCAGCCCTTCGCCAGCCCCAATCCGGATTGGAGCGGTTTTGCCGAGCACGGCGTCTACCCTTCGCTTGCCAGCATGCGCTTGGTCGCGCGCGCCATCACGCCGCCCGGCCGCGTCCGCCGCTTCGATACGCGCTTCCTGGCCGTCTGGCGCGACGAGGTCGCCGCCGAGCTGCCGAACGGCCCGTCGGGCGAGCTGGAGGAGCTGGTCTGGCTGCCGATTGCCGAGGCGCAGAGAAAGGACGTTCCGGCGATCACCCATTCGGTGCTGGGCGACCTTGAAAGGCGGCTGGCGGAAGATCCCGACCTGACGCCGGGCCGCACCGCCCATTTTTATCGCATGCTCAACAACCGCATGCTGCGGCTGCCCATCTGATAAACCCATGCCGGGCCGCGAAACCACTGATATCGCCGTCGCGGCGGGGCAAACCCAGTGGCTCTCCGTCACCGCGGCCATCGCCTCGATCAGCGTCGTCGGCATCGCCATCGGCCTCGGCATGCCGCTGCTCTCGCTCGCCATGGAAGCCCGCGGCCACTCGGCTTCGATGATCGGCCTCAACACCGCGGTCGCCGGCATAGCCTCCGTTGCCGCCGCGCCGATCGCCACGCCGCTCGCCGAGCGCTTCGGCGTGGTCTGGACCATGCTTGCGATGATCCTGCTCGGGTCGCTCGCCTTTCTCGGCTTTTATTTCGCCGAACCCTTCTGGCTGTGGTTCCCGCTGCGCGCGATCCTGCACGCCGCAATCACCATCCTCTTCATCCTTTCCGAATTCTGGATCAGCACCTCGGCCGCGCCGGAGCGTCGCGGTTTCGTGCTCGGCATCTACGCAACCGTGCTGTCGCTCGGTTTCGCGCTCGGCCCCTGGCTGTTCAGCCAGATGGGCAGCGCCGGCTTCCTGCCCTTCGGCGTGACTTTCGGCATCGTCATGCTGGCCGCCATCCCCGTGCTCGCGGCCTGGCGCGAAAGCCCGGCGATCCGTGCGGAAGGCGACGAGACGACCGGTTTTGTCCGCTACATCTGGCTGGTGCCGACCGCCACTGCGGCCGTGCTCGTCTTCGGGGCGGTCGAGACCGGCGGCTTTGCGCTGTTCCCGATCTATGGCGGCCGCATCGGCTATTCGGAAGCCGATGCTGCCCTGCTGCTTTCGATGATCGGCCTCGGCAACGTGCTGCTGCAGATCCCGCTTGGCATGCTTTCGGACCGGATGCGCGACCGCCGCTTCCTGCTCTTTGCCTGCGCCGCGGCCGGCCTGGCCGGCATGCTGGTGCTGCCTTTCATCGCCACCAACTGGTACCTGCTGGCGGCCATGCTGTTCGTCTGGGGCGGCGCGGTCGCAGCACTCTACACGGTCGGGCTCGCGCATCTCGGCAGCAAGCTTTCCGGCCGCGACCTGGCCTCGGCCAATGCCGCCTTCGTCTTCTGCTACGGTGTCGGCATGATCGTCGGGCCGCAGGCGATCGGCATCGGCATGGACCTTTTCGGCCCTGGCGGTTTCGGTTGGACGCTGGCGCTTTTTTTCGTCGCCTACATGGCCCTGACGACGCTCAGAATCGTGCGAAACGCACGCCGGCCTTGACTTTCAGGCGGCCTTCTTTATGTGTCCGGCGAATTCTCCGCACCGGGCCTCCAGCAAATCCAGGAAAAGTGGATGCCGGTTTTCCGTCCGGATTTGCGGAAAACAAAAACCTTGGAGCGTTTTCGCGATTGTACCAATCGCGAAAACGCTTCAGACCCCGCGCATGCGTGGACCACGACCCGAACAAGTGACGGAAGCACCCAAAAATGGCTAAAGCCGCGAACATCAAGATCAAGCTCCTTTCCTCCGCCGACACCGGCTACTTCTACGTGACGAGCAAGAACAGCCGCACGAAGACCGAGAAGCTGTCGTTCAAGAAATACGACCCGATCGCGAAGAAGCACGTCGAGTTCAAGGAAACCAAGATCAAGTAAGCCGGCAACCGACCGGCCGCTCGATCGGCAGAACCGGACAGCCGCCTTCGGGCGGCTTTTTTGTTTGACAAAAAACCAAGCCCCCTCAGGGGCTTGTATATACATATTGACGTTTCGGGTGAAGAAAAGGGGGCCGGTCGGCGATCTGGCAGCGGTACGAGGAGGCCACTATGCGCCAGCGCCGGCCGGCCGACCCCACGGACCCAGGAGATGCGGCGGACCTGAGCATCATGGGGTATTGTAGGACGACTTCGGCTTGTTTCCTCGCCCGTTCGGCCGTCCTTGTCCGAGCGCACAGTTGCGCAAGAGCGCTTCAAAATCAATAGTTTCTTAACCTTTGCTCCCGAAAGCTGGGGTTAACCTTACTTTTCGTCAGGCGCCCGGCCCGGGCCTTGCTTCGCCGGCAAAAAGCCCGATGCGGGCGTCGGGGCAGCCTGTGCGATCGCTCGAACGGCTCGCGCGCTTCGAGCTGCGTCCCGGCAGCACGCCCCGCCGCGATCCGGTACGGAAAACCCGACCTTGCCCGGATTTGCCTTCAGGCGGCGTTGGCGACGACCCGGTTGCGGCCGCCGGTCTTGGCTTCGTAGAGCGCGATGTCGGCGCGCTTCATCAGCTCTTCCATCGTGTCGTTGATGCGCTTCAGCTCCGACACGCCGACGCTGACGGTCACCTCGATCGTCTCGCCATTCTTGCCGACGACGAACGGCGCTCCCGCGATCTCGGCGCGCACGCGCTCTGCCACCTTCTCGGCGATTGCCCCATCGGTGTCGGGCATGACCACGACGAACTCCTCGCCGCCATAGCGGCATGCGAGGTCGATGCCGCGCACATTCTTGCGCAGCCGCCGCGCGAATTCCTTCAGCACCTCGTCGCCGCCGTCGTGGCCCCAGGCGTCGTTGATCGACTTGAAGCGGTCGAGGTCGGTGATCATCAGCGACAGCGGCCGCCGGCGCGCCGCCGCCCGCTCGACCAGCGTGCGCAGATGGCTGTCGAGATAGCGGCGGTTGTGCAGCCCGGTGAGCGCATCCGTCACCGCCATCTCGATGGTCTGGGTGACGCTCAAGCGCAGATGGTCGTTGTAGCGCTTGCGCTTGATCTGCGTGCGCAGCCGCGCGGTCAGCTCCTGCTGGTCGATCGGCCGGATCAGATAGTCGTTCACGCCGATCTCGAGCGCACGGATGATGCGCTCGTCATCGCCTTCGTCGGCGACGAGGATGATCGGCAGGAAACGCGTGCGGTCGAGCGAGCGGATCTGCGAGCAGAGCCGCAGCGGATCGTAGTTGGCAAAGCCGGTCGAGACGATCACGCATTCATACGGCGCCTCGGCCGCCTGGAAGAAGCCGTGCTGCGGGTCGGTCGCGACGTCGAGCTCGACGACGTTGCGCAGCATCTTCTGCATGCGGCTGTAGGAAGCGTCGCGCTCATCGATGAGCAGCACCTTGGGCGTCGGCTCCTCTGTCGGGGCGCGGCGCGCAAGCAGCTCCTCGATGCCGATGTTGCGGGTGGTCGATGCGCGCAGCCTGAGCTCGTCGGTGAGCATCTTCAGCCGCACCAGGCTCTTGACGCGTGTCATCAATTGCAGGTCGTTGACCGGCTTGGTGAGAAAATCGTCCGCGCCCGCCTCGAGCCCGCGGATGCGGTCCGCGACCTGGTCGAGCGCGGTGATCATGATCACCGGGATGTGGCTGGTGGCCGGGTCGGCCTTCAGCCTCCGGCACACCTCGAAGCCGTCCATGTCGGGCATCATCACGTCGAGCAGCACGACGTCGATCTTGCCGTTCTCGCAGGTCTCGATCGCGTCCGGGCCGTTGGCCGCTGTCAGCACCTCGAAATATTCGGCAAGCAGCCTGACCTCGAGCAGCTTCACATTGGCCGGGACGTCGTCGACGACGAGGATGCGGGCGGTCATTCGGAACTCCGGAAGGGCGCGCTGCTCATGCGTCGCCCAGATAGGACTTGATGGTTTCGATGAAGCGCGGCACCGAGATGGGTTTTGAGATATAGGCCTCGCAGCCGCCCTGACGGATGCGCTCCTCGTCACCCTTCATTGCGAAGGCGGTCACGGCGATGACCGGGATCTTGTGCAGCTCGTCGTCTTCCTTGAGCCATTTGGTGACTTCCAGCCCGGAAACCTCGGGCAGCTGGATGTCCATCAGGATGAGGTCAGGCCGGTGCGTGCGCGCAAGCTCCAGCGCCTCGAGCCCGTTGCGGGTGCGCACGGTCTCGTAGCCGCTGGCCTCGATGAGGTCGCGAAAGAGCTTCATGTTGAGCTCGTTGTCCTCGACGATCATCACCTTCTTGGGCATCGCAATTCGTCTCGACCGGCCTCTTTTCATCGCGCGGCCCGTTTGCGCGCCGGCAGGACGATTCCCCTGCCTGCCACAATAGTCGGAGAACATTGATGAAACGCAAACCCCTGTCTGCGGCTTTCGCAACCCGGCAGCCCCTGGCCTTGCGGCTAGGCTGCGGTACGCTTAGGCAGGACGCAAAGTTGCGCTGAGTGCACATGGGATCTGCGGCGTGGTAAAGAAAGTCTTTACGGTGGAGGACGCCGAGCAGACGGCGATTGCCGCTCTCGGCTTCGTCGCCTCCGATCCCGAGCTGCTGCCTCGCTTCCTCGCCATCACCGGCATCGAGGCCAACGCCATCCGCCGGGCCGCAGCCGAGCCCGGCTTCCTCGCCGGCGTGCTGGATTTCGTCGCCGCGCACGAGCCGACGCTGATGGCTTTTGCCGAAGCGAGCGGGGCAAAGCCCGAAGACATCATGGTCGCGCGCCGCCTGCTCCCGGCCGGCGACGACCGCCACGACAGGTCGATATGAGCGACGATCCCGAAACCGCCCGCCAGATCGCCGAGCTTTCGCTCGACACGCGGCCGCTCCTGGTGCTCGACGTGGACGACGTGCTGCTCGAATTCGTGCGGCCCTTCCCAAGATACCTGGAAGCACAGGGCTTCGGCCTGAAGCTTGCCTCCTTCAAGCTGACCGGCAACATCTTCGAGCGCGCCACCGAGCGGGTGATCGAGCAGGCGGAAGTAAGCGCGTTGCTCGGCCGCTTCTTCGACCTGCAGGCCGAATGGCAGGTGCTGACGGAAGGTGCAGCCGACGCCATGGCGAGCTTCGCCGACCGGGTGGAGATCGTGCTTCTGACCGCCATGCCGCACAAGCACCGCGCCGCGCGTCGCGCGCATCTCGACAGCCTCGGCTTCCCTTACCCGCTGGTCACGACCGAAATGGCCAAGGGCCCGGCGCTGGTGAGCCTGCGCGGTACCAGCGGCCGGCCCGTCGCCTTCGTCGACGACATGCCCCACAACCTCGCCTCGGCCCGCAAGTCGCTGCCCGATTCGCACCTCTTCCACCTGATGGCCGACACCTCGCTGCGCGCCTTGCTGCCGCCGCCTGCGGAAGACATCTTTGTTGTGGAAAACTGGCAGGACGCCGCGCCCAAGATCGCCAAGGCGCTGGGGGTGTAAGCAGCGGGAGAAGGAGGGCTGTCATCCCGGCTTTCGCCAATCACCGGCGTGCCGTCGTCAAGCGATGCTGGTTGGTGAAGAGGTTGCCGGTTGGCCGTCTTCTCCCCGTCTCTATGCGGGGAGAAGGTGCCGGCAGGCGGATGAGGGGCGGCGCCGAGGTCTTGGAACTTGGCGCGGCGCCGGTGCCACACACCGCCCGGCGCGAGCACCATGGAAGATGCACGTTCGAATCAGCCATGCGACTGAAGCAATTCTAGGGACTTGGCGAAGGGCCAAGTCCCAAGAATTGCTATCTCCCCCCTGGCGGGGGAGATAGAGCGCACCTCACAGCACCAGCCGCATCAGCGGCCGCCCGGCCTTGCGCGTCACCACTGGCGCAAAGCCTGCCCTCTCGAACACCCGCGTCGAGCCGACGAACAGCCCGATCGAGCGCGAATCCTTCGACTGGTCCATCGGGCAGGCTTCGAGCAGCCTCGCGCCGTTCCTGCGGGCGTGCTCGATGCCGGCCGCGACCAGCCGGTGCGTCAGCCCCTTCCCGCGTGCGCCGGCGCGCAGGAAGAAGCAGGACACCGCCCAGACCCCGGCGTCCTCGGCTGCCGCATCCGGCATCGGCGCGGAGACCCGACCCGCATTGTTCCATTCAGGCACGTCGGCGCGCGGGCCGATCTGCATCCACCCGACGGCGACATCGTCCTCGAAGGCCAGCAGTCCCGGCGGCGGGCCGGCCTCGATGCGCGCCCGGATATGATCCTTGTTGCGCTGCCTGTCGTTCTCGCGCCGCACTGCGGGCGGCAGGCGGAAATGCGTGCACCAGCAGCCATAGCAGGCACCCTGCCTGCCGAAGAGATCCTCGAAGCTCGGCCACAGGTCGGCCGTCAGCGGCAGCACCGTTTCGGCCACGACAACCTCCTGCCAGACCGACATTGTCGCGCCCGGTGCCGATAGCGTATCATTGCGTTTGTTCTCTTTATGTTCGCATCGATGGCGGCGCCTGTCAACAATCCCGAGCATGGATTCTGCCGCGATTGCCTCGCCCGGCAGCCGGCGCCGGCGCGTCGCTGCGTCGGCTGCGGCAGCCCGCGCATCGCGCGGCATGCCGAGCTTTACGATCTCGCCATCGCGCACATCGACTGCGACGCCTTCTATGCTGCGGTGGAAAAGCGCGACAATCCCGAGCTCAAGGACAGGCCGGTGATCGTCGGCGGCGGCAAACGCGGCGTCGTTTCCACCGCCTGCTACATCGCCCGGATCAAAGGCGTGCGCTCGGCGATGCCGATGTTCAAGGCGCTGGAAGCCTGCCCCGAGGCGGTCGTCATCGCGCCGAACATGGAAAAATACGCCGCGGTCGGGCGCGAGGTGCGTGCCATGATGCAGGCGCTCACCCCGCTGGTCGAGCCGCTCTCGATCGACGAGGCTTTCCTCGACCTCGCGGGCACCGAGCGCCTGCATGGCCGCCCGCCGGCAGAGGTGCTGGCGCAGTTCGCCGTCGATGTTGAGAAGCGGATCGGCATCACCATTTCGGCCGGCCTCTCCTACTGCAAGTTCCTGGCCAAGATCGCATCCGACATGCGCAAGCCGCGCGGCCTGTCGGTCATCGGCCGCGCCGAGGCGCTTGGCTTCCTCGCCGAGCAGCCGGTTACGATGATCTGGGGCGTGGGCAAGGCCTTCGATGCGGCACTCGGGCGTGATGGGATCCGCACGATCGGCCAGCTGCAGAAGATGGAGCGCGGCGACCTGATGCGCCGCTACGGCACCATGGGCGACCGGCTCTATCATCTCTCCCGCGGCATGGACGAGCGGCGTGTCGAGGCCGACCAGGAGGCCAAAAGCGTCTCGGCCGAGACGACGTTCGATGTCGATCTCGCGTCCTTCGACGACCTGGTTCCGGTGCTGCGCGGCCTCTCCGAAAAGGTATCGGCGCGACTGAAGAAGGCGGGCATCGCCGGCCGCACCGTGGTGCTGAAGCTAAAAACCGCCGACTTCCGGCTGCGCACCCGCAACCGGCAGCTCCCCGACCCGACGCGCCTTGCCGACCGCATCTTCCAGACCGGCCTGTCGCTGCTCGAGAAGGAGACCGACGGCACCCGTTTCCGGCTGCTCGGCATCGGCGTTTCCGATCTTTCCGATGACGACCGCGCCGACCCGCCCGATCTCGTCGATGTCGGCGCGCGCAAGCGCGCCATGGCCGAAGGCGCCATCGACCGCCTGCGCGACAAATTCGGCAAGAAGGCCGTGGAGACCGGCTACACCTTCGGCAAGGGCCGCAGCGCGCATCCCCCCGAGCCGGTCGAGGACGAATAGGCAAGGGGGCGCCTCGCGCCAACCGATTCCAGCCGTCTGCAAAGCGCTTTTAGTCCCCGTCAACGGGGAGAAGGACGGCTGCCGCTCCGATTTCGCAATCACAGACCAGGCGAATGCGTTGGCGACGCTGAGATTGCGAAGGCGTGCGCCTGGCCCACCCGATACCCACAGCGAAGGGTTGCGGCATGGCCGCTCGCTTGCCAGAACCCGACCATGACTCCCGAACCGTCCAATCTGAAGGCCGCCGCCTGGATGGCCGGCTCGATCACCTGCTTCCTGGTGATGTCGGTCGCCGGCCGCGCCACCACGCCGACGCTCGACGTCGTGCAGGTGCTCGAGCTGCGTTCGGTCATCGGCTTCTTCATGATCCTGCCGCTGGTGCACATGGCAGGCGGTTTTCGCGCCATGGCGACGCGGCGGCCGATGATGCACCTGTCGCGCAATCTGGTGCATTACGTCGGTCAGTATGCCTGGCTCTACGCGCTGACGCTTATCCCGCTTGCCGAACTGATCTCGATCGAGTTCACCACGCCCTTCTGGGCGGCGATCCTGGCGGTCGTCTTCCTCGGCGAGAAGCTCAACCGCGGGAAGCTCATCGCCATCGGCCTCGGCCTGGTCGGCGTCGTGATCATCCTGCGCCCGACCGGTGCGAGCCTCGACCCGGGGCATCTGGTGATGCTCGGCGGCGCCGTCTGCTTCGCCGTATCGCTGGTGATGGTGAAGTCGATGACACGCACCGAGAACGCGGTGCGTGTCGTCTTCTGGATGCTGATCATCCAGTCGGTCATCGGCCTGGTGCCGGCCATCCTGGTCTGGCGCGCGCCGACGCTCGAGCTCTGGCTGTGGATCGTGCTGGTCGCCTTCACCGGCACGTTCTCGCATTATTGCCTGACGCGCGCCCTCGCCCACGCCGATGCGACCGTGGTGCTGCCGATGGATTTCCTGCGGGTGCCGCTCTCTGCGCTGATCGGCTGGCTGATCTATCAGGAGAAGATCGACGTCTACGTCGCCGGCGGCGCGATCCTCATCCTGCTCGGCAATTTGCTCAATTTGCAGCGGCGGCCGGCCGTGACGGAGCCGGAGCGACCCTAAAACGCGTTGCGGCTGACTGGAAGCGGTCGGTGCGAGGCGCCCCCCTCTATCCTGCCCGACATCTCCCCCTTACAGGTTGGCGAAATCATAGCGGCCGTCCAATCTCCCCTCTCGAGGGGGAGATGTCCGGCAGGACAAGGGGGGCAACGTAGAGCGCCGCGTCCGCCACAAAAGCAGAACGTTCTAGCGCGGCAGAGAACCGGAACCGGTTGCGCGAAGGATCGCTGCGTCAACCGGAAGGCAAAGGCTGTCGCGCTTTCAACCCTGCAGCGCTTGCAGTTCGCGCTGCAGGATCTCCACGAACGCCGTCGTATAGGCAGGCGCCGTGCGGCTGCGCGGCAGCATCAGCGATATGGTGGCGTGCTTGATCGTCCCCGGCGCAAGCGGCGTCCACGCAAGCTTGCGTTCCTCGATGTCCCGCTCGACGCCGAGCGCGGTCAGGTAGGCGATGCCGAGGCCGGCGCGAACCAGCGCCTTCAGCATGCCGGGGCGCTCCGCCCGCGCCACCACGGTGCTCGGAAGGTTGTCTTCCTCCAGCATGGCTTTCAGGCCGCTGTGCTGCAGCCAGTCCGTGCCCGGGATCACCAGGGGATATGGCGCGCAGTCGCTGACCTTCACCGCGCGCAGCCGCGTCAGCGGGTGGCCCGGCTGGGTGATCACGCCCAATGGAGAGGTGATCGTCGTGACGATTTGCGCACGCATGTCGTCGCGCGCGTCGAAGGCCAGCACCACGTCGGCGTCGCGCGCCAGCAATTGCGAGGTGATGAGATAATTGTCGCCTGAGATGAGCGAGAAGTCGATCTGCGGGTAGCGTGCCTGCAGCTCGTGCATGGCGCGCGGCAAAAGCTCTTCGGTGAAGCTTTCCGACGCAGCGATGCGGATGGTGCCGCGCACGCCGCCGCGCAGTGCGGCAAGATCGCGATTGAGGGAAACGGCTTCGCGGTTCCAGCGGCGCAGGTAGCCGAGCACGATTTCGCCGGCGGCGGTTGCCCTGATGCCGCGCGGCAGGCGCTCGAACAGCCGCACATCCAGCTCCTCCTCGAGCTGCAGCAACTGCCGGTTCACCGCCGAGGAGGCGACATGCAGGTGATCGGCCGCCTTGCGGATCGAGCCCTGGCGGATCGCTTCGTCGAAATAGCGCAGCGCGGTCCTGGTGAGCGCCATCGATCCCTGCTCGAAAGTGATGCCTTTTTTCGCTCGCTTAGCCCGAAAAATGCTGCTGGCACAAGAGCTGACGCAGCGTTTTACTGAGGCATCGACGCAATTTTGGCCGAGCGCGTGCAAATGTAGCTCACTCGGCGAGAGGGGGAATGGTTGGCACACAAACACACGCCGCTGCATCCGGGCGGGGTGCAGATGCACCTCAAGATCAAGGCCGGCGACGTGCCGCGCTACATCCTCACCCCTGGCGATCCCGGACGCGTGCCGGTCATCGGCGAGACATGGGACAGCTACCGCGAGGTCGCCTATTTCCGCGAGTTCCGCACGGCGCGCGGCAAGATCGGCGATGTCGACATCGGCGCCTGCTCGCACGGCGTCGGCGGCCCGTCGACCGACATTGCGCTGGTCGAGCTCTCCAATTGCGGCGCCGACACTTTTATCCGCGTCGGCTCGTGCGCCTCGCTGCAGCCCGAGATGGAGCCGGGCGATCTCATCATCTCGACCGGCGCGCTGCGGCTGACGGGCACGGTCGATGCCTACATCGACAAATCTTATCCGGCGGTCGCCGACCACGAGGTGCTGATGGCGCTCATCGAAGCCGCCGAGGACCTCAAGGAAACCTATCATCTGGGCCTCGCCGCAAGCGTCGACAGTTTTTACGCCGGCGAGGTCAACCCGATGCCGGGCGGATACTGGCAATCTCGCATGGACACGGTGATCGAGGACCTGACCAGGGCGCGCGTCGCCAATTTCGAGATGGAAGCCGCGACCATTTTCACGCTCTGCCAGCTCTTCGGCTTCCGCGGTGGAATGATCTGCTCGATCGGGGCCAATCGCGTGACCAAGAAGCGGCTCGATTCCACCGACTCGATCAAGCGTTGCGCCCGCGTCGCCAGCCGCGCCGTCGCCATCCTGGCGGGCTGGGACGCACGCAAGAAGGCGAAGGGCAAGCGCCATCTGTACCCGTCGCTGATTGCCTAGCGGCAGGGGCGGCGTCCCGCCGCCGATAGGACGGACGGGCGGCGTCCCGCCGCCGATGGAACGGACGGGCGGCGTCTCGCCGCCCAAGGTGCGCGGGAACCGCACCCTCCAGACGACCAACAGGGGAGAAGACGATCATGGCCTATTCGATCAACCGCAGGTTTTTTCTCCAATCCGCCGCATCGCTCGCCGCGGCCGGCGCGCTCGGCCTGCGTGCCTCGCCGTCGCAGGCCGCAGATCTCGGTCCGCTGGTCTATCGCCTCGGCTGGGTGAAGAATGTCGGCTGGGCGGGAACCTATTTCGCCGACAAGAAAGGCTACTTCACCGCGGAGGGATTCAGCTCCGTCGAGCTCGTGCCGGGCGGCCCCAACGCAGCGCCCGGCGAGAGCATCGTCAATTCCGGGCAGGCGCTGATCTCGCTGTCGAGCCCGGCGATCACCGCCTCGGCGGTGAAAGAGGGCGCGAAGCTGAAGACGATCGGCATCCAGTTCCAGACGAGCCCCTTCATCATCGCCTCGCCGATCGGCAAGCCGCTGAAGTCGCCGCAGGACTGCATCGGCAAGAAGATCGGCGTGGCCGGCACCAACGGCCCGACCTGGATGGCTTTCCTGGCCGCCAACGGCATCGACCCCGCCGCGCTGGAGACGGTCAACATCGGCTTCAGCTCGGCTCCGCTCACCAGCGGCCAGGTCGACGGCCTGATGGGCTTCGTCACCAACATACCGGGCCCGCTGAAGCGCCAGGGTTTCGAGACCCATTATTTCGGCTTCGGCGATTTCAACTTCCGCCTCGTCAACAACAACTACTTCGTCTCCGAGCAAACGCTTGCCACCCGCCGCGACGCGGTGAAGGCTTTCATGCGCGGCGAGATCCGCGGCTGGAAGGACAGCCTCGCCTCGCCCGAGGAAAGCGCGCGGCTGGCCGTCGAGGAGTATGGCGTCGACCTCGGCCTCGACATGGTCGACCAGACCGACCAGGCCAGGATGCAGACGACGCTGATCGTGAACGACGAGACGAAGGCGAACGGCCTCTTCACGATGACGCCGGAGCTGGTTGCGAAAAGCGTCGAGCTGCTCAAGATCAGCGGGGTGGAGACCACGCCGGACTTCTTCGACATGTCGATCCTCGAGGAAATCTACGCCGAGGATCCGGCATTGATCTGAGGGGAACCGGCGCCGGGGAGCGGCAAGCATGAAGGCGGATGGACTTCGGCTCACGGCCGTGTCGAAATCGTTTCGGCTCGGCCGCGAGCAGGTGCGCGCGCTCGATGGCTTCGACCTCGCGACGGCCGAGGGCTCGTTCGTCTCGCTGATCGGGCCGTCGGGCTGCGGCAAATCGACGGTGCTGCGTCTGATCGCCGGCCTCGAAACCGCGGACGCGGGCGCCATCGAGGTGCACGGCGCCCCGGCCGAGGTGATCCGCCGGCAGCACAAGCTTGGCATTGCGTTTCAGGATGCGGCATTGCTGCCCTGGCGTTCGGTCGCGTCGAACATCGGCCTGCCGCTGGAGCTCAGCCGCCTGCCCGTCGACGGCGCCGCCATCCGTGCGCTGGTCGAGCTCGTCGGCCTCGCCGGCTTCGACCATGCGCGGCCGGGGCAGCTTTCAGGCGGCATGCGGCAGCGCGCGGCAATAGCGCGCGCGCTCATTCTCGATCCGCGCGTGCTGCTGCTCGACGAGCCTTTCGGGGCGCTCGACGACATGACGCGGCAGCGCATGAACATTGCGCTGCAGGAAATCTGGTCACGGCACGTCACCACGACGCTGCTCGTCACGCATTCGATCGCCGAGGCCGTTTTCCTGTCCGACGAGGTGATCGTCATGACCGGGCGGCCGGGGCGCGTGAAGGAAATCGTCAGCATCGACCTGCCGCGCCCGCGCGACGCCGGCGTGCAGCGCACGCCCGCCTTCCATGCCTACGCCGACAGGCTGAGCGAGTTGCTGTTTTCCGAGCCCGCCCATGGCGAAGCCTGACAGTACGCCGCCGCGGGCCGACACGTTCGTGCGGCGCAACCTGCCGGCGGCGGTCACGATCGCCGCGCTGCTCCTCGCCTGGCAAGTCATCGCCTGGACATGGCTCGCAGGAACGCACCTGTTGCCGGGCCCGGTGGAGATCGTGCGCGGCATCATCGCCGACTGGCGGCTCTACCCCGGCAATATCGGCGCCACGATGAGCGTGGCCGCCCGCGGCTTCCTGTTCGGCAACGCCATCGCAGTCCTGCTTGCCTTCGTCTGCATCCTGGTGCCGCGCGCGGAAGGTCCGATCCTGCAGATCGCAGTTGTCGCCTATGCCGTGCCGATCCTCGCCATCACGCCGATCCTGGTGGTGCTTTTTCAGGGCGACCGCGCGCGCGTCATCGTTGCCGCGCTCGCCGTGTTCTTCACGACGCTGATCGGCACGCATGCCGGGCTGAAACAGGCGGACCGCGCGAGCCTCGAAATGGTGCGCGCTTATGGCGGCGGCCGTTACGCGCAGCTTGCCAAGGTTCGCATCTGGGCTGCGCTCCCCTACCTCTTTGCCGCACTCCGCATTGCCGCTCCCACCGCCGTGCTGGGCGCCATCATCGCCGAGTTCCTCGGCGCCGATCGCGGGCTCGGCATCGCGCTCGTCGTGTCGGAGCAGAACCTCAACAGCGTGCGAACCCTCGGCATCGGCGCGGTCGCCGCGACCATCGCAGGGCTTGCCTACTGGCTCGTCGGCCTGATCGGGCGATTGTGCACGCCGTGGGCCCCTGCAAGCGATGGCATGGCATGAGCGAGGTCGGCGCCGGTGAACCGCCGCGCATGTCCAGGGCAGTCGGTGGCTTGCTGTCCATGGCGGCCGTCGCCGCCGTGATCCTTGCCGGCTGGTGGCTGATGATCTGGGGGCTGAAGCTCGACCCGCTCTCGGCCAAGACGCCTGCCGATGTCTTCCATTATGTGTTCACCCATGTCCGGGCCGCCGAGCACCGCGCCGAGCTTGCGGCTGCGCTCGGCAAGACGCTCGGCGATGCGCTGCTCGGTTATCTCGCCGGCATGGCGCTCGGCGCGGTTCTCGCTGCCGGAACCTCGCTCTCCCACACGGTCGAGCGCGCCGTGCTGCCGCTCGCCATGGTGCTGCGCTCGGTGCCGCTTGCCGCCCTGACGCCGATCATCACCCTGGTCTTCGGGCACGGGCTCCTGGCGGTGACCGCCGTGGCGGCGATCGTGGTCTTCTTTCCGACCTATGTGAACGTGCTGCTCGGGCTGCGGTCGACGCCGCGCGAGATGCGCGACCTGATCGATGCCTACGGCGGCAGCCGGCTGCAGACCTTCGTCAAGGTTGAGGTGCCTTCGGCCGTGCCGGCGCTGATGGCGTCGGCCCGCATCGCGGTGCCTGCCGCACTCATCGGTGTCATCGTCGCGGAGTGGCTGGTGAGCGGCAAGGGGGTGGGGCAGTACATGATCGAGTCGCAGCATTCGCTCGACTATGGAGCGTTATGGTCCGCGGCGGTCGGGCTGACCGTCGCTTCCGCGCTCCTCTACGCGCTGGTCGGCTGGCTCGAGCGTATCGTGCTCGCGCGGATCGCGGATCGATGAGCAGGCGCCGCCTCGTCATCGACACCGATGGCGGCGTCGACGACGCCGTGGCGCTCTGGTGGGCCGCCACCGATCCGCGCATCGAGCTCGTCGGCGTCACCACCGTGCGCGGCGTCGTTTCGGCGCGGGAAGCCGCGCTCAACGTCCTGCTGGTTCTCGCAGCGGCGGGACGGCAGGATATCCCGGTAGCCATCGGCGCGGAGGCGAGGCTGGGCCCCTCGCCCGACCTTCGGCCCGCCGATTTCATCCACGGCGCCGACGGCCTCGGCAACACACGCAAGGACCGCTTGCTCCGTCGAGCACCCGGCGAAGACGCCGCGAAACTGCTCGATCGGCTTATCGATGACCGGACTGCGATCGTATCGCTCGGCCCGCTGACCAACATCGCGGAATTCGTCCGTGCAGCACCGGAGAACGCACGCCGGCTCGACGAGCTCGTCGTCATGGGCGGCGCGGCTGCCGGCGGCGGCAACGCGCTGCCTGCCGGCGAAGCCAATATCGCCCACGATCCGGCGGCGGCTGCGATCGTCGTTGCCGCAAAATGGCGCAGGCCGCCATTGATGGTCGGGCTCGACGTGACGCACCGGGCGACGCTCGACGACAGCGACTTCACGCTGCTTTCCGAGCGCCGCACGCCGGCCGCCGCCTTCCTCGATGCACCGCTTCGCTTCTATAAAACCTATGGCTCGACCTTCACCGCACCGGCCTGCCCGTGCCATGACTTCGCGGCGGTGCTTGCTCTGATCGAAACCGGGCTGATAACCGACGCGCCGGTTCTGCCGCTGGCGATCTCGACCGCGCCGGGACCGGCCTGGGGATCGACGGTCGTGGACTTCCGGGCGCCGGCCTTCGCGCGAAGGGGCGGATCGGAGCAGGCGAGCCCGGAAGGCTTCTCGCCCTGGCGGATCGCGCTCGCTGTCGATCGCGGGAGGTTTCGGGCTTGCGCCCGAAAGCTCTTCGGCGAAGCTGTGGAGGCCTGACGTGCTGATCATCTCGAACGTGACCGCCGTGACGATGGACGGCCGCCGCCGCATCCTCCCGGGTGCGGCGATTGCAGTCGAGGGCGAGCGCATCGCAGCGATCGAGGCAGGCGCGGAACTGCGCGAGCGTTATCCCGGCGCAGAAATCATCGACGGCCGCGGCATGGTCGCGATGCCCGGCATGATCGACACGCATGCGCATGCCGATCAGTCGCTGCTGCGTGGGCTGGGCGACCGCATGCACTGGCACCCTTTTCTCGATCGCGTCATCAGCCCCTGGCTCGCGATGCGCGATCCTGCCGACGGGGTTCTCGCCAACACGCTGAGCATGATCGAGATGGCGCGGTCGGGAACGACATGCTTCGTCAGCCCCAACGCCGATCCGCGTGACGACTATGCCGCGTTGAGTGCTGCCGTGGACGAGATCGGCATTCGTGCCGTCTTCTGCCGCTTCATCACGGCCAGGCAGAACGATTTTAGCGCCGACGCGGCAAAGGCCGTTGTCGATGATGCGGCGGCGGTCATGCGCCGCTGGCACGGCGCCGCTGACGGGCGCGTCTCGATGTGGTTCGGCCTCGACGTTCCGCGCCGGCCTGGCGACCTTGCCTACCCGCATTTCTATCGCGAGGTGGCGCAGGAGTCGCGGCGCCTCGGGGTCGGCATCTGCTACCATTTCTGCTCCGAGATCGAGGACTCGACCTACATCGAGAACACGTTCGGCATGCGCCCGGCCGAATGGTCGCGCGACAACCACGCGCTCGGCGAAAACGTCCTTCTCATCAACGGATGCTGGGTCACGCCGCTCGAGATGCGTATCCTGGCGGACACCGGAACGAGCCTCGCCCACAGCCCGGTCGCCAACATGAAGATGGCGACCGGCATCCTGCCGCTTCCCGATGCGCTCGCGGCAGGCGTCAACGTCTCGCTCGGCACGGACGGGGCGCTCAACAACAACACCCACGACATGTTCGGCGAGATGAAAGCGGCCTGCCTGCTGCAGAACGCGCGGCGACGTTCGGCCTCTGCGATGACTGCGCCGCAGGTGCTCGAGATGGCGACCATTGCCGGCGCCAGGGCGATCGGCCGCGAGCGCGAGCTCGGATCGCTCGAAGCAGGCAAGCTTGCCGACATCGTGCTCGTCGACCTCGACCGCGCGCACTCCGCACCCGTTCACGACGTGGTCTCGAACCTCGTCTTTGCGACCCACCCGGGCAATGTCGATACGGTGATCGTCGGCGGCCGCATCGTCGTCAGCGGCGGCAGGGTCCGCGGCATCGACGAAACCGCGATCGTCGAGCGGGCGAAGCAGCGCTCTGCCGCCATCCGCCGGAACCTTGGACTGCCGGCGGGCCATGCATGGTCCGGTTCCTCCGGCGGCTGAGGGTTTCTTGAAACCTGGCACCGGCGCCGACGCCGCGGTCCTGCGCCTGTCGAAGGGTTGAGGATTTGCCTGCCGATCGATCGGCATGGCATCTTCGCCAACGCGCGAGCTCGATGAGCAGGCGGGGACGGGAGGTTGAAAGCGTGAACGAGCGGCGCGATTTGGGGAGCTTCGATTATATCGTCGTCGGGGCGGGATCGGCCGGCTGCGTGCTGGCCAACCGCCTGAGTGCCGACCCAAAAAACCGCGTGCTGTTGCTCGAGGCCGGCGGCTCCGACAGATATCATTGGGTGTCGATCCCCGTCGGCTACCTCTACTGCATGGGCAATCCGCGAACGGACTGGCTCTATTCGACCGTCGCCGAGAAAGGCCTCAACGGTCGTTCCCTCCCCTACCCGCGCGGCAAGCTCATCGGCGGCTGCTCCTCGATCAACGGCATGATCTATATGCGCGGCCAGCGGGCCGACTACGACCACTGGCGCCAGCTCGGCAATGTCGGGTGGAGCTGGGAGGACGTGCTGCCGCTCTTCCGCCAGTCCGAGAACCACCAGTGGCGTTCCGGGCCGAGCCACGGGCAGGACGGCGAGCTGCGCGTCGAGAGGCAGCGCCTCTCATGGCCGATCCTCGACGCGGTGCGCGAGGCGGCGGAAGAAATCGGCGTGCCCAAGACGGACGACTTCAACGCCGGCGACAATTTCGGCTCCGGCTATTTCGAGGTGAACCAGAAGGCCGGCTTCCGCTTCAATGCCGCCCGCGCGTTCCTGGCTCCGGTCAAGCATCGCAGCAACCTGCAGATTTTGACATTCGCCATGGTCGAGCGCCTCGTCTTCGAGGGCCGTACCGTCAGCGGCATCGAAATGACCGTCGCCGGCGCCGCTGCGCGGGCAAGGGTCACGGGCGAGCTCGTGCTCGCTGCCGGATCGATCGGCACGCCGCAATTGCTGCAACTGTCCGGCATCGGCCCGGCCGGGCTGCTCAGGCAGCACGGCATTGAAATCCGCCACGAGCTGCCGGGTGTCGGCGAGAATTTGCAGGATCATCTGCAGATACGCACCGTCTTCCAGATCGCCGGCGCGCGAACGCTCAACGACAGGCAGGCGACGTTGCGCGGCAAGGCCGGCATTGCGCTCGAATATGCGCTGTGGCGCTCCGGCCCCATGTCGATGGCGCCGAGTCAGCTCGGCATCTTCATGAAATCCGACGAGCGCCGCGCCACGCCCAACATCGAGTTCCACGTCCAGCCGCTTTCGCTCGAGCGCTTCGGCAGTCCGCTCGACAGCTTTCCGGCGATCACCGTGTCGGTCTGCAATCTGCGCCCGGAGGCACGCGGCACCGTGCGGATCGCATCGGCCGATATCGGGCGGCAGCCCGATATCGCACCGAACTATCTTTCGACCGACGCCGACCGCCGGGTCGCCGCCGACTCGATCCGCGCCGCGAGGCGGCTGATGGGCACGCGGCGCATGGCTGAATATCGGCCGGTCGAGACCAGGCCGGGCGCCGCCGTGAGCAGCGATGACGATCTGACCCGCGCCGCCGGCGATATCGCGACGACGATTTTCCACCCTGTCGGCACGGCGAAGATGGGCAGCGATGCGCTTGCGGTCGTGGACGACCGGCTGCGCGTCCACGGCATCGGCCGGCTGCGCGTTGCGGATGCCTCGGTCATGCCGACCATCGTCTCCGGCAACACCCATGCGCCCGTGGTCATGATCGCCGAGAAGGCCGCCCAGATGATGCTGCACGACCGCGCCAAGGTCGCGAGCGCCTGAAAGTCGCGATGACAGCCAATCTCCCCCCTCGAGGGGGAGATGTCCGGCAGGACAGAGGCGGGCGCCGCGCGCCAACGCCTCCAATCACCCGTCCGTCGCCCGGAGAGCCCTCCCCACACCGCCACTCTTGACGTCCGCCACCCTCCTCGCCTAAGTGGTCTGACCACTGTTTGTCCAGATGGAGAATGGCTTGTCGACCGTGCTTGCCGAGGAAAGCGACCTGTCCGGTGCGGAGAAGGTTTTCGCCTTCTTTCGCCGGGCTCTGCTCGACGGCGCGCTGAAGCCGGGCGACCGGCTGCTGGGCGAGCGCGAGCTGGCGCTCAGCCTCGGCATCTCGCGCCCGCTGCTGCGCGAGGCGTTGCGTTCGCTCGCCATGCTCGGCTTCCTCGACATCCAGCACGGACGCGGCGCCTATGTTCGCCAGGCCGAGATCGGCGTGCTTTCCGATTTCTTCACCTTCAGCCTCGCCCAGCAGCCCGACATCCTCGACGACGTGATGCAGGCGCGCATCGCCATCGAGTGCCAGGCGATCCGCCTTGCCTGCGAGCGTGCGAGCGAAGGCGATTTGAAGCGGATCGGCTCGAAGCTCACCCGCCTGATGGATACGCTGCACGACCCGGCGGAGGGCGGCGCGGCCGATTTTTCGTTCCATCAGTCGATCGTGGAAGCCGGCCACAGCGAAGCGCTGGTCACGCTCTACGGCGCCATCGGCGAGCTGCTGCAGCGCAGCCACGTGCAGCGGCGCGAAGTCACGATCGCGGAGCCGGGCGTGGTCGACTACCTGGTCGAGGCGCACCGCGAGGTTTTCCTGTCCATCGTGGACCGGCAGCCCGATGTCGCCGACCGCAAGCTGCGCGAGCATTTCAAGATCGGCGACGAGATAAGGCGCAGAAGCCTGCTCTCCGCCTTCGCCCGCAAGGCCGTGACGTGAGCGCAAGCGCGCTTCCCGCCCGGCGGGATCGCACGACAGACTGAGGAGATAGCTTCCGCATGCGCATCGTCATCGGTTCCGACCACGCCGGCTTCCCGCTGAAAGCCACGATCGTCGAGCACATCAAGTCGCTTGGCCACGATGTGTTCGACGCCGGCTCCTACGATCCCGATCCGGTGGACTTTCCCGACATCGCGAAAACCGTCACCACGCGCATTCGCGAGGGGCAGGCCGAGCGCGGCCTGATGGTTTGCGGAACCGGCGTCGGCGCGGCGATCGCCGCCAACAAGGTGAAGGGTATTCGCGCGGCGGTCTGCCACGACGTCCATTCGGCGCACCAGTCCGTCGAGCATGACGACGTCAACGTGATGTGCATCGGCGCCCAGATCGTCGGCGCATGGCTGGCGAAGGATCTCGTCGCCGCCTACCTCGCCGCGGAATTTTCCACCCATGAGGATTTCCGCCGGCGGGTCGCCAAGCTCGCCGCAATGGACGAGGCGCGCTAGCCGCCGCGCAATACCCCAAGCCAGTTTTGCATCAAAGGGAGGAACTCATGAGAAACCTGAAGCAGACGCTGTTCGCAACGGGAGCCTTGCTGCTCTCGAGCCTGTCCGGCGCCATGGCCGAGACGTTCCATCTTTCGCATGTGCTTGCCGCCGACGATCCGCTCAACCTCGCCGCCCTGCGCTTCGCCGAGGTGGTGAAGGAGAAGACGGCGGGTCGCGTCGATATCCAGGTGCATCCGGCTGCCTCGCTGAGCGGCCTGAAGGACGGCGTCGAAGGCGTGCGGCTCGGCACCGTCGACATCTCGCTGCCGGACAGCGGAACCATCGGCAACTGGGTGAGCGAGATCGGCATCCTCAACCTGCCCTTCGTCTTCTCCAGTTGGGAACATGCCGACCGGGTCTTCGACACGAGCGTCGACAAATGGTTCGCCGATCCGATCCGGCAGAACGTCAACGCCGTTCTGCTGTCGGCCGCTCCCATGGGCTTCCGCGTCATCATGACGAGCGGCAAGGAGGTCAACGCCGCGTCCGACCTGTCGGGCATCAAGATGCGCGTGCCCGAGATACCGGTGCTCATCCAGACCTTCACCGCCGTCGGCGCGAATGTGTCGCCGATCCCATGGGGCGAAAGCTATACCGCGCTGCAGACCGGCGTGGTCGAGGGCATCGAAGGTTCGCCCGTGGCGCTCAACGGGCTGCGCGCCTATGAGGTCACGAAGTTCGCCGCGCGCACCAACCACATCCTGCTCGACGCGCTGATGATCATGAACGCCCAGAAATTCGACGCGCTGTCGCCGCAGGACCAGCAGGTCATGCGCACGGCCGCGAAGGAAATCATGGGCGACTGGCTTTATGAGCAGCGGCGCGGCGCCGAGGACAAGGCATGGTCGGTGATCGGCGAGCACGTCAAGGCCAACAGCCAGCCCGACATCGAATCCTTCCGCGCCACCATGAAACCGGTCGTGGCCACCTTCGTCGAGAAGAACAATTTGCAGCCGGTCTACGACGAGCTGCGCAGCCTCGACCAGAAATAGCCGACACGGCTCGGGCTCCAGGGCACCGGGCAATCGCACATGGCAGCGCCGTCGACCCCCACTCCGTCACGCTTCGCGTGCCACCTCTCCCCCGATCGACGGGGGAGAGGAACTCCGGCAGGCTTGGCGCCTTCCCTCTCCCCCGGGCAGGGGGAGAGGTGGCTCCCCCGGACTTTCCGGGGGAGACGGAGTGGGGGTGCTTTGCCGCCATATCCGATTACCCTTCGCCGCCGAGCCCATCCCGGACCGCCATGACCCCGCATCGCCTCGCGCGCTGGATCGACCCGATCCTTGACCTGTCGAAACTCTTCGTCGTCGCCACCTCGGTGGTCTTCGTCGTGCTGGTCGTGCTGCAGGTGTTCTTCCGCTATGCGATGAACGACTCGCTGGTGTGGGCCGAAGAGGCGATCCGCTTCCTGCTCTATCTGACGGTGATGGGCTCGCTCGGCCTGGTCGCGGCAGCGGATGCGGACATCAGGCTCGGCGGCCTCGAAGCGGCGTTGCGCCCGCCGCTGCGGCGGCCGCTCCGCATCGGCTGCGATCTCGTCGTGCTCCTCTTCTGCGGCGTCTTCATCCATGCCTCGGTGAGCCTCGTCGGCATGTCGTGGGGACAGCGTTCCCCGGTCATGGAAATCTCGATGGGCTGGGTTTATTGCGCCGGCATTGCCGGCTTCGTGCTGGCGATCCTGGGCACGGTCCGCAAGCTCGCCGCCGGCGCCTTCAGGCTCGACGCGGCGGGCGAGAACGACCTGCAGTACAAGGCCTGACCCGATGGCCGTCGCCGTCATGCTCATCCTCTTTGCATGCCTGCTCGTCGTCGGCGTGCCGGTGGCCGTGGCGATGGGGCTTGCGGCCGTCGTGGCGCTGCTGATGAGCAACGTCCCGCTGGTGCTGCTGCCGCAGATGTTCTTCGTCTCGCTCGATAATTTCTCGCTGCTCGCCGTGCCGCTTTTCGTGCTTGCCGGCGAGCTGATGGGGATTGGCGGCATAACCGACCGCATCGTCGCCTTCTCGCAGGCGCTGGTCGGCCATTTCAAGGGCGGCCTCGCCAAGGCCAACATCGCCACCAACACCTTCATGTCGGCCATCTCGGGGTCGGCGATCGCCGACGTGACCGCCGTCGGCTCGATGATGATCCCGTCGATGATCCGCCAGGGTTATCGCCCGGAATTCGCCGTCGCCGTCACCTCCTGCGCCGCCATGCTCGGTCCGATCATTCCGCCCAGCATCATGGCCGTGGTCTACGGCTCGCTGATGGGAGTCTCGATCGGAAAACTGTTCGTCGCCGGCATCTTGCCCGGGCTGCTGGCGGCGGCCGCCTTCATGGTGCTGGTGCATCTGCTTGCCGGCCGCAGCGGCGGGCAGCCGGTTGCGCGCAGCAGCTGGGCCGGGCGCGGCCGGTCGTTCGTGCTCGCCGCACCCGCGCTTGCGCTCCCCGTCATCATCGTCGGCGGCATCATGGCCGGCATCCTTACCCCGACCGAGACCGGCGGCGTGGCGGTGGTCTATGCGCTCATCGTCGCGCTGCTGCGCAATCGCCTCTCCTTGCGCAAATTCGGGAGCATCGTCGTCAATGCGGCGGTGATGACGGGCAGCACCCTGATCGTGCTCGCGGGGGCGGCCCTGTTCAGCTGGGTTCTGGCGCGCGCCGGCATGCCGCAGGCGGTGCTCGGCGGCCTGCTTTCCATTTCCAGCGATCCGGTGATCGTGATGCTGCTGCTGCTCGCCGGCCTGTTCGTCATCGGCACCTTCCTGGAGCCGCTGCCGACGCTCATCCTCATCTCGCCGGTGCTCAATCCGCTGTCGCAGGCCATGGGCTACGATCCGGTGACGCTCGGCATCTGCGTGCTCATGATGCTGGTGCTCGGCGCCGTCTCGCCGCCGGTAGGCATCCTCGCCATGATCTCGGCGAAGATCGCGAAGGTGGAGTATACGGCGACCTTCCGCATCCTGCTGCCCTTCATGGGCGTCTGGATACTCGTTACCATCGTCACCGCCTTCATGCCGTGGCTGACGACCTACCTGCCCTCCCTCGTCATGAACTGACGGAGCATGCCATGACCGACCCGCTGGACGCCGTGCGCGGCAATGTGCGCGCCGAGCTGCCCGAGCTCGCCGAGATCAGGAGCGCCGAGCTGCGCGACAAGGTGGTCGAAGCCTGGGCCTATTCGCTGTCGCGCGAGGGCATGCGCCGCATCGCCGACATGGAAGGTTCCGGTGCGCCGGGCTACTGGATCCTCACCAAAGGCACGCAGCTCGACCACATACGCGGGGTGACGCGGCTGGCGATCCGTTATGGCGACGAGCTCAGGTCGATCTATCCGGAGCTGCCGCTCGACCGCGACGTGCTGGTCGCCGGCGCGCTGATCCACGATGTCGGCAAGCCGCTCGAATACAACCAGGCGAAGATCGAGGACTGGTCGGCCCGGCCGCATGTCGCCGGCTGGCCGGTGACGCGTCACCCGGTGCATGGCTGGCATGTCTGCCTGCATGTCGGCCTGCCGGAAAACATCGCCCACATCGCCGCCGCGCATTCGCGCGAGGGCGACACCATCGTCCGCTCGATGGAATGCACCGTCATCCAGGCCTGCGACCACGCTCTATGGCAGGTGCTGCGGCTGGGCGGCCTCATCCAGGACGGCCCGCCGCGCTACCATCCGAACCCGGCCGCGCGGGACTAGCCCGGAATTGCGGCGCAGAGCCACGGGGCAGGATCGGCAGTTCCGCCGCATTCGCAATCCTTTGACGATTGGCGAATGTGGCCATGACAGCCAATCTCCCCCCTTGTGGGGGAGATGTCCGGCAGGACAGAGGGGGGCGCGCCTCGCGCCGACCTGAAACGCGCTGATGATCCACGCGTCGCGCCCCGTCCGTCACCGCCCCAGCGCATAAAACTCGTCATTCGGCCGCATGTTGGTGACATTGGCCATCCGGTTCGACATGCCGAAGAACGCCGAGATCGCCGCGATGTCCCATGCATCCTCCTCGCTGAAGCCGTGCGATCTCAGCGCCTCCAGATCCCCCTCGCCCACTCTGTACGACTCCGCCGAAACCTTCACCGCAAAATCGAGCATCGCCTTCTGGCGGTCGGTGATGTCGGCCTTGCGGTAATTCACCGCCACCTGGTCGGCGACCAGCGGGTTCTTCGCCCGGATGCGCAGGATCGCGCCGTGCGCGATCACGCAATACTGGCACTGGTTGAGGCTGCTGGTCGCCACGACGATCATCTCGCGCTCGGCCTTGCTCAAGCTGCCGGGCTTCTCCATCAGCGCATCGTGATAGGCGAAGAAGGCGCGGAATTCGTCAGGACGGTGCGCGAGTGCGAGGAAGACGTTTGGGATGAAGCCGGACTTCTCCTGCACGGCCAGGATGCGCGCGCGGATATCCTCGGGCAGCGCGGCAAGCTCGGGCACCGGAAAGCGGCTGATCGCGGGCTGGGTCATGGGCAGGCTCTCCGCAGATTGGTCGATGGGCGGGAGTCTATACAGCATGTCTCCCAAAAGTGTTTCACGCGACCTGCTCCAGGACGTCAATTGCGGTTGCCGGTCGGGAACACCCTGCGATTCATCTGAGGCTAACCAAATCCGTCGATAGTCGCTGTGGGCGAGTACCGGAGAAGGCGCCGATTGTAATGAGTGCAGCCAGACCCCTGATGATCCTTGCCATGGTCGGCATCCTCTCGGGATGCGTATCGACCGTGCTCGATGTCGACGAGAAGGCGACGCAGCCGATCCCGGCGACGCTGGTGAACGACATGCGAGCCAAAGGCATGACGCCCGCCGCGCCGATCGTCGTTCGCATCTTCAAGGAAGAGAGCGAGCTCGAAATCTGGAAGCGCGACGGCTCGGGCCGCTTTGCCCTGCTGAAAACCTATCCGATGTGCCGATGGTCGGGAAAGCTCGGCCCCAAGACGCGGGCCGGCGACCGGCAGGCTCCGGAAGGATTTTACCACGTCAATGCCGGCATGCTGAACCCGAAGTCGCAATATTACCTCTCCTTCGACCTCGGCTATCCCAACCGGCTGGAGAAGGCGCTCGGCTATAGCGGCGAGTCTCTGATGGTGCATGGCGCCTGCTCCTCGTCCGGCTGTTATGCGGTGACCGACGAAGGTGTCGCGGAGATCTACGCTGTCGTGCGCGAGGCGCTGCGCGGCGGCCAGGGCAGCTTCCAGGTGCAGGCTTTCCCATTCCGCATGACGGCGAAGAACCTGGCCAGGCACCGCGCCGACCCGAACTTCGCGTTCTGGCAGACACTGAAGGACGGCTATGACAGCTTCGAGGTGAAGCGCCGCCCGCCGCGGGTCGCCTATTGCGACGGGCGCTACGTTTTCGATGCCGAATTTGCCGGCGGCGAACCGTCAGACCCACTCGCCGCCTGCCCGGCTGCGGTGGCCGACCCCGCGGTCGCGGCGCGCAGCACATCGGACCGCCTGCTGGCGGACCAGCTCGCGACCGGAGGCATCGCCGCCGCGACGCATGCCTACACGGATGGCGGCATGCACCCCTCGTTTCGCCGCCTGCTCGAACGCAACGGCGAGCAGGCGCTGGCAAAACGCACCTCGCGCACCAAGGTCCCGGTCAGCCGCCCTGCCGCGGCGCTTGCCGATCCTTACCTCGAGGACGAGTGATGGCGCATGGCGACGATCGATGGCCGCAGGGTGCCGGTTATCTAGAGCGTTCTGCTTTGTGGCGGACGCGTCTCTACGCTGCCCGTCCTGCCGGACATCTCCCCCTCAAGGGGGGAGATTGGACGGCCGTTATGATTTCGCCAACCTGCAGCGTTGGCGAATGGCGAAAGTCGAGATGACAGCCAATCTCCCCCCTTGTGGGGGAGATGTCCGGCAGGACAGAGGGGGGCGCCTCGCACTGACCGATTCCAATCAACCGCAACGCGCTCTGGCTGCGTGAAAGCGCGGCCGGCCGGCGTCGGCTAACGCTGCTGAGCCTCAATCGCCCAGCCACCGGACAATGCCCGAGAAATAACGTTGCTTCGTAAGCGACACGCGCGCCAGGTGATTGGAGTCTTCCATGTCAACCATGCCGCCCTTTTCGACGCGAAACCGGGCTGAATACAGGTGGCTGTTGTAGAGCACGGCCGTTTGGAGGCGGATCGAATCCTTCGAGGAGGCATCGTCCAGAACTTTCGGTGGTCGGATTAGAGTTCCCAGCCGGCTTTTCTCCTCGTCGTACGTAAGAATGTCCTCTGCCCCGTCGACGATCTGGAAGGGCCCGCCATCCGCAATGACGTGCGCGTTGAAGAAGCGCAGGTAGGCGGAAAACTCCTCAGCTTGCTCCAGGTGCAGTATCTCGGCGTTGATGGCATGGATCGTGCCGCTGTCGAGAATGGAAGCGCCGGACGGTCCGATTGCCATGGTAGCTATCACCGTGCGTGATTGATCGGGCTTCGAAACGAACTGGAGTTCCGCGAGTTGGGTTTCGCGAAAGAATGGAAGAGCGGCAACACGCAGCGCTGTGCATTGCATGGTCGTCACCGCGTCTCGCTCGATCTGGTTGGCGAGGGCCTCATGTGTCTTTTCCAACACCGAGCGAAACTCCGGCGCCGCGACATCGACATTGCGCCAATCGAAATTGACAAGTGGACGGTCGATCCAGGGAACCGCCCGGTATTCGGCGACCTGCCCCTCCGCCCAGCTCTCCGCGGGCGCATTTCGGGGGCGTGATGGACGTCCGAGCGCCAGGCGCGCAAACTCGATCTTCTTGCCGATCTGCTGTGCATTCGCGGGTGTTTGCACCGCCTTCGGCCTGCGGCCGCGAAAGTTTCGAACCGTGCCGGTGGCGCTGGCGTCATAGGGATAGCGGAAGATCCCGTCGTAATCTCGTATCTGAACCTTGAGGTCCTCGACGCCCAAGACCTCCTCGTCGAGGATGACCATCCCACGCTTGTCAATTGCAACCTTGGCTGTAAAGAACGAATCCTTGAACAGTATGGAGACATCCGCACGATAGGAACCATCTTCCGATTTATCGGAAAAAGCCTGGTCGAGCGGCTTCACCAGCTTCGCCACCTCGTCCATCTGGCTCTTGCCTTCAGCCGTCGTCTTTGCGGCGTCGATCCAGGGAATGTGCTCTGCCTTCTCGATGATGTAGAAGCGGCCGTGCATGCCGATCATCGTCCCGAAGAAGAAGCGGACATAAACGCTGACGTCTGCGGGGCTCGACGGGGCGAAGGCGTAGCGGGCGAATTGATAGACGGCGGAGTTGGTGCCGTCGAGCACGACGGCGCCTCGCGGCCCCTGCAAGGCGAAAAAGCTGCACGGGTTGCTGTCGAGGTTCCTGCGAACCTGGACCTCGAGCAGGCTGCAATCGGCAAAACAGGTCAGCGTGGTCGATCGAACGGCCTGGCATTCCAGCCGAAGCAGTTCCGACATCAGGTTCTGGTCGTAAGCCGATGTGGCGATCTCGGCCAGGAAATGCATCGCTTCGTCTGCGGGCAGGACGCGCCATTCGCCGCGCAGAAGCGGCGCCTGCGCAAACACGGGTTGTTCGATCAGCCGGGCCGACTGGCTTGTCGCCCATTCCCGGGCGGTGCTGTCGATGAGGTCGTGCCCGAAATAGAGGATATGGGCGATGCGAAGCTCTGCGAGCCGCTCGGCCGCGTCTTTGTGCCCGGCATCGGCGCCGCGCATCAGCCACTTGATCGCCTTGCCCAGGTCCTTTGGCAGTCCTTCGCCGTCCAGGTACATTTCGCCAAGCTGAAACATGGCGTCGCGATCTTCGCGGTTGGCTGCCTCATTGGCCCAGTAGGCTGCGAGTTGCTGGTCTTTCTCCACCCCGACCCCGTGCTTCAGCACGGCGGCGTAGTTTCGCATGGCGGCAACGGATCCTGCGTTTGCGCCCTCGGCAAACAGGGTCGCCGCGCGTGCATTATCCTGTCGAACGAAGCGGCCCGTGAAGTGCAGATATCCATAGAGCGACAAGGCCGCGCCATTTCGCTTGGCCACGGCGCTTTCCACGTATTTGAGCAGCGTGTCCTTCAGCTCGGGGGCATCGCCCGTCTCCGCCATCAGTCGCGCGGCCATGGCGACCTCGGCATCCGCATTACCGCGATCTGCGAGCTGCCGGACCGATTTTGCCAGGGCGCCGTCGAGCGGTGCCGCGCCGGGCGGCAAGGTGCGCAGGAGCTGAACGGCAAACTCCTCGAGATGCCCTGGCGCCTGGTCACCGACGGCATAGTTGATGGCCCCGATCGCCACCGGATGATCGCTGAAATCCTGCGCGATGCGCTGCAGGAACGCGCCTGTCTCGGTGGGGTTCATCCGCCAGGCAAAACGAAGCACCTCGTCCATCGGCAGCCCGCCGTCGAACGCCTTGAGAACGAACCATTCACCCAGGAGGTCGGGTTCGAGTGGATGAAGATAGTTCCCGGGCCCTTGCTCCGACGCCGCGATTTGTCCGGCGTTGAGGGCCAGGGCCTGGCGGCGGAGATCGGAATTGATCGGGTGCACGAGCTCGGCCAGCATCCTCTCGCGGAAATCGAACCCTCGTACGATGGTCGCAAGGACGGCCAGGCGCATGGCGGGAATGTCGTCGCCGATTGCCGGTGGCTCGCCTTCGAAATAGGCCGACCAGCGCTGCCGCTGCTCCCGCCGCAGGACGTAGTTCAGCAGGTCTTCCCGATCCGCCCAGGCGCCGCCCTCCTCGGATGTGCTGAATGCCAGCCCGAGAAGGTATGCAAACAGCGGCCTCCCGGCACTGTCGAGCCGATCGAGCTGGTCGGAGATGAAGCGATCCGTCTGCGGAAGGTGCGCCCGGCCGGACAATTGCGCCACGCGGCGCACGATCCAGACGAGTTCCGTGTCGCGCATGCCATCGAGTTCGATCACGCTCGGCAAATAGGCCATCTGCAACACGTTGCGTACGTATTCGTCGGCCGCGCCGCACGCTTTCACGAACCATTCCGCAGCGCCGCGGCCGGCCTCCGGGGCCCGCGTCTGCGCTTGCGGCGCTGCGGTAAGCTCTTCCACGGCGCTGCGGATGGGAGAGCTGCTCCGGTTTGGCGCTGGCAGGGCTGCCATCTTTGGCGTTTCCTGCGGCTTGGCGGTGTTGCCTGCGTCCCACCGCTGACGCTCCAGCAGCAGCAATCGAACCGGATGTTGATACTTCTCGCGATTTTCCCAGAACGCGCGCATCAGCCTGGAAATGGAGCGTTCCCTGCCGATGATGTAGTCGAGCACGATGAGATGCGGACGGTCGGGTTGCCACGCGCCGGCTGTCTTCGTGAATGCTTTGAGCTCCTCGTCATAGAGAAAGCCGGCGGCCCATTTGTCGTTCGCCGCCTGGATCACGAGTTGCAGCGCAAGACGACTTTTCCCCTGCCCTCCGACACCCGCCAGTTGCATCCAGCGGAACCCCTGCCCTCCGGTCAGGAAAGACCTCAGTTGCTCTTTCTCTTTCTCGCGCCCGATCGTATCGACCACCGGCGAGGTATAGTGAAACAGGCTGTTCGCCTCGCCCGGCACCAGGAGCTTCGGCCCGCCCGCAAGGGTCCGGTGGACGGCTTCCGCGAATGTCGCCGCTTTCACGGCGCTGCGCCTTGCTTCCTCCAGGCGAAGCGCGAACCAGAGCTGGGCGAACTTCTGGTCGGTCTTGATCTCCTCGGCGATGGCCTTGGCGAAACACTCTGCGTATTGCTCCCGGCATGTCGGCTGCAGCATGTCGGCAATCGCGGCCGCGTCGTCCGGCCACCCTGCGGCGGCAATTTCGATCGCTGCGGCGTCCGCGAACGGGGCGATTGCTTCGGAGCTGCTCGCGGCCTCCGATAGCGTGGCAAGCGCGTCCTCGACCAGCCGCATGTTGTTGCCGATAAGCTGCGCCCACCTCTCTGCCGGGCCGCCCGCCAGTTGCTGCTTGAACCCCGTTTCGGTGCTGCAATCGCGGATCACGCCTTCGAAGTAACGTTTCGCGCTCAAATATTCCGAAAATCGACCGGTGTATTTGGCGCTGCTGTATCCGGCCAGCTTTTTCTCCAGGTCGTCCTTCGCGTTTTCCAGAATCTCGAGACATGTCGAGCAATGAGCGCGGCGCGGCGCCCTCAGCAGGTCCTGATTGTGCTGGTAATGTCTGACCAATCGCGCGGTCAGCTCGCGCTCGACCTTGATCAATCCTCGATGGGCCATCTCGGAGGCAAGCGTTCCCCCAACCAGTCCGCCCAACCCAGCCAACAGTTCCAGCATCGTCTCTGCCTAAACCTTCGCTCCGGCTTCTACTTCACCCAAGCTCCATAGCGAAAGTCAACGAGTATCGTGTGTGGAGCTGATCTTGAGCTTGATAGCTGTGCCACAGTCGAATGTGGCGCGCTGCATTTGTTCAAGCGAGCTTGGCCGAACATGTGAAAAGCTGATGTTTTTCGAGCGCCTTGCTTTGTCTGGCGCGGCGACGGCGATCCGGCCGCCAGCGTTGCTTGGCAGCGATGGTGCTGGTGACGCCGGCTAAAGCATGCCTCCCGAAATGGGTTGGCGCCGGCGCTGCCGCCCCCTCTCCCCGTTCTTCACGGGGAGAGGGTAAGGGTGAGGGGCGGCGCCGGCGTCGACGGAAGAGCAGAACGCTCTAGGCGAGCTACGCTTTGCCGGCAACCCACGCCCTCAGACCAGCTCCACCTCGACCACCCCCGGCACCGCGCGCATGGCCGACGCCACCTTCGGGTCGATGCGGTAGCGGTCCGGCAGGTCGATCTCGATCTCGCCCTGGTTGCCGTCCTTCAGCACCACGATGCTCACCTGCCCCTCGCCGCGCTGCGTCAGCCGCGCGCCGAGCGAGGCGAGCGGGGCGATGTCGCGCAGGAAGATGCGCAGCGATTTCTGCACCTGGCTGGCGACGTCGTCGAGCGGCTGCACCGTCTGGATGCGCAGGTTGATGCCTTCCGGCCGGTCCTCGGCCGACACGGTGATCACGACCGAAGCGCCGGGCTCCAGCATCGAGCGGTATTGCGCCAGGCCCTCGGAGAAAAGCACCGCCTCGTATTGGCCGGTCGTGTCGGAAAACTGCACGACGCCCATCTTGTTGCCGGTACGCGTCTTGCGCTCCTGTCGGGTGGCGACCGTGCCGGCGAGGCGGCCGGCCGTGGCGCCGCGCTTCACGGCCGCCGCAAAGTCCGCCCAGTTCTGCACCCGCAATTTGTCGAGCGCCTTGCGGTATTCGTCCAGCGGGTGCGCCGAGAGATAGAAGCCGACGGCCTGGAATTCGCGGTGCAGCCGCTCGGCCGGCAGCCAGCCATCGGCCTTCGGCAGGTGCAGCTTCTGCGGACTGCCGGCCGCCGAGCCGAACATGTCGGTGATGCCGAGTGCGGCATCTTCCGAAGCGCGCGAGGCAAGCCCCATCATGCGTTCGATACCTGCCATCATCGCCGCGCGGTCATGGCCGAAACAGTCGAGCGCGCCGGCCTGGATCAGGCTCTCGAAGACACGCTTGCCCACGACCCGCGGATCGACCCGCTCGCAGAAATCCTCGAGGCTGGCGAACGGCTTCTCCTTGCGCTTCGCCACGATGTGCTCGACCGCCGCATCGCCGACGCCCTTGATGGCGGCAAGCGAATAGAAGATGCGGTTCTCGCCCACCTCGAAGTCGCGAAAGCTGGTCATCACCGAGGGCGGCAGCACCTCGATGCCGAGCCGGAGCGCATCGGCGCGGAAATCGGCGAGCTTGTCGGTGTTGGACATGTCGAGCGTCATGGACGCCGCGAGGAACTCCACCGGATAATGCGCCTTCATGTAGGCGGTCTGGTAGGAAACGATGGCGTAGGCCGCGGCGTGGCTCTTGTTGAAGCCATAGTCGGCGAACTTGGCCAGCAGGTCGAAGATGAAGTTCGCCTGCGGCTGCGAGACGCCGCGCTCGACCGCGCCGCTGACGAAGCGCTCGCGCTGCTTGTCCATCTCGGCGCGGATCTTCTTGCCCATGGCGCGGCGCAGAAGGTCGGCTTCGCCCAGCGTGTAGCCGGAAAGCTCCTGCGCGATCTGCATTACCTGTTCCTGGTAGACGATGACGCCTTGCGTCTCCTTCACCAGATGGTCGATCTTCGGATGGATCGAGGCCGTCTCCTCCTCGCCGTGCTTGCGCGCATTGTAGGTCGGGATGTTCTCCATCGGTCCCGGCCGGTAGAGCGCCACCAGCGCGATGATGTCCTCGATGCGGTCGGGGCGCATGCCGATCAGCGCCTTGCGCATGCCCGCACTTTCCACCTGGAACACGCCGACGACCTCGCCGCGCGACAGCATCTCATAGGTCTTCGAATCGTCGAGCGGGATCGTTGCCAGGTCGATGTCGATGCCGCGTCGGCGGACCAGCTCGACTGCCTTTTCGAGCACCGTCAGCGTCTTCAGGCCGAGGAAGTCGAACTTCACCAGCCCGGCCTGCTCGACGAACTTCATGTTGTATTGCGTCACCGGCATGTCGGAGCGCGGGTCGCGATACATCGGCACCAGTTCCTGCAGCGGCCGGTCGCCGATCACGATGCCGGCTGCGTGCGTGGACGCATGGCGGTAGAGCCCTTCGAGCTTCTGCGCGATGTCGAGCAGAGTCTGGACCGCCGGTTCCTTCTCCACTTCCTCGGCAAAGCGCGGCTCGCCCTCGATCGCCTTGGCGAGCGTGACCGGATTGGCCGGGTTGTTCGGCACCATCTTGGTCAGCCGGTCGACTTGGCTATAAGGCATCTGCAGCACGCGGCCGACGTCGCGCAGCACCGCCCTCGCCTGCAGCGTGCCGAAGGTGATGATCTGGGCCACCTGGTCGCGCCCGTATTTCTGCTGCACGTAGCGGATCACCTCGTCGCGGCGGTCCTGGCAGAAATCGATGTCGAAGTCGGGCATCGACACGCGGTCGGGATTGAGGAAACGCTCGAACAGCAGCGAGAAGCGCAGCGGGTCGACATCGGTGATGGTGAGCGCGTAGGCGACGAGCGAGCCTGCGCCCGAGCCGCGGCCCGGCCCGACCGGAATGCCTTGCGCCTTCGCCCATTTGATGAAGTCGGCGACGATCAGGAAGTAGCCCGGATATTTCATGCGGGCGATGATGCCGAGTTCGTAGTCGAGCCGCTTTTCATAGTCCTCGCGCGAATAGCCGGGCGTCAGGCCGCGCGTGTCGATACGCATGGCCAGCCCCTCGCGCGCCTGCCGCGCCAGTTCGTCGGCTTCCGCGGTATTGGCGGCTTCGGCGTCGGCGACGTCGCGGGCGGCAAAGCGCGGCAGGATCGGGTTGCGGTTCTTCGGATAGAAAGAGCAGCGCCGCGCGATCTCGACAGTGGAGTCGAGCGCTTCCGGCAGATCGGCGAAAAGCGCCGTCATCTCGGCCTGGCTCTTCAGGTAATTGTCGGACGTCAGCTTGCGACGGTTGTCGTCCGAGATCACGGTGCCTTCGGCGATCGCGATCAGCGCGTCATGCGCTTCGAAATGATCGCGCGACGGGAAGAAGGCTTCGTTGGTGGCGACCAGCGGCAGGTCGTGCCGGTAGGCCAGCTCAATCGTTGCCGCCTCGACCGCCCGGTCGTAGCCGGTGAGCCGCTCGACCTCGACATAGAGCCGGTCGCCGAAGGCATCCTTCAACGACAGCAGCCGGCGCTCCGCGATTGCCGCGTGATCGGAAGCGAGCGCGGTGCCGATCGGTCCGCGCGGGCCGCCGGTCAGGCAGATGATGCCGTCGGCGTCCTCGGCGAGCTGGAACATGCGCACATGCACCGGCTCGCCGGGCGGCGTGCCGAGATAGGCGTCGCTGATCAGCTTCACCAGATTGCCGTAGGCCGCGCCGTTTGCCGCGATCAGCACCAGCGGCGAGAGCGCCCTGTCGCCGCGCCGCGACAGGTTGCGCGGCGCTGCGTCGGGGCTGTCGCCGAAATCGACGTCGATCTGGCAGCCGATGATCGGCTGGATGCCTTCCTTCACCGCCTTCTGCGCGAATTCGAGCGCGCCGAAGAGGTTGTTGGTGTCGGTGACCGCAATCGCCGGCGCCTGGTCCTTGACCGCATAACCCACGACCTTGCCGATCGGCAGCGCGCCTTCGAGCAGCGAATAGGCCGAATGCACGCGCAGATGGATGAAAGGCTGCGACGCGGTGCTGTCGCCTTCGGCAAGCGCGCGGGCGATGGGGTCGAAGATCAGTCTGTCGTTGGCCATCAGGTCTTCGGAAATAGGAACGGATTCGGCAGGCGTCCATTCTCGGGAATGACACGCCGCGAGTAAACCGCTATGGGCCGTCAACACACAGGCGCCTACTGAGGTCTTTACGCGCATGGCTGATGCATTGCCCACCGATCCCTCGGTGATCCGCTCTTACGCCGTCGACACAGCAGCCTTCTATGACCGGTTCTGTGGACCGGAGTCACACAGCGCGCGCATCAAGGAAGCGATCGGGGAGCTCATCGACCGCTATCACCTGCGCGGCCTGGACATCTTCGGCATCGGTTCCGGTGCGTCGCAGGAAGAGTTCTGGCTCTGGAAGCTCGGCGGAAACCGCCTGACCATCGCCGACATCGACGAGCATGGCGGCATCGAGCCGTCGCTCAAGGTTCTGCCGCCGGGAGACCTCAATTTCCATGTCGGCGATGCCGAGCGGTTTCTGGCCGGCAACCCGACGGCGAAATATGACTGTATCTACGTCTCGGGCCTCACGCCCGACGAGAAGCGGCGCTACGCTATCCTGTGGGGGCCGACGCCGCCGACCTTGCTGAAACGTATCTTCCGGCGCTGGCCGAAAAGTGTCGATCCGTTCCACCCGCTCGTCATGGCGGCGGCGAGACACCTGCGCCCGGGCGGCCTGCTGATCGTTCAGAGCTACGCATTCGGCATCAATGCACAGCGCAACAGAAACTTCCTCCCCGCCGCCGCCCGCCAGCTCTCCGAGAACGGCATGACGCTTATCGAAGCGCACAGCTGGGTCCCCTACCGCAGCATCAACCTCTTCGTCGGCCGAATGAACGGCGGCCCTGCCCTCGACCTCGGCCCAGCGCTAACCACTTTCCACGGCCGCGGCGAACCAAAGCAGCCGATAGAAAGAACCTGGCCAAGATAGCACCGCTTATCTCCTCCCTGGCGGGGGAGATAGCAATTCTTTGGCTGGCGTCAGCTATCTGGCGCGGCTGTCCGCGAAGCCTCACTTTGCCTTCGTCGAGCGATCGGGTGATGCTGGTTGGTGAAGAGCTTGCCGGTTGGCCGTCTTCTCCCCGTCTCTTTACGGGGAGAAGGTGCCGGCAGGCGGCTGAGGGGCAGCGCCGAGGTCTTGGAACTTGGCGCGGCGACAGTGCCGCTCTTTCTTCGAAGACACAGCGCCTGCACGCCGGCGCCATCATGGCCCTCAACGATTGGAGAGCACCTCCTCCACCAGCGCAGGCAACTCCCCCGGCGCCTCAACAATCGCCACCGCCCCAGCCGCCGCCAACTCGGCCCTATCCCCAAACCCCCAAAGCACGCCGATCGCCTTCATGCCGTTCGTCGCGGCGCCGACCACATCATGCATGCGGTCCCCGATCATGACGCTTCGTTTCGGATCGATCCCTTCCGTCGCCACGATATGCCGGATCAGCTCAGCCTTGTCGGCACGGCTTCCGTCGAGCTGCGAGCCGTGGATCTCCCCGAAAAACGGCGCCAGCCCGAAATGAGCGACGATCTCGCGCGAATATGTCTCGAGCTTGGATGTTGCCACCGCCAGAAAGTAGCCCTTGGCCGCCAGCGCCGACACCGCCTCGGCGATCCCCGGAATGATCGCATTCTCGAACTTGCCGATCTCGGCGTAGCGCTCGCGGTAGAGCCGTAGCCCCTCCGCTGCCAGCGCGGCGTCCTCGCTGGCGAGCAGTTTTGGAAAGGTCGCCTGCAGCGGCGGCCCGATATAGGCCCGCAGCGAATTCGCCTCCGGCACTGGATAGCCCAGCGTCTCCAGCGCATGTTGCAGCGACCGGCTGATGCCGAGGAACGGGTCGGTCAGCGTGCCGTCGAGGTCGAAGAGGACAGCGGCCTGGCCGGGCTTGGCCGGCATCAGGCGAATTCCATGATCACGGCATCGACCGCCAGGCTGTCGCCGGGCTTCGCCTTCAGCCTGGCGACGGTCAGGTCGCGCTCGGCGCGCAGCACGTTCTCCATCTTCATCGCCTCGACCACGGCGAGCGTCTCGCCGGCCTTGACCTCCTGCCCTTCCTTGACCGCGATCGACACCACGAGGCCGGGCATCGGGCAGAGCAGCATCTTGGAGGTATCCGGCGGCAGCTTCTTCGGCATCAGCCGGTCGAACTCGGCCGTGCGCGCCAGCATCGCCCGCGCGGTGACCGCCATGCCCTGCCAGGCGATGCGGATGCCGTTGAGCGCCGGTCGAATCTGCGCGGTCACCTTGCGGTCGCCGACCGTGCCGCGCCACACCGGCTCACCCAAATGCCAGTCCGAAGCGACCGTCAGCGGCCTGCCGCCGGCGACCGACAGGTCGAGCTCGATCGGTGACGAAACCATGCCGTCGAGCACGCTCACGGAGACGTAGTCGTCGCCGATTTTCACCGTCCAGTCGGCCTTGATGGCGCCCGAATGCGGCCCGAGCCGGCCGCCAAAACGATCGAGCCTGTCGCGGCGGATGAGCTCGACCGCGGTCGCCACCGCGGCCAGCACCGCCCTGTCCTCCTCGGTCGGCACGATCGGCGCAAAACCGTCCGGATATTCTTCCGCGATGAAGCCGGTGGACAGCCGTCCCTCGCGCCAGCGCGGGTGGCGCATGAGCGCCGACAGGAATGGCAGATTGTGCTCGATGCCGTCGACCACGAACGCGTCCAGCGCATCCGACATCGCATCGATCGCCTCGATGCGCGTCGGCGCCCAGGTGCAGAGTTTTGCGATCATCGGATCGTAATACATCGAGATTTCCGAACCCTCGGTCACCCCGGTGTCGTTGCGCAGGATGGCGCCATCGAATTGGCCTTCGGCCGGCGGGCGATAGCGCGTCAGCCGGCCGATCGACGGCAGGAAATTGCGATACGGGTCTTCCGCATAGAGCCGGCTCTCGATCGCCCAGCCGTCGAGCTTCACGTCCTCCTGGCGGATGGCGAGCTTCTCGCCGGCGGCGACACGGATCATCTGCTCGACCAGGTCGATGCCGGTGACGAGCTCCGTCACCGGATGCTCGACCTGCAGGCGCGTATTCATCTCGAGGAAATAGAAATTGCGGTCCTTGTCGACAATGAACTCGACCGTACCCGCGCTCTGGTAGTCGACGGCCCTGGCCAGCGCCACTGCCTGCTCGCCCATGGCGCGCCGTGTCTTCTCGTCGAGGAAGGGCGACGGCGCTTCTTCGGCAACCTTCTGGTTGCGGCGCTGGATCGAGCATTCGCGCTCGCCCAGATAAAGCGCATTGCCGTGCGCGTCCGCCAGCACCTGGATCTCGATATGGCGCGGGTCGACCACGAACTTCTCGATGAAGACGCGGTCGTCACCGAAAGAGCTTTTCGCCTCGGAACGGGCGCGGTCGAAACCGTCGCGCAGCTCGGCCGTGTTCCAGGCGATGCGCATGCCCTTGCCGCCGCCGCCGGCCGAAGCCTTGATCATCACCGGATAGCCGACCTCGGCGGCGATCTTTTCGGCATGGTCGGCATCCTCGATCACGCCGAGATGGCCCGGCACCGTCGACACCTTGGCCGCGTTGGCGAATTTCTTCGATTCGATCTTGTCGCCCATGGCCTCGATCGCCTTGGGTTTCGGGCCGATGAAGACGATGCCTTCCTTTTCCAGCGCGGCGCAGAAGGAGGCGCGCTCGGAAAGAAAGCCGTAGCCGGGATGTACGGCTTGCGCACCCGTCGCCTTGCAGGCCTCGATGATCTTGTCGGCGAGCAGATAGCTCTGCGCGGCGGGTGCGGGACCGATATGCACGGCCTCATCGGCCATCTCCACATGCACGGCGTCGCGGTCGGCGTCGGAATAGACCGCGACCGTCGAGATCCCCATCTTCTTCGCCGTCTTGATGACGCGACAGGCGATTTCGCCGCGATTGGCGATGAGGATCTTGTTGAACATGTTCGGTAAACGTCCTCCCGGCGAGCGCCCCCTTTTATGGCTTGCCCGACAGGGGTCAAGCCATCCGCGGACGAGCCCGGCCGTTCAAATCGATTTTGGCGGCGGAAAAGCCGATGTGCGAATGTGAAGCACCGCGAGCGCGAAGTGCCGATAGCCTCAAAAATGCAGCCCCCGCTTGAACGGCCCCACCCGAACCGCCACGGAAACGAGGAACGCCCCGGACCAGCCGATGATGAGGAAGCCGGCTATGCCTTCGATGGCCGCGAGCAGCCGCCAGTCGTGCTCCGGCGACAGGTCGCTGAAGCCGACGGTGGCGAAGGTCGAGGTCGAGAAATAGAGCGCCGCCTCGAAGTCGGCGAAAAACTCCAGCCAGACATAGGCAACCGCCCAGCCCGCGATCTCGACCATGATGAGCAGGAAAAGCCCGAGCACCAGCGCAAGCATGGCGGCCACCTGCTTCACATAGCCCGCCCAGCCGCCCCTGCCCTCGTCCTTGTCCGCCAGCGGCAGCGCAAGCACCGCCAGCCCGATCGCATGCACGAAGAACGTGATGACGACGAAGGCAGCGCCGAGGGCCAGACTCACGAGCATGCTCGAGCGCTAGCACAAAGCGCGTTTTGCGCCCACGCCGCGGGTTGATCGCGCGCCTGAAACCTGAAAATTTGCACAGATCAAAATCTTGGGGAGGAGCCGCGAATGAAGACCCGCGCCGCTGTCGCCGTCGCCGCCGGAAAGCCGCTGGAGATCATGGAGGTGGACCTCGACGGACCGAAGGCCGGCGAGGTTCTGGTCGAGGTCAAGGCGACCGGCATCTGCCACACCGACGAGTTCACGCTCTCGGGCGCCGATCCGGAAGGCCTTTTCCCGGCGATCCTCGGGCATGAGGGCGCAGGCGTCGTGGTCGATGTCGGGCCGGGCGTCACCAGCGTGAAGAAGGGCGATCACGTCATTCCGCTCTATACGCCGGAGTGCCGCCAATGCCCCTCCTGCCTGTCGCGCAAGACCAACCTCTGCACTGCGATCCGCGCCACGCAGGGCCAGGGCCTGATGCCGGACGGCTCGAGCCGCTTCTCGATCGGCAAGGACAAGGTCTTCCACTACATGGGCTGCTCGACCTTTTCGAACTTCACCGTGCTGCCGGAGATCGCGCTGGCGAAGGTCAATCCCGACGCCCCATTCGACACGATCTGCTACATCGGCTGCGGCGTCACCACCGGCATCGGCGCGGTGCTGAACACCGCCAATGTCGAGGCCGGCGCGACGGCTGTGGTGTTCGGGCTCGGCGGCATCGGGCTGAACGTCATCCAGGGTTTGAAGCTCGCCGGCGCCGACATGATCGTCGGCGTCGACGTCAACAACGACAAGAAGGCCTGGGGCGAGCGCTTCGGCATGACGCATTTCGTCAACCCGAAGGAAATCGAAGGCGACATCGTCCCGCATCTTGTCAACATGACCAAGCGCGGCGCCGACCAGATCGGCGGCGCCGACTATACGTTCGACTGCACCGGCAATGTGAAGGTGATGCGCCAGGCGCTGGAAGCCAGCCATCGCGGCTGGGGCCAGTCCGTCATCATCGGCGTCGCCGGCGCCGGCCAGGAGATCTCGACCCGCCCGTTCCAGCTCGTCACCGGCCGCGTCTGGAAGGGCACCGCCTTCGGCGGCGCGCGCGGCCGCACCGACGTGCCGAAGATCGTCGACTGGTATATGCAGGGCAAGATCCAGATCGACCCGATGATCACGCACAAGCTCACGCTCGACGAGATCAACAAGGGTTTCGACCTCATGCATGCGGGCAAGTCGATCCGCAGTGTCGTTGTCTATTAGTTTTGGGGAGCGCGTCGTCAGGCACATTTGAGGAGGAAAAAATGGCCGACTTACTGCATCCGAATGTCGACAAGGGGCTGCCGAAGAAGAGCGCGAAGTTCGCCGGCGGCACGCTTGTCTGCGACTGCGTCAACAATCCCGTGACCGTGGAGATAAAAGGCCAGGTCGCGCACAATCACGCCTGCGGCTGCACGAAATGCTGGAAGCCGAAGGGTGCGCTGTTTTCCGTCGTCGCCGTCGTGCCGACCGAAAACGTTGCCGTCACCGCCAACAAGAGCAAGCTGAAGGTCGTGGACAAGAAGGCGTTGATCCTGCGCCACGCCTGCCGCGCCTGCGGCGTGCACATGTACGGCCCGGTCGAGCGCGACCACGCCTTCAAGGGCCTGTCCTTCATCCATCCGGAAAAGTTCCGCGAGAGCGGCTGGGCGCCGCCCGGCTTCGCCGCCTTCGTCTCCTCGATCATCGAATCCGGCGTCGATCCGGCCAAGATGAAAGGCATCCGCAACCGGCTGAAGAAGGCGGGGCTCGAGCCCTATGACTGCCTGTCGCCGGGGCTGATGGATTTTGTCGCGACCTGGGTCGCGAAGAAGTCCGGCGCCCTGCCGGCCTGACCGGTTCAGACCGTCCTCTCCCCCGCCGCCCCATCGACAAGCTCAGGGGGAGAGGAAAGCGCGCAAGGCGCGACGAAGGGGGCTGACGGCGCCAGGTGCGATTGTCCTCCAACTCATGACACGCGGAGCGACCATGCTTTTCCCGCCCACCATTGCTGGCAGCCTGCCCAAGCCCGGCTGGCTGGCCGAAACCGAAAAGCTCTGGCCGAAATGGCGGCTGGACGGTCCAGCGCTTGACCAGGCCAAGCGCGACGCCGCGCTGATCTGGATCAAGGAACAGGAGGACGCCGGCATCGCCACGCTCTCCGACGGCGAGCAGTTCCGCACCCATTTCGTGCACGGCTTCCTCGAGACGGTCGAGGGAATCGACTGGAACTTGAAGACGAAGATGGGCATCCGCAACAACCGCTACGTCGTCGATGTGCCGACCGTCACGGCTAAGCCGAAGCGCAGCCGGCCGGTGCACCGCGACGAGGCCGCCTATTGCCGCGCGCACACGAAGCATGGCCTCAAATGGACCCTGCCCGGACCGATGACGATCTCCGACACGCTGGCCGACGGGCATTTCGGCAAGCGCGCCGACATGGCGATGGCCTTTGCCGAAGTCCTCAACGAGGAAGCGCTGGAGCTCGAGGCAGCCGGCGTCGATGTCGTGCAGTTCGACGAGCCGGCCTTCAATGTCTTCATGGACGAGGTCAATGAATGGGGCATCGCGGCGCTGGAGCGCGCCGCGCGCGGGCTGCAATGCACCACCGCCGTGCACATCTGCTACGGCTATGGCATCGAGGCGAACGTCAGATGGAAGGAGACGCTCGGCTCCGAATGGCGGCAATACGAGCGGATCTTTCCGGCGATCAACCGCAGCTCGATCCGCCAGGTTTCGCTCGAATGCGCCAATTCGCGCGTGCCGATCTCGCTGATCTCGCTCCTGCCGGACAAGGACCTGCTGATCGGCGCGATCGACGTCGCCTCGAACACGGTCGAGACGCCCGAGCAGGTGGCGGCGACGATCGAGATGGCGTTGAAGCACGCGCATGCCGGGCGCATCGAGCCCTGCACCAATTGCGGCATGGCGCCGCTGTCCCGTGATGTGGCGAGCGCCAAGCTGCAGGCGCTCGGCGCGGGTGCAGCGCTGGCGCGCAAGCGGCATACGCTTTAGACCGGCACGGATGAGCGGCCCCACGATCTATGTCGACGCCGATGCCTGTCCGGTGAAGGACGAGGTGCTGAAAATTGCCGGGCGGCACGGCCTGCCCGTCGCCTTCGTCTCCAATGGCGGCTTGCGGCCATCGCGCGATCCGATGGTGCGCAACGTCGTCGTCGGCAAGGGCGGCGACGCCGCCGACGACTGGATCGTGGAGCATGCCGCAGCCAATGACATAATCGTTACTGCCGACGTGCCGCTGGCCGCCCGCGGCGTCGATCTGGGCGCCCACGTGCTTGGTCCCACCGGACGGCAATTCACACCCGAGACCATCGGCATGGCCGTCGCCATGCGCGATCTGAAGCAGCACCTGCGCGAGACCGGCGAGAGCAAGGGCTTCAACGCATCCTTCGGCCCGCGTGACCGCTCGGCCTTCCTCGCCGCCCTCGACCAGGCCTGCCGCCGTGCGATCAGGAGCGGGCGGCCATGACGAAGCTCCTGCACCGCCACATGCCCTTCTATCTCGCGGTCGCCGCCGCGATCGCCGCGTATCTGCTCGCCTTGTGGCTGGTGCCGAACATTCCCTGGGCGATCGCCGCCAATGCCTTCTTCCTCGTCTACCTCGCGCTTACGCTGGCCGGCCTGCAGGGCCTCACCGCCGCCTATCTCAAAAAGAACGCCGCGCATGCCGACGTGCCCGTCTGGCTGATCTTCCTGATCACGCTTGGGGCGGTCGCGGTTTCGATCGTGTCCCTGTTCATGACCATCAACGCCAAGGACGCGCCCACCTCGTTCGACTTCGTCCTCGCCTTGCTGGCCGTGCCGCTCGGCTGGCTCACCATCCACATGATGACCGCGATCCACTACGCGCACGAATATTGGCAGCCGGACGACAAGGCAGGCGAAAGCAAGGGAGCCCGCAAGGCACAGCGCGGGCTGGAATTCCCCGGCTCGCCCGAGCCGCGCGGCATCGATTTCGTCTATTTTGCCTATGTGATCGGCATGACGTCGCAGACATCCGACACGGCAGTCACCACCTCGGGCATGCGCAACCGGGTCCTCATCCACAGCATCGTCTCGTTCTTCTTCAACACCGTGCTGGTGGCGGCGGCGGTGAATGTCGCGGTCGCGCTCGGCGACTAGCAAATTCTCCCCTGCCCGCCTGAAACAACTCCATCTCCCGATCCGTATTTCCCGCATCAACAAGGATCACCGGGAGAGGGTGATGGCATCGACGTCGAACCCCGAAGCCCCGCGCGCTGATGCGCAGGCCACGTCGGGCAAAGGTCCCCTCGTCTACCGCCAGACGATCTGGACGCGGGTCACGCACTGGATCTGGGCGATCTCGCTCTTCTTCCTGCTGCTCACCGGCCTGCAGATCTTCAACGCCCATCCCGCACTCTACCTCGGCGACCAATCCGGCTTCGAGTTCGAGAACCACGTGCTGGCGATCTATTCCGAACAGACCGATGCCGGCCGCATCGGCGTGACCGAGCTGTTCGGCCAAAAATTCGATACCACCGGTGTGCTCGGCCTCTCCGGCGACCGCCCGGTGCAGGCGCGCGCCTTCCCCGCGTGGACCACGGTGCCGAGCGGCCAGAACCTCGCCACCGGCCGCGTCATCCATTTCTTCTTCGCCTGGATCCTCGTAGCCACCCTGATCGTCTGGTTCGTCGCCGGCTTGCTCAGCCGGCACGTCCAGCGCGACCTCGTTCTGCGGCCCGCGGACATCAGGCGCCTGCCGCGCGACGTGATCGACCATGTCCGGCTGCGCTTCCATCACCGGCGCGAATACAACACGCTGCAGAAATTCGCCTATGCCGGCGTGCTGTTCGTCTTGCTGCCGCTGATGATCCTGACCGGTCTCTGCATGTCGCCGGGCGCCAATGCGGCGCTGCCGTGGCTGCCCGATCTCTTCGGCGGGCGGCAGACCGCGCGCACGATCCACTTCCTGGTGATGCTGCTGCTCGTCGGCTTCTTCCTGATCCACATGCTGATGATCCTGCTCGCCGGCCCGCTCAACGAGCTGCGCTCGATCATCACCGGCTGGTACCGCACCGACCCGCCCGCAACCGGGCACCAGAGCAAGGGAGCCTGACCATGGCGCAGAAATTGTTGCTCAGCCGCCGGCGCTTCCTGACGTCGGCCTCGCTCGGCCTCTCCGGCATCGCGCTCTCCGGCTGCGACTGGTTCGACGGCCTCGCCAGATACGACAACCCGGTGCGCAACTTCATGGAAGGCGCCAACGACCTCACCTATGGCGCGCAGCGCCTGCTGATCGGCCGCGACACCCTCGCGCCGGAGTTTACGGAGGCCGACATCCGCCAGGCGCAGCGGCCGAACGGCGTGACCGCCCCGGACGACGATTTCTACAAGGGCCTGCTCGCCAATAACTTCGCCGACTGGCGGCTGGAGGTGAGCGGGCTGGTGGAGAAACCGCTGCTCCTCTCGCGCGAGCAGCTTGTCGCCATGCCCGCGCGCACCCAGATCACCCGCCACGACTGCGTCGAAGGCTGGAGCTGCATCGCCAAGTGGACGGGCGTGCCGCTATCGCTGGTGCTCGACGATGCGCAGGTGAAGCCGCAAGCGCGCTACGTCGTCTTCCACTGCCTCGACACGATCGAGAAGACGCTTGGCGGCGAGGTCAAATATTATGGTTCGGTCGATCTGATCGACGCGCGCCATCCCCAGACCATTCTTGCCTATGGGCTGAACGGCAAGCCTCTGCCGGTCGAAAACGGCGCGCCGCTGCGCGTCAGGGTCGAGCGGCAGCTCGGCTACAAGATGCCGAAATATCTCTGGAAGATCGAGCTGGTCGAAAGCTTCGACAAGTATGGTGCCGGGCTCGGCGGCTATTGGGAAGACCGCGGTTACGACTGGTTCGGCGGGATCTGAGCCCGACCCGCCCGGCAGGTGCGGCCACGCCGGGCGGGTCGTGCGGCGGTGAACTCAGAACAAACCGCCTGCTGTCAGCCGCCTACCCAGATCCACCAGCAATTGTTGAAGGAATCGCAGGTGTAATACCAATAGCCGCGCGCCGAAGCGGTCGGCGCCGTGGCCATCTTCGCCACCTCGTCCGCCTTGCCGGCGTCCGCGCCCAGCTCCTTGGCAGTGGCTGCGAGCCCGGCAACGTCATAGAGCGCCGGCTGGCCACCCGTCGCCGATTCTCCGAGCTTGGCCACAGGGCCGGCCGACGCCAGCAGGCGCGCAGCCACAAGCAGGGCCTCGCCGTCCTTTTCGGCGGTGGCGATGTTGGCGAGCGCGACGGCCGTGGCGACTTTCGTGCGCGCGTCCGCCGCTTCCTTGCTGGTCTGGTCCTGCGCATAGGACATACCGGCGGCGATGATGATAGCCGCAGCGGCTACCGCTATCCGTTTGAATGGTGTCTTCATCTGGCAAGTCTCCCTGGTTCGACGTCCCCACACCGGAAGAAGACCAGTTCGCCACACCGCCCGCCCTATCCGAACGGGTGGGCCGCAGGATTTCGGTAAAGTTTAATATCTCTTCGAGACGTGCCATGCTCCGCCTCGGCAGTCCGGGCGGGCTCGGTCACTGTTGCCTGCCCTGCCGGCATGACGCCGCGTCCGGGCGGAGGGGCTGATGCAGGATCGAGAAGCGCAGTTCATAGACTCGCTATATCTCGGAGCACGCGACCGCGCCGGCTTTGAGCGTTCCCTCGACCTCTTGGCCGATATCTTCAGCGTGGCGTCGGTGACGCTGTTCGATTTCGACGCGGTGCGGCCCGACGTCACGTTTCAGGCTTCGGTCGGCATCCTGAGCGGCGAGACGCTCGACAAGTATCAGGAATTCGCTGCCTTCGATCCGGCGCCGCTGGCCTTCTCCAGACTGGCCGCCGGCAACGCTCACACCACATACCGGCTGCTGCCCGAGGAGGCGAAACGCCCGGGCGTGTTCTTCAGCGAGTTCTTCCGCCCCGCCGGCATGGAGGAGTGCCTCGGGGGCACGCTTGCGACGGCAAACGGCCGTTTCGCGCTGGTCGGCCTGCAGCGCACGCCCGATCGCAAGGTCTTCGACGACGCGGACATCCTCAGGCTGGAGGGATTGCTGCCGCATATCGGGCGGGCGCTGCAACTGCGCCGCGGCTTCATCGAGCTCGAAGGTATGACCGGCGCGCTGTCGGAAATCTGCGATCGCCTCGCCGCCGGCGTTTCGGCGCTGGACGAACGCGGGGTCGGCCTCTTCACCAACAGCGCTGCCCGGCGCATCGCTGCGGCGAAGGACGGACTTTCGCTCGACCGCCGAGGGCGCCCCGTGGCGATGAATCGCGACGTCAACATCAGCCTCGCCGAACTCGAGAACGACGTGCGTTCCGGCGGCTCCGGCGGCAAGGTGCGCGTTCCGCGTCCTGCCGGCAAGCCGCCCTACACCATCCTGGTGGCGCCCTTCATTCCCAGCGATGCCGCAGACCCGTCGCGGCCGCGCCCCCGGGGCGTCATCTTCGTCATCCACGATCCGCTGCGCGCCGATTTGCCGACCGGGCCGATGATCGGCCAGCTCTTCGGCCTGCCCCGCGCGACGGCAAACCTCGCCGCGGCAATCGCAGGCGGCGAGGATATGCAGGACTACGCCAGCCGGCACGGCATCTCGATCAACACCGCCCGCTACCACCTCAAGACGGCGTTCGACCGTATCGGCGTGCACAGCCAGAGCGAACTCACCCGGCGGATCATCCTGGCGCTGCGCGATCTGTCGGACCATCGGGAGGGAGGCTGATGTCGTCGCTGGAAAGACGATTGACGCAGGGTGACAAGCCGACCGGCTTCCGCTAGCTTGCCGACTCGTCGAGGGCCAAAAGCCCTGCCGGTCTGCGGGAGAGAGCAGCGAAGGCTGCCGCCGAAGGGGAAATCGCCCGAAATCTCTCAGGCAGAAGAACCGTAGGCCGGAAAGACGACTCTGGAAAGTCGGGGCGAAAGCCCTGCGCCGAAGGTGTAAGCGCCGCCGACAGGGTTCCGGTTGCGCGAGTCTCTCAGGCTTCAGACAGAGGGGCACGGAGAAGCCGCATTTGCTGCGGCTGAATGCGTGCTGTTCTGGAGAAGCCATGTGGACGCCCATAGCCTGAAACATCTGCCTCTTGAGGACCTACATGTCGCGGCCGGCGCGCGTTTTGGCGCGTTCGCCGGCTGGCACATGCCGATCACCTATCCTGCCGGCGTGATGAAGGAGCATTTGCACACGCGCGAGCAGGCCGGGCTGTTCGACATCTCGCACATGAAGCTGTTCGAGCTCGAAGGCCCGCAGGCGACCGCGCTGCTCGACCGCGCTTGCCCGATCGACAGTGACGCGCTCATACCCTCGCAGGCGAAGTACACCTTCCTGCTCAACGATGCTGCCGGCATCATCGACGATTTGATCGTGACGCGGCTGGGCAGCCGGCGTTTCATGGTTGTCGCCAATGCTGGCAATGCCGCTGCCGACGAGGCGCATCTGAAGGCGCTGGCGCAGGACTTCGACTGCGAGGTCCGGCCGCTCGACCGCGTCTTCCTCGCGCTGCAGGGGCCCGCCGCAGCAGATATCCTCGCGAAGATCGGCATCGACATTCAGTCGATGGTTTTCATGACCGGCCGCGAGCCGCGCGAGGACTGGTTCATGAGCCGATCCGGCTATACCGGCGAGGACGGCTTCGAGATCGGCCTGCCCGCCGCAGGCGCGCGCGGGCTTGCCGAAAAGATCCTCGCCGACGGCCGCGCCATGTGGATCGGCCTTGCTGCACGCGACAGCCTGCGGCTGGAGGCCGGGCTTTGCCTGCACGGCAACGACATCACCGAAAAGACCGACCCGGCGGCCGCCGGCCTGATGTGGGCGATCCCGAAAAACAGGCGCAGCGGCGCTGGGTTTGTCGGCGCAAGGGCGCTGGAGGAGATTGTCGCCGGCGGTCCGACGCAAAGACGTGTCGGGCTGAAAGCCGAAGGCCGCCAGCCGGTGCGCAACGACACGCCGCTCGTCGATGCAGCGGGCAATCACGCCGGCCGCGTCACCTCCGGCGGCTTCGGCCCGTCGGTCGGGCATCCCGTTGCCATGGGATATGTTCCCGCGGACGCGGCGAAGCCCGGCATGCGTTTTTTCGCAGAAATCCGCGGAACCCGCATTCCTGTGGACGTCCATCCCCTTCCCTTCACGCCACACCGCTACGTCAAAGGATAAGCCCGATGTCGCAGACCTATTTCACATCCGACCATGAGTGGATCCGCGTCGAGGGCGACACCGCCACCGTCGGCATCACCGACTATGCGCAGGAACAGCTTGGCGACCTCGTTTTCGTCGAGCTTCCGGGCACCGGCCGCGCCGTCAAGAAAGGCGACTCGGCGGTCGTGGTCGAATCCGTCAAAGCCGCATCCGACGTCTACGTCCCGGTGGACGGCGAGATCACCGAGGTGAATACGCAGCTTTCTTCGAACCCGGCACTGGTCAATTCGGCTGCCACCGGCGATGGCTGGCTCTGGAAAATGAAGCTTGCCGACCCAAGCCAGTTGTCCGGCCTCATGGACGAAGCCGCCTACAAGAAAACCATCGCCTGAGGCAGATCATGACCAATCCGACGCTCCCCTTCTCCGCCCGCCATATCGGACCGGGCAAACAGGATCTGCGGGCAATGCTCGCCACGCTCGGCCTGCCCTCGGTCGAGACGCTGATCGCGCATACCGTGCCGAAGTCGATCCGGCTCGGCCGGGCGCTCGACCTGCCCGAGCCGCTGAGCGAAGCCGACGCGCTCGCGGAGCTTGCTGCGAAGATGAAGACGAACACCGTGCTGAAAAGCTTTATCGGCGCCGGCTACCACGGCGTGCATGTGCCGCCCGTCATCCAGCGCAATCTGTTCGAGAATCCTGCCTGGTACACAGCCTACACGCCGTATCAGTCGGAGATCAGCCAGGGACGGCTCGAGCTTCTCTTCCATTTCCAGACGCTGGTCGCCGAGCTGACCGGCTTGCCGGTGGCATCCGCCTCGCTGCTCGACGAAGCGACGGCCGTGGCGGAAGCGGTTGGCATCGCCTGGCGCCACCACAAGGAAAAGCGCAGCCGCATCGTGCTTGCCGGGCCGCTTCACCAACAGCTTCGCGACGTCGCCGAGACGCGTGGCGAGCCGCTGGGGATCGTGTTCGACGAGGGCGAAATCGGCGAGGATGTCGCGGCGATCGTCGTGCCGTGGCCCGACTCGCACGGCGTCTATCGCGATCATGCCGCGACGATCGACAAGGCCAGGGCCGCAGGGGCGATCGTCATCCTGGTCGCCGACCCGCTGGCGCTGACTCTGACCGAAGCACCGGCCAGGCTCGGCGCCGACATCTGCGTCGGCTCGATGCAGCGTTACGGCGTGCCGATGGGTTTTGGCGGCCCGCACGCGGCCTATTGCGCAGTCGCCGACAACCTTACGCGGCTGATGCCCGGCCGCCTCGTCGGCCAGTCGGTCGACCGTCATGGCCGGCCCGGCTACCGCCTCGCATTGCAGACGCGCGAGCAGCACATCCGGCGCGACAAGGCGACATCGAACATCTGCACGGCGCAGGCGCTGCTCGCCAACATGGCCGTCTCCTACGCGATCTGGCACGGGCCTGAAGGGCTGCAGGCAATCGCCGGCCAGGTGCACGGCCTCGCCGCGCGCTTCGCGGCCGGCCTGCAGGGTGCAGGCCTGAAGATCGCGGGCGAGCATTTCTTCGACACGGTTACGGTGGAAATGCCGCGCCAGGCGGCAGCCCTGGCCGAAAAGGCGGAATCCGGCGGCAGGCTGCTTCGTGTGATCGACGAGGACCACGTCTCGGTCGCCTTCGACGAGACTTCGACCGAAGCCGACCTTTCCGCGCTCGCCGACCTGTTCGGTGCGCCATTGCCGGTGAGCGCCGATGCGGCATTGCCAGAGGCCAGGCGCGGCAAGGGTTTCCTCACCCAGCCGGTGTTCCACGAGAACCGGTCCGAGACCGAGATGATGCGCCTCCTCAGGCGCCTTGCCGACAAGGATCTGGCACTCGACCGCGCCATGATCCCGCTCGGCTCCTGCACCATGAAGCTCAACGCCGCAGCCGAGATGATGCCGGTAAGCTGGCCGAGCGTGGCGAACATGCATCCGCTGGCGCCACCGGCGCATTCGTCCGGCTATCGCGCGATGACCGACGATCTCGAGCGCTGGCTGGCCGAGATCACCGGCTTCGACGCGGTGTCGCTGCAGCCGAATGCCGGCAGCCAGGGCGAATATGCCGGGCTGCTTGCCATTCGCCGCTATCACCAGTCCTGGGGCGAAGGGCATCGCAATGTCTGCCTGATCCCCTCCTCCGCGCACGGCACCAATCCGGCAAGCGCCTCGATGGCCGGCATGCGCGTCGTGGTGGTGGCCTGCACCGAGGCCGGCGACATCGACGAGGACGATCTGAGGGCGAAGGCCGCGCAATATTCGAAAGAGCTGGCCGCCCTGATGATCACCTATCCCTCCACGCATGGCGTGTTCGAGGAGAACGTGAAGGAAATCTGCGCGATTGCGCATGAGCACGGCGCGCAGGTCTATCTCGACGGCGCCAACCTCAATGCGCTCGTCGGGCTGGCGCGGCCGGGCGACCTTGGCGCGGACGTCTGCCACATGAACCTGCACAAGACCTTCTGCATTCCGCATGGCGGCGGCGGACCGGGCGTCGGCCCGATCGGCGTGAAGGAGCACCTCAGGGCTTTCCTGCCCGGGCTTGTGGGACTCGGCTCAAGGCACGCGGTGGCGGCTGCGCCCTTCGGCAGCGCCTCGATCCTGCCGATCACCTGGATGTACATCCGCATGATGGGCGCGGCCGGGTTGAAGCAGGCGACCGAGATGGCGATCCTCAACGCCAACTACATTGCCGCGCGGCTGAACCCGCATTTCCCGGTGCTTTATCGCGGCGGCAATGGCCGTGTCGCGCATGAGTGCATCCTCGACACGCGTTTCCTCAAGGACACGGCCGGGATCGGCGTCGAGGACGTGGCGAAGCGCCTGATCGACTACGGCTTCCACGCCCCGACCATGTCCTGGCCGGTGGCCGGGACCCTGATGGTGGAGCCGACGGAATCCGAGCCGAAGCGCGAGCTCGACCGCTTCTGCGACGCGATGATCTCGATCGCCGCCGAGGCGAAAAGGGTCGAGAAGGGCGAATGGCCGCGCGAGGACAACCCGCTGGTCAATGCCCCGCACACCGCAGCGGAAATCGTGGCCGGCGAATGGAAGCATGCCTACACCCGCGGCGAAGCCGTGTTCCCGGCCGGACAGGCCGACACGACGGCGAAATACTGGCCGCCGGTGTCGCGCATCGACAATGTGGCGGGCGACCGCAATCTGGTGTGCTCGTGCCCGCCGGTCGAGGCGCTGGCGAGCTAGCGCTGGCAAGTTTCCTTCTCCCCGTTTACGGGGAGAAGGTGGCCCGAAGGGTCGGATGAGGGGCGGCGCTGCCGCCGCCGAGTATTCTCATGCTGAACGACACACCGTTGAACGAGCCGACGCTGCATCTCGTTGACGGCATCGCGCTGTGGGCGGACATGCGCACACGCGATATCCCAGCTGGCCGTCCTGCCCTTTTCCTCGACCGCGACGGCGTGCTGGTCGAGGAGGTGCATTTCCTGCGCCGAGCTGCGGATGTGCGGTTGTCGACCGGCATCGCAGCCGCGCTGTTCGAAGCGAACGCTGCGGGCGTTCCGGTGATCGTCATCACCAACCAATCAGGCATCGCGCGCGGCCACTTCGGCTGGCGCGAATTCGCGGCAGTAGAAAGCGAGATTGCAGCACGGTTGGCAGCGGACGGCGCGCGCATCGATGCAGTACTCGCCTGCGGCTACCTGAAGGACGGCAATCCGCCGTTCAATGTCGATCATGAATGGCGCAAGCCGGGCGCCGGCATGCTGCTCACGGCGGCGAAGCTACTTGGTGTCGAGCTTAGGCGATCGGTCATGATCGGCGATCGGATGTCCGACCTGGAGGCTGCCAGCAACGCAGGCCTCAGCACCGGCGTGCTGGTCAAGACCGGGTATGGCAGTGAAAACATTGCCGAGCTCGAAAATCGGCAAGCAGGATGGGAAGCCTCAGGCTTCGCGACGAAAGTGATCGATCAGCCGGCCGATGCTGTTCGGCTTTGCCTTCAGTTCCTGGTTCATTGACCGTCGGCGCTGCCCCTCATCGCCCTGGCGGGCACTTCTCCCCGTAAACGGGGAGAAGGAGGCTGGCATCGGCCGTTTCGCTAACCTCAGGTGTTGCGTCGCGTAAGAAATCGCTCCCACTCGATGGCGTGGCCGACGATCGTGTCGAGATTGTCGAGCCGGGGCGTCCAGCCGAATTCGCGTCGCGCGACCGCCGGATTGGCCACCACCGATACGACGTCGCCGGGCCGCCGCTCCTTTTCGCGCACCTCGAAATCGTGCCCGACGACGCGCTGCACGGCGCCGATCACTTCCCTCACCGAATAGCCGTGGCCGTAACCGCAATTGGCAATGAGGCTTTCGCCGCCGTCGCGCAGACGTTTCAATGCAAGGTAATGTGCATCGGCAAGATCAGTAACGTGAATGTAATCGCGCACGCAGGTGCCGTCAGGCGTCGGATAGTCGGTGCCGAAGATCTCCATGAACGGCCGCTTGCCGGTGGCGGTTTCCGAGGCGACCTTGATGAGATGGGTGGCGCCCTTGGTCGACTGGCCGGTGCGGCGTTTCGGGTCTGCTCCGGAGACGTTGAAGTAGCGCAGTGCCGTGTAGCGGATCGGGTGCGCGGCTGCAGCATCGCGCAGCATGATTTCGCTCATCAGCTTCGACGTGCCGTAGGGCGATTCCGGCAAGGTCGGCGCATTCTCGTCCACCGGCACCTGCTTCGGCGTGCCGTAGACCGCAGCGGTCGAGGAGAAGATGAAATTCGGCACGCCGGTCCGCACGGCGCTCTCCATCAGCGCGCGCGATTTGACCGTGTTGTTGAGATAATAGCCGAGCGGGTCGGCAACCGATTCCGGCACCACGATCGACCCGGCGAAATGGATGATGGCGTCGACGCCGCGCCGCCTGATCGTCGCCTCGATCAGCGCCTGGTCGCCGATGTCGCCGACGACCAGCTCCGCTTCGGCCGGAACGGCCCAGTCGAAGCCGGTGCTGAGCCGGTCGACGACAACGACATCCTCGCCCTCGTCGAGCAGTTTCCAGACCATGTGGCTGCCGATATAGCCGGCACCGCCGGTGACCAGGATCGACATTTCGGCACCTCGCGAAGTGTTGCTGGGAAAGCCTATGGCCAAATGCCTAAGGAGATTGCAACCCTGCCGGCCGCTTCACATTGCTGGTCCAGCCGAGCCGCTGGACAGCAACCGGGACGGCTCACATTTCGTGTTCTACACATTACTGATGAATTCAGATCATTTATGGAGCCAAGTCTCGTGGAAGAAGACCGCAGCAGGGATGGAAGCGTGACCAAACCGGTCCGTGTCGAGCGCAGGGGCACCGTCGAAACGATCGTCATCGACCGCGAGGAGCGTCGCAATGCGCTGAACGAGGCGGTGGGCCAGGGCATCATCGACGCCCTCGATGCAGCCGAGGCCGACCGCGCGGTGCGCGCCGTGGTGCTGACCGGCGCGGGTGACAAGGCGTTCTGCGCCGGCGGCGATCTCCAGCTCACGGCGGACGGAACGCCTTTCGCCGTCGACTCGGCTGACCCAAGGCACTTCGTCGTCAGGCTCCTGAAGCGCATGGACGCCTGCCGCCTGCCGCTGATCGCACGCGTCAACGGCCATGCGCTGGCCGGCGGGCTCGGCCTGGTGTCGGCCTGCGATCTCGTGGTCGCGCGCGACGATGCCTTGATCGGCACGACCGAGGTGAAGGTCGGCATCTTCCCGGCGATGATCCTGCCCTATCTGCTGCGCGTCGTGCCCTACCGCACCCTGATGGAGCTCTGCATCACCGGCGAGCCGATCACGGCAAAACAGGCGCAGGCGGCCGGCTTCGTCAATTACGCGGTTCCCGCGGCCGAGCTCGACGCAAAACTTGCCTGGTTGCTCGACCGCATCACCGACAAATCGCCGACCGGCATTCGGCTCGGCAAGCAGGGCCTGTCGAAAATCCGTGAGATGACGACGGACAGCGCGCTCGAATATGCGCAGTTCATGCTCGCCAACATGGCGCGAACGAAGGACGCAAAGGAAGGCTTCACCGCCTTCGCCGAAAAGCGCCCACCGAAATGGACGGCGGAGTGAGCGGCATGAAGGAGATCGTTCGCATCGGCTGCGGCGCCGGCTTCTGGGGCGACAGCCCGGAAGGGCCGGCACAGCTCGTGCGCTCCGGCGGCATCGACTACCTCGTGCTCGACTATCTGGCCGAGATCACCATGTCGATCCTCGCCCGCATGAAGGCGAAGAAGCCCGAAACAGGCTACGCCACCGATTTCGTCGGGCTGGTCATGGCTCCGCTCGGCAAGGAGATTGCGCGAAAGCGCATCAAGGTGGTGACCAATGCCGGCGGCGTGAACCCGCAGGCGTGTCGCGACGCCCTGCTCGCGATCTTCAAGGCCCAGGGCATCGACCTGAAGGTGGCCGTCGTCACCGGCGACGACCTTTCGGACAAGGTCGAGGAGTTCCGCTCGGCCGGCGTGCGCGAGATGTTTTCGGCAAAACCCCTGCCCGCGCGGCTTGCCAGCGTGAATGCCTATCTCGGCGCCTTCCCGATCGCGGCCGCGCTCGACCAGGGCGCCGACATCGTGCTCACCGGCCGCTGCGTCGACTCCGCCGTCGTGCTCGGCCCGTTGATCCACGAGTTCGGCTGGAAGCCGACGGACTACGACCGGCTCTCGGCCGGCAGCCTTGCCGGCCATGTGGTGGAATGCGGTGCGCAGGCGACCGGCGGCATCTTCACCGACTGGCAGGACGTTGCGGATGGCTGGGGCGACATGGGCTTTCCCATCGCAGAATGCCGCGCCGACGGCGGCTTCGAGATCACCAAGCCGGCCGGCACGGGCGGTATGGTGAGCCGCGCCACGGTGGCCGAGCAGATCGTCTACGAGGTCGGCGACCCGGCAGCCTACATCCTCCCCGATGTCACCTGCGACTGGAGCCGGGTGGCCCTTGAACAGGCCGGCAAGGACAGGGTGCGCGTCACCGGCGCGAAAGGCCGTGCGCCGACGCCGCAATACAAGGTGAGCGCTACCTACCCCGATGGCTATCGCGCCGCCGTCACGATGATGATCGCCGGCCGCGATGCTGGGGCGAAGGCAGCGGCGGTGGGCAACGCGATCCTGGCCCGTTCTCGCAAGCTGATGAACGAAGCCGGCTTCGGCGATTTCAGCGAAACCGCGCTGGAGGTGATCGGCGCAGAATCGAATTATGGTGCGCAGAGCCGTGCCCAGGCCGCACGCGAGGTGGTGCTGAAGGTCGGCGTGCGCCACGACAACAAGGACGCGCTCGCCATCTTCGCACGCGAAATCTATCCAGCGGCAACCGCGATGGCGCAGGGCCTGACCGGCTTTGCCGGCGGCCGTCCGGAGCCGCAGCCGGTGATCCGGCTTTTTTCCTTCCTCGCCGACAAGGCCGGCATACCGATCGCGGTGGAGTTCGAGGGGAAAAGCACGGACATCCCGATTTTCCTGCCGAACGAGGCTGCCTCGGAGGGGGCGCGTCACGCGCACCCCTTCGACAAGGCTCAGGACGGCGGGACGCCGCCCCTCCAGACAAGCGGCTCCCGCGCGACCGTCCCTCTCATCGCCCTTGCGCATGGGCGCAGCGGCGACAAGGGCGACATCGGCAATATCGGGGTGCTGGCACGCCACCCAGACTTCGTGCCGCTGCTGCGCGAGCAGCTTACGGCGGAAGCGGTCCGCACCTACTTCGCGCATTTCGCCAGGGGCAAGGTCGAGCGCTTCGAATGGCCGGGCCTCGACGGCTTCAACTTCATGCTGCACGAGGGCCTCGGCGGCGGCGGCATCGCCTCGCTCAGGCACGACCCGCAAGGCAAGGCGCTCGCCCAGATCCTGATGGACTTTGCCGTCGAGGTGCCGGCTGCGTGGCTCGCACCCGGTAATCGCCTTGGGGGTTGGAGCAAGGCCGCGGCCGCGCGATGATGAAGCATGTCGCGGCTTCCGAGACCGGCAAGCGCGAGGCCACGGTGCCGCTGCGCAATCGGCTTGGACCGGCTGCCGCAAATCGAGTGGCGTCCCGGCGATCCGGCTGGTACGAGCATCGCCTGAACCTGGAGGCCGGGCATGGCAGACTATGAGGATATCTCCTACCGCGTCGACGGCGCCGTAGCGCGCATCACGGTGGAGCGCCCCGCCCGGCTGAACGCCTATCGCAACCAGACCGCCGACGAGCTGACGGACGCCTTTCGGCGCGCCGAGGCGGACGCGGCGGTCCGGGCGGTGATCCACACCGGCTCCGGCCGCGCCTTCGGCGCCGGCTTCGACCTGTCGACCGTCGATCCGAATGCCACGCCGGAGCTCGACGTCGTGCTCGAACGCCACTTCAACCCGGTCGTGCGGCAAATGCGCGGCTCGCGCCTGCCGATCGTCTCTGCCATCAACGGCCCCTGCGCAGGCGCGGCGGTCGGCATCGCGCTCGCCGGCGACATCGTGATCGCCGCACGCTCGGCCTATCTCTATGAGCCTTTCGTCGGTATCGCGCTGGTGCCCGATGCCGGGAACACGCTGTTCCTGCCGCGGCTCGTCGGCCGCGTGCGCGCCTCCGCGATGATGCTGCTCGGCGAGAAGATCAGCGCCGAGGAAGCGGCGTCCTGGGGCCTGGTCTGGCGCGTCCATGACGACGCGGCTCTGATGGGCGAAGCGGAGAAGATCGCGGCGAAGCTCGCTTCGCTGACGCCGGAAGCGATCGCCGGGACCAAACGGCTGATCGCGCAAGCGGCGGATTTCGGCCAGGAGCCGCAACTCGCCCTGGAGCGCGATCTGCAGGGCGAAATGGGCCGGTCATCGGCGGTGAAGGAAGCGGTCGCCGCGTTCTTCGAGAAGCGCCGCGCAGCGGGGTGAAACGGCTGCTCACCAACCTGCCTCGCAGACCCCCTCTCAAGCAATTCTAAGGACTTGGCGAAGAGCCAAGTCCCAAGAATTGCTATCTCCCCCACCAGGGGGAGATAGCGCACTGTACTGACGTCTCGGCAAATCACCAAGGTCTGAAATTAGCGGCGACGTTGGTGCAGAACTCTATCTCCCCAGCAATTCTTTGGCTTGGCTTGCCGAGCCTTAGAGTTGCTTGAGAGGAGTTCTTCCAGCTAACCCTGATTGGCGGCCGGATTGCGCACCGCGTCGGTCTTGTCGATGGCGGTCTGCAGGCGCGAGTCGCGCTGGTAGACGTCGGCGAAATACTCGACCTTGCCGGTCGGCGCCGGCCAGGCGGTGAAATAGGCCACGTAGACGGGAATCCTGCGGCTCACCATCTCGGACGAATGGCCCTGCTTCAGCTTCTCCGCCACATAGTCGACGCTGGTGCCGAGCACCGCAGCCGCCATGCCGCGCGGGTCCTGCAGCCGGATGCAGCCATGGCTGAAGGCACGCGTGTCGCGCTCGAACAGGTTCTTCGCCGGCGTGTCGTGCATGTAGATCGCGTGCTTGTTCGGAAACAGGATCTTCAGCTCGCCGAGCGCATTGGCCTCGCTCGGCGTCTGCCGCACGTCGTATGGGATCTTGGATCCGTAGGCGCCCCAGTTGATCGAGGCTGACGGGATGCGGCGGCCCTTGCCGTCAGTGACCTCGTAGCCGGCGCGATCGAGATAGCCCGGATCGCTGAGCAGCCGCGGCAGCATCTCGTTGACGAGGATGGAGCGCGGCACGCCCCAATAGGGATTGTAGTCGACCTGCTCGATCTCGTCATAGAAGAAGCTGGTCTGGTTGCTCGGGAGCCCGATCACCACGCGCGTCTCGAGCTTGACCGCGCCGTTTTCCCAATAACTTGCCATGTAGGCCGGCTGGTTGATGAAGACGCGCGTGCCGCCGAGATCGGAGGGCAGCCAGCGCAACTGCTCGAGCGCGATCTCGACCTTCTGGATGCGTTCAGCCTTGGAGACGCCGGCGAGCGCGGCGACGGTACGCGGCCCGACCACGCCATCGGGTTTCAGGCCGGCACGCTCCTGCGCCTTCTTGATGACCGGGACGAGCTCGGGACCATAGGTTTCGCTGCCGCCGAGCCGGTAGAGCACCTCGCCGAACTCGCCGCCAAAATCGTCATCGAGGCCGGTGGCAATGACCTTGAGAACTTTCGGCAGCTCCTGGCTGGTCTCGCCGGGCTTGAGCAGCAGTTTGGAGTCGATGACGACGGCGTTCTCCTCGCTCGCCCGCAGCGCTTCGAGCTCGACGCGCAGCGCCTGGTACTCGACGTTCTGCGGGTGCCGCGATTCCAGATAGGTACGAACCTCCTGCGTGTGCGCCAATGTGTTGAGCGCGCCGGGCAGGTCGAGCGGCTTGGCCGGAAAATCGTGATAGCCGGAAAGCTTGTTCGGGTTGATGCGGCCGCCCTGCGCATCGCTGACATAACGCAGCACCCGGGCCGACAGCGTCATCTCGAAGCGAATGAGCTCGGCCAGCCGCGCCTGGGTATCATCGGTCGAGAACCCGGCGGAGGGAACCTCAACCGAATATTCGGCAGGGATCAGGCCGTGCGAGGCGGCATCCCCCAGCGTGCGGATCGCCTCCTGCGCGCGACCGTTGGGCCCAAAGCCGGAAACCCAGATGAAATCCGGGTGCGCCGCGTAATAATCGGCAAGCGCCTTGGCCACATCCTTCTCGGCCGGGAGGCCGAAATCCTTGAGATTGGCGACGGCGTCGCGGAACGTGTTGCCCGACAACGCCGGCTCGAAGCCGGCCGTCTGGCCAAGCGCGACAAGGGCCGAGAAATCGACGCGAACCAGCGGCTCGACCTTGTAGTCGTAATAGGACGGGCCGCTGACCTTCACGATCGGCTTCGGCTTCGGCTTGGTCGGCGCCTCCGGGAAATCGCCCGACTGGCGGTGCTTGACGCCGCCGCCGAACAGCATGTCGAAGAAGTTCTGCGCCGCCGCCGGCCCGGTGAAGGCCATCATGGCCGCGGCGGTCGCCGCCAAAGGCAGGGCGCGCAGCTTCAGGCTTCGGTTCATCGGTTTCCCCACCATCATGCGGTCCACGGTCACGCCACAAACGCTACCCGCCGCGCTCCTTGATCCCGCCCGATGGCGAAGATACGGCGGACTATAACGACTCACCCGAGTTTAGTTAAGTTTGTATGATTGCTGCGGTTTCGCGCATTTTCACGACAGCACGATAATGTGATCGTTTCGCCACACCCGCCGTCCCATGACGGGACGCCCGGCCGCGTCTGCGCGAGCGCGCACGGATTGACAGCAAGGGCGACCTGTCGCGAAATGACAGCGGCTTCACGGGTGGGGAGAATCGCATGATACGTCTGCTAGCTGCCGCGGGCCTCGCGCTTGCGATGCTCATCCCGGCAACCGGCGCTCACGCCGAAACCGACTTCACGAGCAGTGTGACGGTGCGAGCCGGGTCGGGCAAATATTATCGCTCCGACAAATCGCCGATCCGGCGCCAGACCGTGAGCTACGGCGGCAAGTATGGCGCCAACACGATCATCGTGAACACGTCGGAGCGCCGGCTCTACTACACGCTCGGCGATGGCCGGGCGATCAAGTACGGCGTCGGCGTCGGACGCGACGGCTTCACCTGGTCGGGAACGCACAGCGTGACCCGCAAGGCAGAATGGCCGGGCTGGACCCCGCCGCCGCAGATGATCCGGCGCGAAGCGGCCAAGGGCAGGAAACTTCCCGGCTACATGAAAGGCGGACCGAACAACCCGCTCGGCGCCCGCGCGCTTTACATCGGCTCCACCATCTACCGCATCCATGGCACCAACCAGCCATGGACGATCGGCCAGGCCATGTCGTCGGGCTGCATCCGCATGGCCAATGAGGACGTCATCGATCTTTACAACAAGGTGGGGATCGGCACTCGGGTCGTCGTGATCCGCTGAGCGCCTGGGGTCGCCGCTGCGATTGCGGGATCGCTTGCATGCCGCAGGCGTCTGTCCGCAAATGCGGGTTTCCCCGCCGCTGTCCGTAGGAAACCCGTTGCTTTCGCGGATTTGCCGCCAGTGCCGTTCAGTGCACCGGCTCGGGCGCCTTGGCGGTCGCCATGAACGCCGTGGCCTGGGCAAGCACCTCCGGGTCGGCGAGCAGGCGGCGGTGGCCGAGCGGCTTGGCCCAATGCAATTGCACGTGAGAGCCGGCCCCGGCGAACATACGCGCCTGATCAGGCGAGACCTCGCGGTCGTCCGGCGCATGGATGACCAGCGTCGGGATGCGTGTCTCGGCAAGCTGCGTTGCGCCGACAAACTGCTCCAGCGGACGTCCGGTAACGCGCTCGACCTCAGCGGCGATCGCGGTCTGCGTGCGTGGCCCGAGTCTCAGGAAACGCCCAAAATCCTCGAACAGCGCCGGCATGGAGCTGGGTGCTGCGATCAGCACCAGCCGTTCGGTCGCGAGCGGTGGAATTTTGGCCACCGAGCCAACGGCCGCGTTCACGGCGACCGCGCCGCCGAAGGAATGGCCGACGACCGCCGCGAACGGGCCGAACCACTCGCCGGCCACACGCGCCGCATCGACGGCGAGCATCATGTTCAGACGCCGGCCGGACGAATGGCCGTGGCCCGGCAGGTCGATTGCGATCACCCGGTAGCCGACCGCCCGGTAAGCATCGATCACCGATCGCATGTATTCGGTGCGCGAGCGCCAGCCGTGGATGACAAGCACCGTGCCGAAGGTCGGCGTGCCCGGCTCCGGCCGGAAGTCGAAAGCCACGACGCAGCCGGCCCTGGTGGTCAGCCGGTGCCTCCGGGCCTCGGTCATGAAGCGCGCCGCCTGGTCGATCGCCTTCTGCTCCTTGTCGGAAAGCGATTTCGGGTTGGGCGTGCGGCAGAAAAGCTCGAAGGCGGCGCGTCCGGTCAAGCCTGGAACAATGTGCTCGGCCACCCCAAATGCGCCGCGGATGACGTTCATCGCGAATGATGGCATAGTGAGCGCCCTCGACAGAAGGTTCAAACATGAACATAATAGTTCAAGCATGAACAATAAGCAAGACCTCCCGTGGGACAATCCGCGATTCCGCAACTGGATCGCGATGGTGCGTGCCGAGAAGGCGGTTGTGCGGGAGCTGACCAAGGCGCTGGCGCCCTTCGATCTGAAGCTTGCGCAGCTCGACGTGCTGATGAACCTCTACCGCCACCCGGGCATGTCGCAGCACGATCTGGCGCGCAAGCTGCTGGTCGGCCGCTCGAACATCACAATGCTGCTGCCGCAGCTCGAGAAACAGGGATTGCTGAAGCGCGAGGGCGACGCCAAGGACAAGCGCATCATGCGGCTCACCCTCACCGACGGTGGCGAGAAGCTGCTGATGCAGGCGCTGAAGGTCTACACCACGCTGATCGAGCGGGTGATGTCGCAATCCTCGGCGCGCGAATGCGACATGATGGGCGAGCAGATGCGCCGTATCGAGGAAATGCTGAGCCGCGAGGGCTCAGAGGCTTAGGAGCCCGGCTTTCGGCTGAAGCAGCGAGCCTCCGTGCCGGCCGATCCGTCCAACCGCACAACCGTCAAGCTGCCGCCTTCGCTGCCCGCCGGCCACGCTGTTGCGGCTGCTCGGTAAACCGCCCCCGTACGACGCTCAGGACGGCCGCCGCGAGGCCAACGGCGACCACCCACCAGGACGGACGGATCGAGAAGGAAAAATCGAGATTGGCGAGCAGCACGCGAACGACCGGAACGCCGGTCGTCGTGCCGTACCAGGTGATCTCGGCCAGCGCAGTCAGCAGGCCTGCCAGCACCGCGCTCGGCGCCAGCACGGCGAGCGAGGTGATGTCGAAGCCGCGCCAATGGGCCAGCCGGTATAACATCAGCAGGATGAAGAGCCCGGCCATGAGGGTGGCCAGGTAGACGTCGGCCTTGGTCTGCATGAAATAGTGGATCAGCGCGAGCACGCCGATGCCGTAGACTATTCTGTGCAGCCTGCCCCAGGCCCCGCCGAGCCAGCGGATCGCGGCATCGAAGGAGGTCGAGCCAAGCACGATGAGGCCGAGCAGCGCGGTGAAGCCGATGGTGAGATAGAGCCGCAGCGCGATCTCGCTCGCAATCAGCGTCACGTTCCATTTCTGGTCGAAGCAGTAGAGCGTGAAATGGATGAGCGCGTAGCCGAGCGCGGCAAGCCCGAGCATGCGCCGCACCAGGATAAGCCTCGGATAACGCGCGATGCGCCGGAAGGGCGTCACCGCCAGCGACAGCAGAAGGAAGCGGACCGCCCAGTCGCCCGTCTCATGGATCGCGACCGTCAGCGGCCGCGGCCCAAGCCCAACGATTGCCGCCTCGGCGGCGAGCCAGACGACCGGCACCAGCAGGCCGACAAAGACCAGCGCCTTGAGCGGCACAAGGCGGCCAGCGCGGTCGGTAACGGGGGACGCAAGGGCGGCAAGCATCGGCATCATCGCCATCTATACGATGGCGGCGGGCGAAAATTACAGCGTCCCGATCACGCTCGCTTGAAGCACCTCACCACATGCTCTTCTTCGCCCGCTCGGGCCACTCGCGGTCGTAGGCCTCGCCGTCGATGCCGCGACGGCTGGTGACGGCAAGAATCTGGCCTGGCGTCGGCAGGCTCTTTGGATCGACATGCCGCTCCGGATTCCAGAACTCGGAACGGTGGATGGCACGAGCGCATTGGAAATAGACCGCATCGATCGCAATCACCATGACCGAGCGGGCCGGCTTGCCTTCGATGGTGAAGGACGCGCAGAGCTCCGGATCGATCGAGAGATGCGCGCGGCCGTTGACACGCAGCGTCGTGCCCGAGCCCGGCACCAGGAAGAGCAGCCCCACACGCGGATCGCGGATGACGTTCTTGAGCGAATCCGCCCGGTTGTTGCCGCGCCGGTCGGGCAGCAGCAGCGTGCGCTCGTCATGGATACGGACGAACCCCGGTCTGTCGCCGCGCGGCGAGCAGTCGAGCCCTTCCGGCCCGGATGTCGCCAGCGACGCAAACGGCGAAGCCTCGATGAAGGCGGCGTATTCCGGAATGATCCGGTCCAGCTCCTTGACCAGCGACGTCTCGCCGGGAAGCCCGTACAGCGCCTCGAGCGCTTCAATCGTCGTGATCGTGGTCATGGCAGCCCCTCCGGCGCCGTCATTCGACTGACTTGATGAAGCTTGTGTGACAGCCCCTACCGGTTGAGGCCCTTCGCGTCCATTTCCGCCAGGTATTCGTTCCAGCGCGTTTCCTTTTCGTGGCCGAGCCGGTGGAGATAGTCCCAGGTGAAGATGCCGGTGTCGTGCAGATCGTCGAAGATGATCCGGACCGCATAATTGCCGACCGGCTCGATCTTCGAGATCGTCACGTTGCGTTTTCCCGGAACGGTCACGCGCTGCTCCGGTGAGTGCCCCTGCACTTCGGCCGAGGGCGAGAGAACGCGCAGCATCTCCGCCGGCAGCTCGAAGGGGGTGTGGCCGGGATAGGTGACGGTGAGCAGCCGCCGGTCTTTCGAGACTCTCAGCTCCCGTGGTGCCGTCATCGCCAATCACCCTCACCCGTCGACCGCGCCCGAGGAGGCGCGAGTGCTCCTTACTGCACCAATCATCGCCGCGCTGCCATCAGGAAGAATGTCGGCCGCTCCCTCTCCTCGGCGAGGTCGGGGTTGTCGGCGATCTGCGCATCGGTCGGGCCCCATTCCTCAAGGTGCGTAACGGTGAAGCCGGCCCGCGTCAGGAGGTTGAAGTAGGTGCCAAACGTCCGGTGCTGCTTGATGACGCCCTTGGCCAGCCAGTCGCTGGTCCGTCGCCCTTCGCGCAGATAGCTGTCGATCGGCCATCTCCGCCTGCCCTCTGCGTCGACCGCCCAGCCCTGCCGGCTCGGCGCCGTGAGCAGCGGGTGCTCGGCCGAGAACACCAGCGAGCCACCGGGCTTGAGCGCGCGCCGGACAACCTCGAACAACCGGTCGAGCTTCTCGACGTAGTGAAAAGCAAGCGAGGAATAAGCGAGGTCGAATGTCGCCTCGGGCAGGTCGAGCGCCTCCAGATCCGCTTTCTCGTACCGGATCGCCGTATCCTGCGTCATCGCTTCCGCCCGCGCGAGCATGTTCGCCGAGACGTCGATGCCGAGCGCGGCGCGTGCTCCCTGGCTCCGCGCCCAGCGGCAGAACCAGCCAAATCCGCACCCCAGATCGACGATGCTTGCACCCGCCGGATCGGGCAGCATTGCCCGCAGCGCCGGCCATTCCGGGGCGCCCTCGAATCCATGAACCTGCCGCGGTATGCGGCTGTACGCCTCGAAGAAATCCGGGCTGTCATAGATGTTCTGCGTCATGGATCGCCTCGTGTCGTTCCGAGAGTGACGCAAATACGACAGCCAACGCGACGCGCAACCCCGACAACAGGCGAAAAATCGCTATATTGCGCCGGGAATAGCGGAAATGGTACCAGCAAGCGTGCGGCGGGTTGAACCTGCCTACAGCAGCGCCGACATATAAGGGACATGGCTGTGACGCTCACAGGCCGGCGAAACGAAGAAACGAATGGCATTTGACCGCAACAGCATGATCGATCCGTTCGGCCGCGCGATTTCCTATCTGCGCGTGTCGGTGACGGACCGTTGCGACTTCCGCTGCACCTATTGCATGGCGGAGGACATGGCCTTCCTGCCGAAGAAGGATCTGCTGTCGCTGGAGGAACTCGACCGCCTCTGCACGGTCTTCATCGAAAAGGGCGTGCGCAAGCTGCGGCTTACCGGCGGCGAACCGCTGGTGCGCAAGAACGTCATGCATCTCGTGCGCCAGCTTTCGCGTCACCTCGCATCGGGCGCGTTGGAGGAGCTGACGCTGACCACCAACGGCTCGCAGCTCGCGCGTTTCGCGCAGGAGCTCGCCGATTGCGGGGTGAAGCGCATCAACGTCTCGCTCGACACGCTCGACCCTCAGAAATTCCGCACTGTCACGCGCTGGGGCGAACTGTCGAAGGTGATGGCGGGCATCGACGCCGCGCAGGGCGCCGGGCTGAAAATCAAGCTCAATGCCGTGGCGCTGAGGGATTTCAACGACGCCGAAATCCCTGAACTCATGCGCTGGGCGCATGGCCGTGGCATGGATCTCACCGTCATCGAGACGATGCCGATGGGCGAGATCGATGCCGACCGCACCGATCAATACCTGCCGCTGTCGCTGCTGCGCGCCGAGCTGGAGCGTCAGTTCACGCTGAACGACATTCCCTACAAGACCGGCGGTCCGGCGCGGTACGTCGAGGTGGCGGAAACCGGCGGCCGGCTCGGCTTCATCACGCCGATGACCCACAATTTCTGCGAGAGTTGCAACCGCGTGCGGCTGACCTGCACCGGCACGCTTTACATGTGCCTCGGCCAGGAGGACGCGGCCGATCTGAGGAGCCCGCTGCGCGCCTCGGAGGGCAACGAGCTCGTGGCCCGCGCGATCGACGAGGCGATCGGCCGGAAGCCGAAAGGCCATGATTTCGTGATCGACAGGCGCACCAAGCGTCCGGCCGTCTCGCGCCACATGAGCGTCACCGGCGGCTGAGAGGCCAAAGGGGGCATCCCGCGTGAAAGGATCACGCGATGTGCTTGTTCATTTTTCGCATGTCTTTATCCCGATACCGCGGCTCCCTTTCGGGAGACATGCTGTAGCTACCTGATTTTGCGCATGTCTTGTTCCGAAACCGCGGCACACTTTCCGCAAGACATGCTGTAGATTTACTGGTTTGCCGACCCCAGAGCATATTCAGCGACTAGCCGCTGAACATGCTCTAAGTTTTTAGTAGCAAATCCGGACAGAAAACCGGTTTCCACTTTTCTTGGATTTGCTCTAACGTAAGGTCCGCTGCCGGCGATCCGCCGGCTATTTCTGGTTGAGGAGCCCCCATGAAGAAGCTACTGGCTGCCGCTTTGGTCGGAGCCTTTTTTGCCGCCCCTGCCGCGGCCCAGTCGATCGGCGGCGTCTACGATGTGGTCGGCACCAATTTCAACGGCTCGCAATATACCGGCACGGCCGAGATCCTGCTCACCAGCCAGACGACCTGCGTCATCCGCTGGATCACCGGCGGGTCGACATCGGAAGGCATCTGCATGCGCAACAACGACGCCTTTGCCGCCGCCTACAAGCTCGGCAATGCCGTCGGCCTCATCGTGTACAAGACCAATCCTGACGGCTCCATGCAGGGGCTTTGGACGATCGCCGGCCAGAACGGCAACGGTACCGAGATCCTGACGCCGAAGAAATGAGTTCCGCCGGCGCGACGATGGCGGGCAGCGGGCCGCCCTGCCCGCCCTTGCTGCCCGCGGCAGCCGGGACACTTGGCATAGCCGATTGTCGTTGCCGAATCCCCGTGCGGTGCTAAATGCCGGCCTGGCAATCTGACTGGAATTTTCCTTGGCGCTTTCCCCCAACCTGCGCGGAGCCCTCTTCATGACGGTCTCCATGGCAGGCTTCACCATCAACGACGCGATTTCGAAGGCCGTGTCGGAGACCATGAACATGGGTCAGGTGATGTTCATACGCGGGTTCTTCGCCTCGGTTTTCGTTGGCCTGCTTGCCTGGCAGCAGGGTGCGCTCGGGCCCTGGCGCCATGCGCTCAATCCCATGCTCATCCTGCGCATCCTCGCGGAGATGGCCGCCACCGTCTGCTTCCTCATAGCGCTGGCGCATCTGCCGCTTCCCAACGTCTCTGCCGTGCTGCAGGCGCTGCCGCTCGGCGTCACCATGGGCGCCGCGCTCGTCTTTGGCGAGAAGGTCGGCTGGCGCCGCTGGCTGGCGATCGCGGTCGGCTTCGCGGGCGTGATCATCATCGTCAGGCCGGGCTTCGAAGGGTTCAGCGAGTATTCCCTGCTGGCCCTCCTTTGCGTGCTCTTCTGCTCGGTGCGCGACCTCGCGACAAAACGCGTGCCGAAGGAAATTCCGTCCTCCTTCCTTTCCTTCTGCACCGCCGTCGCCGTTGCGGCCTGCGGGGCCGCACTGATCGATCCCATGGGTGGCTGGTCGCCGCTGACCACCTGGAATGTCGGCATGCTCGCGGTCGGCGCGAGCATGCTGGTCGTAGGCTATTTGGGCATCATCGCCGCGATGCGCGTCGGCGACATCTCTTTCATCGCGCCCTTCCGCTATACTGCGCTGCTCTGGGCGCTGGTGCTCGGCTTCCTGATTTTCCATGACGTGCCCGATGCGGTGACATTCGTCGGCGCAGCAATCGTGGTCGGCTCCGGCCTCTACACGCTCTATCGCGAGCAGGTGGTCGGCCGCCGCAAGATCGTGGCGGAAACGACGGACGCCTCGATGTCGCCGGACGGGATTTAGGGCCGACCCATGTCCAACCGGCTCTACGACCGCACCACACCGCCCCATATAACCACGCTTGTGCTGGCGACGGCGACGACGTCGCTTGCCACCAACATCATCCTGCCCTCGCTGCCTGGAATGGCGCGCGATTTCGGTACCGACTATGCGGTCATGCAGCTTGCCGTCACGCTGTTCCTGGCGGCGACGGCAGTGCTGCAGATCATGATCGGGCCGGCGTCGGACCGGCTCGGCCGGCGGCCGGTGATGCTTGCCTGCTTCAGCATCTTCATCGTCAGCACCATTGCCGCCCTCTATTCACCCGACGTCTGGACCTTCCTCGTCTGCCGCATGCTGCAGGCCTTCTCGGCCGCAGGCATCGTGCTCTCGCGCGCCATCGTCCGCGACACGGTCGGGCCGGCGGAGGCCGCAAGCAAGATCGGCTACGTCACCATGGGCATGGCGATCGCGCCGATGATCGCCCCCTTCATCGGCGGCCTGCTCGACGAGGCTTTCGACTGGCACGCGACATTCGTGTTCCTGCTGGTCTTCGGTGTGCTTTCGCTCGCGGCGATCTATCTCGACCTCGGTGAGACGAACCATAGCCCGACCGCCAACTTCGCCGCTCAATTCCGCGCCTACCCCTCGCTCATCCGCTCGCAGCTGTTCTGGGGCTACACGCTGACCGCCGGCTTCACCTCCGGCGCCTTTTTCGCCTTCGTCGGCGGCGCGCCTTACGTGGCGAGCGAGATGCTCGGTCTCTCGCCTTCCGACTACGGCATGTATTTCGGCGTGGTCGCCTGCGGTTACCTGATCGGCAACTTCGCCTCCGGCCGCTGGTCGACGCGTGCGGGCATCAATCGCATGATGCTCATCGGCAACGTGATTGCCAGCGCCGGCATGGTCGTCGCCATAGTTTTGTTCGCTATCGGATTCATGCATCCGGTGAGCCTGTTCGGCCCTTGCGTCTTCATCGGCCTCGGCAACGGCTTCACCTTGCCCAACTCCAATGCCGGCATCGTCAGCGTGCGACCCGACCTTGCCGGCTCGGCCTCGGGATTGGGCGGTGCATTGCAGCTCGGCTTCGGCGCGCTCCTCTCCTTCCTTGCCGGCATCACGCTCTCGCCTGAAACCGGCCCCTACCCGCTGCTTCTCCTCATGCTGTGCTCGGCGCTGGCAGGCCTGCTCGCGACGGTGCTGGTCATGCGCACCAGCCAGGCTTGAGCCATGGCCGGCCGGGACATCCCTGCGATCGTGCTCGCCGGCGGGCGTTCCTCGCGTCTGGGCGGCGGCGACAAGCCGCTTATGCCGCTCGCCGGCCGGCCGGTGCTGGCGCATGTCCTCGAGCGGCTGGTCCCGCAGGTCGAACCGGTCGCCATCAATGCCAATGGCGACCCCGCCCGATTTGCGGCCTTCGGACTGCCGGTGGTCGCCGACACCGTTTCGGGCTTCCCGGGCCCGCTCGCCGGCGTGCTCGCCGGCATGGAATGGGCAGCCGGACTACCCCCGGCGACCACGCTCGCAACGACCGCCGGCGACACTCCTTTCTTCCCCGTCGACCTTGTCGCGAAGCTGTCGCAAGCTCCTTCAGGACACATCGCACTTGCCGCCTCGGCGGGGCGCACGCACCCGGTCTTCGGCCTGTGGCCACTTTCCCTGCGGGCCGCTCTCCGGCGCTACCTCGAGGACGGCGGGCGCAAGGTGGTCGACTTCGTGGCGCGTCACCCGACGACAGTCATCGACTTTCCGACGCATGGAGCACTCGACCCGTTCTTCAACATCAACACGCCGGAAGACCTCGCCGCCGCCGAGCGCCTTGTCGCGGAGGCGCGGCCATGAAAGTGGTGGGCATCACCGGCTGGAAGAATTCCGGCAAGACGACGCTCACCGAGCGGCTGGTCGCCGAGCTTTGCAGACGCGGCCACGCCGTATCGACCGTCAAGCATGCGCATCATGATTTCGACATCGACAAGGACGGCACCGATTCCTTCCGCCACCGCGCGGCCGGCGCACGCGAGGTCGCGATCGTGTCCGACCGCCGCTGGGCCCTGATGCACGAGTTGCGTGACGAGGCCGAGCCGCCGCTGGACGCTGTCCTGGCCCGGCTTTCGCCCTGCGATCTCGTGCTGGTCGAAGGTTACAAGCGCGAAAGCCACCAGAAGATCGAGACGCGCCGGCTCACGGCAAAAGACACCGCGCCGCTTACGGCAACGGATCCGAACATTGTCGCCATTGCCGCAGACCATGCGGTTTCAGGCGAGGTTGTGCCGGTCTTCGCCATCGACGATGTCGCGGCAATAGCCGACTTCATCGAGGCGCTAGCCGGGATACGCTAGGCTCTGTCGAGAATCAGGCCAGGGCGAGCCCGGAGCATGGATCGTGTCGACAGACCTACAGCATGTCTCCCAAAAGTGGCCCCCCGGTTTTGGGGCCAAGACATGCGCAAAATCAAAGACCTAAAGCATGTCGCGTGAATCCCAATTCACGCGACATGCTTTAGGCCGTGAACCTATAAACCTGCCGGGGGATCGGCTCGGTAGAGTCCGCTATGTCCCGATAGCAACTAAATTCTGCAGCGCGCAGCGCAATGACGCGAAGGGCCAGAAGCGGTCGTCCGTCGCCGGGATTAATCCGCAACAGAGTTCATCGCGCCGTCAGTCAATTCGCTCGATATCCGGGAGCTTCCAAGTCTTGTCGAAGTAGGATTTTTCCGGGCCGTAGAGCCGGAAGATGAGGAAGAAATCTTCGCCGGTCGGTATCCAGTTGGCCTCCCAGGCTACTGGGGCCTTGGGCGCAAAATAGAGGTCGACGCTGCCGTCGCCGTTCATCCGCATCGTGGCCTTGTCGTAGGACGACAATCCCACCTTGTTCTCGGCGTTGGGAACCATCGACTTGGTCTTCATGCTGTAGACGATGACCGACCAGAAATCCCGTGCTGGCGTGTCGGCTGGCACGCGCACGCGATAGGACTTGTCGCCCCCCAGAAGGGCCCCGCTTCCGTCGCGAAAGACCGTCGGGTAGGCGCTCGCGGCCAGCTTCTTGGGCAACCAAGTCCCGAAGAAAAAAATCGTCGCGCGCTCATCGACCAACAGCTTTCCATCCGCCATGAAATCCGTGTTCTCGGTCGGCGTGAGCCGCAGCTCCACCCACTGGCGGTCGGGCCACAACCGAAGGGTTCCGGGTCCCACAAGGTTGGCCTGCATGATGTCGTAGGCCTGTGTTGCGGCCCGCTCGAACGCCGCTGCGGTCTCGCCCGTAGGATCGAACGGCTTGCCTTTCTCGATACCTATCGACGCCAGCAGTCCGAGCATGGCGGCATCCTTCGCCTGCGCAGGTTCGTCGTTAACGACCGCGGCGATGTCCTTGAAGAAGGTGAGGTCGTAGACCGGCAGCGTATGCCATGGCTTGGGGTAGGCGTCGACGAACCTCGTCGGCGGCGGATTGGCCGCATCCGACAGCGCAAAGACCTTCAGGGTTTTCCTGTATGCCACCCCATCTTTGATCGTCGCGCCCTTGCCGATGATGGGACGTAAGGCGACATGCAGGAAGTTGGTGGTGGAAGGGATTACGAAATAGCCGTCAGGCGCGGTCTTGGCGAAGCCCGGCGGAAGGAAAAGGTATTTGCCTCCCTTTCCGGCGTCCGTGCCCGAAGGCCCGACATCGACCAGCGGCACCTCGAAGCTATCGATAGCGCTCCCGAACAGCGCCACCGTGTCGGAGGCGGGGGGCACGTCCATCACCATTGCCCCGTGATGCAGGTCGAGCACGATCGCGATATAGGGTGTGTTGTTGTTGGCGGTTATGAATTCGTGGCGCGCTTCTAGCGGCTTCGAGAAGTACACCACGTCGTTATAAGCGGCGCCAATACCGGCAAGGCTCCTGCGGACAGCCGCCATCGACGCCGCAGGCATGCCCCAAAGCGCCGCATCGATTGCACGACGCGCGATGAGTAGTCCTGCGCTTGCAAACAGCGCTTCGCGTCGGTCGAGAGGTGAACGCAACATAGTTTTCACTCCCGCAACCTGCACGGTCTGGTTGCCGGAAAACGTACGCCGATAGTAAATCCCGTCAATGACCGCTCAGGGTCATTCGCGACCGGGTCGAGCCAGCCGCAAGTCCAGCCATGTCAGCTATGCCGCCGAAAGCGGAAGTAAATTCAGGGCATTAGCGCGAAATCGCAAAGACCCGATCTGCTTCAGCCCGTATCTGTATCGCGCGCGCAACTTTCGAAACGGTTCTTCAACAAGATCAAGCAGTATCGGCGTGTCGCGACCCGATACGACAAACTCGCGGCCAACTATTTGGCGTTCATCAAGATCGCATCAATCCGCATTTTGGCTACGCGCTTATGAGTCCACGCCCTAGTCTACTGACCTTCCGGCAGCCGGAAATGCGTTGCTTTTTCTTGGAAAACAGTGGGAATATCGCCTTCCAGCGGACGGCATAGCCGTCCGGCGCGGCGCGGGAACCGCCGCAGCGGAACACTGAGAAGAGAGGAAAATCATGCGTATTTCGATGCGTCTTGCCTTCGCGGCGACGGTTGCCTTCGCTGCCGCGATCGGCGCAGCCAATGCCCAGGACACCCTGAGGATCGGCACCGAGGGTGCGTACCCGCCCTTCAACAACCTCACCCCCGACGGCAAGCTCGTGGGCTTCGACATCGACATCGCCAATGCGCTTTGCGATGAGATGAAGGTGAAATGCGAGTTCGTCACCTCCGACTGGGACGGCATCATCCCGGCCCTGCAGGCCGGCAAGTTCGACGCCATCATCGCGTCGATGTCGATCACCGAGGAGCGCAAGGAAAAGGTCGACTTCAGCGACAAATATTACAACACGCCGTCGGCTATCGTCGTGCCGAAGGACAGCGACTTGAAGGGCATGAGCAAGGAAGACCTCGCCGGCAAGACGATCGGCGTGGCAACCTCGACCACCCACTACAATTACGCCGAGAAGACCTTCACGGACAGCACGCTCAAGGGCTATCCGTCCAGCCAGGAGTTCATGCTCGACATCGCCAACGGCCGCCTCGACGCAATCCAGGATGACTCGGTCGTGCTTCAGACCTTCCTCGACTCGCCGGAAGGCGCCTGCTGCAAGATGCTCGGCATTCCGGACCCCCAGCCGGTCGAAATCTTCGGGCCGGGCGCCGGCATCGCCGTGCGTAAGGGCGAGACGGCACTGGTCGACAAGCTCAACGCCGCCATAAAGGCGATCCGCGCCAACGGAAAATACAAGGAAATCAACGACAAGTACTTCAAGTTCGACGTCTTCGGCGCCGAGTCCTGATTGACGCGACCTGAGAGCAGCGGCCGTATGGCCGCTGCTCGTTCGCCTGGCGCCGTCCGGAATCCCCGATGGAACGATATTGGACGCTGATCAGCTGGGGACCGGAAGGATGGCTCGATGAGATCGGGTACGGCGTCTTCGTCACCGTCTCGCTGGCGCTTGCGACCCTGCCCTTCGGGCTGCTGATCGGCTTCCTCATTGCCTTGGCGAAGCAGTCGGAAGAGCCGCTCCTGCGGCTCGCCGGCAACGTCTACACCACAATCTTCCGCGGCTTGCCGGAACTGCTCACGCTGTTCCTGATCTTCTTCGGCGTGCAGCTTGGGCTGCAATATGTCGTGCACCTCGTCAGCCCGGGAACGACGGTGGAGATCAACAGCTTCGTCGCCGGCATGATAGCTCTCTGCTTCGTCTTCTCGTCCTATGCCAGCGAGGTCTTCCTTTCCGCGTTCCGCGCGATCCCGCAAGGCCAGTACGAGGCAGGCTACTCGGTCGGGCTTTCCTACGCCGGGACCATGCGGCTGATCGTGCTGCCGCAGCTCGTGCGCATTGCTCTGCCGGGTCTCGCCAATCTCTGGCTGATCCTGCTCAAGGACACGGCTCTGGTGTCGGCCATCGGGCTTTCCGACATATTGCGCCAGACCTACATCGCCTCGCGGGTGAGCAAGGAGGCGTTCCTGTTCTACGGCCTCGCCTGCCTCATCTATCTCGGCCTGGCGATCATTTCGTCTTATGGCATAGGCGCGATCGAACGCGCGGTCGGACGCCAGGAGACGGCCCGGTGAGCGTCGTCGCCTCGGCTGATGTCGACCGGCCGCCGCCCATTCCCAGACGGCTGACCGGTGCGCGTATCGCGGGCTTCGCAGCGCTCGGTTTCTGGCTCGTGGCCGGCGTCGGGCTGACCGTCTATCTGGCGACTGCCTACGACCCGGAATTGTTCGATCGCTGGGCGCCGCTCTATCTCAAGGGCCTCGGCGTCACCATGCTGCTCGTGACGGTGTCGATCGTCATCGGTGCCGTCCTGTCGGTGCCGGTCGCCTATGGCCGCATGTCGAAGAACCCGGTTGGCGGCGCGTTGGCCTACGCCTACGTCTATTTCTTCCGCGGCACGCCGCTGCTCGCCCAGACCTTCCTGATCTATTACGGCGCCGGCTCGCTGCGCGAGCCACTGGAATCGGTCGGCCTCTGGTGGCTGTTCCGCGACGAATGGTATTGCGCCATCATCGCCTTCTCGCTGAACACGGCCGCCTACCAGGCGGAAATCCTGCGCGGAGCGATCGAGAGCGTGCCGAAGGGCCAGTGGGAGGGTGCCGCCTCGCTCGGCCTGCACAAGCTGCAGACGCTCGAGAAGATCATCCTTCCGCAGGCCATGATCGTCGCGCTGCGGCCCTACGGCAACGAGATCATCCTGATGATCAAGGGTTCCGCCATCGTCGCGCTGATCACGGTGCTCGACCTGATGGGGACCACCCGCCTCGCATATTCCCGCAGTTTCGACTTCCAGACCTACATCTGGGCGGCGATCATCTATCTTTTCATCGTCGAGCTCTTGCGGCACGCGGTGGAATGGATAGAGCGGCGGCTGACCCGGCACCTCGTGCGCTAGGGCGCCCGACAAAACATCCCGCTTCGGAGGATCAAATGGCTTCGGTTGCATTCATCGGCCTTGGCGTCATGGGTTATCCCATGGCCGGCCATCTGAAGAAGAAGGGCGGGCACGAGGTCACGGTCTATAACCGCACCTCGGCGCGCGCCGAGAAATGGGTGGCCGAGCATGGCGGCAAGCTTGCAGCCACGCCGAAGGCCGCAGCCGAGGGCAAGGATTTCGTCTTCTCCTGCGTCGGCAATGATGACGATCTGCGCGCCGTGACCGTGGGCGCCGACGGGGCCTTCCATGCCATGAAAAAGGGAGCGGTCTTCATCGACAACACCACCGCTTCCGCCGAGGTCGCGCGCGAGCTTGCGGACAAGGCTGGCGGCGGCGGCTTCGGCTTCCTCGATGCGCCCGTCTCCGGCGGCCAGGCGGGCGCCGAGAATGGCCTGCTGACCGTGATGGTCGGCGGCGACGAGGCGACCTTCGCTTCAGCCAAGCCGGTGATCGATGCCTATGCGCGCATGGTCGGGCTGATGGGCCCGGCCGGCGCCGGACAGCTCACCAAGATGATCAACCAGATCTGCATTGCCGGGCTGGTGCAGGGGCTGGCCGAGGGCATCCACTTCGGCAGGCGAGCCGGTCTCGACATCGAGAAGGTGGTGGAGGTGATTTCCAAGGGTGCTGCCGGCTCATGGCAGATGGAAAACCGGCACAAGACCATGAATGCCGGCAAGTATGATTTCGGCTTTGCCGTGGACTGGATGCGCAAGGACCTCGGCATCTGCCTCGCCGAGGCGGATCGCAACGGCGCAAAGCTGCCGGTGACCGCGTTGATCGACCAGTTCTACAAGGACGTGCAGGCAATGGGTGGCCGGCGCTGGGATACGTCCTCGCTGCTGGCACGGCTGGAGCGCTGATGGCTACGCCCGCGCCCGACTGGACCGCCGAGCAGATCGTCACGCATCTGAAGACGCTCGGCTCGCAAAAAGACCGCGAGGGCATGGCGCGCTTCGGCATCAAGGCCGATGCCGCGCTGGGCATCTCCAACGCGGTGCTCCGCCCCCTCGGCAAGGCGTTGAAGCGCGATCACGACCGCGCGCTGAAGCTTTGGGACACCGGCATCCGTGAAGCGCGGCTGCTGGCCCTCTTCACCGACGAGCCGAAGAAGGTGACCCGCGCGCAGGCGCAGGCCTATGCGCAGGAGTTCGATTCCTGGGAGATCGTCGACCACGCGGCCGACCTTTTCGCCGATGCCGGGCTTGCAGCCGAGCTGGTTCCAGCCTTTGCGGCCGACGACCGCGAATTCGTCCGCCGCACCGCCTTTGCCGTGATGGCCTGGGCGGCCGTGCATCTGAAAAAAGAGCCGGACGCGACCTATCTCGCCTGGCTGCCGCTGATCGAAAAACATGCAGCCGACAGCCGCAATTTCGTGAAGAAGGCGGTCAACTGGGCGCTGCGCCAGATCGGCAAGCGTTCGCCTGCGCTGCACGCTCCGGCGCTGGCGCTGGCCGAAAAGCTCGCCGCTTCGGAGGACAAGACGGCGCGCTGGATCGGCAAGGACGCGGTCAAGGAGCTGACCGACCCGAAACAGCTCGAACGGCTGGCGAAGAAAACCACCGCGCGAAAGTGATGGCCCGGCCGGCGGCTGTTGACGCGACGCGGCCACGCCGCTTCTATCCGGCGACCACATCGGAGATCGAACCGGTGAAGCTGCGAGCGCTGGCCCTTGCCTTGCCCCTGGCTGTCGGTGCAGCCGAGGCGCCGCAGCGGATCGGTTGGGCCGATCTCAGGCCGGCCGCGCAAGCCACGGCGATGTTTGCAACGCCGGATGGCGAGATGCTCGCCGAACACCTCGCCGGGCACAGTGTCGAGCTTGCGGGTTATCTGCTGCCGGTCGATCGCGAAGGCGACCTCGTCTACCAGTTCGCACTCGTTCCTGTGGCAGGCGCATGCGCACACATGCCACAGCCGCCGCCCAACCAGATCGTTCTGGTCACGCCTGACCGGCCCTACGCGGCGAGCGAAAACTATGAGCCGGTCACGGTAACGGGCGTGCTGAAGCCCGGCCTGGAGATGTCGCAGCTCTTCATCGTCGATGGCGTCGCGGTGATCACCTCCGGCTACAGCATCGGCCGCGCCACGGTCGTCCATGCGCAGCACATCCTGGATGGGGTCGAGGCGCCGACGCCGTGGCGTTTCCTCGGGAAATGACAGCGAAGCGGAACCATCCCAATCCTGCCCTCCCCTTTCGCGACGTGCCGGAGCGCGATGAGCACGGCCGCAGAAGATCCCTTTCAGCCCGCCATCATCTCGCCACCGCCAGCGAGGATGACTGCCGCTACGTCAGGTCATTTCACATGCGATCGATGTTTGCCCAGAGCCTGAGACGCGCTTTCGGCGCGCTGGCACTCCTCGTCCTCACCGTTTCGGCACCGGCCGCGGCGGAAGAGCGCCCATTGAAAGGTGTGGCGCTCGTCATTGGCGAGTCGCGTTATCAATCGCTGCCGCAGCTTGCCAACCCGGCGAACGACGCGCGCGGCATCGACCGGCTGCTCTCCGATCTGGGTTTCGACGTCGACACGGTGATCGACGGCGATCGGCGCCGGCTCGACAAGGCGCTGTCGCGCTTCGTCGAGGACGCGGCCGAGGCGGATGTCGCGCTGGTTTATTATTCCGGCCACGGCGTCGAGGCCGCCGGCGAGAATTTTCTTGTGCCGATCGATGCCCGGCTGCCGGAAAGCGGCGGTGTGGTCGACGACCTGGTTCCCGTCGGCGCGATGCTGAAGGAATTGCAGGAGAACGTTCCGATCGCGATCTTCCTGCTCGATGCCTGCCGCAACAACCCCTACCCTGCCGGCAGCCAGGTCGCCCGCGCCGGCGACGCGCCGGCGCCGATCGCGGCGGCGGGGCTCGGCGAGCCGCGCGGCGCAGCACCGCTCGGCGAAAAGGCCGGCGACCTGATCGGCGCCGTGATCGGCTTCGCGGCCGAGCCGGGCCGCGCCGCGCTCGACGGCGAGGCCGGCGGCAACAGCCCTTACGCCGCCGCCGTGCTGAAGCATCTCGGCGCCGGCGGTTATGATTTCGGCGACGTGATGACGCTGGTCGCGGAGGAGGTCTATCTCAAGACCGGCGGCCGGCAATTGCCCTGGACCAACGCCAGCCTGCGCCGGCTCCTCTATTTCGGCCTCGAGGCAGAGGCGCAAGAGGGCGACGAGCAGGCGATCCGGGCCGGACGCCGCACGCTGCTGTTGACCATCGCGACGACGCCGCCCGACCGCCGCCGCCTCGTCGAGCAGGTCGCCGCCGCCAACGCAGTGCCCCTCGACGCGCTTTACGGCATGCTTGGCATGCTGGGCGTGGACACGACCGGCGGCAATCTGGAGGAGCAGCTTTCGAAGGGCGCGGAGCGCGTCAAGGCGATGCTCGCCGCCCGCGACGTGCAGGCAAGGCAGGACGCCGAGATCGTGCGGCTCGCAGCGCTCGCCGACAGGGCGGAGGATGAAGGCGCGATCGCGCTGGCGCTCGACTTCCGCGCCAAGGCAAGCGCCCGCGCCGACGAGATCGACGGCGCGCTGGACGAGGCCGAGGCCAACATCGACACGCGGCGTCACGAGCTTGCCGCGACCTATCGCAGCCATGCCGAGACGGCCTATCTGAACTTCGACTTCGCGACGGCGGCAGCACGTTTCGGCGATGCCTACCAGCAGGTGCGCCGCATCGACGTGCCGCTCGCCTATCAATTGAAGGTGCTGCAGGGCGAGGCTCTGCACGACCAGGGTGCCTATCGCGGCGAGAACGCGGCGCTGGAAGCAAGTGCCGCTGCCTACAGCGAGGCTTACGAGATCGGACGCGCCAGTCCAGATCCTCGCCGCGACGCTGCCTTGCTGACGAACCTGGCGCTGGTCAAGACGCAGCTCGCCGAGCGGGCATCGAGCGTCGAGCAGAACGGCCGGCTGCTCGATGCCGCGATGGCCGACTACAGCCAGGCGATTGATCTGCTGCGGAACGGCGGCAGCCCGGCCGATCTCGCCAATGTCTACCTCAATCTCGGCGCCCTCTACAAAGTGAAGGCCGGCACCAGCGGCCGGGCCGAGGATTTCCAGGATGCCCTGGAGACCTACACACGCGCCGCTTCCGTGCTCACCCGCGATGCTGCGCCCGATCAATGGGCAGGACTGCAGATGAACATCGGTGTCGTTCACACCCAGCTGGGCAATCTCGGAGCCGGCATCGAATCCTTCCGCGCCGGCCGCGCGGCAATCGAAGCGGCCCTCACCGTCTGGACGCGCGAGGCGCATCCCATGAACTGGGCGCTGGCGCAGGCCAATCTCGGAACGACGCTGATGGTGCTTGCCACGGAGGAACGCTCGGCCGAGCTGATGCGGCAGGCCATCGCCGCGCAGGAGAGTGCGCTGGAAATCACCACACGCGACAAGCAGCCGATGTCATGGGCCAGCGACATGACCAATCTCGGCTCTGCCTATCTGGGGTTGGCAGAGCTGGCAGGCGACCCGGCCTACTTCCAGAAGGCGCTGGACACCTACCGTGCCGCACGCAGCGTTCTGACGCTCGAGGTCAATGCCGGTGCGCATGCCGCGACGCTCCTCAACGAAGGCCGTGCGCTCCTCTTCCTCGGCCGGCGCACGAAAGACGTCACGCCTCTGCAGGACGCGTACGGCACGCTCAACACAACCCTCGAAATCATGCGCCAGATGAACAATCCGGTCGGCTGGGCCCGCGCCCGCTCCGTACAGGGCGAGGTGTTGGCAGAGGTCGGTCGCCTGCAAGGCGACCGCAAGATGCTGCGCGCCGCGCGCGATGCCTTCGAGGAAGCCCGCTCGATCTATCGCCAGGCCGGGATGGGCGAGACGAGCCAACGTTTCTGGGAAAAGCAGATCGCGGCGATCGACGCCGAGCTCGGCCGCTGAGAGCGATCCGGTTCAGGCGGCCGCGGCTTCCCCGCCAAGCTCGACGGCCGCGAAAGCGGCTTTCAACACTTCGGGTCCGGCACCTGGCCGGGCTGCGTCGGTGGAAAGGATCTGCCGGAAACGTCGCGCGCCGGGCATGCCCTGGAACAGCCCGACCATATGCCGGGTGACGTGCATGAGCCGCCCGCCGGCAGCGATGTGCCGGCCGGCATAGTCGGCCATCGCATCGATCACCGCCGGCCAGTCCACCGGCGTCGCGGCATCGCCGTAGATGCGGCTGTCGACGTCGGCGAGGATCGCCGGGTTCTGGTACGCGACACGACCAAGCATCGCACCGTCGACATGGGCAAGGTGGCCCTCGACTGCCGCGAGCGTGAGGATGCCGCCATTGATTCCGACGAAACGGTCGCCGTTCTTCGCCTTCAGCCGATAGACCCGTTGATAGTCGAGCGGCGGGATATCGCGGTTCTCCTTCGGCGAAAGCCCCTCGAGCCAGGCCTTTCGCGCATGCACCCAGAGCGCGTCGGCGCCTGCCGCCCACACATCGTCGGCCAGCGCATCAAGCGCGATTTCCGTGTCCTGCTCGTCCACGCCGATGCGGCATTTCACCGTCACCGGAATTGCGACAGCTCCCTTCATCGCCTCGACGCACCGCGCCACCAGATCGGGCGTGCGCATCAGGCAGGCCCCGAACGTGCCCGATTGCACGCGGTCGGATGGGCAGCCGACATTGAGGTTTATCTCGTCGTAGCCAAAGGCCTCGCCGATGCGCGCGGCTTCGGCGAGCTTCTCCGGCTCGGAGCCGCCCAGCTGCAGTGCAACCGGGTGTTCGGCCTGATCGAAGCCAAGCAGGCGCTCGCGCTTGCCGTGGATGACCGCGTCGGCGACCACCATCTCAGTGTAGAGCAGAGCGCGACGCGTCAACATGCGATGGAGGAACCGGCAATGCCGATCCGTCCAGTCCATCATAGGCGCCAGAGCGAAGCGCCGGTCCAAGCTATTCATTTTGCTTCATTTTCTGATCTCAGTCGGTCCAATGGATTCGACTGACTATGCACCCGCGATCGCACTCAAAACACTGCACCAGCGTACGCCCCGGTGCACCGGTCGAAGACGTCGGTGCACACGTAGCGCACGCGCGGCCCACTTTCAAACGACCTATGCCAGTGGCTTGCGCTGCCCCGTCTTGAGATCACAAAGAACATCGCTTCAATTGCAAGGATCAGCATTCAACTCGGCCGGTTTTCGGCCATAGTTTAAGCATCAGACTTCACTGACAACTCCGCGACCGAGCGCCATCTGCGGAGCGCGGAAGCCGAAAGCCATCCGGTTGGCGGAGTGAGGAACGAACCATGAAGGCGATAGTTTCAGCAGCAGCGATGTCTATGGCTGCAGCGCTGGCCACTGTCATAAGCCACGCTCAGGCTTTTTCGCAGGAGCTGTGTGCGGTCGCAGTGGGTCAATGGAAGTGGGTCGACGAAGCCAATATTGAGTTCAAGAACGACTTCACGGCGACCCATTCGGCTATCCCTGCAGGACACGGCGGCGGAACGTGGCAGCAAGCCGGACAACGAGTCACGGTCAAGTGGGATTTCTGGAAGTCAACCGACGAACTGACACTGACCATCGATGGACGAATATTGGACGGGAAATACGGGATAACCGACGCCAATCCCAATGGTGTCGTGAGCGGTTACAGCTATAGAAAAAGGGAGTGTGTCGGGGCGCCTGAGTAATCGGCCCGAACGGCGCGCGAGCTTCATAGCGCTGGGCCACGCAAGAAGCCCGGCGATACGCGGCTGGCCTCGGCGATCGAATGGCCTGCACTGCGCTGAAAGTCACCACCCGCCGTCGACGGCGATGTTCTGTCCGGTGATCATGCGCGACCGATCCGAGGCGAGGAAGACGACGAGGTCGGCCACGTCCTCGGGCTGGATGCGCGCCTTGAGACTTTGGTTCTCGAGAATCCAGTCATTGTATTGCTGCAGGCGGTCGGCGAAGACCCGGTTCTCGGCCTCGGAAACGACGGCGCCCGGTGATACTGCGTTCACCCGCACGTTGAACGGGCCGAGCTCGCGCGCCAGTGACCTGGTCAAGCCGAGCATCGCCCCCTTGCTGGCGACGTAGGGGACATAGCCGTCCCAGCGGCCGTTCAGCGTCACCGAGCAGAAGTTGACGATCTTGCCGTCGCGCTTCTGCTTCATCTTCGGGGCGATGGCGCGGACCAGCGCAAAGGTTGCGGCCGCATTGACGCGAAGCTGGTCCTCGTATTCGTCGATGGAGAAATCCTCGAACGGCTTGTTGATGATGAGCGCGGCGTTGGACACCAGCACGTCGATGCCATCGATCTCCTCGCTGACGGCGCGGATTGCCGCCTCGCTTGCCTTGAGGTCGCCGAGGTCCTGCCCGAGGTAACGCACGTCGATGCCGTGACGCTCCCGAGTTTCGCGCGCCCGCGCTTCGCCGCGTTCGTCACCAGGACGATCGAGCAGCAGCAGGCGCGCGCCGGCAGCGCCGAATGCTTCCGTCTGTGCCGTGCCGAGCGTTCCGAGCGCGCCGGTGATGAGGACCGTCTTGCCGCTGAACTCGGCCATCAGAGATAGCCGTGCACTTCGTCGATCGAGGTGTCCTTCGTGGGCTTGTCGAAGACGATCTCGCCGCGCGCCATGGCGACGATGCGGTCGCAGCACTGAAACACATGGTGCATGTTGTGCGAGATGAAGATGCCGGTGACCGCCTGCGATTTGAGGTCGCGCACGAAGCCGAGCACCTTGTCCGTTTCCTTGACCGACAGGTGATTGGTCGGCTCGTCGAGGATCAGCGCCTTCGACTTGAAGTGCATGGCGCGCGCAATGGCAACACCCTGCCGCTGGCCGCCGGACAGTTCACCCACCAGCGCATCCGGCGAGCGCAGATGCAGGTCAACGTCGGCGATCGCCTGTACGCTTTCCGCGCGCATCTTCTTCTGGTCCATCACGCCGAAGCCGAACAGCGACCATTTGAGCGGCTCGCGGCCGATGAAGACATTGCGGGCAATCGTCATGGTCGGAACCATCGAGTTGTACTGGTAGATGGTCTCAAGACCAAGCTCCATGGCATGCCGCGGGTTGCGGATCGCCACCTCCCTGCCCTCGATGCGGATCGTGCCGCCATCCGCCTTGTGGACGCCCGACAGGATCTTGATGAGCGTCGTCTTGCCCGCGCCGTTGTCGCCGACAAGGCCGACGGTCTCGCCATGCCGCACGGTGAGGCTGACATTCTTCAAGGCGTGGACGCCCGAATACCACTTCTGCAGTCCGGTGCATTCGATGAGAGGCGCGTTCACGACGCGGTCTCCACCTTGATGAGGCGTGCGCGCCTCTCGAACCAATGATTGGCAATCACCGCGCAGATGGTGAGGAAGCCGATGGCGAACTTGAACCAGCTCGCATCGACGCGGCTCATGATCATGCCGGCGTCGATGACGCGGATGATCGCCATGCCGATGACGACACCCACGACATTGCCGACTCCACCCGACAAGGCAATGCCGCCGATGACGGCCGCGGCGATGGCCTGCAGCTCCATCGCCTCACCCATCGAGGGGAGCGGCGAGCCGATGCGGACGACCTGGATGATGCCGGCGAGGCCGGCAAAGGTTGAGCAGATCACGAAGCATACGGTCTTGACGAGGTTGGTCGGGATGCCCATCGCCCTGGCCGATTCAAGCGAGCCGCCAGTGGCGCGGATCCAGTTGCCGAAATTGGTCCGCTCGAGCAGCACCCAGACGAGCAGCGCGAGCGCAATCAGCCACACCGTCGAGACGCGGAAGATGCCGATCGCATCCGAGAAGGCCCATTTCGGCGCGTCGGCCGGCAGCAGCGGCGCGGCGCCGGCAGAGTAGAGCACCACGGCGAGGCTGCGCAGCATGAACAGCATGCCCAAGGTGGTGATGAAGCTCGGTATGCCGAAGCGCAGCGTCACGGTGGCATTGACTAGGCCGACGCAGACGCAGACCAGGAGTGCGAGGATGAAAGCCGGCCAGAACGGAAAACCGTAGAGAGCGAGGGTGCAGAGCACCATCGGGCAAAGCCCCATCATCGAGCCGATGGAGAGATCGAACTCGCCGGCGATCATCAGCAGCCCAAAGCCGAGCGCCAGGATGGCGAGCTCGGGATAAAGGCTGAAGATGCCGCGGACATTGGCGAAGGACAGGAAGAGCCCACCGCTGGAGATGGTGAAATAAGTTGTGAAGATGATCAGCACCAGCAGCGCGACGAGCTCCGGCCGCTGCATGTAGATCTTGAGCAGGCGCATCATGTGCTCATTCCCTGTCGCGTAGCTTTGTGCGGAGCGGGCGGCCGGGGCCGCCCGCCATTGGCCCGGCTCAGCGATAGCCGGCCTTGGACAGCTCTTCGATCGCCGGCACCTGCTCGGGCGTGATCACGGCGCTGCCGGTATCGACGTCGTAGGCGGCCATGGCGTAGTCGCGGATCGGACCAGCCTGCATCACCGGCGCCCAGCCCTGCAGATAGGGCTGCTGGTCGATGTGATACTGGATGTAACCGGACTTCATCTCGGCCATGACATCGGGCACGAGGTCGAAGCCGCCGATCAGCACCTTGCCCGGCGGGACGCCGCGATCCTTGAGCACCGAGACCACGCCGACATCCCAGAAGCCGGTGTCGAAGTAGGCCGTGAGGTTGGGCTCGCCGGTGAAGTAATTGCCGAAGCGGTCGCCGCTGGTGCCGTAGTCGAGGCCGGCGTCGATCTCGTTCCAGCTTATGTCGCGGTCGGGATTGGCGGCCTTCCATTCCTCGAGGCCGAGGATGATGCCGTCGGCGCGGGTGCGCGACCAGTTGTCGGCCGGCGCGTTGACGCCGATCAGCACGCGGATCGGACCGGAGTCGGGGAAGTCTGCCGAGACGGCACGGGCGAGCGCACGGCCGGCCGTGACGAAGCTCTGGCCGACGAAGGCGGCGCGGGCATTGCCGCGTGCACCCTCGGTATCGTCCACGTTGGACGAGAGCACGGCGATGCCGGCATCCCTTGCTTCCTGGATCACCGCGTCGAAAGCTGTGTTGTCGGTGATCGAGGTGATGATCATGTCCGGCTGCTGGGCGATGGCCGCCTGGATGTTGGCCACATGGCCGGCGACGTCGCCCGAGGCGTTGATGAACAGCATCTGGCAGTCGGCGCCGACGATGGCGCAGGCGTCGTCCATGCCGCGCTTCACGGTGAGCCAGAAGGCGTTGCCCGAATTGGCATGCGTTGCGTAGATGATCTTGAGTGGTTCTTTGTCCTGCGCCGTTGCGGGGAACGCCATAAGCGCGGCCCCGGCGGCCAGGAGCAGGATGAGTCTCTTCATTGTCTTCCTCCCTTCACAGTCGTTGCTAATTGGCGCCGGTCACCCGGCGCGTGACGGTAAACCTGCGGTCGAGCTCGGGATGGAGATCCATTCCCAGTCCGGGCCCTTTCGGGACCGTAATGCGGCCGTTCTTCACCTGCGGCAGTTGCGTGACGAGGTCGCCATACCAAGTGCGGTAGAAGGCCCGCACGCTTTCCTGGACGAGCGCATTGGGCGCATTCAGCGACAGGTGCGTCGAGGCGCAGAGCACCACCGGCCCGGTGCAATCGTGCGGCGCGACTGGCAGGTGCCAGGCATCGGCCATGGCCGCGATGGCGCGCGCTTCGGTGATGCCGCCGCACCATGAGAGATCGAGCATCACCACCCCCGCGGCGTTGGTCTCCAAGAGATCGCGGAAGCGCCAGCGTGTCGCCAGCGTCTCGGAGGCGCAAAGCGGCGCGAGCGACGCCTCGCTGTAGCGCTTGAGATCGCCGAGCGAGTCCATCTTGATCGGGTCCTCGTGCCAGAACGTGTTGTAGGGCGCGAGCGCCCGGGCGATCTGGATGGCCGTCGGCAGGTTCCACATGGCGTGGAACTCCACCATGATGTCCATCCTGTCGCCGACGCGCTTGCGCACCTTCTCGAAGGGCTGCAGCGCACTCTTCAAATCCTCGGCGCCGATGTAGAGCCCGCCCGTCTTCTCGGCCGCCATGTCGAACGGCCAGATCTTCATGGCGGTGATGCCGTCGGCGAGCAGCTCCTCGGCGAGATCGTCGGCACGATGGAGAAAAGCGTCGAGATCGGCATAGCCGTTGCGCGGCGTGCCGAGCCCGTAATTGGCGACGGTCTGCCCGCCTTCCTGCATGTAGGCGGTACCGGCGCAGGTGTTGTAGGTGCGGATATCGCTGCGTGTGAAACCGCCGAGCAACTGCGCAATCGGCTGGTTGGCGACCTTGCCGAACAAATCCCAGAGCGCGATGTCGATTGCGGAATTGCCGCGCATCTCGACACCGGTCGAGGCGAAACCGACATAGCCGGTCAAGGCGCGCGCAGCAGCATCGATCGCCAGCGGGTCGCGGCCGATCAGCAGCGGCGCCGCAGTCTCGTGAATGTAGGCCTCGACGGCCCTTGCGCCGAAGAAGGTCTCGCCGAGGCCGGTCATGCCGTCGTCGGTATGGACGTGCACCCAGCAGAGGTTGGGGTGTTCGTCGATCCGCACGGTTTCGAGCCTGGTGATCTTCACGATGCGGCGCTCAGTTGATGCCGCTCGCGAGCAGCACCTTGACGGTGTTGTCGAAGTGCTCCGCCATCAACGCCTCGGCGCGCGGCCGGTCGCCGCGTTCGATCGCCGCGGCAATGGCTTCGTGACAGGCGACATTCTCGTAGCGGTCGGCGTCGGTCTCGCGCGCCAGCCAGCCGATGCGCCACGTGCGGCGGGTCACGACGTGGAACGAGCCGACAATCAGGGCGAAGAGCGGGTTGCGCGAGGCGCGTGCGATGGCTTCGTGGAACGCGATGTCGTGTTCCATGACCTTGTCGGCATCGGCAAAGTCGGCGCGCATCGCCGCGGCGAGCGCCACGATGTCGCGCGCTTCCCTGTCGGTGCGGCGCAGCGCCGCTAGACCCACGGTCCGCATTTCGATGGTGCGCCGGACATCGAGAATCTGCTGCACGGAAACCTGGTCGGTGGTCACGCCATGGTCGATGACCAGCGCCAGCACCTCGGGATCGACCTCGGACACGCGGGCGCGGCGCCCGTTGCCGACGCTGATCAGCTTGAGTGCCGACATCGACCGATAGGCCTCGCGCACCACTGCGCGCGAGACGCCGAGCTGCTCGCCGATTGCCGCCTCGCTCGGCAACGGATCGCCGATCTTGAGGTCTTCCGAGCGGATCAGCCGGCGAATCCCGTGCACGACCCGGGAGACGAGGCTGACTGGCGCCTCCTCGTCATCGGACTCGACTGCTCGCAGATGTGCCGGCGGCTTCACGATCAACCTGTATGCTAGGTTATAAGTCAGCGATCAGAAAGCATGCGCCATACCTATTGTCAATACGGCGGTGAGTAGCCTATGAATGTCGCCGTAGAAGACTGACAGGTCGTCGCTGCCGACCGGGGAGAAACGCATGAAGCCGCCGATCCGGCAGCCCTACGCCATCACCATGTGGGACTTTTCCTGGCTCGAGCGGCGCTGGCCCGGCGCCGGTTACGAGGACTGGGACGAAGCGCTCGATCAGCTCGCGGAGCGCGGCTATGACGCCGTCCGGATCGATGCCTTCCCGCACCTCATATCGGCCGATCCGCACAAGCTATGGGACATCCTGCCGACCTGGAACCAGACCAGCTGGGGCGCCCAGTCGCTCGCCCGCGTGCGTGTGCTTCCAGAGCTGACCCGGTTCATTGGCAAGTGCCGCGACCGCGGCATCGGCGTCGGGCTCTCGACGTGGTACCGGCAGGACCCCGATGACATCCGGTTGCGGATCAAGACGCCGCAGGATCAGGCCAGGATCTGGGTCGACACGCTCCGCCACGTCGACGAAGCCGGCCTGCTCGACGCCCTGCTCTACGTCGATTTCTGCAACGAGTTTCCGATCCCGTTCTGGACGCCCTATCTCTACGGCGGCACCGAGGGGGAGGAGATTTCGCGCAAATCTCCGAGGCTCGTCGGCTGGATGCGCGACAGCATCGACATCGCCCGGCAGGTCTACCCGGACCTCAACTACACCTATTCGTTCTGCACGCAGTACCGCGACTGGGCCGAGCAGGATGTATCGATGCTCGATATCCTCGAGCCGCATATCTGGATGGCGCATCCCTCGACCAGCGACTGGAACAAGGTGGTCGGTTACGGCTTCGAAAAATTCTCGCCGGCCGGCTTCGACAACATCGTCACGCGCGGCTACGAAACCTACCGCGACAACAAGGCGAAGTACGACGGCGCACTGGTTGGCGAGATCGGGAACATCGCCGAGTGGTCGCGCGCGAGCGGCAAGCCGCTCGTCACCACCGAGTGCTGGTCGGTGGTCGACTACAAGGACTGGCCGCTGCTCGACTGGGGCTGGATCAAGGACCTTTGCGAGCTCGGCGTGATCGAGGCCGTCAGGACCGGCCGCTGGATCGGCATGGGGACTTCGAACTTCTGCGGACCGCAGTTCGTCGGCATGTGGCGCGACATCGCATGGCACCAGCGCCTGACCCGGCTCATCAAGTCATCCGCCATCGACGCCGATCTCAGGACCTGATGCCATGCCACGCGTGAGAACGAACCGACCCCGCGCCATCACCATGTGGGAATTCTCGTGGATCGAGCGGCGCTGGCCGGGCGCCGGATATGAGAATTGGGACGAAGCGCTCGACGAGCTCGCCGCGCGCGGCTACGACGCGGTGCGTATCGACGCCTTTCCGCACCTCATCGCCGTCGATCCCAATCGCGTCTGGACAATCCACTCGGACGAGCAGGATGGCGACTGGGGCGCGCCTGGCGAGGTCGAGATCACCAGTATCGGCGAGAATCTCGTCGACTTCATCGGCAAGTGCAAGGCGCGCGGCATCGTGGTGGGGCTTTCCACCTGGTACAAGCGCGACAACGAGAATGTGCGGCTGCGCATCAAGACGCCCGCCGATCAGGCCCGGGTGTGGCTCGACACGCTCAAAATCGTCGCCGATGCCGGGCTGCTCGACGCGCTGCTTTATGTCGATCTCTGCAACGAGTTTCCCAACGTCAAATGGGCGCCCTATCTCTACGGCGCGACGGAAACGAGGCCGGAAGAGCTGACCTCGGATCGGCTGAGGAGCTGGATGCGCGACAGCATCGCGATCCTCAGGAAGAGCTACCCCGATCTCGACTACACATTCTCGCAATCGGACCAGTTCCATTTGTGGGATCGGCAGGATGTGTCGATGCTCGATTTCCTCGAGCCGCACATCTGGATCACGCATCCGGCGATCAGCAGCTTTTATCCCGACATCGGCTACTCGTTCCGTCTGCGCGAGTTCCAGACCCTCATCAGCAAGGCGCGGCCATATTATTACGCCCACAAGGACAAGCTCGACGCGCTGCTCACCGAATGGATCGGCAAGGCCGCCGACTGGTCGCGCCGCACCGCAAAGCCGCTGATCACCACGGAGGCCTGGGCCTCGGTCATGTACCGCGACTGGCCGATGGCCGAGTGGGACTGGATGAAGGATGTGTGCGCGGCAGGCGTCGAGCAGGCTTCGGCCACCGGCCGATGGACGGCCATCTGCACGTCGAATTTCTGCGGCCCGCAATATCACGGCATGTGGCGCGACATCGCCTGGCATCGGCGACTGACCGACATCATCAAGGCCGGCCCTGTCGACGCGGACATAGCGAGGTGACGACGCGGCTCGTCCTCGACTGCAAGGACATCGTCGGCGAGAGCATCATCTGGTCGGACGCCGAGCAGCGTCTCTACTGGGTCGACATCGTGGGCAGCCGCATCCATGGCCTGGTGCCGGCGACCGGCGATCACCAAGTCTGGCCAACGCCGGAACTGCCGACCTCGATCGGTCTTGCCCGGGACAGCGGCTTCATCGTGGGGCTGCGCCAGCGGATCACGCGCTGGCGGCCGGGCGGGCAATTCGAGACCTTCGCCGTTCCCGAGCCCGATCGGCCGGCGAACCGGCTGAACGAAGGCGTCGTCGCTCCGGACGGCTCGTTCTGGGTCGGCACGATGCAGGACAACATCGGCGCTGACCTCGGCCCCCGGGAGATGACCGACCACGTCGGCGCGCTCTACCGCGTATCGCCCGACGGTCATGTCGCCGAGTTGAGCGGCGACCGATTTGGCATCACCAACACCATGGTCTGGCTCGACGACGGGCGCTTCGTGACTGCCGACACCCTGCGCAACGAACTCTATTGTTATGACTACGATCGCCAGTCCCGGCGTCTCCTCAACCGCCGCATCCTTGCCGACGTCACACGCGGCCTGCCCGACGGGTCGACGCGGGACGCGGCAGGAAACATCTACAACGCACGCGTGGCGGGCGGTGCGGCGCTGGCGCGGATCCATCCCACCGATGGCGTGGCGAAGCTGCTCGAGCTGCCATGTCAGTCGCCCACGAGCTGCACCTTCGGCGGCGAGGATCTTGCGACCTTATACGTCACCTCCGCACGGTTCGGGATGAGCGTCGAGGCTTTGCAATCCAACGGCTCGGACGGCAACCTCTATGCGATCGATGGCTTGGGGCCGGGCTTGAAGCCGTACGCGTTCGGCTAGTGCCGGATCGAAAACCGATCAGCCGCCTGCAGTGCTTGACTGCTTCGGCAACGATCAGCTCCGGTATCGAGCGGCGCGCCGCTGGTCAAAAGCGACATAGGAACCGGCCATGCCGGTCCATCCATCATCGGCGAAACGGTCATGCTGCCGTGGCAGTCGGTCAATCTGTTCAGCTTTCTCGGAGCCTACCAGATGGTTGCCCTTGGCGTTGGCGTCAAAGCCTGCGCAGGCGGCGGCGTCGCTTGACCTGACTCTTCCGACGGTCGTCCCGACGCCCGCCGCGGACCCTTATTTGAACGACAGATTCAGACCGCCGCTAAAGAGCCCAATACTGCCGCTGTGGCCGTAGTTAAGCGACAGACGCGCGGAATCGTTCATGTTGAACGAGAAGCCGACCGCACCGGCAAACACGCCACTGCTGCCGGCTGCCCCGATGCGAAATCCGAAGCGATCGCCTGGGTTGGGAACCGCGTCCTGCACGGCCCCGGCTATCGCCGCCATGTTGAGCGCCTCCTTGCGGGCTCGCCCGACATCGGCGGGAGTCGCGAAATAGCTCAGTGGGATGCCGACGTCAGGAGTAATGCAGCCGCGTGCGCCGCAAAGGCCCGCAGCCGGGCCAGGGTTGATAACGGCAACATAGCCCGGGAAGCTAGGCACGATTGGGCCTTGTTGTGCCGAGCTTTCGGTGACTGCCAGCGTAAGAACGGCAATAGACAAAAGCGTTTTCATTGTCATCCCTCCCGATCAAACGAAAATCGCGGCCCAAGCTAAGCAAAGACAGTCGATCGAGTCGAGATAGGTAAAGCAGTGAAATAACTTCGAGAAAATTTCCGTTATTATTCTTGGTGTTAGATTGAATTCAGACGGAAGCGGTCATCCAAGCCGGCACCCCGCACACCCTTTCGTCCATGATGCGGTCGCATGAAGACGTGCTTAGGCCTGCCGGCAAGCAGCTCAGTTCCGTGCCCCGCGCGCGTCCGCCGCCGAAATTCGCGCCAGCGGGAACGGGCGGCCTTCCCGGCCGAGCTCGCCTTCGGCGGTCTGGAACATGCGGTCGAAGCCGACCTCTTCCTCGAAGAGCACGCCTGCCAGGGTTATGTTCAAATCGGCGCGGATGCCTCCGGGTGCAAAGTAGGTGGCACTGATGGCCGCGGCGATGCGCTCGCCGACATCGCGTGCATTCGTTTCGCTGGCACCGGGCAGGAAGATGCCGAACTCGCCGTCGCCGAGGCGGCCGACAAGATCGTCGGCGCGAATGGATGAGCGGATGACATCCGCGACCATCTTCACCGCCTCGTCGCCGGCGCGTTGACCGTTGCGCGCATAGATCGTGCGCAGCTGCGCGAGCTCGACCACCAGAAACGCGCCGCGGCGGCGCTCGACAGGCTCGCGACGGCGCTGGTCGAGATCGACCATTGCGGTGAAGACGTTGCGGTTGAGAAATGCCGTCAGGCCGTCATAGCTCGCGGCGCGCGTCAACGCCGCGCGGCTGCGCTCGACCTCGCGGGAGCGAAGCGCGATCGCAAAAAGCAGCGGCACCGCGAGCAGCACCGGCACTAGCACCGCGGCCGCAAGGCTGCGCTCGAACGATGTCAGGCCTTCGGCAAGAAGCAGCAGGTAGTTGATCAGCACCGACAGCACGATTGCCGCGAGCGTGCCGAACGCGACGAAGAGGATGACGTCCCTGCGCCGCATAAGACCCTTCGCCATGCCGCTCCTCCGCACCTTTCGCCAAGGAGCTACGAGATTGTCCCTTTCGTTTCGGTTTGGCCGATCTCGACAATTCTATCGAATGGGCGATGTGCATCGAGTCTATTGGCCGGAGCGCGACATACGCCTATGCCGGAGTGGACAAATGCCAGCTTTGCCGCGACTGTCTGGCGCACATGAATCGAGCCGACCTTGCCGCCCTCCTCGCATTGCCGCCGCGCTCGGATGCGCCGCCGGCACTGGTGTCCGCCGAAATGTCGGAGCGCGAGGGTTACGTGCTCGAGAGGCTGGCGCTCGATCTCGGCGAAACGCACCCGGTCCGCGCCCTGCTCATCCGGCCGGTAAGCCCGGTCGCCCCGCTGCCGGCGGTGCTTTATTGCCATGCGCACGGCGCGAAGTACGACATCGGTGCGTCCGAGCTGCTCGAGGGGCGGCCGAGCCTGCTCAGCCCGTATGGCCCGGCGCTCGCGCGCGCCGGCTTCCTCTCGCTCTGCCTCGACATGCCGACCTTTGGCGGCCGCCAGTCGCCGACCGAGGATCCGCTGTCGAAGGCGCTGCTGTGGCACGGCAAGACGCTGATGGGAAAGATGCTCGGCGACCTGCTTGCCGGCTTCGACTATCTGCGCTCGCGGCCCGACGTCGACGCCGTTCGGATCGCGGCCTTCGGCCTCTCCATGGGCGCCACGCACGCCTATTTCCTCGGTGCGCTCGAGCCGCGCCTGGCGCGGATCGCGCATCTTTGCTGCTACGCCGATTGGGCGAGCCTGGTGGCCACGGGCGCGCACGATCTGCACGGCCACTACATGACCATTCCCAACCTGCTCGCCAAAACCTCCGTCGGCGCGATCGCCGGCATGGTGGCGCCGCGGCCGCAGCTTGCCTGCGTCGGGTTGAAGGACCCGCTGACGCCGCCGCAGGCGGTGGACCGCGCCTTCGAGGAAACCGAGGTCGCTTACCGCCGCGCGCATGGCGAGAGCGCGCTGACCTTGATCCGCGAACCCGACACCGGCCATGTCGAGACGCAGAAGATGCGCGACGCGGTGATGGCGTTCCTGACCGTGATGAAGGTCTGATCCATGGCCGCGAAGCTGCCGCTGATCGAGGTCTGCGTCGAAGGCATAGACGGGCTGGTCGCAGCGCAGGCTGCGGGCGCGGACCGCGTGGAGCTCTGCGCCAGCCTGCTCGAGGGCGGTATCACGCCGAGCCTCGGCACGGTGCGCGCCGCGCTCACGGTTGCGACTGTGCCCTTCCATGTCATGGTGCGGCCGCGCGGCGGCGATTTCCTCTATTCGCAAGCCGAGTACGATTCGATGCTGACCGACGTCGAAGCGCTGCGCGACCTCGGTGTCGCAGGCGTCGTCTTCGGCTGCCTGACCGCCGAGGGAACGATCGACGAGGCGCGAATGAGCGAGCTCACCCGCCGCACCGGGCCGCTCGCAGTGACCTGCCACCGCGCCTTCGACATGACGCGCGATCCGTTCGAGGCGCTGGAAGCGCTGGTGCGCTGCAAGGTGGGACGCGTGCTTACCAGCGGCCAGCGGGACACGGCCGACGAGGGCGCTTCCTTGCTCGCCGAGCTCGTCCGCCGTGCGGAAAACCGCATCGTCATCCTCGGTTGCGGCGGGCTCGATGCGCAAAACATCGCGGCAATCCGCGACCGAACCGGCCTTCGCGAAATGCACTTCGCGGCGCTGAAGGACTTGCCGAGCGGCATGCGCTTTCGCAATCCGCATGTCGGTATGGGCGGCACCGAGCTCGACCGCGAGTATCGGCTGACGCTCACCGACCCCGGGGCGGTCGCTGCAGCCATCGCGGCTCTAAGGAGCTGAGATGACCGGAGCTTTTCGCGCCGCCTGTGCTGCCATCGCCATCGTGATGTTGTCCGCGATGCCTGCGGCGGCAGCGGATGCGGATAAGCTGTACACGGCCGTTGCGATCGTCACCGGCACCGGCGAGGAAAACCGGCAGATCGGCTTTCGCCTGGCGCTCGAGGATGTGATCGTGCGCGTCTCGGGCGACCACGGGCTGATCAGCTCCGGCGCGGCCAAGGTGATGCTCGACGCCGCTCCCGACTACGTCGACAGTTTCAGCTATCGCGACCGGCTGGAGGGCATTCCCATCCATGACGAGCAAGGAACGTATGACCGCCCACACGATCTCACCGTCAATTTCGATCCGGACAAGATCGATACGGAGCTGATCCTGCTCGGCCGCCAGCCCTGGCTGGCGGAGCGTCCGCATCTGGCGGTCGTGCTCGGTGTCCGGAATGCGAAGCTGGATTTTGTGCTGTCCCGGGACAGCGACCAGGGTTTCTATATGCGCGACTCGCTCGCCGGGGCATCGGAAAAATTCGCCGTGCCGGTGGCGCTGCCTTCGACAGCGGCAATCGCCGAGGCCGGCCTGAACACGAATTTGCTCGACGCGTTCGATGCGGCTTCACTGGATGCGCGCGCCGGCACGTTCGGCGGCGATCGCGTGCTTGCCGGCACGCTCGTCTGGAGCGACGAGGCGCTCGGCTGGATCGCAACCTGGCGCCTCCATCACGACGGGGAAGCGCATGTCTGGGACGAGCGCGGCGTCAGCTTCGACGATGCCTTTCGCAATGCACTGCGCGGCGCCGCAAAGATCCTGTCCGGCAATGGCAATCCGCAATGAGCGAGGTCCAGCCGATCGCACCGGCTGACGAGGCGGCAGTGCTCTTGCTCAACAACGAGCACGCCGCGGAGCTGTCGCTGCTCGACGCACGACGTCTCTCTCACCTCATCGGCCAAGCCTTCTACGCTCGCCGCATCGGCGCGCTCGATGCCTTCATGATCGCCTTCGACGAGACGGCCGACTACGACAGCCCCAACTTCCTGTGGTTTCGCGCGCGCTACCCACGCTTCGCTTATGTCGATCGTATCGCCGTGGCAAAAGCCGCACGCGGCCGCGGGCTGGCGCGCAAACTCTACGAGGACATGTTCGCGGCGGCGCGCGCAGCCGGACACGCGCTTGCGGTCTGCGAGGTCAATGCCGAACCGCCCAATCCGGCCTCGGACGCGTTCCACGCCGCGCTCGGCTTCGGCGAAGTCGGCCTCGCTTCCGTCTACGGCGGCACCCGCACCGTTCGTTACTTTGCGCGGCGACTCTAAAGCATGTCGCGTGAATTGGGATTCACGCGACATGCTTTAGGTCTTTGATTTTGCGCATGTCTTGGCCCCAAAACCGGGGGCCACTTTTGGGAGACATGCTGTAGAGCAGCCGCAAGGCATCGGTGCTTCCGATTGAAATGTTCGGGGAACTACCGTACATTGTCGGCCGGAGAAAGTGATGACCACCGCACGCCAGACCCGCACCGCTCGTATCGAAGCCCGTATCTCGCCCGAGATGTTGACCGTGGTGAAGCGCGCCGCCGAAATGCAGGGCCGCAGTGTAAGCGACTTCGTCGTGGCGGCGGCTCAGGAGGCCGCGCAGCGAACGATCGAAGACGTCGCGATCGTGCGTCTGTCCGTGGAGGATCAGCGCGCGGTGATCGATGCGATCTTCAGCCCGCCAGAACCTAACGCATCTTTGCGTAAAGCGGCGGCAGCCTACAAGCGCCTTGTCGTCCAGTCTCGGTGAGCTTGCGTCTCGTCATCGAGCCGCTTGACAGCTCCCACGATCGAGCGGCGTTCGATTGCGGCGTTCCGGTGCTTGATCGCTATTTACGCGAGCAAGCCAGCCAGGACGTCAAGCGCCGAGTCGGCAACTGCTTCGTCGCCCTCGACAAGGAGGCCGGGGCTATTGCCGGCTACTACACCGTTGCAGCATCGAGCATCCCGGTAGCGTCATTACCCGAGCAAGAAACGAGGCGCTTGCCGCGTTATCCGATCCTGCCCGCAACGCTAATCGGTCGGCTTGCGGTCGGCCGTCATTACCAGGGGCAGAAGATCGGCTCGGCCCTTCTTGTAGATGCGTTGCACCGCAGCGTTCAGGCGGCACCGGCATCTTTTACCCTGCTTGCCGATGCCAAGGATGAGAACGCGGCCGCGTTCTACCGCAAGCACGGCTTTATCCCGCTTCAAAGTCGGCCGCTTTCTTTGTTCCTCCCCATAGCGACCGCCCTGAAACTGTTTCTCTGAGTCCGTCACCCGAACGCATCGATGCCCGTGAGCTCGGCTGACAACGCCCAGAGCCGCGCTGCCTCTGCCGGGTCGACGGCATGCGGCCGCACGCCCGGTTGGTCGCTTTCTTCGGCGAGCGGCGCGACGTCGCAATCCATGCAATAGAGGCCGCCGCGACCATCGAGCTGCGCCGAGGTCGCCGCCCAGATCTGTGTCGCCGCCCCCTGCTCCGGCGTCTTGAAGCTCGCGTCGGCGGGTTCGCCCTTCTCGTCGATCCAGCCCGCCTCGACCATCTCCTGACGCGGCAGGTGCCGCTGCAGCGGCGTGAAAATGCTGCCGGGATGGAGCGAGAAGGCACGCACTGCCGACGGCTGGCCGAAGCGGTCCAGTTGCACGGCAAAGAGTGCGTTCGCAGTCTTCGACTGGCCGTAGGCCTGCCATTTGTCGTAGCCGGTGGCGAAATGCGGATCGTGCCAGCGCATGCCGGTGATCGCATGCGCGCCGGACGATACCATGACGACGCGCGCACCGCCCGCGAGCGCCGGCCGGAGCCGGTTGATCAGCGCGAAATGGCCGAGATGATTGACCGCAAGCTGCGCTTCCCAGCCAGGCCCGACGCGCGTTTCCGGACACGCCATGATGCCGGCGCTGGCGATCACCAAGTCGGCGTGCCGGCCCGATGCCAGGAATGCATCGGCGAACCGGCGAACGCTGTCGAGGTCGGCGAGATCGAGCCGGCCAACCTCGACGTTCGCGATACCGGCCAGCGCCAGGCGCGCCGCATCCGGCCGGAGCGCCGGCACGAGAACCTGCGCACCCGAGCCGGCGAGCGCGCGCGTCGTGGCGAGCCCGAGACCGGAATAACCGCCGGTGACGAGCGCGAGCTTGCCGCTCAGATCGCGGCCCGCCAGCACCTCTTCCGCCGTCGTGTGCGCGCCAAAACCGGAGCCGATCGGGGCCTGTCCGTCGATCATCTCTACCGCCTCTTTCTTGCGATCGCCCATGCGCCGCAGACCGTCGGCGCGGACCATATGCCGGTCGCTTCCATCCGATCCATGCGCTAGAATCCGCTTTTCTTTCGCGATCGTCCGGAGATCCATGGACCCGCTTTCCGACGTCCTTTTGCTCCTGAAGCCCCGAACCTCCATCTCGGCCGGGCTCGACGCCGAAGGCTCCTGGTCGATCCGCTTCCCGCCGCCCGATGGGATCAAGTTCAACGCGGTGAGGCGCGGCTCCTGCTGGCTGTCGGTCGGCGACGGCGAACCGCTTCGGCTCGAGCAAGGCGACTGCTTTTTGCTGACGCGCGCCCTGCCCTTCCTGCTCGCCAGCGACCTGAAGCTGCCGCCGATCGATTCCGGGCCGATCTACCAGGCGGCTTGCGACGGCATCGCCGCGGTCAATGGCGGCGGCGATTTCTTCCTGATCGGGGGACGGTTTTCCTTCACGGGCAGGCACGCGGCGATGCTGTTTGAATCCCTGCCGCCCGTCCTGCATGTGCGCCAAGCATCGAGCCAGGCATCGGTGCTGCGCTGGGCGCTGGATCAACTGGCGTCCGAATTGGCGGAGCGACGCCCGGGCGGCTTCCTCGTTGCCGAGCATCTCGCTCACATCATGCTGGTGCAGGTGCTGCGTCTCTACCTCGCGAGCCAGCCGGGCTCGGGCTGGCTGCACGCCTTTGCCGATCGGCAGATCGGGCCGGTCGTCACAGCGATCCACGCCGAGCCCGCGCGTCGATGGACGCTGAACGGGCTTGCGGCGCTGGCCGGCATGTCGCGCTCGACCTTCGCGCTGCGTTTCCGCCAAATTGTCGGCGTCTCGCCGATGGAATACCTCACGCGCTGGCGCATGCTTCTGGCGGCCGAGCGGCTCAGCAATTCGTCCGACAAGGTCGCGGCGATCGCCGCTGCGCTCGGCTACGAATCCGAGAGCGCCTTCAGCACCGCCTTCAAGCGCGTGATGTCGGCCTCGCCGCGGCAGTACCAGCGGGAGACGTAGAACCTACCCGGCCGCCGCCACCGCGCGCTTGGCCATCACCGCGATCAGATTGGCGCGATACTCCGGCGAGGCGTGGATGTCGCCCATGAGGTTGGTCGTAGCGATTTTCAGCCCGTCCAGCGCGCCGGGCGTGAACGACTTGCCGAGCGCGGCCTCGATGTCGGCCGAGCGGAAGACACCGTCATCGCCCGCTCCGGTCACGGCGGCGCGTACGCCGTTGCCGTCTTTCGCAACGAACACGCCGACGATCGCATAGCGGGATGCGGGGTTGGGGAACTTCGAATAGCCCGCTTTCTCCGGCGCGGTGAAGGAAACCGAGGTCACGATCTCGTCTTCCTCGAGCGCCGTGCCGAACAGGCCGGTAAAAAACTCCTCCGCCGGGATCTGCCGCTTGTTGGTGACGATCGTTGCGTTGAGCGCCAGCACTGCGGACGGATAGTCGGCCGCCGGATCATTGTTCGAGATCGAGCCGCCGATGGTGCCGCGGTGGCGCACATGCGGATCGCCGATGTGTCCGGCAAGATGGCAGAGCGCCGGGCAGACCGCCTTGATCTCCTTGCTGTCCGCGACCTCGGCATGGGTGGTTGCCGCGCCGATGGTCACGTTGCGGCCCGATACCTTGATGCCCTTGAGGTCGGCGATGTGCATCAGGTCGATGACGTCGGTCGGCGCGGCGAGCCGCGTCTTCATCGCCGGGATGATCGTCATCCCGCCGGAGAGGAATTTTGCCTCTTTTCCCGACGCCTTGCCGACGGCGTCGGCAACCGAGGAGGCGCGGTGATAATTGACGGAATACATTGGGTGTCTCCTTAAGGGAGTAAGGGAATAGGGGAGTAGGTGAGTATGCGAGAGCGGGTGGGCCGAGCTAAGCTCTGTCGCCTGTTCCCCTACTCCCTTATTCCCCTACTCCCTTCTTTCTCAGTGTCTCGTTGCCGCCTTGAGCGCCGTCCAAACCGCCTGCGATGTGGCCGGCATCGGAAGGTCGTTGTTGCCGATCGCGTCGGTGATGGCGTTGATCACGGCCGGTGGTGAACCGATGGCACCCGCCTCGCCGCAGCCCTTGATGCCGAGCGGATTGCTCGGGCACGGCGTGTTCGAGGTCGACACCTTGTAGGACGGCACGTCGGTCGCCCGCGGCATGGTGTAGTCCATGTAGCTGGCGGTCACGAGCTGGCCGTTGCCGTCATACCTGCAGCCTTCGAGCAGGGCCTGGCCGACGCCTTGCGTGATGCCGCCATGCACCTGGCCTTCGACGATCATCGGGTTGATGATGTTGCCGAAATCGTCGGCCGCCACGAATTGCACGATCTCGGTCTCGCCCGTGTCGGGATCGACCTCGACCTCGCAGATGTAGCAGCCGGCCGGGAAAGTGAAGTTGGCGGGGTCGTAGAAGGAGGTTTCCTTCAGCCCCGGTTCCATGCCTGCCGGCAGGTTGTGTGCGGTGTAGGCGGCAAGCGCCATCTGGAACCACGGCACCTTCTTGTCGGTTCCGGCAACCTTCAGCTCGCCATTCTCGATGACGATATCGCCTTCGTCGGCCTCCATCAGGTGGGCCGCGATCTTCTTTGCCTTGGCCTCGACCTTGTCGAGCGCCTTGGCGATCGCCGACATGCCGACCGCGCCGGAGCGCGAGCCGTAGGTGCCCATGCCCATCTGCACCTTGTCGGTGTCGCCGTGCACTACAGACACCTGCTCGATCGGGATGCCGAAACGGCCGGACGCGACCTGCGCGAAGGTCGTCTCATGGCCCTGGCCGTGGCTGTGCGAGCCGGTGAGGATCTCGATCGTGCCGACGGCGTTGACGCGCACCTCGGCCGACTCCCAGAGGCCGACGCCGGCGCCGAGCGAGCCGACCGCGGCCGAGGGCGCGATGCCGCACGCCTCGATGTAGCAGGTCATGCCTATGCCGCGCAGCTTGCCGCGTTTCCTGGCGGCGTCGCGCCGGGCGGGAAAGCCGGCGTAGTCGGCTTCTTTCATGGCCGCATCGAGCGAGGCCTCGTAGTCGCCGGCATCGTAGTTCATGATCACCGGCGTCTGGTACGGGAACTCCTTGATGAAGTTGATGCGCCTGAGCTCGGCAGGAGAAATCCCAAGCTCGCGCGCGGCCGTCTCGACGGTGCGCTCAAGCAGGTAGGTCGCCTCCGGCCGCCCTGCCCCGCGATACGCGTCGACGGGCGCGGTGTTGGTGTAGACGGCCCGCACATTGGCGTGGATTGCCGGGATCACATACTGGCCCGACAGCAGCGTCGCGTAGAGATAGGTCGGAATCACCGAGGAGAAGAGCGACATGTAAGCGCCGAAATTGGCGATCGTGTCGACCTTCAACGCCGTCATCTTGTTGTTGGCGTCAAAGGCAAGCTTCACCTCCGTCACATGGTCGCGGCCATGCGCGTCGGAGAGGAAGCTTTCGGTCCGGTCCGCCACCCATTTCACCGGCACGCCGGTGCGCTTGGACGCCCAGCAGCAGACGACCTCTTCCGGGTAGATGTAGATCTTCGAGCCAAAACCGCCGCCGACATCGGGAGCGATCACGCGCAGCTTGTTCTCCGGCGCTATGTTGTAGAACGCGCTCATCACCAGCCGGGCGAGATGCGGGTTCTGCGACGTCGTCCAGCAGGTGGTGTGCTCCTCGGCCTTGTCATAGTGACCGAGCGCAGCGCGCGGCTCCATGGCGTTGGGGATCAGCCGGTTGTTGACGATGTGCATGGTGGTGACGTGCGCCGCTTTCGCGATCGCCTCGTCGGCAGCCTTGGAATCGCCGATCTCCCAGTCGTAGATCAGATTGTTGGCGGCTTCCGGATGCAACTGCGGCGCGCCGGATTTGAGCGCGGCGACGGCATCGATCACGGCCGGCTTTTCCTTGTAGGTGACCGCAACCTTCTCGGCGGCGTCCTTCGCCTGGCCCTTGGTGTCGGCCACGACGATCGCGACCGCGTCGCCGACATAGCGGACGCTGCCGACCGCGAGCGGCGACCAGGCGCCCATCTTCATGCCGGAACCGTCCTTGGAATGGATCATCCAGCCGCAGATCAGATTGCCGATGCCGTCGGCCTTGAGCTCGGGGCCGGTCAGCACATCGATCACGCCCGGCATCTTCTTCGCCGCGGCGGTATCGATGCTCACGATGTCTGCATGTGCGTGCGGGCTGCGGACGAATGCTGCGTGCTTCATTCCCGGCACGACCATGTCGTCGACATAGCGGCCAAGGCCGGTGATGAAGCGTTTGTCTTCCTTGCGCTGAACGCGAGCGCCGATACCTTCAACTCCCATCAGAGTTCTCCTCCAGAACGTCTTCGGTCAGTCAGCAATTCGGGTTCCGGCGCCCTCTGGACTGCCGGCAGCGGAATGCGGACATCTTCCGCCAACCGCACCCGAGCAGTCCGTATCAAGCAGCCTTCGCAGCGCCTCCCTTGGCCATGGCGGCCGATGCGGCCAGGATCGCCTTGACGATGTTGTGGTAGCCGGTGCAGCGGCAGAGATTGCCCTCGAGCTCGGCGCGAACGGTCTTCTCGTCCAGGCCTTGCGGATGCCGGCGGATCATGTCCGTCGCCGCCATGATCATGCCCGGCGTGCAGAAGCCGCATTGCAGACCGTGATGTTCCTTGAACGCCGCCTGTACGGGATGCAGCTCGGCGCCGTTCGCCAGGCCCTCGATGGTCAGCACATCCGAGCCCGAGGCCTGAGCCGCGAGAAGCGTGCAGGATTTCACCGCCATGCCGTCGACATGGACGACGCAGGCGCCGCACTGCGACGTGTCGCAGCCGACATGCGTACCGGTCAGCCCGAGATCTTCGCGCAGGAACTGGACCAGCAGAGTGCGGTCCTCGACCGTTCTCTCGACTTTCCGCCCATTGACGACAAGGGATACCTGAGACATGCGAACGGTCCTCCTCCTAAAGGCCCGTTCATTCCCTTTTTTCTTCTGGCTGGCCGCCTTGAAAGAGAAGGGCGTCGGGCTCGAAATGAGAGCCTAGCGCATTCCCCGGCGAAAGCAAAAGCCGGCCAGCCTTTGTTTTTCTTCAACTTTCGGCTATCGATCAGTTCATACGATTGCTGACTTCGACAAGGTTCCCGTCCGGGTCCTTGAAGTAGACCGACAGGATGGTCGCGACCGCCCCGGCGCGCTCGCCCGGCCCGTCCACGATCCTCACGCCCTCGCGGCCCAGATGCGCGACCACCTCGTCGATCGGCGTCTCGGTCAGCACGCAGAAATTGCCGCTGCCGGGAACCGTGTCCCGGGCGATCGACGGCGAGGCGATCGCGTCCTGCAGGCTGATCTTGTGCTGCCCGAAATGCAGCGACCATTTTCCCGGCCGCTCCTGTCGCGGCTCCATGCCGAGCACACGGCTGTAGAAGCGGCAGGTCTCCTCGACATCGGCGACCGCGAGCACGATGTGGTCGAAAGCGAGAACTCTCATTCCGGGCGGGACGACTCCATCCTGATCCAGGCGCCGTTCTTGGCCGAGGAGCGCACGCAGGCGTCGACGAATTTCACCCCGTCGAGCCCATCGAACACGGTCGGATAGATGACGTCCTTCGGGACCTTGCCGCCTTTCTTGCGCAGCGCGCGGATAGCGCGCGCGGCCTCGGCATAGATGTTGGCGAAACCTTCGAGATACCCCTCCGGATGGCCGGAAGGAACGCGCGTGACGCGCGCCGCGGCGGGCCCGGCGCCGGCGCCGGCGCGCGTGATCAGCCGCTTCGGCTCGCCGAAGGGCGTGTACCAGAGGTAGTTCGGGTCGGCCTGCACCCACTCGATGCCGCCCCTGGTGCCGTAGACCCTGAGCTTCAGACCGTTCTCGTTGCCGGGCGCGACCTGGCTCGCCCAGATCATGCCTTTGGCCGGCCGGCCGCTGAAGCCTTTGCCTTGCTTGCCCTTGAAGCGCAACAGAACGTTGGCGTTGTCGTCGACGCGCCGGCCGGGCACGAAGGCGTCGAGGTCGGCAGCCAGTTGGTCGAGCTCGAGCTGCGTGACGAAGCAGGCGAGGTTGTAGGCATGCGTGCCGATGTCGCCGGTCGAACCGCCGGCGCCCGACCGCTTCGGGTCGGTGCGCCAGGCAGCCTGCTTCTGGCCGGTGCTTTCGAGATCGGTGGTCAGCCAGTCCTGCGGATATTCAGCCTGCACCACGCGCAGCTCGCCGAGCACGCCTTCTTCCACCATGGCACGCGCATGGCGGATCATCGGATAGCCGGTGTAGTTGTGCGTCAGCACGAAGAGCTTGCCGCTCTTCTCGACCGCCGCGCAGAGCTTGCGCGCATCGCCAAGCGTCGCCGTCAGCGGCTTGTCGCAGATTACGTGGATGCCAGCGTCGAGGAAGGCTTTTGCCGCCGGATAATGCACGTGATTTGGCGTGACGATCGCCACCGCCTCGATGCCGTCGGCGCGGCGGGACTCGGCCTTCGCCATTTCCTGGAACGAGGCGTAGCTGCGCTGCGGGTCTAGGTTGAGCTCGGCAGCCGAGGCCTGCGCACGCGCGGGATCGGAAGAGAGCGCGCCGGCGACCAGCTCGAACTCGCCGTCCATGCGCGCCGCGATGCGGTGCACGCCGCCGATGAAAGCGCCCTGCCCGCCGCCGACCATGCCGTAGCGGATGGGACCGCTGCCCGATTCAACCTGCCTGCCGCTGACCATGATGGTCCTCCCTCAAACCGATCCTAGATACCCATCACCTTGCGAAGCGCGGCCCGATCGGGCTTCGCGCCGGCGAAATCGTCGAAGGCGCGCTCGGTGACGCGGATGAGATGGTGCTGGATGAAAGGCGCGCCTTCGGCGGCGCCGTCCTCCGGATGTTTCAGGCAGCATTCCCATTCGAGCACCGCCCATGAGCCGTAGTCGTACTGGGTGAGTTTCGAGAAGATGCCCGAGAAATCGACCTGCCCGTCACCCAGCGAGCGGAAGCGCCCCGCACGGTTCACCCAGCCCTGATAGCCGGAATAGACGCCCTGCCGGCCGGTCGGGTTGAACTCGGCATCCTTCACGTGGAAGGCCTTGATGCGCTCGTGGTAGATGTCGATGAATTCGAGATAGTCGAGCTGCTGCAGCAGGAAGTGCGACGGGTCGTAATTGATGTTGGCGCGGGCATGGCCACCGACCGCATCGACGAACATCTCGAAGGTGGCGCCGTCGAACACATCTTCGCCCGGATGGATCTCGTAGCCGATATCGACGCCGTTTTCGTCATAGACGTCGAGGATCGGCTTCCAGCGCTTGCCAAGCTCGCTGAAGGCTTCCTCGATCAGGCCCGCCGGACGCTGCGGCCACGGATAGAGATACGGGAAGGCGAGTGCGCCGGTGAAAGAGACGGAGGCGTCGAGGCCGAGGTTGCGCGAAGCCTTCGCCGCAAGCTTCATCTGGTCGACCGCCCATTTCTGCCGCGCCTTGGGGTTGTTGTGCACGCTTGCGGGCGCGAAGCCGTCGAACTGGCTGTCATAGGCAGGATGCACGGCGACGAGTTGCCCCTGCAAATGCGTGGAGAGCTCGGTGATCTCGACACCGGCGTCGGCGCAGATGCCCTTCACCTCCTCGCAATAGGTCTTCGACGTCGCCGCCTTCTTGAGGTCGAAGAGGCGGCCGTCCCAGGTCGGGATCTGCACACCCTTGTAGCCGAGCCCTGCCGCCCATTTGGTGATCGCCGGCAGGCTGTTGAACGGGGCGGCATCGCCCGCGAACTGCGCCAGGAAAATGCCCGGCCCCTTGATTGCTTTCGGCATGGATGCCCCTCCTCTAGAGCACGATCCCGGAAGCCGCAGGCTTCAGGACAAGGATCATGCGGCACAAGAAACCGTCCCGGCGTGGAACCGCGCAATCGATTACAGCCGGGAGTCGATCGATATCAATTCACAAAAGATCGCGACGCCGCAATACGGGCGCGCATGTGAGCTCCAAAGAAAAGGCCGATGGCACCCCACCCTGGGCCATCGGCCGAAATAGACCCCCCGAATGCGACCGCGCTGAGAACAAAGCCAGAGCAGGCCAAAGCAGCACGATCTCAAGACTGGTCATACCAAATTCCACGCCGGCGTCAAGTAGGATGGTTAAGCGGCTGTCTTTCCGTCGGCTGCGCCAGGGTCCCCATTTATCCTTGTTTCTCAAAGAATTGTCCGCTCCTTCTATGCCTCCGTGGGCTCGCCTTGCGGCCCTACGGGAAATGGGCTAGAAGTCCGGCCAGGCCCAATTGGTCGAACCAGTTTGCTCTTTTCGAGGCTGGATCGCTTTGGGGAGGAAACGGTTTTCCGCGGCGGCGGGACTGGCAAGAAGGCGAATTCTGGAAAGGGTGACCATGCATCTTTCGACGCACAATTGGATGCGCGCCGAGCCGCTCGAGGTGACGCTCAAGCGCATCAAGAAATTCGGCTATGAATCGATCGAGATCTCGGGCGAGCCGGAACAATACAAATCGAAGGAAACGCGTGCGCTCCTGAAAGAGCACGGCATCCGCTGCTGGGGCGCGGTGACGCTGATGCTCGGCGAGCGCAATCTTGCCGCCAAGAACCAGGCGCAGCGCGAGAAATCGGTGCAATACGTCAAGGACGTGCTCACCATGGTGAGCGAGCTCGACGGCGAGATCATCACGCTCGTGCCCGCCACCGTCGGCAAGGTGGTGCCGGACGGCACCGAAGAAGAAGAATGGAAGTGGGTCGTGGACGCGACACGCGAATGCTTCTCGCATGCCAAGAAGGTCGGCGTGCGGGTGGCGGTCGAGCCGCTCAACCGCTTCGAGACCTACCTGTTCAACCGCGGCGAGCAGGCGCTGGCGCTGGCCGATGCGGTGAGCCCCGATTGCGGCGTCTGCCTCGACGCCTATCACCTCCATATGGAGGAGTTCGACGTGCACGAGGCGCTGCGCAAGGCGGGCAAGCGGCTGTTCGACTTCCACGTGGCCGACAACAACCGCTTCGCCGCCGGCCTCGGCACCATCGACTGGAAGAAGATCGTCGGCACCCTGCGCGAGATCGGTTATGACGGCGCGCTCACCAACGAGTTCGTCGCCCCCGTCGACCGCACGCCGGCCAACCGCTACCCCGAAATGGTGGAACGCAACCCGGTCGACATCTCGCCCGAGCAGCTGAAGTTCATCCAGGACCACGGCTCGAGCGTGCTCACCGAGAAATTCTACACCGATCAGATGCGCATTACGGCGGAGACGATCCTGCCGCTGATCGGCAAGAAGAAGCCGGGCTGATCGGACTTCAGACGGTGCACGGCGGCGCCCTCAGTGAAGCGAAACTGCCCCTCGGCGTCACGGCCGAAGGGCTGGGGAAAAGCATGCACATCAAGGACGTCAGGGCCTGGTGGGTTCGCATCCCCATCGAGACCGGCCGCCAGCACCGCAGCGATTTCGGCCAGATCGCGACCTTCGACGCGGCGATCCTGCGGATCGAGACCGACAATGGCATTGTCGGTTGGGGCGAAGGCAAGAACGCCGCCGGCAGCGCCGGCAGCTACGGTGCGCTGATCCACCTCATCAATCACGAGATCGCGCCGAAACTGATCGGCCGCGACCCGCGCGACATCGGCCCGATCTGGGAGATGCTTTATAATGACGCGCGGCATGGCATGGCCGCCGATGCCGGCCATGCCATGCCAGGGCTTTCGCGCCGCGGCATCAGCGTGGCGGCGATCGGCGCGGTTGACATCGCGCTCTGGGACATTTTTGGAAAGTCGGTGAAAGAACCGGTCTGGCGGCTGCTCGGCGGCCGCAAGCGCGATCGCCTGCCGGCCTATGCCTCCGGCGGCTGGGCCGCCGAGGACAGCATCGGCGACCAGCTCAAATCCTACATCGACGAGGGCGGGTTCAAGGCGGTGAAGATGCGCATCGGCGCCATGGACGGCGCGCCGCACATCTCGGCCGCACGCGTGCGCGCGGCGCGCAAGGCGCTCGGCCCGGCGGTCGACATCATGGTCGATGCGCATGGCACCTACACCGTGGCCGAGGCGAGGCGCTTCGCGCACATGGTCGCCGATTGCGACATCGCCTGGTTCGAAGAGCCGGTGATCGCGGACGACAAGCCCGGCATGGCCGAGGTGCGTGCGGCGACGAACATCCCGATTGCCACCGGCGAGAGCGAGTCCACGCGCTTTGCCTTCCGCGACCTCGCCATGCTGAAGGCGGCCGACATCTTCCAGCCCGACCCTGCCTTCTGCGGCGGCATTTCGGAGACGCTGAAGATCGCCAACCTGGCCAGCGCCTTCAATCTGCGCTTCGCTCCGCATCTCTGGGCCGGCGCGCCCTGCTTCTTCTCCGGCCTGCATCTTTGCGCCGCCACGGCGTCGAGCTTCATCATCGAATATTCGCTCGGCGCCAACCCGATGATCCACGATCTGGTCGAGGAGAAGATCGAGGCGGTGGACGGCATGATCGCAATACCGGACGCGCCGGGCCTCGGCTTCACCGTGCGGGAAGATTTCCTCGCCGCGCATTCGGTGGACGTCCGATGAGCGAGAAGAACCTGCTGGCGGAGCTCGCCTCGCATCTCTTCTCCTTTTCCGACAAACAGACCGGGCGCACGCCCTCCGAGCGCGAGCTTGCCGAGCATTTCGGCGTGAGCCGCGGCCAGATCCGCGAAGCGCTGGCGATCCTCGAAGCAATGCGCATCGTCGAACGACGGGCGAAATCGGGCATCTATCTCACCACCCGGCAGGCGAGCGTGGAAGCGCTGGCGCTTTTCGCCAAGGCCGGGCTGCCGCTCGACCCGGTGCGCATCTACGAGATGGTCGAGCTGAGAAAGATCCACGAGATCAAGGCGGCCGAGCTCGCCTGCTCGCGCGCCACCGAGGAGAATTATCGGCGGCTGCGCGAAATCCTGGCGATCTGCGAGACGAAGGTGGCGAAAGGCGAGCCGCTGCACGAAGAGGACCGCGATTTCCACCTGGAGATCGTGCGCGCCACCCAGAACGCGATCTTCCACCAGGTCTGCTCGGTCTATTACGTGATGGGCGAGAGCCGGCTGCCGATCTATTTCAGCGACCCCGAGCGCGGCCGCCGCTCGCATGCCGAGCACCTGCAGATCTTCGATGCGCTGGTGCGGCGCGACGGCAACCTCGCGCAGGCGCTGATGAGCGCGCATCTGCAGGGCGCGGAGAGCTACTGGAAAGGCCTGCTCGAGCCGCACCAGTCAAAGCCTCTCGAGCATGTCTGACGACCACCCGAAAATCCTGTCAACGCACGGGCTTCACTCGCGCGCCAGCGCGATGCTGGCTGACGCAGGCGAACTGGTGGTGGCGCCGTCGCTCGACCCGGATGCGCTGATCGAAGCCGCGCGCGATGCAGCGATCGTGATCGTGCGCGCCAACCTGCCCCCTGCCCTGTTCGCGCAGGCGCAAAAACTGCGCGCCGCGATACGGCACGGCGCCGGGCTCGACATGATCCCGGTCGAGGCGGCGACCGCCGCCGGCGTGCTGGTCGCCAATGTGCCGGCGGTCAATGCGCGCTCGGTTGCCGAGCACGTGATCTTCGCGACCCTGGCGCTGCTCCGGCGTTTTCGCATGGTCGATGGCGATCTGCGCTCGAAGGGCTGGCTTGCCGGGCGCGAGCACGCCGAAAAGACGCATGAGCTCTCGGGCCGCATCATGGGCATTGTCGGCATGGGCGCGGTCGGGCTTGAGGTGGCGCGCATTGCCCGCAAGGGTTTTGGTCTCGACGTCGTGGCCAACAGCCGCCGGCGTGAATCGGTGCCGCAAGGCGTCGGCTTCCTCGCGCTCGATCGTCTCTTCGAGGAGAGCGACGTGCTGGTGCTCTGCTGCCCGCTGACACCCGAGACCACCGGGCTGCTGAACGAGCAGCGCATCCGCCGCATGCGGCGCGGCAGCCTGATCGTAAACGTCTCGCGCGGAGCGGTGATCGACGACACGGCGCTGGTAGCGGCTTTGGCCGACGGCCATATCGGCGGCGCTGCGCTCGACGTCTTCGCCAGGCAGCCCCTGCCGCCGGATCATCCCTATTTCGGATTCCCGAACGTGATCGTCACGCCGCACATGGCAGGCATCACCGAGGAGTCGATGATGCGCATGGGCACCGGTGCCGCAGCCGAAGCGCTGCGCGTCCTTGCCGGCGAGCTGCCGGTCAATCTGCGCAATCGCGAGGTCGTTGAGCGTTATCGCGCGCGGTTTCCGGCGCGATAGCTGCTATGACAGCGCCCGCAGCTCGGCGCGAAGCTTCTCCTTGTCGGCGAGCAGCCTGCCGGTCGCGGTCTGCGTCTTCTTCCAGGTCGGCAGGGCTTGCGCCAAAAGATCGCGGCCGGCATCGGTGAGCTGCAGACGGCGGCTGCGCCGATCAGCACCGTCGGCGACCGAGACGACGAGGCCGCGGCGTTCGAGCGGCTTCAGCGCAGCCGTCAGCGTCGTGCGGTCCATCGAGAGCAGCTCGGCGACCGCGCCCATGCGCGGCGGCTCCGGACGATTGAGCGACATCAGCAGGGAGAACTGGCCGTTGTTCAGGCCGAAAGGCTTGAGTGCCGTGTCGTAGCGGCGGGCAAGCGCCCGCGCGGCCCGCTGCACATGCAGGCAAAGGCAATTGTCGCGGACCATAAGCGTTGTCTCGAAAGGGAGCGGATTTGGCTCGGTCATGCTGCAATCAATGTTGACATCAACGTGTTTTGTCCAGAAGATTCCCAAAACGACGTAAACCGAAAAAACCGGAGGGAGGAACGATGCCGACGAAAGTCCTGCTCCTCATCGGCACGCGCAAGGGCGCCTTCATCGCCGAGAGCGACGCGAAGCGGAAGAAGTGGACGATCCGCGGCCCCTTCTGCGAAACCTGGCCGATCCACCACATCAAGGGCGATCCGCGAACCGAGGCGATCTATGGGGCGGGCGGCAGTGAATGGTTCGGGCCGGCCGTCTGGAAATCGGAAGATTTCGGCAAGAGCTGGACGCATTCGAGCGAGGGGCTCGCCTATGCGGCCGGCGAGGAGCCGGTGAAGGCGGTGTGGAGCGTGGCGGCCTCGAACGGCACGATCTATGCCGGCGTGCAGCCGGCGGGCCTGTTTCGCAGCGAAGACGGAGGCAAGAGCTGGAGCCATGTCGATGGGCTGCAGAACCATCCATCGCGGCCGCATTGGAATCCTGGCGGCGCCGGCCTTATCCTGCACACGCTCGTGCCGCATCCGACCGACCATGACCAGCTCTGGATTGGCATCTCGGCCGCCGGCGTCTTTCACACGGCCGACGGCGGCAAGAGCTGGGAGCCGCGCAACAAGGGCACACGCGCCGATTTCCTGCCGGAAGGGCAGAACTATCCGGAATACGGGCAGTGCGTGCACAACATGGTCATGGCGGCGGGGATGCCGGATCGGCTCTACCAGCAGAACCATTGCGGCATGTATCGCTCCGATGACGGGGGAAAGAGCTGGCTCAGCATCGAGAACGGCCTGCCCTCGGACTTCGGCTTCCCGTCGGCCGCGCATCCGCGCGATCCCGACACCGTCTACCTGATCCCGCTCAACGGCGCGGGCGAAGGCCGCTTCGTGCCGGACGCAAAAGCGGCGGTGTGGCGCAGCCGCGACCGCGGCGAGACATGGGATGCGCTGCGCAAGGGCCTGCCGCAGGAGAATGCCTATTTCGGCGTGCTGCGCCAGGCGATGGCGACCGATCGGCTCGCGCCGGCAGGTGTCTATTTCGGCACCAATGGCGGCGCACTTTTCGCCTCGTCCGACGAAGGCGACAGCTGGACCGAGGTGGCGAGCCACCTGCCGGTGATCTCTTCGGTCGAGACGATGGTCGTGGAACGCTGAGGTGGACGCGAACGCTCAGGCGGCCGCTGCCTTGCAGTTGCGTCGGCCGGTGGTGGTAAAGCTGCCGGCGGTACTCGTCGACCTTTTCCCGGGTTCGCTGCGCCGCGTCGAGGTCGAGGTGGGAACCGTGGCCGAAATGGTCGACGCGCTCGACCGCTTGTGGCCCGGCATGAAGGATCGCATCTGCGATTCCACGCCGGCGATCCGGCGCCACATGAACGTGTTCGTCGACGGCGAGCGGGCGAAGCTGGATACGCCGCTTGCACCCGGCACTGAGGTGTTCGTGCTCACCGCCATCAGCGGCGGCTAGAAACGATCGAAATCCGGGCTTGCCTGGTACAAGGATGGGGCTCGACCTCTATCTGACGACAGGCGCAGCCAACAATCCGGAGCAGTCGGCCGAGTGGACGGCATCGGCGGAAGGCAAGTCCTTCATGAAAGGCTCGAGCGACGGCTGGGGCCAGGCAGCAATCGCCTTCGGCGACGATGCGCAAGCAGCAAAGGCGGCGGCGGAGCGCACGCGCGCCTTCTATACCGGCGAGACGCCGTCGGGCGGTTAGCCGGCATGCGTTGGTCCTGCTGCGGCACGTCGCGTACTCGGGTTCGCGCGACGTGCCGCAGCTATTGATCTTGCGCATGTCTTTATCCCAAAACTGCTGCACGTTTTTGGGAGACATGCTTTAGCCTGCGGGCGTGATTCCGCGGGGGGAATCGGCATGCATGCGTTTGATGTTCTTGGCGATCCGGTGCGGCGGCGCATCCTCGAGCTGCTTGCCGCAGGGGAAAGTGCGTCCGGCGCGGTGGTCGCCGTCATCCAGCAGGAATTCGGCATTACCCAGGCCGCCGTCTCGCAGCATCTCAAGGTGCTGCGCGACAGCGGCTTCGCCAGCGTCAGGGTCGATGGCCCCCGCCGCCTCTACAGCATCGACGCCACACCGCTGCAAGAAGTGGATGCGTGGCTGGAGACGTTCCGGGGTTTTTGGACGCACCGGCTGGAAGCACTGGCCACCGAGATCGCGCGGGGGAAGAAGAAGCGCGCCAAATAGCCCATCGGTGCGCGCGGGCGGGTCGTCCGGGACGCGGCGCTACCCCTTCACGGCCAGCTCGAGCGCGAAGGTGGAGAGGGGACGGAAGAGTTCCTGGCGCTCGGAGAGTGCGGTCTCTTCGCCAGTCAGGATGTCGTCGACGACGGTGCAGACCGAGAGAGCGCGCGCGCCGAAACGGGTGGCGAGCGCGTAGAGGCCGGCCGTCTCCATGTCGATCGCGATCACGCCGTACTTGCGCAGCTTTGCATAACGGCCCGGCGCGTCGTGGTAATAAAAGTCGTCGCTCGAGGCGGTCGGCCCGAAGTGCAGGCCGACACCCTTCGGTGCCTTGATCTCGCCCGCGCGTTTGAGGAGCACGAGGTCGGGACCGGCCGACAGCGAGAACGGCGAGAGTTGCTCACGGTACATCGCGCTGTCCGAGCTGACCGAGGTCGAGACGACGAGGTCGCGGATCTTCACCGCCTCGTTGAGCCCGCCACAGGACCCGATGCGGATCAGCGTCTTCACGCCGAAGGCATTGATGAGCTCGTGCACATAGATTGCGAGCGAGGGCTGGCCCATCCCGGTCGTCTGGACGCTCACCGCCTTGCCCCTGTAGGTGCCGGTGAATCCCAACGCGCCACGCACGCGGTTCACCAGCCGCGCATCCTTGAGCAAGGTGTTGGCGATCCATTCGGCGCGGTCCGGGTCACCCGGCAAAAGCACCGTCTCGGCATAATCGCCTTTCTTTGCCAGATTGTGCGGCGTCATCGAACCCTCCCTGCCGCCCCGCCACTCACTCGCCTTCCAGGACTTCCTTCACCACCGTGGCAAGCTGCTTCAGCGAGAACGGTTTCGGCAGGAAACCGAATTTTGCGTCGGGCGGCAGGTTCTTTGCAAAGGCGTCCTCGGCATAACCGGAGACGAAGATGAACTTGATGTCGGGGCGGCGCTGGCGCAGCTCGCCAAGCAATGTCGGGCCATCCATCTCCGGCATGACCACGTCGGACACGACGATGTCGATCTTGTCGCCGATATCGTCGAAGATCTCCAACGCCTCGACGCCCGAGGACGCCTCATGCACGGTGTAGCCGCGCGAGGTGAGCGCACGCACTCCGCCCATTCGCACGGCATCCTCGTCCTCGACCAGCAGAACCGTGGCCGAACCCGAAAGGTCGCGCGCGGTCTCGGCGGCCTTTGCCGGCGGCGCCTGCTCCTGGCCGGCGTCTGTGGGCTTTGCCTCGATGACAGGCTCCACCGGCTTCGCTTCGGGCAGATGGCGCGGCAGGAAGATCAGGAACGTGGTCCCCTCCCCTTGCACCGAATCGCAATAGATGTAGCCGCCGGTCTGCTTGACGATACCGTAAACCATGGAGAGGCCGAGCCCGGTGCCCTTGCCGACCTCTTTGGTCGTGAAGAACGGCTCGAAGATCTTCTTCAGATCGTCCGGCGCGATCCCGTGGCCCGTATCGGCGACCTCGACCAGCACATAGTCGGCAGGCGCCAGCTCCTTGTAGAGAAGCGTCTTCACCTCTTCGGCTGGAACGTTGCGCGTGCGCACCGCAAGCGAGCCGCCCCCGGACATGGCATCGCGTGCGTTGACCGCGAGGTTGACGATCACCTGCTCGAACTGGCCGAGATCGGCCTTTACCGGCCAGAGATCGCGGCCGTGCTCGATCTTCAGCGCCACCTCGTTGCCGACGAGGCGCGAGAGCAGCATGCGCAGATCGGCAAGCACGTCAGTGAGGTTCATGACCTCCGGGCGCAGCGTCTGCTTGCGCGAGAAGGCGAGAAGCTGCCGGACCAGCGAGGCGGCCCGGTTGGCGTTCTGCTTGATGTTCATGATATCCGGGAAGGACGGGTCGGACGGCCGGTGGTTGGTGAGCAGCAGGTCCGACGCCATGATGATGGCGGTGAGCACATTGTTGAAATCGTGCGCGATGCCGCCGGCGAGCTGGCCGACCGCCTGCATCTTCTGGCTCTGCGCCATCTGGCTTTCGAGCGCCTTCTGCTCGGTCGTCTCGACGGCGTAGACGATGGCAGCTTCTTCGGCATTCTCCCCGCCCGCCCCATCGGCGATGGCGTTGACATAGAAGCGTATGTGCCGCGCGTCGTTGCCGGGCAGCACCGTGTCAATCGGCGCAATCTCGGCCTGCCGCTGCTTGGCCTTTTCGAGCGCTGCCTGGAAGGCGGCGCGGTCGCGCTGATGGATCACCGTGTCGAGGCGGATGCGGCGGTCGACCGCATCGCGGTCGACGACGCTCGAAAACAGCAACAGGAACGGCGCATTGGTGCGCAGGATGCGGCCGTTCTTGTCGACCCCCGCGATCGCCATCGGCGTGGAGTTGAAAAAGCGGGTGAAGCGCACCTCTGCGGCGCGCAGATCGGCGGAAGCGTCCTCGCCCTCGGCCCGGTTGAGGACGATGGTGCGGGTCGGGCCGGGCGCCCCTTCGCGCGTTGCCGTCACGCGATGGAACATCCTGACCGGCAGCGCCTCGCCGGTCACCGTGGTCATGTCGAGATCGACGACGGCGTTGCGTGTCGTGCCGGGATCGGCCTTGACCGACCGCAAAAGCGCCATGCCGTCGCCGGCCACCACTTCGCTGAGCGTTGTCGTCGTCGGCGTGAAAGCGGCGAGATCGATCTTCAGCCACTCGGCGAGCGTGGCGTTTATGTAGGTTATGCGGCCGTCCGCATCGGCCGAGAAGAACCCGGCCGGCGCATGGTCGAGGTGGTCGATCGCCGTCTGCAGGTCGAGGAAGAAACGTTCCTGCTCGGCCCGTTCCTTTGAAATATCGGCGATTTGCCAGGCCTGCAGCGGCAGGCGCTGGCCGGGAACGGCAAAGGTGCGCGCTCTCACCCGGTACCAGCGCGCGCCCGGCTCGGCACCGGCGCGAATCGCCTGGCCGAGACGGAACTCGCCGTCGGCCGGCTCGCCGTCGCGCAGCGCTGCGGAAAGGCGGGCAACGACGGGCGAGGCTTCCGGCGAATCCGAGAGCAGCCCCTCGACCGTCTTGACGTCGGCCGCGCCCGTGGCGCCGGTCATGTCGGCATAGGCGCGGTTGGCGTAGATGACGCGACCCTTGTTGTCGGTGACGATGAGGCCCTGCGCCATCGAATCGACCAGCGCCTTGGAAAGCTCGTCGGTGGTCGAGCGGGGCGCGATCTGGACGAAACCGATGGCGGTGGCGAAGAGATAGCCGACGCCGATCATGGCGAGCACGCCCAGCATGCCGAGCAGGAACGGGTCGCCCAGCCTTTCGCGGAAAATGCCGAAGACGATCGAGGCGCCGGTGAGCACGATGATGAAGACGATCAGGCGCGGGATCGCGCCCGGACGCAGGCTCTGGTCGACGATCGGTGCCGGATTGACGTCGCTGCGACCTTGCTTTGCCATGCGCTCCTGCACCGAATCCCCCAAATCGAGTCCCCGGCAAGCTTTCTGCTTGGATCATATTCTCTTGGGGCCGAAAAGGCCCGTGCCATGAATTCCCGCCCCGATCAAACCGGCTTTTGCGGGAGGCGGCGGCCAGATGCAAATCGCTTGCGGCGTGGCCTGAGCTTGGCGGCCTCCAGTTGCGTCAAGCCGCCGGCAAGAATTCGCTGGTGCAACTTGGTCCTGCCAGCTTGCCGTTTGCCACCGCAGCGGTCTAGTGTCTGCGCCCTGATGGCAGGAGACGACGATGCTTGAGGAGTTGACGGCGGCCGCCGGTCCGGAATTCGTCTCGGCTGCGCTGTGGACACTGCTCGCTCTCCTGATCCTCGTCGTTGTGCTGGTGATCGTGCGTGTCGTGCGCGGCATGACCTTCGGCACCTTCGTCGCCGGCGGACGCAACCGCAAGACCCGGCTGGCTGTGATGGACGCGACCGCGGTCGACAGCCAGCGCCGGCTGGTGCTGGTCAGGCGTGACGATGTCGAGCACCTGATCCTGATCGGCGGGCCGACCGACGTTGTGGTCGAACAGCATATCAGGCTCGGTCAGCAGCAGCGGCGTCCGGCGCAGGAGCAGCCCTTCGACCAGGCGGCCGCACCCCAGCGCGCCCCGGCCGAACAGGCGACTGCCGCAGCCCCGCCAGCGCCGCAGAGGCAGCCGGCCCAGCCGCAGCGGCCGCCGGCGCCGCCGCGTGAGCAACGCGCGCCTGCCGCAGCCCCGATTGCCGCGCCGCGCATCGGCGACCGACCGCCGGCGTCAGCGCCTGCCGCCCGCGGCGCCGATGCCAAGCCGCCGCTGCGTGCCGTACCACCTCCCCCGCCGCGGGCCGAGCCGTCGCTGCGGGAGACGACGCGCGACACCTATCTGCCGCGCGACCTGCAATCGAGCCGCCCGGCAGCGCCGCCGGCGCGCAATGTCAGCGCCAACGACCTCGACAAGGCACTGGTGGACGAGCTCAACGTATCGCTCGAAGAAGCCAAGCCGGCCGCGAAAGAGCTTTCGCTCGAAGACGAGATGAACAAGCTGCTCGGCGAACTGACCAGCAAGCGCCAGGCTTAGGGGTTTTCTCCTGGCAAAGGAGAAACGCGCGATCAGTCGTCGCGATAGACTTTTTCACGACGCTCGTGGCGCTCCTGCGCCTCGATCGACAGCGTCGCTATCGGCCGTGCGTCGAGGCGCTTGAGCGAGATCGGCTCACCGGTCTCTTCGCAATAACCGTAGGTCCCGTCGTCGATGCGCTGCAACGCGGCGTCGATCTTGGCGATCAGCTTGCGCTGGCGGTCGCGTGCCCTGAGTTCGATGGCGCGGTCGGTCTCGGAAGAGGCGCGGTCGGCGAGATCGGGGTGGTTGGCGTTTTCCTGCTGCAGGATTTCGAGGGTTTCGCGGGCTTCGCGGAGAATGTCGTTCTTCCAGGCCACCAGCTTCGAGCGGAAGTACGATTTCTGCCGCTCGTTCATGAACGGCTCGTCTTCGGAGGGAACATAATCGGCTTCAACGAGATCGTTCATGCGACTCACCCACCACCACGATTGGGCGCCTATATATTCGGGGGCTCCAGCCCAGACAAGGCCGATCCGGCGAAGCGTCACGCAATTGTTAGCGTCATTGTTAGCGTCCGCGGCGGTGGCCGTTTTGGCGCGGCGCATGGGCCATCCGCATGGCCGAATTTTGGCAATGCGGCCAATATGATCCGCAACGGCGGGGCGGTTGCGCGCCTTTCCCCTTGCCGGTAAACGGTCACGCCGGGAAGCGATCGCCGCGCGAGCCGGCGGGGGAGGTTTTTGCAACGATGAGCAGGCTCTTCCTGCTGCGCCACGCGAAGGCGGGCTGGGCGGCTCCCGGCATGCGCGATTTCGATCGCCCGCTGGATGAGCTGGGCTGGGCCGATGCCGAGGCGACCGGCGCGGCAATGCGCGCGCGCAACCTTTCGCCCGACCTGGTGCTGTGCTCGAGTGCGCGGCGGGCGCGCGAGACGCTGGACGCCGTCAACCGGCACCTGCCGACCGAGCGCGTCGTCTTTTCCGATGGCCTGTACGCGACGGACGCCGCCGGTTATCTCGAGCTGATACAGCGCGCCGACGACGTACAGTCCGCGCTCGTGGTTGGCCACAATCCGATGATGGAGGATCTTGGCTTCGCGCTGCCGAGCGACGGCGAGGCGAATGCACGCGACACCATCGCCGCCGGCTTTCCGACCTCCGGGCTCGCCGTAATCCGCTTTGCCGGCTCGCTTGCGACCGCCGAGCCCGGCAAGGGCTATCTGGAAGACTTCATCGTTCCGGGGACGAGATAGGCCCGCCGTTTCTCCTTCCCGGCCGCCATTTCAAACCGGGGCCGCCTCGCCTATATCGGGGCGGCTTCCTGGGGCACGATTTGGCCGGTTCACTGACGACATTCACCGACGAGGCACGTATCGCGCTCGATACCTTTGCGGAGCGCGCCACGGGGCTCGTTTCGCCGTCGCTGCGGCTCGGAGTCACCGGGCTTTCCCGCGCGGGCAAGACGGTGTTCATCACCGCCTTCGTGCACAATCTGATCCATGGCGGGCGGCTGCCGCTGTTCGAAGCGCAGAAATCCGGGCGCATCGCCAAGGCCTTCCTCGAACATCAGCCCGACGACGCGGTGCCGCGCTTCGCCTATGAAGATCACGTCGCGGCCCTCGTGTCGGAGCGCATCTGGCCGGACTCGACCCGCGCCATCTCGGAGCTCAGGCTTACCATCGAATACGAGGCGGCCTCCTTCTTCGGTCGCCTGTTCTCAAGCGGGCGGCTCTCGGTCGACATCGTCGACTATCCGGGCGAGTGGCTGCTCGACCTGCCGCTGCTCGGCAAGGATTTCGCGCAATTCTCGACCGAAGCGCTGGAGCTGGCGACGCTGCCGGTGCGCGCCGAATTGTCGGAAGAGTGGCGACGGCTGACCGCGGGTATCGATCCGGCAGCGCCGGCCGATGAGATGCTGGCGCGCACGCTGGCGGAGAGCTTTTCCGCTTATCTCAAGGCCTGCAAGGAGGACGGCCGCGCCCTCTCCACGCTGCCGCCCGGCCGTTTCCTGATGCCGGGGGACCTCGACGGCTCACCAGCGCTGACCTTTGCGCCGCTGCCGCAGGCTGCAGGCAAGCGCGCCCGCTCCGGCTCGCTCGCCGCCATGCTGGAGCGTCGCTACGAGGCCTACAAGACGCATGTCGTAAAGCCGTTCTTTCGCAAGCACGTGGCGCGGCTCGACCGGCAGATCGTGCTGATCGACGCCATGCAGGCGCTCAACGCCGGCGCCGGGGCGATCGCCGATCTCGAACGCGCGCTGGGCGAGATCCTTGCCTGCTTCCGCCTGGGCAATGGCGGCTTCCTCTCCGATCTTTTCTCGCGCCGCATCGACCGTATTTTGGTCGCCGCCACCAAGGCGGACCATCTGCATCACGAGAGCCACGACCGGCTGGAGGCGATCGTGCGGCGCTTGACCGACCGCGCCGTCAAACGCGCCGATTTTTCCGGCGCCGAGGTCGACGTGCTGGCAATGGCCGCGGTGCGCGCGACGCGCGAGGGCAGCGTCAAGCAGGGCCGCCAGACGCTGCCGGTCATCATTGGCACGCCCCTCAAGGGCGAGACGATCGCCGGCGAGACCTTTGACGGCAAGACGGAAACGGCGGTGTTCCCGGGCGACCTTCCGGACAAGCCGGACGCCGTCTTCGCCACGCAAGCGGACGCGCCACCCCTGCGTTTCGTGCGCTTCCGTCCGCCCAAGCTCGAGCGGACAGCCGAGGGCATGACATTGTCGCTGCCGCATATCCGCCTCGACCGCGCGTTGCAGTTCCTGATCGGAGACAGGCTGGCATGAACGAGCGCAGACCCGCCGCCTTCCGCATCGAAACCGAGCCGGAAAAACCGGTCAAGAAGACGACGAAGGAGGTACGCGCGCCCCGCGCTGTGGCAGCGCGCGAAGCTGTCGTCGTGCCGGCCGAGATCGACATCTTTGCCGAGCCCGATCCGGACACCGCCTTGCCGCCGCCGGCGAGCGCGCCGAAACGGCGATCCAGGCTTGGTGCGATCTTCCTTTCCGCGCTCGGCATCATCGTCGGCCTCGGCATCGGGCTGTGGACCGACCGGCTGATCCGTGACCTTTTTGCGCGCGCCGACTGGCTCGGCTGGGCCGCGGCGGGCGTCGCCGCGATCGGCGCGCTGGCGCTCCTCTTCATCCTGGTGCGCGAACTGACGGCGCTCGCCCGGCTCGCTTCGGTCGAGAAACTGCGAAACCATGCAGCCGACGCCACCCGGCGCGACGATGCCAAGGCGGCCCGCGCCGTGGTCACGGACCTGACCCGCCTCGTCGCGCTCAACCCCGACACCGCTGCCGGGCGACGCGCGCTTGCCGAGCTCGAGCATGACATCATCGACGGCGCCGACCTGATCCGCATCGCCGAGGCCGAGGTGCTGGCGCCGCTCGACGCCAAGGCGAAGACGCTTGTGCTCGATGCAGCAAAACGCGTCTCGCTGGTGACGGCGGTGAGCCCGCGGGCGCTGGTCGACATCGCCTATGTCGTGTTCGAGGCGGCGCGATTGATCCGCCGGCTCTCCGAGCTCTATGGCGGGCGGCCGGGAACGCTCGGCTTCTTCCGGCTGGCACGCAACGTGCTCGCTCACCTTGCCGTCACCGGCTCGCTCGCTGCCGGTGATTCTTTTGTGCAGCAGATCGTCGGGCAAGGGCTTGCGGCGCGGCTTTCGGCCAAGCTCGGGGAAGGCATCGTCAACGGCATGATGACTGCGCGCATCGGGATCGCCGCGATCGAAACGACGCGCCCCCTGCCCTTCAACGCCGTCAAACGCCCGGGCCTTGCCGATTTCCTCGCGGCGCTGACGAGCTTTGCATCCGCCCGCAAGGGCGATTCACCAGACCCGTAGAGCGGCCAAGATTGGGCTTGCGGCGCTACCTCCTTCCATCGCATTGTCCGCCAGCTTCCGGATCGGGGTGACCAAGCGTTAACCATTCTTGTCCATGGTTTCCGGGAGTGTCGGTTTTCCTTCAGTTGTCGGGTTCCATCATGAAACGCGCCTTCGTCTCCGCCGTGCTTCCGCTTGTGGCTTCGATGGGGTTGGCTGGCGAGGCCGTTGCCAATGAGCGGGATCGCGCCTTCTTCGAATCGGTCTCCGGCGAATGGGCCGGGCCGGGCGAAATCGTCGCCGGCAAATACAAGGGCACGAAATTCACCTGCAATTTCCAGGGCTCGACCCCTGACGGCAAGGTGGGCCTCACCTTCGACGGGGGCTGCCGAGTCGGTGTCTTCACGCAGCGCATGTCGGCATCGATCGAAAGGCGCGGCAATGGCTACAAGGGCACCTTCCTCGACGGCTCGCAGGGCAAGGGCCTGGACGTCACCTACGGCAATGTGGACGGCAACAAGGTCGTCATGTCGCTCATCCGCAACCAGCTGAAGGGCGCCATGCTTGCCAAGCTCGCAGGCGAAAACAACATGACCGTCACCATTTCGGTGAAGGTCGAGAAGCAGATGGTGCCGGTGATCGGCATCAATCTGAAGCGCGTCGACGGCAGCGCGGTCGGCTCGGTCGCACGCAGCGATTAGCGTCCGCCGATCGACGCGCCGGATGAGCAGCGACGCCGACCGCATCGTCGGCCTCTATGAACGCCACGCGCAAACCTGGGACAAGGAACGAGGCCGGAGCCTTTTCGAAAGGGGCTGGCTGGACCGTTTCCTCGATCTGGTGCCGGCGGGAGGGTCGATACTCGACCTCGGATGCGGCTCGGGCGAGCCGATCGCGCGCCATTTCGTCGAGAGCGGCCGTGCGGTCACCGGCGTAGACACCTCGCCGACGATGATCGGGATGTGCCAAAATCGTTTCCCCGGTCATGAATGGCTGGTCGGCGACATGCGCTCCCTGGCGCTCGGCCGCCGCTTCGATGGCATCGTGGCGTGGGACAGCTTCTTCCATCTTTCCCGCGGCGACCAGCGGGCGATGTTCTCCCTCTTCCACGCCCATGCGAAGCCGCACGCCGCGCTGATGTTCACCAGCGGGCCGGCGGACGGGGAAGCGATTGGAAGCTACATGGGCGAGCCTCTCTTCCACGCGAGCCTGGGTGCGGACGAATACGAAACGCGTCTGCGTGAAAACGGCTTTGTCGCCGTCGCGCAGCAGGTCGAAGACCCGGCGTGCGGCGGACACACAATATGGCTGGCACAGCGGGAGGCGTGAGCTTCCTCCCGCCATCCGCGCAGGTTGCACAAGGACACTCCCCTCCCCATACTGAAGCGGTCCTGCGGCATGTCGCGTGAAGGAAGATTCGCGCCAGATGCCCTAGGTCTCTGATTTTGCACATGTCTTTATCCCGAAACCGCTGCACGCTTTTGGGAGACATGCTCCAGGGGACAAAGGCGAATGGCAGCTGAAGCATCGACCGGCGTCGAACTGGTGCCCGTGATCGCGCTGCTCGGTGCCGGCGTGATCGCCGTGCCGATCTTCAAACGGCTCGGACTGGGGTCCATCCTCGGCTATCTCGCCGCGGGACTGGTGATCGGGCCGTTCGGCCTCAGGATATTCAGCGAGGCGGAGGCGATCCTGCACGTCGCCGAGCTCGGTGTCGTCATGTTCCTCTTCATCATCGGGCTGGAAATGCGGCCCTCGCGGCTCTGGAGCCTGCGCAAGCAGATTTTCGGGCTTGGCGTCATGCAGGTCGGCGTCTGCGGGCTGCTCCTCATGCTCGCCGGCCTGGCGGGCGGTTTTCCGATCGCGCAGGCCTTCGTCGCCGGCGCCGGCTTCGTGCTCACTTCGACGGCCATCGTGATGCAGCTGCTCGAGGAGCGGGGCGACATGGCCTCGGACAAGGGCCAGCGCATCGTCTCGGTGCTCCTGCTGGAAGATCTGGCGATCGTGCCGCTGCTCGCGCTGGTCGCCTTCCTGGCGCCGGGCGCCACGCCCGAGATTACGCTCGGCGAGCGGCTGCTCGATGTCGGCATCGGCCTCGGCGCGATCGCAGCACTCGTAGTGGCCGGAGTCTACCTGCTCAACCCGCTCTTCCGCGTGCTTGCCGATGCCCACGCGCGCGAGGTGATGACTGCGGCGGCGCTCCTCGTCGTGCTTGGTGCAGCCTACCTGCTCGATCTTGGCGGGCTGTCCATGGCAATGGGCGCCTTCCTCGCCGGCGTCCTGCTGTCGGAATCGACCTTCCGGCACCAGCTCGAAGCCGATGTGGAGCCATTCCGCGGCGTCCTGCTCGGGCTTTTCTTCATCGCCGTCGGCATGTCGCTGGACTTGCCGGTCGTGGCCGCCAACTGGCAGCTCGTGGCCATCTACGTGATTGCCTACATGGCGATCAAAGGGATCGGCATCTATGCCGTGGCCCGCATCCTGAAAACCTCGCATCGCGAGGCGGTGGAGCGCGCCGTGCTGATGGCGCAAGGCGGCGAGTTCGCCTTCGTGCTTTATTCATCCGCGGCTGCGGTCGGCATCATCGATGCCGAGAACAATGCCACGCTGACGGCGATCGTCATCATCTCGATGGTGCTCACCCCGCTTGCCATGCTGGCGCTGCGCTATCTGATGCCGAAGGAGGAGGTGTCGCTCGAAGGCGTCGAGCGGGCCGAGGACCTTTCAGGCAGCGTGCTCGTCATCGGCTTCGGCCGGTTCGGCCAGATCGCCAGCCAGCCATTGCTGCTGCGCGGCATGGACGTCTCGATCATCGACAACGATGTCGAGATGATCCAGGCGGCCGCCAATTTCGGCTTCAAGGTCTATTATGGCGACGGCACGCGCCTCGACATCCTCCACGCCGCCGGCGCGGGCAAGGCGCGTGCAGTCCTGATCTGCGTCGACAAGGGCGAAGCTGCCGTCTCCATCGCCGAGCATATGAAGGCGGAGTTCCCGCTGACCCCGGTGCTGGCGCGTTCTTTCGACCGCGCGATCGCGATGCAGCTGGTGCAACTCGGCGTCGAGTACCAGCTGCGCGAGACATTCGAGTCCGCGCTGGTCTTCTCACAGCGCACGATGGAGGCGCTCGGCATCGATCCTGAAGAAGCGGCGGAGACGATCATGGACGTGCGCGAGCGCGACCAGGCGCGTTTCGAGGCGCAGCTGACCGGCGGCCTGCAGGCCGGACGCGGCTTCATGAAGGGCAACCTGCCCCAGCCGGTTCCGACGCCGCTCACCACGCCGAAGCAGCGCGGCCGTGCCATGAGCGAGGAGACTGCGGCTGCGCTCGAAGAGGCGGCGGAGGAAGATGCCGAGGAAGCCGCAGCGCGGAACTAGGAGCGGCGCGCCAGATATTTGTTATTGTCCAGAACAATTTAACTTCAAAGTAGCGAACGCACCCTATTGTCGCGGCTCTACATCGAGCGGCATGCGACCGCGACTTGGGGGCGCAATGACACCTCTGGCCTTCCTGCGGGCGGCGCGGCGCTTTGCTTCGGATCGGCGAGGCAATTTTGCGATCTATGGCACCCTCGCCTTGCTGCCCATCATGGCGGGTGTCGCCCTCACGGTCGAATACACACATGCCGAAAAGGAGCAGGCCAAGCTTCAGAACCTGCTGGATGCGGCAGTGCTCGCCGGCGCCCGCGAAGAAGCCGGCCAGGTTGACGCCGCGAAGGCCTTTTTCGCCGCGTCCATGCCGGGAGATCCGGCCGATGTCAGCCATCCGGTCGCGGTTTTCACGCTCGTCGACGGACGCCTGATCGGCACCGCAACGGCGCCGACGGGGCTGGGGCTGAGCGCCTCCCTGCTCGGCAGCTCCGCCACCATCGGGGCACGCTCCGAGGCGGTTTTCAGCAAGGCCGCGACGCCTGCCCCCTGCATCACCGTGCTCGCCAACGCCAACCAGGCGCTGCTGATAAATTCCGGCGCCAACGTCGTCGCCAAGGGTTGCGAGGTGCACGTTCATTCCGAGCAGAACCCGGCCTTCATCATGAATGCCGGATCGACGCTGGACATCGCCAGGCTTTGCGTGAAGGGGACGAAATACATCAAGAACGGCGGCACGATCTCGAAACTGGAGACGGGCTGCGCGGCCATCGCCGACCCATACAAGGGCAAGCTTGCCGAGCCCTCGGTGCCGTCGGGCTGCACCACGTCGGGCGTCAAGGACGGCACCAGCCATTCGCTCAATCCCGGCGTGCATTGCTCGGTGATCTTCAACGGGAATCCGACGATCACCTTCAAGCCCGGCCTGCACATCATCAAGGGGACGATGATCGTCAACGCCAATTCGACCGTCATCGCCGAAGGCGTTACCTTCTACTTCCCCAGTACGGACAGCCAGATCCAGGCGAATGGCGGGCTCACCATGACGGCGACCGCACCGACGAGCGGTCCGTATCAGGGCATCCTGATGTTCGAGAAGACCAGCGACGCGACCAACAACGCCAACAAGCGCCAATACATCTTCAACGGCTCGAAGGGCGAACGGCTCGAAGGCATAATCTATCTGCCGAACCGGGACGTCACCTACAATTCGACCACCAACGTGTCTGCCAGCAAGATCAACCTGGTGGTCAACACGCTGATCATGAACTCGGCCAACTGGTCTTTCGGAGGCGCCGGCGGCAGCGGGACAGGCGGGGCGAAGACCGTCTATCTCGCGAAATAGGCCGGCCTCAGCCTCGCCACCACGCCTCCCCGCCCGGCAGCTTCTCGATGCCGGCGGCGTCGATCGCGCCGAGCCAGTCGGCGACCGCCTTTCCCGACACGATCAGCTGCGGTGCGATCTCGGCGAGCGGCACCAGCACGAAGGCCCGCTCGAGCATGCGCGGGTGCGGAATCTGCAAGCCCGGCTCGTCGACCTGCAGGTCACCGAAGGTGAGGATGTCGATGTCGATCACGCGCGGTCCCCAGCGTTCGCGCCGCTCGCGCTTCAGCGCCCGCTCGCTGGCGAGGCACAGCTCGATCAGTTGGCGCGGGCTCAGACTGGTATCCAACGCCGCCGCGGCGTTGATGAAATCTGGCTGGTCGGTCTTGCCCCAGGGCGGCGTGCGGTAAAGCGAGGAAACGGCCGTGACGCCGGTGCCCTCGCCGGCGTCGAGCATCCTCAGCGCCGCGGCCATTGCGCGCGCCGGCTCGCCGATGTTGCCGCCAAGGCTCAGGAAAGCCTGCCGCAGCCGCGTCATTGCGGCCATGCGACGGTCACCTCGACATGGTCGAGCACGCCGGGCACCGGCGCATTCGGCTTGCGGATGGTGATCTCGGCCCTGCTGATCTGCGGATAGCGGGCGGTAAGCGCCTTGGCGACGTCCAGCGCCAGCGCCTCGATCAGGAAACGACGGCGGCCGGTGACGATCTTCTCGATCACGCCGAAGGCAACGCCATAATCGACAGTGCCCTCGATCGCGTCGTCGTCGAGCGCCGTGCCCGGCTCGACGCCCAGCACGGCATCCACGTAGAAGCGCTGGCCGAGCATTTCCTCCTCGTCATGCACGCCGTGGCGGGCGAAGAACGCGCAGTTCTTCAGGCGGATCAGGTACATGGAACTCAGCCCTTCGTTTCGCGCTCAAGCATAGCATCGGCGAAGGCAAGCGCGTCGATGTTGATTGCGACGTCATGCACGCGAAACAGCGCCGCACCCTTGAGCCTGAGAATGACGTTGGTTGCCGCGGTGCCGGCGGCACGCTCCTCCGGCGGCCGGCCGGTCACCGCACCGATGAAGCGCTTGCGCGAAGTGCCGACCATCAGCGGGAAGCCGAGCGTGTGGAGCTCCTCGAAGCGCGCCATCAGGTCGAGATTGGCTTCCGCCGTCTCCTTGGCGAAGCCGAACCCCGGATCGAGCACGATCCGCTCGGCTTGTATGCCGGCGGCAGCCGCGATCTCGAGCGAGCGGGTGAGGAAGACGAGCTGATCGGCGATCACGTCCGGCAGTTTTTCGCGCTCGCGCCCGGTATGCATGATAACGAGCCCGGCGCCGGTGGCCGCGGCAACGCCGGCAATGCCCGGCTCCCGCTGCAGGCCCCATACGTCATTGACGATATGGGCACCGGCCTCGACCGCAAACCGCGCCGTCTCGGTGCGGAAGGTGTCGACGGAAATCAGGGTGTCGCTGCGCTTCGCCAGCGCCTCGATGACCGGCAGCACCCGCTCCTGCTCCTCCGCCGCAGAGATGGGCGCGGCACCGGGCCGGGTCGATTCGCCGCCGACATCGATGATCGCAGCACCCTCGGCGATCATGCGGCCGGCCTGCGCGAGGGCAGCGTCGCGCGAAGCGAACAGGCCGCCGTCGGAAAAGGAATCGGGCGTCACGTTGAGCACGCCCATGACCACTGCCCTGGCACCGAGCTCAAGATGGCGGCCATGCGCCAGATTCCAGCGTTTTGACGGCACGGTTCGTCGGGGCCTCTCGCTTGCGCCGTGCTTTTGCGGCCACGAGGCGGGAATTGCAACGGCGGTGCGAGGCACGGTCACGCTTTCGCCTGCATTGCAGATTCCCTTGCGGACGGATCGCGGCTCAAGCAATGTCGCGATCGGAGGCCTTGATGATCCGAGTCTCGTTGGGACTTGTCGCACTGTTCGGCGCGGCGCTTCTTGCGCCGCCGGCCGGAGCCGCGAGCGTTTCCAAGACCTACAGCTATTTCACCATTGGCGGCGTGACGCTCGAGGAGATCGAAACCGAGCTCAACACCCGCGGGCCGCATGTGAACAGCACCGGACGGCGGCATCCCGGCGCCACGCAGATGGAGTTCACCACGCGGCTTGGCTACACGACCACCGCCAGGGGCTGCAGCCTGACCAAGGTGCAGGTGACGGTGGACGCCAAGGTGATCCTGCCGCGCTGGCGCCACCGCTCGACTGCGAACGGCGATACGGCGCTGGTGTGGGATACGCTTTCCGCCGACATCAAGCGCCACGAGGAAAGCCACATCGTCATCGCCAAGAACCACGCGCGCGAGCTCGAGGATCAGCTGAAGACAATCGGCCGGCAGAAAGATTGCGAGACGGCAGCGTCGAGGGCAAAGACGATCACCGACGAGGTGCTTGCCCGCCACGACGCGGCGCAGGATCGCTTCGACCGCATCGAAGGCATCAATTTCGAGAGCCGGCTGCTCCGGCTGCTTCAGTACCGCATCGGCAACGCCCCGGCCAAACGGCCGGAGGGCTGAGCCTTACGCCACGCCGAGCTTCTTCTGCAGGCTGGTCGAGGAGGTCGTGTACTGGAACACGATGCGCTCGCCCGGGCTGACGATGCGTTTTGCCGCCTGCGCCATCAGCGCCGCTTCGTGGAAGCCCGACAGGATCAGCTTCAGCTTGCCCGGGTACCAGTTGATGTCGCCGATCGCGAAGATGCCCGGCACCGAGGTCTGGAACTTCTCCGTGTCGACCGGGATCAGGTTCTCGTGCAGGTTCAGGCCCCATTCGGCGATCGGGCCGAGCTTCATAGTCAGGCCGAAGAAGGGCAGCATGCGCGTGCAGGGCACGGTGAGGTCGCCGTCGGGTCCCTTGATCGTCGCGCTCTGCAGCTGACCACCCTCGCCCGCAACGCCGCTCACCTGGCCGACCAGGAATTCCAGCTGCTTCATCTCCTGCAACGCGAACATCTTGTTGACGCTGTCGGGCGCGGCGCGGAACTCCGGGCGCCGGTGCACCAGCGTCACGCTCTTGGCGATCGGCTGCAGGTTGAGCGTCCAGTCGAGCGCCGAATCACCGCCGCCGACGATGACGAGATCCTGGCCGCGGAACTCCTCCATGCGCCGTACCGAATAGAAGACGCTCTTGCCTTCGTAGGCTTCGATGCCCGGGATCGGCGGACGCTTCGGCTGGAATGAACCGCCACCCGCGGCAATCACCACCACCTTCGCCTCGAACACCTCGTTCTCGTCGGTGGTGACGCGGAAGGAACCATCCGCGAGCTTTTCCAGGGCCGTCACCATCCGGTTGAAGGTGAATTGCGGCTTGAACGGCGCGATCTGCTGCATGAGGTTGTCGACCAGGCCCTGCGCCGACACCGTCGGAAAGCCCGGAATGTCGTAGATGGGCTTTTCCGGATAGAGCTCCGCGCATTGTCCGCCCGGCCGGTCGAGAATGTCGAGCAGGTGGCATTTCATGTCGAACAGGCCGAGCTCGAACACGGCAAACAGCCCGACCGGGCCGGCGCCCACGATCAGCACGTCGGTCTGCTTGATGTTGTCGTTCGTCTCGGCGCTCATCCCCTGATCCTTCAAGACAGCATTGCCACGCGCTGTTTCATAACCGGCATGCACTGGCCGGAAAATGCTCTTTCGCTGGGTCGCCGAGGTTCGGGGCTGGCGCCCTGCTCAGCCCTGGCGTTCAGGAACCGTCACCAACAGACCATCGAGCTCGTCGCGCACCCGGATCTGGCACGAAAGCCGCGAATTCGGCCGGACATCATAGGCAAAATCGAGCATGTCCTCTTCCATTGCCTCGGGCTGGCCGACCGCATCGGTCCAGGCCTCGTCGACATAGACGTGGCAGGTTGCGCAGGCGCAAGCGCCGCCGCATTCGGCCTCGATGCCCGGCACCGCATTGCGGATGGCGTTTTCCATGACCGTCGAGCCGTTCTCGGCATCCACGTCGAAACGCGTGCCGTCAAAGGCGATGTAGGAAATCTTGGTCATCCAGGCCCCGGGAGGAAAGAACCTTGCCGAGATAATGACTCCCGCGCGCGAGTCAACCGGCCCGGAAGCCGCAGGCAGCGGGCCGGACGGCCGACCTGCTAGCGGTTGATCGCAGCAATGAAGTTGCGGACCTCGTCGATGAGGCCGGAGAGAAGCTTGAGCACGGCAGCGTCCTCGGGCCGTTCCTCCAGCTCAGCCAGGCAGTCGGCGATCTTGAAGGCGCCGACGCCGCGCGCGGAACCTTTCAGCGCATGGGCGAGCCGCAGCCGCTCATGCACCGGCGCTTCGCCGATCTCCTCGCGCGCGGTAACCGCCTGCTGCACGAACAATGCAAGCACCTCGCGCTCGATCTCGCGGTCGCCCATGGTTTGCCGGGACAGGTGCTGGAGGTCGATGGGGCGAGCGCGCGATGGGCCGCAACTCTCCCCTCCGGGCCGGTCGAAGGCTGCTCGTAAGGGTCGTTGCGACGGCACGGGGACTCCCAAATCAAAGGTTGCAAACACCGGTCAAACTGACACCGCCAGATGGACGCCGGGTTAACGTTTCCCGGCTACATGAATCCGCCGGATTTAGGGCACAAAAAATCCGCGACTCGAGCGACGTCGTTAACCGTATGTTTAAACTTTTAACCATGTGCCCGATTGCTTGTTCCATTTGCCGGGGTGTCCCAGTACGATACGAAATGGAGCAATGGGACATTGTCCGCTGGCCGTGGGGGGCCGGTTTCCGGGCTTCGAGCGCGACGAGTACAGGGTAGCGGCATGGCGCAGAAACCGACCACGACCAGCAGCAATTTCGATTCGGAGGTAGCGCGGGAGCTGGAAGCAGCCCTCGATCTCGACCTTCGGAAGAACGCCGATGGCGACCTCGATATTGCCGCGTCGATGGAAGATCTGGAGGCTCAGATCGCAGCCGCAGCCGACGAACTCGCGCGTGAAGGCCGCCCTGAGCCGACCTCGCCGGCAAGGGCGCAGCAGCCTGCGCGCCCGGCAGCGCCTGCCGCGCCGCCGCGCGCCGCCGAGTACCAGCGCCAGCCGGAGCCGCGCGCTGCCGACTTTCAACGTCAGCCCGAGCCGCTGCGCGCTGCCAACCAGCCGCGCCAGCCTGAGCCGCATCCCGCGCTCCCGACCCCGCCGCCCGCACCGGCGAACACCTTCGCGCCTGCCAATGACGATCGCCAGAAGGACTACCGCGCCTTCGTGCAGCGCATGAACCGCACCGCCTCACGCGGCATCTACTGGTTCACCCTTGCGCTTTCCATCGCCTGGATCGGCGGCGCCGCCCTGCTCGGCCAGCTCATGTTCGGGCCTGAAATCTGGCGCATCCGCACAGCCGAGGAGTTGATCGCGCGGCCGTACCTTGTGCTTCTGCTCGTCGCCATGGTCGTGCCGCTGATCCTGTTCTGGGCCTTTGCCGTGATGATACGGCGCGCCCAGGAGATGCGGATCGCCGCACGCTCCATGACCGAGGTCGCCTTCCGCCTCGCCGAGCCCGAGAGCCTGGCGCAGGACCGCGTCATAACCGTCGGCCAGGCGGTTCGCCGCGAAGTCGCGGCCATGAGCGAGGGCATCGAGCGCACGCTGGCGCGCGCCGTCGAGCTCGAGACCATGGTGCACAGCGAGATCTCCGAGATCGAGCGCGCCTATTCGGAGAATGAGGCACGCATCCGCGGCCTGGTGGACGGGCTCGGCTCCGAGCGCGAGCAGGTGATCGCGCATGCCGACCGCGTGCGCGCCTCGATCGTCGGCGCCCACGATGCGCTGCGCGAGGAGATCGGCTCGGCGAGCAACATCATCCGGGAGAGCATTCTCGGCGCTTCGACCAAGCTGTCGATGACGATCACCAACTCCGGCGACACGCTCATCGACAGGCTGAATGCCAGCGGCAGCGCCATCTACGAATCGCTCGATACCCGCCTCGACACGATTTCGGACCGCATCACCACGTCGGGCGAAGCCTTCGCCAGCCTGCTCGACACGCGTATTGCGCGGTTGACCGAAAGCACCGACGAGGTCACGCGCACGCTCGCCGACATGCTGGACGAACGTGCGAGCGGCATGGTTTCCCTGCTCGGTGGCGCAACCCGCCAGCTCAACGATGAGCTGACCGCCCGCCTGCACGGCATAGAGCGCACGCTCGCCGAGCGGGGCCAGGCGCTGATCGGCGAATTCCAGACCCGCGCCGAGGCGCTCGACACCGGCACTCAGCGCCTCAATGCGGCGCTGGAGGCGCGCGCACGCCAGATCAACGAGACTCTGGTGGAGCGCGCCCGCGAGATCGGCGAGGCCTTCATCGGCGGTCGCCAGAAACTGTCGAGCATGATCGATGAAGGCAAGGCACGGATCGGCTCCGAGATGGCCGATCTCGTGACCTCCACCTCGACCATGCTGGAAGCCCGTTCGGGTGAGTTCGCCGGTCGCCTCGATGCCGCGCGCAACGTGGTGTCGCGCGCCTTCGACGCCGATATCCAGAAGCTGGCCGAGGCCCGCGTCGGCCTCGACCAGGCCGTCGACGGGCACGTGCGGCAGCTCGCGGAAAGCCGCGAGCGCATGGCCCAGGCGCTGCAGGACGACCTGAAAAAATTCGCCGACGGGCGCGCCAGCATCGACGCCGCCGTCGGAACGCAAATCCAGCGGCTCGCTGAGGGGCGCGACCAGATCTCGCGCTTCCTCGACGATGATTTGCGCAAGGTGAACGAGGCGCGCGCCGCCGTGGACGCTTCGCTCGGGCATCATCTCGAGAAGCTCGACCAGGGCCGCAGCAACCTGACGCGCGTGCTAAGCGATGACTTGCAGAAACTCACGCAAGCTCGTGGACAGATTGATGAAATGGTCTCCGGCCATGTTGGAAAACTGGCCGAGGGGCGCAACATCCTGACGCGTGCGCTGGATGTCGATCTGAAGAAGCTCGAGGAGAGCCGCAAGGGTATTGACGGCATCGTCGCGAGCCAGGTCGAGAAGCTGGCGCAAGGCCGCGACATCCTCACCCGCGCGCTCGAAGCAGACCTCAGGAAGCTCGATGAAGGGCGCAAGAGCGTCGATGCCATCATTGCCGGCCAGGTGGACAAGTTCGCACAGGGCCGCGAGGCTCTCAGCCGGGCGCTGGAATCAGATCTTTCGAAGCTCGACGAAAGCCGCAAGTCGGTAGACGGGCTCGTCGCCGGCCAGGTCGAGAAGCTCGCCGAGGGCCGCAACATCCTGACGCGCGCGCTCGAATCCGACCTGAAAAAGCTCGAAGAGAGCCGCAAGGGCATCGACGGGCTCGTGGCCGGCCAGGTGGAAAAGCTGTCGCAGGGCCGCGACATCCTCACCCGCGCGCTCGAAGCCGATTTGAAGCGCATCGAAGGCACGATGAGCCAGCAGGCCGGCAGGCTGGCCGAAGGGCGTGAAGGTCTTGCCCGCGCGCTCGACGCCGACCTGAAGAAGCTCGAGGAGAGCCGCAAGGGCATAGACGGGCTGGTCGCCGGCCAGGTCGACAAGCTGGCGCAGGGCCGCGACATCCTCACCCGCGCGCTGGAAGCCGACCTGACGCGCATCGAAGGCGTGATGGGCCAGCAGGCCGGCAGGTTGGTCGAAGGGCGCGAGGGGCTGGCACAGGCGCTCGATGCCGATCTGAAGAAGCTCGAGGAGAGCCGCCGCGGCATCGATGGCCTTGTTGCAGGCCAGGTCGAGAAGCTGGCGCAGGGCCGCGACATCCTCACCCGCGCGCTCGAAGCCGACCTGCAGCGCATAGACGGCGTCATGAGCGAGCAGGCTGGCAGGCTCTCCGGAGCACGACAGGGGCTCAGCCAGGCGCTCGAGGGAGACCTGCAGCGCATCGACGGCCTGATGAACGACCAGGCCGGAAAGCTGGTCGAAAGCCGCGAAGTGCTCGCCCAGGCACTCGAAGCCGATCTGAAGAAGCTGGAGGAGAGCCGGCGCGGCATCGACGGGCTCGTGGCCGGCCAGGTGGAGAAGCTGGCGCAGGGCCGAGAAATACTCACCCGCGCGCTCGATGCCGATCTCAAGCGCATTGGCGGCCTGATGAGCGAGCAGGCTGGACGGCTCTCGGAGGCCCGCCAGGGACTTACCCAGGCTCTGGAAGGCGACCTGCAACGCCTCGACGGGCTGATGAACGAGCAGACCGGACGGCTGGCCGAGGCCCGCCAGGGGCTTGCGCAGGCGCTTGAAGGCGACCTGCAGCGCATTGACGGGCTGATGGGAGAGCAGGCTGGAAAGCTGGTCGAAAGCCGCGAAGGGCTCGCCCTGGCGCTCGCTGCCGATCTGCGCAAGCTCGAGGAGAGCCGCCGCGGCATTGACGGGCTGGTCGCCGGCCAGGTCGAGAAGCTGGCACAGGGACGCGAGATCCTGACCCGCGCGCTCGAAGCCGACCTTGGCAAGCTCACCGACGCAAGGCGCGACGTCGACACCGCGCTTTCGGCCCACATCGACGCGATGGTGGGCAAGCGCGAGGTGCTGACGCAGGCGCTCGAATCCGACATCGGCAAGATCGAGGAAAGCTTCCGCCGCCAGCAGGGCGTGATCGAGGAGCGGACCGGCTCGGTCGAACGCGCATTGCAGACCGGCATGGACAATGTCCGCCAGGTGCTCGAACGGAGCGCCGTCACCGTGGCGACGTCGCTGCGCGACAAGGTGGTCGAGGTGACCTCGCTGCTCAACCAGGAAGCCGGCAAGGTCTTCTCAGAGGCGGATAGGCAGATTGCCGACCGCGCGCGGCAGACCTCCGAGGAACTGCTTGCCCGCGCCGGCGACATCACCAAGGCCTTCGAGGCTGCCGACCGCGGCTTGACCGAGCGCCTCGACCAGGCGGCGAGCGTGGCAAATGCCCGCTCCACCGAGGTTGCCCGCATCTTCGACGACGCCGATCAGCGCCTGGTGGCCCGCGTCGTCGACACGGCGCGCACGCTGGCCGCGCGCGCCGAGGACGTGGTCAAGAATTTCGACAGCGCAGACGAGCGCCTGGCCGGCCGCATCGCGGCTTCGGCCGAGACGCTTTCGACGCGCGCGGCCGAGCTTTCCCGCATTTTCGACACGGTCGACGAGCGGCTTGCGGCGCGCATCGAGACAAGCTCCGATGCGCTCGGCGAGCGCGCCGGCGAGATCGTGCGCCGCTTCGAGGCAGCCGATACGCAGCTTGGTGTCCGCTTCAACGAGACGGCTGGCGCGATCGCCGACAAGGCGGCCGAGCTCGGCCGTATCTTCGAGACGGTCGACCAGCAGATCGCGGCCCGCGTCACCGACACCGCCGATGCGGTGTCCGGCCGCGCGATCGAGCTCGAACGCGTGTTCGAGAACGTCGACCGGCGCATCGCCGCGCGCGTCTCCGAGAGCGCAACGGCAATCGCCTCGAAAGCCTCCGAGATCGTCGATGCCGTTGCGCTCTCCGAGCACCGCATCACGGAACGCACCAGCCAGACCGCGGCCGAGCTCGACGCGCGCGCCGCCGACATTGCCGGCCGCATCGAAGCGGGCGCTGCAAATCTGGCGCGGCGGGTGGAAGGGCAAGTCGCCGATGCCGAGAAGCGGCTTTCGGCGAGCGCCGGCGAGATCGGTCAGCAGCTTAACGAGCAGATCAGCCAGGCTGAGAACCAGCTCGTGGCGCGCGCCAACGTCGTGGCCGAGACGTTTGCGGCCGTCGGCCAGCACATCGGCAAGAGCACCAATGAGGCAGCCCGCACCATTGGCGCCAACACGCGCGAGCTGAATTCAATGCTCGCCGCGCGCGCGGCCGAGATCACCAAGATCCTCGACGAGACCGCGCGGCCGCTGGTCGAACGTTTCTCGCAGAGCGGCGGCGAGCTGCAGAAGAGCCTGGAGGTCGCGGCGCAGAATGCGACCGAGCGGCTCAGGACCGAAAATGCCGCGCTGGTCAACGCGCTGGCGAGCCGGACCGCAGAGACACTGCAGGCGGTGGAAGGGGCCCGCTCCAACCTCTCGACCGGCGTCTCCGACCTGCTCGACCGGCTTTCAGCCTCGAGCGATCAGCTTGCCGGCCTCATCGACGCCGCCACTGCCAACCTGTCGGATGTCGACACGCGGCTTTCCGCCACCACGCAGAGCTTTGCCAACACCACCGAGCGGGCGGCGCAGACCTTTGCCTCCTCGGCGCGGCTGGTCGATTCCAACACGCAGCGGCTGACCGACCTGTCCTCGTCCACGCTCAAGGAGGTGGCCTCGATCGCCACCCGCTTCGACGAGCACAGCCGGCTGCTCTCCAACGCGTCGAACCTGCTCGGCTCGGCGCAAAGCAATCTGGAGCATACGCTCGAGCGGCAGACCGCGCTGGAAGACCTGGCGGTCGGGCTGGTCAAGAAGTCGGAAGACCTCGAACGCGTCATGCGCTCCTTCGAGGACCTGGTCGGCCGCGCCATGGAAAAGGCGGAGGACCGGACCATCGCCTCGGCGGAGAAGATCCGCAGCGCCATCACCGACGTGGTCGAGGCCGCCACGCAGCGCTTCGCCGACGCCACCGAGGAGATGCGGCAGACTGCCTCTTCGATCCGCACCGAGCTCGACCAGACACGCGAGGAAATCAAGCGCGGCGTGGTCGAGATGCCGGTCGAGGCGAAGGAGTCCACGACCGCCATCCGTCGCGCCGTGACCGAGCAGATCAACGCGCTGAAGGAGCTGTCCGAGATCGTCGCGCGCACAGGCCGCACGGTCGACGTCTCAGACCGCGCGCCGGTCCGCCCTGCCCCGGCCACAGCCGCCCCTGCCTCGCGGCCGGCCGAACCGCCCCGGCGCGCAGCGCCGCCGCCCCAGCCGGAACGGCGCCAGCCGCCGGAAGCTGCGGCTCCCCCGCGCCTGCGGGACACACCTGGCCCGCAGAGCGGCTGGGTCAGCGATCTCTTGCGGGGCGCCTCCCGCGACGAGGGTGTCGTGATCGCCGAGCCGGCACCGCGGCCGGCCCCGCGCACGCCCGCGCATGTGGTGGAGTCGCTCAACTCGCTGTCGGTCGACATTGCCCGCGCCATCGACCACGACGCGTCGGTCGAGTTGTGGAGCCGCTATCGCCGCGGCGAGCGCGACGTGTTCACCCGCCGGCTCTATACGCTCAAGGGCCAGCAGACCTTCGACGAGATCCGCCGCAAATACCAGCAGGATGGGGATTTCCGCGGCGCGGTCGACCGCTACTGCGAGGATTTCGAGAAGCTGCTCAAGGACGTTGCGCGCAACGACCGTGACAACATCATGACGCAGACCTATCTCACCTCCGACACCGGCTAGGTCTACACCATGCTGGCGCATGCGAGCGGGCGGTTGCGTTAAGCAGCACCGTTTTCGGCCTCACGTAAAGCCGCGGACCGGTCAAGCGCCGCCCTGCGGCTTTGCTCCCGTCCAGTCGGGAAGGCGGGGCTGCTTCAGATGATCCCGGCCGTCCAATCGACGATTTCCGCAGCCGCCTCGCGGAAGGCGCGGTCGAGGGCAGCGGCATAGGCATCGTTGCCTGACCCTGAAACCACGGCATTGGAGCGGAAGGTACGCTCGGCGCGCACCGTGCCGTTGCGGTCGTTGAGAATGCGAACGAACAGCTCGACCCGCGCATTGTCGCCACCGCCGACCCGGATCTGGAAGGCACGGATGTCGGTGATGATCTGATAGTCGATCGCGAGCCCCTCGCCCGGCCTGCCGACGCCGCCGAACTCGCCCGAATGCTGGAAGCTCTCGGCCAGGCGGGCCTGCACCACGCGGGGCAGCCGGTCGGCCCACTGCGCGCCCTTCAGGAACTGCACCGATCCCGGGGCCGGCTCGACCACGATGTTCTGGCCATCGAGCGATTTCAGTGCCGAGGGCTCGGCAATCAGGATCTGGACGCCGCCGCGACGGCCGCCATTGTCCTGGCCAGACGCGGAAAGCTCATAGGTATCGAGCGGATCGGAGCTGCCGCCGGCACCCAGAAGCGCGCAGCCCGACAGCACAAGTGCCATCAGCCCGACGCCCACCACTGGTGCCACACGAATCACGCCACGCGCCCGCTACGACCCGGAGACAATTTGCCTTTTTGCCCCCGCCGAGACGCGAAACGCGATCGGAAAAGGCCGCTCGTCGCTTGTCTTCCGATGCTGGTGCGCCGATGTCAACGGCGCGCGCGACCGTCATACAGACGGACACTGCCTTCCCCGCCGGTCAAAATGCGCTGCGGATTGCGTTCCAGGTCGCTTACCGCGGATTCGATCCGGTTGATGGCGCGCTGTCCGTCCTGGATGAGTGCTTCGAGGTCGCGGAGGCCTTGCCCGGTGAAACGCTGCAGTCCGTCCGCGATACCGCCGGCGCGGGCGTTGAACGTGTCGGCGAGGCGTTTGTAGGAGGCGAGCGTATCGCGCGCATCGGCCATCAGGCCCTTGCCGTCTTTCGAGCCGAAGAGCGAATCGACGCTGGCGAGCACCTTGTCCACACGCCGTGAGGCGGTCCGCAGCTCGCCCATCATGTCGCGCGCGTCGGAAATGATCTGGTCGACGTCGGCCGCCCGGTCGCCCACCCGTGACGTCACCTTGACGATGTCGGTGGAAGCCTGGCTGGCATTGGCCGCCGCGGTCTCCAGATTGGCAAGCGTATCCTTGACCGACTTGGGATCGATGGCCGCGGCGACCTCGTCGACCTTGGCAAACACGTCGCCGGCGCTCTTCAACACACCGTCGATGCGGGCGGAAGCGTCGTTCAGCCTGCCGGCGAGCTCGCGCGTTTCGGCGATGATCTGCGCCACATCCTCACCCTTGTCGCCGACCGACGCCGTGAATTTCGAGAAATCGGCGGCAGCCTTGCGTGCGTCGGCGCTGGCGCTCTGGATATCCGCCAGCATCGTCTTGACGGTCTGCGGATCGACTGCCGCCACCACGCCTTCCACCCGCGTCATGGTTTTATCCACCTTGGCGAGCGTCTCGGTGGCGCCCTTGGCGAAGCCGTCGATCGACTTTATCGCGCCGTTCGCGTCGGCGACCATCCGATCGATGTCGGCGCCGCTGTCCCTGATCGATGTGGTGAAGGTCTCGACGTTGGCGATGATGGTGCGCACCTTGTCGGGCTCGACCGCCTGCAGCAGCGCCTCCGCCGCCTTGACCGTCCCGTCCAGCTTGCCGGCCATGCCGGAAATCTCGTCCGACAGCGCCGTGACGCTTTTGAGGAAAGTGTCGATCCCGTCCGCATTGTCTGCCAGCGCGGCCGAGAATTTCTCGGCATTGCCGACCGTGTTGGAGAGCGGGTCGCGCACCTCTCCGACAAAACCTTCGAGATCGGCAAGCACCCGATTCGTGCGGGTAAAGATGTCCTGTGCCGTCTCCAGCAGGTTGGTGACGGCGGAGGGCGTTGCCTCGATCTCCGCCACCGTGCCGCGCGAGCGCGCCTCGGCGAGCAGGTTCGGCTCTTTCGGGTCGGCGCCGGTGAGATTGATGTTCGCCTGGCCGGACAGGCCGGCGATGCCGATGCTCGCCTTGGTCGAGCGGGTGAGCGGCGTCAGCGTCGAGACTTCCGCGTCGGCGATGGCAATGTTGGGATCCTCCGGCCGGAAGAAAACGTCCCGCACGTCGCCCACGCGGATGCCGTTGAACATCACCGCGCTGCCACGCGACAGCCCCGCGGCCGAGCCGGGGATAACGATCCTGAGCGGCGCAGTCTCGCCCTGCGAGCCGGCGGTTGCCGTCCAGTAGACGAAGATGAAGGCGCCGATGATGGCGAGCAGCGTGAAGGCGCCGACGGCGACGTAATTTGCCTTGGTTTCCATCACTCACCTCGCCCGGAAAGGCTCTCGGCTTCGATATGCCTGGCGCGCTTGCCGCGGAAATAGGATTTGATCCACGGCTCCTCGCTCTTCAGCATGGCGTCGAGGCCACCCTCGAGCAAGACTTTTTTCCTACCGAGCACCGCGATGCGGTCGCAGACGGAAAACAGGCTGTCGAGATCGTGCGTCACCATGTAGACCGTAAGCCCCATCGTATCCCGCAGCTTGCGGACCAGCTCGTCGAACTCGGCTGCGCCGATCGGATCGAGGCCGGAAGTCGGCTCGTCAAGGAAGACGATCTCCGGATCGAGCGCCAGCGAGCGCGCAAGTGCCGCGCGCTTGATCATGCCGCCAGATAATTGTGACGGAAGTTTATTCGCCGTCTCCGGCGGCAGGCCGACAAGCTCGAGCTTCAGCAGCGCCAGCTCATCCATCAGCGCGCGCGGCAGGTCGAGATATTCGCGCATCGGCACCTGGATGTTCTCGCGCACGGTCAGCGCCGAAAAGAGCGCACCGTGCTGGAAAAGCACGCCGACGCGCATGTCGAGCTGCAGCCGTTCGGCCTCTGTCGCCTTGTCGAGGTCGACGCCAAACAGGTTGATCGTGCCGGACCGCTTGCGGATAAGGCCGAGCACGGAGCGCAACAGCACCGATTTGCCGGCGCCCGAGGCCCCGACGAAGCCGAGGATCTCGCCGCGGTAAACATCGAGCGACAGCTTGTCCAGGATGGTCTGGCCATCGAGCACGACGGTAACGTCGCGCACGGAAAGCACCACCTCTCCCGGGCGGCCGGGGGATGTCTCGACTGTGTCGCTGGCCGGCTTGTCCATGCTCAATAATTGATTGCCGCATAGAAGATGGCGAACATGCCGTCGACGATGACGACCAGGAAGATCGACTTCACCACCGAAGACGTGACGTGGCGGCCGAGTGATTCGGCGCTGCCCTCCACCTTCAAACCTTCGACCGTGGCGACGATGCCGATGATGATCGCCATGAACGGCGCCTTGATGAGACCGGAAAAGATGGTGGACAGGTCGATGCCGACACGCAGTCGATCGATGAACTGCAGCGGTTCGATGCCGGAGAACGTCCAGGCAAGCAGGATCGCGCCGCCAAGCGCGGCGAAGTTGGCGATCACCGTCAGGCAGGGCACGGCAATGATCAGGGCAAGCAGCCGCGGAAAGACGAGCACCGCAACCGGGTTGAGCCCGATCACCGTCAGCGCGTCCACTTCCTCGCGCATTTTCATGGAGCCGATCTCGGCGGTGATGGCGCTGCCCGAGCGACCGGCGATCATGATCGCCGTCATCAGCACGCCCAGCTCGCGCAGCACCAGGATGCCGACGAGGTCGACAACGAAGAACTCGGCACCGAAATAGCGCAGCTGGAACGCGCCCTGCTGGGCGATGATCGCCCCGACAACGCTCGACATCAGCACGATGACCGGGATGGCGCCGACCCCGATGCGGTCGACCTGGTGGAAGATCGCGGCCGGATTGACGCCATGGCTGCGTCCCAGCTTCATCTGCGCCCCGCGCACGGTCGCGCCCAATATGTGCATGGCCGAGATGAGATCGTCACCGAGGCCGTACATGGCGCGGCCGATGGCGGCGAGCGGCGCCAGCCAGAACAGGCCGCGCTGCGCGGGCTGGGCAGTTTCGGGCTTGCGCGTGGCATGGCCGACGGCGGTGAGCAGCGTTTCGGCCGCGGCGCTCTGGCCGACGATCGACACTTCGGCCCCGCCCTTTTCCAGGGCGCGGACGAGACGCTCGATCAGCCAGGCGCCGGCCGTGTCGATACGCTCCACGCCAGCGAGGTCGAGCTTGACCGGCTGCCCCTTTCCCCGTGATTCGAGCGCCCGGACGGCCGCGTCGACGCTGGCCACCGTGCGCGTCGTCCACATGCCCGAGAGCGCGCAAGCGAGCCCGCTGCCGCTTTCGTGAGCCTCGATCGAGGGCGGCAGTTGAGCAGCACTTGCGTCGGATCGCGCATCGGTCAACATGCGATGTGTCTTAGACTTTCAATGCCCGCCTGTCACTTTTGACCGGCTCGGACGTTATCTGCCGGGATCGTTCCTGCATGCCGCTCAAGCTCACCGTCGAGGCCGAGAGTTTCCCGATAGCGGGCACCTTCACCATTTCCCGTGGTTCCAAGACCAAGGCCGACGTCTTGACCGTGACACTCGAAAACGGCGCTTTTCGGGGTCGCGGCGAATGCGTGCCCTACCGCCGCTATGAGGAGACGATGGAAAGCGTCGCAGCCGAGATCGCAGCGATACGCCCTGCGATCGAGGCCGGCATGACGCGCGCCGACCTGCTGAAGGCGATGCTGCCCGGCGCGGCGCGCAATGCCATCGACTGTGCGCTCTGGGACCTGGAGGCAAAGGCCGGCGTCCTGTCGGTCGCCGACGCGCTCGACATCGAGGGGGCGAAGCCGCTGCTCACGGCCTATACGCTCTCGCTTGCAGAGCCGGACGCGATGGCGGCGCAGGCGCGCGCCAATGCGAGCCGGCCGCTGCTCAAGATGAAGGTCGGCGGTCGTGGCGACGACATGGCGCGGGTGCGGGCTGTCGCGGCAGCGGCGCCGCAAAGCCGGCTGATTCTCGATGCCAACGAGGGTTGGACGGCCGACACGATCATGGAAAACCTTGCCGCCGCGGCCGAGCTCGGCGTCGCGCTGATCGAGCAGCCGCTGCCGGCCGGGAGCGACGCGCTGCTCAACTCGATCCCGCATGCGGTGCCGATCTGCGCCGACGAGAGCGTGCATGTGGCGGCCGACCTCGACCGGCTGGTCGGGCTCTACGATGCCGTCAACATCAAGCTCGACAAGGCAGGCGGCCTGACCGAGGCGCTCGCCTTGCGCGAACGCGCGCGCGAACTCGGTTTCGGCGTGATGGTCGGTTGCATGGTCGGCACATCGCTTGCGATGGCGCCGGCAATGCTGCTGGCGCAGGATGCCGATTTCGTCGATCTCGATGGTCCGCTGCTGCTTGCCCGCGACCGCGTGCCTGGCCTGTCCTACGCCGGCTCGCTGGTGTTGCCGCCCGAACCGGCACTGTGGGGTTGAGGCGCCCACGTCCACGCCAGAGCGCCGAGCACGAGGCCGGCAAAGGCGACGCCCGTCATGATGAAAAACCCGTCGCCGCCGAGGCTCTGGTAGATCGGGCCGGAAGCCAGCGTCACGGTGGCCATCGCAACGCCGTTGGCGAAGAAGGCCATTCCCTGCGCGGCACCGGTGCGCTCCTCGCTGATCGTCTCGGCGATCATTTTCTGGACACCGAGAATGATCAGTCCCGTCGAGAAGGCGTGCAGCGCCTGGGCGGCGAAGAAACCCGGCACGCCGAGCCCCGAGGGCCAGATCAGCGGCATCGCCGTCCACCGGATGATGCCGACAAAGGCGGCCAGCACCAGCAGCTTGGGCGCTCCGGTCGACGGAAACAGGCGCCGGAACACCATGAACATGCCGACTTCGGCAAGAACCGAGAAGGCCCAGAGCAGGCCGACGATCGTGTCGCTGATGCCGATCGACTTCCAGTAGATCGAAAGGAACGCGAACATGTAGCCGTGGCTGGCGTTGATCACGCCGGCGCTCAGCACGAAAGTGACGAAGTAGGCGGTGAGGAGCGATGGCCCGCGCGGCAGCTCGGCGACCGATAACGGCGTTGCCCGGCGCGGCCGCCCGAGCCGCGGCGCAAAGAGCGCTACCACCAGCGCAAATGCCAGCGAGGCGGTGATGATCACGGGCACGGCTCCGGCGCCGGTGCGCGAAAGGATCACCCCGCCGGCAAGATTGCCGCACAGGAAAGAGATCGAGCCCCAGATTCGCATGTTTGCATAATGCACGCCGAAGCGGCGCACGCCCGACAGCGCCAGCCCGTCGGCGAGCGGCGAGTGCGAGGTCCATACGGCCTGCAACGACAGCGATACGGCCAGCACCAGCGAATAGCTCGGGGGCAGGAAATAACCGGCCGACAGGAGCAGTGCTGCGGCGACCGTTGCGATGTAGACCCAGGCTCGGTCCCCTGCCCGGTCGGCAAGCGCCGTGATGATCGGCACGGTGACGACGCGCAGGAACAGCGGCGCCGAGAGGATGACCGCGATCTCCTCCGGGTCAAAGCCCTGGAACTCGAGCCAGAGTGGAAAATACGGCGCATGCACGCCGAGCGAGACGAAAAGGCTGAAAAAGATCAGCGACATGCGCAGCTCGAAATGCGGCGGCTTGACGAGCTGTTCAGGCGTGAGTGGGGGAAGCGGCATCGGCGAAGGCAGGATTCTTTGGGAGCGGTACGCCCGCAGGCGGCTTAGCACGCGCAACCCGGAGCCGATACCGCTGGCCCATCGGATCGTCGGATTTTCACTTTGTGATGAACAAATAGCCGGCTTGGGCCGTTCTAGACGCAACCCAAGGCCCAGGAAGGAGACCTCCATGGAATCCGCTCCCCGCTCCTACTCGTCCATGCAGATCGCACTTCACTGGATCATCGCGGCGCTGGTCGTCTTCCAGCTCCTCGCGCACGACGGCATGAAGGACGCCTTTGAAGCCTCGATGCGCGGCGAGCCGGTCGGCGACGATATCGGCTGGGCCTATCTGCATATCGGCGTCGGCGTGTCGGTCCTGCTGCTGGCCATCGTACGGTTGACGGTGCGGCTGAACCGCGGCGCCCCGCCCGTGCATCACGACAAGCCCGAATTCCTGGTCTGGCTCGCCTATGGGACGCACTTCCTGCTCTACACCTTCATCTTCCTGATGCCGCTTTCCGGCGCGCTCGCCTGGTTCTTCGAGCTCGACGTTTCGGCCGGCATCCATGCGCTCGCCAAGAACTTGCTGATCCCGCTCGTGGCGCTGCACGTGGTCGGCGCACTTGCCGAGCATTTCGTCTTCAAGAACGACACGCTTGTCAGGATGCTTGGGCTGCAGCGCTGGACCCCCGCGCGGTCGGCAGGCGCTCCGCCGCTTCGTCACCATCCAAGGCCATGATCACAAGAGTCGCAATCCACCTCGGGCGACACGCAATATCGCGGGCAGCCCGTCAGGCCGCCGCTTCAGCTTCAAGGGCGAACCCGCGCAACTCTGTCCATTCCGGCACGAGCGCCGGGCGCGCGTGGTCGGTGAGGAATTGTCGCAGGGGATGAGGCGGTTGCGCCGGCAGCGCAACCGCCCCCAGCAGGCTCAGCTTGCGGGCATGGCGGGTTGCAGGCGGGAGCCGGCTGCGATGTTCCCTTACGCCGAGCGCCAGCGGCTCATGCCCGGACGGTCCGGGTCTTGACGGTCGATTCTGCATGGCATTCCCGTCAGGCTGCGGCGGCTTCGCCGCCATCGATCACCACCGGCACGAAGCGATCACCCGATGGCCGCGGCGCCACCTGTTGCTCGGCCCAGCGCAAGATCTCCATGCGCCCGTCGAAATGCTCGACCAGTGCGGTGCAGCTTTCTACCCAGTCGCCGGTGTTGAGGTAGCGGATACCATCCATGTCCTCGATCGCGGCATGGTGGATGTGGCCGCAGATGATGCCGTCGACATGTTGCCGGCGCCCCTCTTCGGCGACGATCTTCTGGAAGGCACTGATGAAGTTGACCGCCTTCTTCACCGTCACCTTCGCCCATGACGAGAACGACCAGTAGGAAAGCCCGAACAGGCGCCGCACGCGGCTGACGATGCGGTTGACGAACATTGCCGCGTCGTAGGCAAAGTCGCCGAAGTAGGCGAGCCAGCGCACGTTCTTGACCACCGTGTCGAACTGGTCGCCGTGGATGACAAGGTAGCGCTTGCCGTCGGCGGCGGTGTGCGTCGCGCTGTCCATCACTTCGATGCCGCCGAAATGCGTGCCCTGGAAATCGCGCAGGAACTCATCGTGGTTGCCGGCGATGTAGATGATCCTGGCGCCCTTGCGCGCCTTGCGCAGCAGCTTCTGCACGACGTCGTTGTGCGATTGCGGCCAGTGCCATGAGCGGCGCAGCCGCCAGCCATCGACGATATCGCCGACGAGATAGAAAGTCTCGGCATCGTTGTCGCGTAGGAAATCGATCAGGAAGTCCGCCTTCGCGGCCTTCGAGCCCAGATGCACGTCAGAGATGAAGATGGTGCGGTAACGGCGCTCGCTGGACATCAAGTCCTTCCCGTTGGGCCATCGCATGTCTCCCGTAAGTGCAGCGCGTTCGGGACAAGGACATGCGCAGATCAAGCTACTGCGGGGAGCGTCGATCACGCGGCACGCTGCAGCGCGCCAGCCTATGCAGCGATTCATGCAACAGAAGTGTGACGGTTGCAGCATGGAGCGGCCGCGGAGTAGGGTCGCCGCGCTTTAAGGTTAAGAGGAGCGACGATGGATCTCGGCATCAGGGGAAAGAAAGCGATCGTCTGCGCCTCGAGCAAGGGCATTGGCCGCGGCTGCGCTCTTGCTCTGGCCGAAGCCGGCGTCGACCTCGTGCTCAATGGCCGCAATGCCGAGGTCCTGGCGAAGACCGCGAAGGAAATCCGCGACCGGTATGGCGTTGCCGTTGCCGAAGTGCCGGGCGATGTCTCGCTGCCTGATGTGCAGAGGAACCTGCTCGCCGCCTCGCCCCGGACCGATATTCTTATCAACAACAATGGCGGGCCGCCGCGCCGCGACTTCCGAGAGCTCGACCGCGAGAAGATCATGGCCGGTGTCGTAGGCAACATGATCACGCCGATCGAGCTTATCATGGCTGTCATCGACGGCATGGCCGAGCGCGGTTTCGGACGCATCGTCAACATCACGTCGCTGTCGGTCTACGTGCCGATTCCCGGCCTCGACGTCTCGTCCGGCGCCCGCGCGGGCCTGACCTCGTTCCTCTCCGGCATCGCCCGCCAGGTGGTGGCGAAGAACGTCACCATCAACAACCTGCTGCCCGGCTCGATCGACACCGATCGGCTGAAGGGCGGCGCGCCTGCCAACGAGAGCGAGGAGGAGCGTATCAAGCGGCTCTCCGCCGGCATACCGGCAAGGCGGCTCGGCACGGCCGAGGAGTTCGGCCAGGTCTGCGCCTTCTTCTGCTCGGTGCATGCCGGCTATCTCACCGGGCAAAACATTCCGATCGACGGCGGAGCATACGTATCGGCCTTCTGAGCCGTCTCCAGCCTCGCACCAGCCCTTCGCGGGATCGTAAATCAAAGGTTAACTGGCGCTCGCTAGCGTCGGGTGATTCGGGCGTGCGCGTCCTGTCTCGCCGGAGAGAAGATTGGCTCGGGAGACGACGAAAATCCTGGCGACCGCGGTGCTTGCAGCCGCGTTTCTCGGTTTCGGCCTGGCCGAGGCCGACGCTGCTTCGCGCCGCTGCCGCCAGATCGAGGCGCAACTGGCCGGCACAGGCGGCTCGACCCGCGTCGCCAAATACGACAAGGCGGTCGCGGCGCAGGAAGGCCAGCTGGCGCGCGCAAAGGCGCAGGCGCGCGAGGCCGGCTGCGGCTTCTCGCTTTTCGGCAGCAAGCGCGAGCAATGCGCTCCGCTGCGCGCCACGATCGAACGCATGCAAGGCAACCTTGCGACACTCAAGCAGAAGCGGGGCGAGGCCGGCGGCGGCAAACCGTCGCGTGCCGAGCGTGCGCGGCTGAAAGCCGAGTTCGAGGCCAATGGTTGCGGCGAAGAACAGGCGGCAAGCCGGTCGCAACCCGCAGCGCGCGGCAATGGCCGGGGTCTGTTCGACCAGCTTTTCGGTGGCCAGGTCCGCAGCCGCGAGGAGTTCGGGCAGGACACGGCGCGGCTCTCGGAACTCGAGCCTCTCGACCCTGAGCGCCAGCGCGTGATTCTGCGGCCCGGCTCGGACGAAATGGTCAGCGTCGGCGGCGCCTATCGCACGCTGTGCGTTCGCACCTGCGACGGCTATTATTTCCCGATCTCCGGAGCCTCATCCGACCTCGACTTCCAGCGCGACCAGAAAAATTGCGAGGCCATGTGCCCCGGCACGGAGGTGAAGCTTTATTACCACCACGCGGCGTCGCAGGAATCCGAGGCGATGATCTCGGTCGCCGACGGCAAACCCTACACCGAGCTTGCGACGGCTTTTGTCTATCGCAACACCGACGGCCCGCGCGACCAGAGCTGCGGCTGCAACCCGCAGAAGAATTTCACGGTGATCGCCGGTGAGCCGCCCATGTCTGAGCCGGTCGAGCCGATGATCCCGCAACCGGTGCCGCGGCCCGACCCGGCGGCCGATCCGGAAACGCTGGCCAATGCCGAAGGCGGACTGACCGTCGACACGATCCGCAAGCTCTTGAAGCCAAAACCGCCGGCCGACAGCAACCCGAAGACCGCTTCGACCGGGCCCGGCCGCATCAGGGTCGTCGGGCCAGTGTTCCTTCCCGACCCAGAAGGGGCAATAGATCTGCGAGCTCCGTGCCGGAAGAAAGTCCAGTAAGTGCGAGCCTCAGCGGCATGAACAGCGCCTTGCCCTTGCGGCCGAGGTGCTGCTTCACGTCATCCACCCAGCCCTTCCAGGTCGATCCGTCCCAAGGCTCAGGCGGCAGCATATCCAGCGCCTGACGCACGAAGGTGCGGTCTTCCTCGTCGAGATCAGGTTCCGTTTCGGGACCGTTGCGCACGATCTTCCACCATTGCTCGGCCTCGCGCAGCGTGTCGATGTTGCCGCGCACGGCGAGCCAGAAACTTTCCGCGCGCTCGCCGGTGACGGCCTGGATCGCGAGCCGCTCGCGCGCTTCGTCGAAGCTCATGTTCTGAAGCAGCGTGCGGTTGAGCGCGGTCAGGTCGGCGGGGTCGAATTTTGCCGCCGATTTCGACGCCGCGCCGAGGTCGAAGCGCTCCGCCAGCTCTTCAAGCGAAGCCACCGCCGCGACGTTTTCCGACGTGCCGGTGAGCACCGCCAGCGACGCGACCGCCATCGGCTCGACGCCGGAATCGCGCAGCGAGGCGATGGACATCGCGCCGGTGCGCTTCGACAGCGCCTCGCCGGTGGAGCTGGTCAGGAGATTGTGGTGGCCGAAAACCGGCGGCTCCGCCCCGAGCGCGCGGAAGATGGCGATCTGCACGCCGGTGTTCGTAACGTGGTCGTCGCCGCGGATGATATGCGAGATGCCCATGTCGATGTCGTCGGCAACGGAGGGCAGCGTGTACAGGAATGAGCCGTCGGCGCGCACGAGCACCGGGTCGGAGAGCGAGCCGAGGTCGACCGTCTCCTCACCGCGAACCATATCGTTCCAGCTCACCTCCGTGCGCTCGGCCTCGGCCGGATCATGGCGGAAATTCGGAAGCAGAAAGCGCCAATGCGGCTGGCGGCCGTCGGCCTCGAACTCGCGCATCTCGGCTTCCGTGAGCTTCAGCGCCTCGCGCCCGTAAACTGGCGGCAGATGCCGCGACAGCCTGATCTTGCGGCGAAGGTCGAGCTCTTCAGGCGTCTCGTAGCAGGGATAGAGCAGGCCGAGCTCGCGCAAGCGCTCGGCCACGGCCTGGTGAAGCTCGGCGCGGCGCGACTGATATTCGATGAAATCGGGAAAGATGCCGAGCCAATGAAGGTCGTAGAGAATGGCGTCGGCATGTTCCTGGCGCGACCGCTCGGCATCGGTGTCGTCGAAGCGCTGCACGAAGCGGCCGCCTTGCTTCTCGGAAAACAGCCAGTTGAACAATGCGGTGCGCGCATTGCCGATATGGATCTGGCCGGTGGGTGATGGGGCGAAACGGACGGTAACTGTCATGATCGGGGGCTAAGCGATTCCGGGCTGTCTTGTCTCTGGGCACGCCCCCGCGCCGTCCGCGACACATAAAGCATTACGACGCAGATGAAAACACAGTAGGCGCCCATCGCGACAAGCTGCGCCATGTAAGGAACGCCGCGGTCGATCAGAAAACCGGTGAGCCCTGGACCTGCCGCCGAGGCAAGCACGGTCGCCGAGACGATGAGCGAACGGATCGCGCCGAGATGCCGCGTTCCATACATTTCCGGCCATACCGCGCCGAACAGCGTGGTCGAAAGGCCGTTCGAGACCCCGACCAGCGCCATGTACAGGAAAGCGCCCCACTGCGCCTCGATGCCGGCTAGCGCAAAGCACGAGAGCCCGAGCGGCAAAAGCACGTAGGGCAGCAGCGCAAGGCCCGAAAAGCGGTCGATCAACCGGCCGGAGATGACGGTGAAGATGCTGTTCACGACGGCCCAGACGATGAAACCCGACGCAAAGACCTCGAGCGACCAGCCGCGCAGGTCGACCAGGTAGACCTGGTGGAACAGGACCACGGTCACGATGAAGCTCGGCGCCATCACGCCGGTCATGGCGAGATAGAAAAGCGGATCGCGCACGACCTCGGCGCGGGTCCAGTCGCGCGCATCGACGATGCGTGGCGCCGGATCGGCCGCGCGCGGCGTGCGGTCGACCGCAACGAGCTTCGTCACCAGCGGAAGCGCGAGCAGGAAAAGCAGGCACGCGGCCGCGATCCAGCCGTTGCGCCAGCCGATGCCGGCGGCGAGCGCCACGAAGACGGTGGTGAACACCGCGTCTCCGGCATTGTGGCCGAGGATCACCAGCGAAAGCGCCTTGCCGCGCTGCGCCGAAAACCAGCGGGCGGTCGCGGTGTAGGCGGTATGCGTCATCATCCCCTGCCCGAACAGGCGAAGCAGGTAGACGGCAAGCAGCAGGAAGACGATGTGGTCGGAGACTGCCATGAGCAGCGCCGCCGCGCCCAGCATCGCCGTGACGGCGGCTGCGATGCGCACCACGCGGTGGCGATCGAGCATCGTGCCGAGGTAGGGCAGCGTCAGCGCGCTCGCCAGCGTGGCGATCATGTAGACCGTGCCCCAGCCGCCATGCGACAGCCCGTATTCCTCGCGAATGTGGCCGGCCGAAAGCGATATGAAGACCGTCTGCCCGATCGTCGAGAAGAATGTCATCAGGAAGCCGCCGAAGATCCAGCGGGCGTTGTCGCGAAGGAATGCAGCGAAAGGCATGTTGCCGGCACATGGCTGAAAAGCCGTCCGGGGTCAAACCGCGCAACGCGGTCAGGCGCTGTTCAACGCGCGGGCGTCAAGCTAAAGTATGTCTCCCAAAGCGTGCAGCGGTTTCGGGATAAAGACATGCGCGAATCAAATGCCATGCGCCGGGAAAGCTTCGAGCGCTTCTACTACGAGAAGATCGCACTCGCCGAAGGGTGCGGCTGCGCCGAGCACGTCACACGCATGCGCGACATCGATGCCGTCGCCGCCGGTCAAGCGGTCTCCACGCCGCGTTTCGCGTCCATCGCCGCCGCGAGAGCAAAGGCTGCAGCCTTGCTCGCACGGCTCCGCGACTTCCTTGCCTACCGGCCAGGCCTGCGTTCCAGCCGCATGTAGTTGCCGTCGCCGGAGCGTTCGAAGCCGAGCTTCGAATAGATCCCGTGCGCATTCGATGTGTAGAGGCTGAAATGCACAACGGATGCGAGATCCGGGTGCTCCAGGAATGCCTGCACCATGCGCGTCGCAGCCCCCTGCCCGCGGTGTTCGGGCCACACGATCACGTCGCACAGATAGGCGAAGAACGTGCGGTCGGTCACTGCGCGCCCGAAGCCGACCTGCCTGCCCTCCACGAATGCCCCGGCGCACAACGAGTTGCCGAACGCCTTCAGCTGGTCGGCCTCGCCGCGGCCTTTGCCCCAATGCGTCTCGGAGAGAAGCTGCGCGGCCTTGACGAAATCGATGCGCAGCGGATCGAAGCTGATCTCGATGCCGGACATTGGCGCCAGTCCTAACCCCGGTCGCGAAAACGGTTGGTGATCGGATAGCGCCGGTCGCGCCCGAAGTTCTTCCTGGTGATCTTCACGCCAGGTGCCGCTTGCCGGCGTTTGTATTCGGCGATGTAGAGCATGTTCTCGACCCGGGCCACGGTCTCGCGGTCATGCCCACGCTTGACGATCTCGTCGACACCCATCTCATTCTCGACCAGGCATTCCAGGATGTCGTCCAGCACCGGATAGGGCGGCAGCGAATCCTGGTCGGTCTGGTTGGGGCGCAGTTCCGCCGAGGGCGCCTTGTCGATGATCGGTTGCGGGATCACCACGCCCGTCGGCCCGAGCGCACCCGGCGGCGTGTGCCGGTTGCGCCACGCGGCAAGCGCGTAGACCTGCATCTTGTAGAGATCCTTGATCGGGTTGAAGCCGCCATTCATGTCGCCATAAAGCGTGGCGTAGCCGACCGACATCTCGCTCTTGTTTCCCGTGGTCACCACCATCGAGCCGAACTTGTTGGAGATCGCCATCAGGATCGTGCCGCGTGCCCGGCTCTGGAGATTCTCCTCGGTGATGCCCGACTTCGTGCCCTCGAAAAGCTGGGTGAGCGCGTTCGAAAACCCGTCCACCGGCTCGAAGATCGGCACGATGTCGTAGCGGCAGCCGAGCAGCCGCGCGCAATCCTCCGCGTCCTTCAGCGAATCCTTCGAGGTGTAGCGATAGGGCATCATGACCGCACGCAGCCGCTCCTCGCCAAGCGCATCGACGGCAAGCGCGGCGCACATGGCCGAGTCGATGCCGCCCGAAAGCCCGAGCACGACATTCTTGAACCCGTTCTTGTTCACGTAGTCGCGCAGGCCCAGCATGCAGGCGCGGTAGTCGGCCTCTTCCTTCTCCGGCAGCTTCGACATCGGCCCATCGGCGCAGAACCAGCCTTCCGGCTCGCCCTGCTCATTGCCGCGCTTCCAGGTAGTGACGACCACCGTCTCCTCGAACTGGCTCATCTGGAAGGCGAGCGACTTGTCGGACTGGATGGCGAAGGAGGCGCCGTCGAAGATCAGCTCGTCCTGGCCGCCGAGCTGGTTGGCCCAAAGCAGCGGCAGGCCGCTCTCGATCACCTGGCGGATCACCACCTGGTGGCGGACATCCATCTTGCCGCGATAGTAGGGCGAGCCGTTCGGCACGAGCAGGATTTCGGCGCCGCTCTCCGCCAGCGTCTCGCAGACGCCAAGGTCGCCCCAGATATCCTCGCAGATCGGAATGCCGAAACGCACGCCGCGGATCGAGACGGGCCCGGGCATGTCGGGACCGGCCTGGAACACACGCTTCTCGTCGAACTCGCCGTAGTTCGGCAGGTCGACCTTGAAGCGCTCGGCGATCACCTTGCCGCCATCGGCCACGACCACCGAATTGTGGACTCCGGATTTGCGTTTCAGCGGGGTGCCGATGATGATCGCCGGGCCGCCATCGGCCGTGTCGGCCGCGATCTCTTTGGCCGCCTTCTCGCAGGCCGCCAGAAACGCCGGGCGCACGACCAGATCCTCGGGCGGATACCCGGCGATGAAAAGCTCGGTGAACAGGATCAGGTCGGCGCCGTGGCGCGCCGCGTCGGCACGCGCCTCGCGCGCTTTAGCCAGGTTGCCGGCGACGTCGCCGACAATCGGGTTCAACTGGGCAATTGCGATGCGGAACGTGTCGGGCTTGGCCATGGCTGCGATGTAGCGCGCGCTTCCGGGCCTCGCAATGGCGCAGGCTGCGGTGGCTATTCGCCCATGTAGCTCTTCAGTTCCTCGGCTGATCGGTTCTCGCCGATCGACATCGACAGGATGCGCGAGAGGTGGGCGCGCGGCAGACCGGTTTCCTTCGCCCAGAGATTCATCTGCGCCTGGATGGCGCCGAGATCCTTCTTCGAGCTTGGGCTTTCCGCCACGTCCAGGCCCGCGTCGCGCAGCGCCGCCACCATGTCGCCGGACAGCATGAACGTGTCCCAGCCGAGCCAGCGCAGGAAATACTGTCCGGTGTTGCCGCCGAGCCTGCTGCCATGCTTGCCGAGATGCGCAACCAGGCCGATCTGGTCGTCGGCCGGCCATTCAGCGAGGAACTTGCCGAAGCCGCCATGCTCCTTCGACACGCGCTCGACGAAAAGCGAGTTCTCCCGCACCGACTTGATCTTCTGCGGGTTCCTGACGATGCGCTCGTCGCGCGTCAGCGCCTCCCAGAATTCATCAGGCTGGAAGTTGAGCCGCTTCGGTTCGAAGCCGAGGAACGCCGCCTCGAAGCCCGGCCACTTCTGCTCGATCACCCGCCAGACAAAGCCGGCGGCGAAGACACGCTCGGCCATGGTGGACAGGATACGGTCGTCCGCGATCCCGGCGACGGCCTTGTTGTTCGGTTTGGCGCCGAGCAGCGAGGCAAGCACCTTGTCGCCGCCCTTGCGCTTGGCGGCGCGGGCACGAATCTTCTCGAATGCCAGCATGGGCGTTTCCCTCCCTCGCCTTTGTAGCTTGCGGCGAGGTGGAGACCAATGGGGAACCGGATCCTAAATGGGAAGGCCGACGATGCTTTCTATGATCACGAGCGTCCACGTGCCGAGCGCGATGACGATCGAGACGAGCACCGCGAGCGAGCCGCAATCCTTGGCGAGTTGGATGTCGATGTTGAACTCGCGCGAGACCGCGTCGCAGGCAGCCTCGATGCCGGTGTTGAGCACTTCGACCATGATGAGGAGCAGCAGCGAGCCGATCAGCAGGGCAAAACTGCGCCAACTGTCGGTGATCAGCCAGGCGACGGGCAAGGCGACGACCAGCAGGCCGACCTCCTGCTGGAACGCCTTCTCGTTGCGGATGAGCGTCGTGAAGGCCCGAATTGAGTTCACGAATGCGTGGTAGAGCCGCCCCATCGAATCCCTTTCCAGCGCATATCTTCCGAAAGTGTGTAGCGGTTTCGGAACAAAGACATGCGCACATGCAAAACCTACGGCATGTTGCGTGAACCTCTAGCCACGCGAGGGGCCGTAGGAAAGCCGGAGATGTAGCCCATCTCCCCGCCGCAGGAACAGGGCCGCCCGCTGCTCGTTCAGCCGCAGGCCATTGGTTCCCGCTGCGCCACCTCGCGCGCAACCGACCCGCCATCGGTGAATTGGGGCAGCCCATCGTCGATCTCGTAATAATCGCCCTTGTCCGCCGTGAAGATGTGGCTCTGGCCGGCAAGGCCGGTGGGCCGCTCGAACGCGCCGGCCATGATCGAGATGCGGTCGAGGCTGTTGTCCTTCCAGAAAAGCAGCGAGCCGCAGACGCGGCAAAAGCCGCGGCGCGCTTCCGGGGAGGCCGCGTACCAGGTGATTTTCTCCGCGCCTTCGATCTTGATGCCGGTCTCGGCCACCTGCGTTGCCGCGACGTAATGACCGGTCTGTTTACGGCATTGGCTGCAGTGGCAATAAATCACTCCGCGCAAGGTGCCGCTGGTGCGAAAGCGCACGGCGCCGCAGAGACATGCGCCATGATGGTTCTTGCTCATTGCTTGGCTCCTCTTCCACATTTGCGCTGCTAGACTGTGACCGTGCGGAAGCGCCGCCTGGTTCACCGCCTCTTTCTTGCATCGGCCGCGCACTATTCGTCGCTCCGGAAACGCCACACTGCTGTCGCCTGCAAGTCAAATTTCCCTTTTGCTAAAGGCGTTTGGGCAGAATTGGAAGAAACGGAATTAAGAGAACTTTAGGGTGGCCTCCCTAAGATCATGCAGGGAGAGGAAGCAGCCCGTCGCGCCCCTGGCGGCGTCGGGTGCTCCCGTCCGTTGGCGCGGCGCACGGCAGAAGGCGCGGCATGGCGGGCATGCGAAACGGCGGGTGGGACCTGGATGCAATCGGCGAGCGCGGACAACCGACAAACGACGACCGACATTGCCACCACCATCGCCCTGACGATGCGCCAGATGGGCATTGTCGGGTTGCCGCGCAATTACGAACTGCTCTACGAGGCGCTGACCGGCTCGAACCACGATCTGAGCCTGGCCGTCGTGTCGCTGCCCAGCCGCCCGACCCAGGAACAGCTCGACAAGGTCGGCCAGAAATTCTTTTCCCAGAACCACGGGCACGGCATCGTCGAGCAGGCGCGCGAGGTTATCGCGCGCGAGCTCGAGGATGTGGCCACGCTGCTGCGCACCGAGCGCACACATATGGAGAAATACGGCAAGTTCCTCGACGAGACCTCGGCCGGGCTCTCTGCCCGCAACACCATCAGCAAGGACATTCTGCAGAAGATCGCCGGCGTCATGAGCGTGGCGACCACGAGCTCGATCGATCGTGGCAAGCAGGTGGAGGTCACGCTCGGCGACAAGAGCACCGAGCTCGAGACCGTCAAGTCGAAGCTCGAGGAATACAAGCGCCTCGCCGACACCGATCCGTTGACCTTGCTGTGGAATCGCCGCGCCTTCGACAAGGAAATCGCCCGCATCTTCGGCGACGCCAAGGGCGTGATGTTCAACGCCTTGATCCTGGCCGATATCGACCGCTTCAAGGAGATCAACGACCGCCACGGCCATCCGGTCGGCGACAAGATCATCCAGACCATCGCCAGCATCTTCCGCGCCAACATCCGCGCCGACATGTTCGTGGCGCGCACCGGCGGCGAGGAGTTTGCATTGATCGTGGAGGGCAGCCCCGAGGACGCCACCGCCAAGCTCGCCGAGGATATCCGGCAGGCGATCGAGAAGACGGCTTTCATCGATCGGCAGACTGGCATCAATTATGGGCCGGTGACGATCTCGATGGGCGTTTGCATGGCCAGCGAGGCCGAAAGCGCGGAAGACCTCTACGCCAAGGCCGACCGGGCGCTCTACCGCTCCAAGGTCACCGGCCGCAACAGGGTCACGCGCCACTCGGCCGTGCCCGGCGTGAAGCCCGGCAAGAACTGGCTGATCTACCGCAAGGATTGAGACAGATCCGGCAGGCGACGCCGGCAGCCGCATGGCCGCCGGCCTGTTTCGTCCAGCCCACCCTTACTCGGCTGCCGGACGGCTCTTGATGTCGTGCACCGGCCGTGTGCTCTTCTTGAGCAGCTCGGAAACCAGGAAAGCCAGCTCGATCGCCTGGTCGGCATTGAGACGCGGATCGCAATGTGTGTGGTAGCGATCGTGCAGATCTTCGGCCGAGATGGCGCGGGCGCCGCCGGTGCATTCGGTCACGTTCTTGCCGGTCATCTCGATGTGGATGCCGCCCGGATGCGTGCCCTCGGCGCGGTGCACCTCGAAGAACGACTTCACCTCCGACAGGATGCGCTCGAACGGCCGCGTCTTGTAGCTGTTCAGCGTGATCGTGTTGCCGTGCATCGGGTCGCATGACCACACCACGTTGCGGCCTTCCTTCTCGACCGCGCGGATCAGCTTCGGCAGATGCTCCTCGACCTTGTCGCAGCCGAAACGGTTGATCAGCGTCAGCCGGCCTGCTTCATTCTCGGGGTTGAGCATGTCGATCAGCCGGATCAGGCCGTCCGCCGTCAGCGACGGCCCGCATTTCAGGCCGAGCGGATTCTTGATGCCGCGGCAATATTCGACATGGGCGTGGTCGGGCTGGCGCGTGCGGTCGCCGATCCAGATCATGTGCCCGGACGTGGCGTACCAGTCGCCCGAGGTGGAATCGACGCGCGTCAGCGCCTCCTCGTAACCGAGCAGCAGCGCCTCGTGGCTGGTGTAGAAATCGGTTTCCCTGAGCGCGTAATTGGTCTCCGAGGTGATGCCGACGGCTGCCATGAAATCCATGGTCTCGGTGATGCGGTTGGCGAGAGCCTCGTAACGCTCGCCCTGCGGGCTGTCGCCAACGAAGCCGAGCATCCAGCGGTGCACGTTTTCGAGCGAGGCATAACCGCCCTGCGCGAAGGCGCGCAAAAGGTTGAGCGTGGCCGCCGACTGGCGGTAGGCCATCTCCTGCCGTGCCGGGTCGGGCGTGCGCGATTTCTGGTCGAACTCGATGCCGTTGATGATGTCGCCGCGATAGGAAGGCAGCGCCACGCCCTCCTTCGTCTCGGTATCGGAGGAGCGCGGCTTGGCGAACTGGCCGGCGATGCGGCCGACCTTCACCACCGGCTGCGAGCCGGCGAAGGTCAGCACCACCGCCATCTGCAGGAACACGCGGAAGAAGTCGCGGATGTTGTCGGCGCCGTGCTCGGCGAAGCTTTCCGCGCAGTCGCCGCCCTGCAGCAGGAAGCCCCTGCCCTCGGCCACAGCTCCAAGCGCTTTCTTCAGCTTGCGCGCCTCGCCTGCAAAGACCAGCGGCGGATAGGTGGCAAGGCGGGCCTCCGTGTCGACGAGCGCCGACGCGTCCGGATAGGCTGGAACCTGTTGGATCGGCTTCGACCGCCAGGAATTCGGGGACCACTTCTTCGTCATCTGCAAGCACCCAACACGCCGCCGAAACCGCTCGGCGGCCCGGAAAAAGACCGGAAAACGCGGCTCCTTACACGAAGCCGGGGGCGTATTCTAGACCGGGGCGGCAAGGATGTCGAAGCGCCCTATCTCCCCCTGGTGGGCCCTGGTGGTGGAGATGGCAATTCTTTGCTTGGCTTGCCAAGCAAAGAATTGCTTGAGAGACACGCCGCCCGGCGCGGGCGCCATCGTTGATGAAAGTGCCAATCCGCTATCTGGCGCAGCTGTCCGCGAAGCCTTGCTCTGAAGCCTCGGCGCCGCCCCTCATCGCCTGCCGGCACTTCTCCCCGTATAGAGACGGGAGAAGGAGGCTGTCATCCCGGCTTTCGCCAATCACCGGCGTGCCGTCGTCAAGCGATGCTGGTTGGTGAAGAGGTTGCCGGTTGGCCTTCTTCTCCCCGTCTTTATACGGGGAGAAGGTGCCGGCAGGCGGATGAGGGGCGGCGCCGAGGTCTTGGAACTTGGCGCGGCGCCGGCGCACACACCGCCCGGCCAGAGCACCATGCACGTTCGGATCAGCTATGCGACTGAAATAAAACAGCTTTCTGAAACGCTTTCATGGCAGGGGGGCTTGCTGTGCATTGCCTCTCAGGCCTTCAAGTACCAAAGGAGTTCTTATGGACGAGAAAGTAGAAGCAGTGCTTGAAGCCTATCACGCGCGCATGCGCGCCGAGGAGGCGGGAGCGCCCGACACCGGGCCGGGCGGCGACGGGCGCGACCGCCGCCTGCTCGCCGTCGGGCCGGACACCGGCCGCCTGCTCAACATACTGGCGCGGAGCCTGGACAAGCCGACCATCCTCGAACTCGGCACCTCCTACGGCTATTCCGGCATCTGGCTGGCCGAAGCCGCGCGCGCGACCGGCGGGCACGTGATCACGATGGAACTGCAGGACTACAAGGCGGCTCACGCCCGCGAAATGGCGGAGAACGCTGGCCTTGCCGACCACATCGAATTCAGGATCGGCGACGCCGTGAAAATGATCGGCGAGATGAAGGGTGGGCTCGACTTCGTGTTGCTCGACCTCTGGAAGGACCTCTATGTCCCCTGCCTCGAGGCTTTCTATCCAAAGCTCAACCCGGGCGCGATCATCGTCGCCGACAACATGATATTCGCGAGCGGCGAAGGCACGCGGCAATACGCCAAGACGATCCGCGCCACGCGCGGCATCACCAGTGTGCTTCTGCCAGTTGGGTCGGGGATCGAGGTCAGCCGGTTCGAGGCGTGACGGCGGCAGCCGGCGCCGCTGTTTCCACGGGCGGCGAACGCGCGCCTTCACGCAGCTTCTTTCGAGCTCGATCATGGGGTCCGAAACGCGTCCCCCAAGGTAGCGACACACGAATCGCAAATGAACGCGCGACCACCACCTGTCGCCAGGCGAACCTCTGGCGGGCGTAGCCCGCAAAATGAGCAGGAAGGCAGTTCGGAGCCGCCCTTTCGTTGTCCAGCCGGGTGAAGTTCAGCCACAGAACGATCGAGCCACGCGTCAATCGCGGTTTGGTCAAGTTGATATCGATCGTCCTTCGACAAGGTAGAAGCTATGACGGCCAACGAAGTAGCGGCGTAAAATTCCTTCTGCAGCATCAATTCACCCCAAAGCATCGAGAAGGTTGACGAGATTTTTGTCCTTTCTTCGCTTCCCATGGATTACCTCATCCCGACGGCGTTTCCTAAGGTCATCTAAACGGAGGTCTGACCACAATCCCTCCGGGAAAGATCTGCCAAAGATCCGGATAGTTGACACAAGCCTTGTAAGCATCCCAGCATCTGGCGCTCATGCTCATCGGCTGTGTCGCAAGACAAAGATCCATTGCACGCTTGCACCCACCGCCGCCAGCCGGGGAAAAGAGCGGCGGGGACTGCGGAATTGCCTGCTTTGACATGGTGCCCGATGCGAGTCCAGGCAGATGGTCGCCCATTTCGTCGGGCACTTCTAGCTCATCCATCGGCAGCAGCGGATAGCTGCCGCGTGATGCACCAGTCGCAGTCTCGGCACTCATGCCGCCCATCGTTCTCACCTTTCTAGGAGTAGCCTGCTCAAACCGAACGGACTGCAGAAGTCAGGCGTGAAAAGTCATGCGCTCGTCGCAGCCCCGACAGGCCGCTGCCGACGGCTTCCCCGTCCCGCCGTTTCGGCACGCATTCTCGGCTTTCGCCAATCACCGGCGTGCCGTGTCAAGCGATGTTGCGATGCGGCGGTGGGTCATTTTCAAACTAACCCACTACCTGCGATGCTGGTTGGTGGAGAGGTTGCCGGTTGGCCGTCTTCTCCCCGTCTCTTTACGGGGAGAAGGTGCCGGCGGGCAGATGAGCGGCAGCGCCGAGGTTTTCGAACTTGGTGCGGCGCCGGTGCCATCCTCTCTTCGAAGACACACCGGCCGGCGCGAGCTGCACGTTCGGATCAGCTATGCGACTGAAATAGAACAGCTTTCTGAAAACCCTCATGGCAGGGGCTTGCTGTGCGCTGCCTCTCAGGCCTTCAAGCACCAAAGGAGTTCCCATGGACGAGAAAGTAGAAGCAGTGCTCGAGGCTTATCACGCTCGCATGCGCGCCGAGGAAGAAGGGTCGCCCGACACCGCGCCGGGCGACTGGCGCGACCGCGGCCTTCTCGCCGTCGGCCCCGATACCGGCCGTCTCATCAACATCCTGGCCCGAAGCCTGGAAAAGCCGACCATCCTCGAGATCGGCACGTCCTACGGCTATTCCGGCATCTGGCTGGCTGAGGCCGCCCGCGCCGCCGGCGGCCGCGAGATCACGATGGAGTTGCAGGACTACAAGGCTGCCCACGCCCGCGAGATGGCGGCGAAGGCAGGCCTTGCCGACCACATCGAGTTCCGGGTCGGCGATGCAGTGAAGATGATCGGCGAGTTGAAGCTCGGGCTCGACTTCGTGCTGCTCGACCTCTGGAAGGACCTCTATGTCCCCTGCCTCGAGGCTTTCTATCCGAAGCTCAACCCGGGCGCGACCATCGTCGCCGACAACATGATCTTCGCCAGCGGCGAAGGCACGCGGGAGTACGGTGAGGCAATCCGCGCCAAGCACAGCATCACCAGCGTGTTGCTGCCGGTCGGCTCAGGCATCGAGGTCAGTCGGTTCAGCACCTGAAGCCGGATCTCTTCTGCTGGCAAAATGACGACTGGCATTGACCGCACCAACCCTAGCGGTTGCATGTAGCCCCAACCAGCGCGAGGATCGAACCACGCCGGCTATTACGCATCACCATCAGTCTAAAAACTCAACGTTGGGGTATGGTCGTGAGAAGCCGCGGCGGTGCAAATAGCCCCAGTCGTCGACGGGCGGAATCCCATCGCGGTGACGTGGTGGATCGGTTGCCATGTACACCGGCATTTCTGGATCCGGTTTGCCTCGATAGAGTAGTAAGTCGCGTTGGCCGACAGGGAAATGGTCGGGATGCTCAACCCTCCTCAGGCTGCGATACCAACGGACATAGCGCGCAATGTAGTCCCGTTCTTCCTGGGTGAGGTCCAAACCGCGAGAGGGCCGCGCTGGGTTGTTATACCAATTGTCAAATGCCGACTGGCGTAGCCGCTTCTTGACTGCAAACGGCAGCTTTTCGAGCGGCCGCCTGCCTGATCTCACTCCGCTGGTATCGTCGTTCGGCAAGGTGCCCCTCCTCGTCCGGGTGGAAACCAACACGATAGAGTAACTTCACCATAAGAGCCGCTTCGAAGGCACTGGCGTTCAGTAGTGCCGGAAGCGCCGGAGCTGGGATGCCGGTCGCCTACATTTCTGCGAGCCGTCGCTTGATTTCCGTGGTGCCGGGTCCCGAACGTGTACGAAGGTGCCGTGCCACGTAGTTGCGTTCCTCCTGCGTCAGGTTGAGCCGTCGCAAAGGCCTGATCCTTGGCTCGGCACACCACTTCTCGCGGGCCGACTCACCGACTTCAATCATAGCTGTCGGTCTTCGTGAGATCCTGCAGGCCATTGTGGCATGGCCATGCGTCGGCCTACCGGTTTTCGGCGCACCGGGAGGAACGCGACATCACCTCCTGCCGCGCAGTTCCCGATGTAAGATGATAAATTCGGGAAGCTCAGGGTCGTGAATACCTGTTCTCCGCTCTTCCAGCAATCGCCGCCGCACGTCCGCCGAAGCCACTTCCGGGCCACTGCGCAGCCATCGTAGATAGCGTGCCAGGACACCCCGCTCTTCTCGCGTCAAACCGAGGCGACGCGACGGCCGTATCCACGGTTCCTCATCCCATTTCCTCAAAGCCGACCAACCTGCATCGCTCTCCCAGTCCCTCCTCCGGACCTCCAATGGGTTGATCAGTTGCGTCTTGCGTTCGCGACGGAGGTGACGCGCAAGCCATTTCCGCTCTTCCGCAGTCAGATTCATCTGCCGAGAAGGCGTGCCTGGCTGCGAATACCACTTCTCGCGAACGCCTTCGTATGCCAGCCGATCAGCCAGCTCCCTTGCCAGTCCTTTTTCGCTTTCGTCCTGCACCCTATCCTCAATGCCAACTATGGTCGGAATCATAGCATTTTCGCTGATGCGCTAAAAGCAACTCACCGGCCTCATGGCACGGAAGGCAACGCCCGAAGCGCCCGAATGCTATGGGACTACAGTTTGTTCCTCCATGGCCGCGGCACTTGTCCTTCCTCGTGACCCAAAAGTGCGCCTGCGCCGATGCCTGCACCAGCACCGGTGCCAATTACGCTGTTGAATTGGACCACGCCATTGATGTCGGTGTTGACATTGACTCTTTCGCGAATGCGCATGGCCGCGTTGGGCGCAACGTCCTTGAACCAGTTCGGATCGCGCATGTAAGCACGAATGCCTTCGGCCATTAGCTCTTCGCGCACCTGGTTGGGACTATAGCCGAAATCCTCAGGACCTATTGTTGCCTTTGGCGACCAATTGCCAGTGGCCAGCGTACTGTAGACGAGCCGCAACTCATCCTCCACGCCGTCGATCGGTATATCGAGAACAACCAGATCGACAGCGTGTCCAGTTTCATGATCCCGGAGGAGAAAGATATCATCTATGTCTTGAGTTCTGTCAGTTTTGATTTTTACGTACGTAAGCTTTTTTGTAACAGGATCTCGATCGTACATAATTACGCTTGGATGACCTTGAAGGTGTACATCATTTGGATCGACAAGCGCATATTGCTTGACACCAGCACCGTATCCAACTTCGCGAATCTCGGCTCGTGAAAGAGCCACATCCGGCCCGTCCTTGGTTCTGCGGCCCACAACGAGTCGCGCGGTCAGCGGTCGTCCCTCGATGTCCTCGAGCAGTCTGCCGGTTGCGGGATCGTACTTGGGGGCAACTGGATAGTCCGCCTCGAAGGGACGCTGTGGTGAACCGGGGGGATCGTAGATTTCTGGCCGGCCAGCGCGCGTCTCAAGCTCATGTATCGCACGGCCCCTTGCCGGCAGATCGACCATTCGTTGCACAACGGGACTGGACGAGAGCTGCTTGACAAGCGGCGAGAACACCGCCCCAACTGCTTTGAACGCGCCAGGCATCACGACGCCGATGCCGGCACCTGTCGCAACCCCCGTCCCAACGTTGGTGTCGTGGCCGATCGCGTCCAACGCGCCGACGACTGCACCGTCGGCTGCGGCAAGCGCAGAGGTCTTCCCAAAATCCCCAAGCCGCTTGAGCAGGTCGGGACTGGGCGCACCTTGGACCGGCTTCGGAGCCCAGCGGCTGAAGCCAAGCCCCTCATCCACCAGGCTCTTGCCCGACCGGACGCCACCGGCCAGGCCGAGCGCGGTTCCGGCCAGCCCGGCCCGATTGTAGGCGCCTTGCGTGATGGCCCTGTTCTTGGCCAGCAGCTCATCATAAGAATCATCCGAGGTCAGCGTGCCCAACGCTGCCGCGGCCTTGTTGCCGAAGCCGAGCGTGACGCCGTCCACAAAAATGTCCCCCATGTCCGTCGCCGCGACGAGCGGCTGCTGCCATCCCGACAACGCCTGATACTCGGCGATGTCTTGCTGCCGCTTCCATTCCGCAAGGCTGTCCGAAACACCCGACGCCAGTCCCGACAGATCGTCACCCGCCTGACGAGCAAGGCGACGCCACTCGGGGACCGGCTCGGCCACGCCGAATCTTGGAGCCGGAGCTACCCACGGGACCTCGGCAAAGTGCCTGGATTGTTCTCCGGGCATTGACCGCATCAGCCCGCGCTCGGCCGGTCCCGCCATCGACCTGGGCAGCAATTCGGCCGCCAGCACGTCAAGTTCATTCGTCGGCAGCAGCGGATAGCTGCCGCGTGATGCACCGCTCGCCGTCTCGGCACTCATACCGCCCATCGTTTTCACCTTTCTGGGAATAGCTCGCTCAAACCCAGCCGATCACCGAGGCTAGGCGCAAAGTCATGCGCTCTTCGCCGCCCAATCGCCGCCAAGGCCGATGCGTGCGCGACTTTGTTCAAACCTCAACAATTTTCTTGACATTGACGTCAACGTCAATGGTAAGGTCCGTGCATTTCCCGACGGAAAGGCATGGTCATGTCGAACCTCGCCCGCGCCGCATCCCCTGCCTCACCGCCCGCCGATGGTTTCGCCGTCCGCCAGAGCGAGATCATCTTCTCGACCGAGGACGGCTTTCCACTTTCCGGCTCGCTGTTCGAGGGCGACGGCGACAAGCCGCTCGTACTGATCTCGTCCGCCACCGCTGTCCCCCGCGGACTCTACGCCGGCTTTGCCGCGGCGCTTGTGGCCGCCGGCGCCAGGGCCGTGCTCATCTATGATTTTCGCGGCACCGGCGGCTCGCAGCGCCCCGCGGGATGGAACAAGCGTATCGGCATGAAGGATTGGGCACTGCTCGACCTGCCGGCCGCAGCGAAAGCGCTCGATGCGGTGGCTCCTGGCCGTCCGATGGTCGGGCTCGGCCAATCCTATGGTGGTCAGGCGCTCGGGCTGTCGGGCATCTCCGGCCGCTTCGAACGCTACGGCATGGTCGCCACCATGTCCGGCTATTGGCGCGGGCTCAACGACAATGCCGGGCTCAAGATGTTCCTGATCGGTGTGCCGGTGTCTTTCCTATTCAAGGACATGCCGAGCTGGCTGGGCGTCGGCGATGCGATCCCGACCACCGTGTTTCGCGACTGGGCGCGCTGGTGCGCGATGCCGAACTACTTCTTCGACGACCGGAGCTTCCCCGAGACTGCGCGCTACCGTGAGGTGACCACGCCGATCCTGGCGATCGGACTGACCGACGATGTCTGGGGCACGCCCCGCGCCATCGCCTCGCTGATGAGTCACTACGAGAATGCGCCAGTCGAACTGCGCTGGCTCTCGCCGGAAGACGGCGGTGGCCAGAAGATCGGCCATCTCGGCTTCTTCCGCTCACGCTTCGCCACCACCCTCTGGCCGCCCCTCATCGCCTGGCTGCTTGACGCAACCCCAATGACGTTGGGAAAAAAGGGCTGAGCGTCTCCCCCCGTTACGGCAGGGCAATCGCGTATGGCGATCGACCCCCACTCCGTCGCCGCTTCGCGGCGCCACCTCTCCCCCGATCGACGCAGGGCTGTCCGGGGAAGGTTCTGACTGAATCGAAATGTCGCAAGTGCATGCCCCGCGCGACGGGGATTTTCCGTCTACCTTCTGGTTGTCGAGACTCAGAAAGGGACGGGGCATGCGCT
>Ga0164290_1000153_pt1 | contig 261664 bp, 230 predicted proteins | sample Micstemetagenome_FD_108782 | JGI IMG/M metagenome (GOLD analysis project Ga0164290, IMG submission 108782) | Contaminated culture microbial community from soil near Moab, Utah, USA - Microcoleus steenstrupii SON62 (Illumina Assembly) | ecosystem: Environmental > Terrestrial > Soil > Soil crust... | reverse complement strand
GCATCGTTCGCCCGGCATCGTTCGCCCGGCATCGTTCGCCCGGCATCGTTCGCCCGGCATCGTTCGCCCGGCATCGTTCGCCCGGCATCGTTCGCCAGGCATCGTCCGCCGGGCATCGTTCGCCCGGCATCGTTCGCCGGGCATCGTTCGCCGGGCATCGTTCGCCCGGCATCGTTCGCCGGGATCGTTCGCCCGGCATCGTCCGCCAGGCATCGTTCGGCAGGCGTCGTTCGCCAGGCGTCGTTCGCCCGGCATCGTTCGCCAGGCATCGTTCGCCAGGCATCGTTCGCCAGGCATCGTTCGCCAGGCATCGTTCCCCGGGCATCGTTCGGGGTCGGTCCCTCGGCATCGTTCCCTCGGCATCGTTCCCCGGGCATCCTTCCCCGGGACGGCTCCCGCGGCACCGATCGCTTACTCGGAGGCTCCTCCGTCTGCGTCAGCACCGCGCGCCGGCCGACAGCGGGTCGCGGCGACCGTACCTGTGGTCGGCGCTCCGGGGTGGCTGCCGCGACAGCATCGGGGTCGGGCCCCGGCCGGAGCCACCGTCATCGGCGTGCCCCCGCCGTGACGAGCCGCTCTAGCCCCGCGGAGGGAACCGAGGCGGCGGCGACTCGTCGGCCGCGGGCGAAGAGCAGGCGCCCGAATGGGGACGCGGCTCGGCAGACAGCAGCGCGCCTCCGCGGGGTCCTCTCCTCTCCTCTATCGGGCACCGCGTGGGAGCGACCGGTGGTCGAGAGCGCTGCGCGCGTCGCTCTCTCTGACTTCCGACGACGACGACGACGGCGCAGGTGGAGCCGCCGCCGGCGGCCTCCGTTCGGCTGTCCGCCCACCACTTCGCGTGCACTCCCCTCGCCGCGTTGCCCGGTTCACCGCCTCACTCGCCGTCGCGTGCTAGACAGCGCGACCCCCCTCGGCTCCGCCTCCGGGCTCGTCGCCAGGCCGCGAGTGCTGGGGGGTGTTTCACGTGAAACACTCCCGACCCGGTTCGCTCTCCTTCCTCACCGAACGCCTCGACGACCTCGAACGCCAAGGACTTCGTCGCCGACCTCCGGCCGCGGCGCCGACCGACGTCCTCTCCTTCTGTTCCAACGACTACCTAGGGCTCGCGGCCCGGCCGGCGTCCTCGGCTCCGTCCGGCTCCGGCGCATCGAGGCTCATCGCCGGCGAGCGCGACGAGCACCGTCGTCTCGAGCGTGCCTTCGCCGCGTACGTCGGCGCCGAGGACGCCCTCGCCTTCACCAGCGGCTATGCCGCGAACGTCGGCGTCATCTCCGCGCTCGCGGCGCCCGGGGACGTCATCATCAGCGACGCCCTGAACCACGCCTCGCTCATCGACGGCGCTCGCCTCTCGCGGGCGCGCGTCGTCGTCGTTCCCCACCTCGACCTCGCCGCACTCGCCGGGGCTCTCCGGGAGGCGCGCCCCGCTCGCACGTGGGTCGTGCTCGAGAGCTACTACAGCATGGACGCCGACGGCCCCGACCTCGTCCAGGTTCGCGAGCTTTGTGACGACGCAGGCGCCGCGCTGGTGGTCGACGAGGCCCACGCCCTTGGGGTGATGGGCCCCGGCGGACGCGGACGCTGCGCCGAAGCCGGGGTCTCTGCGGACGTCCTCGTCGGCACCCTCGGCAAAGCGTTCGGTGGTCAGGGCGCGTTCGCTGCGGGTCCGGCGGTTCTCCGCGAGTGGCTCTGGAACCGAGCTCGCTCCTTCGTCTTCTCTACGGGCCTCGCACCCGTCTCGGCGGCATCGGCGACGCGCGCCCTCGAGCACGTCGTGGAACACCCCGAGCTGCCGCGGCGGGTCCTCACGCTCGCGGATCGCCTCCGCGCGGGGCTGATCCGGAATGGCGCCGCCACCATTCATTGTCCGCCCGCCGCGAGCTGCCCCGGGGACGCGCCCCTCCTCCTCGGGTTCGGCCATGTCGTTCCCCTCGTCGTCGGTGACCCGCGGCGGGCCGTCCGTCTCGCAGCCCTCCTCTCGGACCGTGGCGTCGCGGTTCAGCCGGTCCGTCCGCCCACGGTCCCGAGCGGGACGGCGCGGCTTCGGCTCACGGTCACGGCACGCCACTCGGAAGCCAACGTCGACTCCGCTGCGGCGGCGTTCGGCGACGCGCTCTCGGCACTCCGCCGAGAGGAAGGCCGGAACTGATGGCTCGCCTCGTCGTCGTCAGCGGCACCGGGACAGAGATCGGCAAGACGCACTTCGCGACGGCGCTCGTGCTCGCGTGGGGGCGACGCGGGTACGCGGTCGCGGGCCTGAAGCCCGTCGAGTCCGGCGTGCCCGCGGGGTCGTGGGGCGCGGACGGCGCGGCCCTTGAACAGGCGTCCACGTTTCACGTGAAACGGTGCCGCCCACCCTACCTGCTCGAACGCGCCGTCTCCCCACACCTGGCCGCTCGCGACGAAGGCCTTGAGATTCGCCCCGAGGTCATCCAGGCGTACGTCGCTCCCTTTCAAGGGGACGCCGATGCCGTCGTCGTCGAGCTCGCAGGCGGCCTCTTCTCACCCCTCGCTCGAAACCTCACGAACGCGGACGTGGCTGCCCTCCTGCAGCCGGACGCGCACCTGCTCGTCGCGCCCGATCGCCTCGGCGTCCTTCACGACGTCACCGCCGCGGTCCGCGCGGCGCGCGCCACCACCCCGCGCGCCGCGCCGACCGGAATCGTTCTCGTGACCCCCGCAGCACCCGACCTGTCGACCGGCACGAACGCAGCCGAGCTTGCGGAGGTCACGGACGTCCCGGTCCTCGGCACGCTGCCGCGTACGGCCGTCGAGGAGCTCGCGCGCAGCGCCGCGGTGGCGCGCATTCTCGACCGCCTCTGAGCGGCCGCAGCCGCCGGTCGCGTCGGCGCGGCGGCCGCCTCGCAAGCGCCCCCCGGGCACGCACCACGCCCGCGACCGCAACCGCTCAGTCCACGGGAGCCGATGCGGCGGAGGCCTCGTCCGCCTTCACCTTGCCGCGCTCGAGCACGAGCCGCGTGTCACCCGCCGCCGTCGCAAACGACTCGTCGTGCGTGACCACGATGACGACCGTGCCGCGCGCGGCCTCTCCGCGCACGACCTCGCGCAGCCGGTCGACGCTGCCTGCATCGAGGCCCGTCGTCGGCTCGTCCAGGAGCAGGAGCTTCGGCGCGTGCACGAGGGCTCTCGCGAGCGCCACGCGCTGCCGCTGGCCACGCGAGTAGGTCCGGAACGGACGCTCGGCGAACGCGCCCAGATCGAAGCGCGCGCGCGCCGCCTCGAACGCCGCCGTCGCAGGGAGTCCGTGCAGGCGCGCAGCCAGCTCGATGTTCTCGCGTCCGGACAGGTCGCCGTAGCAGAGCGAGTCGTGGCCGACCCAACCGAGGACCTTCCGCACGTCCTCGCGCGTCTTGCCGAGCACGCCGTGAGAGACCTTGCCGGAGGTCGGCCGCGCGAGCGTGCCCACGATGGAGAGGAGCGTCGACTTGCCCGAGCCGTTCGCGCCGAGGACCATCGACACGCGCCCCGCCTCGAACGCCGCGGTCACGCCGAGGAGTGCACGCACGGCTCCGTACGTCTTCGTCACTCCACGAAGCTCGACCCGCGCGCCCGCGCTGCTCTCGGTCACGCACGCAGCTTGCCCGAGAAGCGTCACGACGGCGAAGTGAACAGCGCGCGCGAGCACCGCCCTGCGGCCCGAGCGAGTCGACCGCGACCGCAACGCGCACGCCCTCCGCCGACGCGCCTGCCCGCTCATCGCTTACATGGTGCGCCCGCACGTGCCCGAAAACGCTGGACTCGGAGCGACCGTGCTATCCTCCGCGGTATGACTGCTGCGCCGGCCCTCCTCGGAGAGGAGCTTCCGCTGATCCAGAAGCTGCGGCAGGCGGTGGAGGGTGCGCTCGAGGGGAAGCAGGACGCCGTCGAGCTCGCGCTCGTTGCCCTTCTCGCCCGCGGCCACCTCCTCATCGAAGACGTCCCCGGCGTCGGCAAGACGACGCTCGCTCGTGCGCTCGCACGCGCGGTCGGTGGCGAGCTCCGGCGCGTTCAGTTCACGAGCGACCTCTTGCCGAGCGACGTCGTCGGCGTCTCCGTCTTCGATCAGCGCAACGCCGAGTTCGTTCTCCGCCAAGGGCCGATCTTCGCGAACGTCCTCCTCGCCGACGAGATCAACCGTGCGAGCCCGCGCACGCAGTCGGCGCTCCTCGAGGGCATGAACGAGGCGCAGGTCTCGATCGACGGACAGAGCATCCCCCTGCCCGACCCGTTCTTCGTCATCGCGACGCAGAACCCGCAGGACTTCGCCGGCACGTTCCCGCTGCCGGAGTCTCAGCTCGACCGCTTCATCCTTCGCCTGCGCATCGGCTACCCGCCGCCTCAGGTGGAGATGCGCCTCCTCCTCGAAGGTCACAGCGACACGGCGCGCGACGTACCGGTGATCCTCGATCCCGCGAGGCTGGTCGCGCTGCAGCGACAGGTGGACCGCGTCGTCCTCGACAACTCGCTCCTCACGTACCTGCATGGTCTCGTCAACGCGACGCGCACGTCGCCCGTGCTCTCGCTCGGCGCGTCGACGCGCGCGGCGATGTCGCTCGGCAAGGCAGCACGCGCGCGCGCGCTCGTCCGCGGACGCAGCTACTGCATCGCCGACGACATCCACGACCTCGCCGTCCCGGTGCTCGCGCATCGCGTCCGGCTCGCGACGCATGCCGATGGCTTCGTTCCTTCTCGCGACGAAGCCGAAGCCGCCGTTCGCGACATCGTCGCGCGCGTTCCCGTCCCGCTCTGAACGCCGTGCGAAGCCCGCGCCCGCCGACCGCAAGCGCCGCATGCGGAGGGGGTTCCGCGCCTGTGTGCTATTTTTCTCGTTCCGCATGCCCGCGCCCTCTGCGCCGAAAGCGTCTTCCGCGCCCGCCTCGACGTCGGGCCTCCGTGCGCGCCTCTCACGCATGCGCCCACCCCGCAGGCTGAAGTTTACGCGCGAGGGTAAGTTCTTCGTCGGCATCACGCTCGGCGTCGGTTTCGCCGCGATCAACACCGGCAACAACCTCCTCTACTTGCTGCTCGGTATGCTCCTCGCGCTCATCATCGTGAGCGGCCTGATGAGCGAGCTCAGCCTGCGCGATCTCACCGTCGTGCGCAGGCTTCCGACGCGCGCGCAGGTCGGCCGGCCGCATCTCGTCGAGATCGAGGTCTTCAATCACAAGGGGCGCGTGCCGAGCTACGCGATCGAGGTCGAAGACCTCCGCGCGGGACAACCGGCCGACAAGCGTTGCTTCTTCCTCAAGATCAGTCCGAAGAGCGCGCAGGTCGCCGCGTACCGACGCACGCCGGCCAAGCGCGGACGCGACAAGCACGTCGGGTTCCGTATCGCGACGCGCTTCCCCTTCGGACTCTTCGAGAAGTCTCGCGAGGTCCCCGCCGAGGGCGAGCTCATCATTTATCCGGCGGTCGACCCCGTGCAGCTCCCCGCGCAGCCGCCCGGCAGGCACTCCGGCGGCGACGCCGCCTTTGGCCGCGGGCACGGCGACGATTACTTGGGGCTCAAACTACTTCGCTCGGGCGAGGACCCGCGCGACGTGCACTGGCGAAAGAGCGCCGCCGCCGGCCAGCTCGTCACCCGTGAGCGCGCCCGCGAAGCTCGCCCCGACATCGTGCTGCCTCTCGACGTCGTGCGACCCGACGACGCCAAGGACGATTGGTCCACCGGCTTCGAGCGACGGATTCGCGACGTTGCGTCGCGCGCTGTAGCCCATATCAAGAGGTTCGACGCCGTCACCATCAAGACGAGCGCGACCGAGGTAGTCCGCGCCGACCGCACGACGGGCGCCGACCCACTCCTCCGCTTCCTCGCGCTCGTCGAGGCGGTTCCTGCCGCGGCTGCGCAAGCGGCGGCCAAGGCGAAGGCTGACGCACGCGCCGAGGCCGCCGCCAAGGAGCGCGCGGTTCGCAACGGCGCGGGCGCTCCGCTCACCCCCGATACCTCCGCGCCTCCGCCGCAACCCCCTGCGCCCCGTACACCGACGCCCCGCGGCGAGAAGGCTGCCGAATGAGGTTCGGGCTCGTCCACCGCGTCATGACCGACGCGCTCGCCGCGCTCGGCGTGCTCGCCGTCGTGAACACCTCATCGATGTCACCTTGGACCACCGGGTTCGTGCTGGTGGGCCTCGCCGCGGCGCTCGCGATCCCGGAGGGCTGGCAGACGAAGCCGGCGCTCCGGCACCTCGCCACCGTAGGTCCGCTGACGCTGTTCGCGGTTCAAGGAGTGAGGCTCCTCGCCGGACGCCCCACACTCGACATCGCCGTCGAGTTCGCGGCCATCCTCCAGATCATCCGCCTCGCGACTCGGCGCGGGGCCGCGCACGACCAGCAGATCATCGTCCTCGCGCTGCTCCACTTCGTCGCCGGTACCGTGCTCGGCGGCGGCCTCTCGTACGGGCTCTGCTTCCTCGGGTTCCTCGTCGTCGCTCCCGGCGCGCTCGTTCTCTCGCATCTCCGGCGCGAGGTGGAAGGCAACTACCGGCAGGGCGCCCGCGACCGCACGGGTCTGCCGGTCGACGTGCCGCGCATTCTTCGCAGCCGCCGCGTCGTCGGTCGCGGCTTCCTCGCGACGACCTGCCTGCTTTCGGTGCCGATCTTCCTCTTCACCGCCGCGCTGTTCGTGATGTTCCCGCGCGTCGGTCTCTCGCTGCTCCTGCTCAATCACCCGACGAAAGGCCGCATGGTCGGCTTCTCGGACCGCGTCGACCTCGGCGAGGTCGGCGTGCTCCGGAGCGACCCATCGATCGCCCTTCGATTCGAGGTGCCGGACGTGCCGGAGCCCGCGCCCCCGCGCCTCACGCTGCGGCTCCGCGGAACCGCGTTCGATCGCTACGACGGCCGGCGCTGGGAGCGCACCCAGCGCGAGCGCCACGGACCAGGCGAGGGGAGCGATCCCTTCGTGGTCGTGCGCAAGCAAGGTCCGAACGACCGTCGCATCACGATCGACCTGGAGCCGATCGACCCGCCCGTCGTGTTCCTTCCGCCGCGCACCGTCGCGCTGCACGTTCGTGTGCAGCAGCAGGCGGTGCTCGGCGAGCCGCTTCTCCTCTCGCGCGGCGCAGAAGGCGAGATTCGGTACCAGGGCTCCGACTCGCACGGACTGCGCTACGACGCGTTCGTGGCGGGTGATCGCGAGCCGATCGTCGAGACACTCGCCGCCCAAGAGCGCGCGAGATACCTCGATCTCCCGCCGGAGATGCCCTCGCGCATCGCCGCGCTCGCGCACGAGTGGGCCGACGCGCAGCCCACGCCGTACCTCAAGGCGAAGGCGGTCGAAGAGCATCTGAAGAAGGAATTCAAGTACGACACCGGCTCGCCGTCCGGCGGCAAGCCGCAGCCGGTCGACCACTTCCTCTTCGAGTCGAAGCGCGGTCATTGTGAGTTCTTCTCGACGTCGATGGCGCTGATGCTCCGTGAGCTCGGCATCCCTTCGCGCAACGTGAACGGCTTCGTTGGCGGCACGTACAACCGTTTCGGCCGCTACTACGCGGTGCGCGAGGGCGATGCGCACTCGTGGGTCGAGGCCTACTTCGACGATCCCATTCGCGGCTGGGTGACGTTCGACCCGACCCCCACGTCGGGCGCGCAGCCGCTGCAGGACACGTCGGGCGCCTACGTCTACTTCCGCGACCTCATCGAAGCGCTCTCGCAGCGCTGGAATCGTTACGTCATCGGCTACGACCTGAAGACCCAGGTTCGTCTCTTCGAGGACATCAGCCGCGGCTACGAGCGTATCCGCAGCAAGACGGGCGCGAACAAGGGCGCGATGGAGAAGGTCACCCGCGGCCCCGTCATTGCCGGGATGGCGCTCGTCCTCGCGGTCGCCGCGTACATCGTCTGGAAGCGGAAGAAGCGCCCGGCGCCCGGCGGGCCAGAGAAGGCGGCGCCCGTGAAGGTCGACCCGAAGCTGCAGGCGGCGACGGAGCTCTATCGGAGCCTCGAGACTGCGCTCGCGACGCAAGGCATCGCGCGCCCGACCTCGCTGCCGCCGCTGAAGCACGCCGAAGAGCTCCGGGCCAAGGCGCATCCGCTCGCGGACGACGTGCTCGCGTTGACGAACACGTACCTCGACGCGCGCTTCGGCGGCCGTACCCTGAGCGAAGACGCCGCCCGCGAGTTCGAGCGGCGCATCCGCGAGATCCGCACCTACAAGCAGCCGCCTGTGGATACGCCGAGCGCGCCTTGAAAAAGGCGCATCTGCCGCAGCGTCCGTCTTTGCGAACGCCTCCGGCGCATCCAGCTACCTCGCGCCGCCGTCGTCACTGACCGACGCATCTCCGGGCAAGGCGAGCGCGATGCGACCGTGCCCCTTGCCGCGAAAGGGGTCGTGCCAGATCCTTTCGCCGCGCATCGAGTAGCAGAACAGCTCGCCGTCCGCGCCGATGTACACGTACGGCGCCGCGACGAGGACGGTCGCACGCGCAGCAGCGACCTCGCCGGGCACCTGAATCGCGGTGAGCAGCGCGCCGCTCGCGTAGTCGAGGAGCACGACCATCCCGCGCTTCGACACGACGACGATGCCCTCCGTGACCTCGAGGTGGAGCTCGCTCGCCTCGAGCTCCGGGCCTTCCCACCTCCTCACGCCCGTCGCGCGGTCGACCCCGTAAACTCGGCCGTTGAACGCGACGACGAGGATCGAGCGATCGACCGAAGCATCCTGCCGGTACATCCCGGCAGGATACTTCGCCGTCCCGGCAAAGGTCAGTTCGTGAGGCGCGGTTTGAACGTCAGCCCCTCGGGCCCGCGGTCGATGTCGAGCTGCGTACCGGGCGGGTACTCTCCGGCGAGCACACGGCGGGCGAGGGGGTCTTCGAGGTTCTTCTGGATGGCGCGCTTCAGCGGACGCGCGCCGTACTGCGGATCCCAACCCGCTTCGGCGAGGACGTCTTTCGCGGCCGGCGTGAGCGTGGCGGAGATGTCCCGCTTCGCGAGCCGCTCGGCGAAGCGCCGGAGCTGGATGTCGATGATCGCGTGGATCTGCTCGCGTTCGAGCCGGCGGAACACGACGACCTCGTCGAGGCGATTCAAGAACTCGGGCCGGAAGGCCTTGCGGACGTCCTCCATGACGGCGCGCTGAATCAGCTCGCGCTTGTCTTCGGAAGGGAGGTCCCGCTCTTCGATGGCCCCGATCTGCTGCGAACCGATGTTGCTCGTTAGGATGATGACCGTGTTCTTGAAGTCGACGGTGCGCCCTTGGCCGTCGGTCAGACGGCCATCGTCGAGCACCTGGAGGAGCACGTTGTAGACGTCGGGATGTGCCTTCTCGACCTCGTCGAAGAGGATGACCGAGTACGGCCGTCGCCGGACCGGCTCGGTGAGCTGGCCGCCCTCTTCGTACCCGATGTATCCGGGCGGCGCGCCGATGAGGCGGCTCACCGTGTACTTGTCGTGGAACTCGCTCATGTCGAGCCGCAACATCGCGCGCTCGTCGTCGAACAAGAACTCCGCGAGCGCCCGCGCGAGCTCCGTTTTCCCGACACCCGTAGGACCGAGGAAGAGGAAGCTTCCGATCGGCCGCTTCTCGTCGCCGAGCCCGGCGCGCGATCGGCGAACCGCGTTCGCGACGGCAGTGAGCGCTTCCTCCTGGCCGACCACGCGAGCGCGGATGCCGTCCTCCATACCAAGGAGCTTCTGCATCTCACCCTCGAGCATCTTGCTGACGGGGATACCGGTCCACTTGCCGACAATCGCAGCGATGTCTTGGTCGGTGACCTCCTCCTTCAGATAAGAGGTGTTCTCCTGCACTCGCGCGAGCGCGCGGCGCTTCTCCTCGATGCTCTTCTCGAGCTCGGGAATGCGGCCGTACGTGATCTCCGCGGCCTTGCCGAGGTCACCCTTGCGCTGGGCCTGCTCGGCTTCGACGCGAAGCTCTTCGATCTTCGGCGCGGCCTTGCGGATGTCGTCGATGATCTCCTTTTCGCGCAGCCATTGGGCCTTCATGCCGCCCATCTGCTCTTCGAGATCGGAGATGTCTTTCTTGATGTCGCCGAGGCGCGCCTTGCTCGCGGCGTCTCGCTCCTTCTTCAGCGCCTCTTGCTCGATCTGGAGCTGCGTCAACTTCCGCTGCACGGCGTCGATCTCGGCCGGCATGCTGTCGACCTCCATCTTGATCTTCGCGGCGGCCTCGTCGACAAGGTCGATGGCCTTGTCGGGAAGGAAGCGGTCCGACACGTAGCGGTCGGACAGCGTCGCCGCGGCGACGAGCGCGGCGTCCTGGATGCGGATGCCGTGGTGCACCTCGTACCGCTCCTTGAGGCCGCGAAGGATCGCGATGGTATCGGCGACGGTCGGCTGCGAGACGAACACCGGCTGGAAGCGGCGCTCGAGGGCGGGGTCCTTCTCGATGCGTTTCTTGTACTCGTCGAGCGTGGTCGCGCCGATGCACCGGAGCTCGCCGCGTGCGAGCGCCGGCTTGAGGAGATTGGCTGCATCCATCTGACCCTCGCCAGCGCCCGCGCCCACGATCGTGTGGATCTCGTCGATGAAGAGAATGATCTCTCCGGCCGCGGCTTCGACTTCCTTGAGCACGGCCTTGAGCCGGTCTTCGAACTCGCCGCGGTACTTCGCGCCCGCGATGAGCGCGCCCATGTCGAGCGAGGCGAGGCGCTTGTTCTTCAGCGACTCGGGAACGTCACCGCGGATGATCCGCTGCGCGATACCTTCGACGATGGCCGTCTTGCCGACGCCCGGCTCGCCGATCAGCACCGGGTTGTTCTTCGTGCGCCGCGAGAGCACCTGCATTACGCGGCGGATCTCTTCGTCACGACCGACGACCGGGTCGATCTTGCCCTTGCGCGCGGCCGCCGTGAGATCGCGGCAGTACTTGTCGAGCGCCTGGAACTTCCCTTCGGGGTCGCGATCCGTGACGCGCTGGGCGCCGCGAACGCTCGCGAGCGCGCGGACGAGGCGATCGGCCGTGACGCCGCCGGCGCTCTCGAAAGCGCCGGCGAGCTCGCGATCGTGCTTCGCCAGCGCAATCACGAAGTGCTCGACCGAGACGAACTCGTCCTTCATGGACTTGGCTTCGTCTTCCGCCTTGCGGAGCGCCTCCATGGTGCGGCGCGAGAGGCTCGGCTCGGCGCCGCCGCTCACGCGCGGGAGCTTGTCCATGTACGCATCGAGCCGGTTCTCGAGCGCGAGCGGGTCTCCGCCTGCCTTCTGGAACAGAGGGAGCGCGATCCCGCCGTCCTGCGCGAGCATGGCGCGGACGAGGTGCTCCGGGACGACCTCCGGATTGCCACGCCGGCTCGCGAGGTCCACGGCTTCGCGGAACGCTTCCTGGCTCTTCGTCGTCATTCTGTCGGGTCGCATGCCAGCGACATTAAGCATGGGCATGCACCCTGCAAGGCACGCCGCGAACTCTGCGCTGTCGCGCAAAAGCCGCGTCCTCAGCGGTCGGGCTTCAGCGGCAGCCCTGTGCTCGCGCCGTTTCGTTCGCCTTCGAGCACGCTCCCAGGATCTCGGTTCGGCACGCGACGAAGGGCCCGGTGGTCCCGCACGGAGGATCGCCGGAGAAGCCCATGGCCATCCCGCAGGCGCCCGGCGCGGAGGAGCACTCCAAGTTCACGGTGTACTGCTTGTCGACCTGGCCGTTGCAATCCCAGTCGAACATCGGCACGTGCTTGCTCGTCCACGTGACCTCCGTGAGGAAGCCGGCCCCCGGGCGCACGCGCGAGTCGCCGTCGTCGCAATCGCTCCCGCCGCACGCGATGCTCGGCACACCGTCGAAGTCGCAATCACACCCCGTGCATGCGTCGGAAGCATCGGCCGCATCGGCGAGCGCGTCACGCGTCTCCGTGTCCGCACCAGCGTCGGTCGGGCCGGGGAGGGGAGGGGACGAGCCATCCGCGCCTCCAGCGTCTTCGGCAAGTCCGCCGGCGAGGCCGTCGAGGTTCGCGCAGGCCGCAAAGGCCGCAAAGGCGGCGAGCGCAGAGGCCGCCGCGATGACGGTGGTTCGTGCTCTCGCGCGGCTCGACATCGCTCCAAGCACATCGCAAGTCGCGCGCGCACGCAAGGCGCCGCGCCGTCACGCGGCCGCTCAGAGCTTCATCGCGCCGAGCAGATCCGAGAAATCGTCGGTCCAGACCTTCTCGCCTGGAGGCGGCTCGAGGGGCTTCCACTGCGTGTTCTTTCCTTTGATCGCGTCCAGCACCTCGGGCGAAGTGCTCATCGCGACCCAGTGCGACGCGACCTTGAAGGCCGCCTTCTCCTCGGCGCTCACGGTCCCATCCCACCGCGCAATCGCGTGGAGGCCCGCATCTTTCGCGAGCGCCGCCACGACCGGTGCGAGCCGCACGTGCCGATTCGAGATGTGCGCGATGAGGAGCCCTCCGGGCGCGAGCGCACGAAGGTTGATGGCGATAGCCTCGCGCGTCATGAGGTGCACGGGGATGGCGTCCGAGCTGAACGCGTCCATGACGAGGATGTCGAAGCGCGAAGCCGCGCCGTCGCGAAGTCGAAGGCGCGCATCGCCCGTTTCGATCGCGAGCTTCGACGTCGGCGGCATGTCCTTGAGGAACGTGTAGTGATCCTTCGCGATGCGAACGATGGTCGGATTCAGCTCGAAGTACGTCCACTCGTCGCCTGGCCGCGCGTAGCCGGTGAGACCGCCGATGCCGAGGCCGATGACGCCGATGCGCCGCGCTGGAAGCGCCGAAGGAGAGGCGTCGACTCCGGGCGCCCACGGAAGAGGGCCGAGCAAATCGCCCGCCGGTCCGGTGGGGAAGAAGTTGATCACCGGCGAGCGGCGCGTCGCCGGGTCGGTCTTCTGCGCGCCGTGGATCGTCGTTCCGAACACGAGGATGCGATAACGGTCGTCCTCGAAACGGCGCACCTTCAAGACGCCGAAGAAGTCGCGCTCCTTGTGGATGATGTCGCGAACGCCCGGCCCGAAGGCGATGGCCGCGAGGAGGATCCCTCCGACGCCGACCGCATAGCGGACCGGGTGCTTCGCGGACCACGTGAACGCGAACGCGGTCGCGAGACCGAAGACGGAGAGGAACGCCGTGTTCACGTCGACGTGGAGCGCGTCACCGAGCTTCACGAGGACGAGCGCGACGACGGCGAGGCCGACACCGAACGCCACGTCTTTCGCGACGTGTGCACGCGACGACGGCTTCGCGTCTCCGATCGCCGCGCGCCCGAGGCATGCGAGGCCGAGCGCGATCGGGTACTCGTACAAATCCGAGAAGATCACCGGCGCGACGAGACCGTTGAAGATGCCTCCGAGCACACCACCCACGGAGAGGAGCAGATAGAACTCCGTCAGGCGCGAGACGTGCGGGCGACGATTCGCGAGCGCGCGATGACATGCCACGGCCGCGGCGAAGAGCAGGAACACGTGCAGGAGCACGAGGAGCCACGCAGGACCGGGTAGCTCCGCAGCGATGCTCATCGTGACGACGGCCGCCGCGAATGCGAGCGCACGCGAGACGACGTTCTGAGAGACGAGCTCCTTCTTGGCGAACGCCACGATGAACGACGCGAGGTAGACGGCGAGCGGAAGCACCCAGAGGAGCGGGACGCTCGCGATGTCGGTGGTGATGTACTGCGTCGCGCCGAGGAGGAGGCTCGATGGCGCGAACGCGAGCGCCACCCAGACGAGGCGCTGACGCCAGCGTTCGCTGGGGGGCGTCGGGTCCACGTCATCGGCCGTGCGCGAAGCTCCGGCGCTCGGCAGCGTCGCCGGCGGGCCATCGGCCACGTCTGCCGGTGCGAGGGTGCGACGCAGGTTGACGAGCGTGAATGCGCAGACGCCCACGAGGACGGCGTATGCGACGTAGCCGATCTGCAGCGCGCGGGTCTGCGCCGAGAGGCCGAGCACCGGCTCGACGAGGAACGGATAGCCGAGGAGCGCGAGCATGCTTCCCGCGTTGCTCGCGGCGTAGAGGAAGTACGGATCCTTCTCTCCCGCCTCGGCGAACCAGCGCTGCACGAGCGGCGCCGACGTGGAGAGCACGAAGAACGGCAGCCCGACGCTCTTCAAGAGGACGACGAGCACGCCGAGCGAGTAGCTCTTCGCGGTGAGCTCGACGACGAGCCGCTCGTCGACGGTGACCGGGAGCACGAGGAGCGCGGCGCCGACGAGCGCGATCTGGAGCGCGACCTGCGTGCGGACCGAGACGCGCGAGCCGACGAGGTGCGCGTAGAGGTACCCGGCGAGGACGAGCGCCTGGAAGCAGAGCGAGCACACGATCCACACGGCGGGCGCGCCGCCGAGGAGCGGCACGATCATCCGCGCGACCATTGGCTGGCACGCGAAGAGGAGCGTTGCGCTCACGAAAATCGTCGCCGCGAACCTGACCGTCAACGACCGTCCACGCATCCGGTGCAGCGTACACGGATCCCCGCGTCAGCCGCTCGCCGCCGGAGCGAGTCTGCGAGCGCAAGCGGCGAGGGGGGCCGTCGGCCCCGGCGTCGCTAAATGTCGAGGTTGCGTACGTTGAGGGCGTTCTGCTCGATGAAGTCGCGGCGCGGCTCCACCTGATCGCCCATCAGGATCGTGAAGATCTGATCGGTCTGCACCGCGTCGTCGAGGCGGACCTGCAGCATGACGCGCGCGTTGGGATCGAGCGTCGTCTCCCAGAGCTGCTCCGGGTTCATCTCGCCGAGACCCTTGTAGCGCTGGATGTGCCAGCCCTTGCGACCACGCTGATCGACGAAGTCCCAGAGCGCATCGGCGTCCTCGAGCTCCGTTTCCTTGCTGCCGTCTTCCTCGTCGTCGGCCGCGGCGCCCTTCTTCGCGACCTTCGCGAAGTACGGCGCGGGGCCGATCGAACGAACGTCCTGCTCGATCGAGTAGAGCTCCTCGTACTCGGCCGACTCGACGAGCGCCCAGTCGACGGTGACTTCGCGCGCAGCCGAGCCGGGACGCGGCTTGATGATGAGAGCCGCAGCGCCGTGCTCCGCCTCGGAGCCGATCTCGATCGTGAGCGGGAAGATGTCCGGGTACTTGCGCTCGAGGCGCGCCTTGATCAGCGGCACGGCCGCCTCGACGCGCTTGCGATCACGCAGCTCGTTCTTGCCGATGCCGCTCGCGCGGAGCACGGCGGCGACGAGGCGTGCGTCGGCGCGGCGATCGATCTTCGAGAGCGCGCGACGGAACATCCGGAGCCGCTCGGCGAGACGCAGGAGAGGCTCACCGGTGAGAACGGGGCCCTTCGACGCGCGCACCGACAGACCATCGACGCCCTGCTCGAGGAAGAACCGGTCGAGCGCCGCCTGGTCCTTCATGTAGAGGCCCTTCTTGCCCTTCGACACGCGGTAGAGCGGCGGCTGCGCGATGTAGAGGTACCCCTTTTCGAGGATCTCCGGCATCTGCCGATAGAAGAACGTGAGCAGCAACGTGCGGATGTGGCTGCCGTCGACGTCGGCGTCGGTCATCAGCACGATCTGGTGGTAGCGGAGCTTCGCGATGTCGAACGTGCCGCCCTGCTCGGGGCTGCCGATGCCGCAACCGAGCGCGGTGATGAGCGTTCCGATCTCGGCCGACGAGAGCATCTTGTCGAGGCGCGCGCGCTCGACGTTGAGGATCTTGCCCTTGAGCGGGAGGATCGCTTGGAACTTGCGGTCACGCCCCTGCTTCGCGGAGCCGCCTGCCGAGTCTCCCTCGACGATGTAGAGCTCGCTCGACTCCGGGTCGCGCGACTGGCAGTCGGCGAGCTTCCCGGAGAGGCTCGTGTAATCCATCGTGCCCTTGCGGACGACCTCGCGCGCCTTGCGCGCCGCCTCGCGCGCCTTGGCCGCGAGGATGGTCTTCTCGACGATCTTCCGCGCCGTCGCCGGGTTCTCTTCGAAGAACGTTCCGAGCTTGTCGACGAGCACGGCTTCGACCGCGGTCTTCGCTTCGCTCGAGACCAGCTTGTCTTTCGTCTGCGACGAGAACGAAGGATCCGAGAGCTTCACGCTGATGACGGCGGTGAGGCCTTCGCGGATGTCTTCTCCGGAGAGACCGTTCTTCACCTCTTTGAAGAGGTTCGCGGTCGTTCCGTAGTTGTTGAAGACGCGCGTGAGAGCGGCCTTGAAGCCGGTGAGGTGCGTGCCGCCGTCTTTGTTGTGGATGTTGTTCGTGTACGGGAAGATCTGCTCCGCGTACGTCGAGTTCCACTGCAGCGCGATCTCGACCTGCACCGGCGTGCCGTTCTCGGCGGGAACTTCGTGCACGATGTGCACAACCTTCTCGTGGACCGGCTCCTTCGCCTTGTTCAAGTGCTCGACGAACTCGCGGATGCCGCCCTGGTACTCGAACGTCTCCTGACGGCCTTCGCCGCGCTCGTCGATGAGCGTGATGACGAATCCTGCGTTGAGGAACGAGAGCTCGCGCAGGCGGCTCGCGAGGATGTCGTAGCTGAACTCGGTCGACGCGAAGATCGTGGGGTCGGGCTTGAACGTGATCTTCGTGCCGGTCTTGTCGGTCTCGCCGATGACGTCGACCTTCGAGACGGGCGCGCCGCGGCGGTACTCTTGGTAGTGGACCTTGCCCTCGCGCTTGATCTCGAGCTTCAGCCAGTCGCTCACCGCGTTGACGGCGCTGACGCCGACGCCGTGCAGACCCGCCGAGACCTTGTAGCTCGAATGATCGAATTTGCCGCCCGCGTGGAGGACGGTCATGACGACCTCGGCCACGTCGATGTCTTTGCCGAGCTTCTTCGACATCTCCGCGTGGCGCCCGACGGGGATGCCGCGTCCATTGTCTTCGATCGTCACCGAGCCGTCGAAGTGCACCGTCACGTCCATGCGTGAGCAGTGGCCGCCGAGGTGCTCGTCGACCGCGTTGTCGACGACCTCCCAGACGAGATGGTGAAGGCCCTCGCCGCTGTTCACGTCGCCGATGTACATGCCAGGCCGCTTGCGCACGGCCTCGAGCCCTTCGAGGACTTGGATGCTCTCGCTGCCATACGCAGGCGAAGTGTTCGGCGAAGGCGTGACGTCAGTGGTCATGGGGTTCGGCTCTCCCGGGGAAACCCGGTTTGATTTCGCGGAGTGATTCGCCCGACAAAGGCCTTGCAGGCGGCGCCGCGACCCGTCGGCCTGAAGGCCCTCGACGGGGGAGGGCAGAGCATACCCCCTGGCCCTGCGACCATCAAGCCGAAAGCTCGACAGATCCGGCACGGTTACGCCTACTTAGCCGTTCCCCACGCGAGTCTCTCGCGGCCCCCGAGACACGGCTCGGCGCGCTGCGGCACACGCGCAGGATCAACCCCGCTAACCGCCCTCGAGCGCGCCTCGGCGGATCACGAAATCTCGGCGCGCCGACGCGTCGTCGCCGGTGTCGATGAGCTCGGGACGCGTGGTCGTCAGGAAGACCTGGCCTCGCTGCTCGCGGAGGAACGCGAAGAGCGCCGCGGTGCGCGCGCGATCGAGCTCACTCGACACGTCGTCGAGCAGGAGAATCGGGCGCGCGCCGCGGGCCTCGCCGACGACCTCGATCTCCGCCGACTTCAGAGACAAGGTCACGGCGCGGTGCTGCCCCTGCGAGGCGACGCCGCGCACCGCATGTCCGTCGATCGCGAGCGCGAGCTCGTCGCGATGCGGACCGACGCCGGCGCTGCCTCTCCGTAGGTCCGAGAGGCGTCGGCTCGCGAGCGCATCGAGGAACGCCCCCTCTTCGGGCGGGGCAGACGGTGCATACGCGACGGTGAGCGCGAGGTCTGGCGCGGCGATGCGCGCGAACGCTTGGACCGCCTTGGCGCCGACGAGCTCCGCGGCGCGTGCGCGATGCCCCATCACGGCGAGGCCGTGCTTGACCGCGAGCTGCTCCCAGTCGCCGAGATCCGACGCGCCCGCCCCGCGCGCCTCGAGCGTCCTCTGGCGTGCCTTGATGGCGTGGCCGTAAGCCTCGAGATCGCTCATCGACTGCGGCGCGAGGTAGAGCGCGGTTCGGTCGAGGAGTCGGCGACGCTCGGAGCTCGATCCCATCGAGAGCGAGATCTCTCCGGGATGGAACACGACGACGGGCGTGCGCACCGCATACGCCGCGAGCGACGGCGGTCGCTTGTCGTCGATGCGCACGAGCCGCGCGCCGGGCCTGAGGCCGACCGACTGCACGCGCGTCTCGACGTCTTCGCGGACGCTCGCGCGCACGCTCGCGAGCTCGGCGCCGAACCCGACGAGCTCGTTCATCTTCGCAGTGCGGAAGCTCTTCGACGTCGCCGCGACGTAGAGCGCCTCGAGCAGGTTCGTCTTGCCTTGCCCGTTGTCGCCCGAGACGACGTTGAAGCGCTCTCCGAGCTCGACGTCGAGCGCCGTGAGGTTCCGGAACGACCGCACCGCAAGGTGCGCGACGTGAAGAGGCCTCAAATGCGCATCGGCATGACGACGGCGAGGAACTGACGATCCGCGCTGGTCGTCGCGCCCGCAGGACGAATCACTGCGGGATCGAGCTCGCCCGAGAGACCGATGGCCACCTCGTCGTCGGCGACGGAAGCGAGCACGTCGAGGAAGTACTTCGCGTTGAAGCCGATGCTCATGTTCGGCCCCGCGTACTCGACCGGGATCTCGTCGAACCCATCACCGCTCTCCGGCGACTCGCTCGTGATGCGCATCGAGCCCTTCGTGAGCGAGAGCTTCACGCCGCCCGTGCGCTCGCTGGCGGCGACGGAGACGGCCTTCAGCGCGTCGGCGAAGGCGGTGCGGGGAGCCCGCACGACGCGCTCGCTCTGCGCCGGGATGACCTGCGCGTAGGGAGGAAACTGCGCGTCGACGAGCTTCACGCTGAACGTCATGCCGGCGCCCTGGAAGAACGCCGACGAGCCGCTCTGCGTGATGAGGAGCTCGGGCTTCTTCTTCTCCCCGCCTTCGGTCGTCGCGCCGGCGCCGCCGTCGGCCATCATCTCGTCGCAGATGCGACGGAGCTCGTGAATTGCCTTGAGCGGGATGAGCATCGTCGCGGACGCCTGCCGACCCGAGACCTTCACGTCGACCTTGGACAGGCGATGTCCGTCGGTCGTGACCATGCGAACCGTGTCTCCCTCCCACTCGAACAGCGCGGAGTTGAGGTGCGCACGCGTCTCGTCGGTCGAGATCGAGAAGTGCGTCTTCTGGATCAGCTCGGCGAGCACGTCCACGTCGAGCGCCAGCGTCGGCGACCCTTCCGCGGGCTGCGGCAGGGGCGGGAAGTCGTCGCCCGGCATGCCGCGCAGCGTGTAGCGACGCGCGCTGCCGCTCGCCTTGAGCGTCGTCGTCGCGTTGTCCTGCGTCGAGATCGACACGGGCCCGTCGGGCATCATTTTGATGCGCTCGAAGAGGTCCTTCGCCGACACGGCCACGCTCCCAGGCTTGCCGACGTCGGCCGGCACGCGCCCGAGGAGCGACAGGTACAGGTCGGTCGCGGCGAGACGCATCGCGTTCGAGCCGTCGACCGCGAGGAGAACGTTGGCGAGCACAGGCATCGTGCTCTTTCGCTCCGCCACGCCCTGCATGCGCGCGACGATCTTCAGCAAATCCTTCTTCGCGACCGTGAGCTCCATCGTGTTCCCGCGTGTCCCCGAGGCCCGTTTCGTGCCCGTTACGACCGTCCCCCACGTGCCGTGAATCCGTACAGGGGTCAAGACGCAGCGACCCGGAAGCGCTGCGCTGGGCCGCGCGTCCGCTCGCACCCAGCCCCGGCCCGGACTGTGCTCCCAGACCGGCATCGCCTCTGGGGCGTGCGCTCTCCGCGTGCGCTCTCCGGACCGGATCTCCCTGCCTGGATGGCGTGTGGGAGAGAGAAGGTATTTAATTAATAGGCCGTAGTACTAGGGCCTGTGGGCGCCGGGGATAACCCGAGAAGCCGAACCGTCTCGCACAGTTGGGTCACAGCTCGGCTGGGGATGCGAACGGGGTGAAGCTCTTGCGGAACAGGGGATGCGTTTGTCCCACCCCGTTCCCCCAGCGCGTACCCAGCCGTGCCCCCAGGGGATTGTGGCAAGTTGCCCCCAATCCCGAATCGGATAGGGAAGCTCGCCACGCGCACGGCTCAGGCGGGGCGTGCGCGCCGCGTCTTCGGGCGCTCGGCGCGGGCGGTTTTGTCGTCCGCGAACGTGCGGGCGATGCCATCGATGAGCTCACGCCGTGCGCGCTCGTAGGTCTTCGGCCCGACGATGCCGTCCCGCCGCTCCTGCTCAAGCGCTTCGAGCGCCGTGAGGAGTTGCTGGCGCTCACCACGCGTGTCGCGCGCGGGGGGCTTCTTCGTGCCGAGCACGACGCCCGCGATGACGCCGCAGAACGCCAGGAACGTGGCAATGACCTTTCCAGGCCCTTCGGTCGGGAGCCCGCGCAGGGTCACGTTCACGCTCTTCACGGGCGGGTCGTCTCGGCGGAGCTGCTTCTCGGAGACGAGCGCGCGCTGCCCCATGCCGTCGGTCGTCGGGCGCGGCGTCTCGAAGCCCTCGACGTCGAGCTGCATGCCACGCGCAGCCGGGGCGATGACACGTGCTGCGGCGAGGTGCGGCGTCATTCCGACCGTCATCCGCACCTCGGGCTCGCCCGCGTACGGGAGCTGCCACTTGAACTCGACGACGTGCTGCCCCGGCGGGAACGTTCCGCGGAGGCGCACGCCCTGCTTCGGCACCGCGTCGACCCCCACGTCCGTCATGCCCTGCTGCGCGACGAACGCGGTGAACTCGGGCGGCAGCGGGACGATGACGTCCTGCGGGACCCACGCGTTCTTGCCGAAGTTGTAGATCTTGAACGCCTGCTGCACCTGCACGCGATCGTCTTTCACCTCGGCGTAGAGCATCGACTGGGAAACCACGAGGCTCTGCTCGATGTCGCGGACGACCGGGTAGACGTGCAGGAGAACGCGCATGCCGGACTTCGCGCCGAGCTGGAACGGTGTCGCCGAGAACGTCGCCTCGTCCTTGAGAACCATCACGCGGTACGCGACGCCCGAGCCCGTATCGAGGTTGTCGAACCGCGCCTTGCCCGCGCCATCCGTCTTCGCGGTCACGCGCTTCCGGCTCTCGCCCTTCGCGACGGAGTTGTAGATGATGCCCAGCGTCACCTCGGTGCCCGGCTGCGGGTTCCCGCTCGCGTCTCCGATGTGGACCTCGATGGAGCCCTTGGGGAGCGTCGGGTCCTCGAGCGCGCCGTCCTCCGGCGCCTCGTTCATGCCTGCGCCGGCCGCGCCGCCGCCACCACCGTGAGGGTCTGCGCCGGCGTGAGGATCGCCTCCGCCGTGAGGGCTCACGCCCGCGTGCGGATCACCCGGGCTCTCGCCGCCCGCGCCTACCGCGGGGTGGCCGGCGGGCATCGGCGCGCTCGCGTCGACGGGCCCCACCGTCCGTGCTCCTCCGTCTGCGTTCGCGCTGGCTCGGCTCCCGGCGTCCGCCGTCGGCGCGGCGCTCTTTCCTGCATCGGCCGGTTGTGCACGCGCGGTGCTCGCGGCCCCGAGCACGCCGGTGAGCGCGAGACAAGCCACGACCTGAGAGAAGCGACCCTTCATTCCACGTGTTCCTTCGTCTCTGCGCCCGCCGCGGGCGTCCCGGCCAGCGACGCGCCGCACTTCTTGCAGAATGCCGCGTCGGGATCGTTCTTCGTCGCGCACTTCGCGCATGCGACGCGCGCCGCCGAGATCGCGTCCGCGGGCACCTTTTCGCTCGCCACCTTCGGCTCCGAGACCGCCTCGGGCGCCGCGTCGGCGGCATCGGCACGTGTTGCGTCGGCGTCCGTGCGTACCCCGCTCGCTTCGAGGCCGACGCGCGCGAGGTGAGCGCGGGCCATCTCCTCGGCTTTGTCGCGATGAGGCGCGAGCGTTTCGTCGATGCGACGGAGCACTTCCTTCAGCTCCGCGCGGTACGTGCGCGCGAGCTGATCGCGGTCGTCGTCGTCGAGCTTGCCGAGCTGGTGCTCCACGTCGAGATCTTTGATTGCGCGGAGCAGCATCTTCTTTCGGACGGCGAGCGCGTCGACCGCATGGGCCGAGGCGTCCAGCGCTTCGAGCTCGGGCGCGATCGGCGCGTCGCCGCTGAGCACGCGGAGGCTGGCCCAGAAGAGCGCGATGACGCCGAGCAAGAGCCCCGCCGCGAGCGCCAGGATCGCCATCGCCGGGCCGACGATGGCTCCGAGCACGGCGGCGAGCGCCAGCGTCGCCAGCGGCAGGGTCACCGAAAGGACGCGCGCGATCTTCCTCTCGTCGAGGTCGCTCTTGTCGTCTCGCTCGTCGTGCTCGTCGCGTGCTTCTTCCACCTGTTCAGCCATCGAGGTCCCTGAGCTCCGCGTCGATGCGGTCGTCGTAGTCGTCGCGCTTCGTCGCGCCGGCGGCGCTCGTCCCTTCGGACGCACCCTTCTTCGAGACGACGTTCGCGTCGCGCGTTCCCGCATTCGCACGCCAGCGTCGGAGGACGACGCCGAGGCCGATGCCGCCTCCGACGAGCGCGACAACGGGCACGGCGTAGATGGCGCGCATCGCGCCGGTGTTCGGCGGAATCGCGAGCGAGGCGGTGCCGTACTCCTTCACGTAGTCGTCGATGATCTGATCCGGCGACTCGCCACGCGCGAGGCGGAGGCGAAGACGCTCGCGCGTCGCGTCGGCGGTGGAGCAGGCGCACGAGGAGAGCAGCTCGCGCGGGCATGTCCCGCACATGCAGCGGAGCTGTCCGAACACCTGCTTCTCCTTCATGTCGTCGATCTGCACGCTGCCGGAGTGCTGCGAGGCATTCGCTTGCGCGAAGGCAGGGACGGGGAGCAGCGCGAGAACGACGCCGAGGGTAACGCTCGTCGCCACGGCGCCGGCGCCGCGCGCGACCTGCCACACGCGTGATTCTTCCGGCTCGAGCTCGGGCCACATGCAGATGAGTGAGCCGAAGATGATGACGAGACCGCCGAACCAGATCCATCCGACGAGCGGATTCAGGTGGATCTGCAGCGACGCCACCTTCGTCTCCGGGTTGATGCTGCCGACGACGAGATAGAGGTCGTCGCGGATCGAGTGGAGCATCGCGACCTCGGTGGTCGGCGAGTCGGGCATCTTCTTGTAGATGAACTTCGCGGGCGAGAGCTTGCCGATCTCCTTGCCCTTCTCGAGCACGCGGACGTCCGCGAAGATCATCCGCTTGTTGTTGTCGACCTCCATGCGCGGGCCGACGTACTCGAGCGTGAGGCGCTCGACCTGGATGGTTTGGCCCTGCTTGATCGACGTCTCCTGGTCCACCGTCCACGACTTGCCCGTGAAGCCGATGAACATGAGAACGATGCCGAGGTGGACGATGTACCCGCCGTAGCGGCGGCGCCCGGTCGGCGGGAGCGAGACCATCGAATACACGAACCCGGGGAGAAGGCCGGCGTACCAGAAGGCCTTCGGCGTCTTCTCGGCGCCCGTCTTGAATCGCGAGCGGTACAGCAGCGCGAACTCTTGGACGATGACGACGAAGTTGAAGACGGCGAGCGAAAGGCCGAGCACGGGCGTGTACGCATTGAACGCCTGGAGCACGGTGCCCATCGGGCCGGCGTACACGGGCGGCGACCACACGACGGCGGGATGCCCGAGCAGCTTGCCGAGGGCGAAATGCGCGGCAGCCGCGACGAAGAACGAGCCCACCGGGATCATGAAGTTCTTCTTCAGCTGGTCTTCGCTCGACTTCTTCCATCCGAAGAGCGTGCCGACGCCCATGAGGAAGAACACGCCGAGCCCGAGGGGCTGGAGCCACGCGTTGAAGTGGGGCGGACCGACGGTGACCTTCTCGCTCCACAACGCTTCGCTCACCATCGGGAACGTGGTGCCGACGAGCACGAAGAACATGACGGCGAGAAGGCCGTAGTTGTTGAGGAGGAAAGTGAACTCGCGCGAGAGCACCGACTCGAAACGAGGCCGAGCGCTCCTCAGCTTCATGCCCGTCGTCATGCGGCGGAACACGAGCTCGATCGCGGCATACACCGCGCCGCCGGCGAGGCAGCTGAACGCGGCGACCTGCACGAGCGTACGCGTGCCGCTCTGATCGAAGCCCGTGCCCTTCGGCGCGAGCTTCGCGGCGATCATCCACGCGGCGACCAGGGAGACGACGGTGACCCAGCCGGTCGTGATCGCGGCGCGGCGAAGGCGCGGCGAGGGGTCGAGGTCACGCAGCTCCGGCCAACGGTAGAGGACGAGCGTGAAGCAGAACGCGACGAGGAGCGCGAGGAAGTAGAGGAAGTAGTCGCCGATCGACGACTGCGCGAACGAGTGCACGCTCGCGATGACGCCCGAGCGCGTGAGGAACGTGCCGAAGATCGTCATGAAGAACGTCAGGCACATCAGAAAGACGTTCCAGACCTTCAGCATGCCGCGGCGCTCTTGGATCATGACCGAGTGCACGAATGCGGCGAGCGACAAGAGCGGCATGAACGCCGCGTTCTCCACCGGGTCCCAAGCCCAGTAGCCGCCCCATCCGAGCTCCTCGTAGGCCCAGAGCATGCCGAGGGTGTTGCCGATCGCGAGGAACAAGAGCGCGAACAGCGAGAACTTGCGGCTGGCCTGGATCCACTCGGCATCGAGCCGGCCGGTCACGAGGGCGGCGATGCAGAACGCGAACGGGATCGAGCACCCGACGAAGCCGATGTAGAGGCTCGGCGGGTGGATGATCATGTAGAAGTTCTGGAGGAGCGGGTTCAGGCCCTCTCCGTCGGGACGCGCGCCGGAGACGCCGGTCGCGAACGGGTTCGCGGCGAACGCCATGAGGACGCAGAAGAAGATGACGACGCTCATCAGCGTCGCGAGGATGTAGGGCTGGAGCTCGAGGTGCTTCTTCCCGAGCTGCCAGACGCAGACGCCGATGTAGAGGCTGAGCAGGAACAGCCACCACAGGAGCGAGCCGTCCTGCCCGCCCCACAGCGCGGTCAGCAGGAAGATGAGCGGCATCCCGCGATCGGAGTAGTGAGCGACGTAGCGGAGCCGGAAGTCGTGGCTGACGAACGCGTACGCCAGGCAGAGCACGGCGACGGCGATGAGCGCGACGGTTCCGTAGGCTCCGAGCCGCGCCGCTTGCAGCGTCTTCATTCGGCCGGACGACCCGGCGCTGAGCGAGACGGCAAACGTGTAGCTTGCACTCACCATCACGGCGAGCAGCAACAGGAGCCCGAACGACGGGAAGTCGCCCACGACGTACTTCGCGACGAGCTGGGACAGATTCGACATGGGAGTCCTTCGTGAGCGCTGATGAGCGGGCGGCGGGGAAGTCTATCCCGGAGAGCCGTCCATGGGCCACACACGTGGGTCTGCTCGTCGTGCAAATCGCGTTCGCATCGCAAGCGGTCGAGGCCAAGGTGGCGATGGCTCCGCGCGCGAACGGCGGAGAGGAAATATTCCCCGAAGCGCTCGCGATGTTCCGCATGCTCGGCGGCGCGCTGTTCTTCCAGCTGCTCGTGCGCGCGCGTGGTGCGCAATTGTTGCCGATCGCGCGCCGTGACCACGCAAAGCTCGCGGGCCTCAGCATCCTCGGCATCGCGCTGAACCAGACCTTGTTCCTCATGGGACTGAGGTGGACGACCCCCTTTTCGGTGTCGCTGTTGGGGGCCACGATCCCCGTCTTCACGGCCGCGCTCGCCGTCGCGTTCGGCAAAGAGTCGCGCTCGTGGCGGACGGCGGTCGGGCTCGTGCTCGCGATGGCGGGCGTCGTCTCGCTGATCGGCGTGGGCTCCCTCGATCGCGGCGCGGTGCTCGTGGCGCTGAACAGCCTCAGCTATGCCGCGTACGTCGTGCTCTCGCGCGACGTGGTCGTTCGCGTCGGCGCGCTCCGCGCCGTGATGTGGATCTTCACGTACGGCGCGCTGCTGTTCCTGCCGATCGGCCTCGGTCCGCTGCTCGCCGAGCTTCCGCATCTCACGCCGCGCGGCTGGACGTTCCTCGTCTACATCCTCGTGATGCCGACGATCGTGGCGTACCTGCTCAACGCGTGGGCGCTGGCCCGTTCGAGCGCGACGCTCGTGACCGTGTACATCTACCTGCAGCCGCTGATCGCGGCGCTGCTGGCGTGGGTCCAGCTAGGCCAGGGAGTCAACCGCCGAGCCGCCGTGGCAGCCCCGCTCATCCTCATGGGCCTGACGGTCGTCGCCACGCGCCGCGCCGCGAAATGATCGCTCTCCCCATTCCCATTCCCTGTTCCCAGTTCCCAGTTCTCTCGCTCTCGCTCACCCCACCACGAGCCGCCGCAACCTCTCCAACCCCGCCTCGAGCTCTTCCCCCCGCAGCGTCGCCCACGACAACCTGAACCCATTCGGTATCCCGAAAAACGCGCCGGCGCCGACGAGCACGCCATGCTCCGTCACCCAGCGTTCGATCCGCGGAGTGATGTCTCCCTCCGCCGGGAGCGTGACGAGCCCGAACAAGCCCGACTCCGGGCAGGACCAGCGCGCGTTCGGCAGCGCCCGTGCCCACGCGTCGACCACTGCGCGCTTGCCGGCGAGCAGAGACTTCGCGCGCACGGCGAGTCGTCCGATGTTCGCGAGCGCAGCCGCCCCTCGCGCCGCGTGCGCGAGCGGAAGGTGCCCGCACGTGGAGACGACGGCGGCCTCCGCGCGCTCCACGATTTCGGGCGGACCGAGCAGCCAGCCGAGCCGGTACATGCCGAGGCCGTAGCACTTCGTGAGGCTCGAGACCGCGACGACGTTCGCTCCGAGCTTCCGCGCGGAATGGCGGAACACGCCGTCTTCCGGCAGATCGTCGAACGGCGCGTACACCTCGTCGACGACGAGATACGCCCCGCGCGCCTCGGCCACGAGCGCGAGCTCGCGCAGAGTGGCATCGGGCACGCGTACGCCGGTGGGGTTGTGGAGGTTCGTGACCACGATCGCGCGCGTCCGTGGACCGATCGCGGCGGCGACTCGCTCGGGCTCGACGCGGAAGCCCTCGTCGGCGCGCCGCTCGTAGGTTCGCACGGTCGCGCCGAGCCCTTCCGCCGCGCGGACGAGCGGCTCGTAGCCGGGGTGCTCGACGAGGACCTCGTCGCCCGGCGAGAGCGTGGCGGCGTACGCGAGGAACAGCGCCTGCGACGTGCCGAGCGTGGGCACCACGTCGGCCACGGGCACATCGTTGTACTGTGCAATGGCCTCACGGAACCGGGCGTACGCCCCGAAGTCGTCGTCATCCGGCAACGCCGCGCCGACATCGCTCCAGCGCACGAGCGGGATGCCGCTCGACGCAAGGTCGTACGGTGCGCGCCCATAGAACCGCATCGCCCACGCGATGTAACGGGTCGGGGCGAACACGGCCGTTCACTTCTTGGCGACGGAGAACGTGGCCTCGCGCACGGCGGCCGCGTTCGCGTCGGAGAGGCGCATCGTGCCGTCGATTTTGCCGCCGGCGAGCGTGCCGAGGAACGTGCCCATCAGGCCTTCGTCGGCCGGGTCTTTGCGGCGGAGCGTGCCGCGTACTTCCTTGCCGTCGCTCGTGCCGTCGATGACGCCGTTTCCGATCGCGCCGCCTTCCGCCGAGCCGATCACGCGACCGTCCGCGTCGATGCTCAGCGTGAGCTCGCTGTCGCCGGTGTGCTTCGACTCGTCGTTCTTGAACTTGACGTTCGCCCAGTCTTTTTCGGCCGGGATGTACATCGACGCGGACTTCACCGTCGCCTTTCCCGCGTACGTACCGGCCGCGGACGAAGCGCCCGAAGCGCCCGCCGCGGCAGTCGCGCCCCCTGCGGTGCCCGCCTCGACGGCCACCGATGCGGCAGGAACGGCCGAAGCCGACGCGGCGACGAGGACGGCGGCGTCGGGCGCGGCGTCTTTGTCTTTCGAGCAAGCGGACGCGGCGATCATCACCGCGAACATCGTCACGAGCACGCGCTTCAAGACTGTCCTCCCGGTCCGCCGGCCAATTCGCCGGTCCGCTCGACGATGCGTACGGCCACTTCGCCGTCGACCTGCACGAGCTCGCCGCGTGCGAGCTCTGCGCCACCAACGCGGAGAATCGCGAGGTCACCGAGCTTGCGACCGAGAGTCACGACGTCGCCCGGACCGAGGTCGGCCCATTCACGCGCCGTCATGGTGAGGGAGCCGAGCTCCACGCGAACGACGACGGGCGCGTCGAGAACGGCTTCGAGCGTCGCGTTGGATCTCTCGTCGGAGGGCATGCAGACCTCGGGAGCCCACGGGTGGCTCTCGAGCAAGCCTCCTATCACGAGGCGCCCTCCGCCGGCGAGTTCGGCCGCGACGCCGAGCTCGGCCGCGGGTGCGACGAGCGCGACGTTGCCGTGGAGCGCGCGATCCTCTGCCGTCGCGAGCGCGCAGCCCGACGGCACGAACGCGTCACCCGGCGCGAGCGCCGCGAGATCGAAGCGCGACGCGAGGGTCCGTGCGATGACGATGGGCAGCACGAGGCGTGCATCGCCCATGCGGAGCAGATCCGCATGCGCGGCCTCGGCAAGGTAGGGCGTAGCGGCGATCGCGTCAGGGATCGTGACGCGTGCCTCGAAGGCCTCGCCTCCCATCGTGACCGTGAGCCACGCCGACGTGAGCCCGCCGGCCACTGCAGCGAGGTCGCGCGCGAGCGCAGCCGCCGGACCCGCCGCGACGACGCGCACGGCCACACCGGCGTGCGAGCGCCGCAGCACGGCGGAGACGATCGCGGCGAACGCTCCGACCAGCGCGGCAGGCGCGGCGCGGCTCGCGTCGACCACCTTCGGAGGCTTCTGCCTGAGCGCCCGCGCGACGATCGCGCCCGCGAGCGCGCTGGGCGCTTCGACGAGGACCCGTGCGGCGGGTGACGGATCGCCGGTGAGCGCAATCACGACGCCGACCGCGTCGTCGGTTCCGCGTCGGACGTCGGCGACGCGCACACTTCGCACGGCGAGTTGTACGTCGGCCCCCGTGACCTCGGTCGCGGCGGCTCCGACTGCCGAGAGCCGGACGTGACGCCGTGCAGCGCGTGTCATGCGCGCAGCGGCTTGGACGTCGGCGCGCGTGAGCTTCTCGAGCGCGGCGAACGGGAAAGGCCGCGCGCGATCGGCGCTCACGGCTTCTCGCACGCGAGCGTCCAATGCCGATCGCTCGTCATCCGCACGGCGGCCGGCGCGATGCCGAGCGGCGCGACGAGCGACGCCACCTCGCTCACGGTGAGCGCCGCGCAGAGCGAGGCACGAAAGAGCGCGCGCTGTCGCTCGAAGGCGGGCCGGGCTGCCGGATCTTCCGGAAGCGCTCCGCCGTGTAGCGTCACGAGCCCATCGACCTCCGCCTCGCTCTCCGGCCGGTGCAGATCGCGCACGAACAGGATCCCGCCGCGGGCGGTGAGACGCCAGAGCTCGGCGAGCACGTCCGCCGGCTCTGGGATGTGATGCACGATCGAGTTCGACATCACCGCACCGAACGCGCCGTCTTCGAAGCGCGTGCGCTTCGCGTCGACGCGCTCGAGGCGGACTCGGTGCTCCAGCCCGGCGCGTTTCACGTTCGCGCGCCCGAGCGCGAGCATGTGCTCGGCGAGGTCGGCGCCGACGACCTCGAACCCTTCGGCTCGCGCGCAAAGTGCAATCGGGATGAGCGCCGTGCCGGTGCCCGCGTCGAGCACCCTCGGAGGGGAGCGCCGATCGAGCGGCCGGCCGGACTCGCGCGCGTACGCGAGGAGGTCGTCGCAGAAGCGCGCGTTCACCTCCGCGTGATCCATCGCGTCGTAGTCGCGAGCCTCCTCGTCCGTGTCCATCACCTCGGGCTCGAGGACCCTCTGCATCATCGCGTCCACTATCCGCGTCGGTGCGGGCTGCCGGCAAGCCCTTCGTGGTACCTTCCCTTGGGATGTCGGGCTCCGTCCGCACACGGCTCGCGATCTCGGACGGACGCGGCAGAGCGCTCGGTCGCGCCGCGCTCGCCGCCGCTGCGGCGGCGTTCGCGCTCGCGCTCCTCGGACGCGCGGGCGATGCCGACGCGCAGCGGCCCGGCGCACCGTCCGACGCGTCTCTCCGCGACGGCGGCAGCGCGACGGCGACGAGCGAGGCCATGGACGTGGTGCTTCGCGGAAACGAACGCTATCTCGCGAGGGACTATGCGGGCGCGATCGACCTCTACAAAACCGCGATCCAGCGGAGCCCGCGGTTCGCGCTCGCGCACTACGTGCTCGGGGAAGCTCACGTCGCCGCCGCGAACCTGGCGGAGGCAGAGGCGGCCTTTCGCACCGCCTCGGAGCTGACGGCAGGCAAGGAGCCGCGCCTGCGCGGGCACGTCCTCTTCGCGCTCGCCGACGTGTACGAGCGCGAGAAGAAGTGGGACCTCGCGCGCGCTGCTTGGCAAACCTATGCCGAGCACGCCTCCAAGGTCGGCGCGGATGGAGGCGCGCATCCCGAGTCCGGTGCCGCTCGCCTCAAGGCGGTCGACGAGATCGCCAAGCTCGAGAAGCAGTACGAAGGCGTACGCGCGCGGATCGCTGCCGAACGCGATGCCGGCCGGAGCCGCTGACCCGCGTCAGCGCGCTTGGACCATGAAGTCGAGCGCGGCGTAGCCACTGCCTGCCGCCGTGAGCGCGACGCTCTTCACCACGCCCGCCGGCACGTCACCGTCGATCGCGAGCACGATGTTCGTCCGAAGCGGCGCTCCGTCCGGAGCGACCGCGCGTGCGAGCGCGCGCCGCGTGCGGAGAGCGTTGGAGAGCCCGTCGATGCGGCGCGCACGGGTCGCCAGCGCGGAGAGGTCTTCGCGCGAGGCGACCTCGATGCCGTCGAGCCGCATGACGCCGCCGGAGACCTCGACGACCGGTGCATCGACCAGCTCACGGACGTTCTGCGCGTCCGGCAAGCGCGAGAGATCGCGCCGGCATCCGCACTCGTCGCTCGCCGAGAACGTGAGGAGGAGGAAGACGGTGAGGACGACGAGCACGTCGATCATGCTCGTCATCGGCAAGGAAGCGACGACGCCGCGTCGAACGGCGCTCCCGTGCGGCGCTGCCGAGGGGAGCACGCGGCCGATGCCACGCGCCCATCCGAGCACCCGCCGAGCTCCGACGATCTCCTTCCCCGGTGCGTGAATCGGCATCGGGGAAAGGACACGGCGGAGCACCCGGCATTGGGTGCTCGCGACGCGTCACATGCCGAGGGCGATTTCGCGCTCGAGGAGCTGGTCGGCGGCTTGCGTGAACTGCACGAATCGCGCGTACTCGGCGCCGGGCTGCACGCGCCCGGCCGGGATGTCGACGACGCGCTTCAGCACGAGCGAGCGGCCTTCGACGCCGTCCTTCACCGACACCATGCGGTCGCCATCGCGCAGCTCCCCGGTCGGCAAGGAGCCGGGCAGGCGGAACGTCTCGGGTGGTGTGATCTGGAAGTGGACCTCGACGTGCGAGGACGACGCGAGGAGGAGCGGCGTCTGACGTTCGGCGAGCGACGCGACCTGCGCGATGTTCACCGGGAACAGCGCCTTCAGCACCATGCGGTTACCGACCGACCGCGCGATCTGCGGGACCTCCGCCTTCATGCGCAGGACGAGCGGGGCGGCGAGGTCGTCCGAGTTCTCGATCTTGAGATCGCGCAGTCGGGCGCCCGGCAGATTCGCCGCGAGGAGGCGCGTCTCCACGAACTCGGCACGCTTGCTCTCCGGCACGCGGTCGAACACGGCGCGAAGGCCGATGCCCATGCGGCCTTGGTAGCTCTGCGCGATCTCGACCGTCGCCGAGCCGTCGGCCTTCATCGTCGCGCGCCCTTCGAGGAGCACGCCGTCCGAGGCGCCCAGCGTCGGCGTCGTGTCGCGCGGGGTCCCGGGCACGAGGCGGATCGCCGGTTGGCCGCGGAGCTCCGCGGGCACGTACCCGAACGGCGCGAACTTGTCGCGTACCACCATCCAGCGTGGCCCCTGGTCGGTGTCGAGGCGGGCGACGACGTTGTCGTAGACCTCGACCTCGCTCATCTTGCCGACCGCGGGCATCGCGATGCGGCTCTTCACGAGCACGAGCTCGACGGGGATGCCGAGGAGGCGCACGAGATACATGAACGCCGACTGGCGCGAGCCCGCGCGTCCGGTGATGGCGCGCCGGCCATCGGTCTCGTTCGACTCCTGCAGCGCCTCGCCGACCCACTTGTAGACTGCACGCGCGCGGTCGTCGCGCTTCTGCGGCGGGATCTTCCCGACGATCTCGCGCGCCGCCTTCCGGAGCCGAGGGTCGAGCGGCGTCTCTTCGCTCGCGGCGTCGACGTAACGCGTGAGCATGTCGTCCAGCGTGATGCCCCAGCCGACGCGGACGCTCGGAAGGAACTCGCGCGGGTTCGGGCTGTCCGGCTCTTCGGGCGCGGGCGGCGACTCGTCGACCCGCCAGCGGCGCTCGACGAACGTGCCCTTCTGCGCCTCCTTCGGCGGAGGAACCTTGCCGACGACCTCGATGTCGACGTTCTTGTCCTTCGGCGTGAGGACCACGAACTCGCTCCGCCAGTAGCCCTTGTCGGCCTCGCGGAAGAACCAGTGCGGGCCGCGATACCGCTTGCCCTTGCCGCCTTCGCTCGGTGTCGCCGTGATGTGCTCGATCTCGAGGTAATCACCGACCTCGAGGTGCGGCATGGTAAGCGTCGGCTTGCCGGGCACCGGCTCCGGCTCCAGCACCGAGCCATCGGGCTTGATGACGCGGAGGTTCAAGACGAGGCCGGCGGGAGGCTGCTGCTCGGCCTCTTTGCCGACCGCCTCCTGCGATTGCATGCGCAGGATCTCGTGCTCGAGCATCTCGCTCGAGCCGTCGGGGTGCACCCACGTCGCCGCGTAGTCGAGGATGCGCGCGGCGTTCCCCTCCATGTGCTTGCCGGACTTCTCCCAAGCCTCGAACTCCCGGATCACCTTGCGGCCATCGGTGCGGTACGGCTCGAGCAGGCTCGCTCCTTCGATGAGCTCCACGGCTTCGCGGATCTCGGTGCCCTTCGAGCCGGCCTGCAGCGCCTCGGCGAGCGCGCGGCGGAGCGCGGTCGTGTCGCCCTTCGCATACGCGTGGTCGGCGATGCGGAGCCGGGCGGACGAGTCGACCGGGTTCTTCGCGAGCGCCTTCTCGAGCTGCTCCGCCGCCGCGCTCGGATCGCCGGCGCGCGCGAGCACATCGGCGATTCGCGCCGCGATCTCTTTGCGGTCCGGTCGCCTCTTCTCGAGCCTACGCAGCTCGGCGATCGCCGCCTTCCAATCGCGACGCGCGAGCGCGCGTTCGAGGTCGACCTCGGCGTCGGCATCGAGATGCTTCAGGCGCACGGCGACCTTGTCGGCCTCCGCGAGCGCGCCGTCTTCTTCCAGCGCATTGATGTAGAGTGCAAGCGCTTCCTTGTCGTCCGGGAAGCGCTCCACGAGCTCCTTCACGGCGCGCATGCGCTCGGCGCGCCAACCCAGCTTTCCGTAGAGGCGTGCGAGCTGCTCCAGGATCTCTGGGACGTTGGGGACCTCCGTCGCGATCTTCCGAAGCGGCTCGACCGCCTCGACGAGGCCGCGCTGCTCGGCATCGTCGACGACGAGCCATGCTCGCGCGAACCAGAGCTTCGGGTCGGCCGCGGCCGTGCGCGCGTAGAGCTCCTTCTCGTTCGAGCGGCGCACCTGCTCCGGATAGATGATGTCGCTGTGCGCATACTGCGCGGCGAGGAACAGCGAGACCGGCGCCGCGTCCTTGGGCGCGACGAGCGGCTGCATCATCGTGGCGGCGACGTCGGCGAGGCCATCGACCCACGCGGCGTGCGCAGCGAGCATCGTCACGAGCGGCGACGTCTCGAGGTCCTTTTCCTCTGCCGTGCGCGTGACGAGCGCATCGATCGGGTTCGGATCCGGAAGCACGGTCGGACGCGTGAGGCCGTACGGCTTCCGCGCATCGGTGTCGGTCTCGAGCTTCGAGGCGGTGCCGTCCAGGTTGAGGAGGCGGATCGACCCGACGTCGGCGAGCACGCGCGCGAGGACGCGATGGCGACCGGGGCCGACGCGCACGGCGCCGCCGAAGCGCTGCCACACGCCCCACGTGCGGAGGTCGCGCGCGGAGACGAGCACGTCGTCGACCCACACCGCGAGCGAGCCCTGCACGGCGACCAGCAGATCGCGGTCCGCCGGCGAGTCGAAGAACGTCTCCACGTAGAACACGCCGTCGTCGGTGCGCTCCTTGCTCGCGGTGAGACAGCGGTGTCGCTCGGTCGTGAGCACGTGCGGGACGCTGCCGCGCGAGGGTTCTTCGGGCCACGATGCCGGCCATGGCGCTTGCTCGGCCGGGAAGCTCCGGCGCCGATCCGGGGCGGTGTTCCGCCCGAACGGACCCGCGATGCGCAGCGAGCGCGCGCAGCCCATGCGCGAGGTGACCATCGCGTCGTAGGCGTCACCGACGACCTCCGCCTTGTCGAGGGCTTCGGCGATCGACCACTCGTGGAGCTCGGCAAGCGAACGCCATCCGACGTGACCGGGCGCGTTCATGACCGCGACGAGGTCCTTCTCGTTGTCGCGCCAGAGGTTCGCGACGCTGCCGCGCATGCCGACGAGGTGATGCGATGCGTACCAAGCAGCGAGGGGAGCGGCCGGGTCCTCGCTCTTCTGGGCGGCACGCAGCGTTGCGATGTATCCGGCCGCCGCGAGCTTCGGCTCGCCGCGCGTCTCGTCGAAGATCGCCGCGCCGAGCGAGGCGTAGAGCCCGCTTCGGTCTTTGATCTTCGCGAGCTGCGCACGGGCCTCCGCGGCGTTCTTCGCGGTTCCGCCGGGCGCGACCATCTCGTCGAGGAGCCAGCGGCCGGTTTTCTCCGCGTCGCCCGAGCCGCGCGCGCTGGAGCGCAGGCGATCGAGGTCCACGGCGGTGCTGGCAGGTGGAACGCCCCCGCACGCGACAAGGGCGGCGATGAGCACGAGGAAGAGAAGTCGAGTCATCACTTGCCTACCGTGAAGGTCACGCTCTGGCCGAGGTCTCGGTCGGCTTGCTCGCAGAAGGCGCGGAACGCCGCGTAATCGGCCGCGGCGATCCGCGACTGGGTGATCGCGACGGTGGTTTTCACGCGCACGACGTTCGCGTTCGTCTCCACGTCGACCTTGTAGAAGCCGAAGGGCGACTTGCCTTCGGCAGGATGCGGAGGGCCGAGGACCTTCGCGCCCTGCGGAAGCTTCACGACGGTCTCGTTCTCCTGCGTCGACAGCGCTTGGATGCGCATGTCGCGACGCCGCGTGGAGAGCGGCGCCCAGCTGCGGACCATGTGCTCGCGTGCGCCGACGTGCACCGTCCACGACTCACCGTCCTTGCGCGCATAGCTCGGCGCCCGACCGCGCGCGCGGAGCTGCACCCTCTGCTCGAGATCTTCGAGGTCGTTCGTGGTCACCTGCGCGACCTCGAAGCCGGGCAGATCGTTCGAGAGATCTTCCTGGATGCGAGCCTTCTGCGTCGTCTTCGCGTGGAAGCGCTGGCGCCACGCCCCGGCGCCGTTCCCGCTCACGTCGACACGCCAATCGATCTGCGCGGAGCCGTCGGGCAGCACCGTGGCCTCGACGCGCTTCGACACGCCGCTCTGCGACGCGTCGGGCTGCGGAAGGTGGACGAGCTTCGGCTTACCCTCGTTGACGAGGAGGCCGAGAGCGCCGCGATCCATCGCGGGGAGCTCGTTCGAGCCGGTCCACTCGGCGGTGCCGTCGAGGAACACGTCCATCGAAGGCACGTACGCGATGGCGTGGTCGAACGGCGCGAGGCTCGCCGGCTCCGTTTCGAAGTCGCCGCGCATGCCGGTGCGCAGAATCACGATGGTGGCCGGGATGCCGAGCTCCTTCAGCATCGTGACGATGAGCGTCGCCTTGTCTTTGCAGTCGCCGAAGCCGCGCGCGAAGATCTGCGCGCAGCGGTACGGCTTGAATCCGTGGATCCCGAACTCGAGGGCCACGTAGCGCGTCTTCTGGACGACGAAGTTGTAGACGGCGCGCACCTTCGCCTTGTCGTCGGTGAGCCCCTTCGTGATCTCGGCGACGCGCCGACGGACCTCGTCGTCGGCCGTGAACTGGTCCTTCACGAGGCCCCAGTACCAGCGGCCCATGTCGTCCCAGCTCTTGTACGTGGATACGTGCACGTGACCGAGTGACTCGGCGAGCGGCGGCTGCATCGGCTCCGTCTCGAGCGGCGCGACGTTCTCCGCGAGGAAGTGGAAGATCTTCGAGTCGCCCTTCTCTTCGACGTTCTGGCGGAGCCCTGCGATGTTCGGGCGGTTGAAGTAGAACTGCCGCGACTTGGGCGTGATGAGCACGTACTCCGAGCGCGCGATCGGGTCGGTCGACTGCATGTAGACGACCTCGCCGAAGTAATCGGCGAACGCATTCCGCGGCGTCACGTCTTCGACGCGGTACGTGAGCTCGACGACATCGCCGGGGTCGAGACGCGGGAAGTGAACGTAGAACGCGCGCGCGCTCGAGTACATCGCGATGGCGGGGTTGTCCGTCGGGCCTTCGCCGCTCTCGATGGCCTCGTCGACGGCGCCGTTCTTCCGGTGGATCTTCGCGCCGCGGAGCTGCACGGTCTCCGTGTCGGCCTCGAAGGAGAACGCGTACTCCCGTGCCTCGGCGGCGGCGGCATCGGGGAGGGGCTGGAAGACGAGCTGGTGGAAGCGGCTGGCGAGGCCGTTCGGGAACACGGTCGTCACCTGGAGGTCGACGAGCGTGCGCTTGTTCCGCCCGCCGGCAGGCTTGTCGCGCAGCTTCAGGAACTCGGCGGCAGGACGCGCATAGGCTTCGTCTGCGCGGGGGCGGCTCGGCTCGGTGTGCGCGACGTACTCGCGTACGTCCTTCTCCTGCGGACGGAGCTCGAGGACGCGGCGAAGGAGCCGGAGCTGCTCGTCGGTCTGCCCGCCGAGCGCGTACGTGTCGGCGAGCGCGCGCAGCGTGCCCACGTCGTCCGGCGAGATGTCGAGGGCTCGGCGATGCATGGCGATCGCTTTGGGACGGTCGCCGAGCGCGACGTAGGCTCGCGCGGCCGCAGCGAGCGCGCGCGCGCTGTCCGGGTTCGTGTCGACGAGGCGCTCGACCCAACGTGCCGCGCCGGCCGCATCGCGCTTCGCGAGCGCGAGCTCGATGTGGTCGCCGACGACGGACGTGTCGTCGAAACGGAGCTGGGCGTACCGCGCGGTGAGCTCCTCGGCTTCCGTCGTCCGGTCGAGATCGCGCAGCGCAGAGGCGGTGGCGCGGAGGAGGGCGACGGAACGCGGCCTCCGCGCGAGCACGAGATCGAGAGAGGCCACGGCCGTCTCGCGGAGCCCTGCCTCCGAGTAGAGCTCGATGCGCGCGAGGTTCGCCGGCACGTTGTCCGGGTCGAGCGAGAGGACCTTGTCGTAGTAGGGGATGGCGTCGCGCCAGTTCGCGCCGCCGCGCGTGTGTCCCGCGCGCGCCAGCAGCACGTCGATGCGCTCTTGCGGAGTCGCTCCGCGCTTCGCGAGCTCTTCGGCGCGGTCGATCCAGATCGCGCGCTGGTTGCGGTTCTCGGCGAGGTCGCCCGCGAGAAGGCAGCGTGGAATCGTGCGCGCCTTCTCGGCGGCGCGACGCGCGAGATCGCGCGCACGGTGCTCGGCCGGGTCGTCGGACGACGTGAGCACGAGGTACCGCGCATACACCTCGAGCGCGGCGGGATCGTCGCCGGCAGCGAGCTTCTCGAACGCGGTGACCGGCCCGGCGACGACGGGCGGCGGCGCCTTTTCGCCCTTCCTGAACCGCACGGCGGCCGCTTCACGTCCGTGATCGACCGACGCCTCGGCCTCGAGGTTCGGGTCCGGCGCGCCGCTCGGGTCGGCGAGGCGCAGCGCGAACATCGGCGCGTCGTCGTCGCCGCAGACCTTCACGGTCAGGCGATGCCAGCCTTCGCGCATCGTCAGCGTGACGCCGAAGCGCTCGCTGTCGAGATCTCTGTACTTTGCATCTTTCAGGACCTCGGCGCCGTCGAAGAAAACCTTCGCAGCACCGGCGGCGCCGAACCACACCGAGAATGGACGCACGGGCGCCTTCGCCCCGCGCTTGTCGTGCACGTACGTCGTCGCGTACGCGCAAACCTTCTCGGCAGGACGAACCAGCGCGCCGAGATCCACCCAGCCGTACGGGAACACGTCCGGCGTGACGCGGTTCGTGACCGGGCGCTCCTTGCCTTCGTAGGTGCGCGCGAGCGTCAGCGGCTCGGACAGCTCCTCTTCGGGGCCGAACACGCGGTCGAAGCCCGCTTTGCCCTCGTTGTCGAACGGGCCAGACACGATCCAACGCGAGACGAATCCGAGGTTCGCGATCCGGGCGCGCGCGCCCGCGAGGTCACCGCGACGACGACGCGCGTAGGCTTCGAGCAACCCGGCGTAGGCGCGAAGCGGCGGCGTGACGCGGCCGTCCGTCGCGATGCCGTGGAGCGCCTCCTCTACTTCCGTGGGGTCGCCTTGGTCCCACTCCGCCCAGAGCTGCCGTAGCGGCACGTAGCCAAGAGGCATTCCGCCACGAGCCACCTCGTCGACCAGACGGGTGAGCCGCGGCATGCGCTGCCCGACGTCGGCCTGCGCCGGACCGGCTCCGAGCGGCGCGAGAACCACGAGAACGACGACGGCAACGAGGAAAGCGAAGGCCCGACGGCGGTGCGGCACGAACGGGGTTGTCCGTCCTCACCGCCTGCGCGTCAAGCAGGGCCGTGCGGGCGCCGTCCTTGCAACCCGCGCCGTCCAGGAAGGCAGCAATGCAGGCTACGCGGAACGAAACGTTGCGTGGGGTGGTCGAGGAGCGGACGGTGCCTGCGGCCCCTTCGCGAGGAGGGGTACCCTCTGGTAAGAACGGGCTGGTGACGAGTGCCCTCGAGACCCCTACTCCCTCCCAGCGCGTGAAGACGAAGCGCAGCTCGGTAGTCAAAGGTCTCGTCAAGACCATCCGGCCGCATCAGTGGGTGAAGAACCTGTTCGTGCTCGCGCCGATGTTCTTCCACCGTGACCTCTTGTCGAAGAGCCCGGCGGGCGATCCGCAGCTCAATCTGAAGGTCACCGGCCACGCGCTGCTCGGGACGATGGTGTTCTGCCTCCTCGCCGGCGCGGTCTACACCATCAACGACCTCGTCGACGTCGAGGCGGACCGCGTCCACCCGGTGAAGCGGAACCGGCCGATCGCGAGCGGGCAGGTGCCCGAGTCGATGGCGTGGCCGTTCGCGATCGGGCTCGTGCTCGTCTCGCTCGCCGTCTCGTTCTGGAAGCTGAACTGGGCCTTCGCGGCGGTGGCCGCTCTCTACTTCGTCGAAAACATCGCCTATTCGTTCAAGCTGAAGAAGGTCGCGTTCCTCGACGTCGGCCTCATCGCGTTCGGGTTCGTGCTCCGCGTCTACGCGGGCGGCCTTGCGACCGATGCGAAGCCGAGCTGGTACATGCTCGCGTGCACCGCGCTCCTCGCGCTGTTCCTCGGCTTCGGCAAGCGCCGGCACGAGCTCGAAGGCGAGCACGCGGGCAAGCAGCGCGCAGCGCTCGAGGCCTACACGAAGCGCTCGCTCACGGTCGCTCTCGCGGTGACCGGCGTGGCGACGGCGGTGACGTACATCGCGTACACGCTCGATGCGCAGACCGAGGCGTTCTTCTCGAGCAAGTACCTGTGGCTGACGGCGCCGTTCACCGTCTTCGGCATTGTGCGCTTCCTGCACCTCGTCTCCGGCCGAGGCGGCGAGGGTCTGAAGAGCGAGAGCCCGACGCAGGAGATGCTGAGCGACGTGCCGTTCGTGTTGAACCTGGTCGCGTGGGTGCTCGTCGTCCTCGCCATCATCTATCGTCTGCGCCCGGGCTGAAGCCGGGCGACTAGCGGCGGCGGATGACGAGGTTGTCGAACGTGGCGTGCACCGCGCCCGTCCCCGCGCCGGTGTTGAAGATGCCGATGCGCACGACGGTGCCGCCCGTCGTCGGGAACGAGTACCCCGTGCTCTGATCGGCGTAGCCGCCGTCGGGCAGCTGGTCGTCGAGCTGGATGATCCGATCGAGCTTCGCCGCGCCTGCCGGGCGCGACAGGCGGATGCGCGCGTGGTGCCATGCGTTGCCGTCGGCGACGATGTTGTCGCCCGGCGGGTGGAGCTTCGAGACGGTGTTCGGCGCGTACGTCGCGACGCCGTGCTCCCGATCGGACCCGCCGTTCGGGAACGTCACGATGCCGAGCGCGTAGTAGTCGACCGCGCCGCGATCGACGTTCCGGAAATCGAATTCGACCTCGTAGTCGAGGAACGCGCCGGGGTCTCCGCTCGCGATCGTCTTCTCCACGTAGGCGACCACGCCGGGCAGCGCCGGCTGCGTGCCCTCGTACAGCGTGACGCGCAGGCCTCCAGTCCCGTCACGGCCCGCCGTCGGGTCGACGATCACGGACGCGTCGGCGGCGCTCGCATCCGCGTTCAGCTTCTCGTAGCGGAGCATGAGGCCGCCGTCCTCGAAGTCGTCGCAGAAGAACGCGTCGACGAGCGCGCAGAACCGTGCGTCCGAACCGGCGTCCGTGATCGCGCTGTCCGGCGGCTGCGAGCCGTCGACCGCGCCGTCGGAGTCGGTCGAGCCGTCGGTGCCCGCTTCGCCCACGGCACCCACGACGGAGTACTCGCTCTCGAAGCCGGCGATCAGATTGCACGCCACGAGCCCCGCCGCGAGCCCGCCCGCGACGAGGAGCGCCCGCCTGCTGCGCATCAGAACGTCCCTCGCACGAGCCCGCCGCCCGGCGCGAAGCTCACCGCGACGCTCGCGCTCGACTTCGGCGTGCCCCACACGAGCCCGTAGAGGCCGACGGCCGCGAACGCGCCGCCCGCGATGAACGCGATGGTCGACACGGTGCCCAGCGTCTTGCCGCTCTCCGCGTCGTCACGCGCGCTCGCGTCGGTGCAGACGCCACGCGGGCACTGCTCTTTCGCCGTGCTCGCCGCGCCGAGCGCGATGATCCCGGTCACGGTCCCGAGCGCGACGCCGATCGCCGCGCCTCCGAAGCCGACGTACACGAGAGCGCTCGTGCGCCCAGTGCTGCGAGGCTCTTCGGCACGCGCGGGCTGCGCGCTCGCGACGGGAGCGTCCGGCTTCGGCGCCCCGACGTGGAGCTCGACCTTCTTCGTCTCTGCCTCGGCGAGGCTGACCGTCGTGGCCGTATCCTCGAAGCCCTTCGCCTTCACGACGAGCGTATGCGGTCCCGGGTTGACGGGGAGGGGCATCCCGAACGAGGCGGTGCCCAGCGCTACGCCGTCGCGCACGACCTCGGCGTCGCTCGGGGCGGGACCGGTGAGCACGACGGTAAGCTTCGGCAGGCGGGGCTCGAGCGCGCGTGCCCGCTTCTCGGCCTCGTCTTGAATCGGGCCATTATTTTCCGTCTGCGCACGCGCGCGCGCGTCGACCCAGTGCCCGAGCGCGTCGGCGAGCTTGCCGGTCTTCTCCTCGCAACTGGCGAGGTTGATGAGGGTGACGGCCTTCACGTCGAGCCGAATGCTCTCGACGAAGTGCGGGATGGCCTCCTCGCACTTTCCTTCCTGCGCGAGCTGGTACCCGAGCTTCACCTGCTCGCGTGCCGCTGCCGGGTCGCCCGCGCTCGCCCGCGACGTCACGAGGACGCAGGCGCTCAACGCAGACGACACGACGAGCATGCTTGCACGCCTGCGTCGCATGCTTCGAGTGTACAGGACGCCGTTCCGAAAGGCGGAGTTCACATCAGAACGGCTTGTAGAGGTCCGCGCTCGCCGCGCTCTTCGGCGGCGCTTTCGCGGGACCGCGGCTCGTTGCCGTCGTGGTGCTCGTCGGCTTCTTCGCGGGCGGCGGGCTGGTCGCCGCCGTGGCCGCCGGCGGGGACGAGGCCGTCGCCGACGCGCTCGCCGTCACCGTCGTCGCAGGCGCAGCCGGCAAGGGTTCCGCGGCAGGAAGCGGCGGAGCCGTCACGGCGGGGCCCGCCGTCGGCGTCGTCGCCGCGCCTGCGCTGCGCGTGAGTGGCTTCTGCTCGGCGGTCGTGAAGATCGCGAAACCGATCGCGCCCACGAGCGCGAGTGTCGCGAGCAACGTCGGCAAGAGCAGCGCTCGACGCGAGGGCTGCGCGGCCGGCATCTCGCCGCTCACCGCCATCCCGGATGCCTCGCGCGGTCCGTCCGAGTCACGGCGCGCAACGAGCGTCGGGAAATTCGAGGATGGGTTCCGCGGCGGCGGCATCGAGGTCGTGCCGACGGGGCGACCCGGATCGAGCCGCACCTTCCAGAGCTCGCGGCGCATCTCCGTCGCCGACGCCCAGCGCTGCGATTTGTCGAACGCGAGCGCGCGCCCGCACAAGCTCTCGACGTTGGCGGGGACGCCCGGGAGCACGCGCGCGAGCGAGCGCGCATGGAGCGTCGCCGCTTTGACGAGGTGCTCGGACGTGCTCTCGGCGACGTGCACGAGCTCGCCGGACATGAGCGTGAACATCGTGGCGCCGACGGCCCAGAGGTCGCTCTGCGCGTCGATCTCCTTCGGCTTCGAGAGCGCCTGCTCCGGGGGCATGAACGCGGGCGTTCCGATCATCTGCCCGGTCTTCGTCGCGGTCGCTGCGCCGCTCTCGTCGAGGATGCGCGCGATGCCGAAATCGAGGACCTTGAGCGTGCCGTCCTTCGTGAGAAAGAGGTTCGACGGCTTGATGTCGCGATGGACGATGCTCTTTTCGTGCGCGAGCTCCAGCACCTCGAGGAGCCGGTCCATGTACCCGAGCACCTCGTCGTACGGCAGCCGGCCACCGAGGCGAACGCGTCGCTCTTCGAGCGTCTCGCCGTCGAGGAGCTCGAGGACGAGGAACGCGACGCCGTCGTCCGTCGTGTCGTCGTCGAGCACGCGAACCGTGCCGGGGTGATCGAGGATGTTCGCGAGGTAGCCCTCACGCTTGAACCGCCGACCGATCTCCTTCGACTTGCAGAGGTAGTCGTGGAGCAGCTTGACCGCGACCTTGTTGCCGTTGCGGTGCGTCGCGCGGAACACGACGGCGGTGCCGCCCACGCCCAGCACTTCGTCGAGATGGTACTTGCCGCACAGCGTCTGCCCGAGGCGATCTCGAGCGGAGGCGTAAGCGACGTCCATCGTCTCAAAGCTACCTGATCGCTCTTTCTCCGGCATCCCCGATCCGCGTGGCGCGGGCCGCTTTGAGCACGGCTGAGCCGCACCTTCACACGCGTTCACGCGCCTTCATGCGCCGGGCCGCGCCGGCTTCCTCGCATGTGCCCGCATGTCCCCGCCTCCCGCGCACATGCCACGTCATGGAATGGCGGCGCCCGACTGCGAGTTGCTACGGTGACCGGTGGCGATGACGAGCACGACCGCACAAGCCGGTGGAGGCCGTCTCCAGGATCGCGCAGGCGCGTGGGTGGACCTCGGCCTGACCCTGCCGATCTTCCTCGTCTACCAACTCAGCGTCGTCTTCCTCGGCGTCCAGAACGCGACCGACATGGTCACGGGTGCGCTCCTCCGTCTCAGCGAGGGGAACCGGACGACGTACCTCCTCGCGACGTGCGCCATCGGCGTCATCTTCGCGGGCACGTTCGCGCTCCTCGGACGAGGGCAGGCGTTCCGGCCGCAGAAGTTCTTGCAGATCGCGATCGAGGGCGTCGTCTACGCGGTCCTCATGCGCGTGGCTGCCGGCTACGTCGTGGGAAGCGTCTTCGCGGGCGGCGTTGCCGACGAGGGGCGCTTCGTCGGGTTCGTGATGTCGCTCGGCGCCGGCTTCTACGAAGAGCTCACGTTCCGCGTCGTGCTGTTCGGGCTCGGAGCCAAGCTCCTCGCGTGGCTCGTCTCCCGTCAGAAGGTCGATCTCACGGGCACCGCTCCCGCGAGCCGCTTCTCGTTCCGCACGCTGACCGTGATGATCGGGTGGGCCTTCGCCTGCGCGGTCGTGTTCAGCGGCGTGCACTACGTCGGCCCGATGAGCGACTCGTTCCACCTCGCGTCGTTCACGTTCCGGGCGGTGCTCGGTCTCGCGCTCACGCTCATCTACGCGACGCGCGGGTTCGCCGCCGCCGTGTGGACCCACGCGCTCTACGACGTCTGGGTGCTCGTCTTCCGCTGAAGCATGAAGGCGACCAGCGTGGCGACCGCCATGCCGATCGCGCTCGTCACGTACGGCCAGCGGGCACCGAGCGCTCCGTAGAGGAATCCGCCGAGCGCCGGGCCGAACATGCGCGCCAGGCTCGCCGCCGATTGGTTCGTCCCTAGCGTCGCGCCTTGCTCTCGCGGGTCGGCGCGCTTCGAGATGTACGCGGCGATGCTCGGCTGCGTGAGCCCGTTGCCGACCGCGAGGAGCGCGCACGACCCCCAGAGCACGCCTCGGCTGCCGAAGGACGGCGACGCGGCGAGCCCTGCGAACGCGAGGCCCTGGAGCGCAGTGCCGGCGCGAATCAGCTTCGCTTCTTCGAACCGCTTCGCGAGCGGACGGATGACCCCGCCTTGGATGACCGCGGCGACGACGCCGACGAATCCGAGGAGCACGCCCGTGTCGAGCGTCGACATCTGGAAGACGTCTTTGTTGAAGAAGCGGAACGTCTGGTCGAGGATCGTGAAGGAGAGGATGAGGACGAAGTTGACCGCGACGGCGACGGCGACGCCCGGCCGGGCAAACGCATCGCGTGCGGCGGCCACGTTCAGAGGCGCGAGGCTGCGTTTCTTCGTCGAGCGCTTCGCGGGAGGCAGGGACTCTTTCAGCGCGAAGAACGCCCACGTGAAGTTCACGAGGGAGAGAGCGGCGGCGACGAAGCAGGGGACGGCTCCTGCGCGGCCCTCGATGCGGATGCCGGCGAGCGCGCCGCCGATGCCGGGGCCGAGGATGAACCCGAGCCCGAACGCCATGCCGATGAGGCCCATGCCCTTCGCGCGATCCTCCGGCTTCGTCACGTCGGCGATGTAGGCGCTCGCCGTTCCGAGATTCGCCGTCGCGATTCCGCTCGCGGCGCGCGCCACGAACAGCCACGCGACGCTCTCGGCGCGAACGAGGCCGAGACCGAGGGCGGCCATGCCGGCCGACGTGGCGAGCACGCTCCAGAGGAGGACCGGCCGGCGGCCGATGCGATCCGAGACGCGCCCCCACACCGGCACGAACAGGAACTGCATCAGCGAGTAGATCGCGGCGAGCAGCGTGCCGACGAGCTCGGTCGTGTGGAACGTGTCGCGCGCTTCCTCCGCGAGGAACGGCAGCACGAGGCTGAAGCCGAGGAGGTCGAGGAAGACGATGAGGAAGATCGCGCCGAGGCCCGCCTTGCCGGCGGTCGCGCGCGGGTCCTGGGTCGCCTGCTCTTCCATCGAAGGCACGGGACGTTACCTCAGGCCCCACCCTCTTCGCGTGCCTTCTTCGCATGGACGAACGCCTCGAGGTTGCCCTTCGGCCCTTCGAGCGTGCTGTCGCACGTGCCGAGGACCACGAGACCCGCGGCTCTCACGTCGGCTGCGGCGCCTTCGATCGCGCGCGTCCGCACCTCCGGATCCTTCACGACGCCGCGCGAGCGCGAGGCTTCTTCGCGGCCGACCTCGAACTGCGGTTTCACGAGCGCGACGAGCTCGCCGCCCGCCGCGAGGCAGCGGAAGACGGCCGGAAGCAGTTTGCCGAGACCGATGAACGACGCGTCGACCACGACGAGATCGGCCGCGCCGCCGACCTGCTCCGGCTCGAGCGTTCGCGCGTTCGTGCGCTCGAGCACGAGGACGCGTGGGTCCACGCGGAGCTTGTGCGCGAGCTGCCCATAGCCGACGTCGACGGCGGCAACGTGGACGGCGCCGCGCTGGAGCAGGCAGTCGGTGAACCCTCCCGTCGACGCTCCGAGGTCCAGGCAGCGCTTGCCCGCGGGATCGACGCCGAACGTGTCGAGCGCGCCCGCGAGCTTCACTCCCCCACGCGAGACGTACGGATGATCTTCTCCGCGGACGATGACCTCCGCATCGTCGGGCAGCGTCGCACCTGCCTTCTCGATGCGCGTCTCGCCCACGAAGACTTTGCCGGCGAGAACGAGCGCCTGCGCCTTGGCGCGCGTCGGCGCGAGGCCGCGCGTGACCAGCAGCTGATCGACCCGCACCTTCATGGGATGTCCACACCAGGATGAATGGCGCGCGCGAGGCTCGCGAGGCCATCGGCGATGCGCGGTCCGGGCCGGAGCACGCTCTCGTCGGCGATCGGCACGACCCGGCCTTGCGCCACGGCGCGGACCTTCGCCCAGCCGGGCGTGTCCTTGCCGATGCGCTCGTTGCCGTGCGCTTCGGCGATCGCGGCGTTCACGACCACGTCTGGGTCGAGGGTGATCACGCGTTCGATCCCGAGCGTTGGATACCCGCCGCCTTCCGTGATCGCGTTGACGCCTCCCGCCCTACGAATCATCTCGTCGGCAAAGCTCGCCGGGCCAGCCACGCTGAGCGGCTCGAGGCCGAACACCAGCACCACCTTCGGACGCGGTTTGCCTTCGAGGACCTTCGCGATGGCGGCGACGCGCGCGTCGATCGCGGTGACCTTCTCCTTCGCCTCGACGACGTGGCCGGTGCGCTCGCCGAGGCCGACGATCATCGCGTCGATCTCGGCGAACGACTCGGTGACCGGGAAGAACGTACGAATGCCGCGCTGCTCGAGCCGCTCGGTCATCGTCGCGCCCGCCGGGCCGCGCGCGCCGGTCACGAGGTCGGGTCGGAGCGCGAGAATGGCCTCGAAGCTGGGGTCGACGTAGCCGCCGACCTGCGGAAGCTTCGTCACCTCGCCCGGCCAATCGCAATAGCGGGATCGGCCGACGACGCGGTCACCCGCGCCGATCACGAACAGGGTCTCCGTCGTCGACGGCGAGAGGGAGACGATCCGCGTCACGGCGCCGTCCGGCGCGTCGCCTTTCGGCGGGGCTCTGTGACAGCTGCTCACCGCTAGCGCGAAGAGCGCCGCGGCGACCGCGAACGTACGGGTCGTCATCACGCGCGGTCGAGGAGGCCGTACTTGTGCAGCTTCTCGATGAGCGCCGGGCGCGAGACTCCGAGGCGCCGCGCCGTCTCGCTCTGGTTCTTGTTCGCCGCGTCGAACTCCGCCGAGATGATCGAGCGCTCGAACGCCTCCACGCGCGCGCGGAGCGGGCGGCTCGGACCAGGGTCACCGGAGGCGGGAACGAGCGAGCTCGACGCCGGCCCCGCGTCGAGCGCGCGCCAGAGAGCCAACGTGAGCCGATCGTCTGCGGTGAGCGCGAGGAGCCGCGCCACGGTGTTCTCGAGCTCGCGCACGTTGCCCGGCCATGCGTGAGCCTTCATCGCCTCGACCAGTGCAGGCTCGACGTCGACCTTCGCCATCCCGTAGCGGTCGGCATACGTGCGCACGAACGCGTGCACGAGCGGCTCGATGTCTTCGGGCCGATCGCGGAGAGGCGGTACGCGGATCGGAACGACGTTGAGCCGGTAGAAGAGGTCTTCGCGGAAGCGGCCCGCCTTCGCCTCTGCCGCGAGATCCCGGTTGGTCGCTGCGACGAGGCGCACGTCGACGTGCTCGGCGCGCCCGCCGACCGGCTGCACGTCGCCCGACTGAATCGCGCGGAGAACCTTCGCCTGGATCGCGAGAGGCAGCTCGCCGATCTCGTCGATGAACAGCGTGCCCTTGTCGGCCTGCTGGAAGTAGCCCGTGCGCGCGTTCGTCGCGCCCGTGAAGGCGCCCTTCGTATGGCCGAAGAGCTCGGCCTCCGCGAGCTCGCTCGGGATCGCCGCAGCGTTGAAGCGAACGAGCGGCTTGTCGGCGCGCTTCGAGTGCGCGTGGAGCGCCGCCGCGAGCACGTCTTTGCCGACGCCGCTTTCACCGGTGAGGAGGACCGTCACGTCCTTCGGGGCGACGCGTGCGACGACGTCGAGCACCCGCCGAAGAGACGGGCTCTCCGCGACGATCGGGCGGCCGAGCGAAGCCTCGGTGCGGAGGCGCGCGTTCTCGAGGCGGAGGCCGCGGGTCTCGATCCCGCGCTTCACCGCGAGAATGAGCTCGTCGGGATCGAAGGGCTTCGGGATGTAGTCGAACGCGCCAGCCTTCATCGCCGCGACGGCGACGCGCTCGGAGCCGTGCGCGGTCAGCATCATCACCGGCACGCTCGGATCCTGCACGCGGAGCGTCGCGAGCACCTTCATGCCGTCGACGTCCGGCATCGCGAGGTCGGTCAAGACGACGTCTGCACCGTGCGCCTCGAACTCGGCAATGCCCGCGGCGCCGCCGTCGGCCGCCGTGACGTCCATGCCGGCGTCTCCGAGGACCGCCTCGAGCGTGAAGCGCATCGCCGATTCGTCGTCGATGACAAGGACCCGCGCCATGGGGGCACCTATAGCCTCTGTGCGATCAGGACGGGACCTTCTCCGCGGTCGCCACCGAGGCGACGGCGGAGGCCACGCCTGCCGCGGCGTGCTCGCTGCGCGCCTTGGCCGCGGCGCCCGCTTCGATCGCGACGGCAATGCCGCGACAAGGATTCGGGAGCTTCGCTTTTTTCGCCTGCGCCTCCATCGCGCAGGCCGGCAGCATGACGATGGCGGTCGTGCCGCGACCCGACGTGCTGTCGAACTTCAGCGTGCCGCCGTGCTGCTCGATGATGCCGCGCGCGACGGCGATGCCGAGGCCGGAGCCGCCTTCTTTCGTCGTGTAGTACGGCTTCCGGATGCGCTCGAGGACGTCGGGCGTCATGCCCTGACCGCGGTCCATCACGCGAACGACGGCGGCGCCGTCCGCGCAGCTCTTCGCGACCTCGAGGGTCACCGTCGCACCGCGGCTCGACGCCTGCATCGCGTTGAGGACGAGGTTCAAGAGCGCCTGACGGAGCTTCTTCGCGTCGGCGTTCAGCGAGAGCTCCCGCGTGCCGCGCACCTCGATGGTCACCCCCGCATCGGCGGCGCGCGTCTCGAGCAGCAGCGAGAGCTCGCGCGCAATGTCGTACGGCTTCGTGGCCGCGATCGAGAGGTCGTCGAGCCCGCGCGAGAAGGAGAGGAAGCCCTCGACGATCTCCTGCAGGCGCTCGGCCTCGGCCGCCACGATGGTGAGGCGCTCCTTGACCTTTTCGTCGGTCGCGTTGCGCGCGACGTGGGTAGACAGGCCCTTGATCGCGGCGAGCGGGTTCTTCACCTCGTGCGCGAGGCGCGCGGCGATGCCTTCGAGGGCGCGCGTGCGGCCTTCGCTCTCGTCACACAGCTCCTCGCGCCGGACCGCGAGCTCGAGGGCGATGCGCTCGTAGGCGAGGTTGATCGCGCGGCTCATCTTGAAAAGGGCCGCAGTCGCCATTGCCGCGCTGAAGAACGAGAGCGCGACGTAACCGCCGCTGGACCAATCGACCGGCGGAGCGAACGAACGTGCGCCAGCGCCGACGTTCGTGTGCGCGAGGGCGGCCATCGCTACGAAGCCGGCGAGGAACATCGCCGACCATGCGTGGCGCCGTCCCTCGAGGATCGGGTTCATGGCACACCCGACGAGGTAGGGGACGAGGCTGAGAAGGAGCGGGCTCGCGAGGCCGCCCGTGTTCCAGATGCTGACGAGGACCGCGAGCATCGAGCCGACGAGGCCGAGGAAGGCGCGCTCGTCGCGTGCTTTCTCGCTCATCCACATGAAGAGGAGCGCCGCGGCGAAGGCTGCGAACTGCACGCAGAGACGAGGGCCGACCGCGCCGCGGGCGATGAGCACGCCGATCACGAGCGCCTGGAACGGCAGCATGATCGAAAGGCGCTTCCGCGATGTCGCGTCGCGCATCTCTTCGAAGACGCGCCGGCGAACGGCCTGGAACCGAGCCCTCTGGCGATCGGTCGCGAGTACGGCATCCATGGTGAACCCCGGAATCATACCGCGCCCTTCCGTCTCAACCTCCGATGCTGCACGCGAGGCGAGCGTTCCGCGGGCGCGTGCGCCGTCTTCGCGGGCGGCTGGTCTCAGCGACACGTGCGTAAGTGGGCGAAATCACGTGGAGCGGCGGCGACGGGCGGAGAGCGCGAGCGCACCGGCGAGGGCGCCGAAGAGCGCGTACGGGGCCGACGGTGAGAACGGAACGGGAGCCCCGGACGTGCTGCAACCGCTGGTCGTCGTCGTCGTCGTGCCCGCGGCCGCAGGCGGGGGCGCCGTCGTCGAGCCGGTCACGCACACGCCGGCCGAGCACGAGAATCCGTCCGGGCACGTCGTCGGCACCACGGATTCGTCGCACGCCTCCGAGCAAACCTTGCCGTCGGCCGCATCGACGCAGAGCTTGCTCGCGCACATGTCGTCGGTCACGCAGGGGTCGCCCGTCGCGCCGGTCGACGTCGGCTGCGTCGGTCCGCTGTCGGTCCCCGCTTCGGGAACCGGCGGTGCGATGAACGGCCCCGTCCAGTCGGGGACCGGCTTGCCGTACAGCGACCAGTTCTCCGACGCGGCGTTCGCCGCCTCGATGACGAGGTCCCGGAACTTGTCGAGACGCGTGTAGAGCGAACCTTTGCAAGCCGTGCCGTCTTGGCTGTCTCCGCCGCGCGAGAGGACGCCGAAGGACACTGCGTTCTTGCCGTTCGCCTTGGTGAACGAGCTCTGCTCGAACGCGGACGAGCCGCTGTCGCCCGAGCAGGTGCCCGTGCCGCCGACGAACTCGTTGTCGTGGAGCCCGGTCACGCACTGCACGCCCGGAATGCCCGGATCGCCGTTCGGGCACGTGACGTAGCGGACGGGGATGTTCCCGCGGATGCGGCGCGTTCCGAAGTCGGACGCGCTCGGCGAGGTCTTGCCGTAGCCGACGGCGGTGAAGCTCGTCTCGTACTTGGGATCGCCCATGCTGTACTGGATGCCCGGGATGATCGGGTGCGCCTCGGCATCGGGCACGAGGTCGGTCAGCACGAGCAGCGCGATGTCGTGGCCGCAGACGGTGTCGTCGTCCGGAACGATGACGCTCTTCACGCGATGCCAGCCGCGCGTCGACTGGTACATGCTCGGGTCGGTCGTGATCCAGAAGTTGCCGCCGTAGCTACGGTTGCCGAAGCGCGGCGCCGGATTGCGGGAGCAATCGATCAGGTTCTCGGTCTGGTCCACGCAGTGACGCGCGGTGACGACGAGGTTCGGGGTGATGAGCGCGCCCGAGCAGAACCCGGAGCACGAGCCTCGGTTGCCTCCGCACACGCCCACGGCGAAGTGGTGCGTCGTATCGAGGCTCCCGTTCTGGATCGCCTGCGCGCTGCTCCCGACCGCTTCGTTCGGGCTCGAGGACGACGCGCATCCCGCGACGACGAGCACACCGATCGCTGCCACGGCACCGCGTGCACCGGTGCCGAACCGCTTCGCTTGCATTCCGAGAGCCTCCACCGAGCGAGTGACCAGCCCTCGAGCAAGGGCAAGGATAGGCCCCCAGTCTACGAGCGGTTCGGGATGAGGCAACCTGGACGGCCGTTCTGCCGCGAATTTGGCCCGGGTTCTTCGAACAGAGTCTGCTTTGTCGCGACGCCGGAGCGTCCGTCCACGTCAGGACCGGGCGCCGGCGGCTCTCAGGAGGCGAAACGCGATGAGGACTGCTCTGTCGATGGCAATGGGTATGGCGCTGGCCTTGGTCGCGCCTTCGGCCTTGGCTCAGGACGCCCCCACGACGGGTACCGGGACCGGTACCGGTCAGGTCGGCGGGGAAGGGTCGGCGAGCCTACCGCCGCCGAAGGTCACCACCACGGTACAGACGTCGACGTCGCCGGGTGCAACCGCGACGACGACGGTGAAGGAAGAGGATCCGACGAGCGACCACGAAAAGGTCGTGGGCCACATCGGCGTCGGCTACCTCGGAGTGACCGATCTGCCGATCGCGGCCGGCGCAGGCGGCGGCGCACCGGGCCGCGCGAGCGTGTCCGCTCCGACGATCGGCGTTCGCTGGTGGCTCGCCGAGAAGGTCGGTCTCGACCTCGGCGTCGGCTTCGGCATGACGTCCGGCTCCACGGAGGTCGTGGCCGGCGCGGTCACGACGACCACGGATCAGGGAAGCCGCTTCGGCATGTCGCTGCACGGCGGCGTGCCGCTCGTCTTCGCGCACCAGAAGCACATGAAGTTCCTGCTCGTTCCGGAGCTGAACATCGGCTTCACGAACCAGTCGATCGACCCGAACCCGCAGACGCAGGTGACGCTGAGCGGCTTCCGTCTCGACGTCGGCGCGCGCATCGGTGCCGAGATCCACTTCGGCTTCATCGGCGTCCCGCAGCTCGCCCTCCAGGCGACCGTCGGCGCGTTCGTGAAGCGCGAGGCGTGGAAGGGCACGACCGAGGTGAACGGCGTCACGTCGTCCGGCTCGGCGAGCGCGACCGCGTTCGGCACGAGCGTGCAGAGCGACCCGTGGGCGCTCTTCACGAACAACATCTCGGCCATCTACTACCTGCCCTGATGGCCTGCCCGGGAGGTCGCGGCGCGAGCTCTTCCGGGCTACCATCCTCTTCTTCGACGAGGGCGTCATGAACCAGAAACCAACTCGGCTCACGATCTACGCCGGTGTTGCCGGCGTGGCAGCGGTGCTCGCGGTCGCTTGTTCGAGCGGCACCGGCGGCACCGTCGACATCGGTGACAGCTACGACAACCTGGCGGGCTCCTTCGAGAGCCCCGGCGCGCGGCGTGAGCCGCCGCCCGGCCAGGGTGGAGGAAACCAGCAGGCCCCTGCGCCCGCACCTGGCGGCAACGGCGGTGGCGGCGGGAACGGCGGAGGCGGCGGCGGAGGCGGAGGCGGCGGTGGCGGTGGCGGCGGCGCAGGATGCCCGCCCTGCGACGCCAAGTACACGTGCCAGGCCTCCGTCGGCGGTCAGACGCAGACCGTCATCTTCGACTTGAAGTCGAAGAGCGGCGGCGAGTGCGAGGTCGGCGGCAGCGATGCGGTGCTCACCTGCGACGGCAAGGTGAAGCAGAAGGGCGCCGACGTCGGGACGTGGAGCGGCGGTGGCTCGAACATCACCGTCAGCGCGGGCGGCGTGACGTACACGTGCGCGAAGGGTGGCGGCACCACGACGCCCGTGGACGCGGGCACGAAGCCGCCGGCCGACGGCGGCGACTGAGCGACGAAATCTCACGACCAACGTACCCACGGCGCGCGCCGCGTTCGCCCCTGCTCGTCAGGGTGCGAGCTCGGCGCGCACGTCGTTCGAAATGAGCCCCGCCGCCCGCCCGCGCGCGAAGAGCTCGTCGAGCGCGCGGCGCACGTCGGCCGGGGCATCGAGCGTGTCCGCGTTCGCGTACATCGCGAGGTAGCGGTCGAGAGACGCGGCATCGAGGCCGACGTCACTTCTCGTTTCGGCGGCGAGCAGCGCACGGGCGACCTCGTCTTTGTTCTCGAGCGCCCAGCGGATCGAGCCGCGGCAGACGCGCGAGACCTTCTCGATCATCGCGGGCCCGAGATCCCGGCGGATGGCATTGCCGCCGAGCGGCAGCGGGAGCCCGCCGGTCGCTTCGCTCCAGCCGACGCCGATGTCGACGACCTTGCTCGTCCCTTCGCGCTCGTAGAAGAGGCGGCCCTCGTGGATGAGGAGCGCCGCTTCGACGTCGCCCGCGCGGAGAGACTCGAACGCTGCGGCATACGGCGCGATCGGCACGACGACCGGCTCGAACTCACCGAGGAGGAGCCGGAGAACGAGATAGGCCGTCGTCCGCAGCCCAGGCACGCCGATGCGCTTGCCGCGAAGCGAGGCGAGCGATCGCGGCTCGAGCGACACGAGCACCGGACCATAGCCGCGGCCGACGCTCATGCCGTGCGGCAGGAGCAGGTAGTCCTTCGCGACGCGCGCGTACTGCGCGATTGACACGGCGATGACGTCCGCGTCCCGCGACTCCGCGCGCCGGTTCAGGGTCTCCGTATCGGCGCGGTCCGCCGCGAACGCGAGCCCTTCGGCGTCGACCTTGCCCTCGAGCAGCGGCCAGAACATGAAGATGTCGTCGCTGTCCGGGGAGAAGGCGAGGCGGAGCGTCGTGGAGTCGTTCGGCACGAGGCGTTCATGGCTGCGAGCCGGCGAGATTTCAAGGCCGCCGCACGCGAGAGCGCGCTTCTGCTAGGGTCCGCCGCCATGCGGATCGCGCGGATCGAGCACGGCGGGCAGCACGCGTGGGCGAAGCTCGAAGGCGATCGCGCGCGGCTCTACACGCGCGCGCCGTGGACGTCGGCCGAGCCGGACGGCGAGACCGTGCCCTGGACCGAAGCCGATCTGCGCGCGCCCGTCGCGCCCTCGAAGATCGTCTGCATCGGCCGCAACTACGCCGCGCACGCGAAGGAGCTCGGCAACGAGGTCCCCGCCGAGCCGCTCATGTTCTGGAAGCCGCCTTCGTCGATCATCGGACCCCGCGAGAGCGTGGTGCTCCGCGCCGAGAGCGAGAAGGTCGAGCACGAGGGCGAGCTCGGCGTCGTCATCGGCAAGCGGGCATCGCGCGTCTCGCGTGAAGACGCGCTCTCGTACGTGTTCGGCTACACCTGCGTCTGCGACGTCACCGCGCGTGATCTCCAGAAGAAGGACGGCCAGTGGACGCGCGCGAAGGGCTTCGACACGTTCTGCCCCGTGGGTCCGTGGATCGAGACCGACCTCGACCCGCGCGACGTGCGGGTGCAGTGTCTCGTCGACGGCCACGTGCGCCAGGACGGCCGCACGTCGATGATGATGTTCGACGTACCGGCGCTCGTCGCGTACGTGAGCCGCGCGTTCACGCTGGAACCCGGTGATCTCATCGCGACCGGAACGCCCGAAGGGGTCGGTCCTCTCGCGGCCGGCAATCGCCTCGATGTCGTCATCGAAGGCATCGGCACGCTCACGGTGTCGGTCGCTCCTGCACGCGCATGAAGCGACCGGCGACGAAGATCGTCGTCGCCGCGGTGGCGCTCGGCGCCGCGCTCGTCGGCGTCGCGGGCGTACGCGCCGTGCTTCGCGGCAGCAGCGGCACGACCGGCAGCGGTGCGCACGAGTCCTGCGGCGCCGGTTTCTTCCGCGTCGGCACGCGTTGCTGCGCATCGTCCATCGAGCCGGCAAAGCCCAGCCTGTGCGCGTTCGGCCCGGTGCCGTCGTGCCCGCGGCCGCTCGTCCCGACCGAGCGGGGTTGCGACGCACCGCTCGGAGGCGACCTCGGCACCGTGCTCGTCCCGGCGACGTCGGTGACCATCGGGCCTTCCGACTGGGAGGCGGAGGGGCGCGTCGCTCCGCGCGTCGTCCGCGCCGGTCCCTTCCGCATCGACCGCTTCGAGGGCAGCGCTGGCCGCTTCCAGGAGAAGACCGGCGGCGATCCTGCGCGCGCGGCGAGCAGCGTGACGCTCGACGAGGCGCGTGCAATGTGCAAGGAACGCGGCGGACGGCTGCCCTCGGAAGACGAGTGGATCGTCGCCGCCTCCGGCGACAAACCGCGGCGGTATCCGTGGGGCGACACCGGCGCCGTGTGCCGGCGTGCCGCGTGGGGCCTCGTCCGCGGACCTTGCGGGACCGGAGCGACGGGGCCCGACACGGTCGGCGCGCATCCCGATGGCGCGACGCCGCTCGGAATCCACGACCTCGCGGGTAACGTCGCCGAGTGGGTCGAGACCGGCGCGTGCGCCGGCGACGCCGGGGTTGCCGGCGAGTGCCTGGGCGTCGTCCGCGGCGGGTCCTACGACACGGATCTCGCGACCGACCTCCGTACCTGGGTCCGTCGCGAGGTGCCGGCCGCGAAGAAGGACCCCACGATCGGCTTCCGCTGCGCCTACGACGTATTACCCTGACGGACCCCCAATGACGTGCGCGGTCCTCTCCATCGGAACCGAGCTCACCCGCGGTGAGCTCGTGAACTCCAACGCGGCGTGGCTCGCCGCCGGCCTGACGGATCTCGGTTTCGAGGTCGTGGAGCACGACGCGGTCGACGACGACCGCGACCGCATCGTCGCTGCTCTCGAGCGGCTCGCGAAGTACGCGGACGTCATCGTCTGCACGGGCGGGCTCGGCCCGACCACCGACGACCTCACGACGGCGGCGGTTGCCCATGCGCTCGGCGTGTCCCTCGTTCGAGACGAAGGCTCCCTCGATCACATTCGCCGCCGCTTCGAACGCCTCGGCCGCACGATGAGCGAGTCGAACGCGAAGCAGGCTGATTTCCCCGAGGGAGCGACGGTGCTCGCGAACCCGGTCGGTACCGCGCCCGGGTTCGAGGTGAAGCTCGGGAGCACGCGCGCGTACTTCATGCCGGGCGTGCCGCACGAGATGAAGCGGATGTTCGACGAGCAGGTCGTGCCGCGCATCCGTGACATCGCGCCGAACGACAGCCACCAGATCAGGCTCCGCACGTTCGGGCTCCCGGAGAGCGTCGTCGGCGAGAAGCTCGCGGGCGTGGAGGACGCGTTCGCCGGCGTGACGATCGGCTACCGCGCGCACTTCCCCGAGATCGAGGTGAAGGTGCTCGCGCGCGCGCCGGGACCCGCATCGCGAAGGCCGGGGCAGCCCGTGCCGGCCGACCCGCAGGCCATCGTCCGCGATCTCGCCGAGCGCGCAGCCGCAGAGGTGCGCGCGCGTCTCGGCGACGTGATCTACGGCTCAGGGGACGACACCTTCGCGGGCGTCGTCGGTCGCGAGCTGCGGACCCGCGGCTGGACGCTCGCCATTGCCGAGTCGTGCACGGGCGGCCTCGTCGGCCACATGATCACGAAGGAGCCCGGCGCGAGCGACTACCTCCTCCTCGACGCGGTCACGTACGCGAACTCGGCGAAGCAGGCCGTCCTCGGCGTCGGAGAAGACGTGCTCCGCGGCCACGGCGCCGTGAGCCCCGAGTGCGCGGCCGGCATGGCCGAAGGCGCGCGGCGCGTGTCCGGTGCAGACGTCGCGCTCGCCATCACCGGCATCGCGGGCCCCACCGGCGGCAGCGACGCGAAGCCCGTCGGCCTCGTCTATCTCGCGGTGGCGTCTGCGAACGGCACGAAGGTCCTCGAACGCCGCTTCAATGGCGAGCGGCTCTGGATCCAGACGCTCGCCGCGTACGTCGGCCTGCAGATGGTGCGCGACGCGTGCACCGAGAGCCGCTGAGCGCGGCGCTCACTGGCGAAGCACTTCGTCTGCCCACTTCTTCGCGACCGCGCAGGTCCCTGCCGACGACCAGCTCGCGCCAGTCGCCTTGGCGGGACCGGCGAGGATGACGAGGTCTTGGCCGCTTCTCGCGAAGAGGAGCGGCCCCGTATCCGGCCGCTCGAAGCACACCGTCGATGCGTCCGCGATCGCCGTCTTGCCGAGTGTCTTCTTCACGGCCGGAAAGATCTTGCCGACCGCGCGAGCGGCAAACGTGTCGGCTTTTCCCGGCGCCGCGTCGAACTTGGTGTGAATCGCGTACGCGAGCGCATCGCCGTTGCGGAAGAGCGACGTGCGGTCACCGCCCCAACCGGACGCCGCGACGCGCGCGTCCGCATCCTCCATCCACTCGTCGTAAGCGAGCACGAAGCCGAGCTCGCCCATGGTGTCTTCGTCTTCTTTGGTCCAGCCGCTGCCGAGCGCGGCGGCCGAAGGAGCGGCGACGGGAACCGCGGCCTCTTCCTTCTCCCATTTCTCGGCGTGCAGGATCTGCTCGGTCGTCGTCGGCAGGCGCATCCACGCAGCGTCGACGCCTTTCCACCCGGCGCGCCGCCGCCGTGCGTGCACGAACCCGAGCCCTTCGCCGTACGGGGCGACGAGCGACGACTTGAGGATATGCGGCACGCTCTGGAGATTCCCGAGGTTCATGCCGCTCTGCATCAGCTCGCGCACGGCTTCGTCGGGAATGTCGATGGCGCTCTTGTCCGGCATCATCAAGAAATCGAGCATGAGGCTCGTCGCATCGCCTTCCGCGAGCGCCGCCTCCGCCATCGTCTGATCGCTGCGGCCCGGCTTGTACGTCGAGCGCGAACGCAGGTCGAAGCGCTGATCCTGCAGCGCGTGCACGAGCTCGTGCGCCAGCGTGGCCTGCGCCTCCGCGCCGCGCAGCTCGGAGGCGAGATACATCGTGCCGTTCTTCGGCTCGTAGAAGCCCTCGAGCTGCGCCTGGAGCAGCGTGAGCATCTCGCCGAGGTAGTCGAACGACGCGGGCGCGAAGCCCATGATCTGGAGGATCTGGCCGTCGCGCCGGAGCGCCTCGGGCGGATACTCGCGGAGCGCCTTGTCCTTCACGCGCGCGACGAGCTGGTCGCGTTCGAGCTTCACGCCGGGTACCGGCTTCGTCGCCGGGATGCCGCGGAGCTCGCTGACCTTCGCGAGCGTGCGCGCGACCTGCTTCGATTCCTTCGAGGCGAGCGATGCCGCCGGCTCGGGATCCGGCGTCGTGCCCGCATGCGCGTCTGCCGTGGGCGATCCGCCGTCGGCGAGGCCGACCGGCTCGGTCGCGACCGGCGCCGGGCGTGGCGTGCTCGAGCACGCGGCGAGGACGACGAGCGAGCAGCCGAAGAGCGCCGCGACGCGCCTCACGCGGCACCTCCGCGCAGCGCGGCGATGGCCTGGGCATAGTCGCCTTGATTGAAGATGGCGTTCCCCGCGACGAGCACGCGCGCGCCGGCGGCAATCGCGTCGGGCGCCGTGTCCTTCGTGATGCCTCCGTCGATCTCGAGGTCCACTTTCAGGTTCCGCTCGTCGATCATGCGCCGGATCGCCGCCGTCTTCTCGAGCTGCGCGCGGATGAACGACTGGCCGCCGAAGCCCGGGTTGACGCTCATCACGAGCACCTGGTCGACGATGTCGATGACGTAGCGAATCGACTCTTCGGAGGTGGAGGGGTTCATCGTCACGCCGGCACGCTTGCCGAGCGAGCGGATGTGGCAGAGCGCGCGATGCAGATGCGTGCACGCTTCGACGTGGATCGTGAGCGTGTCGGCGCCGGCGTCCGCGAACGCGTCGAGGTACTTCTCCGGCTCGACGATCATCAGGTGGACGTCGAGCGGCAGCTTCGTGACCTTGCGGATCGCCTTCACGACGGGCGGCCCGATCGTGAGGTTCGGGACGAAGCGCCCGTCCATCACGTCGACGTGCAGCCAGTCGGCGCCCGCCTTCTCGACCGCAGCGATGTCCTCGGCGAGGCGCGCGAAGTCGGCAGAGAGGATCGAAGGGGCAATCAGGATGCGGTTCGAGCTCTCCACGGCAACTCTGCTTACCATACGCGGAGCCTTGCGCTCCGCGGTCATCTGCGAAAGGCTAGCCTCGTCATGCAGACGAGGAAGATCACCAAGGCCGACTTCGACCAGATCGTCGAGGTCATCGACCGTTGGTGGGGCGGCCCGATGGCGACGCTCGCCCATCCAATCTTCTTCTACGAGCTCGGCGACAACGCCCTCATCGTCGAAGAGGGCGGCCGCCTCGTCGGGTTCCTGCTCGGCTTCATCGCGCTCCGCCCGCCGAAGACGGGGTACGTGCACCTCGTCGGCATTCATCCCGACTTCCGCAGGAAGGGTGTCGGTCGCCTGCTCTACGAGACGTTCACCGAGCGCTGCCGCGGCCTCGGCTGCGAGCGTATGAAGGCGATCACGACGACCGGGAACGAGGGCTCGATCTCGTTTCACCAAGCGCTCGGCTGGACCTCGGCGGAGATCGAGGATTACGCGGGGCCGGACCGCCGCCGCATCGTCTTCACGAAGGACCTCGGCGTACGTCCGAATTGAGGCGGCGCGTCCGCGGCCGGCCGCGTCGGACGCGTGGTTGTGGGCGGCTATCCTCCTCATCGGCCGTCCTTTCCGGGTCTCGCGGGGAAGGTCGCGCGCCGAGGGTGGTAAGAAATTCGAGCTGATGCGCTCGCGCTCGAACGCCCTTCCTTCCACGACTCGCAAGATGGCTCGCACGCTCGTGGGGCTCGTCTTCGCGTCGGGCCTCGTGGCGCTCGCGGTCGTGAGCGGCGCCTGCAGCTCGACGCCGGAGCGCACGCCATTCGTCGACGAGCCCACGCCGGTGCCGACCGCGCCGCCGACGAGCACGCCACCGAAGCCGACGCCGCAGCCCACGCCCGGCGAGACGGAGAACGACGGCGGCGCCGAAGCGGACGCGCCGGACACGTGCAAGCGCACCGCGCCGAGCAACAAATGCGGTCTCGTCCCTCAGTGCGGATGCGCGACGGGCGAGACGTGTGACGTCGACGACGGCGCGGGCAACGTCAGCTGTGTCACGGCAGGCAAAGCAGCGATGGGCACGCCGTGCACGACGACGGCGGGCTGCGCGGCGGGGCTCACGTGCGTCTTCGGAACGTGCCACGCCTACTGCGACAAACCGGGCGCGGCGTGCACGCAGCCGAAGACGGGAGCGTGTCTCCAGGTGAAGGGACAGGGCGGCACGGCGATCCCGAACTACGCCGTGTGCCTCGTCGCGTGTGACCTGCGCGACGCGGCCTCGTGCGGCGGAACGACGGCGGCCGGCACGGGCATCTGCATGCTGGACGGGCAGGGCGGCACCGATTGCGCGAACGTGGCCGGCACGCCGAAGGCGCTGAACCAGGCATGCGCGCCAGAAGACGACTGCGCGGGCGGGCTCGTCTGCGTCGTGACGGGCAGCGCGACCACGGGCTCGTGCAAGAAGTGGTGTCGCGTCGGTACGAACGACTGCGGCGGAACGACCACGTGCAACAGCTTCCAGACGAAGGTCATGGTCGGCACGACCGAGTACGCCGCCTGCCCATGATGCGCGGCGCGAGCGTCGCTTTACACCGCCGACGAACGGAGCGATGAATTGAGGACGATGTCGGTGAACACCCCTGGGCAGCGCCGTACCGATCCCGCCGTGACGACCGCGCAGCTGCGCGAGGTGGGCCTCTTCGGCGCCCTCTCCGACGAGTTCCTCGAGCATCTCGTCGACACGCTCGAAGTCAGGCGCATCCTTCCCGGTGACACGGTGTTTCGCGAAGGCGATCCCGCGCGCGAGATGTACGTCGTCCTCGACGGCGAGATCGAAGTGCTGAAGAAGAGCCGCCGCGGGCGCGAGACGCGCGTCGCCATCCTCGGCCCGAATGATTGCTTCGGCGAGATGTCGATCATCGACATGCAGCCGCGCTCGGCCACGGTCCGTGCGCTCGGCCCGGCCCGCATCCTGAAGATCTCCACCGAGGAGATGGACGCGCTCTACCGGCACGACCTGAAGTCGTACACGCTCATCGTGCTCAACATCGCGCGCGATCTCTCGCGGCGCCTGCGCGTGACCGACGGCCTCCTCGCCGACTTCACGGCGAACGTGCTCGAAGAGTACGTGCAGACGCCCGCCGCGAAGCGCTGAGCGCGCTCGGCCGCGGGTCAGCCGCCGTCGCTTGCGTCGCTCGCGTCGGCGGCGTCACCCGCATCGCCGCCGTCTCCCGCGTCGCCGGTGCCACCCTCACCGTCGTTCGACGAGGGCGCGGCGTCGCTCGGCGCCGGCGGAACTTCGGCGCCGAACCCGCCGTCGCTGGTCGACGCGTCGGACGTGCGGTCGTCGCCCCCGGCCGCGAGGCCTTCCGGCGGCAGCGGCTGCGGATTGAGCGTGCACGCCACGAACGCGCAGCCGGCCAGCGCGAGAGAAACGAGGACGATGCTGCGGGCGCGCATCTCAGCCGCCCTCGCCCTTGCCTGCGTCTCCGGCGTCGGCGTCCGGTGCGCCCGCATCGGCCGAGGGAGAGCCCGTCCCGAAGCCGCCGGAGCTCCCGCCCGCCTGCGAATCTTCGCTGTCGCTCGACGGTGCTCCGCCGCGGTCGCCGTTGTTCTCCCCCCTCGGCGGGAGCGGCTGCGGGTTGAGCTCTGTGTCCGTCGCGCACGCCTGCACGCCCTGGAGGGCGAGGGCGCCGAGCGCGACGAACAGCAGCTTGCGGACGGGGCTCATGGGACCGAGGAGGACAAAGCATCGCCGATGCCACCCCTCAAATCCAAGCGTTTCAGCCCCGGGCGCGCTGCCCTGTCGCACGAATCCACGACAGGCCGCCGATTTTCGGGCCGTCGCTGGCCCACGTTGGCACAATCGCGCGATGTCTGATCCGGCGGCGGTCCGCGTCGAAAACGTCGTGAAGTGGGTCCGCGACGGGCGCGATCGGCGAACGGTGCTCGACGACGTTTCGTTCGAGATCGGCCGCGGCGAGCTCGTCGTCGTCCGTGGTCCGAGCGGGAGCGGGAAGACGACACTCCTCGCGATCGTCGGCGCCATGCTGTCGCCGTCGAGCGGGGAAGTTCATCTCGACGGCGAGCCAACGTCGCGTCTCCGCGAGACGCATCGAGCCGAGGTCCGGCGCAAGAAGGTCGGCTTCGTCTTCCAAGACCTGCAGCTCGTCGACGGGCTCTCTGCGCGGCAGAACGTGCTCCTGCCGCGTGTGCCCGATGGCGTGCGGCGCGACGACGAAGTGCGTGCCGACGCGCTCCTCGCCCGGTTCGGCCTCGCGTCGATCGGCGAGAACCCCGCGAAAGCGCTCTCGGGCGGCGAGAAGCAGCGAGTCGCGCTCGCCCGCGCGCTCTTGAACGACCCTTCGCTCCTCGTGCTCGACGAGCCCACGGCACACCTCGACGATGCGCGCGCGCACTCCATCGCCGACGAGCTTGCGGCCATCGCCCGCGACGGCCGAGCCGTCCTCGTCGCTACCCACGACCCGCGCCTCGCCGACAGCCAGGGCGTCACCCGTGTCCTCGACCTGACGGCGGGCAAGCTCACCGTCGTGCGCTAGCCTACGGAGCGAAGCGTAGGGCCTGCGATGAACCTCCTCGAGCCTTGGGTCCTGCTCCGCCTCGTCGCGGGGCTCGTCGCGTGCCTGCTCTTCGCGCGCGGAGCGCTCACCGCGCAGAAGGTCCTCCGCCACTTCGACGTGCGGCGCGCGACGGAGGGCCAGCTCGCCCTCGAGCGGCAGATCGAGCTCGGCGCGACGTTCGTGCGCATCGGAGCGATCGTCCAGGTGCTTGCGCTGTTGCTGTCTGCGCTCGGCGCCGATCGCATGAGCCGCGGCGTGCGCGGCGCGATGTGCGCGTACGGCGTGTTCGCCGCGAACGCGTGGGGCTTCCGCTCCCTCGCGGTCACCGCGGGCGTGGCGCTCGGCGCGGGTGTTCTCGCGCAGGTCTATGCGTTCGACGCGCGGGTGCGCGCGCTCGACCTCGCGCGGCCGCTCGCCGCGATGACGCTCGCGATGTTCCCGCTGTCGGTGCTCGATCTCGCGCTCGCGTGGGAGTACCTCGGCAAGCTCGATCTCACCGTCGTCGCGTCGTGCTGCTCCGTGCAGCTCGACCCCGTCGCGGCGACCGGGGAGGGCTTTGCGACCGGCCCGCGCGTGCTCGCGACCGTTCTCGCCGTGGCCGGGACGTTCGCGTCGATCGCCGCGGCCGCGTTCGCCGCGCGCACGCCCAGCAAGCTGCGCGTCGCGGTCGCCGGCGTCGTCACCCTCGTGTCGCTGCCGGCGGCGCTCGCCGCTTCGGTGCTCGAAGTCGCGCCGCACGCCTTCGAGGTCCCGCATCACGTCTGCCCGTTCTGCCTGCTCCGCCCGGACGTGCTCGCCGTCGGCTATCCGCTCTACGGCGCGCTGTTCCTCGCGGCGACGTGGGCGCTCGGCGCGGGGGCGAGCGCCGTGCTCGCCCGCGGCGCTGCCGCGCGTGATGCGCTCGCGCCATTTGCGCGGACGGTGCTTCGGCGTGGCGCGATTGCGTGGGCCATTGCGCTCGTCGTTGCGGCGCTGCCGGTCGTTCGCTTCGCGCTCGTCTCCGGCGGCGCGTCGCTCTTCCAGACGCCGTGATAGAGAGGCCCCGATGCGTCGCCGAGAGTTCGCCGTTCTCGCCGTTTCCGCCGCTGTTCTGACCGCGCTGTCTACGCTGCCCGGCTGCAAGAAAGACGCGCGCTGCAAGCGTTGCGGCATGAAGCTGGACCGCGAGAGCCCGTGGCGCGCCGAGCTCGTCGCGGAGGACGGCAGCGTCGTCGCTTTCGACACGCCGCGCTGCGCGCTCACGTCGTGGCGGAGCGGCGAGACGCACGCGAAGACGATCCGCGTCGTCGAGTACTACGACCGTGTGCCGAAGGACGGCGCGGACGTCCGCTTCGTCGTCGGCGGAGACGTGCTGGGGCCGATGGGCCCGGACTTCGTACCGGTGGATCCTCCGCGGGTGACGAAGTTCATCCAGGACCACGCGGGCGAGCGCTCGCTGCGCCTCGAGGAGATCGACGAAGCGTTCCTGCGCGCGAACTGACCACGCGGTCCGGTGCAGGCGGCCACCGAGCCTCCTACACAACGACTCGGCTCGAGCGCGCCGAAGCTTGAACATTACACGTTGCGGGTTAGGGTGGCCTCACCCCGACATGATGGAAACCACCACGCCTGCGCTGCCGCCCCGCATTCGACGAACCCTCGAGCTCGTCTATGGAGTGGAAGGCGTCACCGCTGCGCGTGTCTGGCATTGGCCCGGTCGGGTCCACGTTGGTGTGCGGCCCGCGATGCTCTCGGCGCCGTCCGAGCTCCTTCGCCGCGTGGAGCATGCCGTCGCCGGTCTGCGCGAGCCGGAAGAGACCTGGGACTTCGGGCTTCTCGACGGCGAGTGACCGCCGAAGCGTGTGTCACCGTGCTCTCGAGACGGAAGCGCTCAGAGACGGCAACCAGTGAAATGAGAAAGAGCGCGCCGGCTGCTGCCGAGCGCGCTCCTTCTGTTTGTGTCTCGCTTCGCCGCGCCTGAGTCAGGCGGCAGAACAGGCGAGCCGCGGAATCAGTTCGCGACGAAGATCGACTCGATCTCCGTCTTGACCTGCTCTTCGGTCTGCTCACGCGCGATGGCGATCTCCTTCACGATGAGACCACGCGCCGTGTCGAGCATGCGCCGCTCGCCGAACGAGAGCTGCTTGTCCGTCTTCAGGCGGTAGAGATCGCGGAGAACCTCGGCGACGTCGTAGATCGAGCCGGTCTTGATCTTGTCCATGAACCCGCGATAGCGGCGGTTCCAGGTCTGGTTGTCGAACGCGATGGTCCGCTCCTTCAGGATGTCGAAGATTTCGCAGATCTCGACCTCGCTGATCACCTGGCGCAGACCGACCGCGGACGCGTTGGTGACCGGGACCATGATCTTCCGGTCGGTATCGAGGATCCGGAGCACGTAGAAGCGCTGCCGCTTGCCGGCGATGTCCTTCTCTTCGATCTTGATGACCTCAGCCACGCCCTGAGCGGGGTAGACGGCCTTGTCGCCAACCTTGAACTTCACGTCCGTTCCAGCCTGCATAGCGTCTCCTTCTCGTACTCGTCCAAGGCAGCCACGCGTCTCGGCTCACGCTCGAGCTACGTCGTCACCTGGACCTGCATTCGCATGCAGTGTGCATACGAATCGCGTATCGCTCACTCCTACGAACTACGAAGCCCTATGAACACGAAGCACGCACGCATGCGCGATCGAACGCGTCTGCACGCGAGCTCAACCTGCTCTGAACTGCTCTGAACCTGCAGCGCACGCTCTTCAGGTTTGGTGCTCTCCAGATGGTGGATGAGCGCGCTGATGAGCCCGTGTACGCCGGTCTCCGACATTCGGGCGGAGGCCACAACTTCAGGCGGGCGTACTCTAGTGCGAAACACCGCCCTCTGTCAACTTTTTTGTGCCGCTTTCGCCCGTGCGTGGCGGCGGGGGCGGCGTGGCTCCTCGATGCTATCGGTTCTCGGCGCAACCTCCGAACACCTCCGCGTATTTCCGAGGGTCGCGCCGCCCACGAGAGCGGGCGGTCTCCCGGCCAGAGTAGGAGTGTGTAAGGAAAAGAGGGTCCGCGCAAGGCGAGATCACGCTAGGGCGCGGCGGCGAGCTCCTCGGCGAGCCCCCAGCGAACGCCGCGATCGGAGATGACGACGTCGCGTGCGCCGAGCCGCGCGAGCAGCGCGAGCGCGATGTGACCGCCTGCGATGATCACGTCGGCACGCTTTGGTTCGAGACCGGGGAGGTCCTTGCGGATCGCGAGAGGCACGGCCGCGAGCTCCGCGACGACGCGTGCGAGCTCCGTCACGGGCATGCGATGCCCGTGCACGCGCGCGCCATCGTACGTCGCCATGCGCATCGAGACGGCAGCGAGCGTCGTCATCGTCCCCGCGATCCCGATGGGAGAGGTTTCGGTGCGCAGCTCGGGCAACGAGGCGAACGCGCCTTCCGCGGCGCGCGCGAGAGCCGCTCGCTCGTCGTCCGTCGGAGGGTCGCCCTTCACGTGCCGCTCGGTGAGGCGGACGCTGCCGACGTCGTAGCTGTGCGCGAACGACGTGCGGCGCGTCTTCGGCTCGCCGCGAACGACCTCCGTGCTCCCGCCGCCGATGTCGAACACGACCACGTCTCCCTCGGCGCGCTGGGCGTCGAGGCCGCTCAAGGCGCCCGCGAACGTGAGGCGCGCTTCTTCTTCGCCCGAGATCGTGCGGGCATCGACGCCGAAGCAGCTCTTCACGTGCGTGCGAACGACGTCGCCGCCGCCGGCATCGCGCATCGCGCTCGTGCCCACCACGGCGACGCGCTCGGCGCCGGCGCGGCGCGTGATCTCCGCATACGCTTCGACGCATGCGTTCGTTCGCGCAATGGCGTCCGCCGCGAGCGTTCGCGTTTTGTCCACGCCCTGACCGAGCCGCGTGATGGTCGCGTGCTCCTCCACGGCGACGAGCGTTCCGTCGCCGGTCGTCTCTGCGACGAGGAGGAGAACCGTGTTCGTTCCGATGTCGACGGTGGCCACTCTCACGATCGCGTCACCTCCACAAAAGCGCGAAGGGCCCTCGCGTCGCCGCGAGAGCCCTCCGTGTCCACGACGGCGCGAGCGCCGGTCAGCGGATGTTGTTGAGGTTCAGCATCTCTTCGACGTTCGGCTGCACGACGAGCTCGACGCGGCGGTTCTTCTTCCGGTCTTCGTCGGTCTGCTGCGCGGCCGTGCCGGCGACCGGGTCGGTCTCGCCGTAGCCTGCCGCTGCCCAGCGCGCCGGGTTCAGGCCACCGCCCGAGAACTCCTTCTTCGCCGCCTTCGGGTCGGCCGGCTTGTTCTCGCCGATCAAGAAGAGGAGCACGCGACGTGCGCGCGCGAGGGAGAGGCCCCAGTTGTCGTTGAACGGGCCGCCGGGCGGGTACTTCACGTTGTCGGTGTGACCGGCGACGAGGAAGTAGCGGTTCATGAGGTCCTTGTCGGAGCGGATGACCTCCGCGACCTGCCCGAGGATCTCCTTGCCCTGCGGCTTCAGGTCATCGCGGCCCGAGTCGAACAGGATGTCGCCCGGGAGCTGGATGACGAGACGGTTGTTGCGCGGAACGACCTTCACGCCGAGCTGCGTGAGCTTGTCGAGCTTCGAGCGGAGCTCGCGGAACCGCGCCTCGATGACGGCGAGCTGATCGGCGCGCTGCTTGTACTCGACGAGCGCCTGCGACAGCCGCGCCGCGTCTTCCTTCGACTTCTCGAGACCGAGACCGGCAGCCTTCAGCTGCTCCTTCATGCGCTCGATCGAGTTCTGCGCCTCGCTGAACTTCGCCTGATCGTCGGCGATCTGCGCCTTCGCAGCCTTGAGATCGGCCGACAGCTTGTCGATCTCACGCTGCTTCGCGGCCATCTCCTCGTCCGTGTGACCGCAGCCGGCAAGTGCGAGCGCTGTGATCGCGACGCACAACCAGACCCAGAGCTTCCTCATGGTGTCGTTCCTCCTAAGAAACCGTTCGCGACGGTATCGGGGCCGCGAACACGACGTCAATGGCAAGGTCGGCAGCGTGGCGGCGCGAGCGACGGGGAGAGAGACGACCGAGGACGTCGACGTCCTCACGCGCGATCGATCTCCGGCGCACGCCACGCGCGGAAAAAAAATTATTTTCCTGCGGAGCCTAGATCTCCGGGGCGCCGCGCAAGAACGTCTACCTTCCAGAATCGAAGCCGAAAACCGGAATGCGCTACAGCGGCCGCGCCGCGCGCAAAATCCAGCGCGATTGTGCACGGAAGAGCGGACGCGTTCGCGTCGCACTCCCCGGACGTGCCGCCGAAGCACACAACCGGAGCACCTGGTCAGGCTGCTCACTCGTCAAGTTTTTTTGTTTGACAGGTGACGTAGGTGACCATATACGTGGTGTATCACCTCTGCAGGAGGACACTCGAATGGCTGCTAAGAAGAAGGCTGGCGCGAAGAAGACGAAGACCACCAAGAAGGCCGCCGGCAAGACGGCCAAGAAGAAGGCGGGCGGCGCCAAGAAGCGCGCTGCCAAGAAGTCTGCCAAGAAGGCCCCAGCTAGACGAGCCGCGCCCAAGGCTGCAAAAACTGGGCGGTCTGCGGGCAAGAAGTCGTCTGGCGCGAAGCGCGGCGGTAGCCGCGGCGCCAAGTCGGCCCCGTCGGCCGGCGTGCCGTCCATGTTGGGCGGCGCTCCGACCTCCAGCGCAGGGCTCGGCGACGAGGAGTAGAACACTCCGCCGCAGAACCGTATGGTTCTTGCTGCCTCCCCGCGGGCTTCGTGCCCGATCTCAACGGGGTGGGCATTGGACGAGAGGGCGTACCCCCGGTGAGGGGGGCGCCCTCTCGTCTTTTGTCGCTTCGAAGCCCCGGCACCCCCGACAAGCTCGGCCGTTGGTCGGTCGCGCAGCGGCACACCGTCGCACCCGCGGAGCTGACGCGCCGTTCTGCCGTTCAGGGCGCGTCAGGCGCGCAGCCGTACGCATGAGAGGTGTGTGCGTGTGCGCACCGCGGTCAGTCGCCGAGATAGAGCTTCAGCGACTCGGCCGCCGCGCGGCGATCGAAGGGTACGCCGCGCAGCTCGTCGCGCTGGCCGATTTGCTCGAAGAGCTCCGAGAGGAACGCGTGGAACTGCTCGGCCTCCGCAACGGCGCGGGCGAGGCGTTCCGGATCGAGGAGGTCCGTCTCCTCGAGCGCGGTGAGCGCCGCGAGGAACGCATCGAAGCGCGGGTAGTCGGCGGCGCGAAGCAGCGGGTAGCCCATCGCGCCGAAGTAGGAGAGGAACTCGCGCACGAACTGCAGGGACGACGGCCCGCTCCAGCGATCCTCGCGCGTCGGCGTCGCGCGCGCCTTGGCGCCGAAGGCACGGACGATCTGCGCGAACATCCACACGTCGCGACGCAGGCGCGTCGAGAGCGAACGCCGCGCTGCCGCATCGTCGAATACGCCGTGCTCGTCAAGGCGTGCTCCGAGCGCCTTGCCGAGAACGAGCACCGCGTTCTGGAGCGCCGGCTTGAGACTCGCCGCCACGCTACCAACCGCGACGCGGAGCGCTTCGCTCGTGACGGTCGCGCCGGGCGGAGGTACGTCGTGCTCGAAAGTGCGGCGCAGCTCGAGCCGGAGGTTCGCAGCGATCCCGCCGAGCGTGGCTTTGATCGCGAGGAGCCGGTGCGCTTCGGCCAGCATCTCTTCGTAACGTGCGGCGATTTGCGAGGCAGGGACCTTGAAGAGCTCGCGCTCGTAGCTGTCTGCCAGCTGCTCGCCCGCCTGCTTGCGCAGGTAGCCGGTCAGCGCGCGTGCATCCGACCGGAGCACGCTCAGGATCAGGTACACGAGCCCGGCCGGCCGCGGCTGTAGCGCCACGCTCTCGAGGAGCGACACGTACCGGAGCATGCGGAAGAGCGACAGGAACGTGAGAGCCACGAGGCGCCGCGCCTGCTCGCCAGGCACTTGCCGCATCAGCTCGAGAACGCGGATGTTCGTGATGCGGTCGAACTCCGGTCGGAACTCGAGCGCCGTGAGCGGATTGAAGAACGCCGACTGCGAGACTTCGCGATGCGCGACCGACAGCGTCGCGTAGAAAAGCCGAAACGGCACGCGAGGGAGCCGCGTCACCCCACCCGTGACCTCGAGGAGGTTCGTGAGCGCGTGACGCAGGAGGAAGAGCGACTCTTCCGGCGTGTCCTGCGTCATGGTTCCGCGGACGAGGCGCGTGCGGGCGCCGTCGTCGGGGAGGAGCATCTCGAGGTACCGCTGGAACACGAACGCGCGCTCCTGCTCTCCGAGGAGCAGCCGGCAGAGCGCGACGACGCGCTGCATGCCGTCGCGCGCCAGAGCGAGCGCATCGCGGTAGTCCTGCGCGACGATGGCGGTTCGCCGCGGCGGGCCCGGGTGATTACGCGGGTTCGCGAAGCACGCGAGACCCTTCAGCAGCACCTCGAGCTCGAACAGCGACTCGTCGCGTCGCGCGTCCGGAAGGCGGGAGAGCCACTGCTCGCGAGCGCTCGACTGCTCGCGACGAAGGCCGCGCGTGTCACGCAGCAGGTCGGCATACGCATCCCCTGCGGGAGGGATGGATCGCGGCGCGAACGTCCGCGCCGGCGGCGGGACCGACCGCGGCGGCACCGAACGCCGCGTGCTCACGGCGTGGCCTTGCTGCGCGCCTTCTTCTCGCCTTCGCGCCGCGAGAGCAGCGTGTCCAGCCTGCCGACGCGCGGCCCGAGCATCTTCGCCATGACGCCTTCGACGTCGCGGCCGGTGCGCTGGGTGAGCAGCGTGATGTCGAGCGCGACCTGGCTCGTCACGATCTCGGCGATCGCCGTGGTCTCGCTCACCACGGCCGCATCGGTCTCGCTCATCTCGGTGGTGCCGATGAGCGAGCGCTTGTCATCGGCGACGACGACGAGGCGGTGCTTCCAGAACTCCTCGAGCGCCTTTTCTTCGAGCCCGTACGTGAACACTTCGCCCGGGAGCGCCCCGAGCTCGGCGTGGGAGAAGACGACGATGTAGATTTTCCGCTTCGCGGCCCGTTTCAGCTCGCCGGAGATTTGATCGATTTCGCGCGGCCAGCCGCTGATGACGAGGCGATGCTGCGCGCCGCGGATCAGGCGCTCGGCCTCTTCGAGGACCCGCTGGTAGCCGCGAACGCTGAACGCGTCGGGCGCCGGCGGCGACTTGTCGATCCGACGAATCGCTTCTTCGAGCTGCTCGGTCGAGGAGTCGAACCGCTTCCGCAGGAGAACGAGGAGGTCCTCTGCCGCCGCGGGTGCGAAACGCTCCGGCGTGCCGGCGATCGACCGAGCGGCCCCCGCCTTCACGAGCCGTCGAAGGACGCCGTACACGGCGGAGCGTGGGATCTGCGCGCGCACGCCGACTTCGTAGCCGGTGGCCGGGCTCTCCTGCAGGAGCGCTGCGTACGCGCGCGACTCGTTGAGGCTGAAGCCGAGGGCCACGAGCGCGGGCACGACGTCGGGTTCCGCCATGCCCCTTTTTTCCCACGAGTCGCGGCAATCCTCCAAGTCTCGCGCGCCGCTCCTCTTCGAAGCGCGCGTGCGAACGCTCGTACGCTCGTACGCCGTGCGGCGCTCGGGCCGAAATCTGGGCCGCCCACGGATACCTTTGTACGCTCGGCGCGTATTCACGGCGTCGTGCGCGCCCTGCCGAGTCGCATCGCGACTCGCGTTGCGGTCGCGCGTGAGTCGGAATGGAGGAGGTCGAATGAATCTCGGTAAGGCTATGGCGATGACGGCAGTGACGGGCATGCTCGCGGCGCTCACCGGCTGCGGAGACAGCGCGGCGGCCCCGAAGGTCCCCTCGACGGACGTGGCGAGCCCCACCGCGAAGGACTGTTGCAAGGGCAAGAACGAGTGCAAGGGCAAGAGCGGCTGCAAGACGGAGACGAACGCCTCCTGCGCCGGACACAACGAGTGCAAGGGCAAGGGAACGGCCTGCCCGAAGGGCTGATCGGCTCCTCTCGTTAGAGGGGTCGACGACGCGCCGGGCGCTCCCCGCATTGCAAGCCGCATGCGGTCGGGGACCCGGCGCTGCGCTTTTGTCTGCGACGTTCCCGCCGCATAGGATGAGACCACCGTGAGCTACCGAAGGCGTCATCGCATCCCGGATCTCGGCGTCGGCGTCGGCTTCCGCATCCCTCACTACGCGCGCGTACTCGACGAGCGCCCGCCGATGGACTGGTTCGAGGTCATCAGCGAAAACTTCATGCTCGCGGGTGGCCGGCCGATGGAGAACCTCGCGCGTCTCCAGGCCGCGTACCGCGTCGTGCCGCACGGCGTCTCGCTCGCGATTGGATCGGCCGAGCCGCTCGACGAGGCGTATCTCGCGCGGCTCCGCGTGCTCGTCGACCGCCTCGATCCGCCGTGGGTCTCGGATCACCTGTGCTGGGGCCGTGCGCCAGGGCTCCACCTCCACGACCTACTGCCGTTGCCGTACACGCGCGAGGTCGTCGCCCACGTCGCGGGCCGCGTGAAACACGTGCAGGACGTCCTCGGACGGCCGTTCGCGCTCGAGAACGTGTCGAGCTACATGGGCTATCGCGCGAGCACGATGCCCGAATGGGAGTTCGTGGCCGAGGTGGCGGAGCGCGCCGACTGCGGCCTCTTGCTCGACTGCAACAACGTCTACGTCTCGGCGCGAAATCACGATTTTTCACCGGAGATCTACATCGACGCGATCCCTGCCGACCGCGTCGTCCAGATGCACCTCGCCGGTCACACCGACAAGGGCAAGTACGTCCTCGATACGCATTCCGACCACGTTCGCGACGAGGTCTGGGAGCTCTATCGCCGCGCGGTCCGGCGCTGCGGCGCGGTCGCGACCCTCCTCGAGTGGGACGACGACATTCCGAGCTGGGACGTGCTCGCCGAAGAGGCCGCGAAGGCGCGCGTCGTCCGGAGCGAGCTCCTCGCCGAGGCTGCCGAATGAGCGCCGTCGATCTGGCGTGCATCCAAGCGCAGCTCGCCGACCTGCTCCGGCTGCCTTTGGCGATCGCGAGCACGGCGGACGCCTCCTCCCTCGCCGCCAGCATCGCGACGGGAAACGCGCGCCTCTCGCCCGTCGAACAGGTCGAGATCTACCGGGAGCAGTTCTTCCTCCGTCACGTCGACGCGCTGAGGGAAGATTTTCGCTCGCTCGAGCACTTGCTCGGCCACGAACGCTTCGAGGACCTCGCCCGCGAGTACCTCGGGGCCTACCCGCCGTCGTCGTTCACGCTGCGTGATCTCGGGCACGGCATGGAGCGGTTCGTGCGAACGCACGCGCCGTGGTCCGACGACGCGCTCCTCGCCGACCTCGTGCGAACGGAGTGGGCCTTCGTCGAGGCGTTCGACGCGCCGGACGCGCCGCCGCTCGATCCTGCAGCGCTCGCGACGGTGCCCGAAGACGCGTGGCCGCACGTGCGGCTCGTGTTTCAGCCCGCGATGCAGCGTCTCGCGCTCGGGCATGCCGCGCACGACTACCGGCTCGCCGCGCGGAAGGACGAAGCTCCTTCGAGGCCGGCGCCCTCGCCGTGCTGGGTGGTGGTCTACCGCGGCCGTGAGGCGCTGCAGTTCATCGACGTGGAGCCCGACGCGTACGCGCTGCTCGACGAGCTCGCGCGCGGCACGCCCCTCGGAGTCGCGTGCGAGCGCGCGGCAACGTCTGCCGGCGTCGATGCAGCCACGTTCGAGGCGAAGCTCGGAACGTGGTTCCAGGAGTGGACGACGTTCGGCTGGATCGGCCGCGTCGACGTCGGCTGACGGCTACTTGCCCGCGTCTTTCCCGCTGAACTGCCGCGGGTGGAAGTTGAACGGGTAGTGCGCGCGCGTCTCGAAACCGCCCTTGCTCGGGGCGAACTTGATCTTCTTGATGACGTCGACGATGCAGCTCCCGACGCTCGGCTCGTGGATCGTCGACTTCGACGAGTCGACCGCCGCGTCGGCGACGTTGCCCTGCGGATCGATAGTCCACTTCACGTCGAGGTCACCCTCGATGCCGGGGTGGTCTTTGAGGCCCTTGTCGTAACAAGCGCGCGCCTCGTCGCGGTGCGACTGGATGATCGTCTGGATGTCCTCGCGGCGGCGTCCGGGCTCCTGCTGATGGCCGGGACCCGCTTTCGGCCCGCTCTCGCCCTTCGTTTCCACTTCGGTGTGCGTCGTGCTTCCGAGCTTCGCACCCTGGAGCTCGCCGCCGTCCGGGAGCGCCGTCGTGGTGGTCGTTCCGCCTCCGGCGGCATTCGCCGCGCTGGCTCCACTCGCGCCGCCCGACGATCCGCCTGCGCTCGCGCTTGCCGTACTGCCGCCGGCGGAGGCCGGCGTGCTCGTGTCGCCCGCGTTGGCGCCGCCGCTTCCCCCGCAGGCGACCACGAATCCGAGCGTGGCCGCGGGGAGCGTGAGGGCGAAGAAGAGGCTCGTTCTCGTCGTGCGCATGACGAGAACGGTACCTGATTTCGGCAGGGAAAGTCCCGAGCGTGACGTATCATCGACGCTTCCGGACGAGAGCATCGCGTGCCCGCCGACGACGACCGCAGCCAGCGTAGCCTCGGGCGATGTGGCAGCTACGAGCTGCTCGTCGAGCTCGCGGCCGGCGGCATGGCGACGGTCTACCTCGCGCGGAAGGCGCGCGCGAACGACGATCCGCTCGTCGCGGTGAAGCGGCCGCACCGGCATCTCGCGTCGGACAAGGCGTTCCTGTCGATGCTCGTCGACGAGGCTCGCGTCGCCTCCTCGATCGAGCACGACAACGTCGTGAAGGTGCGCGAGCTCGGCTTCGACAGCGGCGAGCCGTTCATCGTCATGGACTACGTGGAGGGCGCCTCCCTTGCCGACATCCGGAAGGAGCTCTCGGCGATCGGGCGCGCCATCGACCCTCGCTTCGCCGTGCGGATCGCGCTCGACGCGCTGGCCGGCCTGCAGGCCGCGCACGTCCTCCACGACGACAAAGGCCGTCATCTCGGGATCATCCACCGCGACGTCTCACCTCACAACGTGCTCGTCGGATGCGACGGCCTCACGCGGCTCACCGACTTCGGGATCGCGAAAGCGGCCGACCGCGTCCAGACGACGCGCACGCACGAGGTGAAGGGCAAGCTCGCGTATCTCGCGCCCGAGCGCATCGACAAGCGCCGGCTCTGCACGGTGCAGAGCGACGTGTTCTCGATGGCGGTCGTGCTCTGGGAGTGCATCGCGGGTCGCAGGCTGTTCCGCGGTGACGAAGCGATCGAGACGCTGCAGGAGGTCGTGGGCGCGCCGATTCCCTCGCTGCGACGCATCGGAGCGCCGATCCCCGAGCCGCTCGACGACGCGATCCTCCGCGGGCTCTCGCGCGACCTCGAGACCCGTTACAAGAGCGCGGCCGAGTTCGCCGATGCGCTCGAACGCGCCGCCGGCCGTCAGCAGGTCGCGACCCCCGCGGAGATCGCCATGCTCGTCGAGGCGCTCTTCGGGGAACGGCTCCGCGTGCGTCACGAGCAGATCCGCGACGCGCTCCCGGACGCGACCCAAGCGGCTCACGTCCTCGAGGTCTCGGGTCTGCACGAACGACCTGCGCCGACCGACGAGATGCGGGCGCGCGAGAAGATTGCGGTCGAGAACATCGCGCCGCCGGCGCCGAGCGCGCGGTACACGTTCGGCAACGCGTCGGAGAGCCTCCTCCAGCGCAGGTTCGGCGGTCCGCGCGCGCGTCTCGCCGTCCTCGGAGCGGTCGCGGCGCTCGGGCTCGCGGTCCTCGGCGGCGTGCTCCTTCGAGGCGCGCGTGACCGCTCGCCCGGCGAAAGCGCGACACCGTCCGAGACGACGATGCGCCGGGTGATCGTCCCGCTTCCGTTCGTCGCGACGAAGGTGAGCTTCGACGAGCAGACGCGCGAGCTGTCGCCGCCCGCGGACGTCGCTGCGTTCGACGTGCCGCGTGAGAGCGGGCAGACGCATCGCGTGACGGCCCTCGCCGTCGACGGCTCGCGCGCGGAGGCCTACGTCCGCGAATCGGACGGGGTGGCGCGCCCCGAAGGGCAGGGGTTCGCGATCGAGCCCCTCGAGACGTACACGGACGAGCCGGCGGCGCCTGCGCCGACGACTGCATTCATCGAGCTACCGCCCACGCACAATGGGGTGAAGCGGGTCGTGAAGCCCCGCCCGCGGGCTGTGAAAGACGCGGGCCCGCCGCCTGCGCCGAGCGCGTCGGTGCAGGCGGCCAAGCCGATCGGCACCGTGAAAGACGGCTTCACGAGGCTCAAGTGAGGCCGCTCGCCTTCTTCGCACGCGCGGCGGCGTCGACGCTTGGGGTGTGCGCGCTCGTTCTTGCCGGCGCGTGCAGTGACGATCCCGTCGCGACGCCTTGCAGCGACATCCCGGCAGGAGGGTGTCCGCTGTCACGCGGCCTCGCGTGCAGCGATCCCGCGTGCGTGGCCGTGTACTTGTGCCGCGCGGGCAATCGCTGGGAGCTCGCCGAGACGTGCCCGCCGCGCACCGATGTTCCGCGCGATGCGTCCGTGGTCGACGTCGTCACCGAAGCTCCGCCGGCGTTCGATGCCGGCATCGATGCACCCCCGGGGGCGAGCGGAGGTCCCGGATGCGGCGTCCTCCAGTCTCCCGACTGCCCGCTCGGGACTGCGCTCGCGTGCCCGAGCGGCTGCTGCGGATGCGAGGACCTGTTCGTCTGCGAGAACGGCGGATGGACGACGTGGGGCACGTGCGATCTCGACGGCGGCATCCGCCATCACCCTTGAGCACCGGGCCGGGCCGCTCGTGCACGCGGCGGCGTCAGCTCGCCTTCAGGAACGGCTCCCACTCGCGGTACTTCGTCGCCGAGCCGAGCAGGATTTGCGCGGTCATCGACCACTTCGGCCGGAACGGCCGCCGCGCGAGGCGCATGTTCGCCTCCTCCGGCGTGCGCCAGCCTTTCCTCAGATTGCAGACCCGGCATGCGGTCACGAGGTTCTCCCACGTGTCGTCGCCGCCGCGTGACCGAGGGAGCACGTGGTCGATGTTCAGCTCGCGAAGCGGAGGCTGCTTTCCGCAGTACTGGCACTGGTGCGCGTCGCGGAACATGAGATTGCGACGCGTGAGCCGTACGGTGACGCGAGGCGTGCGGTCGTACCGATGGAGGTGGAGCACGCGAGGAACGCGCAGCGCTCCGCCGACGATCGGCACCGCGTCGTCGTCGTCACGGACGGGCAGCGTGCGCCACACGTCGAAGTCGTACTCCTCGCCGGCTTCGTCGAGCGCGTGCGCGGCGCCTCCGTAGAGCAGCACGAACGCGCGCTTCGCCGTCGTCAGCTGCACCGGCTGGAAAACACGATTCAGGACGAGAACCGGTTTCGAGAGGACTTCGGTCATGAGGAAGCACCGCGTGCATCCGGCCCCGTGGCCCTCGCTGCGGCCTCCTCCAGTGTAGCACTCGCCCGCGCGAGCGCCTTTTTGCGGGCACTTTTCCCGGTCTCGCATTCTCGGGAAGAAACGCTCGAAGGAGCCGGTTTCGACCGAGCCGGAAGGATGACGTTGACCCCGGTCCGCCCGGGGCTACCATTTCGCACGCATGAGCGACACGACCGACACGGCTGGCTCGCCCGACCCGATTGCCGATCCGCCGGACAGCCGTCCTGCGGTCGAGGTCGCCGCTCGTCGCCGGCGAGACGCCGACGACGACGATGGTGAGGGCTCGCGAAAGCGCCTCCTTCTCGTGGTGCCGCTCGTCATGGCGGCCGCAGCCATCGTGGCGCTCGTCCTCGTCGGCATGCAGGACAAGGGCATGTACTCGAAGCCCGTCGACCAGCTGGTCGCCGAGAAGGCGAAGTTCGTCGGCCGTCCCGTCCGCGCCGAAGGCAATCTGGTGCACGGCTCGCTCGTGAAACGCGACACGCCGTGCGAGTACCGCTTCAGCATCGAGAAGAACGGCGTCGAGGTGCCGGTGCGCTTTCCGAAGTGCGTCGTGCCGGACACGTTCCGCGACGTGCCGGGCATGGACGTCGGCGTGACGGTCGAGGGCGAGCTCCGCGCAGACAACAGCCTCGAAGCGACGAACGTGCTCGCCAAGTGCCCGAGCAAGTACGAGATGAAAGAAAAGGCCGCGCGCGGCGAGAAGATGCCGCACGCGTCGGCGGGCCCGCAGTCGCTCTGACGCTTCGCGTGCGTGGTGCGGTAGGCTCGTATTCGTGACCGGGCCCATCGGTTGGATCGAGGCATTCGCGGCGCAACGCGGGCTCCGGTACGAGCCGGACGCCGACGAGCGCTGGCTTCGTGCGTGGGAGCCGTACAGCACGTTGAAGGTCCCCGTTCGCTACGAGCACGCGCTGCATGCCACCGGAGGGACGGGCAGCCTGAGCATCGCGCGGGCGGTCGTCGAGCTCGCGGCGCCGGCACCGCCTCCGGGCTCTCCCGTGCTGGGAACGCCCGAAGTGGGGACGTGGATCGCGATTGTGCAGGACGTTCGCATCACCGCCAAGGCCGCGGTGACGAGCGACTTCGGGGGCATCTTCGCGGAGCCGCTCGACCTCGTACCGATGATGCGGCGATCGACCGGCGACCGCACGTTCGATCACGTGTTCGCTGCGTTTGCGGAGAGCGACGAGGAGCTCGCGCGCGCCGTGACGCCGAGCGTCCGCAAGCTGCTCCTCGGCTGGCGCGTGCCCGTCCACGCGGAGACGCGCGGCGGAGGGTTCGTGCTCGCGCCCGTGTCCGTCGCACCCGACCCGCAGGGGCTCGCGTGGATGCTGAACGCCGTTCATCTGTTCGGCGAAAAGGCGACGAAGCTGGCGACTTGAGCCGCCTTCTTACCGTATGCTGGGCGCCACTTTCCCTGAGTAGACATGCGCTCACGCATTGCGATCAGCCTCGGTGTGCTTCTGGCGACGGCGACGTCGGTCCCTGCTCTCGCGCAGTCGTCGGGCGGCTCCACGCCTTATCCCGCGGCGTGCGCGGCCACGACCGTCTCGCAGGGCGAGAGCGAGAAGGCGCACGCCATCTACTCGGCCGGAAAGGTTCAGTACGACGACGGGAACTACGACGCGGCGATCGCTCAGTTCCGTGACGCGTACCGCCGCGACTGCTCGAAACACGATCTGCTCATCATCATCTCGCGCGCGTACGAGCTGAAGGGCGACCGCGCAGAGGCTGTTCGTGCGCTCGAGACGTACCTCGAACGGGAGCCGCGCTCGCCCGACGCGGCGACGCATCGGAACCGCATCGAGAACCTGAAGAAGCAGATCGCTGCGCAGCCGCCTCCGACCGTCACGCCGCCGCCGCCGACCGCGACCGCAACCGTCACCCCGCCTCCGCCCGCGGTGGAGACGCGCGAGCACACCGTCCCGCCGTGGATCGTCGTCGGTCTCGGCGGCGCTGCCGTCGTCGCGGGTGCGGTCGTGATCGCGACGGCACCGAAGCTTCCGACGAACTGCGTGGAAGCGACCGAGACGTGCCAGCGGCTGCCCAACGAGTCGGAGGGAGACTTCAAGGATCGACAGCAAGAGGCCGGCCGCTCGAAGACTCAGCCGGTCGTCGGCGGAATCGTGATCGGCGCGGGCGCAGCGCTCGTCGTCGGTGGGCTCCTCTGGCATTTCCTGGAGCCGACGGGGCCGGTCGAGCCCGCGAGCGGCAAGGTCCGTCCCAAGCTCACGCCGGCGTTCGCGCCCGGGTATGCCGGCATGTCGCTCGGGGCGAGCTTCTGAACGGGCGCGATGCCGCGCGCGGTGATCTCGGGTCGTCGTGACGTCGGCGGCGGGCTCCTCCAGATCTCGCTCGACGTCGACGAGGCGACCGCGCGCACGTACACGGCGCCCGGCCAGTACATCCAGGTCCTGACCGCGACGGACAGCGGCTACTTCGTCCTCGCGGGCGACGTTGGCGCCAGGCCTTGGGAGCTGCTCGTGCGCAACGCGGGCAGCGCCGCCGACCTCCTCGCGTCGCGCGCGATCGGTGCCGCCGTCCAGGTGTCGGATCCGCTCGGCGCAGGCTTCCCACAGGCCGTCGCTCATCCCGGTCCGCTCGTGGTCGCCGTCGTCGCGAGCGCGCTCGGCGTCGCGCGGGCGCTCGTCGACGCGCGCATCGACCGGGACGCCGCGGACTCCACGTACGTCTACGTGGGCGTGCGCGCAGCGGCCGACGTGCCGCTCGCGGAGCAGGTCGCCTCGTGGTCGGAACGCGGCGCGCACGTGGTGCTCTGCCTCTCCCGAGAAGAGCTCGTGCACCATCGCGAGATGTTGCCGCGCGCAGAACGCGCCGAGGGATACGTGCAGGTTGCAATCCGCCGCGCGCTCGCCGCATCGCGGTTCGCGAGCGGTGATGCGCTCGTCGTCGCGGCCGGCCCGCCGGGCATGCTGGAAGACCTTCGCGGCGTCGTCGCGACGGCGGCAGCCCACGGCGAGCGCGTCGGCCTCCTCACGAACGTCGGCTGAACGCGCGCTGGGCCTCGCGGCGTCAGGCTCGACCCGTGCGCCGTTTGTCCGCTAGCCTGAAGGGCTCATGAGCAATGCGGGCGAGCTGCCGAAAGGCGCCGTACGGCAGGGCGGCAAGGAGGAGCTCCGCGCTTCGCTGCTGAAGACCTATCTCTTGCGCATCCGCGCCGAGAAGGGCGAGCGGCAGGTCCGCACCATCCTGTCGAACGCCGGCATCGACGCGGCGATGGTCGACAACGAGACCGGCTGGGTCAGCACGCTCGCGGCGAAGCGCGCGCTTCGCGGGATCTGCGAAGTGCTCGGGATGGACGCTCTCCGCGATCGCGGCGAGTGGGTCGTCAACGCGGAGGCGCTCGGCGCGCACGTCCGCATGCTGCGCGGAGCCGAACAGCCGATCGATGCCTACGAGTACCTCGCGGAGAACGCGCGCGAGGTCACGCGCGTCGGCACGTGGGATCTCGAGCTCGTCGGGGCGCCGTCGAAGGCGGCCGGTGGCAAGGCCGGCGGCAAGGCCGACACGGGAGAGAAGGCGGACCGTGACGACGCTCCCCGGCCGCGGCTCTCCTCGGCCGAGAAGGCGACCGTACGCGCCGTGCGGCTCGTGTATCGGCCGCGTACCGACGGCTACGACGAGCCGGAGAAGGTCGATGGCGCGACGGAGATCCTCTTCTGCGCGGCGCGCGAGGGAGAGCTCGCGGGCGTGCCGCGCATTTGGGGACTGCCGCGCGCGCGCGTCACGCACGAGAAGTGTCTCGCAAAGGGCGACGACTCCTGCACGTACCTCGTCGAGTGGGACCTGCCGGCGAAGAAGAGCGTGACCGTCGCGGGCGCGCTCGGTTCCGCGGCGGTGTGCGGAGCCGCCGTCGGCGTCACCGGCGGCTGGCTCGCCGGCGCGCTCGGCGCGGCGCTCGCGGGCGCGCTCGGGGCTGGGGCGGCGAGCTTGTGGGAGCGGGGCAAGCGCGAGGAGGCGGGACGCGCGTTCGAGAAGAACCGCATCGCGGCCCTCGAGCGTGGCCTCGATCTCCGCGGCGAAGCGACGAGCACCGCCGTGCCCGGCGAGCTCACCGGCACCGTTCTCGGCGGCAAGTACCGCATCGGCAAGAAGATCGGCTCGGGCGGCATCGGCGTCGTCTACGCGGCCGAGCACACGACGCTCGGCCATGAAGTCGCGGTGAAGGTCCTCCGCGGCGCCGCCGCGCGCGACGGTGGAGAGATCGCGCGCCTCCGTCGCGAGGCGTACATCCAGGTCCACATCGATCATCCGAACGTCGCGCGCGTACACGACCTCGATCAGATGCCCGATGGCTCCATGTACGTCGTCATGGAGCGCCTCCACGGGCGCTCGCTCGCCGACAAGCTCTCGCGCGAGCACGTCGTCGCGCCCGGCTTCGCGATCCCGGTGTTCGTCGGCGTGTGCCGTGCGCTCGCCGCGGCGCACAAGAAAGGCGTCGTCCACCGCGACTTGAAGCCGGGCAACATCTTCCTCTGCGACGACGGCGCGCCGAAGGTCCTCGACTTCGGAATGAGCAAGCTGACGACCGCCGAGTCGCTGACGCAGGCCGGCTACACGCTCGGCACGCCCGAGTACATGGCACCCGAGCAGTGCATCGGCGCGAACGTCGTCGCGCAGACGGACATCTACGCGTTCGGCGTGCTCATGTACGAAGCGCTCACGGGCGAGCTACCGATCGTGGCGCAGAGCCGGCGCGAGCTCCTCGACCTCCACCAGCGTCAGGTCCCCGTGCCGATGCGTCAGCGGCGACCCGACCTCGACATCCCCGAGGCGCTCGATGCGGTCGTCATGAAGTGCCTGAAAAAGCGGATCAACGATCGTCCGAAGAGCGCCGAGGAGCTCGAGGCGATGCTTGGGGCGATCACGCTCGAAGGCCTCGCCACGGCGTACGACCGCCGTGCGAAGCGCAGCATCCCCGCGCTCCACGACGACTCGGGGAGCACGATCCCGGCGCTGAGCAGCGAGCCTCCCCCTCCGCCCCCGAAGAGCTGAGAGGCTCACTGCCAGAAGCGCTGCGTCAGAGCGGATACGCGCAGCGCAGACCGAGCTTGCCGTACTTGTTGAGCAGGTTCGACGTGCGGCTCTGGCCGCTTGCCGGCTTGCCGTACGCGTGGACTTCCCACGACCCGCTCGCGTTCCAGCCGTGCGTGGCCACGAACGGGTCGGCGTTGTAGACGACGTTGCTCGTCAGGCCATAGTTGTTGCCGATGATGTCCGCGTGGCCGTTCGGTCCGCGACCGCGCGTCCGTCCCGGGGCCGAGATGAAGACGATGTAGTCTCCGTTCGTCGGCGGATCGGCGACGGGGTACTGGTAGCTGTACTGATAGTTGGCGTACTCGATCGTCTTCACCGCGGTGTCCCAGGCGATCCCGCATGCGCCGTGCGCGGCGTCCGTCGCGGTCGGGAACCGGCAGCCCGAGTACGTGCTGCTTCCCTGCGCCTGGGGGGTGCGCGCGGTCTCCGCCTGCCAAGGCATGGCGCCTCCGCCCCACGCGGCGACCCACTCCTGACCGAGCTCGAGGCGCCCGCCGTCCCAAACGCAGAATGCCTGCGCGACGAGGTACGGGATGCACTGCATGGACTTGGTGTCGTACACGTCCTGGCTATATGCCGGCGCGTTGCCGTCTTGCTGGCCGTCGGGGAAGCGGAAGGCGTGCGTGCCGCCGCCGACGAAGCAGCCGGTCAGCGTCTGGTCGTTCCCCTTGAAGATGATTCCGCCGAGGTGATTGCGGACACTCGTGTAGATGCCGTTCTGCTCGGTGTTCGGCTTGCAGACGTTGCCGGTGGCCGTCGTCGTCGAGCCCTGCGCGCAGTCGGCGATCTCGTTCGGCGGGGCATTCGTGTTGCCGGCGAAGCTCGTCGGCAAGTACATGTCCCAGTCCGCCTCGAGAACCGTGCGGCCCTGCGCGTTTCCGGGAATAACCGGGATTTTGCCGGCGGCGCGCGCGTTCTTGACGAAGGTCCTCACGTCGTAGCCGACCGATTCGAGGAACACGCGCATGCGCCCGGCGGTGACCTGGTACTTGCCGAGCTGCACGGGAACGCCTGCCGTCGGACCCGAGGTGGGGGTGACTGGCGCGGTTGCGCAGCAATCCTCCCATGCCGCCGCGCCCACGCTTCCGTCGCCGCCGAATCCGCAGGTGTCGCCGCCATACCGCGCCGTGCAGCTCCGTCCCGCGGCGCACTTCTTCAGGTAGTTGCAGCCGAGCGACGAGCAGTCGTCGTTGACGAGACACGACTTGCCCGTCGCGCACGGGTACGCCGGATTGCCGCCACAATCGACGTCGGTTTCCGTCCCGTTCTTCTTGCCGTCGTCGAACGTCGGCGCTTGGCACCGGAGGCCCATGCCGTCGCCCGTGTCCTTGCAGACGTCGCTCTTGCAGTCGGCGTCGGCGAGGCACTTCAGCGCGTCGTCGCAGCGCGCGTTGCCCGCGCCGCCGCAGTCGACGTCCGTCTCGGTGCCGTTCTGCACGCCGTCGCCAGGGAGGATTGCCGTGCAGACGTTCGCTTTGCAGTAGTCGCTCGTGCAGTCCTCGCGAGCCTTGCAGCCTTGGCCATCGGCGCACTTCGGATTGCCCGTACCGCCGCAGTCGATCCCCGTCTCGATGCCGTTCTTCACGCCGTCCGTGTTCGTCGGCGGCTGGCACTTGAGGCCGGTGCCGGTGTCCTTGCACACGCCGGTCGTGCAGTCCGCCGCGACCTTGCAGGCCTTCAGCTGGTCGCACTTCGGACAATCACCGCCGCAGTCGAGGTCGGTCTCGGCCGCGTTCCTCACGCCGTCTTTGCAGGTCGGCGCTTCGCAGAGCTTCGTCGCGAGATTGCACACGCCCGAAGGGCACTCCTCGTTCTTCGCGCAGGTCTGCGGCGGAGGAGCGCTGTCGTTCGCGGCGCCGTCGCCGACGGTTCCTCCCTCCGGGACTTCGCCGGTGCCGGCGTCCGTGCCGGCGCCGGGCTCTCCGCCTCCCGACGAGCATGCGACGACGAGGCCTCCGGTCGCGAATGCAAGGCTGAGGGTACGAAGGATGATCCGGTCGACGTTTCGCATCAGGGCTCCCCGCGGCAGAAAGGCGTGACCTTCGACAGTAGCCTCTCTCCGGGCCTTCGTCGCGGACGACCTTCGCCCCCCGAACGGCGTACGTCAGGCCGTCAGCGCCGCGAGGCCGGCTGTCAGCGAAGGACCCACACGAGGCCCGCGAGGCTCGCGGCGATGACGCCGATCGCGAGGGTCACCACGAACAGATCGGTGGCCGTCCACGCCCGCTTTTCCCTGGTTCCGCGTGCGGGAGGCCCCGCCTCCGCGGCGACGTCGGCGATGGGCGCGGCGAGGCCCGGCGCCATTTGCGAAGCCGGCGGAGCGTCTTCGCTCGTCGCGGCACGTCCGCTCGTGCTCGCGGGCGCGGCAGGAACGGCGCTGGCCGAAGGGCGCGCGCTCGCCACGCTGCTTCCGGTGCGCGACGGCGGCGCGGGCGGCGGCGGGACGTCTTCCTCGCGCATGGCTTCGTCTTCGGCGGCCTCGAGCTCCGCGAGAGCGGCGCTCACCGGTTCGTCGAGGGCGAGAACGCTGATGCCGATACGCGCCATCGTCGGCGGCCGCCACACGACGTCGCGATCGGGAGCGAGGCGTTGGTCACCGAGCCAGACGCCGTTGCGCGAGCCCATGTCGCGAAGCAGCACCTGCGCGCCGCGGCGGACGACCGACGCGTGCTCGCGCGATGCATCGGGATCCGCGAGCGGCAGATCGCAGCCCTCTGCGCGGCCGAGCACGTACGCCCGTCCTTCTTCTCCGAGGAGCAGCTCCGCGCCGATGTCCGGCCCCTCCGCGACGCGCACCTTCGCGACCGTGTCGTCTCCGACGGCATCCATCGCGCGCTGCACGAGCGCGAATGCGAGGTCGCGCGTCGCGAGCCCCAAGTCCGGCGTTGCGGGCTTCTGCCCGATCGCGAGCTCGAGCCATACGCGGCCGACGCGGACGAGCTCACCGGATTTGACGATGCGAGGCGACTGCGGGACGAGCTTCACCCCGCCGACCCACGTCCCGTTCGTGCTGCCTTCGTCGACGATCGTGTATTCGGAGCCGCTCGTGCGGATCGTGGCGTGCCGGAAGCTCACGCTCGGGTCGGGAAGGCGGACGTCGCTGCCCTGACCGCGGCCGATGACGACGCGCGTGCCGTCGAACGTGAGCGACGGCGCGTCGTCATCGTTGCCGTGTGATTTGCCGGCGCTCGCCGATCGGACGACGACGGTGACCGGCATGAATCAGACGGCCGGGATGCTCTTCAGCGCCGGGCGGTAGTCGTTCGCGGCGCGCTCCACCCACGCGATGACATCGGCGGCGACGTCGCGACCGAGGTGCTGGCTGAGCTGCTGGATGCCGGTCGGGGACGTGACGTTCACCTCGGTGAGCTTGCCGCCGATGACGTCGAGCCCGACGAAGATCAATCCATCTGCCTGGAGGCGCGGAGCGAGGTCGGCAACCATCGCGCGTTCTTCCTTGGTGAGCTCGTAGGGCTCGACGCTGCCGCCGACGTGGATGTTCGACCGGAAGTCGTCTTTCCGCGGCACACGATTGATTGCGCCGAGGACCTGCCCGTCGAGGAGGAGCACGCGTTTGTCGCCGTGCTCCACGGCAGGCAGGAACTCCTGCACCATGGCGAGGCGCGTGTTCTCGGCGGTGACCGTCTGCACGATGGCGCGCGTATTCTTGTCGCCCTTCGTCAGCATCATGACGCCGGAGCCGCCGGCGAGGTCGAGCGGCTTGATCACGCCTTTCCCGCCGATCTCGTCGAGGAACGCGTACACGTGCTCTTCGTTCGCGGTGACGAGGGTCTTCGGCATGTGCTGCGCGAAGTGCAGCGCGTAGAGCTTCTCGTTCGCGTCGCGCAGACCGCGTGGGTCGTTCATGATCACGGTGCGGCCACGCACGCGCTCGAGGAGCAACGTCGTGTACAGGTACGCGCCGTCGAACGGCGGGTCTTTCCGGATGAACACGGCCTGCGCGTCGGCGAGCCGGATCTCCTCGGCCGCGCCGAACGTCGTGTGCGGGGCGGAGTCGCTCACGGTAAGCTGGCGAACGCGCGCGTAGACGTCGCCGTTCTTCACGAACAGATCGCGCAGCTCGCAGTGCAGGTTCTCGTGCCCACGTCCCTGCGCGGCACGAAGGAACGCGAAGGTCGTATCCTTGTCCGGCAGAACACGATCCATCGGATCCATCACGTAGACGAACCGCATGCGTATTTCCTCGGGCATGAGCCTAGTGTGCACGATGCTACGTACGCAACCTGCGTTCCGCCGGGTCGTGCTCGCGACGACGGTGGTGGCGGCCATTCATGCGGCGGCGCTGCCATCGACGTCGCGCGCCGCGTACCCACCGAGCGCGGAGGGGCGGGCGGCCGCGGCCACGACCGATCACTCCGACGCCACGCGGGCGGCGCTCGACGTGATGGCGGCCGGCGGAAACGCGGTCGACGGCGCGATCGCCGCGGCGCTCACCCTCGGCGTGGTGAATCCCTCGGCGAGCGGCCTCGGAGGCGGAGGGTTCGCGCTCGTCTACACGGCCGCGGACCGGAAGGTCACCGCCTTCGATTTCCGCGAAACGGCTCCGGCAACGTTCTCGGCCGCGACGCTCTGGCCGCCTCGGAAGGCGAACGAGCCGCCGAAGGATCGCTACGGGTGGACCGGCCCGCGAGGAGGCTCGGTCGGAGTGCCCGGCGAGCCCGCCGGCCTCGAGATGCTCTCGCGCCGTTTCGCGAAGCGGTCACTGGCCGACGACGCGGCACCGGCCGTCTCGCTCGCGCAGAACGGCTTCTATCTCGGGCGCCACACGGCAGACATCGTCGACGCGTTCCGCGAGCGCATCGCGCCGCTGCCTTCGCTCGCTTCGTCGTTCCTTCCGGGCGGCGCCCCCGCCGCCTACGCGTCGCGCGTCCGTCGTCCCGAGCTCGCCGCGACGCTCTCGCGTTTCGGCGCGCAGGGGAGCCGCGCGATTTACGAGGGCGACACCGCGCAGAAGATCATCGACGCCATCGCGCAGAAGGGCGGCAGCATGACGGCCGCCGATCTCGCGAAGTACGAGGTGAAGGAGCGCGCGCCGCTGACGCGCACGTTCGACGGCCGCACGGTCTACACGATGCCCGCGCCGTCCGCGGGCGGGCTCATGTTGCTCGAGACGCTCGGCATGTATGGGGCGAGCCGTTCGTCACCCCTCGTCCCGCTCGGGTTCGGCTCGAGCGCGTACCTGCACACGATCGCCGAGGCCATGCGCGGCGCCTTCGCCGACCGCGCGCGGCTCGCGAGCGATCCCGACATCGAGCCGCGCACCGATTCCGCGTATCAAGCCGCGCTCGCACCGGGCCAGCTCGCCGCGCGCCGGGCGCGCATCGACCCGAACAAGACGCACGCGCCCATCGACTTCAAGACGAAGGAACAAGGCACGAGCCACATCGTGGTCGCGGACGCTCAGGGGAACGTCGTCACGCTCACGTCGACCGTGAACGGACCCTTCGGCGCGAGCATCGTGGCGGGCGATACGGGCATCGTCCTCAACAACCAGCTCGACGACTTCACGTCTGCGGAGGACGCAAAGGCTTGGGCGCTCGCCGATGGAGGACCAAATCGGCCGCGCGGTCGTGCGCGACCGGTGTCGAGCATGACGCCGACGATCGTGCTCGAAGGTGGCGTGCCGATCCTCGCCGTAGGAGGGTCGGGCGGCACGCGAATCGCGACGGGCACGACGCAGGCGGTGCTCGCGCGCCTTCTCTTCGACCTCGACCCGAACGCGTGCGTCTCGCACCCGCGCGTGCACACGCAGGGCGCGTTCTTGTTCGTCGACCCGGAGATCGCCGGCGACGTGCGCGAGGCGCTCGGCAGGCGAGGCGAGACGGTGAAAGACGAGCCGTTCCTCGGCTCGGCCATCCAGATGATCGCATGGCAGCGTACGCCGGGTGGACCGACCAAGCTGCTCGCCGCGAGCGATCCCCGCAAAGCGGGATTCGCCGCCGCGCGCTAGCTCCTGCGCATCACTCCGGGCACGTCACTCCGGCCTCGTCACTCCGCGTCGGCGGAGGCGACGAGCTTCGCGCTCGCTTCGGGGTCGAGATCGCTCGCGACGGCGTAACCGACGCCGCCGTGCTGGGCGACGGCCACGGAGTAGCCGTTCGTCTGCCCGACACGGACCTCGGCGGTGCCGACCGCGCGCGGAACGAGATGCGCGCCGCCGACCTGCACCTTGCGCGGGTCGTAGACGAACACGGTGACACGCTGCACCTGCGCGCCCTGCTGCACTTCGTACTGCAGCATCGCCGCGCGCTCGCCGCCGTGCACCGGCAGGATGCGGCCGCCGACGAAGCGAGCCTCACGGTATTGCGGGACGTGCACGGGCACGCCGACGTACCGCTCGAACTGGCGGACCTGCTTCGGGTCCTGCTGCTCCGGCGGAACGGGACGCGAGTGTTGCGCGACGAAGTCACGCAGGAGATCGTTGTCCAGACCGGCAACGACCGTGTCCGGCATGCCGTGGACGACGGGCTGATTGCCGGCGTAGCCCCACGCGGCGACGAGGGCCGCGGCGCTCGCGAGCGGGAGCATCGTGCGCCACTGACGGAGCATCGACGGGCGACCGGGCTTCGCGAACGGCGCTGGCGACGACCGCGGCGACGCATCGAGCGAAGGCAGGCTCGCCGGAGCTTCGGGAGCCGCGGCCTCGGCGACCACCGGCTCGGGCACCTGACGCGCCGTCTCCGCCGCCATCGCCGCGAGCATGCGCGCTCGCACGTCGGCCGGCGCGGGTGCCTTCACGGCCTTCTTCAGAGAGCCACGGAGCGCACGATCGAGCGCGAGCCGCTCACGACACACCTCGCAGGTCGCGACGTGGTCTTCCACTTCGAGCGTCTTCACGGTGTCGAGCTGCCCGTCGAGATGAGCGCCGAGCAGGAGACCGATCGACTTGCACGCGTCCAACGACATGGCTTTTAGCTCGCCCTCCGCTTCGCCCGGAAAGCAGCGAGGTCCGTGGGCTTCTCTTCTTTGACGGTGACCTCGCTCATGGGCTCGCCCTTGACGATACCGAGAGCGAGCGCGTGGTTGTAAAGAGATCGCTGGAGGAGCTTCCGTCCGCGATGGAGGCGGCTCATCACGGTGCCGATGGGGCAACCCATGATGTTCGCGATCTCCTCGTAGGAGAACTCCTCGACGTCACACAGGATGACGGCGATCTTGAACTCGGTCGGCAGCGCATCGAGCGCGCGCTGCACCTCGCCCTCGACGATCGGCTGGAGCGCCTGCTGCTCGGGGTCGCGCAGGTGGCGCATCGTCGAGGCGCTCACCCAGCCATCGACGAGCGGGTCGGCGTCGGGTCCTTCGAGGACCGACCTCTCGAGGCCGCCGCGCCGGTATTTGTTGATGAACGTGTTCGTGAGGATGCGAAAGAGCCACGCCTTGAGGTTCGTGCCGGCGTGGAACTGCTCGCGCGCGCGCATCGCCTTGAGGAGGGTGTCCTGGACCAGGTCCTCGGCCTCGCTCGGATTGCGCGTCAGCTTGCACGCGACCGCGTACATGGCATCGAGGTGACCGACGGCCTCCTCGGCGAACGCGTCGACTTCACGCTTGTTTTCGGCAAAGGAGGGCGTGGTCATCAGGGGCACTAAGCCTTTCTCCATCGGCACAACCGTGAGCTTAAGGCTCGTATTCCCAAGATCTAGCAGGACAATTCGGCAAAGCAGGCCGCGCGGCGGCGCGCGCTCTGCCAGCCTGTCAGCTCACTCCTTCGGCGGAGAAAGCGCCGCGAGCTTCTGCTCGAGCTCCTCGATACGCGCGTTCAGGCGCTTCACTTCGTGCTGAAGCTGCTGCCACGGCAGGATGTTCGGAACGACGGCCTTCACGCGCTCGTCGATCTCGTGCTGCCAGTCTTCGAGCGTGCCTTTGGCGCGGTCGACGAGGCTCGGCTTGGCCTCTTTCGAGGGTTCTTCCGCGGGGGGAGCGGCCTCGACCGTCTCCTCTTCCGCCTTGCCGCCTTCGCCCTTCGTGCCCGGGATGAGCCGGCCGATCGGCCCTTCGCGCAGGTCGCTGAGCACCTTCTCCGTGCGCTGGTGGATGAGCTCCTTCAGCGTCTGCAGAGGGACGTTCCGGCTCGAGGAAGCTTTCTGCTTCTGCTCCTCGTAGATGATCTGCGCGAGGGTGACCTCGGTGAGGTCTTCCTTCGTATTGTTGTCGATGATCTGCACCTCTTCGCCGGTGCGGACCATCTCGGCGATCTGGAGCAGCGTGACGTACCGGCTGTCTTTCGTGTCGTACAGCTTTCGGTTCGAGTAGCGCTTGATGACGCGCCGCGGCTTGTCGGTCGACGTGCCCGCGGTCTGCGTGTCTTGGGGCTTGCTATCCACGGGGGCTCCTGGAATCAGGAGGATACACCAACGCACCGAGTCGAGCAGTGTTTCGACTTGGTTTCGCGGAGCCCACATCTTGCACGAGCGCCTGTCCCTCCGCGGCGTGACCGCGGGCTACCCGCCGACGCTCGATACCGTGCGCGACCTCGACCTCACGCTCGCGGGCGGAGAGCTCGTTTGCGTGCTCGGGCCGAACGGCGCGGGAAAGTCGACGCTGCTCCGCGTGGCGTCCGGGCTCCTCGCTCCGCACGCCGGAGAGGTCCGCCTCCTCGGGGGTCCGATCGCGGCGCTCGGCCGCGGGGAGGTCGCCCGCGGTCTCGCCGTCGTCGAGCAGATGCAGGAGCTCGCGATGGGCTTCACCGTGCGTGAGGTCGTCACGATGGGGCGGGCGCCGCATCAAGGCGCGTGGATGCGCGTGACCGAGCGTGACGAGCGCGTCGTCGAGGACGCGCTCCGCCGCTGCGATTGCCTCGGTTTCGCGTCACGTCCGGCGCATGCGCTCTCGGGCGGCGAGCAGAAGCGCGTCGCCATCGCACGCGCGCTCGCGCAAGAGCCGAAGGTCCTGCTGCTCGACGAGCCTGGGGCGTTCCTCGACGTGCGGCACCAGCTCGATCTCTACGAGCTGCTCGCGACGGAGGTGCGGAGCCGTCAGCTCGCGTGCCTCGTCGTCATGCACGATCTCAACGTCGCCGCGCAGTTCGCCGACCGCGTCGTGCTCATGAAAGCAGGGCGCATCGTCGCGGCCGGGCGCGTCGACGAGGTGATGACGTGGAACACGCTGAAAGAGACGTTCGACGCCGATCTCTACTGCGGGGTGAACGATCTCACGGGCGCGCGGTTCTTCTTGCCGATGCGGCGCGCCGTGCCCTGAAGGCACCGCCGCGCGAGCGAAGGTCAGAGCACCTGACGGATGAGGCGCTCGAGGTCGGCGTCGCTCGTGAGCCCGTGCCGCACGGCGTGGATCTTTCCCTCTTTCGACAGGACGACGAGCGTAGGCAGGTTGTCGACGTGGAACTTGTGCGCCGCGTCGTTCCCCTCGTCGTAGAGGATCGTGAAGCCGAGCGCGCGCTTTTGCACGAAGCGCTCCGCGAGGATGCGCTCGTCGCTCGTGTTGACGCCGACGACCACGAGCCCCTGGTCCTTGAACCGCGCCGCGATGCCGTTGACGATCGGGATCTCGGCCTGACAGGGACCGCACCACGTCGCCCAGAAATCGAGGACCACGGGTTTGCCGCGCAGCGCGCTGAGCGTGACCGTCTTCTGCCCCGCTTCCGGCGGATTCGCGATCACGGCTGCCGTGAAGTCGGGCGCGGGCTCGTTCGTCGCCGACGACGATGCGCAGCTCTGCGTCAGGCGCGGGAGCACCGCGAAGCCCGCCGCGAGCGCGAGCACGACGAACACCATGCGGGCGCCGTGCGCGCGGTTCGACGCATCGTGCGGCGTCGCCGACGGCGTCGTCCGGCCCGCCGGGGTTGCGCGTTCTTCCGGGGCTGCCGTGCTGTCCGCCATCGCCTGGAAGGCATAGCACGCGAGCGAACGCTTCCATTCCGCCGCAGTGGCAACCGCAAGATTGCAGGCGTGCGCGACCCGAGATACGGCTACGGAAGATGAGCTCGCACGGGCCCGGCGGTGGGGCGAGCAGGTCCGATCTCGCGAAGCTGTCGGTCGCGGCGCTCGGGATCGTCTATGGCGACATCGGGACGTCGCCGCTCTACGCGATGCGCGAGTGCTTCTCGCCGCCGCACGGCACGCACGTCTCGCAGGCTAACGTCCTCGGGGTCCTCTCCCTGTTCTTCTGGGCGCTGACGCTCGTCATCGTCGTCAAGTACCTGTCGTTCGTCATGCGGGCGGACAACGCGGGCGAGGGCGGGACATTCGCACTCATCGCGCTGCTCGACCCGAAGCGCATCGAGAAGGCACGCTCCGGCGCTCTCCTCATCCTCCTCGGCCTCTTCGGCGCGTCGCTCTTGAGCGGCGAGGGAATCATCACGCCCGCGATCTCCGTGCTCGGCGCGGTGGAAGGCCTGAAAGAGGTCACCCACAAGCTCGAGGACTACGTCGTCTACATCTCGGTCGCGATCATCGTCGGGTTGTTCCTCATCCAGAAGCGCGGCACCGGTGGGGTGGGCGCCATCTTCGGCCCGGTCATGATCGCGTGGTTCGGCACGCTCGCCGTCATCGGCGTTCGCTGGATCGTGCGGCGCCCCGACGTGCTCTACGCAGTCAACCCGGTGCATGCCGCTCGCTTCATGCTGGAGAACCGGCTGCACGGCTTCTTCGTGCTCGGTTCCGTCGTCCTCTGCATCACCGGCGGCGAAGCGCTCTATGCCGACATGGGGCACTTCGGCAAAGCCCCGATCCGCATCGCATGGTACGGCGCGGTCTTCCCGGCGCTGCTCCTCAACTACTTCGGTCAAGGCGCGCTCCTCCTCGAGAACCCGGAGGTGAGCCATCCGTTCTTCGGCCTCGTCAGCGGGTGGGCGCGCATCCCGCTCGTCGTCCTCGCGACGGCGGCGGCGGTCATCGCTTCTCAGGCGCTCATCTCCGGCTCGTTCTCGCTCGCGCGCGCCGCCGTCCAGCTCGGCTACTTCCCGCGCATGAAGATCGTCCACACGTCCGGGACGAGCGAAGGGCAGATCTACGTGCCCGAGGTGAACTGGGGCCTCCTCGTCGCGTGCGTGACCCTCGTGGTCGGCTTCGGCTCCTCGTCGCGCCTCGCCGCGGCCTACGGCATCGCGGTCACCGGGACGATGAGCATCACGTCGATCCTCTTCTACTCGGTGGCCGTGAGTCGCTGGCGCTGGCCGAAGCCCCGTGCGGCCGCCCTCGTCGCGCTCTTTCTCTGCGTCGACCTCTCGTTCTTCTCGGCGAACTTGCCGAAGCTCCATCACGGCGGCTGGGTGCCTCTCGCGATCGGCTCCGTCGTCTTCACCATCATGACGACGTGGCGACGCGGCCGCATGCTCCTCGGCCAGGCCTTCGTGGCGCAGACGCTGCCGATCGACGTCTTCATGGCCGACATCGAAGCGATGAAGCCGCACCGCGTGCAGGGCACGGCGGTGTTCATGACGTCGAACCCGAAGGGCGCGCCGCCCGTCCTGCTCCACCACTTCAAGCACAACAAAACACTCCACGAGCAGGTGCTGCTCCTCTCGATCGCCACGCAGCACGTTCCCGAGGTCCCCGAAGCGGAGCGCGTCGTCCGGCTCGATACGCTGGGGCACGGTTTCTACCAGGTGACCGCGACGTACGGCTTCATGCAGACGCCGAACGTCCTCGAGCTGATGGACCTCTGCGCGCTCAAGGGCCTCGAGACGCGGAAGACGGACACGAGCTTCTTCCTCGGCCGCGAGACGCTGCTCATCACGCACAAGCAAGGCATGGCCCGCTGGAGGAAGATGCTCTTCGCGTTCATGAGCCGGAATGCGCGGCCGGCGAACGCCTTCTTCCAGATCCCGCCGAACCGCGTCGTCGAGCTCGGCACGCAAATCGAGCTCTGACCGCGCGCGCTAGTCGACCGTCTCGACGCCCTGCTTCTTCGCGGTCTCGCGTGCCTCCCGCGCGGCTGCGGCCACCGCGAGGATCTTCGTGCCGGGCAGCCGAACGACGAACCGCGCGCCACCGAGGCGGCGTGAAGCGGTGGCCTCGATTTCTCCGCCGTGCTCGACGACGATCTTCTTCACGATCGCGAGACCGAGCCCGGTGCCGTCGGCCTTCGTCGTGAAGTACGGGTCGAAGATGCGGCCGCGTACCGAGTCGGCGATGCCCGGTCCGTCGTCCTCCACGACGATGCGCGCGCCGTCGTCTTCGCGCTCGGCGCTCACGACGACGTGACCGATGACGCCGACGACCGGCTCGTCGAGAAGGCTCGGCGAAGACTTGCGCCGATGCGCATCGCGGATCGCCTGCACGGCGTTTCTCACGAGGTTCACGAGGACGCGGCGGAGCATCTGCCGGTCGATGGCGAGCTCCATGTCCTCCGCCGGCAGCTCCCAGCGGATTTCCACGTTCTGCGCGGGGATCGGCTCGTTGTCGGCCGAGGCCTCGCCGAGCGACGGATCCTCGAGGTGCCCGAGCTGGTTTTCGCAGTCGCGAAGAAAGTCGGCAAGGCTCGCGCGCGTGAGCTCTGCGTTCGGGAGCCGCGCGAAGTTCGAGAAGTTGCCGACGAGGCGCCTCAGCGTGCCGACCTCCTCTTCCACGATCTCGAGCGTCGTATCGAGGAGCTGCCGATACCGCGGGTCGTCGCCGGGGTACTTCTTGTGACACTCCTGGACGGCGAGCTGGATCGGCGTGAGCGGGTTCTTGATCTCGTGCGCGAGGCGCTGCGCCATGTCCTGCCAGGCGCCCACGCGCTGGAGGAACTCGATGCGCGCGCGCGACGTCGCCATCTCGGCGATCATGCGGTTGAACGTGCGCGCGAGGTCGGTGAGCTCGTCGGAGCCCGTGACCGGAACGCGCACCGAGAGATCGCCCTGGGCGACGACGTCGATGGCGGCGCCGAGCCGGTTGATGCGTCTCGTGAGGCCGCGCGCGAGCACGAACCCGAGGACGACGTTCGCCGCCGCGGTGATCCCGAGGAGTAATGCGAATACGCGCAGGTACCCCTTGTAGAGGTCCGTGCGCATCGCCTCGAGCTGGTGGTATCGACCGACGACCGCCCCGGCGCTCTCGAGCTCGTCGAGGCGCTGGCGCGAGACGGCGAACGTGGCGACGATGACCGGTCCGTCGTCATCGTCGGTGAGTGGACGCGTGACGTCGAGGCTCCGTTCGCGTGCCGTGTCGACCGGGCGGCCGCGGTCGCGCCTCGCGATCGTCTTCTTCGCGAAGCCTTCCGCGTACGCGGGGTCCTCTTTCGTGAGCGCGAACGGCTCACCGAGCACGGCGAGCGAGACGAGCTCGGGGAAGTGCGGGAAGAGCGCGTCGAGCTCGGACTCCAGCGTCTCGATGTTCCGCTTCCGTGCGGCTTCGCGGAGCACGGGATCGGCAGCGATCGCCATCGTCTGGTGACGGAGGTCGTCCTTCACCGCTTTGACGTAGTCTTTGTAGACGTCGACGCCGCGATCGAGCTGCTCCCCGATCTCGGGATTGAACCAGATCGAAGACGCCTGGCTGAACATCGACGTCGCGAGGTACAGCGCCGCCGCGAGGGGCAGCATCGTCGTCACGAGCACGACGGTCGCGAGCCTACGCTCCGTCTTTCCCGCGAGTATGCGCCGCAGCCACTCGCGGATTCCGTTCACGGCCCCCACCAGAGCAGCTCGAAGCTCCTCGGCGTCCCGTCGTGCGAGAGCAGGACTTCGAGCTTTTCACCGCGATCGTCTCCCGCCGGCCTCAGCAGCGGCGCGGGGAACTTGTCGGCCGGCCAGAAGGCGCTCTTCTCGAAGCCTTCTTTGCCGAGCCAGTACGCATGGAGCCCGTGCTCGTTCGCGCCGTGCACGACGACCATGCGACCGCCGCCGACGACGAGGAACGAGAGGTGCTCGAATCGGAGCTCTTCGAACCGTTCCGGGCTCGGGAAGTCTTCGCCGACGTCGCGTAGCTCCGGGAGGTGAGCACGGAGGTACTTGTAGAATGCATCGTAGCGCGGGCGCTTCAGACGCGGAAGATTGCGGTCCGCGGCGACGAACACCGGGAGCTGCTCCACCGGCGTGGTCGGCACCTCGACGTGGGCGCGGTAACGGTCGGCGAGCGTGCCTCGCGCGTCGTCGGCGAGCGACTTCAAGAGCCAGTGGAAGACCGGCAGCTCGCCTTCTCCGCTCCGCGAGACGAGCCGGACGAGGCTCTCCCAGAGCGGCCGGCGTACGGCCCACTCTCCGCCGTGGCCGCGCACGATGCACGCGCCGATGTACGCGGCGCCGTGAACGACGACGTTGAAGAACGCGCTCTCTGCGGTTCCCTTGCCTCCGCTCGAGAGCAGCGCGTCGCGCCGCGCACGCGTCAGCGCCTTCGAAAGCCGGTGAACGCTCGCGTCGCTGTAGTCGAGCCCGAGCTCGTCGTCGCTCGCGCCGAGCGCCGCGGGGGCCATCCGCACGAAGACCTCGGCCGCCTCGCCGAGATGGGCGAGAACGGAGAGGTTCTTCGCCGGATTCGCGTCGGTGGTGCGCGCGCGGCCGAGGTCGCGCTGCGCGTCCTCCGGATACAGCGGGAGGAAGTACTCGCGGAAGAGCGACTCGGCCGTGGCGGTCATCGATGCGTGAGAGTGGCTCGCGTTCGCGTCAGCTCGTCGCCGCGGCGGCGACGAGAACGAAGGCGAAGAGGATGAAGCCGAGGACGGCGAGCACGAAGCCGATGATGGCGCAGACGATCTCGACGGTGAACGCCGTGCTCATCTTCTGCAGCGCCTGCATCATGTGCATGAGGTCGTTGCCCTGCGTCTGCACGACCGACTTCAGCGAGTTGCCGACACCGATGAACGTGACGCCGACGATGATGGCGACGATGCCGGTCGGAAGCCACGTCGCGAGCGAGGGCTGCGCGAGCGAGCCGCAGCTACCGAGCACCTGGAGACCGCCGATCGTCGTCGAGATGATGCCCCAGAGCTTCGCGCGGCCCGCGGCCTTGTCGATGACCTGGTTCTCCATGTCGTTGAACTCGTAGTTGCCGTACGCGCCGGGCATCGCGCCCATGCCGGGCGCTGCGCCTCCGTACGGATTCTGCGAGTAGCCCATGCTCGGCGGCGGCGCGCCGTATCCCGGAGGCGGTGCCCCCGGAGGCGGCTGCCCATAACCTCCGCCGCCCGGCGGTGCTCCGTATCCCCCTCCCCCCGGCGGGGGCTGCCATCCACCTTGCATCGCGTCCTCCTGATCGTTGCGGGCGAGCGCCGCGTGCGGCTCGTCGTCCTTCGTTTTCCGAACCGGTGTACGCGTCGAGGGGACCCGAGCTTCCTGGGCCGACTCGGCTCGCGCCTCGCGGGCGATGCTAGTCGACGCGTCCGGGTTCGACAATCGCGCGGGCCGCGTCGACAAAGAGGTAAGCTCCCGCGCCGTGCTGACGGCCGACGTTCGCTTCGAGGGGTGGACGACCGAGACGTGGACGCGTTTCCTCCACCTCTGGAAACCGCGTGCGACGCCGGATCGAGAGGCGACGCGCCCGCGCGGCGGCCTCATCGTCATCCACGAGCAAGGCCGCGTGCGGAAGCTGCTCCACACGCGCACCGGTCGGCTCGACCCGAGCATCGCGTGGCCCGTGCCGCTCGCCGAGCTCGCGGAAACGCATCACGCGAGCTGGGCGCTCGCCGCGCACGCTGGCGCGCTCGAAGACGTGATGGAGCGCTTCGGCGCGCGACTCCGGCGGCACGACGACATCACGTCGCAGGCGCTGCTCGTCGTCACCATCGCGCGCGAGATGATCCACGAAGGCGCGATCGAGCGATGGCCGCGCCGCCTCCAAGGCGTGCCGCCGCCGAGCGAGATGATGGTGCGCCGGACCTTCGACACGGTGTGTCCGGACGGGCATGCGATGGTGCTCGGGCTCTTTCGCGGTGGTGATCTCTGGACCGCTGCCGCTGCGCGTCGGCGAGGGCAGGGGTTCGACGTGCTCGCCGGCCCGGAAGAGCTGCGTCCGCGCATGGGCGTGCTCTCCGGCGACTGGCGCCGCGACTACCGGCACCTCGCGCGTGCGGTGGAAGAGGAGTACGCGCCGGTCGCCATGGGGTGCTTCGCGGAGGTGGACCGCTTCCGCGAGCTCCAGGTCGATGCGCGTCCCGGAGCGTGGGGCCGCGCGGCGGTCGTGCGTGATCTCATCCTGTCGCCGATGCCGATCGGCGTGCGGCTCGCGCTGGGCGCCGACGGCGCGCGGTTCGCGTTCGAAGGCTTCCGCTCGCTGGTCGGCAGGACGGACGCGCTTCGCCGTCTCGAGCCGTTCATGGCCAAAGCCCGCGAGCGGCTCGGCGACGTCGCCGGCGATCGCGACGTCTCGCAGACGCTCGGCTTCGACCCGCTCGCCGTCCTCCGCGCGCTGCTGCGGCGGTGAGCCGAGCAGAGCGGACGTGACCGACGGGGTGGATACCCGCGCGAACGGCGCGTCGCTCACCGCGGCTCTGACGCGCGTCGCGCCCGTGGCAATCGGGCTGACCGTTGTCGTCCACGTCGCTTACTACTTCCCGCGCGTCGTCGACGACCTCTTCATTTCGCTGCGCTTCGCCGACAACTTCGCGCACGGACGCGGCATCGTCTTCAATCCGGGCGAGCGCGTCGAGGGCTACTCGAGCCCGCTCTGGATGCTGCTGCAGGCGATCGGCCTCCTCGTCGGCTTCGAAGGCGTCACGTGGACGAAGCTGCTCGGCATCGCGTCGTTCGGCGCGCTCCTCGTCGGCGTCCACCGCTTCGCGCGCGAACGGCTCGGCGTCGGTCGGCTGGCGGCGCTGCTGCCCGCCGCATTCCTCGCGCTCGACAGCCACATCGTCGCGTGGTCGGTGCTCGGGCTCGAGACCCCCGCGTACCTCGCGCTGCTCGTCTGGTACCCGGTCGTGCTCGGGCGCTATCTCGAGCGCGGTGGACGGAGGAGCGCCTTCGTCACGGGGGCCGTGGCCGTCGCGCTCGCGTGTGCGCGGCCGGAGGCCGGGTTGTTCGTCGCCGTGCTCGGCTTGGCGGAGTGGACCGCCGCGCGCGCGAAGACGAAGACGCAGGGCGAGCCGGACGCGAAAGCGCAGGCGGACACGGACGCGGACAGCGATTTCGTCGCGCGCGTGCGTGCGCGATGGCCCGTCGTGTGGCGCCTCGCGACTCCCGTGCTCATCGTGCTCGCCGTGCTGCTCGTCGCACGTCGCGCGTACTTCGGGCTGTGGCTGCCGCACACGTACTACGTGAAAGGTGCATCCTCCGGGTTCGAGCTCGCGAAGCTCGGACCGCTCGTCGGTGAAGGCGCCGCACCGCTCGAGGGCGCCGTCTACGTGTTGGGCATCGCGCTCGCCGTCGCAATCGCGGCGCTCCGCCGATCGGCGACGGTTGCGGCAGCAATCGCGTGCACGTTGTTCTTCACCGCATCCGTCGAGCGCGACTGGATGCCGAGCTTGCGCCATCTGCTGCCGCTCGCGATCTTCGCGTCGCTCGCGTGGGCTTGGGCGGTCGAACGCGTCGCGTCGATGAAGATGGAGCTCGCACGTACCTTCGCGACGGTCTTGGCGCTCACCGTCGTCGGCGCCGGTCTGCAGATGGCGACCGTCGACACCCGCTTCAGCTCGATCGACAAGCACGATCGCCCGTGGGCACTGCGGAAGAGCGCGGAGAAAGTGCGCGACACCTGGATGGCCTTCCGGCGTATCGAGCCGCCTCACGTCGCCGCCTTCGGTCCGTTCGAGATGGGGCTGATCACGCAGAACTACCGTCTCATGGAGGCCTCGGCTGCGCCTCTTGCAGACAGTTGGGCGGTCGGCCGCGACATCGGGATGGTCGGCTACTACAGCGACGTCCGCGTGTTCGACACCGGCGGGCTCTTCACGCCGGCCGTCGTACGCAGCGACGCATGGCGAAAGCAGCGGCGCGTCGATGCCGAGCTCGCGCGCGCGACCTTCGCACATGCTCCGGTGACCCTCGAGCTCCTCGATGAGTTCACGGCCGGCGCCGCACGCCGTCCCGAGCTCCTCGCGCCCTACGAGATCGTCGTTGGCTCGCCGCGCGCGCCCACCGTTCTCGTCCAGCGCGAAGCACCGCGGCCGACGCCCGCGGAGATCGCGCGCCGCTACGACGACGCGCTCGCTCGCTTCCCGCGCGCTTACGATCTCCACACGTTGTACGGCGAGGCCGTCGGTGCGGCGATGCGAAAACGCGTGAAGATCGTGCACGAGTGGCTCGCGATCGCGGAACGAGGCGCTGGCGCGACGCCGCCGGCGCGCGACGCATCCCACGGCGCGGGAGCGCGACTCGCAGGAGAGATCGAGTCACTCGGTTGCGAGATCGCTCCTTCATCGGTGCGTGCGGGCACGCGGGTCACGACGACGTGCTGGTGGCGTGTGCTCTCGCGGCCGTCGCATTCCTACGGCACGTTCTTGCACTTCATCGATGCGAGCGGCGCTCCGAAGCTTCTCGGCGATCACCCCGCGGGTGGGCTGCGGCCGACGATCGACTGGAGGCCGGGCGAGATCGTGCGCGACGAAGCGAGCTTCGTCGTTCCTCTGGGCATGCCCCCCGGTCGTCATCCGCTTCGGTTCGGGATGTGGAGCGGCGACCGACGCGCGTCCGTCGCCCCCGCGACGATGAACGACGGCATGGATCGCGTCCCCGGCCCGGTGCTCGAGATCCTGCCGTGATGCGATCGCGCGTGAGTCACGGGCCGAAGGCGTAGAGACCCGTGCAACCGCGAACGCGCGCTAGTCGGTCGCCGCGTCGGCGGGCGGAGCGGGAGGCGGCGGGGGCGCGCTCGAGCCGCCGTCCGAGAGGCACGTGTCGTTGCGGCCGAACGCGGCGAGCGCGGCGGGACACTTCGGGTCGGCGCCCGAGACGTCGAAATCGAAGGGGTAGGGGCCGCACATCGTGGACACGTACAGCACGCGGCCTCCGTCCGGACGGCGCTGGAGGAGGCACGTCGGCGCGCAGGAGCCCGGGTCGTCGCCCTCGACCACGTCGACGCTCGACGTCGTGCCGAGGCAGTCTCGTGCCTCGACGTAGAGGCGCCCCTGATAGACGTGGCTCGCGTCTCCGCACGCAGATGCGTGCAGCATGCACAAGAGCGCCGCCGGCACGACGGCCGACAGCGCTCCCGCGCGGACGAGGCGGCGTACGTTCACGCCTTGGGCTCGGCGCGCGGCGGCTCGACGACGCGGACGTGCAGCTCCTCGAGCTGCTTCGGATCGACGCGATTCGGCGCGTCGGTCATCTGGTCCGTGCCCTTTTGCGTCTTCGGGAACGGGATGACGTCGCGCAGGCTCTGCGCGCCCGAGAGGAGCATGGCGAGGCGATCCATGCCGACTGCGATGCCGCCGTGCGGCGGCGCGCCGAAGCGAAGCGCATCGAGGAGGAAGCCGAACTTCTCGCGCGCTTCTTCGTCCGAGATGCCGAGCGCGCGGAAGACCTTCGCTTGGATCTCGGGGTCGTGCAGGCGGATCGAGCCGCCGCCGATCTCGAATCCATTCAGCACGAGGTCGTAGCGGTAACAGAGGACCTTGCCCGGATCCTTGTCGAGGAGGTCGACGCAGTCGTCGTGCGGGCGCGTGAACGCGTGGTGCGCCGCGACCCAACCCTTCGTGTCCTCGTCGTACTCGAACAGCGGCGGGTTGATGACCCAGAGGAACTCGAACTTGCCGCCGTGCCCGCTCTCCGGAATCAGTCCGAGCTTCTTCGCGAGGTGGACGCGGAGGTTCGCCATGACCGTCTGCACGACGGCTTCCTTGCCGAACTGGAAGAAGAGAAGGTCGCCGTCTTTCGCGCCGGCCTTCTCGTTGACGGCGGTGCGGAGCTCCGCGCTCACGGTCTTGCCGAGCGGCGACTGCGCCCAGTTCCCGGCGGGATCGATCTTCGCGCGCGCGAGGCCCTTCGCGCCCATGCCCTTCACGAAGTCTTCGAGCTTGTCGAGCTCGGCGCGCGAGAGCTTCGCGGCGTGCTCGGCCGGGATGCGCATCGCCTTGACGATCTCGGTCGGGAGATCGCGGCGGTATTTGCCGCTCGTGAACTTCTCGGCGATGTCCTTGAAGAAAGGAATCCCGCCGCCCGCGTGATCGATGACGAGGTCGGTCACGTCGGTGTGCGGCAGGTCGAAGCGCATGTCCGGCTTGTCGTTGCCGTACTTGCCCATCGACTCTTCGAAGGGCATCTGCGGGAAACGGCCGCTCGGATACTTCTCGTGGAGGTCGATCCCGAGGACCTCCTTCCACACGGAGAAGATCATCCCCTCCATCGTCTTGAAGACGTCGTCCTGGTTCACGAACGACATCTCGACGTCGATCTGCGTGAACTCCGGCTGACGGTCGAGGCGGAGCGCTTCGTCACGGAAGCATTTGACGATCTGGAAGTAACGGTCGAAGCCCGCGACCATGTAGAGCTGCTTGAAGAGCTGCGGGCTCTCGGCGAGCGCGTAGAACTTTCCCGCGCTCATGCGGCTCGGGACGAGGAAGTTGCGCGCGCCGCCCGGCGTGTACTTCACCATGAAGGGCGTCTCGAGCTCGAGGAAGCCCTGCCCGTCGAAGTAGCGGCGCACCGTCTGGTTGATGCGATGACGGACGCGCAGCGTGCGCTGGAGCGGCGAGCGGCGGAGGTCGAGGTAGCGGTACTGGAGCCGCTTCTCTTCGCCGGTGTCGATCTCGTCGGCGATCTCGAACGGCGGAGTGTCCGCCTTGTTGAAGACGGTGAGCTCGATGGCGTGGACCTCGATCTCGCCCGTCGCGAGCTTCGGGTTCTTGTTCGCGCCGCGGCTCACGACCTTGCCACGCACGCCGATGACCCACTCGCTGCGGAGCGACTGCGCGCGGTCGTACGACTCCCTCGGGAGCGCCTCGTAGCCCGACAAATCCGGGTCGAAGACGATCTGCGTGATGCCGTCGCGATCGCGAAGGTCGACGAACACGCAGCCGCCGTGATCGCGATAGCTCGCGACCCAACCGAAGAGGACCACCTCTTTCCCCTCGTCGCTCGCGCGGAGATCGGCGCAACGGTGGGTGCGTTTCAGCTCGTCGATGAACCGTGCCATGGGGCCGGACACGTTAGTAGAAACGGGCGCCTTCGGGATCGACCTGTTTCGCGCCCAGCACGCGCGCCCGGCGTTTCCCGCTTTTCCGAGCACGTTTCTTCCGGGCGGACGGCGCGAACGGCTAACGTCGGCCGGCCGTGCGAGGCGACGGAAACGAACGCGAGACGCCGTGGACGCCCATGGACGCGTTCGACCGCGCGGCGCTCGCGCTCGTCACCCTGGTGTCCGGGGCGGTCGCGGCGCTCGGCGTCGTCGCCTCGCCGCCGGCCTCGCACGACGAGGGCGTCGTGCGCGTCGTCGGGCTCGGTTGGACGGGGCTCCTGCGAGGGCTCGATGCGATGGTCGCCGCGCCGCTGATGCTCGTTCCGCTCGGGACGCGCGCATCCCGTGCCGGGCTCGCGAGCGCCGTCGTCACCGGGGCATGCGCGGCCGTCGCCTTCGTGCTCGCGCGTGCGGTCGCAACGGCGGTACGTCCGACGAATGCGCCTCCGCGCCTGCTCTCCGCCGTTGCTGCCGCCGTCGTGCTGACCGCGTTCCTCTCTCCCATGTGGCAGTCGGAAGGTGCCGCGCCGGGAGGAGCCGTGCTCGGCGCAGGGCTCGTGCTCGCGGCCGCCGCGCTCGCGTGCGCAGGAGGGACGCTGCGCGCAATGGCCCTCGTTCTGGGGCTCGCCGCGTCGTACGAGCCGCTGGTGCTCGCGGGGGCGGCGGTCGCCGTGCTGCCTCGGGTCTACGACGTCGTGACGTCACGCGAGCGACGCCTCGAGCGAGGCGATGCGCTCCGTGCCGCGGCGTCGTTCGCGCTCGGCCTCGTGCCGCTCCTCTTCGCGTTTGCCTTGCGGCGCCGCGTGCCGGAGGCCGCGCTCCTCGTCCCCGTGTTCTCGTCGCCGCTCGGCGAGCGCGGAGGCGCGGCCGTCGCGCTGCTTCCGTTCGCCCGCAGCGAGATCGGCGATCTCGTGCTCGCGGCGTGCGTGGTCGGCGGCGTGCTCGCGTGGCGGAAGCCCGGCGCGCGGCGCCTCCTCGCGTCGCTGCTCGGCATCGTGCTCGTCGGTGTGGCGGCCATCGCCCTCCGTGTGCCCGCCTCGACATCGCGCGTCGCAGCCCCCGTGCTCGCGGCGTCTTGCGCGGTCCACGTGCTGGCGGCGAGCGCGCTCGCGTCGGTCGTCGTCGCGATCGCGCGGACGCGGGTGCCTTTCGCGCACGCGAGCGCCGCCCTCGTCGTCGTCCTCGAGCTCGTGCTCCCCGTGCGGGCCGCCGACGAGGCGTTCGCGCGGCGCGAGAAGCGCCCATCGCGCGGCACGGCGCTCTGGAACGAAGCGGCGTGGGGAGCGGCGCCGCCTGCCGCGGTCGTGCTGGTCGACGACGCGGGAACGCATCGCCGGATCGTCGCCTCGCGCGCGGTCGGGCAGATGCGTGACGATCTCGTCATCGTTCCGACGTTCGCGATGCCTTCGCGTGCAAGCGACCGGGCGCTCGCGTCGGAGCCGAAGCTCGCGTCGCTCTACCGCGACATCGCTCTCGGGGTGAACCCCGAGGAGCTCTCCCTTTCCACGCCCGCTGCGCACCGGCCGCTGCTTGCGACGTTCGACCCGCGCTGGGACCGGAACCTCGCGCGCCACTTCGTGCCGCTGGGCCTGACGGCGCGTTTCGAGCCGGAGCCACGGGGCCCGACCGAACGGCGCAGGGCGCTCGAGCTCTTCACGGGCGTTCGCGAGCGGCTCGAGCGCGTCGCGACGCCGAAGCGCGATGCGGAGCTCGCGAGCGCCACGGCAACGCTGCTGCGCCGCCGGGCGGTCGCCATCGCCGCCGCAGGAGAACGAGACCTCCTGGAGCGTGCACTCGACGACCTTCGGAAGTTCGCGCCGGACGATCCGGTGGCGAGCACGCTCGTTCGCCGCATCGTCACGACGAAGGGCGCCATCGAGGTCAAAGACCTCGCGCCGTAATCGGGAGCGGCGCGCTCTTTCCGCGCTTCGCGCCGGTCACTCTTCGCCGTCGATCGACTCGGCGAGCGCGAGAAGGCTGTCGCCCGCGTCGTAGCGGAAGCGCAGGCGAACCACATCACCGGCGGCGACTTCGACGGGGCGCGCCAGCGGGACGACCAGGTCGTGCATGTCCCAATCGATCGAGCGGCCTTCGTTCTCGAGGATCGCGAGGAGGTTCTTGTGCATGAACCGGAGCGAATTGAGGACGCCGGCCGTGTGGATCTCGACGGAGAAGTCGACCTCGAAGTGCGTGTCGTATTCGGCCTCGTACTGGAAGACCGAGTAGATGGCCGGCTCGGCGAGCTGCGCGACGCGCCGCGCGTTGTTCGCGTCGATGAACATCGGCACCGCGGCCTCGAAGCCGTGGAACGTGTAGTCCGTGTAGATCGGTTGCACCGCCATGACGGCCGCTTCGGGGAGGAAGCGCGGGAGCGGGCCCCCGAACTTGGCGAGGTAACGCTCCTTGAACGCCTGGATGACGTTCATCTGCTTCTCGCGGAGCATGCCCGTGTGGAGCATCTCGCAGATGACGACGTCCACCGGCTCCGGCGGGAGGAACTCGTTCGCGTCGCCGTTCACGAGCTCGACGCGGTCGGCGACGCCGTTCTTCTGGAGGAAGGCCTGCGCGGCGCGAGCGACGTGCGGGATGCGCTCGACGCAGTAGACCTTCGAGGCGCCAGCGCGCGCGGCGAAGAACGAGAGGACGCCGGTACCGGCGCCGAGCTCGACGACCTTCATGCCGGGCTTCACCGTCGCCTGGATCGCCTGCTCGAAGCCGCCGATGCGCGCCTCCTGATCGAGCATTTGATAGTGGTAGTGAATCGGGATGAACTGCCCGAGCATCGCGTCGTCATCGGTCTTGTCGGCCGACACGACGTAGAGGTGCGGGCGCATCGAACGCGCCGCCTCGGTCGAGGCCGCCAAGGTTGCTTCGTCTTCGATCCGCTGCGATGCCGGGGGAGGTGCCATGCGCGGCTATGACTGCAGGCGCCGTGCCGCGCCTCCGAGAGGGCTTCGGAAGGCGCTTCGCGACGTCGTTCAGGCCTGAAATCCAGGGCCGATCACGTTCTCGCGGGTCGCTCGCCGGCCGGCGTCACCACGGTGACACTCCGACGGCGCGATGACGATCGGAGCGCCGAGGGAACCCTCAGAACGCGACGCGCGGCTCCGAGAGCGTCGCCGAACCACGGTAGTGCTTCCGGATGAACAGGAATCCGCCCCGCCCGTCGAAGGCGACGCGAGACGGTGCGCGGCCGAGCGGTGTCGAGAGGCCGAACACGATCGTGACCTCGACGTGGTCCACGAAGGTCGGGTTCTTGCTGAACGAGAACCCCATGCTGAGGATCTCGCTGGTCGACTCGTCGACCCAGGCCGAGCCCTTCAGCGCGTCTTCCGCCGGCTCCTTCGGTACGAACGCGATGCGCACGCGCGACGGGTTCGCCGGGTCGCGCTCGCCGAGCGTGAACACGTAGCGCCCCTGCTGCGAGGCGTGGAACGGGAGCTTCAGGTCCTTGTCGCGGTCCTTCTTCTTCGGCTTGTCCTGCGACTCGAGCGCCTTCTTTCGCGCCTCGTCCGTCTTGTCTTTGCCGTTCTCCAGATAGCGAAGGATGTCGACGAGGGGCCGAGCCTCGGGCTGAGGGCGCGGCGTCACGCGCACCGAGATCTCCTTCGTCTCCGTCGTGCGGCCGTCGCCATCGACCTCTTCGAGCTTGCCTGCGAAGAGGAACGCGCCTCGGCGCTTCATGTCCTCGAAGCGTGCGGCGTGCACGGCGAGGCCGTTCATCAACGCCTGCGGTACGGCGACCGGCGCCGCGCCGGGGGCGGTCGTCTCCGCGGCGGCCGAGCGCGCGACGAACGCGGGTGACGCGGCGAAGGCGAGCGCGGTGACGAGCGCAAGGGAACGGCGGAGGCTCGGCATCACCCAAGGGTTGCGCGGCGCGAGGGAACCCGCAAGCCTGGCCGTCGCTGGGCTGTCGCCGGGGCGGCGCGCGTGCGGCAGGGAGTTCACTTTGCGCGCGAGGCCCGCAGGTTATGGTGGCAACGTGAGCCCCGACTCCCGCGAGACTCCGTTCGATCCCGTTCCGCCGGCGGTCGGCTCGGCGCGGTCGCTGCCCGACGTGCCGTCGCCCGTGATCGAGCGCGGCCGCATCCTCGCGTACCGAATCTTCGACGCGGGCGACACGATCGCGCTCGACCTCGCCGAGAAGATCCTCGGCGCGAAGCGCGTGGAGATGGCCGGACAGCTCGTCGAAGGCCTCGTCGTGCCGGTGAGGCCGGTCGAGGTCGACCTCGGCGAGTGCGCCGTCGTCATCCCGAAGCTCGGGCGCGAGATGAAGGCGCACGCTTCCGCGCACGTGTTCGACTACGGCGCGGTCTCGTTCCTCTACGACATCCCGATCGAGGCCGGCACGTCTCTCTACGAGCTCACGCCAATCTGCGATGCCCTCTACGACGCGGTCGAGCTCGAGACGCGCGGCTGCCAGCATCGCAAGGAGCTCATCACGCGCCTCGGCGCCAGCGTGGAGAAGCCTCACGACTGGGCCGAGGCGGAGACGTACACCATCGTCTACGTGGAGAAGCTCGCGGGCGTGAACGTCGATGGGCATCGCGCATCGCTCGCCGAGCTCGCACGCTCCGAGGCGGTCGCGAAGCTGCTCCTCGGCGAGACGAGCGACAAGCCACTGAGCGCCGCGGTTCGCGAAGACGTCCTGCGCAATGCGTTCTCGTACCTGGCCGACGACCTCGTCGTCATCGACTGGAACAGCGCGATCGTCGTCGAGCCGAGCGGTTCGCGCATCGTCCCGTTCATCCTCGAGCTCGCGACGACGCAGCTCCTCGAGTTCCGTTACTACGACGGCCTCCTCGATCGCGAGCTCGCGCGCGTCTACGAGCACGTCGAGGAGGTGCGCCCGCGCGTCATCCGCAGCCCGTACGCGGCCCTGATGCGCGGCGTGGTCCGGCGCTTCATGGAGCTCACCGAGTTCACCGAGCGCGTGGACAACGCCATCAAATCGGTCGGCGACTTCTACCTCGCGCGCGTGTACCTGTCCGCGATCCGGCGCTTCCGCGTTCCCGAGTGGCGCGACAGCGTGGAAGCGAAGCTCTCGCTCATCGCGCGTGCGTACGAGCTCTTGAAGGGTGAGGTCGAGGTCTCGCGCGCTCAGCTCCTCGAGGTCATCGTGGTGCTGCTCATCCTCATCGAGGTCGTCGCCGCGCTTCGGGGCCACTTCTAGCGGCGCGCGGGCGGTCTGCGGGGTCAATCGCACCAGCCGCCGAGCGAGGCGCTGCAGAGCGGGTCTCCGGCGGAGCATGCGCACGCGCCGGCATCCTTGTTCCTGCGAACGGGCGGGGCTCCGGTGCGGAGCGTCGCGCAGCGTCGAGCGGCGGCCGTCGCGACGGCGAGCTCGCGTGCGGTCTCGATGCACGCGCGCGCGAGGGTGCGTGCCTCTTCACGAAAGCGCCGCGTGGGACCGACCGCGACGTCCTCGAAGCTGCCGGCGACGGCGGGATCGCTCCGCCACGTGGGCGGCATCGCGACGAGGCCCGCGTCGTCGAGGCGGATCGACATGTCGAGGGCGAGCTCTGCCGCCTCCGCGATCGCGTCGATGCGTCCTTCGCGCGGAGCGTCGGCCGCGTGGAACGCCGCGGCGAACATGCGGCTCGCGCGATCGACGAGCACGTGCGCGGCGGTGAACCAACGCTTCAGCGGGGAGTCTGCGCCCGCGTCGGCGCCGGTCACGATCCGAGGCGGCGTGAGGTGCACGAAGGCGTCGCGCGCGCTGCGGGCACGTTGCAGGGCGTCGGCAAACGCGAGCTTCGGGATGGCCGGGTCGCTCCACGCGCGCGGAAGCTCTTCGGTGCCCGCGTCGAGCGGCTCGGACGCTGCGGTCGTGGCAGGGAGCTCGCGTGGTGGTGCGGCCGCCGGGGCGGGAAGCGGGTCCGCGATGACGAGGTCGATCGTGGCGGCCGCGGCGGGCGTCGCTGGCGTCGCGGGCGCGGCGGGCGGCGACGACGCGCTCGGCACCGTCGTCTTGCCGCAGGCTGCGCATGCGCCGGCCGCGAATGCAAGGCCGCCGGCGGTACGGAGGAGCGCGCGGACCACGACGATGCGGCTCGGCGGTCCCATGCTCGGGAGGCTACGACACGGCCGCGAGCGCCGCGCTTGGGTCGGCCGCGAAGGAAGCGGGCAGCGCCTCTTCGCCGCACGCTCGGCTCACGGAGATCGGGTAGCTTCGCCGTATGGACGCCGCGGCGATCAAAGAACGTTTCGAGGAGCACAAGGCGCGCACCGGGCACGAGATCCGGAACGTGAAGGTCGGCGGCTTCGACATCGACGGCGTGCTGCGCGGCAAGTACGTCTCGCTCGAGAAGTTCTGGGGCATGGTCGAGAGCGGCTTCGGCTTCTGCGACGTCGTGTTCGGCTGGGACATCGGCGACGTCGTGTACGACAACGCGAAGGTCACCGGCTCGCACACGGGCTTCCCGGACGCGCACGCGATGCTGGATCTGTCGACGTTGCGCTTCCTGCCAGGCGAGCCGGACACGGCAGCCTTCCTCGTCGACTTCCGCAACGAAGACGGCACCCACCACCCGGCGTGCCCGCGGTCGCTCCTGAAGGATCAGCTCGCGAAGGCCGCGAAGATGGGCTTTCAGGCCACGTTCTCGTGCGAGTTCGAGTTCTGGTGCTTCAAGGAGTCGAGCGACTCGCTGCACGCGAAGGGGTTCCGCAACCTGACGCCGCTCAGCCACGGCATGTTCGGCTACTCGTGGCTGCGGGAAGAGCAGAACCGCGCGTTCGTACACGCGATCCTGGACGAGATGGCGGCGTTCGACATCACGATCGAAGCGCTGCACACCGAGACTGGCCCCGGCGTCTACGAGGTCGCGCTCCGCTACGACGAAGCGCTGCGCGCCGCCGACAAAGCAGCCCTTTTCAAGACGCAGATGAAGGCGCTCGCCGCCCGCCATGGCATCGCGGTCACGTTCATGGCGAAGTGGAATGCGGATCTGCCGGGCTCGAGCGGGCACATCCACCAGTCGCTCTGGAGCGTGGGGCAGCCCGGCGGAGCGCCGCGCAACGTCTTCCACGACGACAAGGCCGAGGCGCGCCTCTCCGCGACGGCGCGGAGCTATCTCGCGGGACAGCTTGCGCTGATGCCGGAGCTGACCGCGCTGTATTCGCCGACCATCAACAGCTACCGCCGCTACGTCCCGGGCGTGTGGGCTCCGATGACCGCGACGTGGGGCGTGGAGAATCGCACGGCTGCGGTGCGCGCGATCCCGGGCGGGCCGGGGTCGACGCGTCTCGAGTATCGGCAGACCGCGGCGGACATCAACCCGTACATCGCGATGGCGACGTGCCTCGCCGCCGGTCTCTATGGCGTCGAGAAGAAGCTCGAGGCGCCGGCGCAGTCGTCCGGCGACGCGTCGGTCCTCGACCACCCCGAGCTTCTCATCCCGCGCACCCTGAAAGACGCGACCGCCCGCCTTGCCGCGAGCGATCGCGCGCGCGAAATCCTGGGCGCGGCGTTCGTCGACCACTACGTCCTCACCCGCGAGTGGGAAGTGCGCCAGTACGAACGCAACGTGACCGAGTGGGAGCTCCGCCGGTACTTCGAGTCGATTTGATGGGGTGGTGGGGAGGGAGCAGCGGCGCTCGCGCTAGGGCCTGACCGCACCCGACCGCACCCGACCCACGGGGACGCGACGGCCCTAGCTTCTGCGCCGTCGTGCGGTCTACGCTCACGGGGCCATGTCGATCGTCACCTGGGGCTTCCCGACCACCATCGTCTTCGGCGCCGGCGCCATCGCGAACCTCGGCGACCACGTGAAGCGCATCGGCGCGAGCCGTGCGCTCGTCGTCGCCGATGCGGGCGTCGTCAAGGCGGGCATCGCCGAGAAGGTCCGCAAGGTCCTCGAAGCCGCGGGGATCCCGGCGAGCGTCTTCGACCGCGTCGACCCGAACCCCGTCGAGCAGAACGTCACCGACGGCGTTGCCGCGTATCGTTCGCACGGCGCGGACATCATCATCTCCGTCGGCGGCGGATCGCCGCTCGACGTCGGCAAGCTCGTCGCGCTGAAGACGACGCACGAGCGGCCGCTCGCCGAGTACGACGACGCGATCGGCGGCGACGCGCACATCACGTCCAACGTGCCGCCGATCATCACCGTCCCGACGACGGCAGGCACGGGCAGCGAGGTCGGGCGCTCGGGCGTCGTGACGCTTGCGGCGACCGGCCGGAAGACCGTCATCTTCTCGCCGTACCTCCTCGCGAAGGTCGCGCTGCTCGATCCGGAGCTCACGGTGTCGATGCCGCCGCGCGTGACCGCCGCGACCGGCTTCGATGCGCTCACCCATTGCGTCGAGGCGTACCTCTCGACCGGCGATCACCCGATGGCCGATGGCATCGCGCTCCACGGTATCGAGCTCTGCGCGAAGCACCTGCCTCGCGCCGTCGAAGCTGGCGCGGACCTCGTCGCGCGCGGCGCGATGATGAAAGCCGCAATGATGGGCGCCGTTGCGTTCCAGAAGGGCCTCGGGGTCTGCCACTCCCTCGCGCATCCGCTCTCGAGCGAGAAGAACCTGCACCACGGCCTCGCGAACGCGCTCTGCCTCCCGGCGGTGTGCGACTTCAACAACGCGGCCGTTCCCGAGCGCATCGAGCGCGTCCGCCGGATCGTAGACCCGAACGCGACGAGCCTCTCGAACGCGCTCCGCACCCTCCGCGAGAAGATCGGGCTGCCCGCCGGCCTCGGCGCCGAGGGCGTGACGAAGGCGGACGTCCCGAAGCTCGCCGACAAGGCGATGGAAGACGCGTGCCATCGCCTCAATCCCCGCCCGGTCACGCGCGACGACGTCGTGAAGCTCTACGAGCTCTCGCTGTAAGCGTCGCCCCGCGCCGTCGCGCGGAAGCCCACCACGCCCATGATCGCGCGATCGCGCGGCTGATCGCGATGTCGCGGTCCGCGTGACCGGCGGCACACGTCTGCACGCGAAACTCGTGCGGGCATGCGGCGTGCTCCGTTGCGCCCTTCGAACCGTCGCCTCGGAGGCCCCATGCCTTCTTCCTCTGGAAGCAAGAGGAGCGTGCTCGTGCGCGCCCTCGTGCTGCTCCTCGTCGCGGTCGTGTGCGTTCCGCTCGTGCGTGACGCGACGCTCGTCGGGGACGGCCAAGAATACTTCTCGGTGCTCGAGAGCTTTTGGCGCCACGGCACGCCGGAGCAGCGCACGGAAGACGTCGATGCCTACGTGAGGCTCCTCGCGGCGCACGGCTTTGCCATCACTCGCCCGCGCGAGGGCTTGTTCGTGACCGCCGACGGACGATGGTACTCGTACCACTTCTGGCTCTATCCGCTGCTCTGCGTCCCCGCGAAGGCGCTCCTCCACCTCTTCCGCGCCGACGAGTTCCGCGCGCTCGCTCTCACGAACGCCGCGCTCCTGCTCGCGGCCATCGCGAACGCGCTCCGCCGCGCGTCGCCGGAGCGGGCCGCGTTCGTCACCCTTGCTCTCGTGACGCCGGTGCTCGCGTACGTGCGCTGGCCGCACGGCGAGGTGCTCACGTGGGCGTGCGTCCTCACGAGCCTCGTCTGCATCGACGAGCGAAACTACGGCCGCGCCGCGCTCTTCGCCGCGCTCGGATCTCTGCATGCGCCGCCGATCGCCGCGCTCGCGCTGCTGGCCGTGGCGCTTGCCGCAAACGACCCCGCACCGGCACGGCGCGCGCGCGTCGGCCGTGCCGTGCTCGGCTCCGGCGCCGCGCTCGCGTCGCCGCTGTTCTTCCTCGCCACGTTCCGTGTTCCGAGCCTGATCGCCGACGTCGGGATGGCGGACGCGCGGCTCGTCACGCCCTCACGCGTCGCCGCGTTCGTCGTCGACCTGGAGTATGGGCTCGTTGCGCACGCGCCCGTGCTCGTCGTCGCCGCCGCGGCCGGTCTCGTCTGCGCTCTCCGCCGAAAACAGTGGCGTGCGCACGCGTTTGCGCTCACGGCGCTCGCGATGCTCGCAGGCGGGGCGACCACGACGAACATGAACGGCGCAGAGGCCGGGCTGCATCGCTACGCCGTTTGGGTGATCCCGGTGCTCGCATGGATCGCCGCCGCACACGTGCCGTGGCGAGCGCTGTTCGCGCCGCGAATCCGTCCCCTCGCTGCGACGGCGCTCGCCGCAGCCGCCGCGTTCCAATTCTCCGTCGTCCGTTTCGCCGCCATGCATCCGACGGTCGACACGTCGTATGCGCAAAGCGCGCTCGCGCGCTTCACGCTGGAGCATGCGCCTACGCTCTACTCGCCGGAGCCGGAGAGCTTCACCGAGCGCATCCTGCACCGCGAAGCGGAGTTGGCGTGGCACCGAGGGCCGTTGCCCGTCGCGTTCATGACCGATCGTGGCGCTCGCAAGATCCTCACCGACGCGCGCGGGCTCGACGCGCTTCCCCTCCGCTTCGACGTGGATGGGCCGTGGCTCGCCGACGTGCGCGCGCGCTACGGTGCCCGCGAGGGGCGCTTCTACCTCGAGCCGCCGCCCGGAGTCGTGATGCCGCGCGGCCACGGGACGTCTCACGTGGCATTCGAGGACGGCTGGTACGACGTGGAGCGCGCGGGCGCCGACTGTTGGCGTTGGATGTCGAAGCGCGCCTCGCTCGTCGTCCGCGCGGCGGTCGGCGCACAGCGGGCCATCCGCCTCCGCGGCTGGGTTCCCGAAGAGCTCGGCACGTCGCCGCGGGTCACGGTTCGTGTCGACGGCGCGCTCGTCGACCAGTTCACGGCGCCGCGGCATCGCTTCACGCGCGAGTACGTCATCCCCGGCGGACCGCGCGACGCTGCGAAGGTGGAGATCGAGACGTCCGACGTGGTGAAGCCGCCGGGCGACGCCCGCCAGCTCGGCTTCGCGCTGCTCGGGGCCGAGCTGACCGAAGCCGCCGAGACGCTCGGAGCGGGGATGGCGGAGTTCGAGGGCAGCGCGTGGCTGCCCGCCTTCGACCACCCCGACGGCGAGGTGCGCTGCCTCGCCGGGCCGGGCACCATCCGCCTCCCGCCGCAGCGCGGCCGCGCCGACGAGACGCTCGTCCTCGCGTTCTGGCTGCCGAATACGTCGCTCGGACGTCGCGCGAACCTGCGCGTCGATCTCGACGGGCGGGTGGTCCACGATGGACCGGTGAACACGCGCCTGCGCCGCCGCCTCCACGCGCGTGCAGACCAGGGCCACACGATTCGCATCGACCCGGACGAGGCGGTCGACAGCGAGGTCGGCCACGCATCTGCGTGCGTCGAGGTGCTCCGCTACTTGCCTTGATTCGGGAGCTCGCCCGCGAGCACGCGTTCCGCGCGGTCCTCGATGGCATCGACCGGATGAACCTCGACATCGAAGGCAACCTTCCCGCTCTCCGCCTCCGCGAGCCCCATCTCGACGCGCTGGCGGCGGTACAGCTCCTCGAGGGACGAAGGGGGCAGCGGCTGCTTGCGCGGCCGCATGATCCACCGCGGGCGTCCGTCGTAGCCGGTCATCCCGTTGTGCTTCCTCTCGTGGCGCCTGCCCGCCACGAAGTAGTGGCGTCCGATCGCGAGCACGAGATCGGTGCATGCTTGCGGCGGGCACTCGAACTCGTCCGGTGTGCCGACGAGAAGCGCTGCGAACCGGCGCGCGGCAAGACCCTCGAGCAGGTCACGTGGCGCGGCGTCGCCAGCGCGAACGATGTCGTAGAGCGCGGCGGCATGCGGGCTCGGCTCGCGCGTGATCTCGCCGGTGATGGTGACGAGGACCTCGCCCTCGCGTTCGAGGTCGCGCACGAGCTCCGTCAGACGCTGCCGCTCCGCGAGATCCTCGGCGTTCGGCGAGAGCTCGGCGGGATCGAACATCGCGGCGAGGAGCTGCAGGCAGAGCCCGCCGAGGAGCAGCTTCTCGACGAGCGCGGAGCTTCCGAGGGCACGTGCTCGCGTCTCCGCACGCGACGCGGCAACCGCCGCAGCCACGCAGCCGAGCGGCAGCCACGCGACGAGCACGTTCTCCCAACCGCCTGCGTGCGCGCGAAAGACGAAGGCACCGGCCATCCCCGCCCCGAGCACGGACGCGAAGACGACGTCGTCTGCGCTCGTTCCGGTCGGTCGCGTCCGCGTTCGGAGGAACGACCAGGCGACCGGGATCGTCATCGCAACGCTGCCCGCGGCGTACGCGAACGCTTTCGGCACGTCTTGGATGAACAGGATCGAGAGCCGCGCGGCTTTGATGCCGTGCGCGCGTGGAAGAACGAGGCAGTAGTAGTGGAACCAGCCTCCGGAACGGAGCTCGAGGAGCGTGCCGAAGACGCCGAGCACGACGATGCCGGCGGCGCCCACGAGCATCGCGCGACGTCTTTCTCCGGCGAGGACGAGACCCACGAGCGCGGCTGCGAACGCGAAGAGCCCCGCCTGCTTCGCGAAGAAGGCTCCGCCGAGAAGAGCGCCGGCGACCAGCGCCCCCGCCGTGCTCTTTCGCGTGAGGAGGACCGCGACGCCGAGCACGATCATCGCGGCGTACGACGCGTCGACGCGCTCCAGATCGTAGAAGAGGATCGTCAGCGGATACGTGGCGAGGTGCAGGACGAGCGCGTAGCGGGCCCACTTGCGCGAGGCGCCGAGCGCAACGGCGATGCGATGAATGCCGAACCCTGCGGCAAACGTCGCCGCGATCGAGACGAGCTTCGCGGCCACGAACGGCGAGCACACGCGTGCGAGCTGCGCAGCGAGCCAGAGGTAGAGCGGCGTGTAGACGAATGGGATGAAGTGCGCCGACGGCGCGACGTAGAGCTGCTTGCCGTCGCGGATCCGCGCGATGCCTTCGCGGACCGCGCCGGTCATCCACTCACCATCGACGGGGTATCGGAAGCGGTCGACGACGACCCAGAGCGAGAGCAGCGAGAGAACACCGGCGAGGCCCCACACCAGGGCGGTGAGGACGCGCACGCCGCGATCGGCGTCGCCGGGCGAGGAGGGCTCGTGCGCGGACACGCGGGCGTCCTTATCAGACCTGCCGCTCTACGGCGAAGCGCTCTTGCCGCCTCCAGCGGTGCGCCAGCGATGGTCGGGAGCGGCCGCGATCTCTTCGATCTCGTCGTCCGGACCGACGTCGGCGCCAGGCTTCGCGGCGATGCGGCGCATGTCGGCGAGACCCATCTCCATGCGGATTCGGTCTTCGAGGACGCCGCGCGGCATGTCGACGAGCGGCGTCTTCCGCGGGCGCATGACCCAGCGCGCCCTGCCGTCGAAGCCAATCATTCCGATCGGCCGCTCCTCGAAGCGGGCCGCAACGAAGTAGTTCCTCAGCGTCGCGTCGCTGAGCTCGGCGCACGCCGTCGTCTTGCAGCCGAACTCGTCGGGTGCGCCGACGACGAGAGCGGCAAATCGGCGCTCGCGGAGGGACGCGAGGTACTCCGCGGGCGCGGGCTCGTTCGCGCGAAGGACGTCGAACAGAGCGGCGGCGTGGAAGTGCGAGCTGCGGGTGACGTTCCCGGCGGTCGTGACGATGACCTCGCCCGACTCTTCGAGGCGGCGCACGTAGCGACGGAAGGCCTCGGTCGCGTGACGGTCGTCGGCGCTGGGCGCGCTGTCGTTCGGGTCGAAGGCGCCGCCGAGCAGCTGGAGAGCCACGGCGGCGAGAAGAGCGACGGGCACGAGGTGCTCGCCGCGGGTGCCACGCGCAAGCCGCTCGGCGCGCGAGGCAGCGACGGCGACCGCGGTGCAGGCGAGGGGCGTCCACGCGAGGATGACGTTCGCCCAGCCACCTCGGTGGCTCCGCAGCGAAAACGCGCCGAGGAGACCGCCGGCAACGACGGCTGCAAAGACCACGTCGCGCCATTCGACGTCTGCCGCGCGGCCGCGACCGCGCACGAACGCGGCGATGACGGGCGCAACGATGGCCACGCTGCCCGCCGCGAGCAGGAACACCTTCGGGACGTCGGCGATGAAGAAGGTCGAGATGAGCGCAGGCTCGACGCCGTGCGATCCGGGGAGCTTGACCGTGTAGTAGCGGAACCAAGGTCCCGTCGTGAGCTCGAGATACGCGAAGAGGAGCACGAACGCGACGCCGCCCGCGACCACGGCGACGAGCGCTCGGCGCTTCTCACGGGCGGCGACGAGACCGGCGATGGCGGCTGCGAACGCGAGGAGTCCCGGCTGCTTCGCGAAGAACGCGAGGCCGAGCACGACGCCGCCCGCGACGGTGCTGGCGAGGCCCTCGCCGAGCAGCAAGAGGACGCCGAGGACGACGAACGCTGCGCCCGTCGCGTCGACGCGTTCGAGGTCGTAGAAGAAGAGCGTGACGGAGTAGGTGCCGAGGTGGAGGAGCACGGCGACGGCCGCCCAGAAGCGGCCGGCGCCGAGCCTCGTGGCGATGCGCGCAATCCCGAAAGCCGTGGCGGCCGTCGCCGCGAGCGAGACGAGCTTGCACGCGACGAACACCGACGTCACGTGCGCGAGGGCGCCGGCGAGCCAGTAGTAGATGGGCGTGTACAGGAACGGGATGAACTCGGCCGCGGGTGCGATGTAGATCGGCTTACCGTCGCGGACGCGCTCGACAGTGTCGCGCACGGCGCCGGTCATCCACTCGGCATCGACGGGGTTCGCGAAGCGTGCGATGACTACCCACGCGAACAGCGCGCTCAGAGCGACGCCGAGCGCGAGCGTGACCGCGCGCATCGCGACGACTGCGCGGGAGGCGCGCGAGTCTCTGCGGGACTGCGGCTCGCTCGACACGCTGGCTGCTTATCAGACCTCCCCGGCCGAGTCGACGTGACGTCCATGTCAGACCTGGATTCGCTTGACGTAAGCGGCCCACTGCGGGACACACGTGCGGTCGTGACGAAGAAAGGCCGAGGAATCCTCGCGCGCACGTGGCGCTGGCTCGGCGCGTGGCGCTTCTTCCTCCTGCTCGCGTTCACGTACGGGTACTTCCACCAGGGAAGCGATCCCAACCAGACGTCGCGCCTCGCGCTCGTGCGTGCGATCGTCGAGCGCCGCGCGGTAGACATCACGCCCGACCACCACCTCACCCTCGACAAGGGCGGCGTCGGCGGAAAGATGTACTCGGACAAGGCGCCGGGCGTGGCCCTCCTCCTGACGCCCTTCTATGCAGCCATGCACGCGGCGGATCGGGTGGTCGGTCACCGGCGCGAGGAACGCGGGATCCAGCGCGCGCAGCTCCACACGCTGTCGTTCGTCGCGGCGAGCGTGCCGGGGTTGATCGCCGCCTACCTGTTGCTGCAGACGCTCCTGCTCTTCGGCACCTCTCGCGGGCTCGCCGAGCTGCTGACCGCGGGGTGGGGGCTCGGCACCATCGTTTTCCCCTTCGCGACCGTCATCTTCGGTCACGTGCTCGCGGCCGCGTTTGTGCTGGGTGCGTTCTATCTGGTGCAGAAATGGCGCGTTGCCGGCGAGCGGGTCACGTTCGCGCGAGCGGCCCTCCTCGGCTTGCTCTGGGGCGCTTCGATCATCACCGAGTACCCGACGGGCATGCTCGTCGCGATGACCGGGCTCTATGTCCTCTCGCTCGAGTGGTCGCGGCCGGCCGTGGTCCGCGTGCTCGGCGGAGCGGCGCTCGGCGCAGCGCTGCCCTTCGGCGCACACGTCGCCTTCACGCTCGTCGCGTACGGCTCCGCAGCCGTCCTGCCGTACAAATTCCTGGTCGAGCCGATCTTCGTCGCCCATACGAGCGCGGGCATCCTCGGCATCGGCGTACCGACGAAGATCGGGATCTGGGGAGTGCTCCTCAGCCCGTACCGAGGCCTCTTCTTCTTGTCGCCGTTCCTCGCGCTCGTGTTCGTGGGGTTCGCGCGGTGGTCGGCGTCGGGAGAGCACCGGCGCGAGATGTGGCTCTCGGCGGCTCTCGTCGCGGGCTACTTGGTCTTCGCGACGTCGTACTACGCGTGGGACGGCGGAGGCAGCACCGGCTCGCGCCACCTCGTGCCGGCGCTCGCGTTCTTCGTGCTCGCGATCTCCTTCTATGCGCGATCGAGCTCGCGCGCCGCGACGGTGACTGCCACGCTCGTCGTGCCGAGCATCGCGATCCTGTATCTCTGCACCGCCGTGATCGTGCAGATGCCGGAGGCCGGCCCTTACGAAGGCAATCCGTTCTACGTGCGCGTCTTGCCGTCGGTGCTTCGCGGCTCTTTCGAGCCGAATTTGCAGGACGCCTTCTACGGACGCGAGCAGGGCGACGCCGCGTACAACCTCGGGACGCTCCTCGGGCTGTCGCCGCGCGCGTCTCTGCTCGTTCCGCTGCTCGCTTGGCTGCTCGCCTATGCCGGTGAGCTCGTGCCCCGGAGGGTCGCGCGTGCAGTGGCGTGAAGCAGCTCGGCGGCTGCCCTCGATCGGCCTGAAGGTCCTCGTCGCGATGACGGTGTTCGTCGTGGCGTACGTCGCGTACGCGCACGTCGCTTCCATCGCGAGCATGCGCGAATACGAGCTTGCCTCGTACGAGACCCACCTCGACTCGGAGGCGAAGCTCGCCGGCTTCACCGTCGTCGAGCGTGGCGGGTTGACCCATGCCGTCCGCGACGGCGTTCTCCAGGTTCGCGGGACCGCAGCGGGAGGGATGGCGACGGTGCGCATCGCGGGGCGCGTTCAGCGCCTCGATGACGTCGTGCGCACGAGCGTCCGCTTCCGTGCACGCAGCGGCGGCGCCTACGACGTGTTCGTCGGGATCGAGAAGGCCGACGCCGAGCCCGCATCCGACGACGCGCGTCGCGTCCTTGCCGTGTTCCGGAACGGGGCGCCCGACCGCTTCGCCGTCGAGGGGGATCGGAAGGCGAATGGCCCGCGGCACATCGTCGATCGCGCATCGCCGGTCGTGAGCGCGCATGCACCCGTCGATGCGGACGCGGGTGCTTCCGCAGCGCCCGATGCGGGTGGTCCGGCCGCGGTGGAGGACGCCTCTTGGCACGAGCTCGCGCTCTCGCATGCCGCGTACATCCACCACGTGATGGGAACGTACGACGGTGCGCCGATCGGATCGGAAGAAGTGCAGTGGTGGATGGGAACGCGCGTGCGTCTCGTGTTCGGCGTGGTCGCGCGTGAGCCGGGGGCCGAGGTCGTCGTCGAGCTCGATCGCGCCGCGTATGAAGAGGCTCCGCGCCCGCAGACGTTGACGCCGTTCACCGAACGCTTTCGCGGTCGCGTGCTCGATCCGCGGCGCTGGTCCGTCGTGATGCCGAACGGCCTGCGCGCGACGACGGAGTACGACGTCGACCCTGCGCGCGGTCTCACCGTGCGTGCGCGGTCGCTCGGCGAGCCCAATTTCCAACCGGGCGTGATGCTCCTCACGCCGCCGACGCCGCTCGAGTCGCTCTCGTTCGAGGCCCGCATCGACGTGCGCACGCTGAAAGCGAGCGCGTTCACCATCGGCCTCGTCGGCTCGGGGTACAGCCCCGCGCGATTCTACGATCTCGGCGTGACGAGCCTCGGCGACAACACGATCGAAGCGCTCTCCGTCGGCCATTGGAACGGAGACGGCCAGCTCGGCGTCCACGCGCTGCCAGGGCGGTGGAAGGGTCTGTCGGGCACGCTCTCGTTCAAGTACGACGCGTCGAACGGCCGCGTGCAGGGCTTCGTCGACGGCACGCGCGTCGTCGAGCACAAGCTCGATCTGCGCGCCGGCGAGACCGTGCAGCTACGTCTCGGGGCGAATCTGCAAGGCCCCGACGCGGTCATCGACATGACCGTGCGCGAGGTCGCGTTCGATCGGCCGACCATCCTGCCGATTCCATGAGCTTCCGCAGAGCTCGGATCGCGCTCGCCACCGTGCTAGCGGCCCAGGTCGTCGTCGTCGCGTACGCCATCGCCGTGCGTGTGGCGTTCCCGTTCCAGATCGAGTGGATGACGGGGTCCGTGCTCGACCACGTCGAGCGGGCGCGCCAGGGGCTCCCGATCTACACGGAGCCGACGGCGAGCTGGATCGCGTACATCTATCCGCCGCTCTACACGTGGACGGTTGCACTGCTCGGCGGCTCCGCGTGGGTGGCCCGCCTCGTCTCGCTCGCGTCGCTCACCGTGCAGATGGCGTGCGCCCGCAAAGTCGCTCGCGAGCTGGGGGCGTCGCCGTTCTGGTCCACGGCCTCTGCCGCGCTCGTGCTCGCCTGCTACCGCTACGTCGGCTGGTGGTACGACCTCGAACGCACCGACACGCTGTTCGGCGCGCTCGTTCTCGTCAGTACCCTCACGCTGCTGCGCGCACGCTCGCTGCCGGCGCATCTGCTTGCAGGCGCCGTGGCGGGCCTCGCGTTCTTCGCCAAGCAGCAGGCGGTGTTCTACGTCGCCGGCGCTGCGTTCGGCTTGGCGGTCGCGTGCCGTACCGATGCGAAGCGTGCGCGCTTCGTGCACGTCGCGGGGTTCGCGACGTCAGCGGGGGTCGTCGCCGTTCCGCTTGCTGTCTGGCTCCACGCGAGCAGCGGCGGCTGGTTCTCGTACTTCGTGTTGCGGATGCCGCGCGCGCACGGGATCTCGTGGGAGCTCGCGATCGACGTGTTCCCGCACGACATCGGCCGGGGCTTCGTCCTCTACGCGGCGACGATCGCGATCGCGGCCGTTTCGTTGAAGGCGCTCCGGCGCGGAACGCTCCAGCGGGAGCTCGCCATGTTCGCGGCGGTCACCGGCGCGGGCTTCGTTGCAGCGGTCTCGAGCCGTCTTCACATCGGCGGCTGGATCAACGTGCTGCAACCGTGGAGCACGCTCGCCTGCATCGCGACCGTCGTGCTCGCGACGCGCATCGAAGAGGCCGGCGGTCGTCGTGCCGTGCTCCTTGCACCCGTGCTGATCGCGCAGATCGGCGCGTGGGTCTTCGATCCACGGGAGTTCACGCCGCGGCCGGGCATGCTCGCGGCGACGGAGCGCTTTCATGCGACGGTCCGTGCGCTCGAAGCGTCGGGCGAGGTGCTCGTCGTCGGACGCGGGCACGTCACGCGCGAACGGCACTTCCAGATGTCCGCGCTCGCAGACGTGGCAAAGGTGGAGGGCCGCTCCCCGGCGGACCTCGTCGTCGCCCTCGAGCGTCGTCGGTTCGCCGCCATCATCGACGACGTGCGCCTGCCTGGCATGGTTCGCTTGCCGCGGTGGCCGCCGGTGATGCTCGAGGACTTCCAGGATCTCGAGAAGCCGCTCCTCGCGTCGTACTTCGTCGCGCGCCGCATCCCCGATGCGGAGGCGGAGCTTCCGATGATTGCGCCCGGCATGCCGAAGTGGGTGCTGCTCCCGCGTGCGAAGCCTCTCGCAGAGCTCGACCTCTTTGAGCTGAAACGCCGTCACGTGCGAGAAGCGGAGCTCGCGGAGACGCGCGGAAAGGCGCTCGCCGGCGGCGTCGCGGCGCCTTTCGCCGAAACGGACATCGAGACGCTCGCCGCCGCTTCGCGCTGAAGCGTCACGGATCGGGCGCGGGGACGAAGAAGTCGACCTGCGGCCAGATTGGAGGCGCGGTACGGAAGCCGTTGAAGTTGTCTGCCGGGCGGCGGAAGGCGCGAAGGTCGAAACGCTCACGCGCAGTCTCCCACCGCTCGAGCACGTCGCGCTCACGGTGCTCGCTCGCGATGTAGAGCCAGAGCGTTCGACCCGGGAACGCTCGTTCGAGGTCCTGCACGAGGGCTGGGTGGAACTTCGCGAAGACGAGCTCGCCGTCGTCGAGGAAGGGCTCGTTCTCGACGAGCGCGGCGAGCGCACGGATGTTCGGCATCCACATTCCGCCGGTAGGGACGAACGTGGTCCAGCCCAGCTCCCCGTTGCGGACGTCCTCGCCGTCGAACGCGACCATCACCACGGCTCTCCCTGCGGACCAACTCGCGCGCGTGCGCGCGAAGCGATCGTCGATTCCCCAGTACCCCCACTGCGGGTCGCCGATCTCGCGATACGCACGCGTGAAAGCAAACGCGTTCCACGCGAGCGCACCGGCAACGAGCACATGCGCTGCTCGCCGCGAGCGCACGTTGGCGCCGAGCGCGACGACGAGAGCCGCCATCGGTACACCGGCTGGGTAAAACCGCGCGCCGAAGCACGTCCCGCCATGCCAATACAGCGAGTACGCGACGAAGAGCATGATCGGTACTGCCGTCAGCGTGAGCGCAGCTCTCCGCGCCGCGCGACGCGCAATCGCCAGCGCGGGGCCGAGGACCAGCATCGGGCCAGCCACCAGGCGGAACCAGGCAAGGAGGTTATCGCCGAGGTTCGTCAACGCGTTCTTCGGCGTATGCGCCGCGTTCGGCGCCGTGAGGTCGCACCCGTGGGCAGCGCCGAAGCCGAGCGCATTGCAGCCCTTTCGGTACCGAAAGTACGGAACGTTCGCGGGCGCGAGGTGCTCGTCGAAGTAGGTCGTCTGCGGGAACACGAACCCCGAGCCCGTCGCCGCGCGGTTGAAGAGGAAGAGCGCGACGACGAACGGCACGGCCGTGGCAGCAACGACGGCGAGCGGCGCGAGCAAGATGCGCGCGCGTGCCGGCGCGAACACCAGCACCGGCAACACGACGACGAGCCCGAGGACGAGCGCGCACAGCGGCCGGCTCGCGGCCGCGATTCCTAGGCTGCACCCCGTCGCCGCCGCGAGCGCCGTCGATGGGCGCTCGTTGCGCATCACCGCAATGGCGAAGAGGAGGACGATCGCCGCCGCGAACGCGACCAGCGTGTGAGACATGGCCGCCATCACGACCGTCTGCGGCGACGTTGCGTAGACGGCAGCAGCAACGAGGGCGATGCGAGGCCCGCCGAGTCGCTCACCTGCGCGGCCCACGAGCACGACGGTCGCTCCATGCAAGAGCGGCGCGACCCAACGAGCGACGCCGAGGCGGACGCCGACCGCGAGCACCGCCGCCATCCGGGCGGGAAGGTGGAGTACCGAGCGACGCGGTCGTCGATGAACCACATCGTGAAGGCCGCGCGCGGGAGCGCGACCGGCGCGAAGAGCTGCGCGCGCGCGAAGAGCTTGGCCTGGAAGAGGTATGCGCTCTCGTCCATCACGTGCGGGATGTCGCTCAACGCGGCGTGCGCGACGATGCGTGCGGCGACGGCGGACGCGACGGCAAGCAGAAGAACGACGCACCGGTGGTGGCGTGTCATGACGCGCGCCGCGGACGCCCGACTGCGGCGGCGGCGGCGAACACCAGCGCGGCGAGCGGCAGGCCCCACTGCGCTGTCTCGGCCGGTGGCGGGAGCGCGGGCGCGGTGCCGACCGCGCGTGAGCGTGCCTTCTCCAGCGCCGGTAGCTTCACGCGGAAGCACGCCGACAGGTGTCGTCGGGTGAACCCGGCCACGGCGTGAACACTCGCCAAGGCAGCTCCGACGGGGTCCTGCTGGTGCATGTACGGGTGCAGCCAGCGCGTGAGCTCGGCCCGCACTTCGGCGAGATGAGGCTCTGCGCTCGAAGGCCATGCGCGTAGCGGTGAATCGCTCTGCAGCTGGATCGACCAACACTCGTGCGACGGCGGAGGCGCAGCGTCGAAGCCGATCCGAAGGCATGCGCCCGCGGCGCTAACCGCGGAAAGCACGCGTGCGACGCGCTCCCGGTCCGGCCGCGCACCGGGTACGTCGACGAGCCACTCGCCAGTCGTGCGAGGCGGCGGCCCGCCATCGCAATCCTGGTACTCGATCGCGTAGAGGGTCTGGCGGATCGTCGCGTTCTGGGTGTACGCAACGCCGTCGAGCCACGTTTGCTCGTCCGTCCTCCACGAGCGGAGCTCGCGGAGCTTCCGGCAGGGTCGCCGTCGAGCCCGAGGCGGAACGCGAAGTTCGAAAGGTCCGGATACTCGTCGGCGCCCTTCGGGATGACGAGGTGCGTGACGCGCTCGGCCCGGAGGAGATCGACGACCGAGCCCGCCCGCATCGCGTCGACCACGCGGGGGTCGGTGAGACCGCCGAGATCGAGCACGGGTCGGCTCGCGAGGTAGCCGATCGCGCCTACGTCGAAGCTCGCGACGCGTGCGTCCTCGCCGAGATCACGCACCGCAACCGCGGCGGCTTCCTCCGTACCACGGATGTGGCTCACGGCCGCCCGATGCGCCCGCCTCCAGCCGCTCCAGCCGTCGAGCAGAGCGATCACCCAGACCGCGAGCGCCGCCGTCGCAATGCAGCGCGCGTGGAGATGTCCGGTTCGCCGCGCCCTCCGGCGCACCGCGCGCGCGACGGCGCGGGCGACGCGATGCACGCCGAGCGTCGTGAACAGGGGGACGAGAATGGGCACGAGTGGCTGGTACCGCCCACCGTGACCGGGCACGGGCAGGATGAAGAAGAACAATCCGAGGTGAACCGCCGCCCAGGCTGCAGCGAGCACGAGGCCGTGACGTTGCTCACGTGCTGCGCAGAACGCGCCATAGAGCGAGAGCCCGAGCACGACCCACAGCGCAGCGTTCGTGTCGAGGTGCAGCGTGAACGTCCGCAGCCGGAGCGCCCATTCGCCGAGGAAGGAGAGTCCGTCTTGCAGAACGCCCTGCGTACCGACGCCCGAGTCGATCCACAACCACCGCCGGCCGCTCAGCGTGGCGGGCATCGCTTTGCCGACGAGCGCCATGTTCGCGGCGAAGTATGCCGCGCAAGCAACGGCCCAAGGCAGTGCGACGTTCGACGATGCACGCACCGAGCGCGTCCTCCACCAAACGAAGGACGCGAGGAGAGCGCCTAGCGGAATGCAATCGGGGCGCACCAATGCAGCCGCGCCCGCGAGCACCCCCGCGAGCGCCGCCCTTGCCGCGGAGCGCGCGGCATGTGCGACGGCAGCAACGGCACCGAGGCACAGCGCGACCTCGAGCGAGGCCTCCATACCGGACACGGAGAACCAAACGTGATCGCCGCCGGCTACTGCCGCAACGACGGGAACGATCGCGGAGAGCGGAGCTCGGCCCCGCTGGTCTGCGAACAGCGAGAGGAGGATCTGCCCGGCCGCGAGCGACGCGGCCACGCCCAGCAGGTTGGCGAAGACGACGGGGTCGCCGCCGATCACGTGGCCGACCGCGAGGAGCGTCGCCCAAAGGTAACTGGTTGCCCCCGCGCCGAACGCTCCTGCGCTGTACCCGAGCGTGCCCGTGGTGGCGAACGTCCTCGCGACCACCTGGTGGATCCACGCGTCGTCGAGAGGAAAGCCGCGCGTCGCGTCCAGGGGGAGCACGAACGCAATCGTCGATGCGACTTGGACGACTCCGACGACGAGCCGCGGACACAGACGATGACACGCGTCGCGGATCCGTGCGGCGGGCGCCTCGTCGGTCGATGACGAGGTCGCCGCCTCCGCCGCACCCCGCGATCCATCCATCGGCGCGCCGACTCTACCATGCGCCCGTGTCGCGGCGGCCGTGCGCCGGTTCGCCGGGGCGAGCGCGATGCGGTGAAACGCAGCGTCCGCCGACGCTATCGAACGGCTGCCTGCGCCCTGCTAAGCTCGCCGCCGTGCTCCCCGAGAAGAAGCAGGTGCTGATCGTCGACGACGAGCCGAACCTGCGGAAGATCCTCGCCGCCCAGCTCTCGCGCGACGGCTACGACGTGATGACCGCGGAGGATGGGGAGCAAGGGCTCCAGTTCCTGCGAGAGCACCACATCGATCTCGTCATCACCGACCTGAAGATGCCGAAGGTCGACGGCATGACGCTGCTCCGCGAGGCGCTGCGCGAGGCGCCCGATCTGCCGATCGTGATGATCACGGCGCACGGCACGGTCGACACGGCGGTCGAGGCGCTGAAGCTCGGCGCGTTCGACTACCTGACGAAGCCGTTCGACAAGGACGAGGTACGGCAGATCGTCGGCAAGGCGCTGAAGACGCGCGAGCTCGCCGGCGAGGAAGCGTCGACGCAAGAACGCGACGAGCCGGGCGCGCGCTTCGGCATCATCGGGCAATCGCCCGGGCTGACCGATCTCTACGCGGTGCTCGAGCGCGTCGCCGATAGCCCGACGACGGTGCTCATCACCGGCGAGAGCGGCACCGGCAAGGAGCTCGTCGCGCGGGCGCTGCACGACCACTCCGCGCGCAAGGGGAAGCCATTCATCAAGGTGAACTGCGCGGCCATTCCGAAGGAGCTCATCGAGAGCGAGCTCTTCGGCTACGAGCGTGGCGCGTTCACCGGCGCGGTCTCCAGCAAGCCGGGTCGTTTCGAGCTCGCGAACGGCGGCACGCTGTTCCTCGACGAGATCGGCGAGATCCCTGTCGAGATGCAGGTGAAGCTTCTCCGCGCGCTGCAGGAGAGCGAGTTCGAGCGCGTCGGCGGCATCAAGACGATTCGGGTCGACGTTCGTCTCGTCGCGGCGACGAACCGTGACTTGAAGAAGCTCATCGCGGCGAACCTGTTCCGCGAAGACTTGTTCTACCGGCTCAACGTGGTGTCGATCCGGTTGCCGGCGCTGCGCGAGCGGTCGTCGGACATCCCGCTCCTCGTCGAGCACTTCCTCGCGAAGTTCAACGAGCGTCTGAAGAAGCAGGTCGCGGGCGTGGAGCCCGAGGCGCTCGATCTGCTGTCCGCGTACGGCTGGCCAGGCAACATCCGCGAGCTCGAGAACGTGATGGAGCGCGCGGTGCTCTTCTGCGATGCGCAGAAGCTTCGGGTGGAAGATCTTCCCGGTGAGCTGCGCGGCGCGAGCGCGGGTTCGATCGCTCCGCCGTCGACGCTCGAGGGGGCGGGCAGCGCGGGCGACATTCCGCTCGGCGCGGAAGGCGGCCTGAAGGAGCACGTGAAGGTGGCGATGAGCCGCCTCGAGCGCGAGCTCGTGAGCCGCGCTCTCAAGCAGACGAACAACAACGTCACGCACGCGGCGCGTCTCCTCAAGATCTCGCGCAAGGGGCTCCAGCTGAAGATGAAGGAGCTCGGTCTGCGCGAGGGCGGGGGCGAGAAGGGCGACTGAGCCGATGACGCGCGCCTCGCACGTCGCCGCGTCGCGCTCGCGGGCGGTGTCCACCGTGGTTGGGCTGCTCGGCGTGGCCGCCGTTGCGGTGGCATTCGGCGGCGGCTGCGGGTCGTGCAAGCGCGGGGAGCGTGGTGATGGCAGCGGGGGCGTTGCCGGCGCGGGCGGCGGCGGCGGTGCGGGCATGGGCGTGGTCGGTGGGTCCGGTGCCGGCGTGGGCGGTCGCGGTGCGGGTGTGTTGGCCGATGGCCGCGGCGATGCCCGGTCGCCGGGTGGCGTCATGATCCGGCCGGCAACGGCGGCGGGCGACAACGGACCGCCGCGTCCCGGGATGGCCTGGGTGCCTCCGGGCACGTTGCGAAGCGGGACGCCGCTCGATCGTGCGCCGCGAATCGCCGACGAGGAGCCGCCGGGTACGCCGGTCGAGATGGGTGGATTTTACATCGATCAGCTCCCGTACCCGAACGAGCCCGGCGCGATCCCGACGACGAACGTGTCGCGCGACGAGGCGGAGCAGCTCTGCGTGACGAAGGGCAAGCGCCTGTGCACGGAGCTCGAGTGGGAGCGCGCGTGCAAGGGTCCGGACAACCTTCCGTACGAGTACGGCGAGTCGTACCGCGCGGCGACGTGCGGTACGGGCGCTTCGGCCGAAGAGGCCGCGAGGCGTCCGACGGGCGAGCATTCGTCCTGCAAGAGCGGCTTCGGCGTCGCAGACATGCATGGCCACGTCTGGGAGTGGACCGACAGCACCTGGGGTCGCGGTTCGAAGGACGCGTCGCTCGGCGTCCTCCGTGGCGGCAACTCGGTCGCGGGTGAGCTCGTCGGGCGGTGCGCGAATGCGATGGGTCGGCCGTCTTCGAAGAAGTCGCCGACGATGGGCTTCCGCTGCTGCGCGGGCGCGAAGAACGAAGCGAAGGTCGAGTTGACGGTGAAGGGCACGCCGAGCATCGCGATGCTCGGAAACCCGGAAGACCTTCACGAGGCGTGGGAGCCGGCCCTCCGCGCCGCGATCGGTACGGAAGCGAACCACTTCGAGCGCGCGTGGAAGTGGTCGCCGGTGCCGAACGAGGATCTCGTCATGATCCTGGGGTGCAACAAAGTCGGCGTGCCGACGTGCTCGCTGGCGGTGGGCCGCATGGTCGACGGCCGCGGGGTGGTCATTGCCTCGGCGGACGTGGGCCACGGCTCCCCGCCACCGGACCTCGCGCGCATCGGCGACGCGCGCCACCTCCGCATCCGCGGCCTCGACCCGGCCGGCACCTTCGGCCGCGACGTCACGTACGTGTACGGCCGCGTCGAATTCGGCCGCGTAAATCGCCCGTAGGGTTGTCGGCGGCCGGGCGCGCGGCGCGACGGCGCCGGCGAGGCGGCGCGGCGGCCGGCCGGGCGGCGGGGCCGCGAGCCGCCGCGTCGGTCGGCAGCGTGGGCGTTCGTAGCGCTGCGTGGTCCGAAGAATAGTTAGCCGGCGAAACAATCGGTGGCCCGCTCCGCTCCGGGAGCAGGCCGTCGCGGCGTGCGGCGGGTCGGTCCCGATTCGTTGGCCAGCGAACCAATCTGGCGGCGTGCCCGGGGGCGGGCAGGCCGTCGCGGCGTGCGGCGGGTCGGTCCCGGCGCGGCGCGGCTTCCTCCGGCGCCGAGTGGCGGCTGCGAAATCCGTTACCCGGCGAAACGATCTGCGGTCGCCCCCGGCAGACGCTCGGCCCTGCGGCTCGGGGCAGAGCCGATTCGTTGGCCGGCGAAACAATCTTCCCTCCGGCTCCAGCCGGCGCCGTCGGCGCTGGGGGTGACCGCCGCGCCCTGCACGGACGCGAATTGGTTAGCCGGCTAAACAAACTGCTCTGAAGGCGCGGTGCTCCGCCCGTGCCGGCAGGCGCCTCGGGCGTCCGACGTCGCATCGACGACGCCAATCCTTGGCTGGCTAACTAATTCGCGCAGCGCCCTCGCGACTGCGCGCTGGCACCCAGACGTTTGCCTTCGCGCTGGCAGCGCCGACAACGCGACGACTGCCGCCGCGGCCGCCGCGTTTCGCTACCTGGGCGATGCGACCGCCAGCGGACGCCTTCGCCGACGCCGCCAGTAATTAATGGTTGACTTAATTAACCAGGCGCTTCACTATTGCCCGCGTGCCGCCCTTTGCTGCTCTCTCCGACCCGACGCGGCGGCGCATCGTCGAGCTGCTCGCCGCACGGGAGATGAGCGCGGGGGACATTCACGGGCACTTCGCCGTGTCCGCGCCCGCGATTTCGCAGCACTTGAAGGTGCTTCGTGAGGCGCGGCTCGTGCGCGTGCGCGCGGAGGCGCAGCGGCGCGTCTACTCGCTCGACCCCGACGGCATCGACGAGATCGACGCTTGGGTGCACGGCATCAGACAGTTCTGGGCGCCGCGGCTCGACGCGCTCGAGCGTGAGCTCCGCGCCTCCAGCCCGCCCGCGACGCCCGCGTCGCCCCCGCAGCACGCGCCCCCGCAGCCCACCACCACCGCCCCGCCCCCGCCCCCGACCCCGCCACCTCGCCCGGAGAAAGAATCATGAGCGACCCGCGCGTCGTCCGCATGGAGCGACTGCTCCCCGGACCGATCGAGAAGGTCTGGCAGCACCTCGTCGACCCCGCGCGCGCACGCACGTGGCTCGCGAACGACGTGGAGCTCGAGCCCGAAGTCGGCGGTGACGTCACGCTCCGCCTCGAAGACGGCGAGGTCGTCCGCGGGACCGTCACGCGCTTCGAGCCACCTCACGTCGTCGCCTACACGTGGGGACGCGGCGAGGTGCACTTCGAGCTGAGCCGCCGGCAAGACGGCGTGCTCCTCGTCCTCACGCACAAACGCGTTTCGTCCACCTCCGCGCGCACGCCGCGCGCGCACCTCTGCAAGGCAGCAGCATGAGCGGCAACATCCTCATCCCGAACGTCGTCGAGACGACTCACCGCGGCGAGCGCGGATGGAGCATCTTCGACCGGCTGCTCAAGGACCGCATCGTCTTCCTCTACGGCGAGATCGACGACATGCTCGCGAACGTCGTCATCGCGCAGCTGCTCTTCCTCGAGAGTGAGGATCCCGACAAGGAGATCGTCATCTACGTGAACAGCCCCGGCGGCTCCGTCACGAGCGGGCTCGCCATCTACGACAGCATGCAGCACGTGCGCTGCGACGTCGCGACGAGCTGCGTGGGCATGGCCGCGTCGATGGCCGCCGTGCTGCTCGCCGCTGGCGCGAAGGGCAGGCGAAGCGCACTGCCGCACGCGCGCATCATGCTCCACCAGCCGCACGGAGGCGCACGCGGTCAGGCTTCCGACATCGAGATCCAAGCGCGCGAGGCCGTGTACCTCAAGGAGGTCACCGCGCGGATTCTCGCGGACGCGACCGGCAAGTCGATCGAGCAGATCCACAAAGACACGGATCGCGACTTCTACCTCGGCGCGGCCGCCGCGAAGGAATACGGGGTCATCGATCACGTCATGGAGCCTCCGAAGAAGAAGTAGACTCGGCCGCGCGCGGAGCAGCTCGTGCGGCGAATCATCCACGGCGACAACCTCGAGGTCCTCGCGACGTTGCCGGACGCGTTCGCGTCGCTCGTCTACATCGACCCCCCCTTCAACACCGGAAAGGTGCAGAAGCGCGAACGCATCAAGGTGTCGTCGACGGGTCGTGCATCGCGCGCCGGCGAGTCGTCATCGGCGGAATCGGCGGCTGCGATCGCGCGCTCCGCGACCGTCTCGCCGTCTGCGGCGCCGTCTGCCGTCGACGCGCGCGCTGCGCCGGTCGCGCCGGCGCTGGCCGAGCCGTCCACGCGCATTGGCTTCGGCGGGCGGACCTACGCGTTCGATCGCGTCGCGAGCAGCGCCTACGACGACGCGTTCGACGACTTCGAGGCGTTTCTCCTGCCGCGCATCGAGGCTTCGCTCCGGTGCCTCACGCCGAACGGCTCGCTCTTCGTGCACCTCGACGCGCGCGAGGTGCACTACGTGAAGGTCGCGCTCGACCGGCTGCTCGGCCGCGACCGCTTCATGAACGAGATCGTCTGGGCGTACGACTACGGCGGTCGTCCGAAGAGCCGCTGGCCCGCGAAGCACGACACCATCCTCTGGTACGCGCTCGACCCGGACGAGTACGCGTTCGACTACGACGCGATCGACCGCATTCCGTACATGGCGCCGACGCTCGTGGGCGCGGAGAAAGCGGCCGTCGGGAAGACGCCGACCGATGTGTGGTGGCACACCATCGTGCCCACCTCCGGGAAAGAGAAGACCGGGTACCCGACGCAGAAGCCGCTCGGGATCTTGGAGCGCATCGTCAAAGTGCACTCACGCCCTGATGACGTGGTGCTCGACTTCTTCGCCGGGAGCGGCACGACCGGCGAAGCGGCCGCGAAGAACGGGCGCGGGTTCGTGCTCGTCGACGCGAGCGCGGACGCGATCGACGTGATGGAACGAAGGCTCGCGCCGTATGCGCCGAGCGTCGAGCGCTTCGAGGCGGCCGCACAAGCCCCTTAGCGGCCGCGACGCCCGCGCCGCGCCGCCCGCGCCGCGCCCGCGAGGCCCGCGCCGCGCCGCCCGCCGCGCCCGCGAGGCCCGCGCCGCGCCGCCCGCCGCCCGCCGCGCCCCGCGCCCGCGCCGCCACCCGCCGCCCGTCATCCGAACGGGTGACACCCCTCCCTTGGGAACCTTTCGCGCGCGGCCCTGTCCTTCTCCCCGAGACGACGATGCGGGCACGCTGACACGCCGGGAGAACCCCGGCGTGAGCGCCGTATCGCCGCCGCCATCGACAACCCCGCGCGCGGACTCGCGTGCGCCATGCCGCGCGTCCGCTCGGAGCGCCCGAGAACCACCATGACCACCCACGCCTTTGCCGCCGCTGCCTCCGCCGCCTCGAACCCCTTCGCGCCGACGTCGCCGTTCTCCTCCGCGCCGCGCGCCACTTTCGCGGACGCCGCGCTCGCGCTCGCGCCCGCCGCCCAGAGCGCGGCCGCCGACGCGACGACGTTCGCCCTCGTGCAGAGCGGCCCCGCCGTCCCCGCCGACGAAGTCGAGTCGCACCTCGACGCGGTCGAGGTCACGGTCCGGTGGGGCTCGCAGGTGCTGTCCGTCGCTCACCTGCCGAAGGGCAAGAGCTTTCACGTCGGCGAAGGCGCAGAGCTCGCCCTCCCCGAAGACCTCATCGGCGCAGGTCGCGCGCCCATCGTGCTCGCCCGCGGCGAGGGCGCGGTCGTCGTTCTGCCGCCCACGGCGCGCGGAACGGTGACGACGAAGACGGACGCGCACTCGATTGCCGCTCTCGTCCAGCAGGGCGCCACCGAGATCACGCTCCTCCATGGCATGACGGTCAGCCTCGAGCTCGGCGCCGATCGTGCCGACGGCACGCGCGGCGAGCCCATCACGTTCGAGATCACGACCGTCCGCGCCGGCAAGGTCGCGCCGATCGGCTTTCTCGCCGCGCTCGCCGGCGGCGCGACCGGCTTCGTCGGGCTCTCGCTCCTCGGACATGCCGCCATCGTCGCGTCGCTCGCGATGTTCATGCCCAAGATGGGCGCGGACGACAGCGAGGCGATCGACCGCGACCAGCTCCTCATGATGCAGAAGCTGCTCAACGCGTCCGCCGAGCGTGAGCCCACCAAGGAGGAGCAGCCGAGCGCCCCGGGCGCGGAGGAGGCCGGCGGCTCGAGCACCGGCGCGCCCCACAAAGGCGAGAGCGGCGCGGCTGGCACGACGAAGCACGTCACGACCGACGGCCGCATGGGCTTCAAGGGCACGGATGGCGACCGCCAGCTCTCCCGCAAAGAGGAGCTCGAGACCGCGAAGGTGTTCGGCATGGCCGGCATCCTCGCCGGCGCGACCGTGAACGATCCCAACGCGCCCTCCACGCCCTGGGCCGTCGAGTTCAAGGGCGCCGACGAGAAGAGCGCGTTCGGCAAGATGTTCGGTCAGGACATCGCGGACACCGCCGGCTTCGGCGTCGGCCTCTGGGGCACCGGCGAGGGTGGCGGCGGAACCGCCGACGTCATCGGTCTCGATCACGTGAACACGGTCGGCGGCGGCGGCGGTGGCCCGGGCAAGTTCGGCATCGGCAAGGGCGACAAAGACGGCATGGGCAACGGCCACGGCCCGGGCGCCGGCGGCCACCAGGTGAAGACCCCAATCCTGCGCACGCCGCAGATCCAGACGAACGGCCGCCTTCCGCCGGAGGTCATCCAGCGCATCGTGCGTCAGAACTTCGGCCGCTTCCGCCTCTGCTACGAGACCGGCCTTCGGCAGAACCCGGCGCTCAGCGGACGCGTCGCCACGAAGTTCGTCATCGGGCGCGACGGCGCGGTGTCCCAGGCGTCCGACGCCGGCTCGGATCTCCCGGACCGCGAGGTCGTGAGCTGCATCGTCCGCGGCTTCCACGGGCTCTCCTTCCCCTCGCCGGAAGGCGGCATCGCGACCGTCACGTACCCGATCATCCTCAGCCCCGGCGAATGAGGCGAGAAGCGCCGCGAATCCGAGCGGCGCTCGCCTGGACATCGCCGACCCCTGGGCGCATCCTGTCCGCCGACAGCCGACCGGAGGAGAGCGCCATGGCGGATCAGGAGTTCAAGACGTTCGACGAGTTCTGGGACTTCTACGTGAAGGAGCACTCGAAGCCGTCGACGCGCATCCTCCACTTCGTCGGCACGACGGCGGCGATGGCGTGCCTCGCCGGTGGTCTTCTCACGAAGCGCCGCTGGCTCCTCGCCGTCGCGCCGGTCGTCGGCTACGGGCCGGCGTGGGTCAGCCACTTCTTCATCGAGGGCAACAAGCCCGCGACGTTCAAGTATCCGCTCTGGTCTCTGCGCGCCGACTTCGTGATGTGGTCGAAGATGGTGCGCTTCCAGATGGCCGACGAGGTCGAGCGCGTTCTCCGCGAAGAGCGCGAGGCGCAGGCGGAAGCCAAGCGCGCGACCGAGAGCCGCGAGAACGGCGCGCGCGAAGAGTCGCCGTCGTCGGCGGCTTCGCACGGCGTCGTCAACTGACCGCGCCACCCCCCTGAGGGGATGACCCGCGAGAGCATGGACGCCCACGCGTCCGTGCTACGCTCGCGAGCGAGCTCTCACGGGGAGGACGAGTGAGCGAGGCGTCCCGCGCCACGGGACGACGAGCGTCGCAAGGACGCGTCGGATCCGTGGTGAACGGCAAGTGGCACATCGACGCCCGGCTCGGCTCCGGCGGCATGGCCACGGTGTATGCCGCGACGCATCGCAACGGGCATCGTGCGGCTCTCAAGATGCTGCACGCCCAGCTCTCGCGCGATGCGGCGACGCGCGCACGCTTTCTGCGTGAGGCGTACGTCGCGAACTCCGTGGGTCACGCAGGCGTCGTGCGCGTTCATGACGACGACGTGGCCGACGATGGCTCGGCCTTCCTCGTGCTCGACTTGCTCGACGGCGAGACCATGGAGGCGCGGCGTCTCCGGCTCGGAGGCGCGCTCGAGGTCGACGAGGCGCTCGCGATCGCAGACGAGGCGCTCGACGTGCTCGCCGCTGCGCACGAGAAAGGCATCGTGCATCGCGACGTGAAGCCGGAGAACGTGTTTCTCACGTCCGACGGGAAGGTGAAGCTCCTCGACTTCGGCCTCGCACGGATGAAGGACTTCGCGGCGGAGACCACGAAGACGGGCGTGACCATCGGGACGCCGGAGTTCATGCCGCCCGAGCAGGCGCAGGGCAAGCGCGATGCGGTCGATGCCCGGTCCGATGTCTGGGGCATGGGCGCGACGCTGTTCACGTCGATCACCGGCCAGTACGTGCATGATGCATCGAGCATCCACGAGCAGCTCGTCGCCAGCGCAACGAAGCGTGCAAGGTCGGTCCGTGCGCTGGCCCAGGACATCGCGCCTTCCGTCGCCGTGGTCATCGATCGGGCCCTCGAGCTCGAGCAGGCCGACCGGTGGGCGAGCGCGCGCGAGATGCAGCGTGCGCTCCGTGCAGCGCGCGGACGACCGAGCCTGCCGCCGCGAGCGTCGGACAGCCTCACGATGCCGGCGGTGACGCCCGCCGCCATCCAGCGCGCCGACTCGGGCCGCCCGACGTCTTCGGGGCCCACGCTGCACGACCCGTTGGTCCCCTCCAGCGACCCGACGATCGAAGAGACGCCGCCGCGCACGCCGCCCATGAACAAGGCGAACCCGGCGAACCCGCCGAATCCGGGCAACCCGCCGAGTCAGCCGAGCACGTCGGGCATCGTCGCGGCACCGCGCGAGAGGCGTCCGGCGCGCCGCGACGTCACCGAGCGGCTGCTGACGGCGCCGGCGATGCCGCCCTCCGCGTTCGACGCGACGCTGGCGTCGCCCTTTCAGGACAGCACTGCGCCGATGCCTCCGCGCGCGCCGCGAACCCACGGCACGACCGCACCTCCTCCGCCGGCCGCGAGCTCCGTGCCGGCGTCGACCGCCGCCGGCCCTCCCTCGTCGATGCGCCAGCGGCGTTCCGCGCGCGTCGCGGTCGTCGTCTGCATCGTGCTGATCGTCGCCTGCGCGCTCGTCGGCGCGATCGTGCTCCTTCGTCACGCGTGAAGCGTGCTCGGCGCGCGAGCACTTCTCAGAGCGAGAAGTGCGAGGCGACGCCGAGCGAGAGGACCGCGTGCCACGTCGTCGCGCCGTCGAGGCTGCCCTCGGTAGACGTGCGGCCGATCTCCACGCGGCCGCTCGTCATCGTGCCGATGTCCGCGCCGATGAAGAGGTCGAGGCTGCCGACGACGCCGCCGCCCGCCGTCCTGAGCGTCGGGATGCGCCCGCCGAACGCGAGCTTGAGCTCGACGGGGCTCCACACCGTCGCCGACACGCCGCCTCGCGACGTCGAGTACGTCGTCGCGAACGCGAGACCGAGCTCACCGTAAACGCCCTTCGTGCGGTCCTTCGCGGCGAGCTGCATGACGACGGGCACCTGGTACATGTACCCCACGCAAGCGTCGCCGCAGCCGTAGGGATTGTGGCCGGTCGCAAAGCGCGCGCCTGCAGCGATGCCGATGTGGCGCGTGAGGTACGCGCCGACGCGCAGGTCGAACGCGACGCCCGGGCCGAGGATGTCGGTGCCGCTCACGAACGGCGCGACGGGCGCGGCGACCGCGGAGCCGAACGAGAGCACGAGGCCGGTTTCCTTCGTCGGCTTCTTCGGCGGGATGACCATGTCGCCGGAGGCGGTCGTCGCGATGCCGGGCGGCGGGAGCGGGGCGAGACCGGGCTCCGTCGAGGAGGCCGGGGCGGACGTCGCGGGTGCGGTGACCGTCATCGACGCGGCGGGCGGAGGCGGGAGCGGCGGCAACGGATCGGCGCTCGCGACGGTCACGACCTTCGCGGCCGGGGCGCTCGGTGCGGCCGGCGCCTTGCCGCCTCCGCGCTTCGCGACGCGCTTCGTCGCCTTCGTCGGCGTCGCGGTCGCCGTCGCCGTCGCGGAGGGCGTGGGCGTGGGCGCGGGCGCAGCGCCTGAGGCGGCGCCGGTGAATGACAGCGAGGCGAGGAGAACGGGGGTGACGAACGCGGCGACGCGGCAGGTCGGGGTACGCATGGTGAGCGGCCCATCGGCCCGCCCGCAACCGAGTTGCGTCCTTTCTTCGACACGAGTCGCGTGACCCGGCGGTCACAGCGGGCCCGCACGCCGGCGCCCGGCGCGCGTGTGATGTCCCGCAAATCACGCTTCGCGGATGTCGCCGCACGCGACGGAACACGCGTTGCACCTGGCGCCGAGCCCGGCCACCCAGCCGGCCGCAAACGAGGAACAGGATGGCCACCATGACAGTCGGCGACGAGATGCTCGGCGTCCTCCAGACGCTCGATGCGACGCTCGATCCGCCGTCGCTCGCGGCGCCCTCCGCACGCGTCCGTGCACGTGCTGCCGACCGGGAGCCTGGCGCGGTCGTCCCCGGCGACAAGCTCGATCACTTCACGATCGAACGGGAGCTCGGACGCGGAGGCATGGGCATCGTCTACGTCGCGCACGACCGGGCGCTCGACCGGCGCGTCGCCCTCAAGGTGGTGACGCCGAAGCGAGGCGATCAGCTCGCCGTCGAGCGATTGTTCCGCGAGGCGCGCGCGCAGGCGAGACTCGCATCGCCCTACGTCGTGCCGATTCACTTCGTCGGCCGGGCGGGCGCCGCTGCGTACTTCGCGATGGAGCTCGTCGCCGGCGAATCGCTGGAAGCCGTCCTCGATCGCGGCGAGCGCCTCGATCCGGAGCACGCGCGCATCCTCATGAACGAGGTCGCGAAAGGCCTCGCGAGCGCACACGCCGCCGGCTTCATCCATCGCGACATCAAGCCGTCGAACCTCCTCCTCGGGCTGGACGGACACGTGAAGATCGCCGACTTCGGCCTCGCCAAGCCGGTCGGCGCATCGCCTGTCTCGACGCTCACGCGCGACGGCGTCGTGCTCGGCACGCCGATGTACATGGCTCCCGAGCAGACGCGCGCCGACGGCGTCGACCACCGCGCGGACATGTACGCGCTCGGCTGCAGCTTTTTTCATCTGCTCACCGGCGAGCCGCCGTACGACGCGGAGAACGCGGTCGAGCTCCTCTCGAAGCACTTCACGGCGCCCGTTCCGTCGGTGCGCTCTCGCGTGCGAGACGTTCCCTTGCCGCTCGCCACCATCGTCGAGCGCCTCATGCAGAAGGAGCCCGAAGAGCGCTTCGCTTCGTACGACGACCTCGTGCGCGCGCTCGATGCGGCGGGCGCCGTCGGCGACGAGCCGGCAGGGTTCGCCATCCGCGCGGCTGCCGTGGCGATCGATCTGGCGATTGCCGCCACGATCGTGGAGGTCGCGGGGCCGATCGCGGCCGCCGTTTACTTCGCGGCGATCGCCGTCGTCCAGTCGCTTCGTGGGCAAACGCCCGGCAAATACCTGGTCCGCATCCGCGCCGAGCGGGCCGCCGGCACGCGTCTCGGCCTCGTGCGGGGGCTCGCCCGCTTCGCAATTGCGGCATGGCTCCCGGTGCTTGTCTCGATCATGGTGCTCGCCACGCGCGGCCATGAAGACCTGCTCGCGATCATCGACCGCGCCTCCGAGATCGAGCAGATGAAGACGCTCGTGACGGCCTTCGCGCTCGGCAACGCGGCGCTCTCGATCGTATACGTCGCGTGTCTCGGCCTCGCCGCCGTCCATCCGGACAAGCGAGCGGTCCACGACCTCCTGTCCGGCTCACGTGTCGTGCACGTCCGTTCCGGCCCTCGCGCGATTCCGCTATGACGAGACGATGCTCCTCCGCGTCGTAACGCCCCTCGCGCTTGTCGTCGTGCTCGCCGGCTGCCCCTCGAACGGAGAGCGGGGCGACGCGCAGGCGCCTGCCCCCGGCGCTGGCAATGGCACCGGGCCGCTCGCGAACCTCGAGGCGAGCCCGTTCATGAACGAAGTGTGGAGCACCGAAGACGGACAGCAGACGCAGTTCGCGTACTTTACACGCGAGAACGTGCGCGTGAGCGGAACGTGCCGCCTCGCGACCGGGCAGCTCGCGTGCGACGCCATCCGGTACGTGCGGAACGGCATGCCCGTCGAGATCCCCCGTCGCGCGCTCGACGGTCGGACGAGCGCCGGCGTGAAGGTCTGTCAGCGCTTGAACCAGCCGCTCGTCACCGTGCGAAACGCGCTCGGCGCGGAAGACAGCATGTGCCGGTTCCCCGACGGATCGCTCATCTCCGCGGGCGCGCTCGAGCAGTACGCGATGCGCGTCATCCAGTAGCCGCCGTACCGCCCGAGGCAGGCAGGCTGACGACGAAGCGGGCACCCCGGCCGACCTCGCTCGTGACCTCGATCGAGCCGTCCATCGCCTCGACGAGATGCTTCACGATCGAGAGGCCGAGCCCTGCGCCTCCGTGCGCGCGCGAGCGCCCCGGGTCGACGCGGTAGAAGCGCTCGAAGAGGCGAGGGAGGTGCTTCGGCTCGATGCCCGGCCCGTCGTCGCTCACGGTGATGATCACGCGGCCTTCGCTCTTCGCCGCGCTCACGGTGACGCGTCCGCCTTCGCTGCCGTACTTGATGGCGTTGTCGACGAGGTTCAGGATCGCGCGCTCGAGCCCGTCCGGGTCGGCGACGACGGCGACGTCGCGCGGCACCTCGATCGCGACGTTCACCTTGCGCTGCTCGGCGCGACCGCGAACGGTCTCCGCCACGTGCTCGGCGACGGAAGCGACCTTCACGCGCTCCTTCGCGATGTCGTCGCGGCCGCGCGCCTCGAGCTCGGTGAGCGCGAGGAGCTGCTCGACGAGGCCGCCAATGCGCTGCGCCTGTCGGTGCACAATCTCGAGGAATTGCTTCGACGTGTCGGCGTCGGTGCTCCCGCGGAGAAGCGTCTCCGCATAGCCCTGGATCGCGGTGACCGGCGTGCGAAGCTCGTGCGAGACGTTCGCCACGAAGTCGCGGCGAATCGTCATGAGCCGCCGAAGCGCCGTCTGATCGCGAAGCACGGCGACCACCGCGCCGCCTGCGCTCTCGGGCAAGGGCCGCACGTAGACGGCGACCGACATGCCGCGCTCGTCGCTGATCTCGAGCTCGGTCTCGGTGACCTCGCCGCGCATGCACGCCTCGATGAGCTCGCGCGCTTCGGCGTGGGTCACCGCGTCGGCGAGCGGCATGCCGAGGATCGACGTGCGTGCGCCGAGAATGCGCTCGGCCGCGGGGTTCGCCACGATCACGCGCCCACGCCGGTCGATGACGAGGACGCCTTCGACCATGCCCGTCAGGATCGCGGTCAGGTGGTCGCGCTCGGCGACGAGCTCGCCGATGCGCGCCTTCAGCTGCTGCGCGAGTGACTTCAACGCGCGCCAGAGGACGCCGAAGTCGTCGGCCCCGCCTTCGTCGATCGCCACGTCGAAGTCGCCTCGTGCGAGCTCGGTCGCCGTCGCCGTCATCGCGGCGAGCGGGCGCGACGTCACGCGCGCAGCGAGGACACCGAGGAGCACGGCGACGGCGATGGCGACGCTCGACGCGAAGAGCAGCCGGCGACGCATGGCCGCGACCGTCTCGTTCACGTCGGAGAGCGGAACGCCGAGCCGGAGCACGATGCGATCGGCACCCGTGACCGCGACGTAGTGGAGCTCCTGCCCGCTCCGCACGCGCGTGGCGCGACCAACGCCGGACGCGCGTGCGGCCTCCACCTCGTCGCCCGTGTCGCGTCGTGCATCGGCCGACGAGGCGCCGATCACCGTGCCGTCGCGGTCGAACAGCGTCACCTCGGCATCGACGATGTGCGCGATGCGCGTCGCGACCTTCTCGGGATGGCGCCGGCCGCCTTCTTCGGCCCACTCGATCGCGCCCTTCGCCTGCTCTTCGAGGCGCGTGTCTAGCTGGCGCACGAGGTCGGCGGTGAGCCAGCGATTCAGCGTGAAGATCGCGATGATGCCGACGGCGACGACGAGCCCCACGTGGCTCGCGAGGAGCTTCGTGCGAAACGACATGGCCATGACGCCTCGCTGCTCAGGTGACCGGCTCGGCGCCTGGCATGCTGCCGGCCGAGCCGCGTCCGGTCGACTCGGGATCGCGCAAGCGGTAGCCGAATCCATGCACCGTCTCGATCGCTTCGCTGTACGCGCCGAGCCGCTCTCGCAGCCGACGGATGTGCGTGTCGACCGTGCGCGTGTTCGTCTCCGGCGAGATGCCCCACACCTCCTGGAGTAGCTCGGTGCGCGAGAAGACGCGGCCGGGATGCTCGATGAAGATCGCGAGCAGCTTGTATTCGAGCGGCCGGAGCCCGAGCTCGGCGCCGTCGACGGTCACGCGATGCCGCGTCGGATCGATCTCGAGCCCTCGCCAGCGCAGGCGCTTGCCTTCGTCTCTCGCGCCGCGCGCGAGCCGCCGTTCGTTCGCGCGCCTCGCGAGCCCGCGCACGCGCATGACGAGCTCTCGGACGCTGAACGGCTTCACGACGTAGTCGTCGGCTCCGACCTCGAAGCCGAGCACGCGGTCGTACTCGTCGCCTCGCGCGGTGAGCATCAGGATGGCCGCGTCCGACACCTCGTCGTTCGCGCGGAGCCTCCGGCACACTTCCATGCCGGACACGTCGGGCAGCATCAGGTCGAGGACGACGACCGAAGGCCTGAGCCGCGAGGCCGCCTCGATGGCTCCGGTGCCCGTGTCGACCGACTCGACCTTGAAGCCCGCGTCTCCCAGGTTGAAGCTGACGAGCCGGCGGATGTCCTCTTCGTCGTCGACGACGAGCACCACGTCACCGCTCGATGCGTGCATGTTCCCCGCCGAGGCTGCGGCGCCGTGCTGCGGATTCGTCATCGTGCCGCGATCTTAGCTCGCCATATGCCGGACCGACTCGCGTTCGGAGGGGCTTCCGGGGTAGACGTGCATTGACGTACACACCAGCCGGATTATGTAAGCCCGGCCTACAGTTCCCCGTTCCAAGGCCATCGCGGAGGAAATCGTATGAAGAAGCTCGCCAGCGCTGCTCTCGTTCCCGCTCTCCTCGTTGCATCGCTCGCGTCCCTCGCGGCGTGCGGTGGAGACGAGAAGAAGCCGCCTGTGACCGCGAAGGCCGAAGCGCCGAAGGAGACGGTCATCACGACGACCAGCGCTCCGACCAGCGACAAGATGGCCGTGAACGTCGACAGCGACATCGTGAAGGCCTGCAACCTCAAGTTCGAGAACATCGAGGATGCGCCGAAGTTCGACTACAACTCGGAGGAGCTGACGCAGGGCGAGAAGAACGTCCTCGAGGCGATCGCCAAATGCCTGACGACGGGCCCGCTGAAGGGGCGCTCCGTCGATCTCGTCGGCCGGGCGGACCCGCGCGGCGAGACCGAGTACAACATGACGCTCGGCGCGAAGCGCGCGCGCTCGGTGCACCAGTTCCTCGGCAACCTCGGCGTGCCCAGCGACAAGCTGCGTGACACGTCGCGCGGCGAGCTCGACGCGACGGGGACGGACGAGCCGGGCTGGCGCAAGGATCGCCGCGTCGACGTCCGCCTCGCGAAGTGAGCGAGACGGAAGCCCGCCCCCGATGATCGCCGAAGCGCTCCTCAAGGCGCATCTCGCATCCACGCTCGAGAGCACGCATTTCGAGGCGCTCGGCGATCGTTACGAAGGCAAGGTCCGCGACAACTACAGCCGCGGTGATCGCCGCTTCATCGTCGTCACCGACCGCATCAGCGCGTTCGACCGCATCCTCGGGACCATCCCGTTCAAGGGGCAGGTGCTGAATCGGCTCGCGGCGTGGTGGTTCGAGAAGACGAAGGACGTCGCCAAGAACCATCTCGTCGGCGTCCCCGACCCGAACGTCCTCGAGTGCATCGAATGCGCTCCGCTCCCCGTCGAGCTCGTCGTCCGCGCGTACATCACGGGCTCCACGTCGACGAGCATGTGGACGCACTACGAAGCGGGCGCGCGCACGTTCTGCGGTCACACGCTCCCCGAAGGCCTGGAGAAGAACCAGCGCCTCGAGCGCCCGCTCCTCACGCCGGCCACGAAGGCCGCCAAGGGCGATCACGACGTGTCCGCCTCGCGCGAAGAGATTCTCGCGCAGGGCGGCATCTCCGCGGCGGACTTCGATCGCGCCGCCGAGATGGCCATGAAGCTCTTCGCGGCAGGCCAGAAGATCTGCGCCGAGCGCGGCCTCATCCTCGTCGACACGAAGTACGAGATGGGAAAGACGAAGGACGGCGAGATCGTCGTCATCGACGAGATCCACACGCCCGACTCGTCGCGCTTCTGGATGGCCGCTTCGTACGACGAGCGCTTTGCCTCGGGCCTAGACCCGGAGCCGCTCGACAAGGATTTCGTGCGCCGTTACTACACGGCGCTCGGGTACCGCGGCGACGGCGAGCCGGCTCCGCTTCCGCCGGAGGTTCGCGTGGGCGCGGCGCAGCGCTATGCCGAAGCGTTCGAGCGCATCACCGGGCAGCCGTTCGTGCCCGATACGGACCCGCCGCTCGAGCGCATCGCGAAAAACCTCGGGCTCTCCTGAAAGGATCCGCTTTTCCCATGAAGGCCACGGTGCTCGTTCGCTTGAAGTCCGAGGTCCTCGATCCGCAGGGCGATGCGGTTCGCCGCGCGCTCGGGAAGCTCGGGTTCGAGGGCGTGAAGGGCGTGCGTGTCGGCAAGCTCATCGAGATCGAGCTCGACGACGCGAGCGCGGCCGCCGACCTGAAGGGCCGTCTCGAGAAGATGGCCGACGAGATGCTGGCGAATCCCGTGATCGAGGACTTCGAGGTCAAGGTCTAGCTCGAGCCCGACGGCCGCCGCGCGGCGGCGCGGTCACATCGTGAACGGCTCGGGCATGAAGAGCAGCACGAAGACGATCAGCGTCAGGATCGCGATGGCTCGGCGGCTCTTGTCGAGCGGCGTCGCCGACGTGGGCGGATGATCGAGGAGGTCGTGCCGGCGGAGCACGCCGCCGCGGACCTCCATCGCGACCAGCATGCCGAGGCCCGCGAAGAACGCGAGCGGCAGGAGGAGCGAGCGGTTGTCGCGTGCCATGCTCGCCAGCGCGATGAGACCCACCGTCGCGATGAGGCGCGTGCGGATCGTGAGCGCCTCGGGCTTCGGCGGCTCGCCGCGCCCACGCGCAGAGAGCAGGCCGAGCACGGCGAGGACCTGGAACCACACGAGCCAGAAGAGCGAGTTCGCGAGATGCCGGCCGACGTAATAGAGGCCGAGGCCGTGCGACAGGTCGCGCGCGACGTGACCGAACACGACGACGAAGAAGAACGCGAGCATCGAGCGGTGGATGATCTGCGCGTATTTGTCCTGCTTCGGCCCGAAGAGCGCATACGCGACGTGCCCGCCGTCGAGCTGCCCGACCGGCAGCAGGTTGATCATGGTGACGAACATGCCGCCCCACGCGCCGAACGCAACGGGTGACAGCTCGAGGTCCATGCCTTCGACCTTCGGCGGTGCGACGAGCCGGTCGAGCACACGCATCAAGATCGATTCGCCGAGCTGAACGCTGCCGTCACCCGCGGTCGGCATCGGGACGAGGTGCGAATGCGCGGCGCCCCACAGGTAGAGCGGGATGGCGAAGGCGAGCCCGGCGAGCGGCCCGGCCGCGCCGATGTCGAGGAGAGCGCGTCGGGTAGGGATGACGCCGCGCATGCGGATGACCGCGCCCATCGTGCCGAACGGGCTCAGCAGCGGCATCGGGATGAAGTAGGGAAGCGACGCGTCGACTTTGTGGATGCGCGCGGCGACGTAGTGACCGAGCTCGTGGGCAACGAGGATCGTCAGCAGCGTCCCCGCGAACTGACCGCCACGGACGAGCGCGTCTCGGGCGAAGAACGCCGCCGCGAAGCTCTTGGCCGCGCCTGCCTCGTCGTGGCCGCTGCCCTGCGTGAGCACGCCGGTGACGAAGACGCTTGCGACCGTCGCGAGGAAGAGGACGAGGTTCGTGCGCCACTTCGGCGGCGCGATCGTGTCGTGGGCCGCTTCGCTCATGCCGGCGTGCTTCCTTTGTCCCCGCGCCCCCCGCGTCGGTCTTCGAGCATCGCCTCGCGGAGCGCCGCCGAGAGGCGTGCGAGCTGCGGAGCGATGCGTGCATCGATGCGGCCGAGCTCGGTGTGGACCACGAGTGACCCGCGCGAGAGCTCCTCGTTCGTCTCCACGCTCGCCACGCCGTCACCGAGCGACGCGAGCTCGGTCGCGAGGGCAGCGGCGTCTTCCGGCGAAGCTTCGATGCGTATGCGTCTCGCACCTCGCGCCTCTTCGAGCGCGTGTGCCGCGAGCAGCGCGACACGCGAAGGCTCGATAGCGAGGGCTTCACCGACGATTCGTTCCGCGAGCGCGGACGCGAGCGCGATCGTGGCCTCGAGCTCCCGCTCCATCTTGGCGAGCTCGGAAGCACGTTCGACGAGGAGCTCGGCGGCGACGCGTGCGATCTCCGCCTCGCGCGCCTCGCGTGCGGTCGTCTCGGCGAGCTCGGCGACGGAGGCGCGCGCGTCACGCACGATCTCCGCCGCTGCGCTCTCGGCTTCGGCGACGATGAGCGCCGCCTCCGTTCGCGCGTCGAGAACGGCGCGCGGGATCCGACGTGCCAAGGCAGCCATGAGCGCCTCGTCGTTCGCGCGAACGCTCGTCGTGTCGTCGGCGGCGTCGGCCGGCCGGGCAGGCGCATGCCCGCGCCACGCCGTCGACGTGCTCGATGCGGGATCCGCCCCTCCGGCTTTGAGGATGCGTGCGCGGCCGAGGGTCATCGGAGGGCGGTCTCCTCGATCGCGAACACGACCTCCTGCGCGACCTGCGCGAGCGCGGCGGCGCGTACCGAGCGGCGCGGCTCGCGCAGCTTCGCGACGAGGTCCGCCGCGCGCATCTCTGCTCCGGGGAGCAACTGCGCGAGGGCGTCTTCGACCGACGCGCCCGTGAGGACGCTCACCGCGACGAAGCTACGCTCCCACACGCCTTCGAGCCTACACCACCCGGAAGCGATCTGCCTGCGGCGTACGGGCGATCTTGCCTTCGCGCTCCAGCTTCTCGAGGTGCATGAGGAGGCTCAGCTTCGCGATCGGCCACAGGTGCGGAGGCGTGTCGTCGTACGCGACCGGCACCAGCGCACTCGCGTCGGCCCCCTCCGGTCCCGCGCCGCGCACAGCCTCGAGCGCCTTCGCCTCGCGCATGAGCCGGTGCGCGACGTAGCGGCGGAAGAGGGCGGTCGGCTCGTCGATGGGGTCGCCGTGCGCGGGAAGGGCGACGCTCGCGCCGAGCTCCGCGAGCCTCTCGAGCTGCGCGAGGTACGCCTGCATGTCTCCGTCACCCGGCGCGATGAGAATGGTCCCGACGCTCGCCACCATGTCTCCGACGACGACGGTGCGCGTGCGTTCTTCGAAGAGGCACACGTGCCCCGGCGCATGGCCCGGCGTGTGGAGGACGCGCCACGTCTCCGGACGCGGGCCGTCGAGGACGATGCGCTCGCCGTCGACGAGGCGCCGCGCGACGCGATGCTGGATCGTCGGCGGAAGCCTTTCGACGGTCGCTTCGTGCGCCCACACCGGTGCGCCCGTCTCGCGCGCCAGCACGTCGAGCCCGCCGACGTGATCGGGGTGATGGTGCGTCGCGACGAGCGCGACGACCCGCCGGCCTTGGCCTTCGAGGCCGCGTACCCATGCGATCCACGCCCGCTGCTCGTCTTCGTACGGGGTCGCGGGCTCGATGAGCAGCACGTCGCGCCCGCCGAGCGCGTAGCTGTTCGTGTGCGTCGCCGGCGGCAGCGTCGGGGTGCGCGCGGCAAAGAGCTCGAGGGACGAGGAGATCTCGCGCGGGCGCATCGCGCTCGACCTTGCCACACGCACGCGACGCGATCGACCTCGACCTTCGCCTCAGGCCTGCGCGTCTCGTGCGGCGAGGAGGCGACCGAGCGTATCGAACGTGAGCGGACGATCGACGACGTTCCCTCGCCGGCTAGCGGGCAACGCGGAAGGCGCACCCGCAGGCGCGAGGAGCACGGTCTTCCGCTTCACGTCGGGCGCGAGCTTCCAGAGGAAGCGGTAGACGAAGTCGCCGTCTGGCGTGCGCATCGACGAGCTGCACACGACGAGCTCCGCGCCTGCGCTGGCGGCAACTGCTTCCCACGCGCCGCCGGTCACGGTCACCTCGACGTGCTCACCGCCGTACGTGCCGAGCAGGATCTGCGTCGTGCGGTCGTCGTCGACGACGAGCACGCGGCGCGTGCGGCGGGCGGGGAGCGGCGCGAGGAGCGGCTCGGCACGGGGCGGGCCGGGAACGTCCGCATGGCCATCCGTTACGTACGTGAGCAGCGCCTCGGGCGTCAGCGGCTTCGCGCCGAGGCGGATGTACACGCCGAGGCGCCGGAGCATCTTGGCCGCGCCGTCGTACGCGTCCGCCGACGCGAGGATGACGACGGGCGCGGTGGAGATCCTCGCGCGCCAGAACGACGCGAGCAGACCGCTGCTTCCGAACGCGAGCCCCGAGTCGCACAAGATGACGTCCCAACGCCGCTCGCGTGCGGCAGCGACCGCCGCGGCCACGGACGAGGCGACCACGCGCGGCACATCGATTGTGAACGCGTCGCCAACCACGCTCGCGATATCGTCGCCGCTCTCGACTACGAGAACGGCCACTGCGTCCGCGAGAGGGGACTCGCGCCGAGGAGCCACCTCCTCCAGTGCAGGAGACGTCCGCGGCACGCGCGCGCGCGCGGCCTCACGCTCTCTCGGCCCGAGCACCAAACGGGTAGCCCGCCCGCCGAACGTCGCCGGCAGCTCCTGCACGAAGAGCACGCGGCCGCATTCTTCGTGCGTGAGCACGCGCAGCAGCGCGTAGTGAGCGCGGGCGACGACGGCGGTGCCGTGGTCCACGACGACCATGAAGTCGAACGATGGCGTGCTGGCGAGGGCGTACACCTCACGTACTCCCGCTGCGTCCTCGAGCACGAAGGCGACATCGATCTGCCGCGGCGTCATTCGCAAAGCGTAGCGCCAGGGGGCCGCTAGCGCTTGCTCGCAGCGGACAGACGTACGAGCGTGGCCCGCGCATGCCGGTGCGAACGATCTCCGTCGTGATCCCCACGTGGCGCGAGGAGGCGACGATCGCTGCGGCCGTCGCGAGCGCGCGGCACATCGGTGACGAGGTCATCGTCGCCGATCCGGGCAGCCCGGATGCGACGCAGGCCGTCGCTCGCGACGCGGGCGCTCGCATCGTCGAGGCCCCGCGCGGTCGCGGTGCACAGCTCCGCGCGGGCGCCGAGGCGGCCACGGGCGACGTGCTCCTCTTTCTCCATGCCGATGCAGGGCTGCCGCCCGAAGCGCGCGGCGCGATCCTCCGCGCGCTCGCGGATCCGCGCGTCGTCGGCGGGAATTTCCGGCTCCGTTTCGTCCCTGCGGGCACCTTTGCCGCGAGGCTCTTCACGTGGGCGAACCACGTTCGGCGCGTCGTCCTCCGCATCTACTACGGCGACTCGGCGATCTTCGTTCGGCGCGAGGTGTACGAAGCGCTCGGAGGCTTCCGGCCGCTGCCGATCTTCGAAGACTACGAGCTCGTGCGGCGCCTCGAGCGCCTCGGAAAGACGGCCTACGTGCGCGACGTCGTCGTCACCGCGAGCGCCAGGAGATTCGAGGATGCGCCCGTCCGGACGCTCCTCGTGTGGTCGTTCCTCCAGGTCGCGTACTCGATCTTCGGCGTCGCGCCCGAGCGCCTCGCCCGCTTCTACGCCGATACGCGGCCCAGGCCGCGGCCTCGCTCCTGAGCGACGGCGCTCGGCGCCACGCCACCCGGTGCATTCTCCGCGAGGAGGCCGATGTCCGGCGGCGTCGCGCGCCATCGCGCCGTTCCGTGCAGGCGATCCCACACCGCGAACACGACGCCCCAGTTCGAGGCGAGCTCCTCTCGCGCGGTGGAGTGATGCACGCCGTGCATGCGCGGCGTGACGAACACGCGAGCGAGCGCCCGGTCGACGCGTGCTGGGAGCCGCACGTTCGAATGATGAAACAGCGCGGCAGCTTGCATGGCGAGCTCGTAGACGAGGGCGACGCGCGGGCCGACCCCGAGGAGCACCGTCTGCGCGGCGCGGAACGGCACCGAGGCAGCGAGCTCGCCGACGTGGAAGCGCAGCGCGGTCGTCACGTCGAGATCGCGGTCGACGTGGTGCACTGCGTGCGAACGCCAGAGCAGGGGAACGCCGTGCAGCGCGCGGTGCCAGAGGTACATCGAGTAGTCGAGCGCGACGAAGCCGAGCGCCGCACGAGCCGCACGCGGCAGCGGCAGCCATCGCAGCACGCCGACGTTCCGTTCCGCCGCGCCACGCGCGCACGCGTTCACCGTCGGCACGATCGCGAGCCGCACGACCGCGCCGGCGAGCGCGCCCATGCGCGCGTTCGTGACCCAACGTTCCGCACGCCTCACGCGCCGCTCGCGGAGGGGACGCGCGGCCTCGACCGTCGCGAGCGCAGCGCCGACGAGCGCGACCAGCGGCATGCCGACCGCGTCGAAGAAGGGAACGATGCGGAACGGCCGCATACGCGCACGCCCTGCACGTGCAGTGCCGGAGACCCACAAAACGCGAGCGCCGGGCTCCGCGTGACGGAGACCGGCGCCCTCGAGCTAGCCGTCCGGCCAGCGGCGCGGACGAAGACGCGTCAGACGCGCTCGACCACCATGGCGAGCGCTTCGCCGCCGCCGATGCAGATCGAGGCGAGACCGCGCTTCTTGTTCAGGTCCTTCAGCGCATGCAGCATCGTGACGAGGATGCGTGCACCGCTCGCGCCGATCGGGTGACCGAGGGCGACGGCGCCGCCGCGGACGTTCACCTTCGCGATGTCGAGCTTCGAGAGCTGCGCGCAGACCATCGCGACGACGCCGAACGCTTCGTTGATCTCGACGAGATCGATGTCGTCGGTCTTCATCCCGAGCTTAGCGAGCGTCGCGTCCATCGCCTTGGCGGGTGCCGTGGTGAACCACTCCGGCGCCTGCGCAGCGCCGCCGTAGCCGACGATCTTCGCGACCGGCGTGAGGCCGTGCTTCTTCACGGCCGCTTCGCTCGCGAGGACGAGCGCCGACGCGCCGTCGTTGATGGACGACGCGTTCGCCGCCGTGATCGTGCCGTCCTTGCCGAAGGCCGGCTTCAGCGAGGCGAACTTCGACGGGTCGCCCTTCGCGGGACCCTCGTCGAGCTTCACCATCACAGGCTCGCCCTTCTTCTGCGGAACGGCGACCGGCGCGATTTCCGCGTCGAAGAGGCCTTCCTTTTGAGCCGCGAGCGCCTTGCGGAAGCTCTCGCGCGCGTACTCGTCCTGCGCTTCGCGCGAGACCTTGTGCTCGGCGGCGCACTTGTCTCCGCACGTGCCCATGTGGACGTTCGAGTACGGATCCCACAGGCCGTCGTGGATCATGCCGTCGGTGAGCGTCGCATTGCCCATGCGGAGGCCCTTGCGCGCACCGAGGTCGTAGTACGGCGCGTTCGACATGGACTCCATGCCGCCGGCGACCACGATCTCCTTGTCACCGAGGGCGATCTGCTGCGCGCCGAAGATGACGGCCTGGAGGCCCGAGCCGCAGACCTTGCTCACGGTCGTCGCCGGGACCTCGTCCGGGAGCCCCGCGTAGCGCATCGCCTGACGCGCCGGCGCCTGGCCGATGCCGGCCGAGAGCACGTTGCCCATGAAGACTTCGCCGACCTGATCGGGGGCGACCTTCGCGCGCTCGAGCGCGGCCTTGATGGCCGTCGCGCCGAGGTGGGGCGCGGTGATCGACGCGAGCGAACCGAGGAACGCGCCGATAGGCGTGCGGGCGGACGAGACGATGTAGACGGGGGGTAGCGCGCCGGTGGGCATGGCCTTCACTCCTTGTGTGCCGCCCTTATAGCTATTCTCCACCCCTGATGCCTCTCGTTCGTTCGCCGGTTCTCGGCCGAGTGTCGGTCGCGCTCGTCGCGATGTGCGGCGCCGCGGCGCTCGCAGGCGCGTGCGCCGATGACGTGGATGTCGTGCCCACGACCGGTGATGCCGGCGCGGACGGCGGCACCGTCGACCGCGCGACGTGCCCACCGCTCGCGACCCCGCCCGCCGACGGCACCTCGTGCCTCTTGCCCGAAGGGACGACCTGCGATTTCGGCGAGTGCGGGCGGCGTCTCGCGCAGTGCACGCGCGGTGTCTGGCGCTACGGCGCGAACGCCACCTCGAAGCCGCCGTGCCCTGCCGATCCGCCGGCGGAGGACACCGCGTGCCCTCCGTGCTGGCCGGAGGAGCTTGCCTGCACGTACGGCAGCACGAACTGCGCGTCGGAGGACGCGAGCCTGAACACGGCCATCGCCTCGTGCCCGCGCGCTCGAGGTACCTGGCAGGTCGTCATCCGGCCTTGCCGAGACGGCGGTCCAGATGTTCAGGGTGACGCGGACGCTGCGGCGGACTAGAAGAGCCGACTTCGACCATGGCTGACGAAACGAAGCTCAACACCTTCCTGAACACCAACAAGCTCGACCCGCGGCGTCTGCTCGCGATCTCGCACAAGCTCGAGACGCTGCAGCGCGAAGATCGGAGCATCCGTCTCCAGAAGCGCCAGGGCAGGAAGGCCGAAGGCGGCGAGGGCGCCAAGAAGGATCTCCCGAAGCCGCGCTCAGGCCGTCCCGTCACGCAGCGCGCCCTCGACGCGGCACTGAAAGGCGGCACGATCAGCGGCCCGACGAAGCAGCGCATCCTGCGCGCCGTCAACTACCTGCTCGAGCAGAAGAAGAAGGACAAGGTCGACCTCCGCCAGCTCTTCTGAGCTCGGTCCGGCCTCCCGCAGCGATCGGTTCGGGAGAAGCGCGGTCAATGCCGACGTCGTCGCCGGTTGATGTGCTCGTGCGCGTCGAACAGGACGACCCCCAGCATGACCGCGAACGCGACGATGGCCATGTGCCGAAGGTGCCCGCGGCAGACGCCGCGGGCCTAGTTTCCGGCACGGTTTTGTCTCGCGCCGCGGCGGACGCCGCGGACGGGGCGGCCGACGGCGTGAATTCACCGCCGTCTCCTCGCACCGAAGAGCCCGTGACCGCTGCCGCCGACGTGCTGCCGTTCTTGCCCGCGCTCGCCGGGTCGCGCGCGCCCACGGCCGGAACGACAGAGGCCTACACGGCCGCGCGCCCCGCCGACGACGACGGGCTCGTCCCGCGCGCGGCGGCCGGTGATCCCGAGGCGTTCCGCCGGCTGTTTACGCGGCACCGGAACGACGTCACGCGTCTCGTCTACCGGATGCTCAGCGCGCCGGCGGATCTCGAAGACGTCGTGCAGGAAGTCTTCGTGCAGGTGTTCCGCAGCCTGAAAGACTTCCGAGGGCAGGCGAAGTTCTCGACGTGGCTCCATCGCGTCACGGTCAACGTCGTTCTCATGCACCGGCGCTCGGCGAAGAGCCGTCCGGTGCTCACCGAGGAAGTCCCGAACGACCTCGTCGCCGACGACGGGCAGACCTGGCCGGACGAAGACGCGGAGCGCCGCGAGCGCATGCGCGCGTTCGAGCGTCTGCTCGCGCGCCTCGCCGACAAGAAGCGTGTCGTCTTCGTGCTGCACGAGCTCGAAGGCATGGCCCCTGCGGAGATCGCCGAAGTCGTCGGCGCGCCCGTGCTCACGGTTCGAACGAGGCTTTTCTACGCGCGGCGCGAGCTCGAGGCGATGCTCTCCGAAGAGCCCGCCCTCGCCGGCCTCGTCTCGCTCACCGACGAGAAGAGCGGAGGCGAGCGATGACCGATCGGGACGACCTCCGGCCGGTCGGCTCGCGCGAGCAGCGTGCGCTCGACGCGGTCGTCGCCGAGGCGAAGGAGCACCTCGTCCCGCGCGTCCCCGGCGACGCGCTGCGATCGATGGAGGACCGCCTGATGGCGCGCATCGCTGCCGAGCCTTCGCCGCTCGCTCGTGATCGCGCCGCGTCGCCGCGTCGTCGCTGGGCCACGGCGGCCGGAGCTCTCGCTCTCGCGGCGGCAGCGGCTCTCGCGGTCGTCACCAAGAAAGACGTCACGCCGCTCGTGGAGAGCGCGCCCACCGTCGCGGTGGAAGGGGCCGCCGGGTCGCTGCGTGCGACGGAAGGTGCAGGCGTCGTGCGCATCGCGGGAACGCCGGCGCTGCCTGGCCACGCGCTTCGTGCAGGCGACCTCGTCGAAGCCGACGGAGCGCGGGCCGTTCTCGAGCGGCCGCGGCGCGTTGCGTGGCTGCTCGAGCGTGGAGGCGCGCGTGATGCCGCCGTTACTAACGCCGCCGCGCGGGCACGGGTTAAAGCGGCAGGCGAGTCGCTCGTCGTCGGCCTCGAAGAAGGCGCGATCGAGGCGCAGGTCACGCCGGTTCCGTCCGGCGAGGCGTTCGCCGTCGACGTCGCGACCGACAAGAGCCTCGTACGCGTCGCCGTGCACGGCACGCACTTCCGCGTGAGCCGCGCGGGCAGCCGCGTCGTCGTCGACCTGTCCGAAGGCGTGGTCTCCATCGGAGCTCCCCCGCGAACGGGCTCGACGTACGGCACGCTCGTGACGGCTCCCGCGCACGTCGAGCTCGATGCCGACGATCTCGACGGCTCGCTGCGCATCGATCACGCACCATCGTCGGTGCGCAGCCCCATGGCGCTTTCGCCGCACGACCCCGCGACCGTGGCGGAGCGCGATCCCGCCCTGGCGGACGTGCCGGCAACGCGAGGCGTGACGGGCGCAAAGTCGCCCGAGCCGGCAGCGCCGAGCACGCGCCCTGCAGCGGTTCCGCGCCCCGCCGATCTGCCGGCCACGCCCCCGAAGCAGGATACGTCGAAGCCGGCGATCGCGCCGCGCGAGGCGATTGCCAAGGCCGTCCGCGAGTGCGCCGCCGCGCGCCTCCGTTCGGGGAGCGTCCGCGTCACGGTGACGAGCTCGCTCCGTCTTCGCATCGGCGCAGGCGGCGTCGTGGAGAGCGCGCAGTTCGATCCGCCGCTCGTTCCCGAGGTCCAGACCTGCGCGGCGCACGCCATCTACAAGGCGCGCCTCGACGACGCAGGACCCTCGGTGACGATCCCGATCGAATTCTCCTACTGACGTAGTAGGTCGAGAGCGTGGGCGACGATCGCGTCCTCGTGCTCGAGGGGCTCGGCAAGGACTTCGGGCCGAACGCGGCGCTCGATGGTCTGAGCTGCGAGGTCCGCCGCGGCGAAATCGTCGGCCTGCTCGGGCCCAACGGCGCCGGGAAGACGACGACGATGAAGCTCGTGCTCGGGATGCTCCGGCCTTCGCGCGGGCGTGCGAAGTTCCACGCGAACGGTCGCGTCCTCGACTGTACGCACGACGCGCAGGAGGTGAAAAAGCACCTCGGCTACTCGCCCGACGAGCCTTCGTTCTACGACTTCTTGAGCGGACGCGAGACGCTCGAGTTCGTGCTCAACGTCCGCGGAGCGCCCGTGGAGGCAGCGCGCGATCGCCTTGCGCCCATCATCGCCGCCTTGGATTTCGGCGACGCGCTCGAAACGTCGGCGGGCGGCTATTCGCACGGCACGAAGAAGAAGCTCGCGCTCCTTCTCGCGCTCGCGCACGACCCGACGTTGCTCCTTCTCGACGAGCCGACGAACGGCCTCGACCCGCCGGCCGCCGCACGTGTGCGCGGCCTCCTTCGCGAGCGCGCGGATGCAGGTGCGGCGATCATCGTCTCGACGCACCTGCTCGACATGGCCGATCTGCTCTGCGATCGCGTGCTCGTCGTGCACCGCGGACGGCTCATCGCGGAGGGCACGACGGAGGTGGTGCGAGAACGAGCAGGGGTCGCGCCGAATGCCTCGCTCGAAGAAGCATTCCTCGCCCTCGTGAGCCGCTGACCGGCATGCGCGACGTCGCTCGGCAGACGCTCGCGCTTGCCCGCCTCGTCGGGATGTACTGGGCGCGCGCAGGGCTTCCAAACCGGCTCCGCAAAGACCAAGGCCGTCGCGCCTCGGGCGCGCTGCTCCGCGGCGCCTTCCTCCTCCTCATGGTGAACTGGGGGTACCGCATCGGCAACGCGTGCACGCGCATCGAGGAGCCGATGCAGCCGAAGGCCGTCGCGTGGCTCCTGCTCGGTCTGCTCGTTCTCTCGTTCGCGTGGGGTGCGATGGGACGCGGGCCCGCGATGCGTGCGCCGCAGACCCCGATGACGGCGCCACTGCTCGACACGCTTCCGCTCTCCGACGCGAGCCGCACGATCGTCGGTCTCGTCGAGCGCGTCATGCTCTACGCGCTCACGACGGCGTCGCTCTTCGCCGCCTCGCCGGAGGCGCGGCCTTCGCTCGCGCTCGTCGGCATGCTTCTTCCGACGGCGGGCGTGCTGGCGGGCGACGCCGTGCTCCGTCTGCTCCGCACCGTCGTCTCGCCGTTGCGCATCGCGCGGGTCGCCGTTGCGCTGCTGGTCTTGCAGTTTCCCGCGTTCATGATCATCGGCGGCGCGCCGGTGCTCGCGAAGCTGCCGCGCGTCTCCCGCGTGGTCGCGTTCGTACGGCCCGCGGCGCTCGCCGTGCTGGAAGGTCGCCACGTCGGGGCGCTCGTCGGCACGCTGGCCGGTGTTGTCGTCCTTTCGCTGCTCGCCATCCGCGCAGCCGAGCGCATCGGCTATGACCGCGTGGACCTCGTTCCGCCGCGCAAGCTCGCCCCGGTGCCGACGAGGGACCTCGACCTCGTACGCATCGAGGCGGTGCTCGCGAAGCGTGAGCCGGGAGGGCGGTGGCTCGCGCGCGGTGCGTTCCTGTACACGGCCGTCGTATCGCTCGGCCTGCTCGCCATCGCGACGTTCGGGAAGAACCTTCCGCTCGAGACGGCGTACGTGTTCGTGCGGTCGCTCGGCTTCATCGCCATCATCGGCGGCTTCATCGTCGTGCAGAACCGCGCGAGCCGCATGGTGCTGCGCGATGCGGGCGCGCGCTCGATGCTCGCGCCGCTGCCGATCACGCCGAGCGATCTGCTGCGCGGAAAGACGCGCGCGCTGCTCGTGCAGGCGCTGTTTGTCGCATCTCCGTATCTGTTCCTCGTGGCGATGCCGGGCCCGCTCGGCCTCAAAGTCGAGGTCGTCTGGCGAGGTGTCGTGGCGCTCGCGGCCGTCGCGCTCGTCACGGGTGCGATGGTCGCCGTCGCGTTCCTCACGCAAGGGGTCGGCGTCGTGCGCGTCGCCGGTGGCACGTCCGTCGGGATCGAGACGACGCTCGTGGCGATGCCGCTCTTCGCGGTCGCTGCCGCGCCGTACCCTTGGAGCGCCGTCGTTTCGCTCGGCTGCCTCGGCTTGCTCGCCTTCGAGGCTCGGCGCTCGGCGCTGCGCGTCGCACGCTGGCTCGACGACGCCGACGACTTCACGCGCGAGACGCCGGTGTGGCGCGCGCTCCTCGTGTACGCGTCGTTCCAGGCCGCGCAGACGCTCGCGCAGCGCGCGCTGGCGTTCGCGCCGTTCGACGACGCGGTGCAGGTCGCCATGGCCTACTCGGTGGCTGCCGTCGTGCTGGTCGCGCTGACCGCCCATGCGCGGCGCGAGATGCCGCCGATGCGGACGCTGCCCGAACGCGCCGCGGCCGTTTGGCTCGCCGCTGCTCTCGCGATCGGCGCAACGTCGGGCGGTTTCGCCTTCGCGTTCGGCCTCGCGCTGCAGCGTGCCGGCATCGCGCTTCCGCGCGGACCTGCCGATGCGGAAGGGCGCGTCGTGGTCGGCGCCGTCGCCGTGGTCCTCGCGCCGCTCGCCGAAGAGCTGTTCTTCCGCGGCTGGTTGCAGAGCGCGGCGGAAGGAGAGCTTCCGCCGCAGAGGCGCTGGCTCGCGCCTCTGCTCGCCGCGTTCGCCTTTGCGGCCGTGCAGCCGCCGCTCTCGTTCGTGCCGGCGCTCGTCCTCGGCCTCGCCACCGGGCTGCTGTTCGCACGAACGCGCGCGGTCATGCCGCCGCTCGTGGCGCATGCAGCCCACGCCGCCGCCGGCATCGCAGCGGCGCTCTGGCTCGGCTGAGCGTCAGCCCTGCGCTTCGGAGTGCTTGCGACCGATCTCGGTGATGAGGTGCGTCTCCTTCGCGCCGAGAAGGCCGAACTGCACACCCATCCCGCCGTCGCGCACCCAGCGAACGACGCCCGGCAGCGAAACGAGATCGTTCGCGCCGGGCAGCTTCACCTGGATGACGACCTCGGTGCCGAAGGTCTCCGGCGCCGTCGTCTCGATGAACATCCCGCCGACGGAGATGTCTTTGCCGAGCCCGCTCCGTCTTTCGGAGCCGCCCTTCGCGGTGAACGCAACGGGGCTGTTGATCGGTGCACGGGCGTGACGGCGTTGCTCGTTCTGGGTCACGAGGTCTCCTCAGGTCTCTCCCGCCCGACGGAAGCGAAAGCCTCGAGGATGCTACCATCGCGGCGTGGCCTCGGACGAGAACGAAACGCGCCTTCCCGCAGAGGTGGAGCGCGCGCTCGCAAAGGCGCGCGCCGATGCGAGCCGACGCGGAACCAGCGGCGGTCCGTCCGCCGGCGGGGGGTCGAGCGGCCGCTGGCTCGCCTTCGTGCCCGTCTCCGTCGCCGCGCTCATGTTCCTCCTCATGATGCCGCGCGCGGCGCCTCCGGACGACGTGCCGATTCCGGAGCTCGACGCCCGCGCGCTTCTCGCGGCCGAGCGAGACGACGCGGCACGTGCTGCGCTCGCGCGCACGGAGCGCCTGCCGGACGACGTGCTCGCGGTCGGCTCGGCGCTTCGCGCGGTCGGCAAGGCGCAGGTGCACACCGAAGCGCCCGACGACGTGACGAATGCGAAGACCACGCTGGATCACGCGCTCGGCCTGCTCCTCTCGCGCGGCGACGACGAAGCGAAGATCCACGACCAGCTGAAGACGCTCCGCGCCGTGCAGCTCGATGCATTCCTCGCCGAGGTCGCCAAGTACGAGGAGACCGGCAAGGCGACGACGGACCTCGAGGAGCTCGGCGGCGCCTTCGTCGAACGGATGACCGCCGCGGGTTGGATCGAAGACCATCGCGTGCTGCTGACCGAACACGAGCGGCGCGCCGCGTACAAGGCGGTGTGGACGGCGCTCGTCGGAGGGACGCAGGTGCCGGCGCTCGCCCTCACGCTCGACGAACAGCGTGCACTCTACACCTTGTACCTCGCGCGACCGCACGCGCCCGAAGCGCAGCGCGCGGCGTTCGTCGTTCAGCGAAAGGCGGCGACCACGCCGGAAGAGTGCGAGCGCGCGCAAACGGCCGAGCGCGTTGCGACGGAGATGTGGCGCGCCGACAAGATCCGACGCCTCGGCGAGATCGATCCGGAGTATCCGACGTTCTACGCGCTCGGCGTCGCGTACTACCGCGCCGGGCGCTACGACCAGTCCGTCGAGGCGTTCCGCGCGTGGGTCGACCGGCATCCCGATGGGCCGTGGAGCCTCCGCGCACGGAACCACCTGAAGGCGGCGCTCGCTGCGTACGGACCGTAGATGACGAGCGCGGCGGGAATTCGGGCGCTTCTCGTCGACGACGATCGTGATCTCGCCCGCCTTCTCGGCGAGTACCTCGGGTCGCACGAGGTGGCGCTCACGCACGTGGAAGACGGCCCGGCCGGTCTCGCGGCGCTCGACGCCCAAGGTTTCGACGTCGTGCTGCTCGACGTCATGCTCCCGGGGATCGACGGCTTCGAGGTCTGCAAGCGCATCCGCGCCGCGCACGACGTGCCGGTCGTGATGCTGACCGCGCGCGGCGACGACGCGGACCGCATCGTGGGGCTCGAGCTCGGCGCCGACGACTACGTGCCGAAGCCGTTCAACCCGCGCGAGCTGCTCGCGCGTATGCGCGCCGTCCTCCGCCGCGCACGTCCCGGCGCTGCCGCGGCCGACAAGCTGACCATAGGCCCTCTCGAGCTCGATCTCGGAGGCCGCATCGTCCGGCGCGACGGCGCGGAGGTCACGCTTACCTCGTTCGAGTTCCGAATCCTCGTCGTGCTGGCGCGCCGCGCAGGCGAAACGGTCACCCGCGAAGAGCTCGCGTCCGCGGTCCGCGAGCCGGCGCAACCGAAGGGCAAGGGCGCCTACGACCCGAGCGTCGATCGCTCGCTCGACGTGCACGTCAGCCGGCTCCGTCAGAAGCTCGAAGACGATCCGAAGGAGCCACGCCTCATCAAGACGGTACGCGGCGTCGGGTACGTGCTCGCGAGGACGACGTGACGAGACCGCGGCCCTCTCTTCGTCACTACCCGTGGCGAGGAAAGCGGCTCCGGCGCCTGCAGGCGCGGCTCCTCGCCTGGTTTCTCAGCGCGATCGTCCTCGCGATCGGCGCGAGCGTGCTCACGACCTACCTGACGAGCGGCGACCAGGGCGACACACCCACGCGCGTCGTTTCGCGGCACGTGCAGCATCGGCTCGCGAAGACGTGGGACGACCCCGCGGCGACCGAAGCGTACGTCGCCGAGCTACGCGAGACGACTGGCCTCGACATGCGCGTCCGTCGTGATGCGACGATGTTTCGAGGGGGCCGTCGCTTCCGTGGGCCGAACGGCATGGTCTTCGAAGACGGCGTCGCGTACGTGCCGGTCTCGAAGAACGGCGCCATCGTCGGCGCCCTCGAGCTCCGCACCGGCGCGCCGGCCCCGCAGCTCTGGCGCGTCGCGTGCGCGCTCGGTGCCGCCCTCCTCGTGCTCGGTCTCGTCGCGCGTCGCGTCTCGAAGCGCCTCGCGCGGCCGCTCGAGCACCTCGCGTCGACGGCCGAGCGCTTCGGCGCCGGCGACCTCGGCGCGCGGACCGGCATCGATCGTCTCCCGCGCCGGTGGGTGGCCGAAGAGGTTCGCGACGTGGGTCGCGCGTTCGACGGCATGGCCGACCGCATCGCGCGCGTCGTTCTCGAGCAACGCGAGCTGCTCGCGGCGATCAGCCACGAGCTGCGGTCGCCGCTCGGCCGCGCGCGGATCGCTCTCGAAATCGCGCGCGAGCGCGCCGAAAACGACGCCGCGGCTTCACGCCCGCTCGAAGACGTCGACCGCCAGCTCGTCGAGATCGACGCCATCCTCGGCGACCTCCTCGCGTCCGCGCGCGCGGGTCTCGCGGACGTACGCCTCGAAGACGTCGAGCTCGTCGCCTGGCTTCGAAAGCGAATCGCCGCGGAGAACGCGGGCGCCGTCGAGCTCGTCGCAGCGGACGAGGCGGCGTCTGCTCGGGTGAGCATCGACCCGGCGCTCCTCGGCCGCGCGCTCCACAACCTCTTCGCCAACGCATGGGCGCATGGCCATCCGAAGGACGTGCCGCTGGAGGTTCACGTCTCCCGCCGCGCCGATCGCCTGCGCGTCGCCGTCCGCGATCGCGGTCCCGGCTTCTCGGCCGCCGTGCTCCCGCGCGCGTTCGAGCCGTTCGTGACGGGGACGGACCAGGCACGCTCGCCTGGCGCGCACGGCATCGGGCTCGGGCTCGCGCTCGTCCGCCGCATCGTCGAGGCGCACGGCGGCACGGCCTCGGCGGTGAACGTCAGCGACGGCGCAGACCGGGCCGGCGCGGAGGTCGCGTTCGAGCTACCGATGGCCGGCGCACCCCCGCGGGTTTGGCCGTCTCCGGGCGACGCCGGTACGATCGAAGCGTGAGATCGACGGGACGGAGCCTCCTCTGGATCTGCGCCATGCTCGGCGCGGTCGGGCTCCTCCTCTACTTGTTCGTCTTCGACACGTGGCTCGTCCCGGGCGACGACGCGCTCTTCATCGCCTCACTCGAGCCGACGCTTCGCCCGAACGACCGCATCCTCACGCGCCGCGGGACGATGCCGCGTTACGGCGAGCTCGCGCGCTGCCTCGCGCCGGACGGCAGCGGGAAGTATGTCGTCGGTCGCGTGTTCGGAGGGCAGGGCGACACGGTGCAGGTGAAAGACGAACGCGTCGCCGTGAACGGCAAGGGCATGGCCTCGCGTTTCGGTTGCGGCATGGTGAAGGTGCTCCATCCCGTGTCGCAGCAAGAGGTGACGCTCACGTGCAGCGCCGAGGACAACGGCGCCTTCACGTACAACGTGCTCCTTCACCCCGAGCTACGCGAAGGCGACCGCGGCGCGCTGGTCGAACCGGGGAAGCTGTTCCTGGTGAGCGACGACCGCCACTTCCACCACGACTCGCGCGACTACGGGCAGGTCGAGGCATCGACGTGCGAGCACATCGTCTTCCGTCTGTGGGGCGACAGTTTCGTCGACGCGTCCCGCAGGTTCAACGTTCTCTGGTGACGGGGTTTTCCTGCTAAGCTCGGCGCGCTCGATGGACCTCGAGATCGGCATCGTCTGTGGCCGTTGCGAGACGTACGCGCAGCTAGGCACGCCTGCATGCAGCGCGTGCGGCAACGCGCTCGCGCTCGAGGCCGCCCAGGCACCGCCGAGCAAGGCGCCGGCGACCACGCGCGAGGCGCCCGTGGTCAGCCCTTCGCGTGAGGCATTGCCCGCTTCGCGGCCCGAGCCAACACCCGCGCCGGCGCGTCCGATCCCGCGTGCCTCCGCTGCGCCGCCGGGAGCGTCTGCACCGAGCGTCCGTCCCGATCCGCGCGCCGAGCCCCTGCCGTCCGAGCCTCCGCGCTCGCCGCGCAGCCTCAGCCCGGGCAGCCACAACACGCCCGCGAAGCCGTCCAAAAGCAAGTCCGTCGAGGAGCTCATGGATCAAGCGAAGAACTTCGTGTGCCGTTCGTGCTCGACCGCCGTGCCGCTCGGCCACAAGTTCTGCGGCCGCTGCGGCGCCGCGGTTCCGCCGGAGATCCTCCAGGCGCGGACGCAGTTCTTCGGTCAGCTGCAGGCGCCTGGGAAGGCCAAGCTGATCCTCATCCGCGGCGAAGGCGTCGAGGGTCTCAGCTACCAGCTGAACGCCGAGCAGCACATCGTCGGTCGCAGCGGGCAGCTCGTGTTCCCGGACGACCCGTTCGTGTCCCCGAAGCACGCGAACTTCTTCTACCGCAACGGCCGCCTCGTGGTTCGCGACGAAGGCTCGGTGAACGGTGTGTACCTCCGCGTGAAGGGCGGCATCGACGTCTCCGCCGACGACCTCTTCCTCGCGGGCGAGCAGGTCTTCCGTATCGACGCGACACCGAAGGCGAACGACCAGCCGGGGCCGGACGGCACGTACTTCTACTCGTCGCCGAAGCACCAGAGCCCGTTCCGGATCACGCAGATCCTTCAGGGCGGTTCTGGCGGCATGACGGTGTGCGCGCGCGGAACGACGCTGCAGATCGGTCGCGAAGGCGGCGATCTGAACTTCCCGAGCGACCTCTACATGAGCGCCGCGCACTGCAAGCTCGAAGACGTTGGCGGCAAGTTGGTGCTCACCGACCTGAACAGCCGCAACGGCACCTACGTGCGCCTGAAGGACGAGCGCGAGCTCTCCCACGGAGACTACGTGTTCATCGGCCGGAAGCTGCTCCGCGTCGAAATCACCGCCGCCTGAGCGGCGCGCTCACGGCTTGCGCGGCGGCTTCTTGTCGGCGCGCTCGGCACGCTCGCTCCGCAGCCCGAGGCCGAGGGCGCGACGCGCGGCCGACGAGAACACGCCGATCAGCGTGGACGGCATGTTGTCGATGAGATCCTCGAGGTCGACGGGTCCTTCAGTGACCGGGACGATGTCGGCGAACACGTTCGCGAAGCGCTCGTACTTGCGGAGCAGCGTCGTGAGCTTCTCGCGGATGCGGTCGGCCTCTTCGCCTTCGGCGTCGCCGAGGAGCCCGAGCGCGCGATTGCACAGGCTCACCTTGTCGAGCACCACGCGCCGCAGCCGGGAGAGGTACGCGCCCACGATCACGTCGGGGTACTTCCCGCGCAGCACGAACGTGTCGTGACGCGTTCCGGACGCGCGCTGACGAATCGCGATTCCGGCGGCCTCGAGCGCGCGCAGGTTCGCGAAGACGTTGCTCTTCGACCGGCCGAGCTCGTCGGAGAGCTCGTCCATCGAGAGCGGCCGATCGGCGAGATAGAGCGCTGCGACGATCTGACCGCCGAGGCGCGTGATGCCCGGGAAGCTCGCGGCGACCTCACGGCCGACCCCTTCGAGCACGGCGGCGCGGGCCGCGGCGACGGATCCTTCCGGCTTCGCTTCCGGCTTCGGGGAGGCAGCCTTCGCCATTCGGACGCCGGCACAACCCATAGCACGGCGCCGTGCCGCGTTGGTATCCGGCCCGCGCGAGCGCTAGACGCCTAGGAGTGACCACGCGCAACGCACCCTCGAGCGACGCCCCCGCAGGTTCCACGGGCACCCCATCCGCCGCCGGCACGCCGGCGCGCCGAGCGAATCGCCTCGCGAAGGAGGCCTCGCCGTATCTGTTGCAGCATGCACACAATCCGGTGGATTGGTGGCCTTGGGGGCCGGAGGCGCTCGCCGAGGCGCGCGAGCGAGACAAGCCGATCCTCCTCTCGATCGGCTACTCGGCGTGCCACTGGTGTCACGTCATGGAGCGCGAGAGCTTCGAGGATCCGGGGATCGCTGCGCTCATGAACGAGCTCTTCGTGTGCATCAAGGTCGACCGCGAGGAGCGTCCGGACCTCGATCACATCTACCAGCTCACCGTGCAGCTCATGGGCCGGAGCGGAGGCTGGCCGCTGACCGTGTTCCTCACGCCGGCGCAGCAGCCGTTCTATGCGGGCACGTATTACCCGCCTGCGGATCGCTATGGCATGCCGGGCTTCTCGAAGATCCTGCAGGGCGTCGCCGAGGCGTACGCGAACCGGCGCGGTGAGGTCGATGCGCAGGCTTCGGAGCTGACCGCCGCGATCGCCGAGGCAGGACGCATCGAGGCGCCGGCAGCCGCGGCCGAAGAGGAAGCGGGTCCCTCGGGCGACATGCTCGAACGAGCGTCGCGCGCGCTGTTCCGCCGCTTCGACGATCGGCATGGAGGCTTCGGCCGCGCGCCGAAGTTCCCGAGCACGATGCCGCTCGAGGTGCTCCTCCGTCGCGGCGTCCTCGAGGGAGACGCGCCGGCGCGCGATGCCGTGCGTCTCGCGCTCGCCTCGATGCGCAAGGGCGGCATCTGGGATCACCTCGGCGGCGGCTTTCACCGCTACTCGACGGACGAGCGCTGGCTCGTGCCGCACTTCGAGAAGATGCTGTACGACAACGCGCTGCTCCTCCGCACGTATGTCGAGGGCTACCGCGCGTTCGCCGAGCCGCTCTTCGCCGAGACGGCGCGAGACATCGCCGCGTACGTCGGCCGTGAGATGACGGATCCGAGCGGCGGCTACTACGCGAGCCAAGACGCCGACAGCGAAGGCGAGGAGGGGAAGTTCTTCGTCTGGAACCCCGACGGAGTGCGCGCGGCGCTCGCGGGAGACGACCTGGCGACGAAGGTGGCGCTCGCTTACTTCGGCGTGACCGATGCGGGGAACTTCGAGGACCACGGCCGGCCGACGGGGATGACCGTGCTGCACGAGGCCCGTCCGCTCGCGGCGGTCGCGGCGCAGCTCGACGTAGCGGAGGTGGAGGCGCGCGCCGCGCTCGACCGCGCGAAGAAGGCCCTCTTCGATGCACGCGAGAGCCGGCCGCGGCCTTTCCGGGACGAGAAGATCCTGACGAGCTGGGGCTCGCTCATGATCAGCGCGATGGCCGACGCGGGTGCGGCCCTGGGCGATCCCGCCGTGCTCGCATCGGCAGAGCGCGCGCTGTCGGTGCTCACGACGAAGCTCGTGACGCGCGAAGGAGCCGGCGCGCGCGCAGGCAGGCTCGTGAAGGGCGACGTGGTGAAGGGCCCAGGCTTCCTCGACGATCACGCGTATCTGCTCGTCGCGCTGCTCGACGTCTACGAGGTGACGGGCGAGCCAGCGCACGTCGCGCTCGCGCGAGCGCTCGCCGACGGCATGCTCACGGTTTTCTACGACGGGGCGGAAGGCTTCTACTTCACCCCCGCGGACGGCGAGGCGCTCATCACGCGCGCGAAGGATCCGTTCGACAACGCGGCGCCGAGCGGCTTCGCGATGGCGTGCCGCGGTCTTCTCCGGCTCGGCACGCTCGTCGGCGGTGACTACGCACGCATCGCAGAACGCGAGCTCGTCAAGATCGCCGGCCCGGCCCAGAGCAGCCCGTTCGGGTTCGGCCAGTCGCTCTGCGAGCTCGATCGCCTGGTCCGCGGCTCGACCGACGTGGTCCTCGTTGGCCCGCGCAGCGACGTACGGATGCAGGCGCTCGCCCGCGAGACGTTCCGGCACTTCCTCCCGAACCGCACCGTCGCCTGGCTCGACCCGACCAACGAAGCATCGCGCGCGGCGTGCTCCGAGCTCGCCGAAGGCAAAGCCGTGCACGCGCACCCGGTCGCGTACGTGTGTCGTGACCGCGCGTGCTCGCTGCCGGTGGCGACGCCGGAGGAGCTCGCCGTGCTCTTGCGTTAGCGGCGCGCGCCGCGTTGCCGCGGGAGACTGCTCGGACGACGGTGCTCGCGCGGCGGCGGGGGCATCGCTTCGCGCCGGAGCGCCTCGATCGCGCTCGTGCTGCGACCGCGCGCGGCGAGCACCAGCTCCGCGACGTCGAGCGCGGGGAGGAACAGGTCGGTACGCGCGAAGCGACCGATCTTCCCGGCGAGAATGCGCGGCACCATGAACATGATCCGCCGAATCGCGTCCGCGATCCGCCTCGGCATCGCGATGCGGTCGATGACCGGGTCGAGGAACTCGTTCACCGCGCCCATGCGGTCGCGCACGCCCGCGGCGGCCTCCTCGAGCGGCTCGTAGAGGAGTGCGGTCATGAGGACGATGTCGTCCGCCACGCCGTCTTCCTTCATCTTGCGATCGAGGAGCGACATCATCCCGAAGAAGCGCGCGCTGCCGTCTTCGGTCGCCTCGTCGTCGTCGAGGAAGGCGGAGAGCTCGGGGAGGAGCACCGCCATGCAGCCCATCTCCCAGAGGAGCCACATCGAGCGGTGCGAAGCGCCCGCGCGCATCAGCCGGAGGATCTCCTCGAAGATGCGCGGACGCGCGGCGCGAGCGAGCTCGCCGCGGTTCATCACCATCGCGTCGTAGACCGCCGGTGCGATGCCGAGATCGAGACGCGCGGCGAACTTGATCGCGCGGAGGATGCGCACGGGGTCTTCACGGAAGCGGACGCCGGGATCGCCGATCGTGCGGATCGTGCGCGCGACCACGTCCGGCATGCCCCCGCACCAGTCGAGGACCTGCCGGCGATCGAGATCGTAGAAGAGCGCGTTGATCGTGAAGTCGCGACGGAGCGCGTCTTCGTGCGCCTCGCCGAACACGTTGTCGCTGCGGATGAGGAGGTCGTCGTCCTCGTCGGTCTCCGCTTCGGTCGGGTTCCGCCGGAACGTCGCGACCTCGACGACCTTGCCGCCGCCGAAGAGCACGTGCGCGAGGCGGAAGCGGCGGCCGATGATGCGGCAGTTGCGGAAGAGCCCCCGCACGTCGTCCGGGCGTGCGCTCGTCGCGACGTCGAAGTCTTTCGGGCGACCGCCGAGGAGGAGGTCACGCACGCAGCCGCCGACGAGATACGCCTGGTGGCCTGCGCGCTCGAGGCGGCGCACCACCTTGGCGGCATCGGGGTCGATCGCGTCTTCGTCGAGAGGCGCGTCGTGACGCTGGAGGCCCGTGCCGGCGTGGCGCTCCTGGACCGAAGGGACGTCACCCTCCTCCGGCTCGATCGTGAACGAGGGGAGCTCGGGAGGGGGCGGGAGATCGGGGTTCGACCGACGACGCATCACACGCGGACCATCACAAATGCCGAAGACAACGAAGGATTTCCGGTGCGAGGAGAGCCGACCGGCGCTCGCGCGACTGTACCAGCACCGAAGATCGCAAGCTAGCGCGAGGTGATACGCTCGAGAGGAATGCCGCCGGCTGGCTTCCCCCCGGGTTTCCCTGGCGACGGGCGGCCGCGCGGGACGCTCGAGCCCGCGAAGCTCGCGGATTTCAGGCTCGCAGGGGCGCTCGGGGCCGGCACCACCGCGAAGGTCTACGAAGCGACGCACCTCGCGACCGGACGGCCCGTCGCCATCAAGATGCTCGAGCCGTCGCAATCGGGCCGCGAGATGCGCGAGCGGTTCGCCCGTGAAGCCCTTCTCCTCGCGAGCGTCGTGAGCCGGCACGTCGGCGCGATCGTCGGCTTCGGGTTCGAGCGCGGGCAGCCGTTCTTGGTCCTCGAGCGGCTCGAGGGCGAGACGCTCGACGCGAAGCTCCGGCGCGACGGTCCGGTGCCGCTCCCGCAGGCCGTGCGCTGGATCGAGCAGCTGCTCGTCGGCGTGCGTGACGTGCACGACACGCAGATCATCCATCGGGACATCAAGCCGTCGAACATCTTCCTCCACCGGGAAGGCTTCGACGAGACCGTGAAGCTCATCGACTTCGGCGTCGCTCGTCTCCGCGAGATCACCGGCGACGAGGGCGGCCTCACGTCGACGAACCACCTCATCGGCAGCATGGGCTACATGGCGCCGGAGCAGTTCCGCAGCGCGAAGACGGTGAGCTTCAACGCGGATCTCTATGCGGTCGGCGTCGTCGTGTTCCGCACGCTGACGGGCCGGCTGCCTTTCGTGAGCCGCTCGCTCGAAGCGGTCATCCGGATGAAGGCGGAGCAAACGCCGCCGCTGCTCTCGACCATGCCCGGCATGCCGAACAACGTGCTGCTCGATTGGTTCGTCGGAAAAGCCCTGATGCGTGACCCCGCGGCGAGGTTCCAGACCGCGCGCGAGATGCTCGAGCAGTGGTGGAACGTGATGGCCAGCCTCGACGAGGAGTCGACCGACGTGATGCGCGGCATCGGCCGCGTCGACGAGTCGTACGCGGGACCGCTCCGCCGCACGGACCGCGACCCGCTCACGCCTCCCGTCGTCCCCTCGACGACGCGGGATGCGGCGCCCCCGCCTGAGCTGCGGCGGATGCCCGCGGGGGCAGCGACGCCTACGGTCTTGCCCGACGAGGCGGCGCTCGACGCGGCACCGCTCACCATCCCGACGCCGCGGCTCCTCGACGACGGGGACGACATGCCGACCCGAAGCGATCCGACCCTTCGAAAGCTCGTCGAACGCGAGCTCGAGCTGCATCGCAAGCGCCGCGAGAAGGCGTGAGCGACGCGACGCGAGTCGCGAAGAAAAGACTTGTAAAACGCGCCGAGCCTCCCGCGCTCAAGTTCCGTGCCGCACCCCGTTGACGCCGTGAAGCGTGTGATTAGCTTGCCGGCAACTCCGAGCCTGGGGAACGCGGAAAAGTCGCGCGACCTCAAGGCTTTACCGTCGGGAGGCTAACTCGTCATGGGCAAGATCATCGGAATCGACCTCGGGACCACGAACAGCGTCGTGGCGATCATGGAGGGCCGCGAGCCCAAGGTGATCGTCAACGAAGAGGGTTCGCGCATCACGCCGAGCGTCGTCGCGTGGGACGACAAGGGCGAGGTCCTGGTCGGCCAGATCGCGAAGCGCCAGGCGGTCACGAACCCGGAGAACACGGTCTACAGCGCCAAGCGCTTCATCGGCCGCCGCTTCGAGGAAGTCGGCGAAGAGACGAAGCGCATGCCGTACAAGACCGTGAAGGCGGCGAACGGCGACACCGCGTTCGACATCCGCGGCAAGACGCTGAGCCCGCAGGAAGTCAGCGCGAAGGTCCTCCTCAAGCTGAAGAAGGCCGCCGAAGACTACCTCGGCGAGAAGATCAGCGAAGCCGTCATCACGGTGCCCGCCTACTTCAACGACGCCCAGCGCCAGGCGACGAAGGACGCCGGCCGCATCGCGGGCCTCGAAGTGAAGCGCATCGTCAACGAGCCGACCGCGGCCGCGCTGGCCTACGGCCTCGACAAGAAGAAGGACGAGATCATCGCCGTCTACGACTTCGGCGGCGGCACCTTCGACATCTCGATCCTCGAGGTCGGTGACAACGTCGTGCAGGTCATCTCGACGAACGGCGACACGCACCTCGGTGGCGACGACGTCGACAACCTGATCATCGATTGGCTCGCCGCCGAGTTCAAGAAGGCGCAGGGCATCGACCTCTCGAAGGACAAGATGGCGCTCCAGCGCCTCAAGGAAGCCGGCGAGAAGGCGAAGATCGAGCTCTCGAGCGTGCAGGAGACCACCATCAACCTGCCGTTCATCACCGTCGGCCCCGGCGGCCCGGTGCACCTCGACATGAAGCTCTCGCGCTCGAAGCTGGAGCAGATGATGTCGCCGCTCATCGAGCGCACGATGGAGCCGGTCAAGAAGGCGCTCCAGGACGCGAAGAAGAGCCCGAAAGACATCGCGGAGGTCGTCCTCGTCGGCGGCTCCACGCGCATCCCGCTCGTCAAAGAGACGGTGAAGAAGTTCTTCGGCAAGGACCCGCACCAGGGCGTGAACCCCGACGAGGTCGTCGCCGTCGGCGCTGCGGTCCAGGCCGGCGTCCTCTCCGGTGACGTGAAGGACATGGTCCTCCTCGACGTCACGCCGCTCTCGCTCGGCGTCGAGACGCTCGGCGGCGTGATGACCACGATGATCCCGCGCAACACGACCATCCCGACGCAGAAGAAGGAAATCTTCTCGACGGCGACGGACAACCAGCCGTCCGTCGAGGTCCACGTCCTCCAAGGCGAGCGCACCGAAGCGCGGTACAACCGCACGCTCGGCAAGTTCCACCTCGAAGGCATCATGCCGGCGCCGCGCGGCGTGCCGAAGGTGGAGGTCGCCTTCGACATCGACGCGAACGGCATCCTCTCCGTCCACGCCAAGGACATGGCGACGGGCAAGGATCAGAAGATCACCATCACGTCGAACTCGGGCCTGAACGAGAGCGACATCCAGCGGATGGTCGCCGAGGCGGCGGAGCACGAGGCCGAGGACAAGGAGCGGCGCGAGCAGATCGAGCGCCGCAACAAGCTCGACAACCTCTGCTACACGCTCGAAAAGGGCATGTCCGAGAACAAGGAGAAGATCCAGGCTGCGGATCTCACCTCGCTCGAGGCGCTCATCAAGGATGGCCGCGCCGCCGTCGAGAAGCAGGACGACGCGCAGGTGAAGGACATCCTCGAGAAGCTCGAGAAGGAAGCGCACCGCCTCGCGAGCGTCATGTACGGCGCGCAGGCGCCGGGCGCGAACGGCGCCGGCGACGGTGCGAACGGCGCTACGAACGGTGCGTCGGGCGCAGCGGCAGGCGGCGAGAAGAAGGGCGGCAAGGACGGCGGCGTCATCGACGCCGAGTTCGAGGAGACGTCGACCTGATCGGCGAGACGGATTGAGTCGGCGCTCGTGGGCCGCGCGTGACCGTACGCGCGGCGAGCCCACCGCGTGAACGACGAGGGCGAGCTTGCCGCCAAGGCAGGCTCGCCCTTTTCGCGTTCGCGTCTTCGCGGCCCGCGCCGAGCAGCGAGATCAGTCTTCGTCGCTGTCCGACTGCTCGTCGGACTTCACCGTATCGATCGCCGCCGCGAGCTCTTCGTCGCTCGCGTGGAGCTCGACGACCTCGGGCTGCTCGACGATCCAGTCGGCGAGCTCGCCGAGGTCGGCGTTCTCGTTCAAGCGCGAGGCGAGGCGTGTTGCGAACGACTGCCGTGAACGCGTCGTCGCGAGCTCGAGCAGGTCACCATCGAGGAGCACGTCCGTCACCGACAGACAGCGCTCCGTTGTCCACTCGAACGACTCTTCCGGCTTCGCCACGCGCGGCAGACTAGCCAGACTTCCGCGCGGTTGTCCCGTTTGTCGGCGTGGTCAGTACGCGCCGGCGGGCGTTGCGGTGCCGGGTGCGCCGCTCGAGGCGACGCGCTCCATGCGCGCCGGACGCGGCACGGGAGAGATCCCGGCGCACGCCACGAGCTGGGCCGAAACGAGGACCACACCAACGAGAGTTGCGATGCGTCGCATACTGCCGACCTCCACGATGACCCTGAGGAGCATCGTGCGTGCCGAGCGCGTTCCGCCGCCGAAAACGGAGATTCTGCGTGCTGCGCTTCGCACTCCGCGCTCGAAGTGCAGCTGTGTTCACTTCGCGTACCCAACGAAATCCCGCGATTTGCGCTGGTCGCTTCCGCGTCCGGTGGACGCGTTTCGCCGAATGTGGGTCGAGGACGCGAGACGATGGTCCTGAGGACAGTTGTCCTCGCGCGCGATCAGGCTGCCTCGGTGTCGTCGGCCGGCAACGTCACGACACGGCAGCGCGCGCTGCCCGCGACCGTCTTCGCGACGTGGCCGTCACGTGGCGGAGCCTCGGCGGCGCCGACGCCCTTGTTGCCCATGACGACCAGGTCGAAGCGTTCTCGTTCGAGGATGCCGAGGATGACGCTCGAGGGCTCCTCGCCGAACTCGAGGCGGCCGGAGACACGCGCCGCGTGCACGGCCTCGGCTGCCGAGAGGCGCTCCTCCATCGCCGCGCCCTGCGGCGTCTCCGCGAACACGCCGCGTCCGCGCGGGCTCCACACGTGCAGCAGCTCCACGTCCGCGCCGGACGTGCCGGCCAGCGCGAGCGCGTAGCTCAGCGCCGCGTCCGACGGTCCGCTGAAATCCACCGGCACGAGGATCCGCTCCTTCGCCTTCGACATGGCTCCTCCTCCTCGCTTCTCGGCGCGAGCGCTCAGGCGCTCACGCGGCCGTTCTTCTTCGCGCGGTGCGCATCGAGGCAGATGATGCCGGAGGCCAGGAGCGGCCCCTTCACCTCGATGCGATCACGTCCTTTCGCTTTCGCGGCGTACAGCGCCTGATCGGCGCACTCGAAGAGAAGCTCGGCGCGTGCGTCGCGGACGCTCGAGAGATCCGCGATGCCGATGGAGACGGTGACGAGGGCGTCGAACGGCGCTCCAAGCGACGCGCGCCGTTTCGCGAGCTCGGCGCGGATGCGTTCGGCGAGAGACTGCGCCTCGGCCGCGCGCGTTCGCGGCATGAGGACGGCGAACTCGTCGCCGCCGATACGCGCCGCGACGTCGCGCGATCGGCACGAGTGACGAAGCACGTCGGCGACCAGCTCGAGCGCACGGTCGCCACACCCGTGACCATGCGCATCGTTCAAGGTTTTCAGATTGTCGACGTCGACCACCAGGAGCGACAGCGGCATACGCGAACAGTTGGCGCGCTCGACTTCGGCTGCGAGCGAGTGCTCCCAGTGACGTCGGTTGCCGATGCGGGTCATCGGGTCTTCGAGCGCGCCCTGCGCGAGCACATCGAGGCGCCGCCCGATTGCGTACGCGGCAGCACCGAGCACAGCGGCCGCGAGGACGAAGCTCACGACCGCGGTCGGCAGCGCGAGCACGCGCGCGAGCGGCGGCGCGACGAACGCCACAGCTGCGGCGACGAGCAGCGCGCCGACCAGCAGCGGCGCACGCGACGACGTCCTCCCGGCAAGAGCGCTGGAATGGAGCGCCTCTCGCGGCTGGCTGGGGTGCTTCCGCATGTGCGGCGCATGCAAGGAAGGGCCGTGCCACGTGAGAAATCCCGTCGATTCGCGCTTCTGCGCTACCAGGCGGTGACGCCTACCCCGGCCCTGTTTACCGAACGGTGCCACGGCTAGGGCGCGAGGCGGCGAAGCGCCCGAGGACCGCGGTCGCATCGCACCGCGGCGCCGCGCGCGACCGCGAGCAAGGCTCACCTCGCGCACGCTTCGTGCTCCCTCCACGCGAACCGTATGCGTGCACTCGTCGCGATCGCTCGTGCGGCAACGTCCCGCGTCGCCAGTCGCGAGCCATCGAGTAGCTTTCGCGGACCGGCATCCTAAGGGAAGGGAGCTCTGATGATGGCGGAACGACTGGCGAGGACCAGGGCGCGGGACGCGTCCCAGCGGCATTCCGTGCCGCTCGAGATCCTCGTCGTCGACGACGATCAGGCGACCCGGCTGAGCCTCGCGTACGCGCTCGGTGACGCCGGTCACAAGGTGACCGAAGCGTGCGACGGCGAAGAGGCCATTGCCGTGGTCGCCGAGCGCATCTTCGACGTCGCCATCCTCGACGTCCGTCTGCCGAAGGTCGACGGGCTCACCATCTTCCGTCGGCTTCGGCTGAAGTCGCCGAGCACGTCGGTGATCCTGATGACCGCGTTCGCGACGGTGCCCGACGCCGTCGCCTCGCTGCGAGACGGCGCTTACGACTACGTCACCAAGCCGTTCGATCCCGAGGAGTTCTCGCTGCGCGTGATCGGCCACATCGCCGAGCACCGGGCACTTCGGCAGGAGCTCGAAGAGGCGCGCAAGCTCGTGGCGAGTCGCGATGCCGGGTCGCCGATCATCGGCCACACCCCGCCGATGCGCCAGCTGGTCGATCGCATCAACACGGTCGCGCAGAGCGACGCTCCCGTGCTCATTCGCGGCGAGAGCGGTACCGGCAAAGAGCTCGTCGCGCACACGCTGCACGCCCGCAGCCCGCGCAAGAACGCGCAGTTCGTCGCCGTGAACTGCGCCGCGTTCCCCGAGACGTTGATCGAGGCCGAGCTCTTCGGCCACGAGCGAGGCGCCTTCACCGGCGCCGTTCGCAAGCGAGAGGGGCGCTTCAAGGCGGCCGACGGCGGCACGCTGCTGCTCGACGAGATCGCCGAGATCCCGCTGCCCGTGCAGGCGAAGCTCCTTCGCGTCCTCGAGGAGGGCGTGATTCAACCTCTCGGAACGAACGACTCGATCCCGGTGAACGTCCGCATCGTTTCGGCCACGCACCGGGACCTGAAGGAGCTCATCTCGCAGGGGAAGTTCCGCGAGGATCTCTACTTCCGCATCAACGTCCTCGATCTCAACATCCCGCCGCTACGCGAACGCCGCGCGGACATGCCGCTGCTCCTCGCGCACTTCCTCCGGCGCTTCTATCCCGGGCGTGTGCCGCCCGGTATCGCGCCTCGCGCGTGGGCTGCGCTCCTCGAGTATCCGTTCCCCGGCAACGTCCGCGAGTTCGCGCACGCAATCGAGCGTGCGGTCGTTCTCGCGCACGGAAGCGAGATCGATCTCGAGCACCTGCCTTCCGATATCGCGGGCGCGGCGACGCCTTCGTCACCGACGGAGGCGAACTTCCGCCCGCTGAACGTCGCGGTGAAGGAGTTCGAGAAGCAGTACATCCTGCGCGCCCTTCGCCTTTCCAGCGGCGGGAAGGGCCACGCCGCGGAGCTCCTCGGCATCTCCCGCAAGAACCTCTGGGAGAAGCTGAAGCTCCACGGCATCTCCGACGTCAGCGATGCTGATGGCACGTCGTCACGCTGATCGCGAGGCGGGCGCGAGGCGTATCCTCAGGGAGACTCGGCCTTCAAGCCGAGGTCGTCGCAGAGAGCCTTCTGCTTGGCGCACGTGACTTCCGCGCCCGCGGCGGCGGCTCGCTCGACGGCCGGCACCTCGCCGGCAGGGACCGGACGCCATGCGCTGCACGTCGGCGGCAGCCGTCCTGTCGTGTCCGGACTGAAGCTCTGTTCGCAATCCGCGGCTTCCCACGCGGCGGTGGTCGACGGCGCGAGAGGCCGCGGAGACACGGCGCCCGCCTCGGCTACCTTCGGCGAGGCGGCTCCGCCTCCACCGCAGGCGAAGAGGAACGCAACGCAGAACGAGGCGGCAATACGGCGCAAAATCATGCAGGCTCTCCGAAGTGCTCGAGGGTGAACGCGCCCGATCAACGTCGGTCGCGCCCAAAACCTTACACCGTAAAGCGAAAGTCCCGCAGGAGCGCGAATGGGCGCCACGACCAAGCCGCACCCTCACCTCGCGCGTCTCGATGCGCATTCGCTCGACGTTCGCTACCGCGCGTCGGCGGAACCCCAGCTGCTCACGATTCGTATCCAGGGCAATCCGAAGTACACGTGGGAGCCCGACTATCACTTGCGCGTGTCGATGCTTCTCGAGCTCGCGCAGGCCGGGCTCGGTGGCGGCGCGCGTTTCGCACCGGAGACCGTGCGCGCAGCGCGCGTGTCGGGACCCCTGCGCGGCGACGATCCCGGCGCCGGGCCGACTTTCGCTTGGCAGCTGAAGGTGTCGTCCATCGATGGCTCGTACCTGCTGCCGATGCTCAACCTGCTCGCCGACGGCTGGAATGTCGGTGAGACCAACATGCTCGGCGATCGCTTCGAGCCCGATCCGCAGTTCTATCCCTCGCACGTCTCGATCGTCGGGGAGCTACCGCTCGACGAGGGCGCGACGTGCGTGACGACCGCCTCGGTGCTCGCGGCGCTCGCGACGCCGGAGCTCGCGTTTGCGGCTTACCCGGAGGTGCCGTTCGCGATGCGCACGAAGGCGGGGCGAGCGCGCGGCGCGCGGCTCAAGGTGCAAACCGCGGCGACGTCGCGCATGGCCGTCGACGAGCTCTCGATGCGCCTCGGGTGGCTCGCGAAGTTTCTGTCCGTTCACCCGGGCGTGGGATTTCCGCTCTCGTTCCCGGAGGTCGCGGCGACGAAGTCGGCGCTGACGGTCACGTGGGAAGCGCTCGACGTGCCCGTCGATCTCGCGCGCGGACCGCTCGTCAACGTCCTGCGCCGGTTCCACCACGAGATCGCGCCTGTCGCCGGCGCGGAGCTGCACGTTGCAGGAAACGCGGCCCTTTGAGCCATGGCGGACGCGCTCGGCCCGTGTAGGATTCGCGTGAACGCCGATGTGGGCGAAAGACAAAGAAGGCTTCGTCGGCCGCCTCGACGGGCTCGTGCTCCGCGTCGAGCCGAAGGGCGACGGACGTTGGACGTGGTCCGCCACCCGCGAAGGGGCGCCGAGCGCGATGGCGTCGGGCGTCGCGAGCTCCGCCAACCAGGCGAAGCGCAATGCGGAGAACTTCGCGCGCCGCGGGCCCTGAGGAGCGACGCCGCGCATGCCCTCGACGAAGCTCAATTGCTGCACACGAAGCGGCAGCCCCGAGCCGTCTCGGTCACTTCCGTGAAGCTCCCGGCGGCGCCGCATGCAGTGCCGAGGATCTCGCTGCCGCACACGCATCCCGCACGCACCGCCCCGCCGGGGGCCTTACCGGCGGGACAGACGAAGTCGACGACGCGCGGTCCGGCCACGGGCGACGCGGGCTTCGCAGGCGCGGCCTTCGCGTTCGCGCCCGCGGCTCCTGCGTACTCCATCTTGACGCTCCCCTTGGCGTCGTCGACGCGCACCGTGACGCTTCCCGCGGCGGCCGTGCCGCGCGTCACGTCGCAGGTGAACGTCGTGCCGACTGCCTTCATGAGCGTGCCGGTGAAACACGGCACGCGGAGGGTCGGGTCCACCTTCGAGGCGATCGTCGTCGCGAAGCTCGCCGTCAACTTCGCGCCGTCGAGGAAAGCGACGCCGGGCACGTCGAACGCGATCCCCGCAGCGGTCTTCTTCACGTGAACCGCGGCGCGGTCGGCGCCGACGGTCAGCTCGCACTCGAAAGCCTCGCCTTGCTCGGCAGGGCACAGCACGCTGGTCGCAGGCACGCCTTGCGCCCGCAGCCTGGACTCGAGGTCGATCGCGAGGCCATCGCGCACCATCGCGCGCCCGCCCGCAGCGGGAGCCGGCGTCGGGCTCGCGTGCTCGGAGTCGCCCGCCGACGCCGCAAGTCCCACGCACAACAGGCACCCGCCGCCTCCGAGGATCAGCAGCGCGACGACGACGACGAGCACGATGACGAGGACGTTCGAGCCCGAGCTGTGCGGTGGACGCTGAGGGTAGGGGTACATTGCCGCATCGTACGGCAACGGCGGACGACCGGATCCGTCGACGACGGCAGAGCAACTCTGGCGCGGGACGTGAACGGCAGCGTCACCATGAACAGCCCCGCGCCGCCGCCCGTGGACCTCGGCAACCTCGCGTCCTTGGCCGACGCGACCGCGACGAACGCAGATGCCGCGCTCGGTGCCGGCATCGCGCCTCTCGAGACCACGACGAGCGCACGCGGCTCCGCGCGAAAGCGCGGACTTGCGCTCGCGAACGCCCTCCCTTTCGTCGCTGCGATCGGCGGCGTGTCCTGGCTCTTGCTCGACGTTCTTCCGAAGGCGGCCGTACGCCGCCGTCGGCGCGCGCGCTTTCTGGGCTCGTCGATCGGGCTCGGTGTCGGGGCAGCGATCGTCGGTGTGGCGCGTTGGCAGATGGAGCGGCTGTTCACGCCGGAGCCGCCCTACGAGGTGGAGGGCAGGCGTGGCCCGCTCGAGCTCCGCCGCTACCCGGCGATGCAGATCGCGGAGACGGTCCTCGACGAGCACTGGGAAGAGGCGCTCGAAGACGGCTTCGAGCGTCTCGCGGCGTTCATCTTCGGAGAGAACCGCGAAGCGCGGAAGGTCTCGATGACGACGCCGGTGCTCGGCAGCGGTGACGTCCGCGGCTTCCACGTCGCTTTCATCGTGCCCGAAGGCATCACGCCTCCCGAGCCCGTGGACCCGCGGATCCGAGTGAAGACGCTCGCGTCGCGACGCGTCGCCGTCCTTCGCTTCGCCGGACGTCGCGACGCGGAGACGATTCGCGCGAGGAAGGAGGAGCTCGCGCATGCGCTCGTCCTTCACGGGCTGCGGCCGCGCGGTGAAGCCACGTTCGCGGGCTACGATCCGCCGTGGACGCTGCCGCTCCTGCGGCGCAACGAGCTCTGGGTCGAGCTCGAAGACGCCGCGTTCGGCGCCGATGCGTGAGGCGCGCGGCGAGGCCTGCGCGTGGGTTCGTTCGTCCCACGCGCGGCGGCCTCCGCGCGCGATCAACCCATCTTGTAGAAGAACTCCTCGCGCGTGATCTTTCCGTTCTCGACCGTGTAGAGCGCAGCCTCCTCCATCGGGAAACGCCGGCCGCTCGGCTTGTGCGTCAGGTCGAACGCCATGCGCACGATGAAGCGGTCGCCGTTCGGCCACGGCCCGTCGACGGTCGCCGCGTGGATTTCGTGCTCGGCGCCCCAGCTCGCGCCCTTCGCGCGGATCGCCGCAAGCCCGCGCGCCTCCGGCGATTGGCCCGGGGGCGCGCCCGCTTCCACGCTGACCGCGTCGGGTGAGAACAGCGTATCGAGGATTCGTTCGTGCTCGTTCTTGCGACAGAGCTCGACGTACGTGTTCGCGATCTCGAGAGTCGTCGTCATGGGATGCTCCTCGGTGGAAGGGTGCGTCCACCCTGGAGATCCGACGCGCTTCGGTCAACGGCGCTCCGCATGCGCGGCGATGCATCCTGACACCGCGTTGTCAGGAGCTTCGCCCGCGCGCGCGGGCGACGACGCCCTTCGTCAGTGCGCGCGGACGTGGATGCGGCGGAAGCGTGCCTCGACGAGCTCGTAGACGCCGTACGCGACGAGGCCGACCGCGATCGCCCCGAGGATGACGCTGCCGAGCGTCCAGCTCTGAACCGACGCGAGCGCCTCGCCGAGCCCCTTTGCCTCGTTCGGATCGGAGCGTAGCCCGGCGACGACCAACGCCACGCCGACGATCGTGCCGACGACGCCCCGCGCGGCGATGCCGAACCGGCTGATCCCGACCGCCCAGCGACGCGCGCTCGCGCCGAGCTGCGAGAGGTCGAGCCGATCGTCGAGGTCCGCACGCCACCCGCGATAGAGCTGGTGGAGCGAGAGCGCCGTGACGGTCACGCCCGCCGCGCCGACGAGCCACGGGCCGCCACTCCAGCCCATGAGCCGCGCCGTCCATCCTTGCGCGCCGCCGCCGCCGCCGCCGACTGCCGCGCCGGTCAGGAGACCAATCGCGTAGCCGACGAGACCGAGGTGGATGACGCCGACGGCGAACCACCCGACGCGCTTCGCGACGGCTTTGCCGTCCTTGCCCTCGCGCTCCGGATCGAGGACTGCGCGGACGAAGCTCCAAGTCGCGTACCCGACGAGACCGACGATCACGAGGCCGAGTAGGACCTGCCCGAACGGCTGCTCACCAATCGTCCGCAGCGCGCCCTTCGATCCCGTCGTGGCGCCGCCGTTCCCCGTCGCCGCGAGTGCGGCGAGCACGCCGATCACGGCGTAGAGAACCGCCTTCGAGGCGTAGCCCGCACGCGCGAGCTTCGGAACCCAGCGTTCCATGCCGCTCTTGACCGATGCTTCGACGTTCGCCCGCATGCGGTCCCGCGTTGCTATCGGCGTGCCGCGCTCTCACGGTCCGGCTTCGTCCTGTGCTCGGCGCGCTACGCGCCTGCCTCGGCGCCTCCGAGCGCATCGACGATGTCGCAAGAAGCCGCCCACGTGCCGGCGTCCGGGTCATCGGGCGCCGTGAGGAACGCGCTCAGGAGCGCGGCGTGTGCGCGCCCCGAGAGGAGCCATGCGTCGAGCGCCCCAGCGCCTTCTGCCTTCCACCAGATCCATCGCGGCTCGCCGGAGGTGAGCGCGTCTTGCCGCAGCGTCACGAGCTCCGCGAGGATCGTCGCGCGGGACGGCGCGAGCGGCCTCGCCGAGAACGCGCGCTCGAGGAGAGACGTGACGTCCATTCCGAGGATGCCGGCGCTTTCGATGATCGTCGAAAGCTCGGACGCGCTCCCGCGCGCGACGACGTCGTCGAAAAGCGCCGCCGCGAAGCCCATGACGGCGTGGAGCTCTGGGTCGGGCCAGCGGCCCTCCTGATGCACCTTGCCGACGATCGTCTGCAGATCGGTCATGAGCTCGCGCTGCGCGTGAAGCTCGAGGATCCGCGGCAAGAAATGCTTGAAGTCGTTCGGCGTACCCCAGGTATTCAGCGCGCTGAAGCTGAAGTGCTCCAGGTCCGCCGCTGCGAGATCGCGAAGGCGGCGCGAGTGGAGGCGCTTCTGCTCGTCGGACGAGACGCAGCACGGACACCCTGGCACGTGTCCCGCCCGGTACCCGGCGAACACGAGATAAAGGCGTTCGATCGCGTCCCTCAGCGCGGGCACGAGCGAAGTTTACCCTGCGGAGGGGACCTCGCGCCGCCGCCGCATCGAGACGAGGCGAATCGGTGCCCGGTCGAGGTATGGTGCCGGCGATGCGCGCATCGCCGAGCGAGGAGCGATCCACACCGTCGGAACGCGGCCGAGCGCCGAAGCTCTATGGGCGCGACCGTGAGATCGAGACTCTTGGGCGTGCCCTCGACAGGGTGCGAGCCCGACACGTGCCGGAGATCATGCTCATCTCGGGTCCGTCCGGGATGGGCAAGTCTTCGCTCGCACTACCGCTTCGCGCGCGGACCGAGGCGGAAGGCGGCCTGTACATCGCCGGGAAGTTCGAGCAGTACCGCCGCGGAATTCCGTACTTCACGCTGACGCAGGCGCTGAGCGATTTTTTCCGGGGCATCCTCGCGGCTGGAGAGGGCGAGACCGCCGCATGGCGCGCCCGACTGACCGAGCTCCTCGGCAAGAACGCGAGCGCGCTCGCCGACATCGTTCCCGAGCTCGCGGCGATCGTCGACGGAACGCGCCCGCTCACCCCGCTCGGACCGGCGGAGACCGAGAATCGGTTTCACGCGGCGTTCCTCGAGCTGCTGCGAAGCTTTGCTCTCGAGGAGCCGCCGCTCGTCGTCTTCCTCGACGACCTGCAGTGGGCGGACCCGGCGACGCTCGGATTGCTCGAGTTCGTCGTCTCCAGCCCGAAGACGCAAGACGTCTTCTTCGTCTTCGCGTTTCGCAGCGAAGAGATGCCTGACGACCATCCCATGAGGCAGATGATCGACCGCGTTCGCCAGACGGGCGTGCGTGTCGACGAGCTCGTCGTCGGCCCTCTCGCAACGAGCTACGTCACGGCGTACCTCTCGGACGCGATCGGCTGCGCTCCCACGGCGTGCGCGCCGCTCGCCAGCCTGGTGACGTGGAAGGGACGCGGCAATCCCTTCGCCATCCGCGAGCTCATCGCGGCGTACCGCACGGAAGGCCTCCTCGTCCGCGGCGCGGACGGCGAGTGGCGATGGGACGCGATGGCGCTCGAGAGCGCCGGCAGCAGCGAAGACATCGTTGCCGTGCTCCGTCGTCGAATCGCTCGACTGTCTCCCGCCGCGGCTTCGGCGCTCGCGACTGCGGCTGCTTTCGGGAGCCGGTTTCGCGCCGACCACCTCGCCCTCGCCGTTGGCGGCGAAGTCTCGGAAGCGCTCGCGAGCTGCGTGGCCGAAGGTTTCCTCGTCGCCGGCGACAACGGCGTTCATCGCTTCGCGCACGACCGCGTGCAGCAGGCCGCGTACATGCTCCTCCCGGAGAGCGAACGGTCGGCGACCCACCTCCGTCTCGGTCGCATGCTCCTCGACCACACGTCGGAAGACGAGCTCGAAGGCGCGCTCTTCGAGATCGTCGCGCAGTGGAACGCGGGTACGACCGCCATCGTCGACGAGGCGGATCGTCGCCGTCTCGCCGACCTCAATTTCCGCGCAGGCATCAAGGCGAAGCTCGCCGTCGCCTACGACACCGCGCGAAAGCATCTGCGGCTCGCAAAGGAGCTCTCTTACGCGGATCTCTGGGCGGTGCGGTACGCCGACGCGTTCGCGTTGCACCTCGAGCTCGCCGAGGTCGAGTTCCTCGCGGGCGGCACCGACGCAGCCGCCGCTCTCTACACCGAGCTCCTAGGACGCGCCCGGTCTGTCGCCGAGCGCACCGAGATCACCGTGAGCCGCGTGACGCTCCTCCAGATCGCGGGCCGTTTTCGAGAGGCACTCGAGGTCGGGCTCGCCGGCCTCGAGGAGCTCGGCATCGCCTTGCCCTCGTCCGACGAGGACGTCGGCCCGGCGATCGCGGCTGCCCGCGCGCGCGCCGACGCGAAGATGGAAGGCCGCAGCATCGCCTCTCTCGCCGACCTGCCGCTCGCGACGAGCCCAGCGGGACGCGCTGCGATTTCGCTCATGGCGAGCCTCGGGCCGCCGACCTATCTAGGACGGCCTTCGCTCTTCCCGGTGATCGTCGCCGAGCTCCTGAACGCGTCGCTCGAGCACGGCAACACCGAGGCCTCGTGCTTCGGCTACAGCATGTACGCGATGCTGCTCGTTTCCGTCTTCGGCGACATCGACGCGGGATACGACTACTCGCGAATGTCGATCGCCTTGAACGAGAAGCTCGACGACGCCCGCTTTCGCGGCACCGTGCTTCACATCCATGGCAGCCACATCAACGTCTGGAAGAACGCCATCGAGACCAACTTCCCGTACTTGGAGCGCGGCTTCGCAGCCTGCGTCGAGGCCGGCGACGTCACGATGGCCAACTACAACGGCTACCAGGCCTCGTGGCAGTGGATCGAGCGCGGTATCGCGCTCGACGAAGCGAATCGCGCCATCGAGCGCTATGCACGCTTCGCCCTCGAATCGAAGCATCGCCCGGCCTACCTGACGATCCGCGTGCAGCAGCAGCTCGTCAACTGCCTCCGCGGCCTGACCGGCACGACGCACAGCCTCGACGACAATGCCTTTTCGGAGAGCGATGCGTTCGCCGAGCTAGGCAAAGCCGGGTTCGTGAGCGGCGTCTTCTTCTTCCACGTCTCGAAGGCGTTTCTACACGTGATGTTCGGGAGATTCGTCGAGGCCGCGCGCGCCGCCGCAGCCGCCCGCGCCGTGCTCCCGCCCGCGCTCGCTCACCCCATCGAGGCGGACCTCCGCGCTGTCGAGGCCATCGCCATCGCCGGCGCTCACGCAACGGGCGGTCCAGCCGACAAGGCGCGGTGGTCCGAGATCCTCGACGAGAACTCGGCTCGTCTTCGTCACTGGGCCGCTGCGTGCCCGGCGAACTTCGAGCACCTCGCGACCCTCGCAGACGCTGCTGTTGCCGAAGTCGCCGGCGATCTCGCGGGGGCAGGCGCCCTCTACGAAGAAGCGAGCGTCGCCGCGCGGCGCAACGGCTTCGCGCAGTACGAAGGGCTCGCATCGGAGCTCGCCTCGCGGAAGCTCGCATTGAGCGGCGCGCATCAGCGAGCGGCCGAGTGCTACCAACGTGCACGTGACGCCTTCGAGCGTTGGGGCGCCAACGCCAAACTGCGCCGTTAGCCGCCGTGCCCGGTCGCGGCGGTCGCCCTCGGCGCGCCTTCCGAGGCTTCCGTCACGAGCCCGCCAGTCCCGACGTGCTCGTCTCCTCGTGCGTCGCCACGACGTCGTGATACGACCCGCGACAGGTCGAGTGCCCGCGCGCTCGGCGGACGAGGGGGACGCGTGGCCGACCACGGAGGCAGCAGGTCGCGGATCGGAGAGAAGGCGGCCGCGGCGCGTCCGACGCTCGCCGCGATGACCAAGCAGCGATGGTGCGGCGCGCGCTACGACTGGGCCGTCGTCTTTCCGAGCGAGCTCGCCTTCGCGATCGTCCACCGTGACGGCATCGTGTACGACACGCGCTTCGTGCCTCCTTCGCCGCGCGAGGCGCAACCGAATGCGTGCGTGTATCTCGTGCTCGACGGCACGTTCGAGGTCTACGAACCCAGCCCGCACGTCGTGACCGGGCCGGCGTGTCTCGTCCTCACCGAAGAGCAGCTCGAGGGAGCGTCGGGCACGCGGGCGTTCACGTATCGCGTGTCGGGCGACCCCCTCACGTGCCTCCAGCTCTTCTTTCCTGCCGTGCACGTCCGCGCGCCGGCAGACTTCAGCGGTCGGCTCCAGCTCACGGAGCGCGTTTGGTCCGCGGCACGTACTGCGTCGCAGGCTGCGGAAGATGGCAATGAGCGCGAGCTCGTTCGCACCACGAGTGTGCTGCTCGGTGAGCTGGCGCGCGAAGGAATCATCGCCCCGGCGGCGGCGGACCCTCGCTACCTGGAGTCGCCGCGGGCGCTCGTCGCGATGTGGCCTGGTGTGGAGCGCGCCATTCGCGGCTTCGAGCTCCTGCCGGCGATGAAGGTCCTCGGCGCGCTCGCGGGCGTCAGCGAGCGGCGCGCCTATCGCTACGTCGACGAGCTGTTCTCCGGCGTCGGGTACCTCGCCTCGGGCTGGCGCGCGGCGATTCGGCAGCTCCGTTTGAAGACGGCCGTGGCGTTCCTGAGCGCAGAAGGAGCGACGGTCGCGGACGTCGCAAACCGCGTCGGGTACGGGAGCGTCGACGCGATGATGCGCGCGTTCCGAGACGCATCGCTGCCGCCGCCTGGCGACGTGAAGCGCGCGCTGCGCGGCGGGCTTCGCGAGGGTTGAGCGCCTTTCGTCGGTGAGAAAAGTATCGTCTCTTCGGCCACGTCACCGCCGACTAGCTTCGCGTGCATGAAGTCCACCATCTCTTTCGTGCTTACCGGTGTGCTCGCGATCGGCTGGGCGGCCTGCACCACCGAGAACATCGTCACCGCTCCCTCTTCGAGCCAGCCTGCCGGCGCGACACCCGGCACGGGAGGAGCAGGCGGAGGCGCAGGCGAACCGGCGCTCGACCGAGCGTCGTGCGAGGACCGATGCGTCACGAAGGTGAACGCGTGCGGAGGCGTTCCGGTGTCCGCCGAGAACCCGCGCGGCACCGCCGGCTTCTGCGAGAACGTCTGCGGGGGCGGGCTCACGAACGAGCAGATGACGTGCCTCGAAGGGAAGTCGTGCGCGCAGCTCGCCGGTGCGAGCAGCCTGACGTCGCTCTGCCCGGGCCCGAGCGGCAGCACGTCCGGCGGTGCTTCGGGGAACGGAGGCAACGGCGGCGGCGGGACGGCGAAGTCCGCGGGCGACGCGTGCACCTGCTCGACGACCGCAGGCGAGGCGGGCGTCTACAAGATGTGCACGGGCAATGCGAGCGCATGCTTCGACATGGATCTCTCGTGCCTTGCCGACATCACGACGGGCAAAGGCACGTGCGTCGTCCCGTGCGGCTCGGGCGGTACCTGCCCGGGCGGCGGATCGTGCCGGAGCAGCGGCCGTAAGGCGATCGACGGCACCACGTGGAAGGTCTGCGACTGAAGGCTCGCGCGCGGCGACGAGGAGCTCGCACGCGTCGTCGGAGGCGTTGACGGCCGCGCCGACGTCCGGCACGACTCCGGGCGATGATCGTCTCGAACCGGGGCTCGGTGCTCGGCCTGCTCTCGTGGCAATGGCGGAATGTCGTGCTGTTCATCGCGACGGCGAGCGCCGTCGCGTTCGTGCACGCACACGTCTGGCCCCAGGCGAAGATCCCGCAGCTACCGCTCGCCGTCGTCGGCGGAGCGCTCGGGATCTTCGTCGCGTTCCGCACGAACTCTGCGTACGCGCGGTGGTGGGAGGGCCGTCAGCTCTGGGGCAGGCTCGTGAACGTCTCGCGCACGCTCTGCTCACAGGCGCTCCTCTACCTGCCGCAGGAAGGGGAGGGCCGCGCGCTCGCGGAGAGCATCGTTCGCCGACACGTCGCGTACGTGCACGCGCTGCGTGCCGTGCTCCGGGCGCAAGACGTGTTCCGCGACGAAGACTTCACGCGCACGCTCCCCGCCGGAGAGCGCGCGTCTCTCGAGAAGGAGAGCAACGTGAACCACGCCGTGTGCCATCGCAACATGGCGGATGTGGCGCTCGCGGTACGGCGAGGCTGGATCGATACGAACCAGCTCCTCGCGTTCGACGAGTCGCTCCGCACCGTCCTCGACGTGCAGGGCGGATGCGAGCGAATCAAGAAGACGCCGCTGCCTCGCGGCTACGCGTTCATCGCCGAGCGCCTGATCTGGGCGTTCAGCGCGCTCTTCCCGCTCGCGACCGTGAACGACCTCGGCTGGTTCGTCGTGCCGGTAAGCGTGCTCGTGTGTCTCGCGTTTGCGCTCATCAGCGAGGCCGGGCGCGTCCTCGAGGATCCGTTCACCATGTTCTGGAACGGTCTTCCGCTCACCGCGCTCTCGCGAACGATCGAGGTGAACCTCCGCCAGCGTCTCGGCGACGTGGAGCTTCCGGCGATCCCGGGCCCCGACGCCGCCGGCGTGCTGATGTGAGGTGACGCGCGGTCAGGTTCCGCTGCGCGTCTTGCCGTCGCGCTCGAGCTCCGGGTCGTGAACGAGCTCGCCGACACGCGCTTCGATCTCTGCGAGGCGTTTCTGCGCGGCCTTCGCGACCTCTTCCGAAGCCTGCGACGTCGGCACGGGCTGCCGATCCGCGACGGCCACACCGCCGTTCTCGACGGCCGACTCGACGCCCGCCTCGTCGGAAGAAAGCGCCTTGCCGATCGCGCCACGGACGCGCTCGCCCTTCGTTCCCGCCGCGCTCGCGCCGGCGTTTTCCTTCTCGCTGCTCTTCATGGGCTCTCCTTCTGCGTATCGGGGCAGAAGGAGCACGGCGCGTGCCCCGCCGGCCGACCCCGCAAGCAGGGCCGGCCGAGCCGGGAGCTCGCCCGTCAGTTGCAGCGGCGCAGCCCGCGCGCGCTCGGGTTCGCGTCGAAGGCGTCCGGCGTGTTGAGCGCGGCGCCCGGGACCCAGCCCCAATTGCCGTTGTCGTCGCCGAGCGTGTAGTACCAGGTCGTGTTGCCGCCCGGGTGCCGCTCACCCGTGCCCCAGCAGCTGAACCAGCTCGTCGTCGAGCGGAGCGTGTTCACGACCGGGCTGCCGTAGTTGGTGCTCGCGCGGAGCGGCTCGACGCGATTCGTGCAGTACAGCCTGCCGTCGGCGCGCACGCTGCAGTTGCCGCCGCCGCCACCGCCGCCGCCGCCGCCACCGCCAGCGCCGCTTCCGCCGCTGCCACCACCGCACGGGATCGAGATCCCGCGCGCCCGGAGGTAGCCGATGGGATCGGTGCCGTTGCCGGCGCCGACGCGGTTCGCGTTGTTGTACGTGCGGAGGTGGAGGTGCGGACCGGTCGACTGACCTTCCGACCCCATGCGCGCGATGAGCTGCCCGCCCGCGACGCGCTGACCGACGCCGACGAGGCGTTCGTACATGTGGCCGTATTCGGTCATCGAGCCGTCGTCGTGACGGATGCGGATCCACTGGCCGTAGCCGCCGGCGGGACCGGACGCGGTGACGACGCCGGGACCGACGGCGTAGATCGGAGTGCCACGCGGGTTCGCGATGTCGATGCCGTCGTGACCCGCGCCACGGAATCCTTGCGAGAGCCGGCCCGACGCAGGGCACGACGCCGAGAAGAGCGCGGACGTGGTCTCGCCGACGTCGTCCGGCTCCTCCTCGGAGCCCGGCTCGACGGCGCAGCCGCCGGTGATGACCGCCGCGATGGCGACAGACGTGAGCGTCACCAGGTGCTTGCAAAGATTCGATCGCATGATTCCTCCCGACGAGACGGCCTCGTACGTGACCGCGTAGGCGCACGCGGTTCAGCGCGCGGTTCGGAATCACTCAGGAGCAGGCGATGTGCCGGACACGTCGCGCGGGCGCTTGGTTCGACGGCGTGATCCAGGCGCGCCTCACCGTTGTTCGAGTCTCTGAACAACCTTCCGCCCGCGCCGAACAGCGCCGCTGAGGGTGCAACGCGTTGAGGTCGGCGAGCGGCAGCGCGGCGCGCGGATGGCCCGCCGACCTCGCGGCTTCGCGCGCACGCGTAGCGGTCTCGAGCCCGCGCGGGGGTCTTCCATGATCCACCGGGCGTTGTTCGAGGTTCTGCACAATCCGCGCGATCGCTGGCCCGGCGTGCGCGGGCGGCGCGAGGAAGGCGACGATGATCGGCGCGCTCTCGTCAGCGCCGCGAGCTCGCGGCTCGTTTGGCGCGTGCGCGAGGCGGCGTCGCTGCCGCGGGGGCTGCGACGGATTCGTCCGGGGCCGGACCGTCTTTCGGCACGACGACGGTGAACGACGTGGCCCCGCCCGGGCGCGAGTCGACGACGAGCTTGCCGCCGTGCGCGGTCGCGAAGCCGCGTGCGATGGCGAGCCCGAAACCGGCGCCGACGCGGTTCGCGCGCTTCGCATGCCAGTGGCGATCGAACAGGTTCCGCTTCACCTGAGGAGACAGACCGGGGCCGCGGTCGATCACGGAGAGAGCAACGGAGCCGTCGCGCGGCGTGGCGGTCAGCGTGACCGTGCTGCCCTCGGGTGCGGCCTTCACTGCGTTCTCGACGAGGTGCCCGTACGCGCGAAGGAGCCGGTCGCGATCGCAGCGCATCGTGACCTGCTCGGAAGGCTTCTGCACCTCGAGCGTCACCGTGCGCGCGTTCGCCGGCTCGCGCTGGGCTTCGGCGGCGAGCTCCAACATCTCTCCGAGATCGTGAACGCCGAGGCGCAGCTCGAGCGCATCGGCTTCGATCGCCGAAAGGTCGGCGAAGTTCCGAATGAGGCGCTCCATCTGCGTGCACGAGCGGAGCATGGCTTCGAGGATCCGCACCGAGCGCGCTTCGGGGTCGGTGTTGCGCGTGGTCTGGAGGACGAAGTTCGCGCCCATGGTCACGGCGGCGAGAGGGGCGCGGAGGTCGTGGCAGATGGCGGCGAGGAGAGGATCGCGTCCGCGCTTGGTGGTGGGCGCGGGGGACGTGGCGGAGAAGGATGCGGACGCGGCGGGAAGGGACGGCGCCGGCGCGCGCGCTGCGGAGGATGTCTTGCGAGCGCGCGGCACTCCGCCGGAAGCACGGGCTGACGTCCCGCTGGAGCCTCGCGTGCGCTTCGACGTCGTCCGACTGGGCATGCTGCGGCCGAAGTTACGGCGCGGACGCGCAAAGTCCACGGTTTCAGTGGGCGCGCGGCAGTGCGTCGCGGGCATGGCCCGCTCGGGCGGTGCTCAGCTCCCCTCAGGTCAGGCGCTGATAGACGCGCACGCATCGGTGGCCGAAGCGCACGGCGCCGAGCGCCGTGAATCCGTGACGGACCGGCATCTGCAGCCGCGTCGGCGCGACGAGCGCATCTTGGAAGTCGGCGTCGGCGCAGAGCAGCGATCCGGCCGCGTGCTCGAGGTGCACCTCGAGGTCTCCGGCGAGCCCCGCGGTCGTGAGCGCGGCGTCGGCCGCTACGATCCCGTCGAAGGCGCGCATCCAGCGTCATGGTAGCGCACCCGTTTGTCCGGACAAACGCCGGCGTGCGCAGCCTCGGGCGAATGCGCGTGGTTCGTGCGGTTGCGCGCGGGTGGGCCGCCGGCACTCTTCGTATGGGAAAACCCCGCGAAACTCGCGCGCCTTGTGCGCGCGACCCACCTTGAGTATGTAGCGGCTTCGTACGCGTCCGTAGCTCAGCTGGATAGAGCGACGGCCTCCGGAGCCGTAGGTCGCAGGTTCGAATCCTGCCGGACGCGCCACTTCGACAGGGCTCATGCGCGCTCGCGACGTCCGGATCGAGCGCACGCGAGTGCTCGGTTTCGGGGTCGACGGGGGGCTTTGCCGCGAGCAACGCGGGACTGAGGAGGAGACGAAGGACGCAGTCGCGAGCTCCTCCCCGGCATCCGATGGCGGAAGATTCGCGCTCGTGCAGCGCATCGTCGATGCGCGTGACCCTCCGGGGCGCATCTCGGATTCCCCGGTAGGCTGCTTGCTGAAGCCCTCCGCTTACGCGCCTCGAGGTAGCAACAGGCACCGCACGTCCCGACGCTGGGTCCAGACGTCCGTCACGGCGCTGAGCGGATGGCTCTCGAACGGCGCGTGGAAGCCGGCCGCCTCTGTCGCGGCGAGCAGCTCGCCGGCGCCGTTCAGGAGCTCGCGCACGGGCACGCTGCCGATTCCGCTCCCGAGGAGCTCGAGCCCGGTGCTCCGGAGCATGTCTCCTCGGATCGGGATCTCGTCACCCGCGACGGTCCCCAGCTGAACGAAGCGAAGACGCGGCTCGCCTGCGCGCGACCCGCGGTTCTGCGTAGCTGCCCGCAGGACTCGTCGTGCTGGCTCGCCCCACACGAAGTCGAGCACCACATCGACGCCGCGATCGAACTGCTCCCGCAGCGCACGGTCCGAATCGTCGTCGAGCGTGATCTTCACGTCGGCGGCGAGGGTATCGAGCTTCGCACGGTCGCGGCCGACCGCGATCACTCTGCCTGCTCTGAAGTAGCGTGCGACTTGTACGGCCATGCCGCCGGCGGCACCTGTCGCTCCCGTGACGAGGACCGTGGCTCCGCTGTCGAGCGGCGCACGCCGTGAGAGCGCGATCCAGGAAGCAAGGCCGGCCGTTGCGACAGCCGCAGCGCGCTCGTCGGACAGGCCACTCGGTACCGGCGCCGTCATGTCTCTGGCGACGATCGTCTTCTCGGCCATCGACCCGAACGGCGCGCGTGGGAAGAGGAAGTAGACGCGCCTGCCGGCGAGATCGGTGCCGATACCGTCGACACCGGGGACGAAGCGGCCGGCCTGCCCGCTTGCGTAGTGCCTCCCTGCAGCCAGCGCCTTCACGATGGGGCTGAGCGGAGCGGCGTGGACCGTCACGACGACCTCACCGTCGCCAGGCTCGGGTTCCCGAAACTCCCCATAGGCCGGCGGCACACCGAGCTCGTTCACGATCGCAGCTTTCATCGAAGAACCTCCACATCGACGTCGCGTGCGCGTCGACCACGTGAAGGTGCCGCCTCCCGGTATATCGATCCACCGCATGATAGACATGACCATCATGCCTGCGGCTCATGATGCGCTTACCGCCGACCTCAACCTGATGCGGGTGCTCGACGCTCTGCTCGAGGAGCGGCACCTCACGCGCGCTGGCAAGCGGATCGGCGTCACGCAGTCGGCCATGAGTCACGCTCTCGGGCGGCTGCGGCGACTCTTCGATGACCCGCTCTTCGTCCGGGCCTCGCGGGGCCTCGCGCCCACGGCACGCGCCGAGGAGCTGGCAGAGCCGGTACGTGCGGCGATGCAGTCGCTCTCTCGCTGCTTCGACCGCCAGGCGACGTTCGAACCCGCGAGCGCCGATCGGGCGTTCGCCATCGCGACCTCCGACTACGGCGCGTTCGTCCTCGCCCCGAGCCTCCTCGAGCGTATCGGCCGCGAGGCGCCGGGCGTCGATCTGCGAATACGCTCGCTCGGCGCCTCGATCGGCGACCAGCTCGCGCGCGGCGACGCGGACGTGGTCGCCGCACCCACGCGGAGGGACGAGATGCCGGCCGGTGTACGGTCACGCGCGCTCTACCGCGAACACTTCGTCTGCCTCGTGCGCCGACAGCACCCGCTCCTGAAGGGCGCCCGCACCATCGACCTCGCCACGTGGACGTCGATGCGCCACGTGCTCATCGCTCCGGGTGGGACGGCTCGCGGCGTGGTCGACGAGACGCTGGCGCAGCTCGGAAAGAAGCGCCGCGTAGCGCTCACGGTGCCGAGCTTCCTCCTCGCTCCTCATTTGGTCGCCGGCTCCGACGCGATCGTCACCGTCGGTGCGCGCGTCGCCGATGCCTTCACGAAGGTCCTCGCGCTCCGGGCGGTGCAGCCCCCCGTCAAGCTGCCCGGTTTCGAGATGAGGATGTACTGGCACGAACGGCATCACCGCGATCCGGCCCACCAGTGGTTTCGAGCGCTCGTGCGTGCCGCAGCCGAGCGCGTGACCAGCGGCCGCGCCGTTTCGAGGCGCGGGGCAGCTTGAGAAGTCGGCGTGCTCGAGACGGAGGGGATCGCGAAGGTGGCGCTCGGCTCTATGCCGTGGCGGACATGAAGGGGGGATGGACGGAGCCCAGACAGGACACGTGGGCGCCCCTTCGCTGCGGGAGGGCGCGCGCTCGCGTGTTGCCATGCAGTACTCAGTTCACCCCGGCTATTGTTCGAGCGTCCGATGGACCTCCGCATTCGCAACCTCGAACAGCTCGATGCGCGCGCCGTGCCACTTCCCCACGGCACAGAGGTCGTGACACGTGTCGACCGCGTGCTCGGGGAGCGGCGAGTGCCGCAGGGCTCTGTCGGGCGCGTCACGAGGGTCGAGGACGACGAGGTCGACGTCACGATCGTGGGCGTTGGTGTCGTGCGATACGGGCGGAGCGAGCTCTCGGCCCGTAGAGTCGGGCAGGTTCTCTTCGCCCACCGCCGCGCAGACGCGTGGGATGCACTGCGATCGTGCGTGGTGCTCGAGACGATCGTGGGGTCGCAGGCGTGGGGGCTCGCCGACGCGAGCTCCGACGTGGATCGCCGAGGGGTCTTCGCGCTCCCATTTACTTGGACGCAAGGTTTGGTTGCGCCGCCCGAGGACCTCATCAGCGTCGACGGCAGCGCGACGTACTGGGCTGCGGCCAAAGCGATCCGTCAGGCGCTGCGAGCGGATCCAAACACGCTGGAGATGCTGTTCCTGACGACCGCGACGCCGCTCGACCCGATCGGCGCGTGGCTCCTCGCCGAGCGCGACGCCTTCGTGTCAGTAGAGATCTACGGCACGTTCGGACGATACGCGCTCGGGCAGCTGCGGCGCCTCGAGCAAGGGCTGCGCCTCGCGGAGCACCGTACCGTCATCCTCGATTGGCTGCGCGAAGACCCTACCCTCGCGCTCGACGCCGTCGCCGAGAGGCTCGCAAGGGTATCGACGTACGCGGCGCCCTCGCAAGCCGACGCGGTACATCGTGCGAAGCAGTACGTAAAGCAGCTCTACCGCTCGCTCGCGGATCAGGGATTGCTCGACGCAAACGAGTTCTCCGCGCTCGTCCGGTTTGCGCAGGACAAGGCCGCGGAGCTCGATCTGCCTCGTGAGCTCCGACCGAAGAACGCGTACAATCTGATCCGCCTGCTCGCCACGGCGACACGTTGGCTGCGCGAGGGCACACCGACCTTCGAGGTCGACGGAGCACTTCGCGATCGCTTGCTCGCCATCAAGAAGGGTGACGTGTCTCTGGACGAGGTCCTCGCCGAGGCCGAAGGGATGGCACCAGAGCTCGAGCGCGCGCGGGACGAATCGAAGCTCCCCGCGCGACCCGATATCGCTCGCGCCGATGCGCTTCTACGACGGATCGGCGAGGAGATCGCGCGACGGTGGGCTTCCGTTGCGCCGGGGCCGTTCGGGAAGAACGTGCCGCCTCCACCGGAGGTCACATGGAACGAATGAGAACCGCCGATAGCGCCTTCGACGTGCTCACGGACGCGCAGAGGACCATCATGGCACGCGTCCTCGCCGAGGAAGAGGCGCGCCGTGAGCACGTCGTCGTGTACTTGAGCGGCGCACACGCCTACGGGTTCCCGTCGCCCGACAGCGACCTGGATCTCAAAGCCATCCACGTCGCGAAGACCGCCGACCTCCTCGGCTTCGAGGCGCCCTCGGCGACGGTCGATCGGGCGGAGATTCTGGAGGGCGTCGAGATCGACTACACGTCGAATGAGCTCGCGCACGCGCTCTCCGGCATCTTGACCGGCAACGGCAATTTCCTCGAGCGGGTCCTCGGCCGGATGGTGCCGTATGCGTCCCCGCTCCTGTCCGAGCTCCGACCTCTTGCGAAGCGATCGCTCAGTCGGCGCGTGCACCGACACTACCGGGGCTTCGCGCTGAACCAGCTGCGCTTCGCCGAGAAGGAGCCGACGGCGAAGAAGCTGCTCTACGTTCTGCGCACCGCGCTCACGGGCATTCACCTCCTCGAGACGGGCGAGCTCGAGGCCGATCTCACACGGCTCCTGGGGAGATACGGGCTTTCGGACGCGGCGCCGCTCCTGGAGAGGAAGCGCGCCGGCGAACGCGTCGGGATCGAGCCGGCGCTCTTCGAGAGTTGGAGACCACGCGTGGACACTCTGTTCGCGCGGCTCGACGCATCGCTCGAACACAGCCCGCTCCCTCCCGAGCCGCCAAACGAGCAGGAGGTTCGCGAGTGGTTGCTCGCGGTGCGCAAGGCGCGGCTTGCCTGATCGCGACTGGCCGGGGTCGTAACCACTTCCGGGTGGGCCGCGCGTATCGCCTCCCGGGCGCGACGTGCGAGGGGACCGAACGACGAGATCCTCGAGCTCGAGCTTGAGGCGAAGCACACGCCCTTCGTGAACACTGACGAACCGGATCACGTCGCGCCGACGTGCTTCACCAGGGCGGCATGCAGCGCCTCGGCCTCGGCCGACGGCCGACGACGCGTGAACGCGAGGTATCGCACGCGCGGCAACTCTCGAAGTGGACGGCTCACGAGCGCGCGCGGGAGGCGCACCGCGCCGTTCACGATGCCGAGCCCCACGCCCAACTCCACGAGGCGGACGACCACCTCCCAGCCCTGTGCCGTAGCCGTGCGGTTGACCTGCAACCCGTGCGTGGCAAAGGCGGCGTCGAGCGCCGCACGTTGAGGGCGTCCCTCCGGCGGCAGGACGAGCGGGGCGCCTTCGAGATCGGAGAGGAGGACGCGACGCCTCGTCGCGAGCGGGTGCTCCTTCCGCATGACGAGGACCTGCGCGACCTCCGTCAGAAGACTCGCGTCGAGCTCGTCCGGGATGCTCGCGACCGCGCCGACACCGACGTGAGCGCTTCCGCGGAGCGTGGCATCCACGGCCGCGGCCGCGTCCGCCGACACGATTTCGAGCGTCCCCTTGTGCGCGCGCGTGAACGCCCGGATTCCCGGCGAGAGGACGTGCACGAGGGCGCCGGCGCCGGCGGCCAGCACGACGCGCGCGCGCTCTGGCTCCCCGCGAAGGCGCGCCTCGAAGGAGGTCGCGCGATCAACGGAGTCTCGTGCGAATGCGGCGACCTCGATGCCCTCACGCGTGAGGACCAGACCGCGGCCGGCGCGATGGTAGAGCGGTACGCCCAGCCGCTCGGAGAGGCGCTTGAGATGCGCGTGAACCGCGGGCTGCGTCAGATGAAGCGCGCGAGCAGCGGCCGAGAGGCTCACGGTCTCGGCGAACACTGCGAACGTCCGAATCTCGTCGCCGGTCAGCATTCACGACGCATGATAGGTCGTTCTGAATCATGAATGGCCGTGATGTTGGGAGGCGTCATGTTCTCGGCATCATGAAACCCACTCTTGGAATCGACATCGGGCGCGTCATCATCCATGGCGATGGCCCGGACACATCGTTCCTCGGCGCGACGGACGACGAGGCGATGAGAGCACCGGAGATCGCTGGCGCATTCGAAGCGATTGGCCGCCTCGTTCCGCTCTTCGACGGCCGCGTGTGGCTCGTCTCGAAGTGCGGCCCTCGCGTCGCGGAACGCTCCCTGCGCTGGCTCGACCACCATCGCTTCTGGCAAACGACCGGGCTGGCGCGGGAGCAGGTCAGGTTCTGCCGTCAGCGAAAGGAGAAAGCTGGGATCTGTCTCGAGCTCGGCATCGGTTGGTTCGTCGACGACCGACTCGACGTCCTCATCCCGATGGAGGGCGTGGTCCGTCATCGCTTCCTGTTCGGTGCGAGCCACGCGGCTACCCCGTCGGTCCAACCCGTCCCTGACTGGACGGCGGCCGAGGCGAGCATCAGGGCCACACGAGATGAGTGGGAGGCACTGCATCCGTCAGCCAGACTCCATTGTCACTCCGATAGAACGCCACCCCGGCGCGGTGGAGGTCGCCCGCTCGGACGCGGAGGATGACGTGTGGCCCTCGACGACGCAGAGCGACGCTGCGTGCAGTCGCTTCGTCGCTCGAGAGGTGAACATGCGTGCGCGCGCCAGGAACGAGTCCGCTCTCGCGGATGGAGTCGACGAAGCGCGTGGTCGTTCCGTGGAAGAGGACTTCGGGCGGTACCGCAGGGGACAAACCGAGATCGACGCGAACGGAGTGCCCTTGATTCGCACGGATGCGCGCGCCGTCCGCCGACAGCGCGAAACGCTGCTTGTCGCTCGTCGCCACCACCTGCTCGAGCTCCTCCTCCGAGATCTCGAGGTCGCGATCGCGTAGCCCCCGCAGGACGTCCTCCACTGGCGCCCACCCGTGCGCGTCCAACGAGAGGCCGAGGGCGGTCGGCTGGTGGCGCAGGGCCAGCGCGAGTAGCTTCGAGATCCGCACGTGGTTCACAGGCACGCGCCCGATGTTACGCGGTGGCTGGCGCCCTCCTGCAGCCCTCGTCCGCAACCGTTCCGCTCGTCGCGCTTGGCTGATCGCGGTCTCCGGCCCGTACGGATTCGAGCTCTGCCAATCGCGAAAGCGGCCGATCGAAGAGTACGCACTCAAGCCCCTCCGAACCGCCGTGTCGCGAATCCCGAGCTCGAGAAGCGCTTAAGGTGAACGGTCCACGCTCGAGAAGGCGAAGCTCGCACTCCCCGCAGCGATGCAAGCGCTCGTCGTCGAGGAAGGTCTGCGGGCCGATCGAGGTCCGTCCAACGTCGTCGCGCAGACGCACGAGGCAGAGGGCAAGGCGGGCGATGCGGAAGCTCCCGCCGCGCGCTCGACGTCCCTTCGGTAGCTCGAGCCGCCGGCCCGCCCCCGCCCTGCCGTGGCTTGACGCCGCGGTTGACCCGGGCGACATCCTGTCGCGGGCCATGGTGAACAACTTCGTGGTGCTGGTTCAGCAGAACGGCGCGACGGTCGCGCCTGCGATCGACGTGACCGCGCACGAGGCCTGGGATACGGCGCGTCGCTATCGCGATGCCGGTCACCGCGTGTGGATCATGAGCGTGAACGCGGATGGACCGGCGTGCGTGGTCCACGACGACGAGCCGCTCGACTGAAGAGACCGCTCACTCCCCGAGAGCCGCTTCGAGCTCGCGCGTCGTCGGCCGCGCGTCCGGCGCTTTGGCGAGGCAACGCACGACGAGAGCATCCAGCTCCGGCGGGATGTCTCGCGCGTGGACCGACGGCGGCACGGGCGCATCGTGCACGTGCGCGGAGCACACCTCGACCAGGTTCGTCCCGGTGAAGGGCCCGCGACCCGTGAGGAGCACGTACGCGATGCAGCCGAGCGCGTACACGTCGGCGGCCGGGCCGACGCTCTCGGGCGCGAGGATCGACTCCGGCGCCATGTAGAGGGGCGTCCCGGCGATTGCGCGCGAGCTCGTGATCTTCATGTCCGCCGGGGTGGCGATGTCTTTGACGAGGCCGAAGTCGAGGACCTTCACGAAGTCGCGCACGCCGCCGCGCGTGCACAGCATCACGTTCGCCGGCTTTACGTCGCGGTGGACGAGCCCTGCCGCATGGGCCTCGGCGAGCGCGCCCGCGATTTGACGGAGCACGTGCCGCGTTCGCGCCGCCGACTGCCGCCCCTCGCGCTCTACGAGACGCGCGAGGTCTTCTCCTTCGACGAGCTCCATCGCGTAGTAGAAGACGCCGCCGCTCGTCCGACCGAAGTCGTAGATCGCGATGTTGTTCGGGTGCGTGAGGCGACTCGAGGCTCGAGCCTCGCGATCGAACCTCGCGCACGCCATCTCGCCCGCGCGGTCGGGAGGAATCAGCTTGATCGCGGTCGGCCGCTTCAGCATGGCGTGGCTGGCGCGGTACACCGTCCCCATCCCGCCCTCGCCAATCTTCTCGTGCACGACGTACTGCCCGAGCTGCACGGCTTCCGCGACCGCATTCCGGAGCCCGTAAATCGTCCGCGATACGAGGTAGACGCCGCCCACCCCTGCGATCATCGCGCGGAGCGCCGCGAAGGCGGCGGCGTCGGGGTCTGCGACGAAAGCCGGGCCGGCGCGGCGGTACATGACCGCGAGGCCCGCCGTGAACGGGATCACGGATGCGCCCGCGAGGGCCGTCGCGAACCAAGGTTTGCTCGGCACGAGCGCTGCCCGCACGACGAAGAAGAGGACGAAGAACGCGACCGACGACACGTCCGCGGTGAGCACGCGCGGCACGGAGGAGAGCGCGACCGCGGCCGTGCCCGCGGTGACGAACGTGGCGAACACGTCGAGCGCGCGCATCGTCCGCACTCCGCGAACGTGGAGCCGAAGCGCGAGGAACACCGCAAAGAGCACGATGGCGTGCGCGCTCTGCACGCCGAGGATGAATGCCAGCGCTCCGGGTTCGTCCGTGAACGCGCGGCTCGCACGGCTGGCGACCGCGGCGAACACGTCGAGGAGCGCGAAGTACGCGTAGAAGACCGTCAGGCGACGATGAAGGAGCGCCTCGTCGTCGAGCGCCTCCGAAAACTTGAGACGGTCGATGGCCACGATCGCGCGCAGCGTGCCGTCGAGCGGCGCCGTCTTCGCATCGCGACCGGCCATCGCTCAGGCGTCGACCTTCGGTCCGACGAGCGCGCGCATCTGCGCGAGGTAGCTGTCGCCGGGCATGGCGCGGCGCAGCGCCTGGAGGTCTTCGGCATCCGCGCCGGCGGCGTATCGCAACCGAGTGCTACCATCCGTGGCGGCGAGGAAGACAATCCGGGCGACGTCCTCGGCGCTCGTCGTCTTCCCGCCTCCGAGCCCCTGCAGCAACTGCTGGGCGTAGCGCGCATACGGCTCGGTCACGAGGACGCGCTCGGCGGAGTTGGCCGTGAAGCTCGTCATGGGCCCGTACCCGGGTTGCACGATCTTCGTCGCGATCCCGAAGGCCGCGAGCTCGTACGAGAGCGACTCGGTGAAGCCCTCGATCGCCTGCTTGCTCGCGCAGTAGGCGCTCACGAGGGGCATCGGAACGATGCCGACGCTCGAGGTGACGTTGACGATCGCTCCGGCGCGCCGCTCGCGGAAGTGCGGGACGACGGCCTGCGTGACCGCCATGACACCGAACGTATTCGTCTCGAAGACGTCGCGGATGGCCTGCTCCGGCGTCGCTTCGATCGCCCCGAAGAGGCCGATGCCAGCGTTGTTGACGAGCACGTCGAGGGAGCCGAACGCGCCGATCGCGTCCCGGACCGCTCGGGCGATCGAAGCGCGGTCGGTGACGTCGAGGCTTAGCGTGCGTAGGCGTTCCGACGCAGACAGCTCGGCGACTTGCCGAGGCGTGCGCATCGTCGCGACGACGTTCCACCCGCGCTCGAGGAAGTGCGCCGCCGTCGCACGGCCATAGCCCGAGGAGCAACCCGTGATGAGTACCGTCTTCATGAGGAGGACCGTACGGCGCGCGCGACAGGCGAGCTATGATGCGCAGTCCGGAATGCGTTCGCGATCGTCTGGATTGCCTTCGTCGCACCGGCCCGGGGCGCTTTCCGATCCGCTCGCCGCGGTGATCGCGCTCCTCCGGCCGCGCACGATCTTCTCCAAGGTCATCACGGGCCGCGGCCGCTGGAGCGTGCGGTACGCCGCGCACGATGAACCCGGGTTCTGCGTCGTCTTCGAGGGCTCGTGTTTCCTCGAGGCCGAGGGCATCGGCATCATCGAGCTTCGCGAGGGCGACTTCGTCCTCCTGCCCGCGACCCCCGGCTTCACGCTCGCGAGCGACCTCGCGGTGAAGCCGACGCCGGTCGTCGCGACGGACGTCCCCGAGCTCCGGCACGGCGCGAAGTCCGGACGGCCGGAGATGCGGATGCTCGGCGGCTACTTCCGCCTGGACGACGGCAACGCGCAGCTCCTCGTGAAGTTCCTTCCCTCGATCGTCCACATCCGCCGCGGAGAGCGCGGCGCATCGCGATTGCGCCGCCTCGTGGAGCTCATCTCCGAGGAGGCGGCAGAGCATCGTGCGGGGCGCGACCTCGTTCTCGAGCGTCTCGTCGAAGTGCTCCTCGTCGAAGCGTTGCGCTTTCGTCCAGCGGCCTCGGGTCGCCGCGAGCAGGGGCTCCTTGCCGGCCTCGCGGACCCTGCGCTCGCGCGCGCGCTCCGGCGCGTACACGAGGACGTGGCACATCGCTGGACGGTCGCCGACCTCGCTCGGATCGCGGGCATGTCCCGGGCCGTCTTCGCCGAGCGCTTCACGCGAACGATAGGACTGCCCCCGATGCAGTACCTCCTCGAGTGGCGCATTGCCCTCGCCAAGGATGCGCTCCGACGCGAGCGCCCCCCGCTCGCCGAGCTGGCGGAGAAGATCGGCTATCAGTCGGTGAGCGCCTTCAGCACGGCGTTCACTCGTCACGCCGGATGTTCGCCGAGCGCGTTTGCACGCGCGACGTAGCGCGGCGTGCGTCGGCGGCACGCCGCGTCGCTGTCAGGGCCCTCGAAGCGACACGCGAGAAGTCGGCGCTCGAACGCCGGGCCCTCAACGCGGCGGAGGCGGCGGCGGGGCCGCTCGCGGTGACGGCGGCGGAGGGGGCGCGGACCTCGGCGGCGGCGGCGGAGGAGGAGGAGGAGCGGCCTTCGGCGGCGGCGGCGGCGCGGCCTTCGCTGCCGGCGGCGGCGGAGGCGGCGAAGGCGGCGGCGGCGGTGGTGCGGCGGGCTTCGGCGCAGGGGCAACGGGCACAGCGCCCTGCGGCTGCGGCGGCGATCCTGGGCGTACACACTGCCCGTGCACTTCGATGAAGTTCAGGTCGCACGAAGGGATTCGCACGTTCACGGTACACGCCGCCTGGTCGCGCCGCCCACATGCAGGATGCACGCATTTGCCGGCTTGCTCGACGAGATTGGCATCGCAGCTCGGAACGCGAACGAACACGGTGCACGCCGCCTGGCCTTCACGTCCGCAGAGCGGCGGGTGAATGCACGTGCCCTTCACCAGATCGTGCTTCGTGTCCTGATCGCATGGCGCGGGTGCCGGAACCATCCGCACCGGATCGAACCTCACGCGCTCCATCGGAGTACACGCGCGCTGGCCGTCGGCCCCGCAGGCAGGGCGGAAGCACGCGCCATTCTGCTCGACGAGATTGACGTCGCAGCTCGGGATGCGCTCGTCGACCCGGCAGGCACGCTCGCCGAGGCCGCCGCACCAGTCCGCGCGGGCGGGGCGCGCCAAGGTGATCACGAGTCCGCCGAAGGCAATCGCCACTGCCAACCGCGTCGACAACTTGCCGACGGCATGCGTGCTCTTCTCCATGCGCAACCTCCTTCGTCTGCGCGCGATCGCTCGCGACGACAGTCCGTTAGTACTTCGCTTGGACGCGCGAGGCTGCGGCCGATTCGCTGCCTCGCGCGAGCACGCCTCTCCTTTCGTATTGCTGCGTGTGAAATGACCATCCGACCGGCCGGCATCGACGCTGCGGCCGCTCTTCAGGCGCTCTGTGACGCCGGCTCCACGGACTCCGTCGCATCGAAGTACGACGCGCCGAGCGATCGCGCCGTCGCGAGATGGCGCTCGCGCACCTCACGCTCGCCGAGCGAACCGAAGAGGAGGTGCAGGTCCGCTTGCGCGATCCCGCAATACCCCATGATGCCGGTCACGAGCTGCGTGCGCATGGCTTGGTCGTAACCGCGCCGCGCGTAGTGGCCGGCGCTTGCGCCCGCCGCGCCGAGGAGCAGCGCTTTACGGTGCGGGAGCGTTCGGTCGCCGTACGCCCACCCGTTGTTCCAGACGCGGTCGATCCAACCTTTCGTCGCTGCGGGGAACGACCACCACCACACCGGGAACACGAACGCGAGCGCGTCATTCCGGTTCACGCGCGCCTGCTCCGCGAGGACCGCGGCGCTGTACACCCTGGTGGCGTCGTTCATGTTCGGCTCGTCCGCGAGGGGCATGCGCGGATCGAAGCCTTCCGCGCGGAGATCGGCGATCTCCGCTCGGTGCCCTGCGGACGTCAGCCCGTCGACGAGGCTGTCCAACACCGCGCCGCAGAACGAGCTCCGACGTGGATGATCGAAGACGACGAGTACGTTCACGAGGAGTTCCTTTCGCAATGGAGGTGTTCGCGGTTCAGCGCGGATCGGTCCACGAGCCCGGGCTCGCCGCCGTCGCGCTCAGGTCGGCGGGGCGTTCGCGCTGCGCCTCGGCCAGCACACGCAACGTCCCAGCGACATCGAGGTTGGCCGTGTAGACCGGTGTGCCGGGCTGCTGCCGCCACGAGTCGTCGAGGCCGCCGGCGTCCACGGCATCGAAGCCGAGCGCGTTGGTCAGGGCGATGACCTTCGCTTTCGCCTTCGGATCATCGCCGGCAATCGGGAGCGCGAAGCGGTCGCCTGCGCCGTGCGGCCGTCCGCGCCGCAAGAGATCGTCGGCCCAGATGTTGTTGTAGGCCTTCACGACCGGGCGGCGGAGCGTGTCGGCGACCCAACGGCTCTCCGTCTTCCCTTGCTCGATCGCGTCGATGCGGCCGTCGCGGTGACGCGGGTAGTAGTTGCCGGCGTCGACGACGATGGTCTCCGGCGATACGCCGTCGAAGAGATCGGCCGGAAGCTTGGCGACGGCGTGCTCGGGTACGGCGAGGATCACGATGTCGCCCGCGCGCGCGGCCTCGTGGACGCTCACCGCGCGAGCGCCTGTCTCCCGTGCGAGGCCGTCGAGCGAGCCCGGGCCGCGTGAATTGGCGACGAGCACCTCGTGGCCGAGCGCACGGAGCCGGCGGGTCAAGGTGCCGCCAATGTTTCCGGACCCGATGATCCCGATTTTCATCCGCGGCTCGCTCGTTCTCACCACGTCCACGCGTACGCCGAGCTCGACGAGACGCTCCATCGCTGCCGCGGGATCGAGGATGCTCTCGGGGTGGTAGAGGCCCGGCGGAACGGGCGAGCCTCCGCGGCGTCCGACGAGGCGCTCGAGCGCGAGGGCGGCCCCGAATGCGCTGAGCCGCGCATGAACGTCGTTGTCCCCGAGCGTCACGCGAATCGTGGTGAACGAACTCTCGTGCGTCGTGCCTCTCAGCTCGACGATGACCTCCGTTGCGCTCTTCTGTTCCTCGGGACCTCGGACGGCGAGGTCTACGCGCAACGAGCGCGCGTTCGTCGCCGCTGCAAGGCTGACGACGTCGAGCAGCGGAAGCGCCTGAGCCGCTCGCTCGCGCCCGGCGGCATCGACGATCGTTCGCGTGGCGGCGGCGTCCTTCAGCCAGGTCCAGTCGCCGTCGCGCAGTACGAGAGCGCCGTGGCCTCCCTGCGCGTACCGCACGAAGTCCGCTTGGGCGGCCGGCCCGCCGGTGTCGTCCGCGCCGACGACGCCGGCAATGTCGATCGATGCGACGTCGCGGAGCTCCCGCACGAAGTGGAGCGCAGCGAGCGTCGCAGTTCCGCCGACGACATGCCCGAGCATCAGGATGGGCGCGCGCTGCGGAGCGTGGACGAAGAGACCCATCGCCGGCGCGATGTCGAACGCGAAGTCGGAGAACGCGACGTAGGGAATCCCGGCTTCCTGCGCGTACCTCATCGAGCGCATGCCGACGTCTCTGACGAAGACCGCGACGGCGCTGAACGACGCGCCTTCGGGCAAGCCGAGATCGCTCTTCCCGAGATCGACGACGAGCGACGTCGTCGGCCCTCCGACTTCCGTGGCGATGCTGGCGGCCTTGGTGGCATCGCGACCTCCAATCGCGAGGGGCAGCTCCGGGTGCAACGTGCGCAGCGCTCGCGCGGCGCGCCGGCCGACGACGCCGGAGCCGCCGATGAGAAGAACAGGTCCCTTCGATGTCGCGTTCATGGTCACCTCGCCGATGGATCCTACATTTTGTAGGTTACATTTTGTATGTGCGCCGCGACCGTGGTATTGTCAAGGCGAGGTCGAGACATTGTCCGCGCGCACCACGAGCAAGGAGGCGCCGAGCGCTTCGCGGCGCCTCACGAAGGCGGAGCGTCGTGAGCAGCTCCTCGACGTCGCGCGCGCGATCGTGCGCGCGGAAGGCACCGACGCGCTGACGCTGGTGTCGCTTGCGGAGCACGCGGGCGTGACGAGACCGGTCGTGTACGACCACTTCAAGACGCGCCCTGGTCTGCTCATCGCGCTTGCGCGGAGCATCGACGACCGCCAGGCGAAGATCTTCCGTGCTGCGCTCGCGAAGGTGCAGCCGCGCCTCGCCGACGTCGCGCGCGCGTCGAGCGCCGCGTACATGCGGTGTGTCACGCAAGTGGGCCGTGAATGGCACGCGCTCACTGCGGCGCTCCAGGGCGACGCCGAGATGGACGCCGTGCAGCACGAGCTGCTCGAACGGTACGCCGAGCTCTATTGCGACGTGCTCGCGCCCTGCACGAAGCTGCCTCGGCGCGAGCTGAAGAAGCGATGTGTCGCCATCGTCGGCGCGGCCGAGGCGCTCGCGCGTGAGATGCTCCTCGACCGGCTGGAAGAAGACGTCGCGGCGTCGACGCTACGATCGCTCATCGTTGCGTGGCTGGAATGACGCGCTGACGGGCCCTCGCCTGCTCGACGCCGACGGTCACTTCCCGTGGAAGATGCCGGTCACGACTGCAGACGTGCGCTCCGCCGCTCTTGTAGCCGGAGACAGTCTTCACGTTCTGGTACTTCGCGTCGTCGCGAAAGCTGTCGACGATCTCGAACGTCGAGGTGGACTCGACCTTCACGGACTCATCGCACTCGCGCTCGCCGTGTGTGGCGCGCTAGCGCCCGCGTCGAACGGATCGAACCCCGCGTTACCCGCGTCGCCACCCGCGCGGGTCAGCGTCGTCTCGCCGCTCGGCGTGCCGATCGTGAGCTGGTCGCTTCCCGTCGCGACGACCGCGCCTCGCTCCTAGTCGACACGCTCGAGCTGCCCGTCGGGCGTGTGATGGGGCTCGCGACGTCGGCGCTGTACTCCTCGTTGCCGGTCGCCGACGCCATCGGGACGAGCTTTCGAACTTGAGGCGAGCCCGCGGGGAAGATCGCTGGGGAAGTGCCCATCGGTGACCCGCCGACCCGCGGGTACGCACCTTTCGCCGACGAGCACGCCAGCGCGGCGACGCACGGCGCGTTGTCGGGCGCGAACTCGGCGATGTCACCCGCCGCGAACGTCAGCCCACCGCCGTCGTCGACGCGCGGAGCTCGTCGTGCAACCGACGGGTCAGCTCACCCGTGCCGCAACCGAGGTCCACGCAGCGCATGTCCGCCGCGGGCTGGACGAGCGCGAGCAGGTCGAGGATGGGACGAGCGCTCGGAACCGCTCCCTCACGCGCGCGGCGCTCCCGTAATCGGATCGCAGCCGAGCGCGAGGCGGCCGCTGAATTGGAGCTGCCGATCTTCCGGGAGCGGATGGAAGTGCGCGGCTTGCACGTCGCGGAAGTGGCGTTCGAGAGGCAGGCTCCGGAAGAAGGCCGTGCCGCCCGCCGCGGTGATCGCGTGAGCCACCGCTTCTTTCGCCGCGTTCGCGCACAGCGTCTTGTAGACGAGCGTCCGGTTCGCGCGCGCGAGGTCGGGCTCGAAGTCGAGCTCCGCGGCGTTCTCGATCATCGCGTTCCACGCCAGCTCGGCGGCCGCGAGCGCGTTCTGCATGCGTCCGACGGCCAACGTGGTGTGCGGGTCTTCTCTCTTTCGTGCGGCCTGCGTCAGCGCGAGCCGGCACGCGTCGGCAGCGAGGCCGACGTACGGCGCCATGTAGATCGGCGGCGCCACCGTCGTGACGACCGACCAAACGGGGTGCCACTCGCCGCGCGGCCGCGAGAGGGTGATCGCCTCGTCCGGCACGAACACGCCTTCGAGCTTCAACGTCTGCGAGCCCGTCGCTCGCATGCCGAGCGTGTCCCAATCGTCGAGCGGGACGACGCCGGGCGCCGAGAGCGGCAACGCGAAGTGCAGCACGCGCGGCCCCAGCTCCGGGTCGTCGTACTGCGCGCTCGTGATCATCAGCGCAGCGACGGGCGAGCCACTGGCGAATGCCTTCTGCGCGTCGACCCGGTAGCCGCCGTCGACCTTCGTCATCGTGCCGACCGAGTGAACCCAGTCCGTCGCGCCGGTGCTCACGAGCACGATCTGCTCGGCGGCCACGCGTCGGAGCAGCTTCTCCGCAGGCTTGCCGTGCCGGTGGTTCCACACGGCCGCGGCGACGAGATGCTGGTGCATCGAGAGAGCGAGCGCGGTCGAGGCGCACCCGCCCGCGAGCTCGCGGAGCACGCCGCATACGTCGCGCAGCGATGCGCCTCCGCCACCGAGCGCCGTCGGGACCAGCGCCGAGACTACATTCGCGCGACGAAGCGCGTCGTAGCTCTCCGTCACGAAGGTCCCTTCTCGGTCGTGGCGCTGCGCGTGTCGCGAGAGCGTCGGAACGAGCTCACGTGCGACTGCCTGCCAAGGACTCTCGCTGATGGCCATCGTGTCCCTCCTCGCGACGCAGATTGCTTCTCCGCCGCGTGCACGGCCAGTACGGAAAGTGGACCGGCGTGCCCGCAGCCGCTCGCGTGTATCCTCCCGTGCATGAAGAGCTACGGTCAGTTCTGCCCCGTGGCGCAGGCGATGGAGGTGCTCGGCGAGCGCTGGACGCTTCTCGTCGTCCGCGAGCTTCTCTGCGGGAGTCGCCGATTCAACGAGCTCGCGCGCGGGGTGCCGCTCATGAGCCGAACGATGCTCTCGCAGCGCCTCCGCTCGCTCGAGGCATCCGCGATCGTCGAGCGACGTAAAGGCGCGGACGGCGTCACGCCCGAGTACCACCTCACGCGCGCCGGCCTGGAGCTGCGCGCGATCGTCGAAGGCTGCGGGCTCTGGGCCGCGCGATGGTTGCGGCGTGACCCGCGGCCCGACGAGCTCGATGCCGGCCTCTTGATGTGGGACATCCGCCGGAACCTCGTACGCGACGCGCTACCTCGCGACCGCGACGTGCTGATCGAGTTCTTCTTCTCCGATGCTCCGCGTGGCGCGACTCGCTTCTGGCTGCACGTGAAGCGCGGCGAGGTCGACCTATGCCTGACGCATCCCGGCTTCACGGTCGACGTCCAGCTCGATACGACGCTCCTCACGATGACTCGTGTGTGGCTCGGCCACGAGCGCCTCGAGGACGCGATTCGCAGCCGAACCGTGCGCGCGTCGGGGAACCGGCGCTGGATCGCGCAGCTTCCTTCGTGGCTCGCGCTGAGCGCGTTCGCGGGAGCGGCCGTGCCCGCCTCGAGAGGCGGCACGGCCGGAACGTCACGCAACGCACGTCGCCGCGTGACCGCGGAAGCGTGAAGGAAGACGCTCAGCGTCTCAAGCCGCCTCGAACTGGTCGTCGCGCTTGTCGCGGGACGTCGACGGCTCGCCCATGTCGAAGGCGATTCCCTTCGGCGCCGCCGCCTTGATGCGCGTGACGCTCTTCGCGCGCGTCGCGCGGCGGGGCGCAGCGACGACCGCCGGAGCATGCACCGTCGTATCCGAGCCATCGAAGAACGCGACGCTCGCGCGGAGCTGCTCGGCTTGCCCGGTGAGCTCCTCGGCGGTCGCCGCGAGCTCCTCGGATGCTGCCGAGTTGGTCTGGATGACGCCGTCGAGCTGCTGCATCGCGCGGCTCACCTGCGCGGCGGCAGTGCTCTGTTCGCCGCATGCCGCCGCGATGTCTTGGATCAGCTCGGCGGTCTTCCGGATGTTCGGGACGAGACGATTGATCGCCTCACCCGCGCCTTCGGCGAGCGCCACGCCGTCGCTCGTCAGACGTGAGATGTCGGCCGCGGCGGCCTGGCTGCGCTCGGCGAGCTTGCGGACCTCGGAGGCGACGACGGCGAAGCCTTTGCCGTGCTCTCCGGCGCGGGCTGCCTCGACGGCGGCGTTGAGCGCGAGCAGATCCGTCTTACGCGCAATTTCCTCGATGACGCCGATGCGCTCGGCGATGTGACGCATCGCCGTGACGGTTTGCGCGACGCGCTCTCCGTTGACCTTCGCGTCTTCGGCGGCGGTCGTCGCGATGCCTTTCGTCTGCCGCGCATTGTCCAGGTTCTGCTGGATGCTGGCAGACATCTCCTCCATCGACGCCGTCGTCTCTTGCGCCGACGCACTCTGCTCGGAGCTGCCTTGCGACAGAGACTCCGCGCTGCTCGTGAGCTGCGAGCTGCCGACCGTGACCGCGCCGACGAGGTCGAACACGGGCTGAATCGCTTTCATGATGCGCCGCGTGAGCTGCGTCGCGACGCCTACGCCCAACACCAGGGCCAAGGCGAGCGCGATGACGACGCCGAACTGCGCGGAACGCGCGGAGGCTTGGACATCCGTGCTTGCCCGTTCGAGCGCATCGCGATTGTACGCGACCATGGCGATGGTCGCGCCGACGGTGTCGCGCGCGGCAGGTGCAACGTCACGCATGTACGTCGCCGTGGCATTCGCAGCATCGTTCGCGTGGACGTACGCGAGCATCCGCTGGCGGGCTTCGGCGAGCCGCGCGCGGGCCGTCTTGAGCGCGGCGACGAGCTGGCGGTCCTCGGGCGTGCGGACGAGAGCCTCGTACGTCTGCAGAGAGACGTCGTTCGTCTCGCGCGAGGCGACGATCTCACGCTCGATCGTGCGCTTCGCTTCTTCGTCACTGGTGACGACGAGGCGCACGAGCAGCTCGCTCTGCGTGCGAAGGCCCGATTCGAGCCGCTGCGCGGCGACGAGCGAAGGCAGGTATCCGTCACGCACGCGCGTCGCCTGCTCGCGCATGCTCGTGCCCTGCACGAGCGCATACGCGCCGAGCGCCGCCATCACCGCGAGGATCGCCGCGAAGGCAGACCCGATCCGTTTCCCGATGCTCATGTTCATAGACCACCCCTCAACATGTCCGGCGATTGCCGCCCGGGCGTCTTGGACACGAGACGCGTTGCAGGTCTGAACGGCTGAGCGCGGCGAGACTTCAGCCGGCGCGGTCGCGCAACCTGCGCGCCGTCATCCGCCCTTCTCCGACGCCGTGAGCGCGAGGGCCTTCCGGACGGTCGAGGCGAGCTCGGTCGCCTTGCCCTTGCCCCAGTAGTGCAGGAACAAGATGCGCGGTGTCTCGCCGGTCATGTGGTGGTGAATCGCGACGATGTCGATGCCTCCGCTCCGGAGGGCCTTGAGGACGGCCTGGAGCTCGTCTTCGGCGACGGCGAAGTCACCGTCGACCACGGCGCTCTCGTCAGTGCCGGCGAACGCCGCCCACGTGTTCACGCCCATGGTCTTGCCGAGGGCGCAGCCGCAGGACGCCGTCGTCGCACGACGCCCGATGCTCGCCTTGAACATGCCGTCCCTCGACTGCCCTTTCACACCGAGCACGCGCGCGAGCTCCTCGCCGTCGAGTGCGCTCTTCGCGGGAAGCGGCGGCGCTCCGAAGGTCGTCGCCGGGCTCGGAGACTTCTTCCGAATGTCGGAAACCTTCGCCATGGCGAGCCGAACGCCCCTTCCCAGCTCGGCAACCGTGCCCTCGCCTCCGATGTGCATGAAGTAGACGCGTGGCGCGTCGTAGAAGAAGTGGTTGTGGAGCGCGGTGACGGCAAGGCCGCTCTCGAGCAGGACGCTCAGCGTGGGGTTCACCTCGTCTTCGAAGAGGACGAGATCGCCCATCACCATCGCTTCGGCGACGCCCGCGCGCGCTGGCGCGAATGCCGCCCAAGACGTCAGACCCATGAACGGTGGCATCTTCCAGCCGTCGACGGAGACTTCGACGTCGCGGCGCGGAATCGAGACTTTCACGACGCCGTCGGCGCTGGTCTCGGGGTTGTCCACGCCCGTCGCGGACGCGACCGCCATTGCGTCGATCAGATGCGAAGCGGCGGCGGAGGAAGAGGGCGCCTTCGGCCCTCCCGGCGCTTTGGGCACCGCGATCGTTTCGCCGCCGCCGCAACCGAACGCGAGGACGGGGAGCACGAACGCGATCGACCGGAGCGGCGAGCAGCGAGCCATCGAGGTGTCCTTTTCTTCGCGGCGGAGATTCGGCGCAAATCGCTCAGCCCGCAGCGCCGCGGCCGCGTGCGGCGGTCGTTCGGAGCAAGGCGGCGAGGTCGACGGGCTTTCGCAGGTACCCCGCCGCGCCCATACCCTCCGCCACTTCGCGCACTTGCGAGTTCGCGGAAACGACGACGACGGGAATGGTTGCGAGGCGCGGATCTTTCACCTGCTGCGCGCGGAAGCCCTGCCCGTCGAGGACGGGCATGCGGAGGTCGAGAAGAATCAAATCCGGTAGCGGCTCGCGCGCGAGCTGATCCAGCGCGTCTCGTCCATCGTACGCACCCACCGCTTCGTGTCCGGCGTCCTGCAGGATCTCGATGATCGTGTCTCGGATGTCGGCCTCGTCGTCGACGACGAGCACGCGCGCGCTCATGCAGCACCCCTCACTCTGGTGTCGCCGCCGCCCGGCAGGTCGACGGAGAAGCGTGTCCCCGAACCCACGACGCTGTCCACCGCGATCGTACCGCCGTGCGCCTCGACGAGCTCTCGTACGATGAAGAGGCCGAGACCGAGGCCAGCGACGACGTCGCGATCACGCCGCGAGAAGCGGTCGAAGATGTGCGTGAGGTCGTCCGCGGCGATGCCCGGCCCCGTGTCTTCGATGCACATACGTGCGCCGCCGGCATGCGCGCGCACGGTGATCGTCACCGGGGAGCCGCGAGCGTGGCGGGTGGCGTTGCCGAGCACGTTCGTCAGGATCTGCTCGACGCGCGCAGGATCCCATGACCCGACGACCGGCTCCGGGGCGTCGACCGCGACCACGCAGCCGGCGAGCGTGAGGTCGCTCGAGCGACGCTCGACGATCTCGCGGACGAGCGCGGACAGGTCGAGGCGCTGCCGATCGAGGCGGAGCCGCCCGGTGTGGATGAGCGCGACGTCGAGGATCGTTTCGATGAGAGCTGCGAGCCGCGCGACCTGCGCGTCGATCGTCCTCGCGAGCGCCAGAAGCCTTTCCTCCGGCATGTCGCGCAGCTTTCCCTGCGCGATCGACGCGGCGAGGCTCTGCACCTTCAGCTTCAGCGGTGTGAGTGGCGTTTTCAGCTCGTGCGAAGCGAGGGACAAGAACTCGTCACGCGCCGCGACGGCGTTCTGCGTGGCGGTGAACAGGCGCGCGTTGTCGATCGAGATCGCCGTCTGAGATGCCAGGATCTCGAGGACGCCGAGCCTCTCCGACGAGAAGGCGTGCGCGACGAGATCGTTCTCCAGATAGAACATCCCGCTCAGCTCGCGGTGACGCATGATCGGCATGCAGAGCAGCGAGCGGGCGCGTCGGCCGGCGAGGTACGTGTCCGCCGAGAATGCGTGCGGTAGCGTCGCGTCCTCGACGATCACGGGTTCCAGCGTGCGCTCGACGTAATGCACGACGGACATCGGCACGCTCGCGGCCACGTCCGTCGACGCCGCGCCGCCGCCCTCGATGCGTGCTTCGCCGGCGACGCGGATGGCGTTCTTCTCGTCGCGGAGGAGGAGCACGCCGCGGCGCGCGCCCGCCGATTCGATGACGATCGACATGAGGCGTTCGAGCAGGCGCGGAAGAATCATCTCTTCGGAGATGCTCTGCGAAGCTTTCACGACGGAGAGGAGATCGGTGCCGACGCGGGTCGTCGTCGTTCCCGAAGTCGTCGTCATGAACGACGATCGCAAGCGGCGCCGCTCACCCATGCGAGGCTGCAGCTCTTCGACGTGCGCAGCTTTACCGACCGCACCCCACCGGCGGTAGAGCCGCACGGCTTCCTCGTAGAGCGGTGTCGCGACGGACGGAGCGCCGCTCTCGGCGTAGAAGCGGGCCGCGAGCTCGCACGCGAGGGCCTGGACGTGCACGTGCGTCGATGCATCGGCCGCATCGATCGCGCGCTCGTAGGCGGCAATGGCGTCGCGCGCCCGGCCGGTCGCTCGCGCGATCTCCGCGGTGACCAGCGCAACCTTGTCCTCGAAGTTTTCCGGGCAGCTCCGGGCCCACGCCGTGAGCGAAGCGAGGTCCGCTTCTGCAACAGCGAGGCGCTCGCGTCGCGCATCGTCCGCCGCCAAAGGTGCGCTCGCCCGCGCGGCGGACACGAGCGCGCGGTAGAAGACGAACGACGTGTACATCGGCATCGAGAACGCCGACCCGAGCTCGGGCTCCGCCTTCGCGCACGCGTCGATCGCGCCGTCCAGGTCACCATACGTGTACCGCGCGATCATGGCCATGATGTGCCGGTAGACGACGCCGCAGCCGAACTGCGCCCCTTCGATCGTGGCGATCGCCTCGGCCTCGTCGAACGTGCCGTCCTCGAATGTGCCGCGTTGCGAAGTGAGGCCCTGGAGGTCGCGCACGAACTGCTGCTCGAGGCGGATCGTGCGATGCACCGCGGCGTTCGTGCGCGCAGCGAACGGCACATAGCGCTCCGCGAGGCTCCAGACGTCCTCGAGCGGCAGGCCGGCCTCGAAGGCGTGCCACGGCGACTGGAAGGCGATGTAGCTCGAGTAGATGAGATCGCCGCCGTCGAGGCAGCTCTGGAAACCGCGCTCGAGGATCGGGAGGTCGGACGCGAACGGCCGCTTCCAGAAGTTCACGTGGTCTCCGAGGAGGTGCAGCATGCATCCCCGGAGGCGCACGTCGCCGAGCTTCTCGTTCAGCGCAATGGCCAGCTCGGCGAACGCGATGCCGCCGTCCACGTCGCCCATCGCGGCGGCGCGCATGAGCGCATAGATGCCGTACGCGTAACACGAGGCTTCGCAGTTGCCGTGCCGCACGGAGAGCAGCAAGAGCTGCAGCGTGATCCACGGAAAGAGCTCCGGGCGCACCATGTAGATCGGCGGACCGGACGACTCGAGGAGGTCGGCGAGCGCGCGTAGCCTCGCGTCCGTCAAGAGCGGGCGGTCGACGAGGTCGGCCACGCGCGTGCCCGCGAGAAGGGCCTCGGCCTCCGCTTGGAGCGTCGCGCACGAGGTTTGCGCCTCGTCCGGCGTCGTCGGAGGCGACAGCCCGAACATGCCGAACGACTGAACGGCCACGTTCGCAGCCCCGCGGTAGTCGCCGGCGACTTGAAAAAGGCGCATCTGCAGGTAGAGCACGCGAGCTCGATCGAGCTCGTCGCGCGCGCGTGCGAGCAGCACGTCGAAGCGAGCCCGCGCTGCATCGAAAGCGCCATCCAGGTACTCGCACTCCGCGACCTCGAGCTCGAGCGCGAACGTCTCCTCGTGCCGCGTAGCCCACGCATCGTCCGGCAGGAGCGACGCCGCCGTCTCGAGGTACGTCCGCGCGAGCGCGTACGCGGTCGACGCGCGCGCTCGCCGTCCCGCGCGCTCGTTGAGGACGCGTGCGCGCTGTCGCTCTTCGGGGTCTTCGACGAGGGGAAGGCCCGCGTCGAGATGGTTCACGATGTCGAAGAGGTTCGCGGCGACCTCTTCCTCGTCGAAACCGGCGAGCAGGAGCCTCGCCATACCGAGACGGATGGCCGCGCGCTCGCCGCTCGGGACGATGGCATAGGCGGCCTGCTGTACGCGGTCGTGGCGGAACGAGTACGTCGTGCGTCCGAGGTCGGCGCCGACGAGGAGCAGACCTTGCTCGACGGCAGACCCTAGCTCCATCGCGGCGGTCGTCGGGTCGACACGTCGGACGATCGCGAGCGTATCGAGGTCGAAGTGCGTGCCGATGCACGACGCGAGGCGTACCGCGTCGCGCGCATCGTCCGGGAGCTCCGCGAGGCGACCGATCAAGAGGTCGACGACGTTGTTCGTGACACCGCGCGCTTCGACGTCGGCGACGTTCCACACCCAACGCGACGCGGCATGGTCGAACCGGAGCAGTCCCTCCGCGCGGAGCGCAACGAGGAACTGGTGCACGAAGAACGGATTGCCAGCGGTCTTCGCGGCGACGACCCGCGCGAGAGGAGCCGCCGCCTGTTCCGACGTATGGAGGGTATCGGCGACGAGCCGCGTCACGGTGACGTCGTCGAGCGGTCCGACCGCGACCTCACCCGCGACCGCGCCCGCTGCGCGAAGCCGACCGATCGCGAGCGCGAACGGGTGCGCCGCATCGACTTCGTTGTCCCGGTACGCGAGCACGAGCAGGAGCGGGACCGGGAGCACGCTGCCCATCATCCCTTCGAGCAGCGAGAGGGACGCGGGATCGGCCCACTGCATGTCGTCCAGGAACAGTGCGAGGGGTCGGCCTTGCAACGCGACCGCGCGGAGGAAGGCGCGGAACACGAGCTGGAAGCGGTTCTGGCTCTCGGCCGGTCCGAGCGGCGCCGGTTCCGGGAGGGGGCCGAAGAGGAGCGAGAGCCTCGGGAACGTGTCGACGAGGACGCGAGCTCGTCCACCCACCGCAGCCTTGAGGGCTTCGAGCTGCGCAGCGCCGAAGCCGAGCATGCGGTCGACGAGCTCGTCGATCGCGGATGCGAAGGCGACGTACGGCACGTGACGGCGTAGCGCCTCGAACTTGCCGCTCGCGAACGCGCCGTCACGCGCCGTCACGGGCCGATGGAGCTCGCGCACGAGCGACGACTTGCCCGCGCCGGACGGGCCGGTGACGAGGACGATGCGCGCGCGCGATTCGCGGACGACCTCCTCGAACGCGCTTTCGAGCCGACGGAGCTCTCGCTCGCGTCCGTAGAGGCAGCCCGGTAGCTCGAGCGACTCTCCGATGTCGGACTCGCGCAATCGGAAGGAGGAGATGCGCCGCTCGGCGGTGTACTCGCGCAGACACCGTTCGAGGTCGGCGCGAACGCCGTCTGCGGACTGGTAGCGTTCTTCCGGCGCCTTCTCGAGGAGCACGAGGACGAGCGAAGAGACGACGCTCGGGATGGACGGCAGCAGCGCCGACGGAGGGAGCGGCGTGCGCGCGAGGTGACAGTGAATCCACTCGAGCGGGTCGCGTCCCTCGAACGGCAAAGACCCCGTGAGCAGCTGGTAGAAGCTGATGCCCATCGCGTACAGATCGGCGCGCGCATCGATCTTCCGGTGCAGGCGACCGGTCTGCTCCGGCGCCATGTACGGAAGGGTTCCGACGGGATCCGAGATCGCCGGCATCGGCAGGAACGGAGCGCTCGCGACGCCGAAGTCCGTGAGCTTCACGATGCCCGCCGCCTCGTCGGCGATCAGGTTCGACGGCTTCACGTCACGATGAACGACCCCGGCGGCGTGAACGTCTGCAAGCGCACGCGCGACACCGATCGCGAGACGGAGAAAGCGATCGACCGCGAGCGGCGCGCCGATGAGACTGTCGAGCGACACGCCGCCGAAGTCTTCGCGGAGGAGCGCCGCGCGGCCCTCGATCGTCGTGACTCCGTACGTCGCCACCGCCGATGGGCTCGAGAGCGTGGAGACGATCGCGTGCTCGCGTTCGACCCGCGCGAGCTCACCGGCTTCGTCGGCGCCCTCGACGATCTTGAGCACGACCGGCCTTCCGTCGGCGCTCTGCCCGCGATGGAGTCGGGAGGACGGTCGGCGGGCGATGAGCTCGCCGACGGTGGCCTGCTTCACGGACATCGCTTACCAAGCAGCATACCGCGCCGTGCGTCGCAGCGGCGATCGCGTACGACCTCCGCCTCGGCGCGCAACGGCGGCGAGTTGCCTTTGCTGCTCGCGCTCAGCGGACGCTTTGGGGGGTGAGCGTCGACGGAGCGCTCGGCTCGTCGCGCTTCGTGGTGGGCTCCTTCGTCTTCGAGTCGACGAGCCCGAGGTTCGCCTTCGCCTCCGCGGTCAGCGGCACGGCATCGCTCGTCGGCGTCATCTTCGCGCCCTGGCGACGCGCGTGAACCTGGGTGAACTCGGCGCCGAAGAAGAGGATCTGAGCCGAGTAGTAGACCCACATGACGAGAACGACGATCGAGCCCGCCGCGCCGTACGGCGATGCGACGCTCGCGCGCCCGAGGTAGATGCCGAGAACGAGCTTGCCGACCGTGAAGAGGAACGCGGTGAAGAGGGCGCCCGTCCACACGTTCTTCCAGGCGATGCGCACGTCGGGGATGATCTTGAAGATCAGCGCGAACAGCACCGCGACGAGGCCGAACGAGGCGACGAAGTTCACGACCTGCCAAAGCGCGGCCAGTGCGCCGCTTGCCGGCGCGACGACGTGACCGACGGCGGACAGCGCCGTCGTGAGCACGAGCGACACGAGAAGGAGGAACGCGACGCCGAGCACCATCGTGAACGAGAAGAAGCGGTCCTTGATGAGCCCCTTGATGCCTCGGCCCGGCTTCGGCGCGACCTCCCAAATGGTGTTGAGCGAGTCCTGGAGCTCGCCGAAGACGCCCGAGGCGCCGAAGAGGAGCACTGCCACGCTGCCGACCGTCGCCACGATGCCCTGCGTCGGCCGATTCGCCGACTGGAGGACGGTCTCGACGGCTTGGCTCGGCTGTGGGCCCATCAGGTTGCGAAGCTGGGTCGCCACTTCACCGCGCGCGGCGTCGTCGCCGAAGAACAGACCCATGATCGCGACGATGAGCATGAGCAGCGGTGCCATGGAGAGCAGCGTGTAGAGCGCGAGCGCGGCGGCGAGGCGCGACGCCTTGTCGTTCGACCACTCGCTCGCGGTCTCCTTCATCATCGAGAAAAACTGCTTCAGCGCCTTCATCGTGCTCTCCCGACTCGCGCCACGGGGCGTGGCCGCTCAGGGGACGAGGCACGCTTCGCGCCAGCCGAAGCGCGTGGTGGGAATGCCGCACGGTCGCTGAGAGCGCGGCCGCTCACGCGCGGGTCAACGTGCCGCGGGCACTCTATCGCGTTGAATCGCCTCGCTCGCCATCGCATGGTCGTCGCGTGGGCGACGTGGTCGCGACGCTGATGCTGCCGTGCGAAGGCGAGGGGTGCGACGAGCGCGTGCGCGTCGAGCTGCACCGGGGTGCCGCGCGCGCCGAGGCGCAGTGCCCGAAATGCGGCGCTCCGAGCGTGGTCGACGTGCTGAAGCCGCGCGCACCCGTCGAGCATGCGCCGTCCTCGAGCCGCTCGCCCTGAACGCGAAGGCACGCCCCGCGCACCGCGGTCGCGTGGTTTCCGGCGACGCCTGCCGAACACGTTAGAGTACGCGCATGCCCGGAGAGCCCGCGAACCCGCACGTCCTCAGCACCACCGCGGGCGAGCTTCCGCTCGAGGAGTATCACCTCCGCCTGGGCGCGCACGCGTGGAGGATCCTGCACACGGGAGCCATCCTCAGCCGCGAGGACGAGCAACGCTTCCTCGGTGGAGAGCAGCCACGTCTACCGTACGGCATCGTTCTCTGGCCGGCGGCCATCGCTCTCGCGCACGAAGTCGGCTCGCGCCCGTTCGCCGCCTTGCGCGTGCTCGAGCTCGGCGCAGGCACCGGTCTACCCGGCATCGTGGCGGCGTCGCTCGGCGCGCACGTCACGCAGACCGATCGTCACGACGTCGCGATGTTCGTGTGCAAGAAGAACGCAGAGCGTAACGGCGTCACCACCATCGTGCATCGCATCGCCGACTGGACGGAGTGGACCGACGGCGAGCGCTACGACTGCATCCTCGGGTCCGACGTCCTGTACGCGGAAGCCATGCATTCGCACCTGCGGCGCATCTTCGAGACGAACCTCGCTCCGGGCGGAAAGATCCTGCTCTCGGACCCGTTCCGCAAAGCGAGCTTCCCGCTCCTCGAGGCGCTGGCGGAAGGAGGCTGGAACGTGACGATGAACAAGTGGACGGTGGGCGTCGCGCCGCCCGAACGACCCGTCGGGGTCTTCGAGCTCACGCGAGGATGATCGTGAGGCCGGCGCTGGCGGTGTTGCTCACGCTCACCCTCCTCGTCGGCTGCGCGGCCCGAGGAGCGGGCGACGAGACGCACGCTCCTCACGATCGGCCGCCGCCGCCGTCCAGAGGCGACGAGCTCCGGCCCGGTCACGCGGCTCGCGCTCGCGGGAACGACGACGGGAGACGCGGGACGACGCATCGCGGCCTGCCTGCTCGCCGCCTGCGAACGAGCGGCGACGACTTTTCGGGAAGTGTGCGGCGCGGTCGGTCGTTTCCCAGGGCGCCTGCTCGGGAGGACGAATGGGACTTGCGGAACGTCGCGCAGCCAAGGAGTTCGAGACCACGCACTATCCTGCGCTGAAGAAGAAGCTCGACGAAGCTGCCGGCTTCGAGCTGGTTCTGGACGTGAAGTGGGAGACGCTCGCGGTCGACGGGATGCAGCATCTCTATGCCGAGTGCTGGCCGAAGGTGTACTTCGAGCCCCTCGAGAAGGCGCTTCGCGCGATCGCGCGTGACGACATGGGCAAAGAGGCCCTCAAGGGCTCGCTCGTGAAGGTCGTCGTCCAGAACGTCGGCGACGTTTCGTACTACGACGCATGGGCGCGCTTCGACGACGGAGTCCTCACCGTCGATCACAAGCCGACCACGAACGTCGACGACATCGATCCGCGCGCCCGGGCCGTGCAGAACACGGTCGAGGCAAAGCTCTGAGCCGCGGCCGATGGACATGGATGCGCTGAATGCCGCCCTCGAGCGCAACGAGGGCGGCGTGAGCGGCATGCTCGATTGGCTCGCCACGACGGCGCGGCGCATACGCAAGGGCGCGCCGGTGGGGCTTCCGCGCGTGACGCTGCATCTCCGGAACGGTCACACGGTCGTCGGTTCGATCGTCGACAAGCGCGACGACGTACGCGATCCCGCGCTCGTCGTCCTGGTGCACGAGCCGCGTGGGCCGGCCGACGACCTGCTCTGGGTGCGGCCCGACCTCGTAGGCGCCGTCGTGCTCCATGACGCCCGCGAGCCCCGCGTCACGGCGGCTCCCGGAGAGCCGTCGTCGCCGCTCGCGCTCCGGCGGCGCGCCGCGGAGGTCGCGGCGCAAATCACCGAGCTGGCGGGCCGCGCCGTTCGCGTCGACGTCGCCGACCATCCCGCGGCCGGTGCCGAGGCACACTTGCGCGCCGTCGGGCACGGTCTCGCGCTCGTCGCTTCCATCGTCGTCGCATTCGCCTCGGACGACATGGCGCGCGCAGCGCTACGTGAGCGCATGACGTCGCTCACGCTGCAGAGCGGTGCGACGGTCGAGACGCGACGCGACGGCACCGCAGTCGTGTTGACCCTCCCCGTGGACCCCGTGCTGTGGCCGACGGAAGAGGAGCTGAGGCAAAGGCTCGAGGCCGTGCTGTAGAGAAGGAGGACGCCTGCGGCACGCGGGCTCGCGTCATGCGTGACCCCCCCGCCCGGTGCGGCGTTTCGTGCTTGCACGGGTTTCCTGACGCAGCAGGTGTTGAAATCCTCGCACGCGGCGGGCATCGTGCGCCGCGTGCGGCTGCCCGACGACGCGGAATCCCCGTTCGCAGACGAAGGCGAGCGGACCTCCCGTAGCGCGCCTCCGTCACCCTGCGAGTCGTGGAAGATCGCAATCGTCGACGACGAGCAGGAGGTGCACGACGTCACCGTGCTCGCGCTGCGCAGCGTCTCGTTCTCCGACCGCGGGCTCGATTTCCTGAGCGCGCGATCGGCCGGCGAGGCGAAGGCCCTGCTCGCGGCACATCCCGACGTCGCGCTCGTGCTGCTCGACGTGGTGATGGAGACGGACGACGCCGGCCTCGCGCTGGTGCGGTACATCCGCGAGTCGCTCGGGAACGAAGCCGTTCGCGTCGTGCTTCGGACCGGGCAGCCCGGCCAAGCTCCGGAGTCCGCGGTCATTCGCCACTACGACATCAGCGACTACCGCACGAAGACCGAGCTCACGTCGACGCGTCTCTTCACGACCGTCATCTCGGCGCTCCGCACGTACCAGCAGCTCCGCGCCGTCACCGCGCAACGCGAAGAGCTCGCACGACTCTACGAGGAGCAGAAGAAAGCCTACGAAGAAATCGCGCGTCTCAAGGCGGGCCTCGAACGCGAGCGCGACTACCTGCGCGAAGAGGTGAAAGAGGCCGGAGGCGGCGGCGACATCCTCGGCGCGAGCCCGGCGCTGGAACGCGTCGTCGCGCAGATCGATGCCGTCGCGCGTACCGATGCGACGGTGCTCGTGCAGGGCGAGTCCGGTGTCGGCAAGGAGCTCGTCGCGCGCGCCATTCACGCGAAGAGCGCGCGTGCGGCGGGACCGCTCGTGAAGGTGAACTGTGCAAGCGTCCCGCGTGAGCTCTTCGAGAGCGAGTTCTTCGGGCACGTTCGCGGCGCTTTCACCGGCGCGCACAAAGACCGCATCGGCCGTTTCCAGCTCGCCGACGGCGGCACGCTGTTCCTCGACGAGGTCGGCGAGATCCCGATCGAGCTCCAGAGCAAGCTGCTGCGCGCGCTGCAAGAGCGCGAGGTCGAGCGCGTCGGCGACACGAAGCCATCGCGTGTCGACGTGCGCCTCGTCGCCGCGACGAACCGCGATCTCAAGGCGTGCGTCGAGGCCGGTACGTTCCGCGCAGACCTCTACTATCGCCTCAGCGTCTTCCCGCTCACCGTGCCGCCGCTCCGCGAGCGCCGCGCGGACATCGTGCCTCTGTTCGAGCATTTCCTCGCGAAGACGAGCCACAAGCACGGCCGGCGCTTCGCGCCCCTGCCGCCGGCTCTCGCGGAGCGCATCGAGAGCTATCCGTGGCCCGGCAACGTCCGCGAGCTCGAGAACGTGGTCGAGCGCGCCGTGATCCTCTCGGCCGATGGAGTCCTCCGGCTCGATGCCGTGCTCTCCGAGCTCGCCGGCGAGGCCGCGCACGACGTGCTCCTCCCGCCGCCGGCATCGACCGGCGTCACGCCCGGCCTCAGCGGGAGCGGCCGTCCTGCGCGCGGCTACTACACCGCGGAAGAGCTCCGCGAGGTCGAGCGGCAGAACCTGCTCGCCGTCATGGAGCTCGCGAAGGGCAAGGTCGCCGGTGCGGGCGGTGCCGCGGACCTGCTCGGCGTGAAGCCGTCGACGCTCTCGTATCAGCTGAATACGTTCGGCATCAGGCGTCGGTGAGCTGAGAGCCTACGGGGAACGTGAGCACGAACCGCGTGCCCTCTCCCGGAGCGCTGTCCAGGAACACGCGTCCGTGCAGCACGTTGGTGACGAGCGACTGCACGATGTGGAGGCCGAGGCCGGTGCCGCCGCCCGCACGCTGCGTCGTGAAGAACGCCTGAAACGCCTTCGCACGCACGTCTTCGCTCATCCCGCGGCCGTGATCGCGGTACGCGAGCGTCACGTTTCCTTCGTCGCGCCGAACGACCTCGATGTCGACGCGCGTCGTAGTGCCATCGCCCCGCGTACCGTGCATGACCGTGTTCGTCACGAAGTTCGTCAGGATCTGGGCGATCGCGCCGGGGTACGTGACGCAGGTGAGGTCGCCGTGCGTCGTGATGTTCACGTCGAGCGATGCCTTGCGCGCGAGTGGACGCAGGCTCCCTGCGGTCTGCCGCACGTACTCGGCGAGGTCGAGGCGTCGCCGCTCTTCGCTCGTCTGATCGACGGAGACGCGCTTGAACTTCGTGATCTCGGCGGCCGCGCGTTCGAGGTTCTGCACCACCATGTGCTCGGCCTGTCCGGCGCGATCGAAGAAGTGCCGGAGATCACCCTTCGTGAGGGCGCCCGCCTCGAACTTCGCGCGAAGGGCGTTCATCTCTTCGTCGACGATGCCGGTTGCCGTGACGGCGACGCCGAGCGGCGTGTTCACCTCGTGCGCGACGCCGGAGACGAGGAGACCGACGGTGGCGAGGCGCTCTTTGCGAATCAGCTCCTCTTGCGCCTCGCGTAGCCGCAGCAACGAGCGACGCACCTCCTCCTCGGCGCGCTTCCGCTCGAAGTACGTCGGGATGTCGAAGCCCTTCGCCGCGAGGTCGTCGTAGCTCGTTCCGAACAGCGCGCGCACGCGCTCGGCAACGCGCGCCGCAGGAGCCATCACGAAGACGCACGTCGCGTCACCGCGCGCACGGCACTCGACCTCGACGGCGGTGAGCTCGAGGCCGAAGCTCGCCTCGCACCAGCCGGACGAGTAGCCCGCACCCATGATGCAGACCGGCCCCTCCGACGTGCGGTTGGCGCGCAAGAACGCGGCAGCCTCGAACGAGTAGGGGTGCTCGTAAACGAGATAGAAGTCGTCGTTCGGTACGGGCTGACTGCCCTCCCGGATGCTGACGAGGCCCCAGCCCGTGTACGCGAAGTGCACCGGTCCGCCGGTGAGCCGCTCGAGGGGGTCCTTGCTCCCGAGCTTGTCGTGGATGACGCGCGCGTCGTGGAGACCGATCGTGTGCGCGATGTCGAACAGAAACCCGCGTGCGATGGCGAGTGCTTCGCGTTCGCCGCGATCGGCATAGAGCTGGACGAGAGTGTCGAGGAAGTCGATCGCGAGCGACGACGCACGCACGAGCAGGTACGGCTCGTCGGCGATCGCGATGCGCGCACGCGCAGGGTCGACCTCGATGTGGCCGAAGAGTCGGTGAATCGTCTGCTCGGCGCCGGCGAAGAGCTCGGCGAGCTCGGGCGGCACACGGACGACCGGGCGCTCGCTCGGTTCGAAGGCCAGGCCTCGCAGACGCGCGTTCTCGCGTTCGAGCTCTGCCACGCGAGCGCGCATCACGTCGAGGTCGCCGTCCTTCATGCGCGCCAGAGTAGCGAACGTGGAGCGCGATCGGTTCGCTCGTGAACCGCAAGGCGTGTCACGATGCGCGCGTGGCGCACGCCCGAGACCTCTCGCTCGAGCGGATTCGCACGACGGTGCTCAGGCTCTTCATCGCTGCCGATGGCGCGACGCTGCGCAAAGAAGACGAGCAGAAGTGCCGCGAGCTCGCCGGGCTCCTCCGGTTTCTCACGAAGTTGCGCGCTGGTGCGCACGTCGTCGATGCTGCCGCCGGCAAGGCGAGCGTCGGCCTCGTCCTCGCCGAGCTCCTGCAGGTCGATGCGCTGACGGTCATCGAACGCGATCCGCCGCGCGTGGTCGCATGCCGTGACGCGGTCGGGCGGCTCACGCGCGCGCTACGCGTCGAGGTGCGCGAAGCCGACGTCGGCGACGCGGCGGCATGGCCCGTCGGCGCAGACGCCGTCGTCGCGTTGCATGCGTGCGGGCCTGCCGCGGATCTCGTCATCGACGCCGCGATTCGCGCGCGCGCACGGCACGTGCTCGTGGCGCCGTGCTGCTACGGCCGCACGGTCCCGTTCCGCGCGACCGCCGCCGCGGTCGTCGCCAACATGGCGTTCGCCGCAGACGATCTCGTCCGCCGTCGCATGACCGCCTCCCTCGTCGACATGCACCGGAAGCTCCGCCTCGAGGCCGCCGGGTACGAGACCGTCATCGAAGAGTTCGTCGCGCCGACGGTGACGCCGCACAATCTCGTGCTCTCGGCACGTCACACCGGCTCGGGAGTCCGCATCGCCCGTGCCGAGGAGCGGCTCGCCGCACTGCACGCCGCTGCGCGCGTGACGGGCTGAACGGCGCCGGCTTCACAGGTCGGTGCGCGCGACGAGGATGCAACCCGCGTCGAGCGCCGTCGACGCGTGACTCGTGCCGGTTGCCTTCTCCACGGCGTCGCCCGTCCAGAGCTCGACGCCGTCGTCGTCTCGTAGGCGGCCCGAGAGCATCAGGATGTGCTCGGGCGATTCGTGCGTGTGATGCGGATACTTCATACCGGCGCGGATGCGGACGAGGCGTGCCACCGCCCGCTCGAACACGCCGCCCGGCGGGAACGGCAAGAGGTCCACGCCCTCGATCCCCTCCGCCGGCTGCCACGCCGTCTCGTCGTGCATGCGCGCGAGCACACGTGCGGCCGCCGCCACGTCGAGGCCGGCGAACGACGCGAGCGCCGCTGCGCCCGGAGCTTCGGCGGCGCGAGGCGCGCGCGGAAGGACGAACAGGAAGGTCGTCCCGGCGGCCGAGGTGCGCTCGAGCTCGACGCTTCCTCCGTGCGCCTCGAGGATGCCCTTCGCGATGGCGAGGCCGAGGCCGACGCCCTGGCGCCGCTGCGGACCATCTGTCGACTGCACGAAGCGGTCGAAGATCGTCGCAGCCGCGTCTTCGGGGATGCCGGGGCCTTCGTCGACGACGCGAATCTCGACCGCGTCGCCGGCGGTTGCCTCGATGCGGATGGTGCGGCCGACCGCGGAGAACTTGCTCGCGTTCCCGACGAGGTTCGCCATGACCTGGTTGAAGCGTTCGCGATCGACGTCCACGCGCGCCTCGTCGGATCGGACGACGAGCTCCTGTCGCTTCGTCGCCAACGTCGGTCGCAGGAGGTCGGCCGACTGTTCGAGCAGCGTGCGGAGGTCGTGTGGACGACGCGTGACCTTGAGCGCGCCGGCGTCGATCTGCGCGATGTCGAGCAGGTCACCGATGAGGCGCTCCATACGGGTGGCCGCGCGCTGCATGAGCTGCGCGTACCGCTTCACCGATGCGCTCTCCTCCTTTCCGAGCAGCGTCGCGCCCATCGCGATCGTGGAGAGCGGTGTACGGAGGTCGTGCGAGACGACGGCGAGGACGTGATCGCGCGCCCGCACGGCGGATTCCGCTCGCGCGAGCGCGGCCTCGGCGCGCAACCTCGCCGCGCTCGCCTCTTCGTAGAGGCGCGCATTCTCGAGCGCCACACCCGCGCGCGAGGCGAGATCGAGAGCAAGATCGAGATCTGCGTCGTCGAAGGCCTCTCCACCGCGGCGCACGACGCCGAGCGTGCCGAGGACCGCAGCGCGCCCGCGAATCGGCACGAGGATGAGGCTACGCAACGGAAAGCGGATTGCGTGCTCCCGGTACGCGGGATTCATCGTCTCGAGCAGGCGCTCCTGATCGATCGCCCGCAAGAGTACGGGCTCGCCCGTGCGCACGACGTCGCCGACGACGCCTCCCGTCACACGCAAGCGCGTCCCGGACGCCGCGATCGCGATCGCCGCCCGCTCGGCTTCTTCGGACTGATCACGTGCAGCGACGACGTCGACGTAATCGCCGTCGTCCGAGACCATCGTGATGGTGCATCCGTGCGCAAACGCGGCCACGGCGCGCTCCGCGATCGTGTCGAGCACGCGACTCACGTCGAGCCCGGCGTCGGCGAGCCCGCGCGAGACTCCGGTGACGAGCTCGAGGCGCGAGGCGACCCCGTCGCGCCCTACGCCGGCGCGCTGTTGATCCGAGTTCGGCATGGGCGAAGGCCTGACTCGCACCATACCCCGACTTGCTGGAAAGTCATGTCGCGTACGTAGTGTGCGAGATTCACGAGGGATTTTCGTGGCGGCAACGCGGACGTGCGGACGCTCGCCGCGCTGAGCGCGCTACCAGGCGAAACGCTTCAGCACCATGGCGGGGCGGACGCCGTGCTCCGCGAAGAGGCGATCGAGCGCGTCCCCCTCCGGTGCGCCGCCGAGGCGTCGACCGTGCACGCCGGTCTCGACGACGAGGATGGACGGCAGACCGGCTGCGGCTGCGCCGGCAATGTCGGTGTCGAGGAGGTCGCCGACGGCGACGAGTCGACGCGCCTCGGACGTCCCGAGTCGCTGACGCGCGGCCGCGTAGATGGGTGCATGCGGCTTGCCGTACAGGAAGGCGGGCGCGCCGAGCTCTGCATACGCGCGGGCGACGGCGCCGGGCCCGAGCGTCATCCGCGTTCCGGACGGGATCACCTCGTCGGGATTCGTGCACACGAGCGGGACGCGCCTCGCCGCGGCCGGTTCGAGGTGCTCGCGAGCGGCCGCCAGCGCGGCTTCGTCGGCGACGGTGCCGGTCGCGACGACGATGTCGGCCGCGCGCACGTCGTCGACGAAGGCGAGGTGATCCAGCTCGAAGAGCCAAGGGACGAACTCGCGATCGCCGAAGTGGTAGCAGCGCGGACGCGGCGGCAGCGCAGCGAAGACGCGCGCGTCGCGCGAGACCAGCGCCTCGCGTGTCACGTCGCCGGACGACACGACATCGAAGAAGAGCTCGCGCGGCACGCCGACCTCGCGTTCGAGCATCGCGATCACGAGCTCGCGCGTACGCGACGAGTTCGTCACGAAGAGCACGCGCTTGCCCGCTTCGGCGAGCGCTCGCAGCGCCTCGAGAACGCCCAGGAATGGGCGAGCGCCGTCGTGGATCACACCCCAGAGGTCGACGACGAAGTCGTCGTAGTCGGCAGCGATGGCGTGGAGACCAGGCAGGTACAAGAGACCGGGCAGCATAGCGGGTCACGCGAGGACCGGCTCGAGGACCTCCGCGAGCCAAGCCATGACAGCGCGCACACGCCTCGGCACGTTCTTGCCATGCGCATGGATGAGCGACACCGGCATCGGCGCGCACGTGTGATCCGGCAGGACCTCCAAGAGCTCTCCGCTGCGGAGCCGCGCGGTCATGCCATAGCGGGGCGCTTGAATGATCCCGAGGCCGGCGAGGCATGCCGCCGCGTACGCGTCGGTGCTGTTCACCGTGACGAGGCTCTTCACGGGGACCGAGCGGAGGCGTCCACGTTCGCGGTACTCGAACGAGGGCTCGTCGCCGAGCGTCGGCGAGTAGTGGACGACGTAGTGCGCAGCGAGGTCGCGCACCGAGCGCGGCTGGCCGAACCGACGCACGTACGCGGGGCTCACCGCATTCACCATCGCGAACGCGCCGAGCCGCTTCGCGACCAGCCCGGAATCGGCGAGCGACCCCACGCGCAAGACGAGGTCGAAGCCCTCGCGCACGACGTCGACGCGGTGGTCCGTCGTGCTGAGCACGACGTCGAGCGCGGGATGCCTCGCGAAGAGCTCCGGCAATCGCGGGATCACCGCCTCGCGCGCGATGGCGATTGGTAGGTCCACGCGCACGCGTCCGCTCAGCGCGCGAGCACCGTGGAACATCGCCGCGAGCGCGTCCGCTTCGTCGACGAGGCTGCGCGCACGTACGAGGAGCTGCTCGCCGTCCGGGGTCGGTCGCACGGCGCGCGTCGTGCGCTGCAGGAGGCGCGTGCCGACGGCGGCTTCGAGCGACTTCACCCGGAGCGAGATGCGCGACTTCGGCGCGCCGAGCTGCTCGGCGGCGCGGGTGAAGCTCGCCAGCTCGGCGACTCGCACGAACACACGGAGATCCTCGAGGTCCAGCATGATCGTTCTCCGATTCTGAACAGTATGTCGGAATGTTCGAGTCTTATTCCAGTGCGTCGTCGCAGCTACGACGAGACGCATGAACCAAGCGAACTCCAACTCCACTCCGATCGCGCTCGTCACCGGCGGCAGCCGCGGCCTCGGCCGCAGCATGGCGCTCCACCTCGCCGACCGCGGCGTCGACGTCATCGTCACGTACCGCTCCGGCGCGAAAGAAGCGGCGGAGGTCGCCGCGGCCGTGCGTGCGAAGGGACGCGGAGCCGCTGCGCTCCCGCTCGATGTTGGAAAGAGCGAGACGTTCGCCGCTTTCGCCGACGCCGTTCGTGCGACGCTCGCGACGGAGTGGAAGCGCAGCACGTTCGACTTCCTCGTCAACAACGCGGGCGTGGGCGCGTACGCGGCCTTCGTCGAGACGACCGAGGAGCAGTTCGACGAGCTCCTTCGCGTACACCTGAAGGGACCGTTCTTCCTTACCCAGCGTCTTCTGCCGCTCGTCGCCGACGGCGGGCGCATCCTGAACGTGTCGAGCGGTCTCGCGCGCTTCTCGCTGCCCGGCTACTCGGCGTACGCGGCGATGAAGGGCGGCGTCGAGGTCCTGACGCGCTACCTCGCGAAGGAGCTCGGCGCGCGGCGCATCTCCGTGAACACGCTCGCGCCAGGCGCCATCGAGACCGACTTCGGCGGAGGAGCCGTGCGGGACAACCCGGAGCTGAACCGGATGGTCGCGGCGCAGACGGCGCTCGGCAGAGCGGGCCTGCCGGACGACATCGGAGGCGCCGTCGCCATGCTGCTCGCCCCGGAGAGTCACTGGCTGAACGGCCAGCGCGTCGAATTCTCGGGCGGGATGCTGCTCTGAGGGCGGCGCTTCACGGCCACGCGCGCGTGGCGATCGTTTCCACCACCGTGTCGAGGTCGATCGGCTTCTTCAGCACCATGTCGAAGTTCGTGCCGGCGAGCGCGACGTCCGGCCGGGTGAGGAGCAGGCAGAGCCGCGGGCGCGCGGTCTTGCAGATGTCGGTCACCACCGTCTCCGCGGCTTCCCGGACGGAGTCGTAGTCGACCAAGAGGGCATCGATCCGGATCTGCGCCGCGCATTCGCACGCCTCGGCGACGCTCGACGCGGCGCGCGCCACGAACCCCGCACGCTCGAGGTGGCTCAGGTATCGCCCGCGCTGCTCGGGATTTCCTTCGAGAACGAGGACCACGAGCGTCGCCGGGCGCATCCGGGAACGCTATCGCTGGCGCCTCCCACGGCCAATGCGGCGATCGCCTGCAGCTCCGGCCGAGGCTGCCGTTCCTCGTCGGTAGCATGGAGTGGCCGAAGGCTTGTGCGTGCGGGCAGTCGTGGACGCGGGATTCGTGGCGCGCGCTCACCCGCGTCGGCACGATGGAGACGCTCGACGAACCGCTCGAGCTACGTCACTGCACCTGTCGTTCGACGCTCGCCATCCCGGCCGCGGACGCGCCGGTTTCGACGCGGCGTCCTCGTCGGCCTTCGCTCCGGGCCTGAACGACCGCTCCGTTCGCCGCGCGCGTCATACGTCGAAGACCCGCGTTCATACCCCCTGAGGAGTACGCGCGGGGCGTCCTGTCGCGCGCTGGCAGGACGCGCGCGTCGAGATGGTCCCGTTGCTCGTCCGGACGCAATCGCTCTGCTATTTCGCGGGGATGCTTCAGAGGGGTTGGGGCCCTTGAGCGCGCTCCCGTTGCGCGTGCTCCTCGTCGAAGACTCGGACGACGACGCAGCGCTGGTGCTGCGCGAGCTTCGTCGCGCCGGTCTCGCCGTCGAGCACCGGCGCGTGCAGACCGAAGCGGCGCTTCGCGCCGCGCTCGCAGATCCGCCCGACATCGTCCTTTGTGACTACTCGATGCCGACGCTCGACGCGCCGACGGCGCTTTCGGTCGTTCGCACGAGCGGGGTCGACGTCCCTTTCATCGTCGTCTCCGGCACGATCGGCGAGGAGACGGCCGTCGAGGTCATGCGCGCGGGCGCGAGCGACTACCTCCTCAAGCACAATCTCCGGCGGCTCGGACCTGCCGTCACCCGGGCCGTGGCCGACGCTCGGGCGCGCGCCGAACAGCGCGAGGCGGAGAGCGCCCGCAAGCTCGCCGAGGAGAGCTTCCGACTCATCGTCGAACGCTCGCCCGACCTGGTCGTCGTCCACCGTGACGGCGTCGTCGTGTACGCGAACCAGCTCACGCTCGAACGCCTCGGCCACCTCACAGCGAGCACGCTCGTGGGCACGCCCGTCGCGAGCATCGCCTCCGAGCGGCGCCGGAAGACGAAGCGGGCGCTGACCCCCGGTGAATCGATCCGTCCGAGCGCGGTCGAGCAGAACTGGCGCCGGCGCGACGGAAGCGCGATCGCCGTCGAGGTCGTGAGCGGCGACGTCGTTTTCGAGGGCCGCCCTGCGACCGTCCTCCTCGCGCGCGACCTCACGGAACGAGAGCACATGGCGGCGACGATGATGGAGATGGACCGGATGGCGGCCATCGGCATCCTCGCCGCGGGCGTCGGTCACGAGATCAACAACCCGCTCGCATACGTGCTCGCGAATCTCGAGTACGTGAGCGGCGAGCTCGACCACCTGCTCGCGCAGCTTCCTGCCGACGCGCGTGAGCGCGAGAAGCTCCGCATCGACGACCTCCGTCAGGCGCTCGCGGACACGAACCACGGGGCCCAGCGCGTTCGAGACATCGTGCAGGACCTTCGCACGTTCTCGCGCAGCGAAGACGAGCAGAGCTCGCTCGTCGACGTTCGCAACGTGCTCGACTCTTCGCTGCGAATGGCTGCGGTGCAGATTCGACAGCGCGCCACCGTCGTGAAGGAGTACGGCGACGTGCCTCCCGTTCTCGCGAACGAGTCGCGCCTCGGGCAGGTGTTCCTGAACCTCGTCGTGAACGCCGCGCAGGCGCTCCCCGAGGGGCGCCCGAGCGAAAATCGCATCTCGCTTCGCACGTACGAGGACGAAGGCTCCGTCGTCGTCGAGGTGGCAGACACGGGACCGGGGATCCCGCCCGAGGTGCTCCCGCGCATCTTCGAACCGTTCTTCACGACCAAGCCGCCGGGGCAGGGGACCGGCCTCGGTCTCAGCATCTGTCGGCGCAGCCTGCTCGCGCTCGGCGGTGACATCCGGGTGCGCTCCGTGCCTGGCGAGGGGACCTGCTTCTTCGTGCGGATGCCTCGGGGCGCGAAGGACAGTGACCGCCCACGCACGACGTCGATGCCGCCGAGCCGAGGCGCGACCCGCCGTGCGCGCGTCTTGTGCGTCGACGACGAGCCGGCGCTCGGCCTCGCGCTGCGCCGGCTTCTCGGCGAAGAGCACGACGTCGTCGTTCTCACGAGCGCCGCCGCCGCGCGCGATCTCGTCGCAGCGGGCGAGCCGTTCGACCTGGTCCTCTGCGACCTGATGATGCCGGGGATGAGCGGCATGGACCTCCACGCCGAGCTCGAGCGGATCAGCCCGGAGCTCGCCGCCCGCATGCTCTTCTTGACGGGCGGCGCGTTCACCGGACGCGCGCGCGACTTCCTGGACCGCGTGCCGAATCCGCGCCTCGAGAAGCCGATCGGGATCGACGAGCTCCGCTCGACGATCGACTCGATGCTCGAGCGCGATTGAGCGCGATTGAGCGCGACGGCGGCGGCGGGGTGGGGGCCCGGCGGCGCGACGGGGACGCGGCGGCGGGACGGGAGCCCCGGCGCGAGGACCCTCCCGGGCGCGTCACCCCAGCAACGATCGTGTGAGCGCCTGTTTGTCGGCCCCACGCGGTCGTTGCCGGATGAACGATGCGCAGCGGCGGTCGCGACATGGGCGACTCGGAATCGTCGCCGGGTAACGAACGCCGAGCGAACGATCGTCGCGCAACGTTTCGCATGCGAAACGTTGCGTCGGTCGCCGGCCCTGGCGGGGCAGATCGTTCCGCAACGTTCGCATGCGAAACGTTGCGCCCTCTCCGGCCGTTGCGGAGCGAAACGTCCGCAACGTTTCGCCCGCGAACCGTCGCGCGCCCGTTGGCGGTCTGCGCGGAGCCGAACGTGCGCCCGCTGACGGTCATCGGCGAACGTTGCCGAGGCAACGATGCCGCGCGCGCGCCGCCGTTCGGCGCTGCCCCATCGTTGCCTAGCGAACGAGCCGAACGCGCGCGGGATCCTTGGGCTCTCCGGTCATTGCCGGGGTGACACGTTGCGGGGGCCCCTCACGCGCGGGCGTTCCGTGCCCGGTTCTTTGACCAACCCACATTGTCCTACCTACGCTTCGCGTCGTAGGAGGGTGTTCATGGCGTCACTCGAGCCGGTGCGTAGCTCGTTCCGCAGGTTCGTCCGCATGCCCTGTCAGGTCGTGCGCGAGCACGATTTCAGGCTCATCGGCGATCTCGCGTTCGACCTGTCGACGAAAGGCATGCTCGTCCGCGCGTGCGCGCGCGTCCTCACGGGCGAAGAGGTCTTCCTTGCGTTCCGTCCGCCGCGCTCGAACCGATGGCTCGATGCGCAAGGCGTCGTGTCACGCGTCGTGCACGGACGGCGCCCGGGCGACCTCGGCCTGTCGTTCGGCGTCGAGATCTGCGCGATGGAGGAGGACCAGCGGCAGCACCTCTTCGACCAGCTCCGCGGGCTTTACGCGCCGGATCCGATGCGCCCGCCGCGTCCGCTCGTGCTCGAAGCCGAACGCGCGGCATGAGCGGCGAGGCGCGCGGGGGCACGTCGGGCTCGATACCGCCGACGCCCTCGCAGCGCATGCGCACGCGCGAGGAGCTCGCCGATTACCTGCTCGACATCGGCGCCACGCTGGCGTCGTACGGATGCCCGAGCTACCGGCTCGAAGACGTCATCCGGCTCGTCGCCGATGTCGAGGGCTATCGCGCCGAGCCGTTCGCCTTGCCGACGGGCCTCTTCCTGCGCGTGGTCCCGAAAGAGCAAGGGGATGTCTCCGTCCCGGAGGTGCATCGCATGACGCGCCTCTCCGATTGGGGCGTGGACCTCGAGCGGCTCACGCTCGTGGACGCCATCTTCAACGACGTCGCGCATCGACGTGCCACGATCGAGCAAGCGCGCGCGCGTATTCGAGCCGTCGCGAAGAAGCCGCCGTTCTGGTCTGCGCCGCTCGTGTGGGCCGCCGCGACGGCTTCCTCGGGGGCGGCCGCCGTGTTCTTCCGGGGGTCCGTCGTCGACGTGCTCGTCGCCGCCATCGTCGGCGCGGTGATCGCGGGCAGCCGATCATTTCTCGACCGGCCGGCACATCGACTCCTCTCGGAGTTCCTCGGCGGGCTCTTCGCGGCGATGTCGGCGTGGCTCGCGACGCGCGTTTGGCCGAGCGCCTCGCCCGAGGTCATCGTGCTCGCCGGCGCCATCGCGCTCTTCCCGGGCATGACGTTCACGACCGGCCTCGCGGAGGTCGCGCAGAAGAACCTCGTCGCGGGCGGCGCGCGCCTCATGGACTCGGCCGTCACGCTTCTCCTCATCTTGTTCGGCGTGGCGCTCGTCGGCGGCTTCCAGAAGATGCTGCACGTCGACGTCGCCGCGACCGATGCCGCCGCTCGCGTCGGCCTGCCTCTGCCCTTCCAGGCGATCGCGCTCGTCGTGTCGTCGATCTCGTTCGGCATCGTGTTTCAGGTGCCGCGCCGCTTCTTGTGGGCGGCGCTCGCGTCGGGCGCGACCGGCTACGTCGTGACGGCGCTCGCCGTGCGCTACTTGCCCGAGCACGTCGCGGCGTTCTGCGCGGCGCTGTCGGTGTGCATGCTGGCGAATGGCCTCGCGCGCATCACGGATCGGCCGGCGCAGCTCTTCCAGCTCCCCGGCATGATCCTGCTCGTGCCCGGCAGCTTCGGCTTCGTCAGCTTGGGGCAGTTCTTAAAGAACCGCGCCGAAGAGGGCGCGCAGATGGCGTTCACGATGGCGCTCGTCGGCGCCGCGCTCGTCATCGGCGTCCTCGTCGCGAACGTGCTCTTGCCCGCGCGCAAGCTGCTCTAGGCGTTGCGCGCGGAGCGTGCGTGCCACTCGCGGCCGGAGCGCCCGCCGCCGCCTCGCGCGGCCGGTGCGTGCCCCTCGCGGGCGATGCCGACGCGCCCGGCGCTCACTTCTTGAAGCACTGAGGCTTCGGGTGCCGGATGCCGCGTGCGTCGACGGTGAACGGGTTTTCGCACTCGTCATGCACGGGCGCGGGCGGCGCCGTCGGCAGCTTCGGACGCACGCTGGCGATGGGCGGCGGCGGCACCGGCGGGCGCACCGCGTTCACCGGGTTGCCGGTCGAAGGCGGAGGAGCCTGCGCCGAGCCGGGCGCGCTCACGCTGGCGACCACCGACGCGGCGGCCGCCGCGGACGCGGAGCCAGGCGGCGCCGCCGAAGCCGAGCCGCTCGCCCGCGGCGAGCCGATGACGATGGCAGGCTCTTGCGAGCCATGCTCCGCCGTCACCGCGCTCGACGGAGAGCCCGCGACGCCCTCGTTCGCGCTTTCGTTCTGCATCTGCAGCCAACGGAACCCGAAGAGGAGCCCGCCCGAAGCGAGGAGGATGCCCGCGAACATGGCCGCCACGAGGCCGATGCGTGAGCGCCCGTCGGAGTCGTGGTCGACGTCGCCCTCGCCGTCGCCCTCTTCGTCGAGCACCGAAGCCACCGGCGTCCGCGTGCTCGGACCCGCCACCATTTCGCGAGCGACGTCGTCGCCGGGCGGCCGCCCGCTCTCGTTCGAGATGGTCGGCGCTTCCGCGCGGACGTCGTCGTCGGTCGGGCGCACGCCGCTCGACACGTCGAACGGCACCGGCGAATTCCGATGCCGCATCGGGGGAGGGATGCTGCTCGACGTCTCGCTCTCGATGCGATGAACGAGCTCCTGCCGCCATTCGAGCGCATCGCCGGCCGTGGCAACGACCCAATCGCCGATGTCACGCGCCGGCGCCGGTGGAAGGACCTTCTCGAGAGCCGCCGCCATCTCGCGCGCCGACGACCAGCGGTTCTCCGCTTCGCGCTCGAGGCCTTTCATCACGATGGCGTCGACCGCGGCCGGGAGATCGGGCGCGACGGCGCTCGGCCGACGCACCTCTTCGTTGATGATCGCGTACACGAGAGACGGCACGTCGTCGGCCTTGAAGAGACGCTCGCCGGTGAGCGCCTCCCAGAGCACGACCGCCGCGGAGTACACGTCCGCGCGCCGGTCGATGTTCCCCTTCGCGAGCTGCTCCGGGGACATGTACGCGACCTTGCCCTTGATCTGGTCGGTGCGCGTTTCCTGCACGCGGTTCGTCGCCTTCGCGATGCCGAAGTCGAGGACGCGCGAGACGCCGTCGATCCCCACGTGGATGTTCTGCGGAGAGATATCGCGATGCACGAGGCCGAGGGGCACGCCCTTCTCGCTCTTCGCTTCGTGCGCGGCGTGGAGCCCTTCGAGCGCGCCCGAGAGGATGCCCGCGATGTACCGCGGCGGGATGCGCATGCCCGCCTCGCGAGCCTTTCGCACGAGGCGCGAGAGCGACTCGCCCGCGACGTACTCCATGACGAGGAACAACTCGCCGTCGTCGGAGACGACGTCGAGCGTCGCCACCACGTTCGGGTGCCGGACGCGCGCCGCGAGCCGCGCCTCCTCGAGGAACATCGCGACGAAGTCCGGGTCCTTCGCGAGGTGCGGATGCAGCCTCTTGATCGCGACCGTGCGTGCGAATCCGACGGGCCCGAGCAGGCGCGCAAGATGGACCGTGGCCATGCCGCCGGCCGCAATCTCGCCGTACAGCGCGTAACGACCCAGACTTCCGCGGTAATCCGCGCTGGATTGCTCCGCCACTTGATCTCGGACCTTACCATCGATCGATGAGGCCTGAAAGCAGCACCGCCGCCGCGCGTCAGGCACGCGCCGCTTGCCGGGTGGCGCACGTGGGTCTACGTCGTCCCGTGCCCCATGGCTGCGACCACGATCGCCAGCACGTCGCCTTCCGAGCTCTCCCCTTCGCATGACGAACGCGGCCGTCGCACGGTCGCGCGCTTCGCGTGGGGCGTGCTCGCCTGGAACCTCGTCGTCATCGCATGGGGCGCGTTCGTGCGCGCGAGCGGCTCGGGCGCGGGCTGCGGAAAGCACTGGCCGCTCTGCAACGGAGAGGTCGTACCGCGGCCGCAGAGCATCGCGACCGTCATCGAGGCCTCGCATCGCGCGACGAGCGGCCTCGCGCTCGTGCTCGTCGTCGCGATGACGATCCTCGCGTTCCGGCGGCTCCCGTCCGGACATCCTTCGCGGAGGGCGGCCGTCGCGTCGACGGTCTTCATTTTCGGCGAAGCGCTCATCGGCGCCGCCCTCGTGCTGTTCGAGCTCGTCGCGCACGACGCCTCGCTGAAGCGCGGCCTCTCGATGATCCTCCACCTCGGCAACACGTTCCTGCTCCTCGCCGCGCTCGTCGTGACGGCGTGGTGTGCGACCGTGCCCCACGTGAAGGCCCCGGCGGACGTGCGCCCCGCGCGCGAGACGCTCGTGCGAGCGATCGCCGCCGCGTCGCTGCTCGCCCTCCTCGTGCTCGGTGCGAGCGGCGCGATCGCCGCGCTCGGAGACACGCTCTTCCCGGCGCGTTCGCTGCGTGAGGGCTTCGCGCAAGATCTCTCGCCCCTCGCGCACGTCTTCCTGCGCCTCCGCGTCATGCACCCGTTCCTCGCGCTCGCCGCGGGCGCCGTCGTGTTCGCCGCCTCGAGCGCGACGAGGCTCCTCCGGCCGTCACCGCGCGTTCGTGTGCTCGCGCGCGTCGCGACGGTCGCGTTCGCCGTGCAGTTCGCAGCCGGGCTGCTCAACGTCACGCTGCTCGCGCCCGTGCCGATGCAGCTCGTGCACCTCCTGCTCGCAGACGTGACGTGGCTCGCGCTCGTGCTCCTCGCCTGGGAGGCGGTGTACGGCGAGGGCGCTCGCCTCGCGCGCGGTCAGAGCCCCATCATGTCGAGGAACGGCCCTGCGCCGACGAGCGATGTGCCGCCGTCGACGAGCAACGTCGACCCCGTCACGTAAGCGCCTGCGGGCGAGACGAGGTAGAGGACCGCGGCCGCGACCTCTTCGATGGTGCCGTAGCGTCCGAGCGGAACGCGTTTCTTCAGCGCGTCTTCGGTGCCGCCTGGCGCGAGGCGGCTCATGCCTTCGGTGTTCTCGATCGGCCCCGGCGCGACGGCCACGACGCGGATCCCGGAGCGGCCCCACTCGAGCGCGAGGTCGCGCGTGAGCTTCGCGATACCCGCTTTCGCGGCGCCCGCGTGCACCTGGAGGGGCGTCGGCACGTCGGCCTGCGTCGCCGTGATGCTCACGATGCAGCCGCCCTGCTTCGAGAGGTGAGGGAACGCGGCGCGGCAAGCATTGAACGTCCCGCAGAGATCGATGTCCACGACGGCGCGGAAGCCGTTCGCGCTGAGGCTCGCGGCCGGCGCGAGGAAGTTCCCGGCCGCGCTGTTGACGAGGAGGTCGAGCCTTCCGCTCGCCGCGGCGGCTTCACCGATCGCCGCCTCGAGCGCGGCGAAGTCACGAACGTCCGCCGGGTGAACCGTCGCCGTTCCACCGCCGCTCGCGATGTCGTTCGCGACGGCCTCGAGCTTCTCGCGCGTACGCCCGACGAGGGCCACGCGCGCCCCGTGCCGCGCGAACGTCTTGGCGATGCCAGCGCCGATGCCGCTTCCGCCGCCGGTGACGAGCGCAGCTTTTCCGGCGAGGAGGTTCGGAGCAAAGACGCTGTCCATCGTTTCGATCCTCGACATCAACGCGCGAGCAGGGCGAAGGCCACGCCGCCCGCGACCATCAAGACGAACACGAGCCCGAAGACGAAGGCGACGATCATGACCGTGCGCGTCGCCTGCCGCGTCGCGGCCTGCACCTGCTGCAGGGGCTGGAGGTGCGCATGCGCGTAGGTCGCGACGGGGCCGTGCGGCCCGTGCACCATCATCGGCCCTTGCGGCGGCGCGCCCATGTGCACGACGCCGACCTGCACCTGCGGCGCGCCGAAGCCCATCTGGCCGTACGCGTTCGCCGTCGCGTTCGCGGCGAGCCCCTCGAACGCGTCGGGGATCCCGTTGCCGTTCCGGTCGGCGAGCATCTGGTTCACGACGGCGACCTGCTGCGCGGCGCGTGCATGATGCGCGAGCACCTGCCCGCAGTGCATGCATGCGACGCGACGGAGATCGTCCGTCGTCATGTTCTTGCCGCAGTTCGTACAGGCGACCGTGGGCGGCTCCATGGTGAATGGTTCTATCAGTGCGGCGGGCGGCCGTCCTCCGCATCGCGCTCGGCCACGTCGGCGAGACCTGCGAGATCGGCGAGGCGCATCGGATGGAACGGCGGCCGCGGTGTGAAGGGGAGCGCCGCGTCGCCCCCGCGTTCGGCGAGGAGACGCGCGCAGAGCGCGACGCATGCCTTGCCCTGGCACCATCCCGTCCCGAAGCCCGTGTAGCGCTTCAGTGACTCGATGTCGTCGTGGCCACGTTTGATCGCGTCCTCGAGCTCGTGCAACGTCACGTCCTCGCAGCGGCAAACGAGCACCTTCGCCATCGGCTTCTCCGGCTCGAGGCGCTAGGCGCCACCTTTGTATTCGCAGCGCGCGTCGCACGTCTCGAAGACGGTGATCTGCGCGAGCGACGGCAACGCGGGCTTCATCGCTTCCCAGATCCAATGCGCGAGGTTCTCGCTCGTCGGGTTCTCGAGCCCAGGGATCTCGTTCATGTAGTTGTGATCGAGCTGGTCCCAGAGCGGCTGCCAAACCTTGTAGATCTCGTCGAAGTCGATGAACCAGCCGGTCTCGGGATCGACCGGGCCTTCGACAGCGACCTCGATCTTGAACGAGTGACCGTGGAGGCGCTGGCACTTGTGCCCGGCGGGAACGCGCGGGAGCCGGTGGGCGGCCTCGAAACGGAACTCGTGGACGAGGCGGACGTGGCGTCCGGCGCGCGGGGCGGGGGAGGCAGAGGAAGGGGAGTCCAAGGGTCGCGGAGCATACCACCGTCCTCCGGCTTGCCCGGGCCGAGGTCATCGGGTAGATCGGCGGGCTCCCTAGGAAACCGCCATGTACCTCATCCTTTCCAAGAAGCCGCGCAAGTCGAACCGCACCAAGAGCAAGCGCTTCCGCGCGAAGCTGAAGGCCAAGGACCGCGGACGTCGTTCGCGCGTGTACCAGGCGCACCGTTCCTGATCCTCGTCTAGGCTCCGGCATCGCGGGCCCGCTCGCCGCCGCGCCCTGACGAGCCGCGCGCGGCGCTGATGGCAGCGCCGCCGCGAGTGCCGCTAGGATGACCGTCGTGGGACCGAGCCGCGTCACGTGGGCGCTCGCTGTCGTGACGGCGGGCACGCTCGCCGCGTACGGCTGCACCGCGTTTTCCGGCGACGAGCTCGCGAGCCCCGCTCCGAACGAAGCGGGCCCTGGCGACGCGAGCGACCTCGACGCGAGCGTCGTCTCCGACCCCGGCAACGACCTCGATGCCGGCGTGGTCGAAGGCGGCGTGCCGGACGCCGGACGCCTCGTGTTCATCACGTCGCGCGCGTTCGGCGGCGGCTTCGGCGGGCGAGGGGGCGGCGCCGAACGCTGCAACAACCTCGCGCGTGAGGCGGGGCTCTCCGGCGAGTTCGTCGCGTGGATCCTCGACGAGGATCCGCGCCGTCTCGTGCGGCCCGACGGCGGCCCGTATTACCGCCTCGACGGGCAGCGCGTCTTCGACGAAGCGCCCGCTCCGCAGAACATGCCGCCTCCGCTCGCGCCGATCGTGATCACCGAGCGCGGCGAGACGGTGCTGCTAGGCGCAGGCGCATGGACCGGCCGCGAAGCGCTGCGCTGCCGCGGTTGGTCGACCGGCAGGAGCGACGAGGATGGCGTCGTCGGCAACGCGCATTCGACGGCGCGCTGGTTCGACGCCGACCGCCGGAGCTGCGGCGGTGAGTGGCGACTCTACTGCTTCCAGAAGTGACGCGAGCGGCTTCGGCCTCTCAGCCGTTGCCACCCTTCTTCAGCTCGGTGAGAACGAGCTTCGCGACGGCCTTCAGCGTGTCGAACACGCCCACGCCGGTGCGCGCGACGGCCTCGAAGTCGGGCACGTTCGTCGGGTTCAGCATCTGACGGAGCTCGTCGACCGACGCGACGTTCGGGAGATCGCGCTTGTTGTACTGGACGACGTACGGGAGCTTGTCGAGCGAGTAGCCCTGCTCGGCGAGGTTCGTCCGGAGGTTCTCGACCGACTCGAGGTTCGCTTCGGTGCGCTCGATCTGCGAGTCGGCGACGAACACGACGCCGTCGACACCCTTCAGGATCAGCTTGCGCGAGGCGTCGTAGAAGACCTGCCCGGGCACCGTGTAGAGGTGGAAGCGCGTCTTGAACCCGCGGATCTCACCGAGCGAGAGCGGGAGGAAGTCGAAGAACAGCGTGCGCTCCGTCTCCGTCGCGAGGCTGATCATCTTGCCCTTCGCCTCGGGATTGGTGCGCTCGTAGATGTACTGCAGGTTGGTCGTCTTCCCGCAGAGGCCCGGGCCGTAATAGACCAACTTGCAGTTGATCTCCCGGGCCATGTAGTTGATGAAACTCATCGATCGTTCTCGTTGGGCCCCGGGCGGCCTCAGTCGTTGAACAGGTTGTCGATGTCTTCGTCGGTGATCTCGGCGAACGGCGAGTCCGTGCCGGGCTCCTGCACCTTCTTCAAGAGCGTCTCGAAGATGTGATTGAGCTCCTCGCTCGCCTTCTTCACGCGAAGGCGAACGAGACCGAGGCTCGAGCGCGAGTCGAAGATCACGACCAGGATGACCCGGTTGCCGACGAGCTGGATGTGGATGTTCGCCTTCTCACCCTCGTGGAACTGGGTGGCGAACTCGTTCTCCTTGAGGAGCTTCGCCATACCGCCGGTCGCGGCGATGTTGCCGGCGGTCAGCGATGCGAGGCTCGTCGTGTCGACGTTGTCGATGTCACCGGCCGCTGCGATGAGCTGACCGTTCTTGTCGACGATGAAGACGACCTTGGCGTTCGCATCCCGAACCAGGCGGTCGACGACCGTCTGGATCTGGTTGAACTCCTCCTCGTACATCACCATCTGCGGATTGACCATCAGAGCCCTCGCGAGTCGGAGCGGCCTCCTCCTGAGGCCCTCTCCGTCATCCTAGTGCGATACGGGAGACAGCTTTCGGTTCTATCCGATGCTGCCCTCGGACAGCAAGGATTCACCGGAGCTTTCTAGCGCGCGAACCCGAGCACCGCGTCGTACAGCACACGGAGGCCCCACTTGAGACCGTCGATCGGGACGCGTTCGTCGTGCCCATGATACATCTTCGCGAAGTCGACGCCGTGTGTCGGGTCGAACTTGACGGGCGCGAAGCCGTAGCACGTCGTTCCGAGCCGCGCGTATGCCTTTGCGTCGGTGAAACCCGGGATGAGGTAGGGCAGCGGATGCCCGGTCGGATCGTGGCGGCGTACGGTCGCCGCGAGGTGATCGAACAGCGGCGTGCGACTCGAAGCCTCCACCGGTGGTAGCGAGCGCAGGATCTCGAGCTCGGGATCGCCGCCGAGCGCGTCGCGGAGCTCGGCGAGGAACGCAGCGTCCGTCTGACCCGGAAGCGTGCGCCCGTCGATGTCCACCGACGCTTTGCCGGGGATGACGTTCACCTTCGCGCCCGCGCGTACGACCGTGGGCGAGGCCGTGTTGGAGAGCATCGCCCCGAACGAGCGCTGCTGGCCGGGGTCACGGATGAGGTGGTCGAGGATCAGCGCGGCGAGCTGCGGGACCGTGAGCCGCTTCAAGACGTGGCGCTGCGGGCTCGGCAGCTCGCGCGCGAGGCCGTGGAGGAACTGCGTGACCACCGCCGTCGGATGCATCGGCAGACGACCCTTGCCGATTCGGCGAATCCCGTCGGCGAGCTTCACGACCGCGCTCTCGGGGTTCGGCATCGAGCCATGACCCGGCGCGCCTCGGTAGGTGGCGCGAACCCAGCAGAGGCCCTTTTCGGCGACTTGGATCGGGTAGAAGGTGCGGCCGAAGAGGTGCAGCGAGAACGCGCCGATCTCGCCGAGCATGTATTCTGCACGCACTTCGTCGGCATGCTCGTCCGCGAGGAAGAGGCTCCCGAGCTCGCATCCCGCCTCTTCGTCCGCGACCCCAGCGAAGATGACGTCGCGCGAGAGCTTCTCGCCGGCCTTCACGCGCTCGGCGAGCAGGATCATGACGCGCGTGCTCATCGCCGCCATGTGCTTCATGTCGACGGCGCCGCGGCCCCACAAATAGCCCTCGTGGATCTCACCGGCGAAGGGGTCGTGCTTCCAGGCCGAAGCATCGGCCTCCACGACGTCGAGATGCGCATTGAGGAGGAGCGGCGCCTTCGAACCGTCGCCGCGGAGGCGCGCGACGACGTTCGTGCGGCCCTTCTGCTTCTCGAAGAGCTTCGGCTCGAGGCCCCCGGCGCGCAGCTGCTCGGCGAGGAGCTCGGCCGCCGGGCGCTCGTTGCCGTCGCCCTCGTCGCGCGTGCCGCGGTTGACGGTCGGGATGCGAAGGAGGTCCCGCAGGAGCGTGACGCACGCGTCGCCCTCTCGTGCCCAGTCCGTGTCCGTCGTCACGACGCGCAGCATACCCGTTCGCGCGTACGATGAAGCGACTCGATGGAAGGGAGCTCGCATCGGCTCGTCGTGTATGCGCCTGCGCGCGATCTCGCCGCGGCGTCGCGCCATGCGCTCGATCGCCCGCTCGGCGCGGCCGCCGAGCTCCTCGTCGGCGTCCCGACCGACGAGGCCGTGGTTCTCGGCGCGTACCAGCGCTCGAGCGAGCTCGAAGCGGCGACCGCGCGCGCGCAGCCGCGGAGCAGGCGCGGAAGCGGAGGCGCCGAGACGCGCGTGGGTCCGGGCACGGTGTGGATGCAGCTCTCTCTGGCCGAGCCGAGCGCGCTCGTCGCTTGCGAGCCCTCTCGTCTCCTGAACCGCTACGTGAGGCCGCTCGTGCGCGCGATCACGAAGCTCGGCGCCACGGCGCAGTACGGCGATCGCGATTTCGTCTCCGCGCTGCGCGGCGGAGCGCGAGCGCCGGTCGCGTACGTGGCTTTCGCGCACGACGCGCAGACGAAACGCGCGCTCGTCGAAGCCATCGTCGCGGTGAGCACGCCGTTTGCGGTGCGTGACCGCGCTTCGTACCTCGGCCGCGCTCCTTCGACCCTCGAGGCGCTCGGCGCGGTAGGCGACGTCGACCGCGCGGCGAACGCCATCCTGGCCGCCTACGCCGATGCGTACGAAGCGCTCGCGATCGTCGACGCCGTGCCTGCCTGCAAGGAAGCCGCGGAGATCGAGCAAGAGGCGCCGTGGACCGCGACGGAGCGCGAGGCGATCGGCGTCGTCGGCGCGGGTCGCGATCGCGCGGGAGCCCTCCGCATCGGTGGGGAGCTGATGGTCTCGCGCGACGTGCTCGCCGCCGCCGAGCGCGCGGTGGATCGGGCGACGAACGAGCACGACATCGACCGGGCGCTCGACCGGCTCGCGTCCGGAGACGTCGCGCTGCTCGGTGTGCGTTCTCTACGTTCGCTCCGCGCGTGCGTGCTGGCCGTGCGCGCCGCTCAGTAGAAGCTGCCCTGGAGCCACGCCGTGTACCCGAAGATGTGTCGCGACGGCGCCGGCGTGTTCTCCGCGTGCACGTTGTCGATCGCGTAGCTCACCTCGTTCATGAGGCGGAGCAGCTTCGTGAAGCGCGCCCCCGCGAGGAACGTGTACGTGTCGCGAGCGTTGTTCGCGATCGCGCTGTTCGGCGTGTACATGTCGTAGCGGAAGCCGGCGATGCCCCAGCGCGTGAGGTCCTGCTCGACGCGCACGTAGAGGCCCCGCTGGTTCACATTGCGCACGTCGTCGCCCAGGTTCTGCGGAATCGCGGGAAGCGCGAACGGGTAGATGACCCCCGTGTCCATGTTCTGCGCGAAGATGAGCTCGCTGAGGAGGCGCGACTCGCCGAGCCGCGGGAGGAACGTGTACGCCGCCGTCAGCGCGAAGTTCACGCCGTAGCGGCCGTAGTTCTTCACGCGCAGGTTCGTCGTGTCGACGACGGCGCCGGTGCCCGCATAGCCCGCGATGCCGACGCTGAGCGGACCGAGCTTCGCGTCGAACGCGGCGTAGAAGTCCTTCGAGCGATTCAGGTCGGGCAGGAGCACGAACGTGCGCTCGCCGAGCTTCGTGCCGTTCACGCCGCCGACGTCGAAGACGTAACGATCCTTCTTCACGAAGGTCTTCACGTGGAACCCGATGTCTCGCTCGGTCGGGAAGAGGTTCTGAGACGCCCACGTGCGCTCGATGAACGGGCGGTACATCGAGACCTCGTACGTCTCGCGGCGGAACGGGACCATGAAGAGCCCGGCGGTGAGCTCCGTCTTCACGTCCTTCGACCAGTTCGCGATGCCGGTCGCCTCCGCGTTGCGTGCGATCGTGCCCTGGCCCGGCGCGGGACCGCCCGCGGGCATGAAGTCGAGCTGCAGGAACACGCGCATGACGTCGGTCTCGTAGATCGTGCGCAGGCGCGTGCGACGGAGGCGGAAGAGGTTCGTGTTCGTCGTCGTGCCGTCGCTGCGCGCGATGACCGAGTTCGGGCCGATGCCGGGCGGGAGCACGCCGTTCACACGGTTCGGCGAGGCGGCTTCGTTCACCGAAGAGAGCAGGTATTGCGCCTGCACGAAGCCTTGCAGCTTGATGTGGCGAAGCAGGCCGACGTCGTCCTCCAGCGTCTTGAGCCGAGCCTCGTCGAGCGCCATGCGCGCCTCGAGCTCGCGGATGCGGGCGCGCGCGTCGTCGCGCGGCGGCTCGGGCCCGGCGACCGCGGATGGCGAGACATTCGCGGGCGGCGCGACATCGCTTCCGGACGTCGAGGTCGGCACGCCCGGCACCGGCGGCGGCAGGAGCGGCGGGTCGGCGCCCTTCGCGGGGCTCTCCGGCCACTCCTTTGCGCCGGTCGTCGCAGGCGGGGCGGCTTGGGCGAACGCGGTCGAAGACGCACCGACGCATGCGGCGGCGAGGAGCGACGCGGAGACGAGACGGCGGAGGTGACCCCAGCGCGAGTGCATCGCGCCGACTCTAAGGCATCACGAGCCCGTCGTGCAGCGGTCCCAGACGCGTGCTTCGCGGAAGATGCGAACGAGCTCGGGGTCGAGGTGCTGATCCTTGACGCCGTACTCGAGGATGTCGACGGCGCGCTCGACCGGCACCGCTTTCTTGTACGGCCGATCGCTCGCGGTGAGGGCGTCGAAGATGTCCGCGATGCTCATCATCTTCGACTGCACCGGGATCTCCTCGGCGCGCAGACGGTTCGGATAGCCGGTGCCGTTCAGCCGCTCGTGATGCGCGCCGGCGATCACCGGGACGCGGCGGAACGCCTTTCCCCACGGGATGTTCGAGAGGAACTTAAACGTGTGCACGACGTGGCTCGTGATCTCGTCGTACTCCTTCGGCGTGAGCGAGCCGCGCTTCACGCTGAGCGCGACGGCCTCGTCGGCCTCGAGGAGGAACTTCATCTCACCGCGGAGATCGAAGTAGGTCTCCTTGGCGAGCTGCTCGATCTTCGCGAAGTCGCCGGCCGCGAGCACGGTCGGCTCGTTCGCCTGGTTGATCGTCTGCCATGCGCCGTCCACCTCGGCCCGGCGCGCCGCGAGCTCTCGGTCGAGCGCCTCCAGCTCGCTCCGCGGAGCCCCACGTTCGAGCGCGGCGAGCTTGCGGCGGAGCACGTCGGCCTCGACCGACCGAGCGATGAAGTCGAAGCGCGCGCGAATCAGCTCGAGCTTCTCTTCGTAGAGCTTGTTCGCCTTGACGAGCACCTTCTCGCGCACGCCGATCTTCCCGAAGTCGTGCAGGAGGCTCGCGTATTCGAGCTCGCGGAGATCCTCGCGCGTGAAGCTCGCGTCTTTGTACGGACCGGAGGTCTCGAGGTCGACGACCTTCGCGAGCTCCACGGTGAGGTCGGCGACGCGCCGCGAGTGACCGCTCGTCGTCGGATCGCGTGACTCGATCGCCTCGACGCTCGCCTTCACGAAGCCTTCGAAGAGCTTCCGGATCTCGTCGTAGAGCATCGCGTTCTCGAGCGATGCGCCTGCCTGCGCGGCGACCATGCCGAGCAGCTCCTCGGAGCGCTCGTCGAACGGCACGACCTGCTCTTCGACGTCCTGATGCGAGAAGAGCTTCTTCTCCGGATCCTTCTTCTTGTTGATGAGCTGGATGACGCCGATGACCTCGTCTCGTTGCGAGATGAGCGGCATCGTCAGCATCGACTTCGTGCGGTAGCCGATCTTCTCGTCGAAGCGGCGATCGAAGCCGTACGGCGCGCCCGCGGGGATGTCGTAGGCATCGGCGATGTTGATCGCCTTCTTGCCGACGACGGCGCTGCCCGCGATCGACCGCGTCGAGATCGGCATCACGAACTCGCGCGAGTCGTAGTTCACCGACTCGTTCTGCGAGAGCTTGAACCGAAGGAGCGGTCCGCGCACGAGGCTCGCCGGCCCGGAATCGGTGCTCTCCGGCGACGCACCTGCTTCTTCGACGACGTAGATGCTTCCGGCGTCTGCCCCCGTGACGAAACGGCTCTTCTCGAGAATGACGCCGAGCAATTTGTTGACGTCGCGCTCGGTGGTCATCGCGCGCGCGATGTTGATGAGCTCGCCGAGCTCGTAGCGGTACCGGCGAAGCCACTTGCCGCGGCTCTCCGCGCGGCCCTTCGCCTCGAGGAGCTCGAAGGCCCGCATGCCCGCGAGGAACATCTCGTCGAGCGACGCATCGGCGGCCACGATGCTCGCGAGGCCGCGGTTCATCGCCTGCTGCAGATCGACGTTCGATGGGTAGCCGAGCAGGATGAGCATCGCCGTGGCATCGGCGAAGCGCGCGGCGAATGGCTTCAGGAGCTCGCGTCCTCGGTCCCACACCGCCGCGGGCGCGACGACGACCATCAGCTCGTCGCGCGTGACGGCGACGAGGAGCGGATGCGGGCGCGAGACGATCTCGGAGGCGAGCCGAGGATCTCCCGCGAGCTGCTCCGCGAGGCGCGTCATGCGGCCGACGAGAGGCGTGCCGCCGTCGCCGTTCGTCCTCGCTGCCCCCAACGCGCCGCCGTGCATCTCGATGGTCATCGTTTGCCCCGGGAAGACACGGAAGGAACGCGAGCCGTTCCTCGTTTTCTTCCAGGCTCGGAAGTTATCAGAAGCGGCGCCTTGCGAAAGCCGCGGGAGGGCGCTTCGTCAACGTGACGAAAGCTCGGCGATCTCCTCGGCCGTGAGCGCCCGCGCATAGAGGCGCACGTCGTCGAGGGTGCCCACGAACGCGCCGTCTCCGTCTCCTCGCGCGCCGATCCGTAGCTCGGCCGTGGACGGGCGGATCGCGGTCGGGAGCCCGCTCTCGCTCACGGCGAGCTTTCCTCCGACGTAAACCGCCTGCGCGCCGGCCGCGTGCGTCGCGCAGACGTGCGTCCACGTTCCGATCGGAACGCGTCCGCCCGCGGTCTCGTGGATGCCGCCGTCGCCGTCGGGCACGTTGATCGAAGCGCGGGGGCCGCCTTGTACCGGCGGCGCGATGGCGAGACGAAACCCACGTCCCGCCGGGTCGGCGAGCTTGCCGAGCACGTACGCGCGCGCCGGGTCGCCATCGGGAGCCGCGCGCAGGTTCACCCACGCGCAGAGCGTCACCGCCTCGAGCGGCGCGAGATCGGCGGGATCGCCGAAGCCGACCCATCCGCCGTCGAACGCGAGAGCCGCGCCGCCGTCGCGTCCGGCCGTGTACGTGCCGCCGTCGTTCCGACCGTCGTGCCGGCGCGTCGTGCAGTCGAAGACCGTCTCGCCGCCACCCTCGTCGAACGTCCAGCGGCCGACGAGGCCGGGCTCGTCGCACGTCGTTCGTGCGTCGATTGCGGCGTCGGGCACGGCCACGTCCGGCGCCGCGTCGTCGCGAGGCGGGAGCGCGGCGTCGGCGGTCGGCAGCGCTTCGGCCACGACGAGATCGGCGGCTCCGCTGAGCAGCGTGCATGCACAGAGCCCTGCGCACGCGAGCACGACCCCGGCCCTCCGCCCCCACGCGGCCCCCATCGAGGGTGCATTGTGACGTGCCTCGTGCGTGGACGCGAGCTTGCCGCGCGGCTCGTGCCGCTCAGGCCGGCTTCGGGACGAACAGCTTGCAGCTCCCGTCCGGGTTGATCGGCCCCTTCACCACTTTGCAGCCGCCGCACGCGTCGGGCGCAGCGGGCACGTACTGGGCGCAGAGCGCGCACTTCTTCGAGGCGTCGGGGGCGAGGTCGACGTACGCAGCGGTGTCGTTGCGGACGCGCACGTCCTCGGGGGCGAGGCCGGTCACGTCCGTGCAGCTCTGCTTTTTCGAGCACGCGGAGGCGAAGGCAGGCACGGCAGCAGCGGCGGAAAGCACGACGAGCTGCCGGAGCGCGGCGCGGCGATCGATGCGGGGAGGGTTCGTCATGCGCGAAGTCATGGGGCCGCTCGTGCGCGGCGTCGATGGCGCGAGAAGCCGCGGCGTTTGCCGCACCCCCTTGGCGCAGATGAGCACGCGTGGCAAAGCTCGGGCGATGACGGTCGACCTCTCTGCCATCCGCACCGAGTACGCGCGTGCCGGCCTCCACGAGCGCGACCTCCACCCTTCGCCGCTCGCGCAGCTCGAACGCTGGCTGCGCGACGCGATCGACGCGAAGCACCCCGAACCGACCGCGATGACGCTCGCGACCGTCACGGACGAGGGCGACCCCGCCGCACGCGTCGTGCTCCTGAAGACGCTCGACGATGCGGGCCTCGTGTTCTTCACGCACTACGACAGCGACAAGGGCCGACAGCTCGACGCTCGTCGGCGCGCGGCGGCGAGCTTCTTCTGGGTGCTCCTCGAGCGGCAGGTCCGCGTCGTCGGCGCCGTTCACCGCGTCTCACGCGCAGAGTCGGAGGCCTACTTCGCGAGCCGTCCGCGCGAGAGCCGCCTCGGCGCGTGGGCATCCCAGCAGAGCGCGCCGCTCGCCGGGCGCGAAGCGCTCGAGGCCCGCGTTGCCGAAATGAAGGCGCGGTTCGCCGACGGCGACGTGCCGTGCCCGGAGACGTGGGGCGGGTATCGCATCGTCCCGGACTCGGTCGAGCTCTGGCAGGGCCGCCCGAGCCGCCTGCACGATCGACTGCGTTATACACGCATCGCCTCCGCGACCGAAGGCGGACCGGCGTGGCGCATCGAGCGGCTCTCGCCGTAGCGAGAGCCGCTTTCCCCGATCAGCTCACTCGTCGCTCGGGTTCGCGAGCTTGCGCGACCAAACGATCGCGTCCTTGCGCGCGGCGCCCACGGTCACGTGGTTCTGGAGGAGCCCCGTGCGCCGGAAGCCGGAGAATGCGAACGCCGTCGCGAGCGCCACGTCGTCGCTCGGCGACATCGCGAAGCAGCTCACGACGCCCTCGGCGAGGAGCTTGTCGCAGAGCGCGCGGACGGCCGACACGGTCGCGAGACGCTCCGCTTCGGTCTTCGGGCCCGTGAGCAGCTCGATGAAGGCGTTGCCGAAGCACGACTGCGACTCGGCCGAGGCGACGAGCTCGAACCCGCCGCGGCTCGTCAGCGAGAAGAACCGCCGCTCGACGTCGCGCCCGAACGACTCGAAGGCGGTGAGCGCGCGGCCGGCCTTGAGCGCCTTCTCGAGCGTCTTCTTGACCTCGGACTCCTTCACGACGGCGACCTTCGTCGCGGGGAGCGGCCGATCCTGGAGCTCCTTCGCGTGCTTCTTCGCCTGGAGAAGGGTCTTCTCCGCGAACTCGTGCGCTGCCGAGGGCTCCGGCGCAGCGGGCTCGTCGTCCTCTTCGAGGCCGATCGGCACGCGAAGGTCTTGCTGGAGCGAGGCCGCGTCGACCGAGCAGCCCAGGATGAACGCGTCGCTGCGCTTGTAGAAGCCGGGGATGTTCGCTTCTTTCGCGAACCCGAGCTTGACCCAGGTGCCCACCTCGTCGCGCTCGACCAGCGTGTAGACCTTCTCGATCCCTTCGCGCTTCGCGAGCTTCAGCACGAACACGCGCTTTGCGTGGCTCGGCCCCGCCCGGAAGTCGATGACCCGCATCGTCTTCGTTCGCCGGTTCAGGAGGAGGCACAACGAGACGGCGTCGTTCTGGACGAACATCTCTTCGACGCCGCGGTACCCGTTCGGGATCGCCGCCGGCGGATCGGACCTCAGAACCTTCCGCGAAAGACCCCGCTCTCCCCAAGCTCTCGCGACCATGAAGCACCCACCCGCGCCTTTCGTCCCTGCAAGGTTTCGCAGGAACGGCATTTCATTGTTGGAAGGCGCCGGTTAGCACGCTCGCGCTTTGCGGGTCAACGGAGTTTCCATTGATGAAACCCTGGGTCTCACCTCTGCAATGAAGGCGTCACTCCAACGTTTCAGCCGCGAACGCGGGCGATCCGGCGATCAGCGGAGCGTGTCGATGTCGGACCGCGACACGCCGAGGGCCGCGAGGGCCTCGTCGAGCCGGGCGACCTGCACGGAGACGAGGGTAGGCATGCCGCCCGACAGGCCGAGCAGCGCGAGGAAGTTGATGCCGCTGTCGAACGGAGCGGCGAACGTGAGCGTGTCGCCGTCGACGAGGAGGGCGATCGACGCGCGCTGCTGCCCCAGGAGGAGGAGCGTGGTCTTGTCGTAGCGGACCTTCTTGCCGGTCACGTCGAGGAACGCGATGGACGTGCAGCCGGCGACGCGCGGCTTCGGCACGTCGAGCCGACGGTATCCGCGCGCGAGCTCGTTCGTGGCGCGCTCGACCGCCTCGAGCTCCATGCCCGCTTCGTCGATGGGGCGCCACAGCGACTCGTCGGCGAGGCCGCTCGCGAGATGCCGGACGACGAGGCCGAGGAGCGCGATGTCCCGCGGACGTGCACGGATCGCCCGGTCGAACCGGCGCGCCGTGTGAGACGGCACGCCGAGCCGCGTGTCGATCGCACGCGCGTCGTCGTCGGCGCCGGCGTACGGCTCGACGCCCTCGCGCAGCCATTTCGCCGCGCTGCAGAGGCCGTCGAAGTCGGTGTGGCAGACGATGGTGTCGACCTTGCCGATGCGCGCACAGAGCTCCGGCGTCACCATCTCCGGACACGCTCCGTGCTGCGCCTTGGTGGCCAGCACGAAGCGCGGGTCTTCTCTGTAGTTTGCATGCATCGCGTGGTCGTGGTGGTCGACCCACGCCGCGAGCCGCGAGCCGAGGCCGTCGATGAACGGCTTCGTCACCTTCTCGAAGCCGCCGCCGGACGCCTCCGACGCGAAGGCGACGTCGACGACGACGACGCGACCGGTCACGCTGCTCGCCTTCGGCAGCTTACGGGGGGTCGCGAACGCGAGGTCGGCGCGAATCATCGGGACCAGGGAGGCTACAGTATGCTCGCCCGTCGATGGACCCCTGCCTCCACTTCGACGATCGCGGCCTCTTGCCTGTCGTGGCGCAGGATCGCGTCACCGGCGAGATCCGCATGGTCGCGTACGCGTCTGCCGAAGCGGTGCACGCCACGCTCGAAACGGGCCGAGCGACGTTCTTCAGCCGTTCGCGCGGCGAGCTGTGGGTGAAGGGTGGGACGAGCGGCAACGTCCTCGCGGTCGAGGGCGTGCTCGTCGACTGCGATGCGGATTGCTTGATTTACCTCGTCACGCCGGCCGGTCCGTCGTGCCATACGGGGGCGCCGACGTGCTTCTTCCGGCGCGCGGAGCTCGGTGAGAGCGGCGTCGTCCTCCGCGAAGACGCGGTCCCTCGGTCGACCTTGCTCGCGCGTCTCGACGCCGTGCTCGAGGCGCGGCGGGCTGCGGACGCGAAGGCGAGCTACGCGAAGAGCCTCTACGACGGCGGTGCTGCGAAGATCGGCGCGAAGCTCCGCGAGGAAGCGGACGAGCTCGCACGCGCGGTCGAAGGCGAGGAAGACGCGCGCGTCACCAGCGAAGCCGCCGACGTGCTGTTCCACGTCATGGTCGCGCTGCGATCGCGCGGCCTCTCGATCACATCCGTCCTCGACGAGCTCGACCGCCGCGCAGGAACGAGCGGGCACGACGAGAAGCGCGCGAGGCTTCCCGCACGGTGATATCCTGCGCCTCGATGACGCAGAAAGTCCTCGTCTTCGAGAGCGACGCGACGTTCGCGGGCGAGCTCCGCAACCACCTCACGAAGCTCGGTTGCGCGGTGCAGGTCGTCGACGACGGCAACGCGGGTCTGCAGCAAGCGACGACTGCGCGCCCGGATCTGATCCTCCTCTCGATCGAGCTGCCGCGCATGAACGGCTTCTCGGTGTGCAACAAGCTGAAGAAGGATCCCGCGCTGAAAGACGTCCCGCTCATCATCATGTCGAGCGAGTCGAGCGACGAGACGTTCGAGCAGCACCGGAAGCTCCGCACCCGCGCCGAGGACTACGTCCACAAGCCGATCGCGTTCGGCGACCTGCTCGCGCGCATCCAGCCGTTCGTCGTGCTCGGCAACGGCGAGGCGGACGCTCCGTACCGCACGTCGGCACCTCCGCCGACGGACGACGTCGACCATCCGACGGGACACCCGCCGGCCGCGAGCGCCGACGGCGACGAGCTCGACGGCGACATCGTCATCGAAGAGATGCCTTCGCGCCCGCCCGGTGCGCGCGCCTCGACGAGGCCGCCGGAAGACGGCGAGCACGTGAACGGCAACGGCACCGCTTCTCTCGAAGCGGCGCTGCGTGCGGCCAGTGAAGCGCCTCCGCCCCGGATCAGCGTCGCGCCGCCGACGGCCGACGACGGAGCTGCGGCACGTGCCGAGGAGCTCGCGCGCGAAGCGGACGCCGCGCACGCGCGCGTGCGCGAGCTCGAAGAGGCGCTCGCGGCAGCGCGCCGCGAAGTCGAAGAAGCGCGGGCGGCGACGGCGGCGACCGCGGCGAACGCACCGGATCCGGAAGAGATCGAGCGGCTGACGCGCGAGAACGAGGAGCTTCGCCAGCGTCTTGCGACGGCGAGCACGGCGAAGACGGGCGGCGTGTCGAGCCGCGAGTTCCTCGATCTCCGCGAGGCGCTGAACAAGAAGGACAAGGAGATCCTCTCGCTGAAGGAGGGGCTCTCGAAGAAGGACAAGGAGATCGTCGAAGTCCGCGACCGTTCGCTCGCCCTCGAGCGGCAGCGCGCCGATCTCGACGACAAGGTCCTCGAGCAGGAGCGAGAGCTCGCCGAGCGCGCCGACCGCATCGATGCGCTGCAGGCCGACAAGGAGCAGGCGAAGAAGGCCGGCGAAGACTTCAAGCGCCGCGCCGAGCGCGCGCAGAACGAAGCTGCGGAGCGCACGCGCGAGCTCGCCGAAGCGCGCGAGAAGCAGACGCAGGAGCTCGCGGCCCGCGAGGCGGAGCTCGCATCTTTGCGCGAGCAGCACGCCGCCGCCCTCGAGGCCGAGCAGAAGGCGCGCGAGAGCGCGGTCGCAGAAGCCGAGGAGCGGCGCACGCGCGAGCTCGAAGAGGCGGCTCGTGACAAAGAGAACGCGCTGTCCGCCGCAAGGGCTGCGGCCGAAGGAGCTCGCGCTGCCGCCGTCGCCGAGCGCGAACGCGCGCTCTCGGCCGAGCACGACGCGAAGCTCGCGTCGGTGCGCCGCGCGCACGAAGAAGGAACGGCGAGCCTCCGTGCCGATCACGAGAGCGCTCTCGCGACCCTGCAGAAGCAGCACGCCGATGCGTCGGCCGAAGCGTCCGCCGCGCATTCTGCTGCGCTCGAAGCGCTGCGCGCCGAGCTGACCAGCGACCGCGACGCGAAAGTCGCGGCCGCGGAGGCCCGGGCGGCTGCTGCGGTGGCCGCGGCCGAGGCCGATGCCGACGAGCGCGTGCAGTCCGCGGAGCGCGCCGCGGCCGAGCGGATCGCGCTCGTGGAACGCGATCGCGACGACAAAGTCGCGGCCGCCGAACGCGCGCGCGCCGAAGAGGTGCAGGCCGCGCAGCAAGACCGCGACGAGAAGGTCGCGGCCGCCGAGCGCGCCCGCGTCGAGCAGGTGCGCGCCGTCGAAGCCGATCGCGACGAGCGCGTCGCGGCTGCCGAGAGCGCGCGGGACGAGCAGGTCGGCGCTGCCGTGCGCGAGCGCGATGCGCGCGTGGCCGAGGTCGAGCGCGCCGCTGCCGACCGCCTCGCCGCGGCGGAGCGCGAGGGTGCCGAACGCGTCGCCGCCGCGGAGAGCGCACGGGACGAGCAGGTCGCCGCCGCGATTCGCGAGCGCGACGAACGCGTCGCCGAGGCCGAGCGGGCGGCAGCCGACCGTCTCGCGGCTGCGGAGCGGGACCTCGCGGAGAAGCTGGCAGCCGCCGAACGCGAAGCCGCCGAGAAGACCACCGCGGCGGAGCGCGATCGCGACGAACGTGTCGCGCGCGCGGCCGCCGAAGCGGCTGCGGCCAAGGCCGAAGCCGATGCACGCATCGACGGCCTCGAGCGCGAGCTCGAGACGACGCGCTCTCGCCTCGCCGAGATCGAGGCGCGGGCGACCGAGCTCGATACACGCCTCGCAGAGACGAACGACGCGAAGAACCGCGTCGAGGGCGATCTCGAAGCCGCGCGGCAGCGCATCGCCATCGTCGAGGCGGATCTCGCGGCCACGCGTCACTCGCTCGAGGAGACGAAGGGGCACCTCGTCACGCAGACGAACCGCCTCGAGAAGGCGAACCAGAAGATCGAGGCAGACAAGACGTCGCTCGATCGCGCGAAGGACGCGCTCGCCGTCGCGCTCTCGCAAATCGAGGAAGCGGAGCAGCGGCCGTTCGCGTGACCCGCGCCTGGCGCGACGCGGTGACTACAGCCGCGCGCGCGACGTGAGCTTCTTCGCTTCCGCGCGCGCGCGGGCGAGCACCTCGCCGCGCTCGAAGCGCTGGTGCTCTCCTCCGTGGACGACGATCTCGCCCTTCACGAGCACGTGCTCGACGTCGCGCGCGGTACAGGCATAGACGAGGCGCGAGTACACGTCGCCGCCGGGCTCGACGTGCGGACCGTCGGTGCGCACCACCACGATGTCCGCTTCCTTTCCGACCTCGAGCGAGCCGAGCCGGTCGTCGACGCCGAGAGCGCGCGCGCCGTCGATCGTCGCGAGGCGGAACGCGCGCTTTGCCGGCACCGCGGTGGTCGACGTTCGGACCTTCGCGAGGAGCGCGGCATGCCGTAGCTCGAGCCACGGATCGAGGTTGTTGTTGCACGGCGCGCCGTCTGCGCCGATCGCGAGCTGCACGCCTCGCGCGTCGAGATCGTGGATGCGCGCGATGCCCGACCCGAGCTTCAGGTTCGCGCTCGGGCAATGAACGATGCGCGTGCCATCCTTCGCGAGGACGTCCGCTTCGTCGTCGCGGATCTGGACACCATGCGCGAGCAGCGTCTTCGGCCCGTAAAAACCCCATTTCCGGAGCGTCGCGACGTCATCGTCCCCGAGCGCTTCGCGCACCGCCTTACGCTCGTCGGGGTGCTCTGCGACGTGCGAGTGGAGCAGCGCGCCCGTTGCCTGCGAGCGCTCCGCGGTTCCGCGAAACAGCGCCTCCGTGCACGAGAGGATGAACCGCGGCGCATACGCGTATGCGAGCCGACCGTCGGCCTTGCCGGTCCACGTCTCGCGCAGCCGGTCCGCTTCGCGGAGGCTGTCCTTCGTCTTCTCGCGGAGGCCCTTCGGCACGTCGGCGCCGGCGTCCATCATCGTCTTCCCGCCGAAGATGCGGATGCCTCCGCGCGCGCATGCGTCGAACACGGCGTCGTAGTGATGCACGGTGCCCATGTCGAGGATGGTCGTCGTGCCCGCGAGCATCATCTCGAGGACGCCGAGCTCGGCGCTCGCGGCGAGCGATTTTTCGTCGTGCGCGGCCTCGAGCGGCCAGATTCGCTGCTTCAGCCACTCGAGCAGCGGGAGGTCGTCGGCCATCCCGCGGAACATGACCTGGCAGAGATGAACGTGCGCTTGGACGAGCCCGGGAACGACGGCGCAGCCGCTCGCGTCGATGACGCGGAGGAGCGGCGCGCCCTCGGTACGGCGGGCGAGCAGGCGCTGCGGGATCTTGCCGATCGCGACGATCCGGCCGTGTTCGACGAGCACGTCGCCCGTCGCGACCGACATCGCCGCGTCGCACGTGACCACCGTTCCCCCGCGAATCAAGGTTCTCAAGGAGCGCTGAAGATACACCAGCGTCTACGTGGTGGCCGAGTTCCCGCGCGCCGCGCTAACCTGCGGGGTCGATGCCCTCCCGGATCCTCGTCGTCGACGACAGTCCGACGATCCGACGCGTGGTCTCCGCGATCCTGGAGCGACACGGTTACGACGCGGCTCTCGCCTCGGACGGCGAGGATGCGATGCAGGCGCTCACCACCGGCGAAGTGAAGGCGGACCTCGTCCTCCTCGACTTCGTGATGCCGCGCATGAATGGCTACCAGTTCTGCCGCGCGCTGCGGGCAAACGCGGAGCTTTCGCTCATGCCGGTCGTGCTGATGAGCGCGAAGGGCGACAAGATCCGAGACCAGTTCGTCCGGCAGACCGGCGCGATCGACGCGATCACGAAGCCGTTCGATGCGCAGGCGCTCGTCGCCGTCATCGAGAACGCGCTCCGGCGCGTCACCTCTGGCCGTGCGAGCTCGGCGCGTCTTCCCGACCTCGATCCGGAGGAGCCCGGGCCCGAGTCCGAGCCGGAGACGCGGCGGACGCACCTTGCCCAGATCGTGGCCACGAAGCTCGCGCACATCGTGACGCGCACGATGACCGATCGTCCTGGCGCGACGCCGGGCGAGCTTGCGGCAATGCTCACCGAACGCCTTCAGAAGGACGCGCTGCTCGAGATGTTCGAGGCGGTGCGCGACATCGAGCGCGGCGGCGAGTCGGTCGGCTCCCAGGTGCTCGCTGGCGATCTCGGCGTGATCCCGATCGGCGCCGTCCTCCAGCTCCTCTCGGTCGAGAACCAGACCGGCGTGCTCGTGTGCAGGAGCTCGGGCACGGAGGTGGTGTCGACGTTCCGGAAGGGGCTCATCGACCTCGTGCAGTCGAGCGGCGCGGGAGACGAGTTCCGGCTCGGCCGCTACTTCGTCGAAGAGGGCATCCTCACGCCCGACGAGATCGAGGCCGTGGCCCGGCGCGAGGGCAGGGTCGACGACGAGGCGCCGCGCTCGCACGTCAGCGTGAAGAGCGAAGTGCCCGCGCCGCTCGGCAGTGAGCCGGTGCTCACCGTTCGTGTGCCCGACACGGCCCGCGAAGACGCGCACGCGCGTACGACGCTGCCAGGGCTTCCGCCTTCCGGTTCGATGCGCGCGTCCGCTCCGCCGACGGTGCCGGAGACGCAACCGCGGCTCCTCGGCAGCGTCCTTCTCGCGCACGGGAAGATCACCGAATCGCAGCTGAAGAGCGCGCTGACGAGGCAATCGAGCGAGCTGCTCTACGAGGTCCTCCGGTGGCCGAAGGGTCGTTTCGAGTTCCGCGCCGAGCCGGCGAGCGACGTCGTCGAGAGCGCGCAGCTCGCGATGCCGGTCGCCTCGGTCGTCATGGAAGGGTTCCGCCGCGTCGACGAGTGGCGCGTCCTCGAGCGCACGCTCGGTAGCTTCGATGCCGTGCTCGTCCGCGACGACCTCGCGCTCGCGACGATTGACATGGGGGGCTTGCCGACGAAAGAGCGCGCCGTGCTCGACAAGGTCGATGGCGAACGGACGGTTCGCCAGATCCTGGCCGCGAGCCACATGTCGAGCTTCGACGCGTGTCGCGTGCTCGTGCAGTTCCTGGAGGCGCGCGTGCTGCGGAGACGCGCCGGATGACCGGAGAAACCGTCGGCGCGGTCGTCTTCCGCGTCGAGCGCGACGTCTTCTTCCTTCCGGCGAGCGTCGCGGTGAAGGTGCTGCCGATGCCACCGGTTGCGCGCGTGCCCGGCGGACCCGCAGACCTCCTCGGCGTCGCGCTGGTCGATTCGGAGATCGTCCCCGTCGTCGCGGTGGGAGACGTCGAGCGGCTTCGCGCACGCGCCGTCGGCCCGCTCGCGCGCGGCCGCGAGAACCGGCCGATGCTCGTGTGCGCCTACCTCGGTGAGCGCATCGGCCTCGTGGGCGTGGAAATCCTTGCGACGGGGCGCTTCGGCACCACCGCCGCCGACGAGCTCGCGTATCCCGGCGGGAGCGCGAGGATCTTCGACGTCGGCGGCGTCTTCGCCCATCTTCGCGAGGGTCGCTGGGCGGTTTGAGCCCGGCCTCGGGACCTCACGAACGCGGCGGGCGGAGGCTGGGAAACCGCACGCGCGCCTTGTAGCCTCGAAACCGATGCCGCCGTCGGACAACTCGAAGCGCCGGCTCTTCCGTCTCTTGCGCCGTGGCACGCGCGAGGGGACCGGGCGCAGCGCGGTCGAAGAGAGCGCGCTCTGGGCCGCGCAGCAGCGTGCTTCGACGGCCGTTCGCGACGCCGGCGAAGGCGCGCAGCGAATCGCCTCCCACGTCGCGAAGCAGCGCGGCACCGTCGACGCATTGGCCGACCGTGCGCGTGCGCTCTCCGCGCGTGCTCAGGATCTGTCGAGCGGGTTCGCGCGCATCGTCGACTCGTTCGCGCGTCTCGAGCTGGTGGCCCTCAATGCAGGCCTCGAAGGAGCGCGCATGGGCGAGCCGGCTTCGCAGGCGCTCGGGCTGGTGTCCGACGAAGTCCGCGCGCAGGCGATGCGCGGGTCCGAGGCATCGCGGGAGCTCGCGGCCGGCCTCAGCGAGATCGGCAGCGAGCTCTTGCAGGTGAACGCCAGTCTCGATCGCACGCGCGAGGCGGCGGCGGAAGTCGCGCAGGAGGCAGCGCGCGTGGGCGGGGCCTCGGCGGACGCGGAACGTGCGCTGGTCGACATGGGCGATCGCCTCCGGAAAGCGACCGGCAGCGATCCCGAGACCGCACGCGCCATTGCAGAGGCGACCGAGCACGCGCGCGCTCTCGTCGCGGCGCTCGGTGCGCTGAGCGGGAAGGTCCCGCAGACGCTCGTCGTCGGCGCGCTCCGTCCGGTGCTCGAGCCGCTCGCGCGAATGCTCGAGGGTGACGACGAAGATCGCGGCTGAGGCATCATGACCGCCCGCGATCCCGAGCTCACGCGCCTCCTGACGAAGGAGCTGCAGCGTCACCTCGCAGCGCTGGAAGAAGAGCCGGTCGCTCCCGAGGGAGGAGAGATCGATCTCGAGCCGACCCGGCGCGTGGTGCACGCGCTGAAGGGCTCTGCCGGCCTCGCGGGTGAGCCGGAGCTCGCGAGCGCGATGCAGCGCCTCGAACGGCGCCTCCGCGAGGGCGAGCATGCGGCGCGTGCCGACGTGGTCGCCACGGTGCGCGGAGCGATCCGGCGTCTCGCCGCGGGCGAGAGCGCCGTTTCTGCACGTTGGCCAGAGCCGCCGGCCGACATGGTCGCGCGCTCCCTCGATCCCTCGCTGCGCGCCGAGTACGTCGCCGAGATCACCGATCGTCTCGCGCAGATCGACGAGGCGCTCGGGAGCGCGGTCGACCCGGTCGACGCGGCGGCGGCGGTCTTCCGCCACGTGCACACGATGAAGGGCGCGGCGAGCGCGGCGTCCGACGATGCGATGGCGTGGTTCTGTCACGGCCTCGAAGAGCGCATCCGCGGAGGCGGCGCGAGCCGTGACGCCGCCACCGCGGCGCTCCACGAGGTCGCGAAGCATCGCGCCGTGCTCGGCGGGCTCCTCGACGATCCGGAAGGCGCGCTTGCCGCGCTCCGCGGCTTGCCTGTGCGCGCGCGCCCGTCGCATCGGCCTTCGACGCGGCCGAGCGCCTGGCCAGAGGACGAGGCGCGCACCGGCGATCTCGACGCGACCATCCGCGTCTCCGCGCATGCGGTCGACCGGCTTCTCGATCACGTCGGAGGCATCACCGTCGCACGCGAGCGCGTCGCTGCCCGCGCCATCCGCGCCACCGCGCAGGCGAGAACGTTGCGCCGCCTTCGGGCCGACCTCGCGGACGCGCTCCGGCTCATCGGTCCTCCCCGGCCGTGGGGCGCGCCGGCTGCCGCGCTCCGGAAGATCGAGAAGACCGCGCAACGCGTCGCCGAGTTCGGTGACGAGCTGGACCGCGCCGCCGAGCAGCTCGAAGAGAGCGACAACGCGCTGAAAGACAACGCGGGCGCGGCGAAGAAGCTCCTCGCCACGATGCGGCAGACGCCCATCCGCGGACTCTTCGCCCGACTCTCCGCCGCCGCCCTCGCGGAGGCGAGGCGAACGGGGCGCCTCCTCACCATCCGCACGGTGGGCGCCGACGAGCCGATCGACCGGCGCCTCGCCGAGCAGCTTGCCGAGCCGTGCATGCAGCTTACACGTAACGCCATCGCACACGGCATCGAGACGCCGGAGGACCGCGAGCGCGTCGGCAAGCCGCGCGACGCGACGATCACGTTCAGCGCGCGAAAGATGACGAACCGGCTCGTCGTCACCATCGCCGACGACGGCGCGGGCGTCGACGTGTCTGCCGTGCGCGCGCGCGCGGTCGAGACCGGCGTGGTCACCGAGGTCCTTGCCGAAGCGGCAGACGACGAGACGTTGCTCGAGCTCCTGTTCCTCCCGGGCTTCTCGACACGCGGGCAGAGCCCCGATCTCCTCGCCGGGCGCGGCATCGGCCTCGACATCACGCTCGCATCGGTGCAGAAGCTCGGCGGCAGCATTCGGCTCTCGAGCCGGCAGCACTGGGGCTTCGAGGCACGTGTCGATGTGCCGATCGAGACCGGTCTCGCGACCGTGCTGTGGGTGACGGCCGGCGGCGTCGAGCACGCGCTTCCCGCGCTGCATGCGAAGCGCATCCGCGTGAACGACGGGCCGGACTGCGAGCGCATCCCGCATCTTGCGGCCTGCCTCGAGCCGGCGAACATGGACCGTGCGCCGTACGTGGTCGATCTCGACATCGGGGAGGGTCGCGGCGACGACCTGTCGATCGGCATCGACGGCGCGTCGACGACGGAGGAGGTGCTCGTTCGCGAGCTCTCACCGATCCTCCGCGGCATGGGGCCGTTCGCCGGAGCCATCGTCCGCGGCGACGGCTCCTTGCGCCTCGCGCTCGACGTGCACGCGCTCGCCCCCCGCGCGCGTGCGCTCGGTCGCGTCCCCGAAGGCCGCGTGAGCGAGCCGCCTTCGCGTCCGCCGCCTTCGAGCCGGCTTCGATGATTCGCATCGAAGACATGCGCGAGAGCGACGTCGAGGCGTGCATCGACATCGACCTGGAGGCGTTCACCCCCGCCGAGATGGCCATCGGCAAAGAAGACCCGCGCGCGGTTCGCGCCCGGCACTTCCGCGAGGAGCTCGCGCGCACTTGGGCTCGTCTGCGCGTCGCGCGCAGCGAAGACGGCGTCGTCGTGGGCTACACGCTGTCGTGGCACGTCGCCGATGAAGCGCAGCTCCTCAACGTCGCCGTGGGCGTGTCGTCGCGCCGCAAGGGCATCGGCCGCCTCCTCGTCGAAGACCTCGTGGCCCATGCGCGAAAGACGTCGGCCGCGCGCGTCCTCCTCGAGGTGCGCGCCAGCAACGTCGCCGCCATCGCGATGTACGAAGCGCTCTCCTTCGAACGCTTCAACCTGCGCGCCGGCTACTACGCCGACGGCGAAGACGCGGTGGAGATGTGGCGCGAGCTCGGGTGAGCTCGTGATGTGCCGCTAGTCGGGTCGGCCGGTGAAGTTCCCACGCAACCATGCGGGGCGCGCGGCCGACACGCCGCCATGCCTACGTGGCTCTCCCGCGCCTGCTTTCTGCTGACCGTCGCGACACTCCTCGCGGCGGCCATGACCTCCCGCGCGCGCGACGCCGCCGCGGCCGTCGCCGCACCGCCGAAGTTCGATCCCGACGTGCACCCTCGCGAGGCAGAGCGCTGGGCGCTCCTCATCGACGCGCGACGTCGCCGTCCGACGACCGGCTGCCCGCCGCGCACCCCGCCGCAGGGGCGTCCTCGCACGGCGCCACGTCGTCTTGCGCGTCGACCTCGCCCCGCCGCGGCCTGACATTTCGCGCAACCACGCCTGTGACTCGGCCGACTCGGCGGGCCATGCGAACCGCTCTCCTGCGTGCGTCCGGCGCCGTCCTCCTCTCGTCCACGCTTCTCGCCTGCGGCGGTGATGGCGAGAGGGACGCCGCCGACACGAGCCCCTCGGCAGCAACGCCGGCCGCGCCGATGAAAGTCGAAACGGACCTGAGCTTCCGCGCCGACGTCCCGCGCGTCGACGCGAACCGATGGGCGTCGCTCGTCGTTCCGCACGAAGGCGAGGGTCTCTGGCTCACGCCGGAAGCACGCAGCGCCCTCCGCCTCGAGCCCGGCTCGGTCACGATCGTCCCGGGCCGCGGAGCCCTCAAGGTCGCGAGCGTGACCGACGCCCGCGATCACCTCGTCGTCGAGCCGGCGCCGCTCACGCTCGCCGACGTCGTCCAGAACGGCAGCCTCTCGCTCGGCGGTGCGGTCGCCTTCGACGAGCCGTTCCGCGACCACGCAGGCGACGTCTACGAGAAGACGCCCGAAAGCGCAGCAGCGCCGAAGACGTGGCAGGGCCCGAAGCCTGGCGACGGAGAGAAGGCGCTCTTCGACGGCGTGAAGGAGATGATCCTCGACGGGTGGCACGTCACGAAGCTTGCCGCGAAGACGAAAGACGGCGCGCTCCGCTACGAAGTGAAGCTCGACAAGACGTCCGGCCTCTTCGACGCGACGATCGAGCTCACCGGCGCGGTGAACGGCCTCTCGCCGACGTGGAAGGCGAACGTGCGCGAGCAAACCCTTCTCGAGAGCGAGTTCGCAGCCGAGACCGTCGGCGAGTCGGACATCGCGTGGACGCTTCGCGCGCACCAGGGCGGCATCGGTTATCAGAAGCTCCTCTTTCCTGGGCTCACGTACAAGAAGCAGCTCTGGGTCGGCGAGGTGCCGATCGTCGTGCGCGCGAAGGTGGCCGCCGGCGTCATCATCGGCATCTCGGGGGCGCAGACCTATACGACCGGACGCTACCACTTCACGTACCGCACCGACGGCGCCGTCGAGTACCGCAATGCGGCCGGAGAGGGCACCGGACACGGAGACGTCGAGACGTCGATCGATCCCGCGCAAGGGAGCGGCGCGACGGCCCCTTACGCGGTGGGCCTGATCGCGACGCTGCCGAAGATCGACGTGGGGCTCGGCCTCGACGAGCTCTTCGTGGTCGGCGGCACGTTCTCGAACTCGGTCAACGTCACCATCGAGTCGGCCGGCGCCGTCGCGCTGTCGCCGTGCTCGGACGTGACCGCGAAGGCGACGGGCAAGCTCGGCACGATGGTGCAGCTCGGGAAAGGCTACGACCCCGAGACGACGGCGCTCGCCGCGACGGGCCTGCAGCTCGCATCCGGCCTCCTCTCGACGACGGTCTACGAGCGAAAGCGCACGCGCGCCGTGTGCCTGGGGAAGTGAGGAGAGCACCATGTACCGTCATCCTTCCGTTGCGATGGTCGCGTGTCCTGCGTGCGCCGCGTGCCTCCTGCCCGCGCACGCTTCTTCGTCCGTGCTCGGATGCTCCACGTGCGGCGGCGCTTGGTTCGCCTCGGAGCAAGCCGTCCGCATCATGATGGGCCACACCGAGCCGCTCGACTTCGAGCTCGTCGCGGCCGCCGAGCTCGTCGCGCGTTCCGCTCGCTCACCCGACGCGTGCAGTCGCCACGAGCGAGCGTGCCCGGTGTGCGCGATGACGCTGACGCAGACGTCGATGGCCGGCGTGACCGTCGACGTCTGCTTCGCGCACGGCACGTGGTTCGATCGGGACGAGGTCACGCGCATCGCCGAGGCATGCGCCGCGCGGCGCGAGGCTCCGGAAGAAGCGTCGGCGTGGCAGCAGTACGGCATCGTCGAGACGCTCGTCCGCGTCGTCGTCTTCTTCCTCGCTGCATTCGTGACCCGCGCCGCGGTCAAACCGGAGCTCGGCAGCGGCGGCTTTACCTGGGAGAGCGGCGACTGAGCCGAGCCGCAGCGGGTCCGATCCAAGCGACGGCGTTTCCGCTACGTTCCATGGGGACATGCGAAGCTTCGTTCGCTCGGTTTCCTTCGGTCTCGCGCTCGGCGTGCTCGTCCTCTCCGGAACGCTGGATGCGCAGCCTTCCCAGCCCGCGTCGGGCCCGCTCGGCAGCGGCCTCGCGGCGCTCGCGGCGAGCGACTACGCGAAAGCCGAGGCCGAGCTCGCGCAGGTGAAGGGCGCGGGCGAAGCGGATGCGAAGCTCGCCCTGGCGCGGGCGGCGTTCGAGCAAGGCAAGCTCGCGGACGCCGATAGACTCGCCCAAGCGGCGGCTGCGTCGGCCGCGCATCGCGTGAAGGCGACGACCCTCCGCGCGGAGG